>ERZ1036435.23-NODE-23-length-148148-cov-13.872769_pt1 | contig 148148 bp, 114 predicted proteins | sample MGYA00514223_ERZ1036435 | MGnify/ENA primary metagenome ERZ1036435 (study PRJEB33795, sample SAMN09464927) | human gut metagenome | host: Homo sapiens | place: USA: Stanford, California | collected 2016-08 | study: EMG produced TPA metagenomics assembly of the...
CAGTTGTTTTTAAACTATTAAGAAAGTAATTCCACTATATATTCCGAAGACCCTTGTTAAGTTCTTCAGGCAGTCGCATATGCAGTACTGGTGAGTGTTGAGATGCTTGTTCTTTCTGCTCTGAGAGCTTGCGGCGGCCGCGAGTCATCTTAACGAGCTCTGTATAATCATCAGTTCCTGTTGCCGCTTTGAGCATTGCCAAAGCAGACTGCCGAGCTTCTTCCCCGGTGAGTAGAGTGTTAGGAATGGGAGTAAATTCTCCCTTTTCAGCTGCCTCCGCCATTTCTTCAAAATATGTATCGTCGTAGGTAGTCATAGGTCTTAGTTCCTTTCCCGGTCTGCGGCGTGCGCCAGCTTCTAAAACACATACTTCGCGAGGGTTACGCATCCGTTATCCTGCACCGGGGTGAAGCCGAAGCGCTGGTAGAGTTCGATGACGGGTGTGTCCACAATATCTGTAGTGATGAACCTCTGGCGAATGCCTTCCCGGTCAAAATCGGCGAGGATTCTTCCCAACAGTGCCGACCCGATACCATGGCGCTGAGCCTGCGGGTGCACCAGTAGATCCTGGATATACGCAATGGTTTGTCCATCGCCCACCGCACGCACCAGACCAATAAGCCGCTCGGTCCCTTCCGCCGTGTTCTCACGCGCCACGTAGAGGTACCGCGACCCAGCCAGCATAGGAACCAGCCGTTCGGGTGTGCGAGTGTAGGCGCTCCAGCCCACCGCATCATACAGTTCAACGAGTTCTTCGGTGCTTGGTAGGGAATTCTTGGCGTTCAAAATACTGTACTGCATACCCGTATTATCCTATGCCCCATACGAAGAAGAGCCTGATAGTGAAAAGCGGAATTTCTAACGCTTATTCACTATCAGGCTCTTCTTGCGCGAGATTACGCGGGGGCGAGGCTGTGTGCTTAGCCCAGTGCTTCAGCCAGCTGAATACCCTGTGCCACGCCGCCCATGGTTGCCGCAATGCGGATCAGGTCGTTAACCTGCTCCTTGGAGGCGCCCTCCTCGCGGATGGTGTGCTCGTGGGCAGCCACGCAGTGCGAACAACCGTTCACGGCAGAAACTGCGAGCGCCAGCATCTCAAAGTCGAGCTTGTCGATACCGCCGTTTTTGCCGATGATCTGCATGCGCAGGTTTGCACGCTGATCGTCGTAGGCGCCGTCGAGGAAGCCGCGGGTGCGGTAGAAGATGTTGTTCATCCCCATGATGGTTGCCGCGCCGAGTGCCGCATCGAAGGCGGTTTCGCTCAGGTGCTCTTTCGCTTCTGCTGCGATCTCAACGATAACGGAATCAACCTTGGTTGCCGCCGCAGTGGCCAGGATTGCGCCCCAGAGCTGCTGCTCGGTGAGCGAGGTGATGCGCGGCAGCGAAGACAGGTTCAGGTTCATGTCCTTCGCGTATGAAGGCAGCGCGTTACGCAGGTTCTCAATGCTCATTACTTCATCTCCTTGAAGGCGTCGATGGTTTCTGCACCCTTCTTCCAGTTGCAGGCGCACAGCTCGTCGGACTGGAGCGCATCCAGCTGGCGGAGTACTTCGTCGGTGTTGCGGCCGACGGAATCTGCGGTAATGGACACCGACTGGATGGTGTTGTGCGGGTCGATGATGAAGGTTGCGCGGTCTGCCACGCCGTCCTTGTTGAGGACGCCCAGGGCACTGGTGAGCTCGCGCTTGAGGTCGGATGCCATGACGATGGGCAGATCTACGAGCTCTTCGTGGGAGCGGCGCCATGCGTAGTGGGTGTATTCGTTATCCACGGATACGCCGATAACCTGGCAGTCGCGTGCCTCGAATTCGTCGGCGAGCTTGCCGAATGCGGCGATTTCGGTGGGGCAGACGAAGGTGAAGTCCTTGGGCCAGAAGAATACGACGCGCCAGGTGTCTTCGTCCAGGCCCTCGGAGGAAACGGTGGTGAAGTAATCTTCGGGCTTGTTTGCCTCAATCTCGGCGAGCTTGCCGGGAACAACGCCGGTCAGCTCGTAGGCGGGGAACTGGTCGCCAATAGTTAGCACAGCCATAGTGTTCTTCTTTCCTGATCTAGGTGGGTACCTCAAGGCTGGTTCGTGTGTGACTTCAGTGGCCTTGAGGTATTCTTCTGTTCTCCTCACAAGAGGAATCCTATCCATTTTAATATGAGTAATTCATAATAATCAACCGTCCGTCGGTATGTTACAAGTGTTTTGAGTCACACAATATGGTGATTGGGGATTTGCAGACACAGCACGCCTCACAAAACAGCGCAGAAACTGGTAATGTCATGTCATGAGAATTCCGGAACTCATCACCGAAAAGTTTACCCTCAGGTCACTGCGCGAATCCGACCTTGACGAGCTGGTTCATATCTGCACCGACCCCGAAACCGTGCGATGGACCACCATCCCCCTGAACTACACGCGCGACGATGCGCGAACCTTCCTCGACTTTACCCAGCGCGCCGCAGCTGCCGGGCGTGAACTCACCTGGGCCATTGATTACAGCGGGGTGCTCGCGGGGGCTATCTCCCTGCGCCTGCCCGGAGGCTCCGCAAATGCGCCCGGAACACACGCAGACTTAGGGTTTTATACGGCTCCCCAGATGCGCGGGCGCGGCATCATGACAGATGCGGTACGCACAGTCCTCGGTTTTGGCTTTGACCCGCTTGGGTTTGCCCTAGACACCATCGGATGGACGGCGTTGGCGGGGAATACGGCATCCGAACGGGTGGCGGTGAAGGCTGGATTCACGAATATTATCAATGGGATTAGCACCAGCGCGGCTCGTCCCGACAAGTACGGCAACCGGGTGGCTGTCGCCGTGCGGCAGGCGATGATGACACGCGCCCAATTCGCCGAGATCTGGCGTGATTAAGGCGTTTGCGTGTGCGTCCTGGCTTCTCGCTTTTCCGCCGCTATCACTGCGTAAAAAGGCTCTTGATGTAAATAAAGCGTTGGAAATCCCGCTTTATTCGCATTAAGAGCCTTCTGATTACTGCATATTTTCGGCAGGGCGGCGTAGGAGCACCGCCCACAGCACAACCAACACCACGAGCGCCAATGCCGGAATTGAGGTCACAAACATAACCGGCTGCTCATCCGCCGCCCGCAGAAGCAGGGTATGCGCATCCACCCCCGGATACCTGCCGGTAAATGGGTAAAAATCGACACGCCGCCAGAAGCGCACCACGAGCTTTCCCCAGTCCAGAAGCGTATTAACCAGCATGAGAGAACTCAGGGCATAGCACAGATAACACAGGATGCGCCCCGCACGAGAACGCCACCGTGCCGCTAGCGGCAAGAAATCGACCGCCGCGCACACCATAAAAATCGGCAGAATCACGGCGTGATGGAACCAGCTGATTGGTGAGATAAACACCGGCACAAGAATCGCCAACGAGATCTGCGATAGATAGAGGTTGTGCTGCTCCATCTTCCGCAGGGCGTACCCCACCACCGCAATGAGCGCGATTGCCGCGATCCCGTACAGCGCCTTCAGTACGGTACCATCCTGAAAGGTCATGCGCCCTAAAATACCCTGAATCGCCACGCTATTGCTCGATATTGGGTTGCCCACGCGTGACGGATCCCAGATGACGCTGCCCCAATAGGTGAGAGACTGCTGCGGAAGCACAGTAAATCCCGCTGCAATGGTTCCCGCAAACGAAACTCCCAGTGCAATAATGGATTTCCACTCTTTACGCACTAGAAAAAGAATTCCTATGGCGAGCGGAGTAAGTTTAATGCCCGCAGCAATACCAATAAAAACGCCGCGCGGAATCCTGGTACCTGGCCGTAAAAGATCGTAGAGAATAAGCGCCAGCAGATACGGATTTATTTGACCGTACAAGAAATTATTGCGCCACGGTGCCGAAAGCAATATAAGCGCAGCACACAAAACAATAAAGGAAAAAGGCGAAAGATATTTCTCAAAAAGCAGCCGAGAATTGCGCTTTACCAGATAATCACGCAGAACCTTGGCGCAATAGAAGGCAATGGGCACGAAAAATGCCAGATGAAGACCGATTGCTACCCGCAGGGGCAAAAACGATGCGGGAATAAAGAGGAGCGATGCAAACGGCGGGTACGTAAACGCAAGCCACAGGCCGCTGTCACCGAAAATATATCTAAAGTTTTCTGCCCGCACAGTTTCACGAAGAATATCGAGATCATAGAGGCTGCTGGGGTAATCAAGAAACCAGTTAACGCTTTTACCCCCGGCATAATAGACCAGATAATCATATGCCAAAAATTCGCGCAGGTTATAAACAATAACTCCGGCTAAGAAAAGGATGCAGGCACCGGTTATGCCCCAGCGATAGCGTGTCATCAAAGACCTTCATGAAATACGTGAATGATATGAGTGCGTAAACTATTATTCCACGTTACCGGGCATTTGGGGCATACTGCGGGGTGCATCGGGATCATAAAAAGGCTCTTTATGTGAATAAAGAGGCGTTTCAGACGCTTTATTCACATAAAGAGCCTTTTTAGCAGGGCGGCAGGGGAGTGCGCTACCGGGTCCCGAACCCTTTGAACGTGCCCTGCGGTTCGGTGAAAGACGCATCCACAAAGTCCACATGCCCGGCGGTATCGCCCGAATTAAGGGTCTCCAGCAGGCGCTCGCAGGATGCGCGGCTTCCCTGCGCGATCACCTTCACTCGACCGTCGTCCAGGTTTTCGGCGTATCCGCTCAATCCCAGCGGCTTGGCGGCCCCGGCGCACCACCATCGGAACCCCACACCCTGAACCTTGCCTTGAACGTAGGCGGTAAGCTGAGCCTCGGCGGGCTCTTCCGGGGTTTTGTCGGCGAAGAGATCGAAGAATCCCACGGGAACCTCCTGCGGTTGCTCTAAAAATACCTGGTACTTTAGGATACCGAGCGATGCGGCACCAATGGAATAGCCGCCCCGGAACTCGTCGCGAGATAATACCCGCACGCTGCGGGTAAACCTTACATGACAAGAGCGCGACCGCGTGCAGACACGGGGACAAGTACCAAACATCCCGCACCCCGGCGCGCGAACCAACCTTGCGCGAGAGAAAAACACGCCCCGAACCCGTGAAGAGGCTCGGGGCGCATCCGTAATCTCAGCCGGGGCGGGTGCATCCGGCAAACCCTAGCGCAGCTGTGAACTTGACGGTGCCTGAGCGAGAGCCTGCCGAATCTCGGTATCGCCGCCGGTGAAGGGGATGCCCTTGCCGATCGTGCTGGAATCATCGACTACCTCAGTGAGCACCCGCGCCACGGTGGCACGCGGGGTATGGGAGCTCAAATCGGAATGATACACCGGATCGACCCCTACGCTAATACCGCCCTCATCCTCGGTCGTGAGCATGCCGGGACCTAGAATCGTGTACTCCAACCGGGTGCCGCGAAGATGCTGGTCGGCCTCCGCCTTAGCCTCCGCATATGCGAAGAACGGGTTATCTGCGGGTACCCCGTGCTCGGTTCCGGCCCCCAAATACGAGACCATAATGTACCGTCGAAGACCTGCCTGCTGTGCCGCCTCCATAGAGCGAATCGCGGCTTCACGGTCAATCGCATAGGTGCGTTCGGGGCCACCTACACCGCCCGCACCCGCGGACCACACCAGCACTTCTGTATGTAAATCCTTGAAGAGCTTCGCCATCTCCTCGGTGCTCAACGCGGTAATGTCAGCGACCACAGGGTTCGCCCCGCGCGTGACAATATCCTCTGACTGCTCCGGCCTGCGAATAAGCGCATTGACCGCATGCCCGCGCTCCACCAGCAGCGGCTCGGCCAGAAGAGCAACCTTGCCGTGCCCGCCAATGATCGTAACGTTAGCCATCGTATCCTCCTGTATGTTGAAAAATACTTGTATATCCAGAATAGGCTTGCTGTGCCGCAACGTCTATGGTTTTTCTTATGCTTCCCGAGAACGACAGATACCCGCATTCCCTGTGCTGATGCGCTCAAACAGCACCGCATGATGAGAATTCTCGTGCGGGGCTCAAGACGGCGTTATGATGAAGTGCTAGGTTTTTATTGCCCGGCGGTACCGCCGAGAAGACAAGGCAGGGGATTTATGGCAGAGCCAGCCGCATCAAAGACGCACCGCAGCGTACCATCAATGGAGCAAACCGCCGAGAAACCGTGGGTTGCCATGTGGTCACTCGTGATCGGGTTCTTTATGATCCTGCTCGATACCACTATCGTCACCGTGGCGCTGCCCCATATGCAGCATGAGCTCAACGCCTCGCTCTCCGCCGTGATCTGGGTGACCAGCGCCTACCTGCTCGCCTATGCGGTGCCGCTGCTGATTACCGGTCGCCTAGGCGATAGGTTCGGGCAGAAGCAGATGTACCTGCTTGGTATGGTGGTCTTTACCCTCTCTTCGCTGTGGTGCGGGCTCTCGACCAATGTGGAGATGCTGATCGTTGCGCGCGTGGTGCAGGGGATAGGCGCCTCAATTATGACCCCGCAAACCATGTCCATTATTACGCTCATGTTCCCGCCACATAAACGCGGGGTGGCAATGAGCGTGTGGGGCGCGGCGGCCGGTATCGCATCGCTCGTGGGCCCTATCGCTGGCGGCCTGCTCGTGGACGGTCCCGGCTGGACGTGGATTTTCTTCATCAATATCCCTATCGGCGTGATCGGCACCTATCTGGCGGTACGGAATATCCCGCATTTCCCCTCCAAACAGCACAACTTCGACTGGCTGGGCGTGGTTCTCTCCGCTATCGGCCTGTTCCTGATGGTCTTCGGTATTCAGGAGGGTTCTACCTACGACTGGGGCACTATCACCGATTCGCTGTGGGGAACCGGAATCCCGGTAAGCGTATGGGGCATGATTATCGCGGGCATCATCGTGTTCACCCTCTTTATTGTGTGGCAGGCCGTTAACCGCAAAGAACCGTTGGTGCCGCTGGGGCTCTTCAAAGACCGCAACTTCTCGGTATCGAATATTGCTATCGCCGCAATGGGTGCGCACACCCTCACAATGGCATTCCCAACTACCATTTACTTCCAGCAGGTGCGCGGTATGAGCCCCACTCAGGCGGCACTCATGACCGCCCCGCTCGCCCTGTTCTCGGGTGCGCTCTCTCCGGTCATTGGTAAGCGTTTAGGCACGTCAAACCCCAAATGGTATGCGGTCTCGGGGTTTGCCCTGCTGGTAGTCGGATTTGTTGTTCTGCGGGCTCTGATGACGGCGGATCAACCCCTCGCGCTTCTGCTCATACCCTTTGCGATCTTGGGTATCGGCAACTCTATGATTTGGGGTCCGCTAGCGGTGACCGCAACCCGCAACCTGCCGCCTCGTTTAGCCGGTGCCGGGTCGGGCGTGTATAACGAAACTCGTCAGGTTGCCGGTGTGCTCGGTTCGGCGGGTATCGCCACTCTCATGGGCGGTCTGATCGCCGACCAGATTGCGCAGACCATGCAGCGGATGCGCCCCTCAGGTGCCGGCGCAGGCGGAAGCGCCATGAACGCCCCCGCCGTCGGCGGTGAAGGCATATCCGGCGGTCAGGTTCCCGACTTCCTGCGTGAACCTATCGCCACCGCGATGAACGACTCACTAATGCTGGCGCTGGCTCTAGCTGTCGTGGGCATGGTCGCGTGCCTCTTCTTCGCCAAGCCGGTGGATAAAGGCGCGTGGGCATCCGGGCAGAATACGACTGAGCCGCATGCGGAAGCTGATTCGGCACGGGACGGCTCACACTCTTCCGGTGTCGATCCTGATGCGGAGGTGACCGCCTCCACCGAGGCACGCCCCGCAGACGAGACGCAACCGATTTCTTCGGAAAAGGACGCGAAAAATCCTTCTAAGCCATAATTCCATTTGAGGAATATACTATTTGACTAGTATATATAGCCAATGCGGCATATAACCAGCAGGTTATATGCCGCACTGTAGTTTTAAGGATATTGGGAGCTATTTTCCTACAATGTTCGTACTCGCAGAGAACCTTTCTATCAGATTCGGCGCGATGCCGCTGCCGAGCGTAACCCCTATGCCGCCTGATCCTCGGCGAACGCATCCGGGTCTACTCGCCCGGTATCTACGAGCACCTGTGCGATAGCGCCGAGCGCCTCCTCATTCTGAAGCGAAGAAATATCGCCCAGCTTATGCCCCTGGTAGAGCTCACCCAGCAGACGGCGGGTAATCTTCCCCGAACGAGTCTTAGGAATATCGGCGACCGCGACCACATCCTTAGGTTTAGCGATAGGACCAATATGCTCACGCACATGCTCGGTGAGTGCCGCCTTCAGCTCATCTTCGGTGAGTGCCCGACCTTCGTCGGTGAGCGTCACATAGGCGACTGCCTGGTGGCCGGTTAGCTCGTCCTCCACGGGGCACACACCAGCCTCCACCACGGCCGGGTGCGTCACGAGCGCAGACTCAATTTCAATGGTCGAAAGGCGGTGCCCAGAAATGTTGATCACATCGTCGATGCGCCCCAGGATGTACACGTTGCCCTCATCATCGACCTTCGCACCGTCACCGGCGAGGAACCAGCCGCGCGTACCGTAGTGCTTCCAATAGGAATTTAGGTAGCGTTGCGGGTCGCCCCAGACGGTGCGTGCCATGGAGGGGCCGATCTTATCAACCACAATGAAGCCCTGTTTGCCAGGCTCAACGAGGTCACCGTGGTCGTCCACCACGCGCACCGAGACACCGGGGACTTCGCGGGTGGCGCATCCGGGAAGGGGAGTGCAGTGTGGGGTACCTTCGGGGAAGGTCCCTTCGGGTGCGAAGGCAGGGTCGTGTGGCCGTGGGGAGCATATGGTCGAGCCGGTCTCGGACTGCCACCACGTATCGATAAACGATGCGGTACCCCCGCCCACGTGCTTGCGCAGCCACTTCCACGCCTGAGGGTTAATGGACTCGCCCACAGACCCGAGCAGACGCACGGATGAGAAGTCGTATTTTCCGGGTTCGGGGCCGTCAGGAAAAGCCCCCATGAGGGAACGAATCAGGGTTGGAGCGGTGTAATAGTTGGTGACGCCATAGCGTTCGATAACCTCAAAATGGCGGCCATAATGCGGAGTATTGGGGGTACCCTCGAAAATAACCTCGGTAACCCCATTCACGAGTGGACCATAGATTTCATAGGTGTGCGCGGTCACCCACGCGAGATCGGCGGTACACCAGTGCACAGTCGATTCGACCTTCGCCGGGTCGTTCACGGCAGACAGTTCATCGGGGCGCAGCACCCCGTCGTCATCCACATAGTCTGGCAGCAGATCGTACAGCAGCGCGTGGGTGTATGCGGTCTGCACCAAATACCCTGCCATCGTGTGCACCAGACCCTTGGGTTTACCCGTGGTGCCGGAGGTATAGATGATAAACAGCGGGTCTTCGGCATCGTGCAGCTCGTACTCATGGGTATCGGGCTGATCATCCACCAGATCGTGGTACCAAATATCGCGCCCGGCCGTCCAGGGAACCTGCGCGTGTGCCACGGGGTCTGCGGCGCTTGTACGGTCCACCACGATCACGTGCTCGATATTGTTCTCACCCGAGCATGCTTCATCGGCGTTCACCTTCACAGGCACGACCTTGCCGCGGCGGTTCTGCCCGTCGGTGGTGATCAGAACCTTCGCGCCGGTGTCTTCCACCCGGAATTTCAGCGCCTCCGCCGAGAACCCGCCGAACACGAGCGAGTGAATTGCGCCGATCCGCGCGCACGCAAGCGTGAAAATAATGGTTTCGGGAATAACCGGCAGGTAGATTACTACACGGTCGCCTTTACGCACGCCGAGTTTGAGCAGACCGTTGGCGGCGCGGGCGATGCGTCGCTGCAGTTCGGCGTAGGTGATAGCTTCACGGTCACCGGGTTCACCCTCGAAATAGAGGGCTACTTTGTCGCCGCGGCCCGCCTCCACGTGGCGGTCCACGCAGTTGTAGGCGACGTTGAGTTTGCCGCCCTCGAACCACTTAATCTCGGGTACGGAGTATTCTTCGATGCCCTCAGCATCGGTTCCGATAACCTGCGGTTTCTGGAAGGTATGTGCGTTGTCCCAAGTCTTGCCCCAGCTTAGGCGTTCGGCTTGTTTTTCCCAGAACGCTATCCGCGCCTCGTCAGATTCGTGCGCGGGGTTGGGGGTGGGTGCTAGAGGATTCGTGAATGAAAAAGGGGAGGGAAGTCCCACAGTATCTCCCATCGGTTGCTGGCGTTAGCACCTTCGGCGTTATGAAGGCGCATGATGCGCCACCGCAGGCGAGGTTGCTGCGACGTCGTCGAGCCAGGTCTCTCGGTCGCTCTAGATGGATTACCAATCTAGTAAACCTTGTAGCTGGCGCAGGTGCAAAGACACCCCGTCATATTGCGTATGTATGCGCCACGTTCGTAACATTCCGCAACATTGCACCCATGCCCACGCATCCACACCACACTCCATACCGCGAGCAGGTAGGATTTTGCCGACAAGGTAGGATTTTCCTACCTGCTCGGGTCAAAAACCACCTGTTCGCGAACAGTGCAAGAAAAACACTCCCACCGGGATGCGCCTCGTCAAGAGGATTTATCCGGTGGGAGTGCCGTTTACTCACCCAAAATTACCGATTAGTTCTGTTTTTGTGCGTTGGTTGAGCCTTTCGAGGCTCCGTTAGGGTTTTTCTGCCCGGATAACCAGTCGTTAGGATCGATCTGAATGTCGTTACGGACGGTGAAGTCGCTCTCTTGATCCTTGTTTTTCTGGTCACCCGTTGATCCCGTCGAGTTGGAACCGCCGCCCTTTGACTTGTCGCTGGGGGTGCTGGGAGTGCTCGGATCTGGATTCTCAGGTTCGCCAACATGATCGATGGAGGCCACAGCCTGTTGACCGGTCAGGTCAATATCGCTCTTGGGGGCACCGTTCTCAGGCTCATAGCGCAGAGTACCGTTGAGGATCGTCAGGGTGGTGGTCAGTCCGTAGTGTTCGAGATAGATATCTTCAAAATGTGTACCGAACTGGCTGGCCAAGATCTGGTTATAAACCTGCGTTCCGCCGCCATTGTGGCTGGAAGCTACAACATCATGGTCAAGCGTAATATCGACGTAGCCTATCAGCTCATTGCCGTTGGCGGTCATCTCGCTGAAGTAACCGTGCATAGCACCACCGTTGAAGGCGACGAGCTGGGGATTATCGCCGTTTTCTGGCGTGGGATTGACGACGAGGGAAACCGCAAAATCGTCAGTATTTTTATTCCAGCCCGGAGGTTCTGCCCCGTCGATCTCGGCCCAGTCGGGGAAAACGAAACGGTACTCCAAACGTAGGCGCGCACCGGCGAGCAGGGTAGTGGTGCCCGAGTAGTAGGTCTGCTTACCGTCTTTAGTGGTTGCCTTGGGTGCTGAGAACCAGAAACCAGCGCCACCCCATTTTGTCTTGCCGATGCTGCCGCCGGGGGTAAACTTACCGCCGCCAGCCGAGTAGAGACCGCTGGAACTTGCTGGAACATTGGCCTGCTCGTTCGCAACTGGGCCGCTAAATGAATCTAGCCCCAGGAAGTTGTCAAAGGCTTGTTCCTGGTGGGTGACGAACGCCTGGGTAAAGATACCGTAGTCAGGGCGTGTGTCATCATACGAAGCCGCATAAGCCGGAACTACAGCGGAAGAAACAATAATTGGGGTTGTCCATGCGGCGCCCGCCAGAACACGACGGCGCGTCAGACCTCCCCGCGTAGATGCGTGGGTCACAATGACTCCTATGAGTGGTTGGGTGAATAAGTGGCGCTCGGATTACACGCCAGTAATAATTTTACGGGATATACCCCAAAAATCCTAAACAATGTAAGATACACATGAAATCTTTACGATAAAACGCTCACTCACCCGGATCTGAGCATCCTCAAATTATACGGAAGATATTCTGTATTCCGCACTTATATCGGGTGTATTTTCGCGTGGATGCTCTGGCAAACCTTGGTGTCTCACGGCAGTAATGATGGCGAGAACGGCAAACCCCATTACTTCAGCGTGATGAACTACAATTACCAGCTCACTGGCGTTCCTAAGAAAGACGGCACGTTCTATCTGAGTGCACCCAGCGATCTGAAAACGATACGGTTCCCGGCCCAAGCCGTCAGTCACGGACGTGGGATAAGCCCTGAACCTTCACCAGAGATTGAGATTAATCTCATAACGGCTGATGATGCACGAGAACAAGGTCTTATTCCCTAGCCTTGTATGCTGCCAGCGTGCGGAAGCGGGTTATGTTGCCTGAAACCTTTACTCACTCCTGTGATATGACCCGCTCCCAAAACTTATTTTATGTCACAGATTTATAAAAATTTACGGTGCTAGGATGCAGGTGAAATCTTAATCTATCGGTTATTCATATACAACCGTTCATATACCACTCTCTTGCTCAAACGGCACCACAATGCCACTAATGCGCATCGTCGCATGTGGGAATCTGCCACACCATAGGTTCCCTACCATGAATACCGCTCACTCATAGAAAGATTTCCTCTCGCTCAACACAACGACACAAGGAATATCTCTCATGAAACTACGTACTATAGCGCGCCTAATGCTGGCATTCGTCAGCCTGGTGTTTCTCGTCCCTCTGAATTCCCTGCCCGCCTCGGCAGACACGTTGCCAGTCGACCCTGGTAACCCGGGCGCCGCTCGGGATGTGGCTGCACTTGATTCTGACGGTGATGGGATCTCAGACATCGTGGAAATCAACGGATACGATGCTGATGGTGATGGTAGACCTGAAGTCGATTACAAGAAAATGGGCGCAAATCCCTACCACAAAGATGTATTCGTTGAGATGGACTACATGCCCGGCGAGCTTGCCAGTGAGGAAGAGCTGGATCGCATTGTGCAGTCTTTTGCTGACTTGAATGTTACTAACCCTGACGGCAGGGCAGGCGTTAATCTTCACCTAGATGCCGGTTCTGCCCGGAGTGCCAAGTATAACTTGGGAGGCGGCAACCAGGTTCCGCACCAAATGCTCAGCAACAATATGGAGTCTTCTGGGGAATGGGCAAATATCAGGGCTCGTAATTTTGATTCCGCCCGTTACAATAGCGGTTTCGACTACATGATCTGGGGCGATTACTATGTGGATAATAAAACCGGAAATCGAATCTCATCAGGAGTAGGGCTTCTAGGCTCTCCCGGTTTCATGGTGACCGTTGGGAAAACCTATTGGGAAGGAGCCAACAGCGATATTCGCGTGGGCACTTTTATCCACGAGCTGGGGCATAACCTCAACCTGAAGCACGGCGGTACTGACGATTTCAACGGCAAGCCTCAGTACTACAGCGTGATGAATTACAACTATCAGCTCACTGGCATTCCCAAGGCGGACGGAACCCGATACTTCGGATACCTGCAGCAGGATATGCCGACCCTTAACGAATGGGCATTGAATGAGCGCGACGGCTTTGGCCCCCAAGCGGGCGAATACCTGTATACGCACAAAGATAAAAATGGGAAAGACGTTACTCAGCCCGCAAATCAACCCATCGATTTCAACCGGAACGGTGTTATTGATAATTCTCCGGTCTCGGTAGATCTCAATGGCGATGGGATACTAAATGAGCTAACTGCTCTCAGTGATCTGAAGAAGCTCAACTTTGATATAAAGCCTGCTCAGGCTGGAGCTGGCGGTCCTGTGACCCCGCCTGTAGCAGAGGAAAACCCCGTCACTGCGGATGACGCCCGCAACCTGGGCCTTATTCCCTAAATCATTCGGCGTTTTTCCTAATACGGGGGCGAAGAGGTGTAGCGGCTAAGGGACGTTAATCCGAGCGTGTGAGGACATACATAACGTTCCGAAGCTGGCGAGGCAACGAGCCAGACGAAGCACTCTCTTGACTCTTGCTGCACCTCTTTGCTCCCGGGCTTTACCCCGCACAACCGTTCATATACTACTCTCTTGCTCAAACGGCATCGTGATGCCATCTAAAATGCACTCGCATTCGAGAACCCGCAACATCGCAGGTTCTCGCCGATGACTATCGCTCACTTCACTCTCTATGTAGGATTCCCTCTCACTCAACACATGACACTAAGGAATATCTCTCATGAAATTACGTACTATAGTGCGCCTGATGCTGGCGTTTGTCAGCCTAGTGTTTCTTGCCCCTCTGAGTTCTCTGCCCGTTTCTGCGGTGGAGGCGAAGCCCGCTCAGCCTGCACCCGCGCAGAACCAGAATATAGATCCCGTTCAGAGCCCCAACTCGGGTGATCGCGACGGCGATCATATTCCCGACGAGCTGGAAAGAGACGGGTACGATATCAACAACGATGGCATACCAGAGATCGATTTCCCTAAGATGGGCGCGGATCCCAACCATAAAGACATTTTTGTCGAGATGGATTATATGCCCGGTGAGCTTGCCAGTGAGGAAGAGCTGGATCGAATCGTGCAATCTTTCGCGGATATAAATATCAGCAATCCCGACGGCAGAACGGGTATTAATCTGCACTTGGATGCCGGTGCCGCCCGGGGACCTAAGTACAACTTGGGAGGAGGCGAACAGGTCAAGTGGCAAGTGCTCATCGACGATATAGGTAACAACGCTGGGAACTGGGCCAGGTTTAAAGCTTCTCATTTTAATCAGCGTCGTGATGGACTCTTTCATTATATGGTTTGGGGCGACTACTACGTGCAACAACAAAATGGGGAGAGCGGCTCATCAGGATTGGGACAATTGGGAGGTCGTGATTTCATGGTGACTGTGGGGAAGACACACTGGAATAACAATAAAGGTAATATGAGCGATATTCGCGTGGGTACTTTTATTCACGAGCTGGGGCATAACCTCGGCCTGCAGCACGGTGGTGATGCCGATGAGAAAGGCGAAAAAGGTAAACCACAGTACTTCAGCGTTATGAATTACAACTATCAGCTTACCGGTGTGCCCAAGGCGGATGGAACCAAATATTTCGGATACCTGCAGCAGGATATGCCGACCCTTAACGAATGGGTCTTGGACGAACGCAAAGGCTTTGGTACCCAAGCTCGTGGGTACCTGTATCGGCCCAATCCAGAGGCCGTACTGAGACCAGCAGATGGACCTGTCGATCTCAACGGTAATGGCGAAATCGACCATGGAATCTATGCTCTTGATCTTAACCGTGACGGAATGAAAGGCTGGCTGACGGCACCAAGTGACCTGAAAAAATTGAGCTTTGGAGCTGTGTTTGGACGAGGTGCTGACGAGACTATCCCTGAGCCCAAGGTGGAAATAAACCCCATCACTGCGGATGACGCCCGCGAAATGGATCTCATTTCCTAAATAATTTGACGCTTTTCCTAAAATGGGAGCGAAGAATGGCAGCGGGAGCGTTAAACACGCTCCCGCTGCAAACTATTGCTCCCGAATTTTGCCGTTGCAATCGAAAGAACACTGCTGTCCGCCGGGCGACGTACGCGGCCCTTAATATTACGGGCGACAGTCACAAACATTAATATTCGTCATAATATCGCACCAACCACGGCACCCCTTATACACTCAAAATCAAGGATTATGAGTCCCGGCGTAAAGCTCTGGCTAGCCGGGCGGCAACCCTCTCCCGTAGCGGGGTGCTCCAGATGATGATCTGGCTTCAAGGGACACGAAGCAAGTACGGCGCGAATGCGCCACCTGCACAACTTGGAACACCAAGAAGGCCACCACCTATAAAGGAGGCGGCGCGCGGGGTGCAGGAATACCCGAACATTCGCGAAAGGATACGTAGATGGCTGAGCAGAAGAAGCGCATCGCAGTTAACGCATTCGACATGACCTGTGTGGGTCACCAGAGCTTCGATCTCTGGCGCCACCCCCGCTCCCGCGCTACCGAGTACAACACCATCAAATACTGGACCGACCTGGCACAGATCCTTGAGAAAGGCCTCTTCGACGGCGTATTCCTAGCCGATGTTGTGGGCATCTACGATATTTACAAGAACTCCGCCGCGCCAGCTATCGAAGGTGGCGCGCAGGTGCCCGTGAACGATCCGTTCATGCAGATCTCCGCAATGGCCGCCGTAACTGAGCATCTGGGCTTCGGCGTGACCTCAGCCGTCACCTACGAGCAGCCCTATACGCTCGCACGCAAGTACGCTTCTCTCGACCACCTCACTAACGGACGCGTGGGCTTCAATGTGGTGACCTCATACCTGCCTTCCGCCGCCGAATGCCAGGGCCTCGAAACCCAGATTGAGCACGACACCCGATACGAACTCGCCGAAGAGTTCCTGGACGTCTGCTACAAACTCTGGGAAGGCTCCTGGGAAGACGGCGCAGTCGTCAAAGACCGCGAGAAGGGCATCTACGCCGACCCCGCCAAGGTGCACCCGATTCAGCACAAGGGCAAGTACTTCAGCGTGCCCGGCGCGGGTCTGACCGAACCCAGCCCCCAGCGTACCCCCGTGATTTTCCAGGCGGGCGCATCCAGCCGCGGGCAGAAATTCTCCGGCAAGCATGCCGAGGTTGTGTTTATCGGTGCGCTGCGCCCCGATCTGACCCGCATTATTACCGACCGCATTCGTGACCGCGCAGAAGAGAACGGCCGCGGCCGCGACGAAATCAAGGTTTTCGCGATGCTCTCCATTATTGTGGACGAAACCGAAGAGAAGGCGAAGGCAAAGTACGAAGAGTACCGCAAGTACGTGAACCTGGAATCTTCGCAGGCTATTATCGGCGGCTGGTCCGGTGTGGATCTTTCCCAGTTCGACGAAGACGAGGTACTCAACTATGTGAAAACCGAGTCGATTCAGTCCTTCCTCACCCCCTTCACCCTGCAAGCCAAAGATAAGCAGTGGACGCGTAAGGATATTGCCGAGCACTGCACTATTGGCGGTATGGGCGAGGTTATTGTGGGTGACCCGCAGCAGGTGGCTGACGAGCTCGAACGCTGGATTGATGAAGGCGGCTTGGACGGTATTAACCTGGCATACCACGTTTCGCCCGGCTCCTTCGAGGACTTCATCGAGTTTGTGGTTCCTGAGCTGCAAAAGCGTGGACGCTACCGCACCTCCTACGAGGGTGAGACCCTGCGCGAAAGCCTGTTCGGTAAGGGCCAGACTAAGGTTGCAGACTCCCACCCGGCCGCGAAGTACCGTGGCGCCTACGTGGGTAAGCCCTCCACGGCAGACACCCCGGCACGCGCTATCGCGAACTAAACCCGCTGTTCCTGCACGCATGGTTGTAAAATCTTCCCTCCTGGGATGATAAAAAGAGCCTTTATTTGAATAAAGCATTAAAAATGCCGCTTTATTCGAATAAAGGCTCTTTTTTACGCACGTTTAAAATGGGGTGCATGAGCGAAACAACCCTGTATGATCCTCAAACCCGCTGCCTGTGCACAAGCGGCGAGGTATACGGTGCCTGCTGCGGGCGGTACCTGGGCGAGTTTGCCGCATCCGGAACCTTGGGCGCGCCCACACCGCTGGCTCTGATGCGCTCGCGGTTCACCGCCTTCGCCCTGCACGATGCGCCCTACCTGCTGGCGAGCTGGCATCCGCATACGCGCCCCGCCGAGTTAACGCTGGACGAAACGCTGCGCTGGTACCGGCTGGATATTCTGGGCTCTTCGGGTGGTCCCTTCGATGCGGCGGGCACGGTCGAGTTCGTGGCGTACTACCGCTCGGTTCCCGGCACGCCCGCCGAAGAACGTGTGAAAGGTGCCATGCACGAAAAATCTCGCTTCGAGAAAGTACACGGCACCTGGTACTACCTGGACGGTGAGGTTGGCTAAGTTCCTCCCGACCGGGCAGCATGGCAGAAATATTCCTCGATGAAAGCTTCAAAAACTAGTCCTGTATTTGCTATGTTTATGCCATGAGTGACGTTATCTCGCAGGAATCTTTCGACGAGCTCGCCCTCTATTTCAACGGGGGAGGGCACCTGCTTGCCCCGGATGCGCGCCGCATCGCCGCCGAACGCGCCCGTATCCTCTGCGCTCACGGGCTCGATGCGCTCCAGCAGTACACGCAACGCACCGGGATGACTGCGCGCTACTACGTGGCACCCTACGATACGAGCGACCTGCTGCGAACGGGTGCGGATGCGCTCGCGCTCACCGGGGCTCGGCACGAACTTTCGGGGATGAAAACCCCTCTAATAGACGCCTACATTCTGCCCAGTGACCTCACAAAATTTGCCCCGAATTGGATCCTGGAACCTGCCCCACCCGAGCGGGCGAACGTGATTTTGCGCGAGGTTTCCGCCCTTCCGCGCGTGCTGCGCCTGCACGTGGCGGCAGACCTGCTGCACGCATGCGATATTGGCGTGGTGGATGAGCGTGCACAAGAGAGGGCCGAGCGCATTATGAAAGAATTATGCCGCCCAAGCGACCGATAGAATTCTTGGTTTAACCTGAGCCAGCCCGCGCCGTCTCTGAGTAAGAGGGCGCGGGCTGGCTCGCATTCAAACGCGTTGTCTGCGTGTATAGGTGCGCTGAATTGGGTCTACCTGAAAGTAAACCCATGCGAAGAATACCAGGAAAAACGGGTGAAATTGTATACCTGCAGCCGTGAAATTTCTGACGTTTTCGAGCGCATATCTACACCCCCATAGGTGTATAAAAAGGCTCTTTTTGAATAAAGCGTAGTTTTCCGCCGCTTCTCTTCAAAAAGAGCCTTTTTATACCCGATATAGACCCGGGATTTCAGTAAACGCTAGTGCGTGAGACCGTTGATAATACCCATGCCGAAGTAGATAACGAACACCGCCGACACCACGTACATGAGCCAGTGCACCTCGCGCCCGCGACCCTGAACCAGGCGGATAAAGGCGTAGGAGACGAACCCTGCACCAATACCATTAGCGATAGAGTACGACAGCGGCATGAAAATAATGGTCATAAACGCGGGGATGCCCAGGCCCCAATCTTGCCAGTCGATATGCACGGCCTGGCGCACCATCAGGAACCCAACAACCACCAGCGCGGGGGCGACCGCCTCAAAGGGAACGATCGTCACTAGCGGCGAGGCGATAATCGCCACCAGAAACAGCACGCCGGTTACGATATTCGCCAGACCCGTGCGGGCACCCTCACCAATACCGGTTGCCGACTCCACAAAAATCTGGTTCGCAGAGCCGGATGCGCCGCCGCCGACCACGGAACCGACCGCATCCACGAGCAGAACCTCGTTAATGTTCTCGACCTTGCCGTCCTTATCGATGGTGCCCGCTTCGGTTGCTAAGCCCACTGAAACGCCCATGGCGTCAAAGAAGACCGAGAGCAGAATAGCGAACACCAGCAGGGATGCGCCCAGCACGCCAATAGCGCCGAACGCGCCGAATCGTGCAGACCCGATAAGCGAGAAATCGGGGGCTGAGAAGGAAAAATTATTGAGCGCGGGAACGTTGAGCGACCAGCCGGTCGGGTTTCCTTTGCCGCTGCCGATATGGAAAACCGCCTCTAGGATGATAGACAGCGCGGTAGATGCCACCACGCCAATGAGGATAGCGCCGCGCACATTGCGGATAAACAGCGCGATGGTGAGGAAAAGACCGAAAATAAACACGAGAGTTGGCCAGCCAAGTAGGTGACCACCCACGCCGAACGAGACGGGAACGGTGGTTCCTGCGGCATCTGGCATGCGGCGGATGATCCCGGAATCAACCAGTCCGATAAAGGCGATAAAGAAGCCGATTCCCGCCACAATTGCGGTTTTGAGGCTCTCGGGGACCGCCTCGAATACGGCGGTGCGGAAGCCGGTGAGCACCAGCACGGTCATAATAAGACCGGCGATAATCACCAAGCCCATAATATCTGCCCATGTCAGCCCGGGAGTGGTTGCGATCGTGGACGCCAGCAGCGCGTTGACACCCAGTCCCGCCGCCATCGCGAAAGGCTGTTTAGCAATAACACCCATGAGGATAGTCATCACGCCGGCGACGAGCGCGGTAACTGCAGCGACCTGCGGCACGCCAAGCGTATTTCCCGCCGAGTCTGCGCCGGTGCCGATCACCAGGGGGTTGAGGACGACGATGTAACTCATAGCGAAGAACGCGGCGAGACCGCCACGAATCTCGGCTGAAATAGATGAGCCTCGTTCAGTGATTTTGAAGTAACGGTCCAGTGCGCCGCCCGATGCGTTGGGCTTGTGTGCCTGGGGAGCCGCGGTGTTCTCAGAAGACATTCGTGAAAATCCGTAGATACTCTCGTAGGATGCGCGCGCGGGTTTGCGCCGCAATAAGAAAAGCGCCCAACCCTCATGGCGGGTGTGACGCTTTTGTTACCACATTATTCTATGACGTTTAACCCTCAATGCGCTACTGACAGGAAATTCCCAGGTCTTTAGCGGGGTGCGGGGATGTATATCCGCCTTTAGGGGTAAAAATGGGTGATAAAAAGAGCCTTGATTGTGACTGAAGTTTTCACGATCAAGGCTCTTTTTACGATGGGAGGGGGAGAGAGAAAGATGCTCTAACGCATCCACTCCTCAATCAGGCCCATTCCGAAATGCACCGCAAACACCGCCGAAACCACGTACATGAGCCAGTGCACCTCGCGTCCGCGACCGGTCGCCACACGGATAATCGTGTACGAAATAAACCCGGCACCAATACCGTGCGCAATCGAATACGAAAGCGGCATGATGACGATCGTCAAGAACGCTGAAATTCCCAGGGCAAGATCGTTCCAATCGACATTAACCGCTTGGCGCACCATCAGGAACCCGACGAACACCATTGCGGGGGCGACCGCCTCAAAGGGGACAATCGTCACCAGGGGAGAGAGGAAAATAGCGCCCAGGAAGAGCACACCCGTCACCACATTTGCCAGACCTGTGCGGGCACCCGCGCCAATACCGGTTGCCGACTCCACGAATACCTGGTTGGTTGAGGTTGAGGTGCCGCCACCGGCGACCGCGCCCAGCGCATCTACCAGAAGCAGACGGTCGATGTCTTCGATCTTGCCGTCTTCATCGATAGAACCGGCTTCGACTGCCATACCCATGATGGAGCCCATCACATCGAAAAACGCCGAAATGAGGATGGTAAACACCAGCAGAATTGAGGCCATTGCACCCAAAGAACTGAAGGCACCGAAAAGATCTGCGGAGAACAGAAGCGAAAAATCGGGCAGACCAAAACCGCTGCCGTCCCAGGTGGGTACATTGAGCGACCAGCCAAGCGGGTTAGCCTGCACGCTGCCGGAGGGGGCGACCGCCTCCAGAATAAGCGAAAGTGCCGTGGATGCGAGCATGCCGTAGAGAATAGCGCCGCGCACCTGACGAACATACAGAATAATGGTCAGGAACAACCCCACAATAAACACGAGAGTGGGCCAGCCGAGCAGATGCCCGTGAACACCGAACACGACAGGGGTTGAGCCGGTCTCTGCACGGCGAATAATTCCGGCGTTCACCAGCCCAACAAAGGCGATAAAGAGCCCGATACCCACCACGATTGCGGTTTTCAGGCTTTCGGGCACGGCGTCGAAAACGGCGGTGCGGAAACCGGTCAGCACGAGGGCGGTCATGAGCACACCCGCCCACACGACCAACCCCATAATCTGCGGCCAGGTGAGGTTAGGAGTCGTGGCTATCGTAGTCGCCAATAGTGCGTTCACGCCCAGTCCCGCCGCCATCGCGAAGGGGTGTTTGGCGTAAACGCCTAGAAGAATGGTCATCACGCCTGCAACAAGCGCGGTCATGGCGGCAACCTGTGGCACGCCGAGGGAACGTCCGGATGAATCGGGCGTGAGGCCGAGAATAAGTGGGTTGAGCACCACAATATAACTCATGGCGAAGAAGGTCGCTAAACCGCCGCGAATTTCGGTGCTGATAGTTGAGCCACGCTCGGTAATGTTGAAGTAACGGTCCAGTGTGCCGCCCGAACTGCTGGGTTTAGGCGTCTGGGGAGCCGCGGTGTTCTCAGAAGACATTCGTGAAAATCCGTAGATACTCTCGTAGGGCGCGCAACCGCCGGTTGGGGATGCGCATAAGAAAAGCGCCAGCCGTGGGGCGTGACGCTCTTGTTACTACAACATTCTAGGGTGAGTAACCCGTAAAAGGCTACTTCTTTGTGTCTGCGCATGATGGTCACTTTTAGGCGGTAAGTTTTCCGTGAGGGCACCACCCGCGCTGTAGGCGAAACCCCATCGGCACACGCTCACAACACTGCTAAGATAAGGATTACCTAAGGATGATATGTGCCGCCTGGGAATTGGCGCTGGGCGCGCATCCTGAAGCATGAAGAAGGTTGTTATGAGTGAGTATCCAGCCGCAGAATCTCTGCCCGTTCGTCAGCGTTCCACGGTCAGTACCGACCGCCCGGCACGTTATATTAAACAGCTTGGCTCACATATGGGCCGCAAAATTAGTACCGAGGAAGTTCCTGGCGGATTGCGCTTAATCTTTAATCGCGACGGCATCTTTCGCGGGTATGGAGACTTGGTGGCCGATGATGCGAACCATGCTCTTATCATGGAGGTTCGTGCCGAAGACGACGAGAAAGCACAGAACCTTGCAGGCGTGCTGGAGCGTCACCTTGTGCGTTTTGGCGAGCGCGAAGAATTAGTCGTGGAGTTTCACGCAGTCTAACCTCTATATTCATTCTGCGAGCAGGTAGGATTTCGCCGAAAAGGTAGGATTTTCCTACCTGTTCGTGCCAAAAGCCACCTGCTCGCGGGCTAATAAAACTCACCGAGACTGCATCGGTGGGTTTTATTGCGTTTTATAACGGAAAAATATTTTGAGAAACTTTACCCTGCAAATATACAGGTCAGGAGAAAATAACTATTAGGGTTTTTGTGGCTTTATGTGGTGTTCTATAGATTTTCGGGTTGCGCTCCCATACAGTAAACGGCGGACAACACACTCTATAACGCGCAAGCTATAGGAGACATCATGAACGCCCTTAACTCGGCGAAAGAAAAGATCAGAGTATCTTTCAAAACCGTGACCGATCCGGTACGCCGCCGCCTCGGAACCGCCGCCTTCGTAGGCGTTCTCGCCGGTATCTTCGGTGGTATCGTCAAATTTGGTTGGGAAGTTCCCTTCCCGCCGCGCACCCCCGAACGCAATGCAACAAACCCGCCCCAAGCGCTTCTGGAGATGTTTGGGTTCTCGCCAGAAATCACGCATCAAACCTACCCATATCTGGGTAACGATCTGCCATATATGAGCTTTATTGTGCACTTCGCTTTCTCAATCTTCTTTGGCGTGCTCTATAGCGTGGTGGCGGAATACTGGCCGAAAATCAAACTCTGGCATGGTGTCGCCTTCGGTATTGTGCTCGATATTCTCTTCCACGTCATCATCATGCCCGCAATGGGTGTTGTGCCCGTCCCCTGGGAGCAGCCCCTGGGGGAGCACCTCTCTGAGTTCTTCGGTCATATCGTCTGGTTGTGGTCCATCGAGCTGGTGCGCCGCGATCTGCGCAACCGCCTCACCGGCGAACCGGATACGGAATACCCCGTCGAGAGTCGTAAAGTCGCTGCGGCTTAGCTGATGCCCGTTATAAAGTTCAGGATGCTCATGCTTCGCTTAACTAAGGGGACCCGCATCGCCTAGTGGTGACGTACCCTTAGGCGCTCGCTATGAACATCCTGAACTTTTAGTGTGCTTTCGTAACGCAGGTGACGACTTTTGTGCTCGCACACATATTCCGAAGTCATGACAGGAATATTAATGACGAGACCTCAAAACCTGGGGTAAAAACATGAAAAATGTGTCTTTTGAGTGGTTCAGCTCATGTTTCCTGCGTTTGCTCAGGCATGACCGCTAAAATAAGCAAGGATGTTAAGGCTAAGCTCGCCCTATGGGTGAACTTTGAAAGGAAAAATACGTGTCTGAAGCTGCACGCCCGTTGCGCGTTGCCGTTATCGGTGCGGGTCCCGCGGGTATCTACGCCGCCGATCTGCTCACCAAATCTGAGGAAGTACGCTCTGGAGCCGTTGAGGTTTCTATCGACATTTTTGATCGTTATCCCGCGCCCTTTGGGCTCATTCGCTACGGTGTGGCACCCGATCACCCGCGCATCAAGGGCATTATCACCGCCCTGCACAAGGTGCTTGACCGCGGTGATATTCGATTCTTCGGCAATGTCGAATACGGTAAGGATTTGAACCTAGCCGACCTGCGCGAGCACTACGATGCCATTATCTTTGCGACCGGTGCTATTTACGATGCGCCCCTGCCTATTAAGGGTATCGACCTGGACGGTTCCTATGGCGCCGCCGACTTCGTCTCGTGGTATGACGGTCACCCCGATTACCCGCGCACCTGGCCGCTGAACGCGAAGGAAATCGCGGTGCTTGGTAACGGCAACGTGGCGTTGGATATTGCGCGTGTGCTCTCCAAGCACGCCGATGATCTGCTCGTCACCGAAATCCCCGAGAACGTGTACGAGGGGCTGAAATCTTCGCCCGTGACCGATGTGCACGTCTTTGGCCGCCGCGGCCCCGCGCAGATCAAGTTCACCCCCCTGGAGCTGCGCGAGCTCTCTCATTCCCGCGATGTCGATATTGTGCTCTACGAAGAGGACTTCGAGTTCGACGAGGCTTCGGATGAGGCTATTCAGACGAATAACCAGGTTAAGACCATGATGAAGACCCTCACTACCTGGCTTACCGACCAGGAGGAGGGCGAGCAGACCGCATCGCGCCGCCTGCACCTGCACTTCCTGCAGTCCCCGCACGAGATTCTGGGCGAGGACGGTAAGGTTGTGGGCATCCGCATGGAACGCAATAAGCTTGACGGTCAGGGCGGTATTGAGGGCACCGGCGAGTTCGTGGACTACCCCGTGCAGGCCGTGTACCGCGCGATCGGCTACTTCGGATCTGAGCTGCCCGAGGTTGGCTATGACGCTGATAAGGGCGTGATTACTAACGTTGAGGGCCGTGTGGTCGATGAAAACGGCGAGCACGTGCCCGGCCTGTACGCTACGGGGTGGATTAAGCGCGGACCGGTGGGCCTGATCGGCTCCACAAAGGGCGATGCACTTGAAACTATCACGCACCTGTTGGAGGACCGCGAGAACCTGTACACCGCTCCCGAACCGGATGCTGACACCTTCAGCGATTACCTGGATTCTAAGGGCATTCGCTATACCACCTGGGAAGGCTGGCACCGTCTGGACGATCACGAAAAGGCGCTCGGTGCAGCATCACAGGATGCGAAGGGTGAGCCGCGTGAGCGTGTGAAGGTTGTTGACCGTGATGAGATGATTCGTATTTCGCGCGGCGAGTAATAGCTGTACGCAGCGATTTTCTGCGGTACATGAGCCGCAATGAAGAATCCCGGCCGGGTCTTCGGCACAGCCCGAAACCGGCGGGGATTTCTTGTATCAAAATCATGGTGTGCGCGTGCGCGCGGCATATTCTACGCCTTTTTGCTGAACCTGTGTAGGGGATGCGCGGCTCTTACCCGGTCATTTCGCGCTGTTTGCGGGGGTTATTCAGAAAAATTTTGAGAAATTTCTGGTGACTATAAAATACGTTCTGACTAGTAGCTATGTAGGTGAGCAGGGTATCTTAGAAGGGGGAGTTTGGCGGGTATGAAGAAGTTTTTGAAGAATCCGGCTTGCACGGCTTAAAAATCTGTCATAGACTAGTTGAGGTTCGAACGACGGGACGAAAAAGAACCCGTTCGCATCGACTAGGCCCCCATCGTCTAGCGGCCTAGGACGCCGCCCTTTCACGGCGGTAGCACGGGTTCAAATCCCGTTGGGGGTACTTGCAAATCTCACGATTTGCAAAGCCAAGTTAGATGATATAGAATTTACTTCTGTTGATTCCAACAAGGCCCCGTAGCGCAGTTGGTTAGCGCGCCGCCCTGTCACGGCGGAGGTCGCGGGTTCAAGTCCCGTCGGGGTCGCTCTGGCCGCGTGATTCAGGTGAAGAAATTCATCACGAAGACGCGGTCGTTGCGTATCTGCTTTGATGCGCAAGGCTCTGTAGCTCAGTTGGTAGAGCGTGCGACTGAAAATCGTAAGGTCACCGGATCGACGCCGGTCGGAGCCACAATCCGCCCTCCAGGCTTCTACAGTGGGGGCGGATTTTTTCTTTAACCGCGCCCTGCTCTCAAGCCTGCGTATTCTATTCTTGTGCATTATATTTTGTACGCCCGAATCCTTTTTTCTGCTAAAAGAGCCTTAATTTCAAGCAAGAGTATTTTTCGACGCTTTCTTGAAATCAAGGCTCTTTTTACACCAGGGAAGAGGAGAGTAGTAGCTGGCAGACCGGTAAACACGCCGGTTCGTTTCAATTTCTTGGAATTTCCGTTAGGGTGGAGACGTTGTGTTATTTGCACAACGTCTGTACACACGGCGGCAAAACCGGCGCATACGGAAGAGATCGAATGCCAGCACCCATTCCCCAAGACACCATACCGTCGAACTCCGCGCAGGCAACACGCACTGCGGGAATCGAATTCTCCCAGGTCACCAAACGCTACGGCGCTAACACCGTGGTCAATAACCTGACTCTGAGCATCCCCGCCGGTGAAACCACCGTTTTCGTCGGTTCCTCAGGATGCGGTAAAACCACCACCCTGCGCATGATCAACCGCATGGTCGAGCCGCAGGAAGGCACGATCACCATCGGCGGGCAAAATATTGCAGATCAAGACCCCTACAAGCTGCGCCGATCCATCGGGTACGTCATGCAAAGCGGCGGGCTGCTGCCGCATCGTACCGTGCTTGAGAACGTTATGACCGTGCCCCTGTTGAACGGCACCTCCAAATCGCAGGCGAAAGAACGCGCTCTTGACCTTCTGGGTACCGTGGGTTTGGATGCGTCCTTAGCGCAGCGCTACCCGGCTCAGCTTTCCGGCGGGCAGGCCCAACGCGTGGGAGTCGCGCGGGCGCTCGCGGCGGATGCCTCCATTCTGCTCATGGACGAGCCGTTTTCTGCGGTCGATCCGATTGTGCGCACCGAACTGCAGGAAGAACTTTTGCGCCTGCAGGGCGAGCTGCATAAGACCATTGTTTTCGTAACCCACGATATTGATGAGGCCCTATTCCTCGGCGATAATATTGCGGTCTTCGCCCCCGGCGGCAAGCTCGCCCAGTACGGCGCTCCCGAAGAGATCCTGACGAATCCCGCTAATGATTTTGTGGAGTCTTTCGTTAGCCAGTCCGTGGGTGCCTTGCTGCCTGCCGATGTGATGCGCCAGGTGCGGTATATTCGCCGTGAACGCTACCGCCGCACACGCGAAGCCGCAGTATCGGGCGAGGGCGCCGCATCAACCTCTGGGCGGGGATAGTATGAACCTGTTGTTGGCAGATTCGATGCACTGGGACTGGTTGGGAAATAACATCCAGCGCGTCCTTGATTTGACCCTCAATCACCTGTACCAGGGCATTGTTCCGGTACTTGTGGGAACCGCCCTGTCGATTCCGGTGGCGCGGTATGCGAGCCGACGCCGCGCGCGGGAAGACGGCGCAAAAACCTACCGGAGTGGTGCGCACGCCCTGGTGCACGGTTTCGGGCTGCTCTACACAATCCCGTCGATTGCGCTCTTCGTGCTCATGCCGCTGATTCTAGGAACCAGCATTATTTCGCCGGTGAACGTGCTTGTGGCGCTCACGATCTACACGATGGCGCTGATGGTGCGTTCCGGGGTAGACGCTTTTAACGCGGTTCCCGAGCATGTGGTGGAGTCATCGCGCGCCCTGGGATACACCCCGGCTCGTGCGTTTTTCACGGTGGAATTACCACTCGCTTTGCCCGTGCTTTTTGCCGGTATCCGCGTGGCGACGGTGGCAAATATTGCGATGGTATCCGTGGGCGCGGTTATTGGTGTTTCTTCGCTCGGCACGCTTTTTACCGACGGACTGGCGCGTAGCATCCCCGCCGAACTTATCACGGGTGTGGTGCTCAGCGCCGCCTTAGCCTACCTCGCCGATGCGCTTCTTGCCCTCACGGCACGGCGCCTGACCGCCTGGAGGACCGCATGAATGTTATAGAACGTACCTTCGCTTTTCTGGGTGATGGCGCCAACTGGCAAGGCTCTCAGGGCATTCTTGCGCGCACCGTCGAGCATCTGGGCATCACCGTGTTTGCGGTTGCGATTGCCCTGGTGATTGCCGTGCCTTTGGGGCTGTGGGCTGGGCATACACGCCGCGGCGGGCAAGCTCTGCTGGGGTTCACCGCCGCTTTGCGCGCCCTGCCTGCCCTGGGTCTACTGACCCTGTTGGCTCTCTGGGTTGGGGTTAATGCGATTCCTCCGCTCGTGGTGCTCGTGATTATCGCGGTGGCGCCCCTACTAGCGCACACCCTCGAAGCCGTGACCGGGATTGACCCGGATGTGGTTGATGCGGCACGCGCCCAAGGCATGACCGAAGGGCAGATTCTTCGCCGGGTTGAGATTCCTCTGGGTCTTCCGGTGTTTATGGGCGGTCTGCGCAGCGCGGTGCTGCAGGTGATCGCGACCGCGACTATCGCCGCCTACATTAATGGGAATAACCTGGGCCGGTACCTTTTCGATGGGCTCGCGGTGCGGGACTATCCGCGTATGCTCGTGGCAACCTTGCTGGTAGCGGTACTCGCCTTTGTGGTGGATGCGCTCATGGCCCTAGCACAGCGGGCCGTGACCCCCGTGCCCTTGCGGGGTGGAAGCGGGCGCGGAGGCGCATCCAAACGTCATAGGCAACCGAAACACGAGAGCGCACTGGATGCGGCAAACTCGCACACGGAAGGGGCGCACGCATGAGCCTGGCGCATCGCCGAAACACGAACGATCGTTCTTCTCTATCCGGAAAGAGCGCGAAAAGCCAAGGAACGGCGGAGACTGGAATGGCACGCGGCGTTACCAGGCGGCGGGCATTGGGTGTTGTTGGCGCCCTTGGGATGTTAGGAGCACTGAGTGCCTGCGGGCTGAGCGGCGAAAACGTTTTCGGCGGTGAACACGACGGCATTATTGTGGGGTCAGCAGCGTTCGCAGAGTCGCAGATTCTCGCCGAAGTATACTCCCAAGCACTAAATAAAAATGGGTTTAAATCGAGCACCCAGCTGGGGATTGGCGCGCGTGAAGCCTACCTGGGGGCGCTTACCTCCGGGGCTATTGACGTGGTTCCCGAATACTCGGGCAACCTGCTGTTGTATCTTGACGAGAATTCCACAGCGCAGACTAAACAAGAGATTCTGCAGGCGCTCGGTGGGGTGCTGGATAAAAACCTCAAGGCTCTGGACGCCTCGCAGGCGGAAAATAAAGATACCTTAGTCGTCACCCAGCAGACCGCCCAAAAATACAATCTGCACACCCTGGATGATATGGCGAAGGTCTGTACCGAACTGAAGATTGGTGCCGCTCCCGAATTTGCCGAACGCGCCTACGGAATTCCGGGGCTCAAAGATAAATACGGGTGCGTTCCGGCGGAATTCGTCTCGCTTGCGGATGGGGGAGGGGCACTTACCGTCAAGGCCCTGCAGGATAACACCGTGCAGGTTGTAGATTTGTACTCGACCACCCCGGCAATTACGCAGAACAATTTTGTGATGCTTGAAGACCCGAAGAACATGATCCCGGCGCAGCAGGTACTCCCCATTATCAACACCAAACGGGTACCCGAGGATGCGCAGGCGGTGCTGAACCGCATCAGTGCGGTGCTGACGACCGACGATTTACGCTCGCTCAATGACGAGGTATCCGGCGATAAGAAACTGGACCCATCCACGGCAGCGGCAAATTGGCTCAAAGATAAGGGGATGTTGTAGCCTTTCTTCCTTTCTGCGCTGGGTGCTGGATACCGCTAGGTTCTGGTGCTCAGCATATGCGGTTGGGGCCTCCACTCCTTGGAATGCAAAGAGCTTTGATCGCGAATAAAGCGTTGGTAATCCCGCTTTATTCGCGATCAAAGCTCTTTGTGTAGGTGGTGTACTAGAGGGCACCACAACTGTATACGCACGATGAAACACGTTCAAGAATGCTCCCAAATATCCTTGACCTTCAACGTTAAAGTAGATAGCCTTGAGTGAAACTTCCGTAGTCCATGAAATGTGAATGCGTTCAAGGAATTAGAGCGCGAATACACCAGTGATCGCTGCTTAATACGGAAGATGTCATGCCTGATCAAGCCTCAGTTAAAGAGGCGTGGCGCATTATGCCCATCTGCTTCGGCGCGGGCAGAGTGCGCTCGTGAGCATCACACCATCTGAAACTACACACTTCCGGGGAGTTCCTGATGTCTGAAGAATATAAAGCCTCACAAGAAGACGTGCACTTCGATAACGGCAGAGCAGACCAGCTGATGCGTCAGCTGCGTGAAGCCTCCGAATATTTGCACACCACGGACTCCACCCAGCGTTCAGGCGCTCGCGATCAGGCGATGACCGAATTTGCCGGACCATACGCGGATCTTTTCGCGCACAACACGGAAACTGCTCTTCGCGATGGAAAACGACTGGGCGATGCGCTCTCCGACGCCGCCAACGAGCTTCAGAAATATAAGGAGCTTGCCCGCCTAGAGCAAGAGAACCGTCAGAAGGCTCGTGATTGGGATAAGCGTGACTTTTTCCAACAGGTTGGTGATTCGTGGTCAGGTAAGAAAAAGCCAGAAACTCATTCAACCGGACCGAGTCTTCGTACGCCGCCGCCAGCGACCGAGAGCTCTTCCCAAGGGGGAGAAGGCAAAGGCGGCTCTCTCCTGGAAACCGTCTCTGATATGGTGATGGATACGCTGGATCCAGCCAGGAAAAATATTAAGGTGGGCGGTCCGGGTGTCTCAAAGACTTCCGCCATCCCCGATAATCTCGATGTCTACTTCAATCAAGCGCGCACCCTGAGTGAGGACTTGGGGAAGAAACTTGAAAGCATCCAAAAGGAATACCAGGGGTTTATGGAAAATACCTCCTGGGGTCAGTTCGATATTATGGGTCTGCTCAAAGCAACGGGTGACTGGGCTGGCAAAAACATGGAGGATGCATCCTTCGTACACGTGATCGCTGAGGCTTTCCGTCAGGCGGGTGCCTCTAGCAATATGGTGGCGACCTACGATAGCTTCCTGATTGAAGAAATTCTTGCGAAAGCAGGCGTTAAAGCGCAAGAACGCAAAGAGCTTGATATTCCACTTGCTACGGTAGCTGGAGCTGATCTCACCTCGGGGTTCGTGAATGACCCTGTGAATGCCGCCACGGGTAACTTTATTGAGGAAGAGCTCGACCTTTCCTTCCCCGGCACTGGTTCGGGTACTTTGCGCCTGGAACGGATGTACAACAGCTTGGCGGTTACGCATCCTGATGAAATACCTTCGGGTGTTTTTGGCCCCGGGTGGGCATCCACATTAGATCAGCACATGGAATTTACCGCTCAGGAAGCCCGCTGGTACACCCACGATGGTCGTATCCTCTTTTTCGCCCGCGAAGGTGAGGGGTATGCGCGATGCACCCACGAACCCTGGTGGTTGGAGAAGGTGACGATTGGGGCGGATCAGTACGAGCGTTTTGCACAGCTTCGTGATGAGGCATATTCCCAGGCGAAGACTGGTACCGCTGGTTCCTCGGCACCGTTCTACTGGGTGGTATCTAACGCTAAACACCATCGGATTTTCTTCACTCCTGCCGGAGATTGGGCGGGTACCGTTGAAGGGCATACGGCAAATACGGTAATTGCTTGTCGAGATGATCAGAGCCGGATCGTGGAACTTGTGCATCCGGTTACTGAACGCGGTCTTTACGTGCTCTATGGCGAGAACCCGAATGATTCGACCGCACCCCAACGTCCTGTAGCTGCTTACACCTACAACACTCGCGGCGACCACGCTGGCGAAGAGCTTGCCGTGGTGGAGTATACCTACGAAGGCGAACACTTGGTATCGGCGACCACGAACGCCGGAACCCGCGCATACTCGCATACAGACGAAGGACTAATCCGCGAAGTTACCAACGTTAACGGTCACGTTGAGGTGACAAACACCTACGATGATTCCGGACGGGTGATCCATCAGCTTACCGAATATGGGCGTGAAGTCTCATACACCTACGCTCAGGGGCTGATGACTATTGTCGCTGACGCTGAAACGGGCGAGAACCCCAATATCTGGCGCAGTGATGAAAAGGGGCGCTTAGTCGCACTGTCTGCGGCGGACGGCAGCAAACAAACCATGCGATATGATTCCTGGGGCAACCGCATTAGTGTGACGGGGCGTGATGGCTCTTTGACCACACGGCGTTTCGACTCGCGCAGCCGCATAACCCGAGAACGCACCCCCGAAGGCGCGGATTACACGTATGTTTGGGATGATTATGACCGTCTGACAAGTATTTCAGTGCGGGATGCACGCGACCGGCGCAATTTGGGCGACCCGACCACGATAACCTATGAGTACGATGATACGGCGAATCCGAACCCCAGCGCGGTGACGGATGGCACCGGCGCAACCACGCGTTTTGACTGGAACGAACGTGGTAACCTCATCGCACAGATCGATCCCAGCGGTGTACGTACCGATTTCACGTATGACTCCCACGGGGATCTTGTGGCTATCACCAATGGTGCGGGTGATACTACTCGCCTTGTACGTGATGAGTTCGGGCGCGTTATCAAAATTATTGATGGTCTTGGGTACGAAAATACACTGACCTACAGCAGCTCGGGCGTAGTAACCGCTATCCAGAACCCGGAAGGTGCCCGGTGGAAGTTTATCTATCCGACCTCTGCTGAAAGTGACACTCCGGCACTCGTACAGCAGGCGCAGCAACGCTACGGTGCAGAGCATACCCGCGGTTTCCTTCCCTCAGCGGTTATCGACCCCGAGGGGAACACAACCCGCTTTACCTATAACCAAGGCGGCGACGTCGTATCTGTGACCGATCCTCTGGGGCGCGTAACTCGGGCGGATTACGATACCTGGGGCAACCTTGCGCGCTACGTAAACGCTTCGGGCGGCACCTGGGAATACACCTGGGATGGGTTATCGCAGCTGAGCAGTATCACAGATCCCACGGGCGCTACTACTCGATACACCTATGACTTTGCGGGTGAAATTTCCAGTGTCACAGACCCGACCGGTGTGAAAGCAAAACGTTTCGTGCAGCGTAAAGGTGGCCTTGAACGTACTATTGCCGCTTCTGGTTCTTCGTTCAAACGGCTTGATGTGCTCGGGCGCGTAACCACCGAGGGAACACAGACCAGCCGCGGACAAGAATATGTGGAAGACCTGGTGACCTATGATGCCGCTGGTCGTCCCGTAGAAATTTTGGATGCCTCCGGTGGTTTGACGCGCATCGAACGCGATAAGGCTGGGCGCCCACTGCGTGTAGTATCTGCCGCAGGTCGTGTTGAGACCTACGAATATGATTCCGCTGGACGTACGGCAGCGCATGCCGTTGGACTAGATACTCCCAAACGCATTCCTGACGCCGAAGGGGTACTGCGCGAGGCAGAACCCACACGCTGGGCGGTCACCCGGTTTGAATATGACGCCGCATCTCAGCTTGTACGGCGTATCAACCCCGATGGCACCGAAGAAAAAACCGTCTATGATTCGTGCGGTCGTGTTATTCGTGTAGTTTCAGGTGCGCGAGTTGCCGCCTATGAGTATGACCGATGCGGTCGTATCACCTCAGTCCAAGATACAACCTACGGTCGCCGCACCTTCGCGTACGATGCCGCCGGACAGATAGTCCGTGTGACGGATGGTCTGGGGTATCGCACCCACTTCTCATACACCGAAAACGGACAGGTGGCGCAAGTTATGGACGCTACCGGTCAGGTTACCGCCTACGAGTATGATGCTATGGACCGGGTAACCCGCGTGACGCGAGGCACCGGCACATCCCACGAGATCGTGGAAGAGTACGCCTACGATGCCGCTGGCCGTCCCACCCGTTACTTCAACGGTCTTCAAGATTATGCATACGCCTATAACTACAAGCATGGCGGTAACCTCAAGAGCGCCAGCTGCAACGGTGTGCTGCTCGCCGAATACGGGCGTGAACGCGGAGAACGTGAACTATGGGTGCGCGATTATGTAACCGCACAGGAACTCGACCCCCAGGCATCCGACGGTTCCTACCTTGAGCATCGGTATGTGTATGATGCCCGAGGATTCCTCATCGAACGATCCCGCACGGGTGTTATCGGCGCAGAAAAAACCGAGAACTTCCACAATTCTGCGGATACTGACGCGAAAGCCCAGAGTCTGAGCACTTTCGTTTCGACCGGCGCTTACACACTTACGTTCGAATACGATGCAGACGGCTACCGCACCATGATGGTTACCCCGTACGGCACCGAACAGACCGTTTATGACGGTGCCGGTCATGCTGTACGTCGTGAAGCATCGTCCTCTCATAACGACGAGATGACGGTTGCGGAGTATTCCTACGATGTGATGGGTCGCCTAGTGCGTGCTCAGCTGGGTGATACCCTTTCCACCTGGGAGTTTGATGGCGACTCTGGTTTGGTGTCTTCTTACACCCGCACCGCGCCTCACCATAGTGGGAAAGACGCGGAACATGCCCCTCATACGGAACGGACTGAAATTATCCGTGACCGTGAAGGCCGGATTATCGGGCTCGATACCGAAAACTCCCTGGTTATGTATTCCTATGATGCCGCTGGGCAGCTGACGAGCGCTCGCCAGGGTGAACGGGAATTTGAATGGACTTTCGATGCCGGGCTCATGGTTCGTGAACGTCTGTACCGCCGCCCCGCCGAGTCTGGAACCCAGGGGAATGAACGGCAGGACTCTGAGCGTGTTTTGCTGGGTGAACGTACGTTTAGGTATAACGAGCTCAATCAACTTGTTGAGATTATCGCGCGCGAGAATGTGGGCGAGGATAATCCTCTGGAAACGGTTACAACTTACGGTTACGATGCCGCAGGGCGCCGTTCCCAAGAGACGGTAACAACAAGCCAGGGCAACCGCCGAACACGTGAGTACTCGTGGGGCGTGTGGGATTCTCTTGCTGCCGTTACGGATACTGCCGAGGCGGGGCACTCGACGGAAGCGCACTCTCGTGTGCGCTTGGTGACGGATGCCGTGGGCGAGCTTGCTCAGGTGACGGGGCTTGACGGTCGGTCCGTGCCTTTGCTCTGGGACCCAACCGCACCGATTCCTCAGGTTTTGGGTGCCGGTTCTGTTCCTGCACCCGGTCATGACGGTGGATTCTCGCAGGTGAGCGTTCCGGGCGGGTTTAACCCGTGGGGCGTGGGAACTCCCTCACAGCAGGAACCCTGGGGAAAGGTGCCTTCCGTGGCGAAGTCTCTTCTTCCTCAAGGCTTCGCCTTCTCGGGAGCCGGGAGTGTAAACGTTGCTGGTCTGGACGTCATGGGTGTGCGTACCTTCGATGCTGCATCGAAGCATTTCCTCTCGCTCGACCCGCTTGAATCGGTCCCAGGTACCGGCTGGTTTGCAGACTCGTATTCCTTTGTGGGCAATAACCCCGTGGGTCTCATGGATCCCTGGGGCATGCGGCCCGTGTCGATTGAGGAATACGATAAGTATTTGGAGCATGCGGAAGAGCGCGGTCGGTGGAAAGCATTTTTTACTGTGGTAGCTGTGGTTGCCACCGTAGCTGCGGTAGCAGTGACAGGACCGGTGGCGGTTATTGCGTTGGGCGCGATTGCTGGTGCAGCTTCCGCCGCATCATCGGCGGTAGATAAGGTCGGACCTGATGGTGGTATCGACTGGGGTGCTGTTGGGAAAGATGCTCTTATCGGAGGTATTGTAGGTGGAGTCACCGGTGCCGCAACAAAGATTCTTTCGGTGGGTCGTGGAGGTTTCCTCTGGGAGAAAGGACAGGTTGCCCAGAAGGTTCAGGGATATCGTTTCTTGGCGAATAAAGCACCGGGTCGATGGGCAAATAAAACCATTGATAGTATCAAATCAAAAAATCCAGATATCTTGAAAAAAGAATATATCAAAGATCATACAACGTTCTTGGGGAAAGAAGGTGGTGAGATTACAGGTGATATGGTCTCGGGCGCGATTGAGGGGGCATATGACTATAGCAAGAACGCTGGGGACGACTGGAGTGTGCGTGGCATGATGCTGAGTGCTGCAACCGGAGGCACGATGAAAGGACTCGGATCTGGCATCAAGACAATCCCTAAAATGAAGCTTGATAGCACCGATTACACAAAGTTCCCCATAGTCCGTAATGCAAAAGAGGGGAGCAAATTGCAGCGCTGGGGTTCCGCTACCCTTAAGAATACGGCATCCGAAGGGCTAAATCGTATGGTCGATATTCCTCAGTCTGCAGCTACAGCTCCTTTACAGAATGAAATTCTGCGTAAGGACAGGGACGAATATATGGCAAAGCATCCAGGGGAAAATCCTGATGCCCGTAATCGTGCTCAGGTTAAGGATAAAAACGCGTGGGAGATTGCGAGTGATACAGCGGTGGATGAGTTGAAGAAGCAGTGGGATCCCAAAACCGTTGCCAAGTTTAATGCAAATATTAAGAAAGACTCTAAACCATCAAATAGTTCCAATTCTTCTAATACAATAGAAAGTCATAACGCAACTCCAGAGAGCACCTCAGAATAGGGATAAAAAGGAGTGATTCTACGTGGATAATGCATTTTTAGGTCCTATAATCTCTGCACTAGGTAGAAGTTTTCAGTCGAAACGTAATCGAGGGAAGTCTACAGGTAAAAAGAATATCCATCGGATGGGTTTTCTTCTTTTGGCTGCATACGGATTTTGGGCTGTTTCTCTTGTGGCATTAGTGTTATTTCTGTATTTTTATTTCCGTTTTAATCGTTTTGACGGTATATGTCAGGGAATTTTGATGTCATGTCCTGTAGCAGGTCTGTTGTTTTATGTGTGGTATCGGAATGCGTATGTGGAGATTACGCGTACGTATGTGTTGCGGCGTACTTTTCTCCGGTTTGTTGAAAAGGTTGAATATCGTCGTATTCGTGATTTTGGATACTATGAGCGGACGGATCGTGACAATAATTTTGAGGATGGATTATATATTGATGGTCCCTATAATGATGAAGGATATTTTGGTGAAGGGATAGAGCTTCATAGTAACTGGGTGAATATGTCGTATGTGTTGGGGCAGCTTGCGTTTCGTATTGTGAATGAGCGGTGGGCTGAGCCTGAGTCTGATGAGGATCAGAACTTGATTCAGGAGTATATTTCTTCTGGGAAAGCGCGTGAGATTTGTTTGGAGCAAAGTGGTTTTGTTTTCCCTGAGAATGACAATAGTCCATACAAAGATTCGTCTGAGGAAGACTCATCTAATGAGTAGGATCTTCATGGTTCAGGCGGGCTGTTATGGATAACGCATTTTTAGGTCCTATTATATCTGCGCTAGGCAGAAGTTTTCTGTCAAGGCATAATCAGAATAAAACGAGTAAATCTAATGTTCACCGCATAGGTTTGCTCTTATTTGCAGCCTGTGGTTTTTGGATTTTTGCTTTTGGGGCTTTAGTGTTATTAATAACACAGGTTTTATTCAATAAACCCCTTGCTTTTGAATTTTACTCAACAGTATTAGTTTGTTCTGTCTGTGGTATTTTTCTATATATCTTATACCGGAATGCGTATGTGAAGATTACGCGTACTTATGTGTTGCGTCGTGATTTATTAAGGCGTGTGCAGAAGGTTTATTTTAAAGATGTGAATATGTTTCGTGCATATGGTAATCGTGAGGAAGCTGGGATAGTTTTATTTAGTGATAGTTCTGCTGGTACGGGGTCGGTACTTGTGACGAGTGTGCAGGCTAATTTGTTGTATATTCAGGCTCAGATGGTGTTTCGTATGGAGCAGGAACGTTGGGCTGAGGCTGACTCGGATGATGATCAGGATATGCTGAGGGATTATATGCGTTCGGGGCAGGCGTGGGAGATGGTTATGTCTTCTGGTGGGGCTAATTTTCCTGAAAATGATAAGAAAGCTTCGGAGAGTTCGTCTGATGAGGGCAACTAATTCACCTTTGGCGGTGTACTGTGGATAACGCATTTTTGGGTCCCCTACTTTCTGCTTTTGGGCGGAGTTTTCTATCGAAACGTAATCGAGGGAAGTCTACAGGTAAAAAGAACATACATCGGATGGGATTTTTGCTGGTTGCCGCTTGGGGATTTTTCATTGCGAGTATTGTGGCGTTGATAATATTTATTGTCGATTTCTCTAGGGGTTGGCTTAATTCTGGTGGAATTATAGCTTTTATTGCAGCAGAATTGGTTATCATTTTTAGTTGTCTATTGTTTTATGTGTGGTATCGGAATGCGTATGTGGAGATAACGCGTTCGTATGTGTTGCGGCGTACTTTTCTCCGGTTTGTTGAAAAGGTTGAATATCGTCGTATTCGTGATTTTGGATACTATGAGCGGACGGATCGTGACAATAATTTTGAGGATGGATTATATATTGATGGTCCCTATAATGATGAAGGATATTTTGGTGAAGGGATAGAGCTTCATAGTAACTGGGTGAATATGTCGTATGTGTTGGGGCAGCTTGCGTTTCGTATTGTGAATGAGCGGTGGGCTGAGCCTGAGTCTGATGAGGATCAGAACTTGATTCATGAGTATGTGTTATCCGGTCGGGCGCGTGAGATTTGTTTGGAGCAAAGCGGTTTTGTTTTCCCAGAGAACGACAATAGTCCATACCGGGAAAGTAAGGAGTAAATTTATAGACATACCAGATTATCTTACTGTCAATCCTTGCAATAAAAATGAATGAATAAAGGAATGTACGTCATGGAAGATTTTCAGCCTTCTAGAATGTCAAACGGTCTTAAAGCATATCTGTCGAAGAGTAGTCAGAAGAATGACCCAAGTAATTTTAAAGAACAGCGCATAAAACCTCTCGGTATAGCACAGATTCTGCTGAGTCTGCTGGGGATGTGCATTATGCTTTTTGCGTCCTCATATAGTTCTACGAACATATATATTTCTTTTGCCATTATGTTTGTTATTGCAATAATAGTTATTGGTATAACTTTAATTAATCTTAATACATACGTAATGATAACCCGAAGCTTTGTTGAAACTTGTACCTTCAAAGGGCATAAAAATAAGATTGAATATAAGAACATTACGGGATATAACGTCTATGATGACGGTTATGAAACCGGAATTGTTCTGCAGGGGAGCGGTAAAATAGTCAATAATGGGCGAGATATAAACTCTGTGCAGGCATCAAGCGTGTGCGCCAACCTGGCCTATCTCCAAGCCCAGCTAACCTTCCGCATCTTGAATAACCGTTGGGCTAAAGCCTACTCTGAAGAGGATCAGAAACTACTTTTCGACTACATTGACTCGGGCCGGGCGCGAGAAGTGTGCATGTCCCGCGGCGGAACCGTCTTTTCCAATGCGCAGGACGACCCTGCACCTATGCACTAATTCTTCCGGGCGCATAAAAAGAGCCTTGACGATGAATAAAGAGTTGGAAATCCCGCTTTATTCATCATCAAGACTCGTTTGACGGTCGGAGAAACTGGAGAGGGGAGAGAACTCTAAGCGACTGGGAGTTCCGTGAGGGAGAGGCCTACCCGCAGGTCACCGAGCGCATCCGTCAGGTATTCGATGTCAGCCTCTAGGGAATCCAGCACATCCTCGCCCGCGCTAGAGACCACCACCGACGTCACGATGCGCCAGCCCGCCTTACCGTTCGATGGCACGCTGAACCTGCCTAACCCAACAGCCTGTGCTCCCTCATGGATCCCGGCGAGCGCCACCTTGCCCCGCCCGGATGCGGGCACCACGCCCACCGTAAACCCGCCTGCATAGTAGGGGCGCGCAAACCCCAGAACCGGGTCAATCGCGTGCCCATCGGCGGAATCGTCATGAGTGAGGGAGCCCAAGAAGGTGCGTACTGCATCCAAAATCTGCCGTTGGGATGCGCCGCCCGGCACCTGCGCCACATCAATCCGCACGCTCAGAAGCGAGTCAAGGTCGGCACGTTGGAAGGTTTCGGAGGGCATGTAATCAAAACTCATGCTCCCACTTTAACTGCGTTTTAAACCGCGAGCAGGTCATTTTTGCCGAAAAGGTAGGATTTTCCTACCTGCTCGGACCAAAAAACCACCTGCTCGCGCATGTAACCATACCTGTAAATGCCCATGTAACCGCGCGTGGGTAACCGAGCAATTAATCTGGCGAGCTAAGAAGAAACGATGGGCTCTTCCACGATCAAAGCCAACGATTCGTAGGGGCGCAGTGTAACCTCAACCTCGCGGGGATCGGAGCCGGAAACACCGCTAACCTGACTGAGCGGATTCTTGTAATTACACAAAAGCACCCGTGCAGACTGCACTTCCGCTGGAACTCGTGAGCCTTCACTGCCAGCGACTGCGTCCAGAACCTCACCCGGCATGAACTCGGCAGGAACACGCACCGCCGTCTCGTCCCCAAAGAAATTATTGAGCACCAACAGCCGCGTGCGCGTGCCTTTAGCGATATGTTCACGCAGGTACCCGAAGACCCTCTCATGGTCGAGCGTATAGGGCGCGTAACTGCCTTCAGAAATCACCGGGTACTGCCCGCGCAGGCGAATCAGCTCGCGATAGTACGGAAAAATAACGCCGTCACGTTCCTCATCCGCCACCGAAATACCTGCGCCGGTTGCCGCATCCACGCTGGGCGCGGGCGCCAGCCAGGGGGCGGCGGTACCAAAACCAACCGCGCCGCGTTCCCCACCAGAACCAGACTCCCACTGCATGGGAACACGCGAATTATCCCGTGCCTTGGCGCGCACAACCTCAAGCGCCTCGCCCTCCGAGAGTCCCCGCGCGCGCAGGGTCTTAAAAGCGTTATGGGCCTCAACGTCCACGTAGTCGTCAATCGAAGAATACACCGGGTCAATCATGCCGATCTCTTCGCCCTGATAAATATAGGGAGTGCCGCGCAGCAGGTGAATCACGGTCGCCAGCATGGTCGCAGATTCCGCCCGATACCGCTGAACGTCACCAAAACGGTTGAGTGCACGCGGCTGATCATGATTATTCCAAAACAGCGCATTCCACCCGCCGCCCGCCTGCATGCCCAGCGCCCAATCGTTGAGCAGACCCTTCAGCTCAGCAAAGCGGAACGGCACCTTCGACCACTTCTCGCCGTCCTCATAATCCACCTTCAGATGGTGAAAACTAAACACCATATCGAGCTCGCGGTTCTCAGGGTTGGAGTAGCCCACGCAGTTCTCAATGCTCGTCGAAGACATTTCACCCACGGTCACGGTATCCCCATACCGCCCGAAAGATGCGCGGTTCAGCTCCCGCAGACGCGTATGCACGATGGGCGTGTCGGTATACAGGGTCTTATCGATCACCCCGGCGGGCGCATCCTCAAGCTCCTCGGACTTGCCGATCACGTTAATGACATCGAAGCGGAACCCGCGAACACCCTTGTCATACCAGAAATTGACGACCTTATAGAGTTCCTCACGCACGGCGGGGTTGTACCAGTTCAGATCAGCCTGTGTGACGTCGTAAAGGTGCAGATAGTACAGTGGTGCCCCCGATTCGTCCCGATAAACCTTACCCGCCGTATCGGTGAAAGGCGCCCAGGCCGAACCGCCAAATTTTGACTCCCAGTTCGTGGGCGGAACCACCGTGCCGTCAGACTGAACCCGCCCCGGGCGAAGATAGAAATAATCCCAGTACTCGCGCTCGCCCGCCTGCGTCCGCCTAAACCATTCATGCTCAGTCGAAACATGGTTGAGCACCATATCGAACATGACCCCGATGCCGTGCTCCCCAAACGCGGCGATCATCTCCTCAACATCCTCCATCGTGCCCAGCTCAGGGTTAATGGCGTAGTAGTCGGAAATGTCGTAGCCGTTATCGTGCTGGGGCGAGGCGAAGAACGGGTTGAACCACACCATGCCCACCCCCAGCGATGCCACATAGGGCACCTTCTCGATAATGCCGCGAATATCGCCGGTTGGCCGACCGTGCGCGGAATAGAATGACTTCGGGTAGATCTGGTAGATCACGGTGCTGCGGAACTGTGCGGGGGAGCGGGACATAGAAGATACATCCAATGGAGAAGATAAAGGGGGCTGCCGTACGAGTCTTCGTGCGCTTGCGTAGCGTTTGTTCGCTAGCTGGCGCAAATCACGCGGCGGGAGTTCTTACCCCACCAGCATAGGGGGCATAATAGACTCATTCCACGCTGCACGGGGATATATTCTCAAGGGGGCAAATCTGCCGCAGATCCGGCATCCTTGTCCGCCCCGCAGCATAAGGTGCGCGCCGCATCCACACTCACCCTTCGGCGCGCCACAGGCACAGCTCATGACCAAGCATCACGGCATGCCAACATATGAAACCAAAGTAGCCCTTCGATGATTGGGCGCACGCCTGCGCGTAGAATCTATAGATGCATCACAACGGAAGGTAAAGACATGCCCGAATTACGCTCACGCACCTCAACTCACGGTCGCAATATGGCGGGTGCCCGCGCTCTATGGCGCGCAACCGGCATGGGTGATGATGATTTCGGCAAACCGATTATTGCGATTGCCAACTCTTACACCCAGTTCGTACCCGGTCACGTGCACCTGAAAAATATGGGCGACTTGGTGGCTGGCGCTATTCGTGAGGCTGGCGGCGTGGCGAAAGAATTCAACACCATTGCGGTTGATGACGGCATTGCGATGGGCCACGACGGCATGCTCTATTCCCTGCCCTCACGCGACCTCATTGCCGACTCGGTCGAATACATGGTGAACGCTCACCGCGCGGATGCGCTCGTATGTATCTCGAACTGCGACAAGATCACCCCCGGTATGCTCTTGGCGGCGATGCGCCTGAATATCCCCACAATTTTCGTTTCGGGCGGCCCTATGGAATCCGGCGAGGGCGTTGAAGGCGTTGTGGAGCACCGCCTGGATCTGGTGGATGCGATGGTCATGGCGGTAGACGATTCCGTGAGCGATACCGCGCTCGCCCAGATCGAGAAGAACGCCTGCCCCACGTGTGGTTCCTGTGCGGGTATGTTTACCGCAAACTCCATGAACTGCCTGAACGAGGCGATTGGTCTGGCGTTGCCCGGCAACGGTACCACGCTTGCGACCCAGATCGCGCGTAAAGAGCTGTTTTTACAGGCGGGTAAGCGCATCGTTGGTCTGGCGAAGCGCTACTACGAGCAGGATGACGAGTCCGTTCTGCCCCGTTCGATCGCCACCAAGGAAGCCTTCGAGAACGCTATGGCGTTGGATGTGGCTATGGGCGGTTCGACCAATACTGTGCTGCACTCCCTTGCTATTGCGCATGAGGCCGGCGCTGACTTCACGCTGGACGATATCGACCGTATTTCGCGTAAGGTGCCCTGTCTGGCGAAGGTTGCACCGAACTCTACGAAGTATCACATTGAGCATGTGCACCGTGCGGGCGGTATCCCCGCGCTGCTGGGCGAGCTGAATCGTGCCGGGCTGCTGCACAAGAACGTTCATTCTGTTCATGCGGATTCGCTGGACGAATGGCTTGCCGAATGGGATATCCGTTCCGGTACCGCGAGCGAGCAGGCTCACGAACTGTTTCTTGCCGCGCCCGGCGGGGTGCGTACCACGCAGGCGTTTTCGACCGCGAACAAGTACGAATCGCATGAGACGGACGCCGAAAACGGGTGCATTCGCGCTGTGGAGCATGCTTACACGAAAGACGGCGGTCTGGCGGTTTTGCGCGGCAATATCGCCCAGAACGGTGCGATCATCAAGTCCGCCGGTATTGATGAAGAACTTTTCCACTTCGTGGGTAAGGCATTTGTGGTTGAGTCGCAGGATGAAGCCGTGTTTGAGATTCTGTCGAAGCACGTGAAACCCGGCGATATTGTGGTGATTCAGTATGAGGGGCCGAAGGGCGGCCCCGGCATGCAGGAGATGCTGTACCCCACCTCGTACCTGAAGGGTCTGGGCTTGGGCAAAAGCTGCGCACTCATTACCGACGGGCGTTTCTCGGGCGGTACTTCGGGCATTTCGATTGGCCACGTTTCGCCGGAGGCTGCCGCCGGTGGTGCTATCGGCCTGCTGGAAACCGGTGACGAGATCGAGATTGACGTGCACAACCGCATCCTGCGGGCGAATGTGCCGGACGAGGTTTTGGAGGCGCGGCGCAAGGCGAAGGGCGCCCTCCCGTGGAAGCCCACTAAGCCGCGCGAACGTCAGGTCTCGAACGCGCTGAAGGTTTACGGGATGCTGGCCGCCTCTGCCGATAAGGGCGGGGTGCGCATCCTCCCGGAGGGGGTCTAGTCCTTTAGGCGTTGGATAAAGTTACCATAGGATAAGACAATAATGTAGAGCGGGAGTAATTTCTAGATTCTAGAAATTACTCCCGCTCTACATTACCTATATTTTAGATTAGATAAATTCTTGAATGGTGTAAGTATTTTTACCGTTTATATGCATTGGGAGGGAGATCTCCAGATTGAATAACCTGATGAGTATTACTATCCCAGGTGAAATAAGCAGTAGCTACACCAGACGCTTGCGCATTTGATTCACCTTCTTTAAGGTATATGTACCGCACCTCAATTTTATTCTCAGAAACGCGTGATACTTTAGGCATAGCACCAATTTCTTTAGAGGTTGCATTCCCAACATATTCACCATGGTGAAAAAGTAAGATTGGAGTCGGTTGCATAGCTGTGCAACAGGGACCCTCAGAAATAGTAATCCAAGACAGTTCTGCGCATGGAGAGTAGTTGTCTCCGTTTGTTGTGACTTCCTGCCAAGCGGTTTTACGATTTTGCATACTTATTGCTAGATTTACAGCTTCAGCTCTTGTTTTAGATGTACAGCTAGTATTCGGGGTAGTGCTGGATACAGTAGGTGATTGTTGCACTGGCTCTACAGTAGATACAGTAGGGGTAGAGATGGTACTGAGAGTAGGTTGTGGAGACGCATAAATAGTAACAGTTGATTGTTGTGGTATGGGGCTGTTTGTTGTTGAGCTTGGTGAAGAAGAGTTTGACTCTCCTGACTGAGCACAAGCAGATAATGTGATAGTTACTGCTATCAAAGATACAAGTATTTTTCGAAGTCGCATAGGATATCTATAACTCCTTTGGTTCGTTGGTGACTAGTATTTTTGGCCGAAGAATGCATTTAGATTTGCCTTATCTATGTTGTAATTGAGGGAGTGTATGATAGATTTCTCCATATCTTGTACGATCGATATATCTTGTGAATTTATTCCAAGCACTACAGGTTTTGTTCCACACTGTTGTATTGAAAGAGTGGCCTGTAAAGATTTCATGAGTATCATAATTCCTAGTGAAAATAAAATTATATGTATTATATTTGTAGCTGATGCATTTGAAATGAAAAGTTGTACAAGAACATAAAATATGAGAAATATAAAAGTTATATATCTTATTCCAGAAGGATTTAACTTAGGACTTGAGAAAGAATGTCCGTATAAGATTACCGTTAGGGTAAAAAATATTATTGCTATAATACATAGCGTAAATATAGCGATTGATGAAGGCCCATATCTTAGGGTTTGCAACCCCGGAATAGTAGTTAGTAAAGACAGTAGTAGAAGAAATGCCCCTTGAATAAGAGGTTTCCTGCGGTATCGAAGCCCAGAAGAAACTTGTGATAAAGCTTGCAGGGGAAGGGTTTGGTTCTGAGTTCTGATACGAAATACACCGAAGAAGCTGGAGCTCTGTATAGTAATAAACCTATTGTCTACTGTGATAGTCCCACTTTGTGTTCTTGAGTTAAAATTGTATTGAGTGGTCATACCTTCTCCTATGAGGGTAATGGTTGTGTACATTTTCTAGATTATCTAATAACTAACATGAAGGGCAAGTGTACACTATATGATAAAATAATTTTTATATAAACTATATAATTTAACTTAATATATTTATTAATTTACTACGCTAGTGTAAACGGAAATTATAGAGATGATCTTTAACTTATGGCTGGTATGTCAAAAGAGCCTTGATGTGAATAAAAGCGAGTTTTTCGCCGCTTTTATTCACATCAAGGCTCTTTTTAGCAGGGGAGAGCTGGCGCTACATTTCGAAGATGCGCACATCCAGCTCTGCGGCGAGCAGGGGCTCCCAGGTTTTCACAGCGGTGCCGAAATGCTCGGTCGCCATATGCGCTTCGAGTGCCTGCTGTGATTCCCAACGCTCAATAAAAGCGAAGACGCGCGGCTCACCCGCAGGGGTCTCACCGGCGGCAGGGCCGAAATCATAGCTGATATTGCCCGCATCCTTGCGCGATGCCTCGACGAGGGCGGGGGCGGATGCCAGGAATTCTTCAACGTGCTCGGGCTTGACCGAAACACCTGCATAAACACCAATCATGGGGCGCTCCTTACTCAAGGTTAGATATACCGGATAACTCCAACCCTACACCGTCGCACAGATGCGCGCCAGAGCGGGGCAGAACCTCCCATTCACCGCGCATAATTCCCGCCAAGAAACGGTTTTAGCTTCCCTTTTTAAGGTTCTTCGCTGACTGTAAAATAACCTGTTCAACGTTTGCGCACAGACACCGGCGGGCATATAAAAGATAGTGGAACAATTCCTCACTACACGAAAGAAGGAGACTATGCGGCAAGGGGGTGTACACACGTGGGATTCTCACCGGCTCATATTAAACGGTGCACCCTAACTTGGGAGGCGCCCGACTACAGCACCTCATACCCGGCGGGCTATACAACTCGGGGCGTGGCTGTGATTGCAGTTGCCGAATACACCCGTAAGACCAAGGGATACTGTTACAGCACCCTCACGGCTCTTGTCTATATTTCGCGTGAAAACGGTGAGCGCATCGTCATCAACCAGGAGCCGGTGGTTGAATCGTGTATGCATTCGCTTCTTGACCCGTGCGATGTGGTGCACCCGAAGACTTTGGGGCGCATTGTGCTTAATGCCTGGGATGTTATTCCTTCGGATTATACGCACCACCTGGTGACGGTTGCCGCCGACCGGCACGATTTGAAGCTTCTTTTTCGTAATTGTGAGCAGCTTAAGAAGGCGATGGAGTACCGGGCGTTTGAGAAGGTACTTGACCCTTACGATAACCATTCGCTGGGTGAGGTGCATGTGCGTCTTGCCGGTACGGATGCCGCCGAGACGATGCGCTATTTCCAGGATCGTGCCGAGCAGCTGACCGAACAGATGATCGCCGATACGCTGGCAGAGGTTCCCGAAAATCAGCTGGTGGACTATAACGTGTTCACCGATTGTTCCTTTCGCGCCACCCATAATAAGAAGTATTTGCGCGGTGGGCGCATGGGCATTGCCGGGGTGAGCGAGGACGGCTTCTATTTTCACACCCACTATGATGCCGTGAATATTATGACCGGTGAGCTTTCGGCGATGCTCGCGGCGTTTCACGTGTTTTATCATGGCGGTCGCCGCCTGATTATTAACACTGATTCCTTGGGCGCGCTGACCTTTCTTCTGCGGCTGGCGCACAGCCGTTGGGCTTTCGATTATTGGGTGCGTGAGGGTGTGCAGGATGCCCGGGTTATCGCCGAGATGGAGCAGCTGACCGCGGCTATTCGGGCGCATCGGGTGATCGTGAAGCACGTGCCGGGCCATACCGGGCACGGTCTGCAGGAGAGCAGCGATTCGGTGTCGAAGATGCACCGCCATTTTCCGGGGCAGATCGTGGATAAGCGGCATACGGTCGAGTTCAACCGCCGGTGCGAGTCGATTATTATGGCTTTGTCGGGGTGCAAGAAGGCCGTGCGGCTGCCCAGTCCGGAGTGGCTGCAGATTAAACCTTCGGCGATACACACGGGAAATCGCATGTGGCGATAGGCTATATACTATATTTTTGGGTAGAAATGGACGACGCGCGATGCGTCCGCGACGGGTGCGGGCGATCGTGCGTTTTCTGCATTCGTGGGGAGAACTTCGCGGATATGGCGAATCGGTATAAAACCGCATGTCAGCCGCTTTTCAGAGGTGGAAAGAGGTGCACTTGAACGCGGTCATCACCACAGCCGCAGGTACCGCTTCGAGAGCACGGTCATGCCGGCTTCCCTCATGTTACGGGCGTTGCCAGTCCGGGTTCTACAGGAGCGATGACCAGAGTCGGCAAATATTTTCGGTGACTTTAATGCGCTGCGGGCGTGAGGACCACGGGCCGTAACGCAGTTCCGTGCAGATACTTTCGTAGGTTCGCGCAACGTCGGCGAGCGCATCCACCATAGCGGGGTCTGCGATAAAGGTTGATACTTCGAGGTTGAGCGAGAATGAGCGGGGGTCCATATTTGATGAGCCGATAAACGCCATTTCGTCATCTACGTACATGAACTTGGAATGCAGCACTGTGGGGCTGGGGTATTGCAGAATGCGTACCCCGGATTGCAGCAGCGTCTCGTAGTAGGAGCGCTGCGCCATATTGGGGAGGAACTGGTCGCCTTTTTCGCAGACGATCACGGTGGTTTCGATGCCCGAGAATGCTGCGTTGGTGAGTGCCTGCAGCAGGGTTTCGTCGGGTACAAAGTAGGGTGAGCAGATGGTGATGCGTTTTTCTGCGTTGTAGATCATGTAGTTGATTAGGCGCAGGTTGTTTTCCGTCTCGAACCCGGGGCCGGAGGGGACGACTTGGGCGCGCATCGATCCTGGAACGTAGGGGATTTTCGCCTCAATTTCTTCGAGGATCAGCTGGTTTGTTTCGGAGTACCAGTCGGAGACGAATACCGCGTTGAGCTCTTCGACGATGGGACCGGTGCATGAGAAGGTGAGGTCTTTCCACTCCAGACCTTTACGCACGTTTTCTTTGAGGTCGTAGGAGCGGTGGATGGCGTTTTGCGAGCCTGAGAATGCCACTGCGCCGTCTATCACGAGGACTTTGCGGTGGTTGCGCAGGTCGGGGCGCTGCCATTGTAGTCGCCAGGGTTTGATGGGCAGCATCAGGCGCCATTCGATACCCGATTCGTTGAGCATTTTTGTCAGCTGCCGGTATGAGGGGTATTTGCGCGAGCCGATATGGTCGATGAGCACGCGCACCCGCACGCCACGTTTTTGGGCGGCGAAGAGGGCATCCCAGAGTACTTTGGAGGCTTCGTCGTAGGCGGTGATGTAGAACTCGAAGTGAACGTACCGCTGGGCTTTGTTGACTTCCTGCGCCATGATGCGCATGGCTTCGTGGTTGTCGTTGTGCAGGGTGAAGGAGTTCCCGCCGACGAGGGGGAGCGAACCGAGCTTGTAGTTGAGTTGGCTGGCGACCAGGGTTGCTTCGTTGAGCCCGTCGGAGTCGGTGAGCTGCGGGGTGCCGCCGGTGGTCTCGCGGATCAGGTCGTTCATGGCGTGCTGCCGGGCTCGCCGGTATTGCGGAAGGTGAGAGGACCCGAAAATTAGGAAGGCTAGGAACCCGATGAACGGGATGAAGAAGATAGCCATGAGCCAGCCGAGTGCGACCACGGGCTTGCGGTTGTAGGGCAGCCAGAATAGGGACAGCACACGGATGCTCAGGTCTGCGAAGAACAGAATAATCCTGAGCCAATCGGGTAGGAAGTTGAGATATGCGGGTGAAAAAAAGTCCACCTTATTATTATGCCTAGTATCTTGTCTTCTGTGGGGGAGAGGCAGGACACGCCGCGTCGCCCACATAATGCAGTTGTGCAAAAAATGCAGAAATGCAATAATTGCAGTTATGCAAAAACCTGAGCCGAGTCGCACCGAGACAAGCCTGCGTGAACGCCGCCGCGAACGCACCTGGGTGAACATTCACGAAACCGCCCTGCGCTTAGCCCGCCAGCACGGCATGCGCGGCAGCACCGTCGAAGACATCGCGGCGGAAGCCGGAATCTCGCCCCGCACCTTCTTCAACTACTTCGGAACCAAAGAGGATGCGGTGCTCGGCCTGCGCGCCCCCGCCATCACCGACGAGCTGCTCGCCAGCGACCGGGCGCACGAGAACGATAATCTCATCGTGCGTATCACCCATTTGCTGCTGTACATCGTGCGGCACAGCTTCAACTTTGCCAATCACGCAAAATTCCGGGAGCGCATCGACGAATTCCCCGAATTTAGGCACCGGCTGAAGGTACACCATATCAACTGCGAACAGGTGCTCATCGACTATCTCAATACCGTCGATTGGGATGCCTTTAACGCCGCAGGAAGGCGCGGCCCTTTGATAACCCGCCCCGAGAATATGCCGCTGACAGAAACTGCCGAAGAACGCACCCGTGCCACGGTCCAGCTCGCATCCGCGGTGCTGCGGCAGCTGCACTTCGCCAAGGATATTGCCGACGAAGACGAGGTCGAGCGGCGCATCCACAACACCGTCAAAACTTTTCAAGCCCTGCTGAAGGAAAACTAGGAATGACGTCGCACTCAGACAAAACCGCTGAAGCCACCACGGCTGAAGCTAAAAAACATCAAATAGCGCTCATGTTCTCCGGCTTGGTCATCGTGATGCTCATGTCGGCACTGAACCAAACCATCCTCGCACCCTCACTGCCGACCATTGTGGGCGAACTGCATGGCGTGGAGCATATGAGCTGGGTAATTGCCACCTTCATCTTACTCTCCACCATCACCATGCCGGTGTACGGCAAACTCTCCGACCAGTTCGGGCGTAAACCCTTCCTGATTTTTGCCATCCTCTCCTTCATGACGGGATCTATCATCGGCGCGCTCGCTCCCGATATGACCTGGCTGATCGTCGCCCGCGCGCTCCAGGGAGTCGGCGGTGGCGGTCTCATGATTCTCTCCCAATCCGTGGTCGCAGATGTGATCCCCGCCCGCGAACGCGGTAAATATATGGGTATCATCGGCGGCGTCTTCGCCTTCTCCTCGGTCGCCGGGCCGCTCATCGGCGGGTGGATCACCGAGGGACCCGGCTGGCGTTGGGCATTCTGGCTCAACCTGCCGCTTGCCGTACTGGCAATCTTCGCCGTCATTTTCCTGCTCCCACACACCGCGCTCAAAGACCGCGAAAAGCGGCAGATCGACTACCTGGGCAGTATTATTCTCATGGCAGGAACCAGCGCGCTCGTGCTCGCCACCATCTGGGGCGGCAACCAGTACGCCTGGAACTCCCCGCAGATTATTGGGCTTCTCATCGCATCCGTCGTCGCGGCCCTGATCTTCATTCCGGTTGAAAACCGCGCCGCAGAGCCGATCATGCCCATGTACCTCTTCACCAACCGCAACTTCCTGCTCACCCTGGGCGCCTCTCTCGCCCTCGGTGTTGCCATGTTCGGTGCCGTCGAGTACATCCCCACCTACCTGCAAATGTCCCTGGGCGTGAGCGCAACCGTGGCGGGTCTGCTCATGATTCCCCTCATGGGTGCCCTGCTCGTGGTCTCCATTATTACCGGACGGCTGGTCTCCGCACGCGGCAAATACAAGGCATATGTGGTCACCGGTACCGCACTCGTGGCGCTTGGGCTCTACCTGATCTCCACCATCACCCCGAGCACCCCCACCTGGATCTTCTGCAGCTATATGGCGGTCATGGGCGCGGGCCTGGGCATGTCGATGCAGTTCCTCACCCTCATCGTGCAAAACGCCTTCCCCATCACCGTCGTAGGAACCGCCACCGCGGCAAACAATTTCTTCCGCCAGGTCGGCTCAACCGTGGGTGCATCGCTCGTGGGTGGTCTGTTTACTTCGCGTCTGAGCAGCCTGCTCAGTGAACGCATGCCCGCGCAAGCAGTAGCCTCGGCGGGGGAACACGGAACCTCCTCCCTGACTCCCGAGCTCGTCAGCCGGATTCCTGAGCCGATTCACGGCATTATCGTGAACGCCTACAATGATGCCCTGATTCCACTTTTCCTCTACCTGGCACCACTCGGGCTAATCTCCGCGCTTCTGCTTCTCTTCATCCGTGAGGATGCGCTCGCCACCACCATCGAAACGCACACTACTACCGATGTGGCGCGTTCGGCAACCGGTGCTATCGCCGTGATCACGCCCGAAATGGCGGCGAAAGATGCCGAATGCCTGAGGAAAATGCAGGGTGGAGCACGCACCGTGATCGATCCGGAACTTGCCGGTAGTGTATCCAAAGAAACGGCTGAAACCGAGCAGCATCAAGCTCAGGGTCTAGAGGACACCGGCGAACCTTCGCACGGAACCAAGCCCTAACGGCTTCTTAGGTAACCCTATACAGTTATTCCCCTCGCACGCTATGCTGGAGGGGAATAACTGTTAACCCCCTCACGCGGGACGCGGGTCGCCTTCGTTGCTGAACGCCAACCCGCATGCACCATTCCACAGGAGGACCCATGAAGATTCTGATCCCTACCTCAATTACGCTCGACGAAGAGAAACTAGGGCTTGAACCCGGCGATACCGTGCGGCATTACAACCCCACAGAACCTATTGCCGAGGAAGATACTGACGCCGAAGTTCTGATTGCTTGGGCAAATACCGCCGATCAGCTCGCGGACTCCGCTCGCCGCATGAAAAATGTGGGGCTTATTCAGGCGCTTCTTGCGGGGCCGGATGCGGTGCGCGCGGCGGGCTTCACCCCAGATGCCGCCGTCTGTGCGGGTGTGGGTCTGCACTCGAAGACCGTTGCGGAACATGCGCTCGCGCTGACCCTGAACTTCGTGCGTTTCTTGCCGACGCTGGCGCAGGCAACGGCCGAGCATCGTTGGGCTGAGGAGCTAGGTGGCGCGCAGGAACTTCATCCGAAAGACCAGGTCACAACCCTGCTTGATGCCAATGTGCTTGTGTGGGGATTCGGCTCGATCGGGCAGGAGACAGCGCGGCTCTTCAAGGCTTTCGGTGCGAACGTAACCGGCGTTGCACAGAGCGCAGGGGAGCGCTCTGGATTCCCGGTGATTGCAACCGAGCAAATCGATGAATACCTGCCGACTACGGATATTCTCGTGATGGTGCTTCCCACCAGCGATTCGACCTTCAAGGCACTTGATGCCCATAAGCTGCAGCTGCTGCCCAAGCGCGCCTACCTGATTAACGTCGGGCGCGGTACCACTGTTGATGAGGATGCGCTCATCGCCGCCCTGAACTCCGGCTCGATTGCGGGCGCTGCGCTGGATGTGACGGCAACCGAACCGCTCCCCTCCGATTCTCCCCTCTGGGATGCGAAGAATATCGTGATTACCCCGCATGCCGCCGGTGGGCGCCCCGTAAACCCGGAGGAGCTGATCGCCCACAATATTCGTGCCCTCCGCACCGGTGCTGCTGCGAGCGAGTACCGTAACCGGTTCTAGAATTTTAACGAACGTAGAAAGTCACGTGTAAAAGAGATACATTCTCACCCCGTATTCTGTGATGTAATTCATAAATCACAGGATACGGGGTGCTTTTGATATGAAATTCATAAAATTTTTTTTGCCGTAAATCCCGACAATGTAAGTTAGGACCTACTTATTTTAGATGTTGGTTTTACTCCTGTTTACATGGTTTTTCGTGGATTTTTTGGGGTCTGAAGAGGGTTTGAGGCGTTGTGAAAAAATATGACGCCACGAATCTTCGGCGTGTGTAAATCTTTCGTAACTTTTTGCCGAACCTTATTTTGATAGCGATACCGGGGATACCGCCTCTCAACTCCTCGCAGCACCCTGCAGAACGGTGTTTGTCGGCTGATCTTAAGGCGATGTGGGTTTGGTAGATACCCGAATGTAAATATAAGATAAAGGAACTACGCTTCTAGTGACTATAGTCACTGGATTATCCGATGACGGAAGCTATTACACACATGTCTACGAAACCAAAATATCTAGGAGGGGAACCGCCCCATGTTTAGGTACATCCTCCGGAGGTCGCTCACTTACCTCGTGATGGTTTTCTTAACCACGACTATGGGTTATTTTGCGGCTGTTACCACTCTAAAACCTGCCCTTTTGGAGCAGGAAAAGGTACCGCGCCCCTCGCCTGAGCAGGTGAACCGCACCCTCGCATCCCTTGGGTTAGACCCCGAAATGAGTGCGTGGGACCGATACATTCAATGGCTGACGAATGTTGTCACCAAATTTGATTGGGGACGCAGCCCAAACAGCGCATATATCAATCAGGAATTCGGTCAGCGTCTGTGGGTTTCTACCCGATTGATGCTCGCGGCGACTATTTTGACCATTATCATCGGTGTGGCGCTGGGTGTTTACTCGGCAGCGCGTCAGTACAAGTTTTCCGACCGAGTTATTACCGGTTATTCCTATCTCGTCTATATTATTCCCGCCCCCGTGGCATACTTCGTGGTGCAGCAGGGAGCGACCGCCATTAACAACATTGTGGTTGAAAACGGCGGAGAAAAGATTTTCTATGTGACCGGTATTTCGACGCCCGGTGTAACAGGCTTCTGGGATACCACCATAGACATGGCGGCGCACTATGTGGTGCCGACCTTCTGTATGACGATTTTCGGATGGGCCAGCTATCAGATTGCTCAGCGGCAATACCTGCTCGATAACGTGAACGCAGACTTCGTGCGTACCGCTCGCGCGAAAGGACTCACCCGTAACCAGGCGATTACCCGCCACGCCCTGCGTGTGTCCTTTATCCCGGTGGCACAGTCGATTGCATACACCATTCCCACCATTTTTGCGGGCGCCTTCTTCGCGGAGTCCGTGTTTGCATGGCCCGGCATTGGTAAATGGTCTATTGACGCGATCGGCCAGCAGGATGTGAACGCTGCGACCGCTACTCTCGCCTACGGTTCCGTGCTGTTCGCCATCGGTGCCATTATCGCCGATATCGCGACCACGATCGTCGACCCCCGAGTGAGGATCTCATGAGCCAGGTAACTGAAACAAGCACGGTACCTGTCGTGCAGAATGGTGATTTTAAAGTTCTCAACAAGAACGTGATTATCCTCCGCCGCTTCTTGCGCAACAAGGCTGCGGTGGTCGGGCTTATCGTCTTTATCTGTGTGGGGATCTTCGGGTATTTCGGTAAATATGTTTCCAAGTATTCCGCAACCGAATCTGACTTTATGACCCTTGGCGGTGAAGGCCCCTCCGCAGAGCACTGGTTTGGCACCACCGTGGGCGGTAACGATCTTTTCGCCATGATGAGCGAAGCCGTGTGGACCTCAATGGAAATCGGCCTGGTCGTGGGTATCGCCACCGTCATTATCTCCGCGATCTACGGTTGCGTAATGGCGTACTTTGGTGGCTGGATCGACAGGGTTATGCTCTTCCTCTTGGAAACCATGATTATGGTTCCCTCGCTGTTGATTTTGGCGATTTTCATCAACGGTCAGATCGGTAAGCAGATTCAGAAGACCGTTCCCACGTGGATTGTGCTCTCCTCTGTGCTGATTGTATTCGGCTGGATGGGGCCTGCCCGTGTGATTCGTGCGATGGCGCAATCCCTGATTGGGCGCGATTACGTGAAGGCAGCACGCTACATGGGCGTACATCCCTTCAAGATCGTGCTGCGGCACCTCGTTCCGAATATCGGCTCGATGCTCGTTCTGAACTTCACGACCGGCATCATGATTGCTGTGCTCTCTGAGGTTGCGTACTCCTTTATCGGCATTGGTATTACCTACCCGAACTACTCGCTGGGGTCGTTGATCTCCGATGCTGCACAGCAGCTTAATACCCTGCCGCATATGTTCTGGTTCCCCGTTATCTTCTTCTTCCTGCTGGTGGGTCCGCTCTCGCTCATGAACGACGGCTTGCGCGACGCCTTCGACCCGACTTCCATGTCGGTCGGTAAGATCAAGAAGTCAAAGAAACCTAAGAGCCAGAAATCGGTATCTAAGGCCGAAGACGTGGAGGTTCAGGAAGCCGACGCTGCAGCACCATCAACCGACCCCAATCCCGATGCTCAGGCATCCGCCCAGAATGAGGAGGCATAAAACTCATGAGCACTTCTCCCGTTCTGAGTGTTAAAGACCTGCACGTTAGCTTCAATACCGAAAACGGTGTTGTACATGCGGTGCGCGGTGTTGATTTTGACCTTTACGCCGGTAAAACCCTAGGTATCGTTGGCGAATCTGGTTCGGGTAAATCCGTGGCATCTATGGCGATTATGGGGCTTCACCCCACGACCGCCGATATTACCGGGTCTATCACATACAACGGCACCGAACTGCTGGGTCTGAGCGATAAGGAAATGTGCCAGTACCGCGGCAAGCACATCTCCATGATCTTCCAGGATCCGCTGTCTTCGCTGACTCCGGTGTACACTATCGGGGATCAGATTGCCGAAGTCCTCAAAATCCACAATAAGGGTATGAGCAAGCAGGCGATTAAAGATCGCTCTATCGAACTCATGCGCTTAGTGGGTATTCCTTCCCCAGCCGACCGTCTGCGCTCTTTCCCGCATGAGTTCTCCGGCGGTATGCGCCAGCGCATCATGATCGCAATGGCAATTGCCAACGATCCGCGCGTGCTTATTGCGGATGAGCCTACTACCGCGCTTGACGTCACCATTCAGGCGCAGGTGCTTGAGGTTATGGATAAGGCGCAGGATGAAACCGGTGCGGCAACTATCATGATTACCCACGACTTGGGTGTTGTCGCCGGTATGGCCGATGACATTCTGGTGATGTACGCGGGTAAACCGGTAGAAATCGCTAAGGCTGAAGACCTTTATAAGTACCCCAGCCACCCCTACACGATTGGCTTATTGGGTGCGGTTCCCCGCGTGGATCGCTCGCAGAAAACCTCTTTGGTGCCCATTGAGGGCACGCCGCCGAATCTGCTGTACCCGGTGGATCACTGCTCGTTCCGTGAGCGTTGCCCCGTCGCCAAAAACGGCGGTCAGTGCTGCAAGGACGATGCTGGTGAGCCCGAGCTCGCTCCGCTCAAGGGCGCTGGTGAGGGGCACTACTCCTCCTGCACTATCTCGCAGGACCTCATCAGTAAGACGGCCGAAGAACTCTATACCGTTCCTGAAACTCCCGTCTCGAAATTCGACAGCATTCCGCGCGAAGATCGCGCGCCGGTGCTTGAAGTGCGCAACGTGAAGAAGCATTTCCCGCTCATGAAGGGTTCCCTCATGAAGCGCCGCGTGGGCACCGTGAAGGCCGTGGACGGCGTATCTTTCGATATTCGTGAGGGTGAATGCTTCTCGATCGTGGGCGAATCCGGGTGTGGTAAAACCACCACGCTGCTGGAAATTATGGAGTTCAGCAAGAAAACCGATGGCGAGATTCTGATTAACGGCGTCTCTACGCAGGATCATAAATCTGTCAGTGAGCTTCTTGAACTGCGCAAGAACCAGCAGATGGTTTTCCAAGACCCCACGGGCGCCCTCGACCCGCGCTTTACCGTGTACGAGATTCTTGCTGAGCCCCTGGAAAACCAGGGCATGAAGCGTCCGGATATTAAAAAGCGCGTGGTTGAGCTGATGAAGATCGTGGGTCTGCAGCCCGATCACGTGAACCGCTTCCCGAACCAGTTCTCGGGCGGTCAGCGCCAGCGTATTGGTATTGCCCGCGCGCTTGCCGTGAACCCGAAACTTGTGGTGCTGGACGAACCTGTCTCGGCATTGGACGTTTCCGTTCAGGCGGGCGTGATTAACCTGCTTGAAGAACTCCGCGCGAGCCTGGGTCTGAGTTATCTGATGGTGGCGCACGACCTCGCCGTGATTCGCCACGCTTCTGACCGGGTTGCGGTTATGTATCTGGGGCGCATCGTCGAGATTGGTCACGTGGATCAGGTCTTTGATAACCCGATTCACCCGTACACCAAGGCTTTGCTTTCGGCTATTCCCGTGCCAGACCCAGAGGTTGAGGCTAAGCGCCAGCGCATCATGCTGGATGGCGACCTGCCCACTCCGGTTAATGCCCCGGTAGGATGCGGTTTCTCCAGCAGGTGCCCCATCTTCAAGCTGCTTCCTGAGGGTAAGCAGAAGCGGTGCCTGGAGGAAAAGCCCGAGGTTATCACGCTTGACGGCGAAGACCACGGTTATGCTTGCTACTACCCGGATGGTGCAGACCTTCCCGATGTAGCGCTAGAGTCGGTTTCGTAGAACCGCATGTGTGTTGCGGGGGTGATTCTCATAGGAGAGTCACCCCCGCAACGTTTTAAAGAGCTAAAAATTTATATTATGCGATAAAGCGAAATAGTGATATGAATTACCAGTATTTGAGATTGCAGGAAATAAATTCTCGCTCTGTAATTCCATGAATACAATTAAGGTGTATCAAACGCCGCTACCACGGGCGGTAGCGCTAGACTGTGCGTTTGTCGGTGATAGAAAGATTACGCTCGTGAAAGCTCACTCCACTCTGAACCGCCGCACCCTGTTCGCAGGTGGTGCTGCACTGGGCACCGCTGGTATGCTTGCGGCTTGCTCCGGCAAGAACGGCGGTTCCGGCTCTACTCAGGCTGCAGCAACGGCAGGTGCGAATATCGCAGACCTCGTGAAAATTAATAAGCAGGATGTTTCTGCCCTCAAATCCGGCGGAAAGCTGCGTCTGGCGGTTACCAGTTTGGGACCAAATTTCAATCCTTTGCATACTCAGGGCGCCGTTGGCGATAATGCTCGTGCTATTTCTTCGTATAATTCTTTGCTCACGAGTGGTCTGTGGCAGCAAGATTACGAAGGTAAAACTTCACCTAACCCCGACTTCTGTACCGAGTTCACCTCCGCAATGGAGAACGGCAAACAGGTTTTGCATATCACGTTGAATGAAAAGGCAAAATTCAACGATGGTACTCCGCTCGATATTGAAGCTCTGAGAGCGACTCATAAAGTTCTTTCAGACAACAAGACTTATCAGATTCAGAGCACGGGTCTGTACCCGAATATTGAGTCTATTGAAGAAGACGGCAGCGCAACCCGCGTGAAGGTCACGATGTCGAAGCCTTCATACCCGATTGCCAGCCTCTTCAGCTATGTGGTGCATCCGAAAATGACGGATACCGATTTCTTTGCCAATGGTCTAGTGGATAAGCCGAATTCCGATTATGCGGCAGGGCCGTTTAAGGTTGCCAAAGGCGGCTGGAACTCAACCGAGAAAACGCTGACCGTCACACGAAATGACAATTGGTGGGGTGAAAAACCGGTTCTCGAATCCATTACGTTCCGCCTGCTCGATACCCCCGCGCAGCGTTCTGCCTTTGCCAATGGCGAGCTTGATGCCGTAAACGCTAACGTCGTGAGCGTATACAAGGAACTCGAAAATGTTAAGAATGCCGAGTTCCGCCAGGGCCAGCGCCTCTTTGCAGGTGGTGTGGTGATGAACCCCGTCAAAGTTGATACTCCGCTTCGCCGCGCCATTATGGTGGGCTTGGATCGTAAGGCACTTTCCGATACTCGCTTTAAGGGTTTGCCGTTCAACGAGACCCTGCCCGGATCGAGGATCCATATGCCGTTCTCGGAGTACTATGCCGATAGTATGCCGCAGGCAGCCGATCGGAAGGCTGCGGCCGCTAAGATTCTTGAAGAGGCCGGATACGCTAAAAACAGCGATTTCTATGAAAAGGATGGAAAACGCGCGAAAGTAGTGGTGAACAACTTTAGTGAGGATAACACCATAAAATCTCTGGCGCGTTTCCTCTCTCAGCAGCTTCGTGATCTGGGCATTGAGAGCGATGTCGATCAGCAGCCTGCTAGTAACTTGGGTAAGGTGATGTCTGCCAAGGAGCACGAACTGAGCTTCATTGGGTACAGCGTAAGCAGCAACGATGGTACTGAAGGCACCAAGCAGTTCTACTCCCGCGAAGACAACGATGGGGCTGGTTCCGAAGAGATTGACGCCATGATTGAAGAGCTCTTCTCCATTGAGGATGCTAAAGAACGTAACCTCAAGTGCAACGAGATCGAGAAGAAGCATATGGAGGAATTTGCTACGAGCAGCGTCTTCTACAACGGTCCGCAGATCGTATGCTGCCAGAAGAACCTGGCGAACTACGGTGCGTTTCTCTTTGATGATCCGCAGTACAACCCTTCGGCGTGGTCGCGCATCGGATTCACAAACTAGTCTGCTGAGCTATAGCCCCTAGAAATTAGGGGAGCGTTCTACAAATATGTATAAGGCGCATCCTGCATTCCCTCGCGGGGGAGTAGGGATGCGCCTTGTCTGTGCCCTCATAGCCACACATGATATTCAGTAAATATTCTAGATTATCGTAAGTTATGCTCATTATTTCCTGAAAAATAAGAAAATATACACTCAAATCCTGTGTAAATATGCATAAAAATATGTAATTTACAACACATTATTACTGTTTTCCTTACCCTTTGCGTGAGGTTTGGTGTATGGTTCTGGGTATAGATACTTTATGCATAATACTGCATAAGTTATCTCAAAGCCTTTGAAACACCAAGCCCATCGCAGGGCGCATACACGTAAGGAAACACATCATGAGCATCAGCAAAACCCCAGCAGCGTTCATTCCTCATGCACTGACTCGCCGGTCTCTGCTGGGCGTAGCTGCGGCAGCTGGAACCGTCGGTGTGCTTTCCGCATGTGGCGGCGGTGCGAAGGACGGAAAAACTACCGCTCCCAGGCAGGGTGCAAACCTTAAAGACCTCTACGACATCAATGCTCACGAGGTTTCTGAGCTGAAACAGGGCGGAACCCTGCGGCTGCCGGTCGGGTCGATGGGGCCAGATTTCAACCCCCGGACTACGTCGGGCAATATGACCGATACCCAGACCATCATGAGCACTATTCATGATGCAGGCTTGTGGACCCTAGACTTTGACGGTACTAAGACCCTCAGGAAAGAATATGCTCAGTCTTTTACCCCCGGCAAAGAGGGGGAGAAGGTTATCGTCAAAATCGTGCTGAATCCCCAGGCCAAGTTCAACGACGGAACGCCTATTGATGTGAAAGCCCTGCAGGCCACCTGGAAAACTCAGCAAAAGGCTAACGGGGAATACAATATTGTGGCCTCGGATATTTATGGATACGTTGAAAGCGTGGAAGCCGAAGAAGATAACTTCCACGTAAAGGTGACATTCTCGAAGCCTTTCTACCCCTTGAACGCCCTATTCACCTTTATTCTGCATCCGGCGCTGGAAGATCCTAAGGTCTTCAATGAGGGCTTTGTGGATAATCTGCATCCCGAGTGGGGCTGTGGACCCTTCACGATCAAAGACGGCGGTTTTAACTCTTCCGAGAAGACCGTTACGGTGGTGCCGAACGATAAATGGTGGGGTGATAAGCCCGTGCTGGAGAAGATTATCTTCCGGCAGATGGATGAACCAGCGAAGAAAGCGGCCTTCAAGAATGACGAAATTGATGCTGCGGCTGCAGGAACCGCCTCTGCCTACTCCGAGTTTAAGGCGGTGGCAGGCACGGAACTCCACAAGGGAGTGCGCCTGCATGTTTCCGGTATTGATGTGAACCCCCGGCGGGTCAAGGATGCCGCCGTGCGGAAGGCTATTTTCTATGGGCTTGATCGGGAAGCCCTCGCCAAGATTCGGTACCAGGGCTTGCCTTATGAAGAAGAGATACCCGGATCGATGCTCCACATGCCTTTCTCGGAGTATTATCAGGACGCGTTCCCCAAGGTAGAGGGCAGTCCCAAAGACGCCATCAAGAAGGTGCTTGAGGATGCCGGATACACTAAAGACGGCGAGTTCTACGCGAAAGATGGGCAGCAGATTCACTACAAGATCGTGATCTTTGGCGACGATCCTGTTGATAAGGGTATGGCTCAGACCTTTACGCGGAATATGAAAGAAGCCGGGCTCAATATTGAGGTCGATCAGCATCCCGAAGGCGATTTTGGTCGGGTCTTAGGCAACTGGGAATACGACATCACGTTCGCGGGATACGAGGCGAATAACCCCGATGCTACGGTCGCCACCCAACAGTTCTTCCACTCGTCCAATAGCGACGGCATTGGCAGCCCCGAAATCGACGCCATGATCGATGAAATGCTTTTGATTGAGGACGATAAAGAACGGAACCTCAAATGCGACGAGATCGAGAAGAAGCATACCGCCGAACTTGCCTTCTTAGGATGCGCCGCTAACGGTCCTCACTACGTCTTTACGAAGAAGGGTCTCGCTAACTATGGTGCGTTCCTGTTCAAGACCATCGACTGGACTAAGGTTGGTTGGGTGAAGTAGTTTTGCTCGCTCTTTGACGGATGGGGTGGGTGTTATGCACATTCGCACTCACCCTAACCCGGCGAGCAGATAATATTTTGTCGAGCAGATAGTGGATTGTTATCTGCTCGACAAAATATTATCTGCTCGCGCCTTATCTTACCTGCAGATAAAAATTAGTTTTATTCTAAAAAGCGAATATATGACGGGGAGAATCTGCGGCTTTGTATGGTAGAAATTCCGTAGATTGGTAAGGCTCGAAAACTATTTGCGGTGGGGTAGGGGGTTCTGTACTATAAAAGCAACATTGTTGTATGTGCCTTGAATCATAGATGATGTCTCACATCACATGGGGTCAAGGTAGTAAAGGAGAATCCTCATGAACGTTCAGAGAACCTTCAACCGCCGCACCATGCTGACGGGCACTGTCGCCCTGGGAACTGTTGGCTTACTGGCTGCGTGTGGCGGTTCAAAAGATGACAAGCTAAGCGGCAAAGCAGCTTCTAGCGCGGAAGAAGTTGTCAAGAATCTGCAGATTAACAAGCAGGACTACTCTTCACTGAAGAAGGGTGGCGAACTGAAACTTTCCGTAAGTGCTTTGGGCCCGGACTTCAACACCATGACTCAGAGTGGCTATACCACAGAGAACCTAGCAGCTTTTGGAGGCCCTTGTAACACACCAGCCGTTGTTGGTTTTTATAATACGGACCCTGCAGGTGAACGCTCTATCAACAAAGATTTCTGTTTGGAACACAAGATGGAGACTAAAGATGGGGTTCAGACCGTAGAATTCAAGATTAACCCTAAGGCTGTCTTTAATGACGGTACTCCTATTGACGTTGAAGCAGTCAAGGCATACTGGGAGATCTATAAGGGTGGCGGAGACTCAGGCTACAACATCATCCCCAACCCTTCATGGGAGCAGATGGAAAGTATTGAAGCTGTCGATGGTGACAAGTTCCATGTAAAGATTACTCTCTCAACTCCATACTATCTATCGGATGACCTGGGTACGTTTGCTACACATCCTGCTCTTGTCGATAAGAAGCTGTTCAACGATGGTTTTGTCGATAAGCCTATGGATCAATACTGGGCTGGTCCTTTTAAGGTAAGTAACTGGAACTCTTCTGAGAAGGTTATTACTTTGGCTCCAAATGATAAATGGTGGGGCGAGAAGAAGCCATTGCTGGAAAAGATTATCTGGCGCCAGATGGGTATCGATTCTCTTCGGGCTGCGTTTAAGAACGGCGAACTGGATGCCGCAGGATTTACCGATGCTGCAACCTATAGCGCTGTTAAGGGGCAGAACGGTACTGAAATTCGTTCAGGCCAGAGTACTGGCGTGCAGAATTTGCAGTTTAACGCTACTCGCGTCACGGATTCGGCGCTTCGCCGTGCTGCTTTTGCGGCGGTTGATCGTTCTCAACTGGCAGATGTTACCTTTAAGCAGGTTGGCTGGGAAGAACCAATGCCCGGGTCTATGCTCGCTATGCCTTTCCAGAAGGGATATGAGGATAACGTTCCGAAGGATTCGGGTGCAGATGCCGCCAAGAAGATTCTGGAAGAAGCAGGATACACCAAGAGCGGTGACTTTTACCAGAAGGACGGTAAGACTGCAGGATTCTCGATTACTACTTTCGGCAGTGATACCGTCACCCAAGCAAAATTCCAGCGAATAGAGCAACAGCTTAAACAAGCCGGTATTAAAGTAACCAACGATAATCAGCCAGAGTCGAATTTTAACTCTGTCGTGGGTACGAAGAGTTACGATTGTACGCTTTCCGGTTGGGCTGTAGGCGCGAATATGGCAGATAGCCCCCAGTACTTCTACACCAAGGATATTAACAACGGCGTGGGAGACGACGAAATTGATAAGCTGATTGCTAAGATTTCGGCAACTGAATCTAAAGATGAGCAGATTAAGCTTGCCAATCAGGTAGAGAAGCTCCATATGGAAAAGGTTGCTATTTACTTGCCCTTCGCTAATGGTCCGAGCTACTCGGCTGTGAAGAGTAAGCTGGCAAACTATGGTCCTCGCCTGTTCCAGACAAGTTATACAGATGCTAATCTATGGGTCAATGTAGGCTGGCAGGAGTAGTCTTTAGCGGCTCATCAACGCGGGTGCCTACCTCACAATATATTGTGAGGTAGGCACCCGCGTTATGTTTATCGCAGGTGTTTATTTTCTAAAACTTTCCTTAAAGGCTTCATAATATGTTTTATATCATAGATATGTCTCACAATGGGTTATACTAAAAGCATCTTTCACCCCTGGGATACCTCTAAATCCCCAGTGGGTGACCATTTCTGGAAGGTAGCAGCGGCGCTTCTTCCTAACCCCTCTTAAGGAGAAAATCATGAAAACACCTGTGTCGAGACGCAACCTGCTTATGGGAACAGCTGCCCTGGGAACTACAGGCTTGCTGGCTGCGTGCGGAGGCGTTAAATCCAATAAGCCGGGCGGCGCTGCCGCTACCGACTCTGCAGATGTTCTCTCGCGTGTGAACGTGAATAAACAAGAGTACTCTTCGCTGAAGAAAGGAGGCGAGCTACGCCTCGTCGTTACATCATTGGGACCAAACTTTAATACCCTAACTCAGACCGGGTACACAAGCTCAAACCTGGATGCCATTAACGCCTGTAATATCCCCTCGGGTGCTGGCTTCTTCAATGTCGACTATAACGGAGACCTAAGCCTCAACTCGGATCTGTGCCTGGAACATAAGGCGGAAACCAAAGACGGTAAACAGATTATCCGCATGAAACTTAACCCCAAAGCAAAGTTTAACGACGGCACCCCAATGGATATTGAAGCGGTGCGCGCATGCTGGACTCTCTACGGAAAGACCACCGAAGAAACCGGGTACGAGCTCCTTGAATCTGAAGCGTGGAAACTCGTTGAATCCATCGAAGAAGATGGTGATAAGTTCTCAGTCAAAATCACGACTAAGAGCCCGTACTATCCGGCAGAAAGCCTGTTTGCTACCGCAGTGCATCCGGCGCTGACCGATAAGGAACTCTTCAATCAGGGATTTGTGGATAAGCCTCTCGACCAGTATTGGGCAGGTCCGTACAAGGTCGCGGAAAATGGCTGGAATTCCGCAGAGAAGACTCTAACCCTTGTGCCAAACCCGAATTGGTGGGGCGAAAAGAAAGCCCTTCTGGACCGTATTGTGTGGCGTGAAATGACAACCGATGCTATTCGGGCGGCCTTCAAAAATGGTGATGTTGACGCTACTCAATTTGTCGAAAACAATACCTATACCGAGCTCAAGGGGCAGGCGGGTACCGATATCCGCGAGGGTCAGCGTACAGGAGTGCGCGGTGTGCACCTGAACCCCAAGCGTATTACTGACTTGGCTTTGCGCCGTGCGATCGCCGCAGCTTTAGACCGCGCTCAACTGGCGAACGTTATGTTTTCTCAGCTTGGCTGGAGCGAGCCGATGCCAGGCTCTATTGTCTTTATGCCTTTCCAAAGAGGGTACGAGGATAACTACCCCAAAGAAACCGGTGCCGGTGCCGCCAAGAAGATTCTGGAAGAAGCCGGTTATAAGCTCAATGGCGATATTTATGAGAAGGACGGCAAAAAAGCAGAATTCTCTATCACCTACTTCGGTGGTGAGGCCACGACTCAGGCCCTGGCACGTAGTTTTGCCGAGCAAATGTCGCGGGCTGGAATCAAGGTGAATACTGATAATCAGCCAAGTTCAAATTACACCTCGGTCATCGGCTCAAAATCTTACGAGGCGATACTAGGCGGTTTCGGCACCAGTCTTGACCCGGCAGAGTCGGCTGTTTCCCTCTACCATTCCGCCAATAACAACGGCGTGGGCGATCCCGAGATCGATAAGTTCTGTGAAGAGCTTCTGACCGTCGAATCGCGTGAAGAACAGCTCAAGATGACCAATAAACTTGAGAAGATGCACCTTGAAAAGGTCGTGATGTACCTTCCATACGCTAATGGTCCGGAATATTATGCCGTCAAGTCTAAGCTGGCTAACTATGGGCCGAGCCTTTTCAAAACGAGTTACACGAGCGCCGATTACTGGATGAACGTAGGCTGGCAGGAGTAGTCAATCTTGCAGCATTGTTGAGCCGAAGTGCCCCTGACCGATATGCGCTTGGGGGCACTTGCTTTTGCTGGGCTGTTTTCTGAAAGATACTAGTAGTCGCCAAGATGAAGCCCTTGAGGGTCTGTGCTGGTCCTATGTAATTCCAACCAGTGAAGGCGGTATATACCTCCGCCGCCGACAGCCACCGGCAAGATCAGCGCGGCGAAGATCAAAAGAGTGAAGAGTGTTGCGAAAGCTCATGAAACCGTGTGAAATAAGCTCAAAAGGCAGGATAGCCGGGATATAATTAAGCAGGGATGTTTCACTGTTGTGCATCCGGTATGTTTTACCCATCCACGGCGAACTAGCTCACCCGGCACAGATTCTCCCCGGAACCTCAGGAGCTTCGATGAAGAACGTATCTGTCACCCGCAGAACCCTGCTCACCGGTACTCTCGCGCTCTCAGGAATCGGCGTGCTCACCGCCTGCCAATCCGGAACCAACGCTTCAGAACTGCCCGGCTCGGGCTGGGGAACAGACTCTCAAGAAGCAACAGCAACCAATCCGCGCGATAGAGCCGAGTTGCGCGAAGGCGGCAACCTCAACCTGTCATATCCCGCTATCGGACCAAACTTCAACATTACCTCTGAATCCGGGTATGGAATCTCAATGCTCACTATTCACGCGGCCGTAAACTCGGCGGCCGCCACCGGGGGATGGATAAGCGACTACGCCGGAAAACTCACCACCAACCCCGACTACGTTACCGAGTTCAAAGCCGAAACCGCGAACGGTACACAAACCATCAGCATCAAGATCAACCCAAAAGCCACGTTCAACGATGGAACCCCTATTGACATTGAGGCACTGCGCACCACCTGGGAAGTCCTGCGCGGCAAAGACGACGGCGGTAACGACTACCGAATACACGACGGGGGAGCCTGGAAACAGATAGCCTCCATCGAAGAAGCAGGCGACAAACACACCATCAGCATTACCATGAAAACCCCGTGGTACCCAGCCGATGGAAGCCTCTGTATTTTCCTGCACCCGGCGCTGAAAGACCCCGAGCTCTTCAACAACGGCTTTGATAAACCCGTTGATAAATACTGGGCGGGACCCTACAAAGTTCAAGAGTGGAATACCGCCGAAAGATACCTGAGAGTCGAACGAAACCCAGCGTGGTGGGGCACACAGCCCCTTCTCGATACCATCACCTGGTACGAGATAGAAGACAGCGCCGAGGAACGCGCATCCTTCAAAACCGGAGAACTTGATGTTGTTAACGTGAGCACCGTGAGCGCCTACAACGACATCACGAGTGTTGCAGACATCGAAATTCGCCGCGGAATGGCCCTCTACGCGGGCGTTTTACAGCTCAACCCCCGCAAAGTTCCGCTGCCCATACGCCAGGCCGTGGTTGCCGGAATCGACCGCAAACAGATTCAGCATATACGTTTCGGACAGCTTGGCTGGAAAGAAACCCTGCCCGGCTCGCTCTGCTTCCTACCGCTCCAAAACGGGTACCGCAACAACTATCCCAGCAGATCAAGCATCGAAAACGCCGTCAAAATCCTTGAGAAAGCCGGATACACTCGCGCGGGTATTTACACCAAAGGCAAAGAAAAAGCCGCCCTGACCATCACCAACTTCACGACCGAGCCAGCGGTGGCTTCCATGAGCAACTTCATGATGGAACAACTCAAGCGCATGGGGATTGACGCCAAAGTTGAAAACCGCCCAGCCAACGAATACAGCACTGCGCTCGCCGCTGGCGACTACGATGCGGTTTTCACCGGGTACAGCATCACCCCAACCCCCGTGGAGGCGGTTAACTACCTGTACGCTTCCGCCACGGAAGGCTGGAGCACCGAAGAAATCCGCAGCATGGCGGCGCAGATGCTGGGAACCGAGGATACACACCAGCAGCTGGAACGCGCCAACGCCATTGAACAGAAGCATCAGCAGGATGTTGCCACCTATATTCCGCTGTACAACGGGCCCAACTATCTTGCGGTGCGCAAAAAACTCGCCAACTATGGCCCCGCGCTCTTCGCAGCACCCTACTACGACCCCAATGTGTGGATTAACGTGGGGTGGAAGAAAAAATCGTAATATGAACCGGGGGCTTAAGAGGCTCCGCCGCTATGACTAAACAACGGAGGAACACACAAAAGCCCCGCATGCAGCTGAACTGCACACGGGGCTTTTGCCACATCGGAAAACCTACTTAGTAGTCACCTTCAAAACGGTGGATGCGTTATTTGCATTACCCACAACGCCCTCAACCGAGGCGAACTTGCGGGTATTGGTCACAATCACCGGAGTGATGAGCGGGTAACCAGCCTTCTTAATGACCGCAGGATCGAACTCGATCAGCGTATCGCCAGCGGCAACCTGATCGCCCTTCATCACCTTGACGGTAAAGCCTTCACCATCGAGGTTCACGGTATCCAAACCGACGTGTACCAAAAGTTCCATGCCGTTATCCAGCTTGAGGCCCACCGCGTGGCCGGAGGGGTAGGTAGCTGCGACTTTACCCGCTGCGGGTGCAACCACGGTGGTGCCGGTCGGCTCAACCGCAACACCCTCGCCGAGCTTACCGGCAGCGAAAATCGGGTCTGGAACCTCGGAAAGCGCCACGGCCTTACCCTCTAGGGGAGAAGCCACCTCAAGAACGGTACCTGCCTCTAGAGCGGGTGCTGCAGCGGCAGTCGTAGCGCCTGCGGATGCTGACCCGGCCTGATCGGCGGAATCTTTCTTCGCCGATGCGCTTGCCGCCGCATCCCGTGCGGAATCTGCAGGAGCCTCGGTAGTCTTTGCTGCGTTCCTGGACTCATACCCGAAGAGCAGAACACCCGTCATCGCGCCACCGAACGCAATTGCCAAGCCCAGAGCATACAGGGCGGAAGGCTGCATCGCGGGAATCGACAGGAGCGAGGTGAAGGCGAAAGCGTGCGACTTGACTCCCAGCAGCGAGATGGTGGCACCACCTACCACAGCCGGTACCAGGATGAGGGGAATAACCCGCTTGTAGCGCAGAACCACACCGTAGAGGGAGGGCTCCGAAATACCACCAAGCAGACCGGACATAGAAGCACCCACCGCAGTCTGGCGAAGCTCCTTATTTCGTGAAGCCCTAATAGCAACACCGGTGACCGCACCGAAGACAGCGAAGTTGTAAGCACCCATGGGGGACTGGATGAAGTCAGTACCCAGGGTCTGCAGGTTGTTAATCATTACGGCGTTCAGCGGCCAGTGCAGACCCAACGGAACCATGAACAGGTACAGACCTGCGATTAGCGCACCCACAGCTCCCGGAGCTACATCGTTAACATTCTTCAGGAAGTCGGAGATACCCATAGCCACGCCAATACCGATGGGGCCCACCACGAAAGCGGTTACGGGCACCAGAATAATAACGGACAGCATGGGGACGAAGACCATCTGCAGCATATTCGGAATGATCTTCTTCAACAGACGCTCCAGAGGCGCCAAAAGGGCAACCGCTAACAGAGGCGGGAACACCTGACCGGTGTAATCGTAGGCGTACAGCGGCAGGTGCAGACCCATAATGGATACGTCAAGCATCTTAGTAGCCGGGTCAGCAAGTTTGGTGAGGCTCTGGAAGGTGCTGGTCATCAGCGCCGCCGGAATAGCAGCACCAACCCACATATTCGCGCCCAAACGCTTTGCGGCGGTTGCGCCAAGCATAATGGGCATGAAGTTCAGCACCGACAGAGCGGCAGCCTTGAGGATGTACCAGAAAGCGAACTGCTTCATCCATTCGGCTTCGAGTGCCTTACCGGCGGCTTCATCGGAAAGTCGCGGACCGTTCACAATATCGATGTTCACGCTCTGGCCGGTCAGGTCGGTGTATTGACCGAAGAAACCGAACTGCTGCAAGAACACGATCAGGGTCAGAATCATGGAGGTGCCCAACAGCGCCCACAGCAGGGGACGGAAGGAATCGGAGAGCACATCGAAGATATTGGTGAGCCAGCCAGCCTTCTTGCCCTCGGAAGCCTTCTTGGAACCAGCATTATCTTCGCCAAGGTTCGCCATGCCGGGCAGGGTCTGCATCTCGTTGTAGACCCCCTCAACACGGTCGCCGAGCACGACCTGAGTCTGACCGGACTGCTCAATGACCGAGAGCACCCCGGGGATGCTCTTAATCTGGTCCGTATTGACCTTGCTCCTGTCGGCGGGAGTTACGCGCAAACGGGTTGCGCAGTGCGTAAAGTGGGCGATATTCTCGGAACCGCCAAGTCCCGTCAGAATCTTCTCGCCAAGTTCGTGGTTTTTCACGTTGTTATCCTTGCACGGTGAATAGTGTGTTAGGGATGTTACCGGCGGCATCCTCAGAGCAAAACGCCCCGAGGGAAACAAAAAAAGACCCGAGCTGCATGCCGCCGTACCGTGATGCATTAAAGCATCGTGGGTATAACGATGAACCCTAAGGAATCTATTCCCTCAAGGGATTCAGCAACTCAGGTCTTGCCTGCCTTACCAGTAACAACCCTGTGTTCTATGGTTGTGTGATTCTAAGAATCACAATGTCTGCATGTAACTTTAGGCTTAAACCTGCGCGAGTGCAAGATGAGGTTTTGAAAGTTCAGAAAGTGTAAAATGTGCCGTTCAGGTCTGCGGTGGGTATCGTCTTCCGGTGGGGCAGAGCATCCGAAAGAGTTTAAACGCCGAACCGGTGCCGTTCATGAGATGTTACGGCACCGGTTCTTAGACGAGATTACTGAGGGGAAGATGCGATCTTGAGCTATTTCGTCGCGGAAGGGAAGAAGCTCAGTGAAGCCACCTCAAGCTCGGGGTAGCTGCGTTTCTGCCAGCGGCGACTACGATGCGCGTTCACCTCAATCAGCACGGCCCCCAGTACTCCGGCGCCGATAGAGAGCATAAGAAGTTCCGTCGACGGCATCTCAAACTGGTGATACTTGACGAGAAGCGGTACCAGAAGGGCCGCGAAGAAGACACTCAAAAGCGCTCCGAAGAGAAGCATTCGTGCGGTATTGAGCGGGCGTGCTACCGCTGCCAGGTTCCATAGACCCATAATCACCAGGGTGATAAACGATGCCGTTTGAACCTGTCGTATATCCCCTTCCGGGCGGAAGATAAACAGCGCCGCCAGGTTTACCAGAACCAGCATCGCCACCACGATAATAGAGTTCGGAATCGTGTAATTCAGCACGCGGCGCAAGAACCCGGGCACGTACCGGCGCGAGTTCGGCAGCAGTGCCAGCGCGAAGGAGGATGCGCCCACAATCAGGAAATCTGCGGTCGAGTATTGGCGGGGCAGGAACGGGAAGATCAGCCCCATCAGACCGAAGACCACACCCAGCAGGATCGCAAAGCCGGTCTTTGTTAGGAACAGGTTCGCCACCATTTCGATATTCGCAATCACCTGGCGGCCCTGTTCCAAGGCGGCGGGAAGCGAAGAGAACTTGCCGTCCAGAAGCACCAGACGCGAGACGGCTTTCGTCGCGGGTGCAGCGTTACCCATTGCAATGCCGAGATTGGCGTGTTTGAGGGCGAGCGCATCGTTAATACCGTCGCCGGTCATTGCCACGACGTGCCCTTGCTCTTTGAGCGAGATCACCATGTTCTTCTTCTGCTCGGGCGAAACGCGACCGAAAATATTGTGGGTTGCGGCGGCCTCGGCGAGTTCGGGGCCGTCTTGCGGCAGGGTAGAGGCATCAATCGCGCCCGCAGAAATATCCATGCCGGCGGTCTTCGCAGCTGCCTGTACCGTGTACGGGTTATCGCCTGAGAACACCTTGAGGGTTACGCCCTGGCGATTGAAATAGTCCACGATTTCGGGGGCATCGGAACGTACATTTTCGCGGAAAATCACGAAGAGCACGGGGGTATGGTCGGCGGGGATGTGCTGCACCGGGTCTCCGTCATCGTTGCGTACCACGGCGGATGCATGCGCGAGTACCATCGTGCGCAGACCCAATGACGCGAGTTCACGGGCTCGCTCACGTTCCTCGGTGCCCTGGTTCAGCAGAGCCTCGGGAGCGCCGAGAAGCCAGGCTCCCGAAGACTTAAACTCGATAGCGCTAAAGCGTAACGCCGATGAGAACGGCACAATGCCGCTGACCTGCTCGGTGGGCGCCTGTTCGAACCCGCCGGTGAGTGCTGCTGCGGTCGGGTTCGCGTTTTCATCATGACCGAACCATGCCAACGCCTGGTCCCATCCCTGCGGCAGGGATGCTCGCCACGCCTGATTTTCATCGGGTGCTTTTGCCTCGGCCGGAGTCGTCAGCGAGCGTACCGAATCGAAAATCACGCCGCCCTCGGTCAGGGTGCCCGTCTTGTCGAAGCACACCGTATCCACGCGGGCGAGCACCTCAACGGCGGGCTGTTCCTGCACCAAAATATTGTGTTTACGTCCCAGAGCCACAGCCGCCGCCGCGAACGCCAAGGTTGTCATGAGCGCCAAACCCTGCGGAATCATAGATGCTACTGACGAAACTACCGCAATAGCAACGTTCTCCCAGAGACCGTCACGATTGACGATCTCAAGGCCGCCCGCCGCGCGCACCTGGCCCCACAGCACGATCGGGATAATGATGGCAAGGCCGAAGGTAATCCACCGCACCACGCGGTCGAGCGCATCGCGAAGCTCAGACTGGATGCGCGAGAACTGTCGGGCCTCATCGGAAATTTTGCTTGCGCGGGACTCGGAGCCCACCGCCGAGAGCAGTACACGCCCGGTGCCGCCGAGCACGCTCGATGCCGAAAGCACCATATCGCCCGGACGTTTCGGAATCGGGTCATTCTCGCCGGTCAGCAGGGATTCATCCAGCTCTAGCGAGTCGGAGGTAAGGACCACCGCATCCGCAGGAACCTGGTCGCCGCGTTTTAGCACTACCACATCGCCCTCAACCAGGGACTCCATAGGAACCTCGATCATAGCGCCATCGCGCACCGCCGTGATCGGGGATCGGTCAAGCAGAGAGATACGGTCGAGCTCAAGTTTAGCCTTGTACTCCTGCACAAAACCGATAATCACATTCGCCACCACGGCGAACAGAAAGAGCAAATCAGCCCAACGCTGGTATAGAATCACAACCAGACCGCACAGCCCAAGCACCAGGTTAAATACCGTAAATAGGTGTGCCCGCATAATGCTCCACAAGGTGCGGGAAGACTTATTATTCTGAGCATTGACCTTACCGGCGGCGGTGAGCTTGGCAACCTCATCGCTGCTGAGCCCGTGAACAGCAAGCTCTTGAGAACCGCTGTGTGCCTGAGCAGAATATTCGGGAACATAACCGGAGGCTTCAGACAGCATTGTCTTGTGCTGGTCAGAACTCATGGATGGGGTACTCTCCTTCGTGGGGTAGGGGAAGAGTAATATATACGGTTTGGGCTGCACCCGGGCGAGTTCAGACTTCTTATCACGAGAAGTAACCCTGCGCCGGGCATTACTTTATTCTAACAAGTAACCATGGCACAGGGCTTATATGCCGAACTGGGAATATACTGAGAATCCGTCGGATACCGGCATGAAATATTCAAGGTAGCAGCCCAGAAAAAGGACGACTCAAAGCACGGTGCCGCTCTATCGCCGCGGCAGAACCAGAGGCCGCTTCGTCACCGGATGCTCCAAAACCTCAATCGGATGCTGATACACACGGCTCAGCCGCTCCTCGGTACACACCTGAGCGGGGGTACCGTTGGCAGCCACACGACCCCTATCCAGCAGCACGATCCTATCCGAATACGCCGCCGCCACATCTAAATCATGCAGAACCGCCAACACCGCCGTACCCTCAGCGGCAAGCTCCCGGCTCATCTGCAGAGTCTGTTCCTGATGTTTAATATCCAGCGCCGCCGTAGGCTCATCCAAGAGTATTAGGGGAGTCTGTTGCGCAAAAATACGGGCCAAATGCACACGCCCACTTTCGCCGCCCGAAAGGGTTGTCACATCGCGATTTGCCATCATCTCTGTATGCGTGCGTGCCATCATCTGCTCGATCACGGCGTCGTCCTCATGCGCACGCTCGGTACCGCGCCACGGGGTGCGCCCCATCGCCACTACCTCGTGCACAAGGTACGAAAACGCCACCTGAGTTTTCTGCAGCAGCAGGGCACGCAGGCGCGCAAGCTCAAGATACGAATACTCACCCACTCGCTTATTCTTGAGCAGTACCGAACCGGAATCGGGCTTATTATCGCCCGCAATAACCCCCAAAATCGTGGACTTACCGGCACCATTGGGACCGATGAGCGACACAACCTCGCCCGCCTGAACCTCAAAAGAGACATCCTCTAAGATGCGCCGCCTACCCACCGACAGCGACACCCCATCAACAATAAGCATTAAAGACCTCCCTTCCCCATCGAACGGCGCAACAGGAAGAAGAACGTAGGGCCACCCACGAGCGCCGTAAAAATACCGATCGGCAGGTCAGAGACCGGAATGAGCGTGCGCGCCCCCAAATCGGAAAGCGCAATTAACAGCGCCCCGCCCAGTGCCGAAGCAGGCAGCAGTAAACGGTTAGACGGCCCCAAAATAAGCCGAAGCAGATGCGGAATAATCAGCCCCACAAAGGCGATAATGCCCGCATGAGCCACCGCCGCACCCGTCAAAAGCGCCGTAGCAGCAATCGCAACACCGCGCAGACGCTCAACATTCACCCCGGAATGCTGTGCCGCGCGCTCGCCCAGCGCCAACAGATCAAGTTTGCGTGAAATCATCAAGCACATGATCAGCCCCGCCACGATCACGAACCACACGCTGGCAAGAGCCTTCCACGTAGACCCGTTGAGCGATCCCATCTGCCAGAAGACGATGCGGTCGCGGCTGACATTATCGGCCAGGTACAGGCAGAACGCGATTGCGGCGTTTGCCACCGCCGTTACCGCAATACCCGTCAAAATCATGGAGAGAACTTTCGCCCGACCTGAGGAACGCGAGAGAAAATAAACCAGTGCTGTTGCCGCGAGGGCACCGCCGAAGGCGAAAGCTGGAACCGTGTAAATATCGAAAAATTCGAGATTGAAAACGACCGCTACACATGCTCCCACTGCGGCGCCTGAAGACACACCGATAACCCCGGGCTCGGCCAGCGGGTTACCGAAAACCGCCTGCATGACCGCGCCCGAGCATCCCAGGGCAGCGCCCACGAGCAGCCCCAAAAGCACACGCGGAAAACGAATATTCCACAGGGTGCTGTCTTCAAGATAGGCGGTCGGATCCTTGGGAATCATACCCAAGCGGCGCCCTAGCGAAGCCATCACATGATCGGTCGGAATATTGTACTGACCCAACCCCGCCGACACCACGGTTATGACGATCAGGGCAATACTCAGAAAGCCAAAAGTTGCGAGAATACGGATGCGGCGTTTGCTGCGATAATCCGCGCTGCCGGGAGTCGCCGCATCAGTGCGGTTGGACGAATTCACAGGTGGAGCCTCTTAATGCTGGGGTGCATAGATAGCGCGGGCTAGGGAAAGCAGAACAGCGGGGGTATTCGGACCGTAGGATAGAATCTGCCCGTCGTTCATATCAACCACGCGCCTGCTCTTTCCCGCGTTCGTTTCGGCAACCCCCGGGCGTGCCAAGAATCCATCCAAGCCGCCGGTGGATTCCACGCCGTGAGTCATGGTCAAAATGACATCCGGGTTCACCTTGACCAGCGCCTCGCTATTCGCGGGAACAATGTTGCGCGTTCCCTGCTCGGAAGCCACATCTCTGCCCTCAAGCGCGGCAATCAGATCATCCGCACCGGAACCCTTGCCGAGAATGAAGAATACCCCGGCATTACCACGCACGTACAGGAACGCCATTGACAGTTTCTTATCGCCTTCAGGGGCAACTTCTTTGATGGTATTCAGGGCATAATCGAGGTCTTTCTGCACGCGCTCGGCGACCTTATCGCCCGCCTCCTGCACGCCTAAAGCCTGTGCCACAGCCTTGAGCTGGGGAATGATCTTATCCATGCGCCTCTCATGGTCGAACACCACCACAGTCACGCCCGCATCGCGCAGTTGTTCAACAACTTCTTCGGGACCATTGCTCTTATCCCAGAGCACAAGATCGGGGTTCGTCGCGAGAATCGCATCCGCGTTCAGATCGTGGCCATTCTGAGTGACGAGCGGCAGCTTCGCTAACGAAGACTCGGTTGAAGACGTCACACGACCGACCAGACGATCACCCAAACCCAGCGAGATAACCTCTTGCGCGAGAGTGCCATACAGATCAAGAGCCAGGATGCGGTTCGCCGACTTAACAGTCACCTCATCGCCCTTGAAATCCTTGAAAGTCACAGGAAGCTGCGGGGTGGGAGTCTCAACCATCGGCTGAACTTCGGGGGTGTTCTTCGCGCTGCTGGGACCCGTCAGCGATTTCGGATCGGAAGAAACATTGCTCTTGAGCTCCTGCGCAAGGTTCTCAAGCTCAGACTTGGTGGTCTGTTCATCAACCACGGAATGCGAGGATGCGCTCGTGCTGCCCGGATTTTGGGTGCCGATGCCGCATCCGGAGATAAAAAATATGGATGCCGCTAATAGCGCGGCGGTAACCTTCTGCGATGCGCTCGCTCTGCCGTGCCGGTGTCTGGGGCGTGTTGTTGCGCCGGGGTGTGAGAGACGAAAAGCCATATGAAGAGTTCCTATCGGCTAAAACTGTGAGTGTATGTATTCGTGATGAGAGCGTGTGCTTAGGGTGAGGGTGCGGGTAGTCGATACTACCCGCACCCTGGCGCATCCGGTGAGCCTATGAGGTGCGGATGCTGCACCGAGGAATAAACCCGAGCCTAAGAATCAACCGCATATGCCGGTGGTTGATAGGCCGATCTTAGGTTTATTCGGAGCGCTCAGACATCCTGGAGGACTTGCGACGGCGCGTGTACAGTACGGCACCAATACCGGCGACCAGAGAGGCCAGACCACTAGCAACCCCAGCCTCTACACCGCTGGCACCGGTATGCGCCAGACGACCATGAGAGCCGCGTGCGTTGAGAGATTCGCATCCCTGACCCTGATATACGGTTTCGGTCACAGTTTGGGTGGTCTGGGTTTTGGCGGTGTTGCCCGCGGGCTGTGTACCCGAAAGCGACGCTGAGAAGCTCAGCGGAGCCATATCCTTACCCGCCTCGTAGAAACCTGCAAACGCTTTAGCACCCTCAGCGGTAATGGTGGTGCCTGCACCGCTGATGGAAATCTTATCGCCAGAGACCTGCAAACCGCTCACATCAACGTTGAGCAGAGCAACTTCACCGTAATTATGCGATTTGCCGTCCATATCGTTGCCGACCATCGTTGCGTAGAGAACGGCGGTCTTGCCGTTGATCTCCAGACGCGGGTTTGAGATGGTGGTGTCCAGAATTCCGTGGTGTCCGGTGAAATGCACCGAACCTGTGAAGGAAATTGAGCCCTTACCATCTTTGAAGGAACCCGTACCCTTCGCCCACTGGAAGGCATTATTGGAATAGGTGGTGCCGTTCAGATCCCAGCTGCCGTTCGCGATGCCGCCGCGAATGTAGTTGCGGAAGGAATCGCGCACGCCCCATCCAAGATCTGCGCTGGCGACCTTACCATCTGCGGATGCAGCCGGTGCTTTGTTCGCTGCCTTAACGGGAACCTGCTTAGTCACGGTCACCGGGGTGCAGACGGGCTGGGCGGGGTTCTTTGAGACGCTGCTGAAGGAACCGCTCTTACCGCCATTCGGATGTGCAGCCGGGGTGGAGCCGTTATGGGAATGGGAGGCATTGCCGCCGCCATTGTTCACGGAACCGCCAAAGTTCGTGCCGCCAATACCCGCATTCGCGTTATTACCTAGGTTCGTCGAACCGCTGCCGGTGTTAGAACCCTTAACCGTGGTGTCGGTAACCTTGTTTTCCACCAGCTGAGAACCGAGTTTTGCACTGAAGGAGAGCGGAGCCATAGCGCGCTTGTCGGCGTCATTGTACTGCCCGGCGAAGATCGCCTCGGACCCCTCGACGGTAACGGTAACGGCTGCGTTCTTAGCCGAGAGCACGTTATTTTCTAAGGTTGCACCACTCAAATCGACCTCGGCAAGTACAAGATCTTTGAAGGTGCGGTTTTCGCCCTGCATGTTGAGCGCTTCGGCGTCGACAACCAGGTAGCCCTTGCCCTCTTTGATGACTAGGCGAGTGTTCTCGAAGCTGCTGTTGAGCTGGCCGTGATGCCCGCTAATGTGCACCTTGCCCGCGAAGTTGATCTGACCGGTCTTCGTTGCCTCATCGTACGAGCCGGATGCGCTGTTAAAGTCGAGCCCGCCCGCCGCGTTCTTCGACAGACCCTCGACGGTGATGTTACCGCGCGCAATGGTGTTGAGGTAGTGCAGGAAGGAATCACGAATATTCCAGGTCAGGTTGCCGGATTCAATAATGTGCCCCTGCCCTTTTGGCACGTCGGTTCTCGGTGCTGCATCGGTAGCCGGAGGCTGAGCCGGTGCAGGCTTAGCGGCTTCCGAGCTCTGTGAGGGCTGTGGTGCCGGTTGAGAGCTGGGTGCTTCGCTGGGTTTTGAAGGGTTTGAGGTAGGTGCCTCAGAAGTTTGAGAGGGTTGCGGTGCCGGAGCTTCGGAACTCTGTGAAGGCTGCGGCTCTGGCATTTCAGCAGGTTTACTTTGCTCTGGCGCAGGCTGAGATGGCTCAGGAGCTGGATCGGCAGGCTTACTCGGTTCTGGTGCAGGCTTCTCGGGTTGAGTAGGCTCAGGTGCAGGCTGAGTCGGCTCCGGGGTCGGATCAGCAGGTTTCTCCGGTGCCGGTGCCAGCTTGGTAACGAGCTTCGCGGAGAATGCCAGCGCATCCAGCTCTTGCCCCGCCTGATAGAACCCGGCAAACACCGAAGTTGCTTCTGCGCTGAGTTTCACCTTGGTGGCATCAGATGCTGCCAAGGTCAGCTGCCCACCTTCGTTTTTCAGGGAGGAAGCATCGAAAGTACCAATCAGCGTGTGATCGTGCTGTACGGGCGGGTTCGGGGTGGTGTTGCCGCTATAGGGGCGTTCGCTGATATTTGCGTATAGGCTGCCTTGCCCGTCTTTGATGACAAGTTCCAAGTCGCTGATAGTTACTTCGAGCACGCCGTGGTGCCCGGTGTACTTCACGCTGGAGCCGGTGAATTTAACGTGGTATGAACCGTCTGCTTCGACGGTACCTTCAGCGGCGGTGAAGTGATAAGAACCATCCGCGTTGGAGGTAGCACCGGTTAGTTCCTGCGAACCACCGGCGACAGGACCGGTGATGTATCTGCGGAATGAGGATTTGACGCCCCAATCTACGGATGCATCCTGCAGGCTTTGTGATGCGGCAGCTGGCGCCTGCTCAGAGACGATCTGCGCGGTCGGTGCGGGTTGGTTCGCTAGGGCGGGGGCGGCGGCGATGCCACTGAGCCCAACGGCGGCAGACGCTAGAAACGCCCATGAGCGCTTCGCGTTATGCGACATAGACATGTGTGTCCTCTATTCGTGGTTTTAGTAATGAGCAGTCTTAGTCTAGACCTATTAGCTAAGACTTGTGTAGCTTAATTGTAGTACTTTGCTTCATGATGAGGTTACCCTTAATAAAATTTTTTAGCATCGGTGTTGCAAAACCAAAAATTTAGTGACACTATGTCATTTATTGATTTGGTGACACAGTGTCATCAAAAATATTCATGACTCTCAACTCAATCAGGAGGCGTTCCGTGACCGCCATTATTACCCCCGAAACCACCTCTCCCGATGCTGCCGAACAGCGGTTTTCGGCCCGGCTAAAAGCGAGCACCAAGTGCGTGCATGATAATGCCGAGCACTCTACCTTTATGGAAGATTTGATGGGCGGGAAACTCGATACTTCCGCGTATTTACGCCTCATCAACCAGTACACCTATATCTATGAGGCGCTGGAGGAAATCTCTCGGAATCTGCGTGTATCCGGTAACCCACTGACCGATCCTTTCACTCTGGAAGGGCTGGATCGTGCCGCTGCGATTCACCACGATATTCGTGCTCTAGGGCAGACCGAGATTGACGCCCCGTTGCCAGCGACTATCGAATACGTGGCGCGTATCAAGGCGACCGCGCAGGCTCCCGAGCGGTTCTTGGCGCATCATTATTTGCGCTATCTGGGAGATCTCTCGGGCGGGCAGGCTGTGGCGGCTCTGGTGGCGCGCCATTACGGTATTGCGCGGGATGCTCTGACCATGTACTCGTTCCCTCAGCTTCCCAAGCCGAAGGTCTTCAAGGATGGATACCGGGAGCTTCTTGATCGCGCTCCTTTGAGTGAAGAGCAGCGTGAAGCCCTGATTGACGAGGCTATGGAAGGATTCCGTATTAATGCCACACTTTTTGCCCAGCTAAGCGAGCAGAGTGGCCGTCTGTAAGCGTCTCGATAGATGTTTAAAGTTCACGTTTGAGGTATATCGGGACCATTTGTGACAAATTGTTACACCTGTGTAGACAGCGCCTCAGAGTGTTTATTATCACTGAAAAATATACGTAAATAACCGTTATATGACACTTACAGGGCAGATTTAGACACGCGCTTAGGCAATTCATCCTGTGACGCAGACATATAAGGATGCGGTGGTTCCCCAGAGGGGCAAACCACCGCATCCTCCGTTACAGAGGCAGTATCTCTCACGTTAGGGAAGAAGCGACAGCCTTCGGTTCTTCAAAACTTTTGTCAGCTGTTTCAGGCGATGGGAATCGAAGGGCAGCTCTTCCTGAGCCTGTTCCAGCATGCTCTCGGTAGCGGAAAGAACCTCGCGAAGTACTCGGTCAGCAATTTTGGCAGATATTCCTAGTTCATGAGCAAATTCAAGGAACTTGCGGCGTGATAGCCCATCACGTTTACCGCTGAGAAGAATCGCCATGTTTTTATCCCCATAAGGTGCCGTAGACGGAATGTCGTAGATGGGCGAGAGCTCGTATTGTCCTTTACGGTTTTCTACGATTGACAGATTTTTAGCGTGTAAATCCCCATTTCCGGTAAGCCATGCGTAGACAAACTGCCGAAAAATTTCGGGGGCGGCAAGGCGGGTCGAAAAGACCTGTCGAAGAATGACATGGGCACATTGCTCAGCCGTCAGATTATACTTATCCGCCGGATAGCGGTTATTGAGTTGGCATGCGTCTTCAACGGCAAGGCGGTGGGCCATTCCATGCTCATCTACATAACGGTCAAAACGACGGATAAGGAGCCCGGGGCGCCCAGTAGCATCATGTACAAGACGGTGAGAAACGACTCCGGGTGATGCATGTATTCCGTTGGCTATCGTGAGAAAAAATGCTTCATTTTCCACTACGTGCGGGTACTCGGGAGGAGAGACTTTAAGAAGATAAAAATCTTCGTTACTTTGCAGCGGGATCGTAAGCATTTTTCCCGAAACTTTATCCTGAACGCCCGGTATAGAGACAGGGTCTATAACGCTTTGCTGAGTGATAATTTCTGAAAACCTAATGTTGTGGAAGTTTTGGCCCTGGATAATGTCATGCCCATCGGGGACGACAAGCTGGGCAGGCTGGTCACCATGAGGTACCACCTGCACATCCCCAACAGTATCGGCTCCTACTGCAATCAACATGCGGAGCTCGTCGTCCGAAGACACTTTGAGATGATGACGCAGTCCGGTAAGCCGACGACCTTCAGGAAGAAGACCTGTAAAGAACGGCGGTAACGCACCACTCCCGTACAGGTATGCTTCCGTGCGTATGGGGAGGGTAGAGGATATAGGTTTGCCATCGGATTCTATGTAGTTTTCGGCATATGTGTACGCTGTATCGCCGTGGTCTGTTCGGGAAAAATGGCCAGCGAGGTTCCCCTTTTTATAGACGTCTGCAAGGATTTCATGCATTAGCGCTCCCGAGGGATGAGATCGATGCCGAGGGTGTCGAGTACGGCGGTTACTTTGTCAAAGGCGATAGACTCGCGCCCTTTTTCAAGATCGCGGATCGTGCGCTCCGAGACTCCGGCAAGAAGCCCCAAATACTCCTGCGTAATCCGAAGTTCGCGGCGATGCTCGCGAACGATCTGGGCGAGCGAGCCCTTTAAGTCCCGTGGCACGAACACATCCTTTCCATGAGTCTGAAACCCTATAAATCGGCAAAATAATTCCGAATTCATGCCATTATGGCATGAAAATTGGTGAAAACACTATACTTCGGCAATATTTTGCCGATATATGTAGTTTTTGGGGTTAGAGGGTGGAAAACTACGCTTCTCGGCAGAATATTTCCGATTTTTAGGCTTCCTGATAGCCGTCATGCGGATGCGGCGGCTCCCCAGAGAGAAAACCACCGCATCCTTTGTTAGTGCCGGTATACGCGTTGTAACTCACCTGTACATAGCACTACCTGCTGCTACGCGGCCTGAGGCTCGGGTTTGGGTCCGGCTATGACCGAGCGATCGCGATTCTGCGCTATGCGCACGGCCGGGGTGAGCGCCGAACCTGCCCAAAGAGCCATGACCGCATAGAGACACAGGATCGGCACGGTCGAAAGCAACAAGGCATACTGCGCAAGATGGTTGAGGCTGTTGAATCCGCCACCGATGGCGGCACCCAGCCACATAGGCGAAATATATAGACCGATAAACGCCACCCACGTCAAAACACGTGCGATCCCGGATAACCAGGCGGGCAGGTGCGCAAAAAACAGAGGGAAAGCATCAAGAACAAGCGTCATGATAATCAGCGGGAACATGACGTTATGATGCGACCAGCTGATGGGGGAGATGCTCACCATCAAAAACCCGCCGACCGCCACCTGAGATAGCACAAGATTACGGCGAATAAGCTGGCGCAGAAGCACCGCACAGAGACCGATCGTAGCCAGAACAAGGGTGTAATATACGGGCTTCAGAGTGGGTTCACGCAGGCCCAGGTGCATCAGCCAGCCTTGAATCGAAATATTATCGGCGAAGTTGATACCTCCAACGCGACCGGAATCCGAAACGGCGCTCGTCCAGAACGTAACTGCCTGCTGCGGAAGGAAGATAAACCCAAGAAGAATGGTAGCGCCGAAAGAAGCGCCTAGGGTGAAGATGCCGCGCCAGTCTTTGCGCATGAGCAGAATAAGACCGAAGGCAAGCGGGGTGAGCTTAATACCGCCCGCAATGCCGATAAGTACACCCCGGGGAATGCGGGTTGCCGGCCGTATAAAATCGGCAAGCACCAGCGTAAGAATGATGGGGTTGATTTGTATCAGGGAGAACCCGCGCCGCCATGGCCCGGTCATAATAATGATGAACGTGAGAGCGGCGATGACGCTATATGTGCCGAGTCTTTCCTGGAAAGGGATGCTGTATCCGCGGTCGGTGGCGTAGTTATAGATAAGGGTTGCCAGCCACCATGCAACACCGACGCTGATCGCATACATGATGGCGATACCCACCCATGCGGGCAGAAAAGCGAACGGTAAGAACACGAGCGCGGCAAAGGGCGGGTAGGTGAAGGGCAACCTAAAGTCGCCGTACTCCAGGAGATTGCGGGCGTAGAGATCTTTGTGCATGCCGTCGTTATCGAAGATGGTCATGGCACCGAAACGGTAGACATTGAAGTCTAGTCCGCCCGTGAACTCGATATAGATAAGCCAACCGATAACAAAGAGAGCGAATGCCGCGAGCGTTATTCTGCCCGCCTTAGGTATATCTGGCGCAAAGACCTGCACGGATGGTGCTGCGGTCATGGTGATCTTTCTGTTGTGTCTGTGCATTTTTTTTGGATGCGGTTCGGCGGGGCGAATGTGTTATCGGTGTGAACGGTTTATGTAACCTATCCTCCAGTCTAGCGTGTGAAAGCGCAGGTGGGGAGTGCCTTGAGGCAGAAAAAGGCTCTTGATGTGAAGAAAGCGTTGGAAACTCCGCTTTATTCACATCAAGAGCTTTTGTATAGGGGAGGCTATGCCGATAGGGGGATCTAGCCCTGCGCCACCTCACCAAAGTGAGCTGCCATGGTGCCTTCGTGAGCGGCACGCAGCTCATCAAGGTTGATGGAAACCTCGTTTTGGAAGTCCAGCGCGTTCGAGAGCGCATCCACTACGCCGATGCGTGCGAACGGGAACTGCCGGGCGGTGCACATATCCTTGAAACGTACCTCCTCAGAGCGCGGTACGGAAACCACCACGCGACCTAAGGACTCCGAGAACAGCAGGGTGAACAGGTCGAGCCCGTCGCGTTCGGCAACTTCGCCCAACCCGATGCGTGCCCCGGTGTTGAAACGCAGGCATGCTTCCGCGAGTGCCGCGGCAAGACCACCGGCGGCAACGTCGTGTGCCGCATCGATCATGCCGTCACGCGACATATTTACGAGCATATCGCCAAGCTGACGTTCAACCGCCAGATCAACCTTCGGGGGCAGACCCCCCAGGTGACCTTTGAAACGCGCCCATTCTGAGCCGTCCAGCTCGTCACGCGTAGTACCCAGCAGGTAGATGGCCTGACCGTCGTGTTCCGGGGCCCAACCCGAGGGGGTGCGCCGGGTAATGTCGTCCATGACGCCCATCATCGCGACCACAGGGGTCGGGTTAATGGCTTTACCTCCGGTCTGGTTGTACAGCGAAACATTGCCGCCGGTGACCGGAACACCCAGCTCCATGCAGCCGTCGGCAAGACCGCGCACGGCTTCCGCAAACTGCCACATGACGTCCGGATCTTCGGGGGAGCCGAAATTCAAGCAGTCCGAAACCGCGACCGGGCGGGCACCCACGGTTGCCACGTTGCGGTAGGCCTCCGCCAAGGATGCGCGCGCGCCCTCATACGGGTCAAGGTAGGCAAAACGTGGTGATGCGTCAGTCGCCAGCGCGACCCCCAGGTTGGTGTTCTCATCCACACGCACCACACCTGAATCGTCCGGCATGGAGAGGGCTGTGTTGCCCTGCACGTAGCGGTCGTACTGGTTGGTGATCCAGGACTTGGAGCACATATTCGGGGATGCCATGAAAGCCTTGATAGCCTCGCCCAGCTGTTCGCCGCGCGGGCGTGCATCATCGGCAGCGGAGCCTGTGAAATGGTCTGCCTGGAGTGCATCCTGATCAGCCGGGCGCGCGTAGGGGCGCTCATAGGTGGGGCCGTCGTGCGCCACAGTACGCGGGTCTACATCAACGATCACCTGGCCGTCCCATTCAATGGTTAGGCGACCGGTATCGGTCACCTCGCCCAAGAAGGAGTACTCCACGCCCCATTTCTTCATAATCGCCTCAAAACGCTCGACGTTCTCGGGCGAAACGACTGCCATCATACGTTCCTGCGATTCCGACATCAGAATTTCGCCGGGGGTTAAGGTGGGGTCTCGCAAGAGTACTTTGGTGAGGTCTACATGCATGCCGCCCTCGCCGTTGGAGGCGAGCTCACTGGTTGCACAGGAAATACCGGCAGCGCCGAGATCCTGAATACCCTCGACCACGGAACCCTTGAAGAGTTCCAAGCAGCATTCGATCAGAACCTTCTCGGCGAAGGGATCGCCTACCTGCACGGCGGGTCGCTTGGAGGGCTTGGTATCGTCAAAGGATTCTGAAGCCAGCACGGATGCGCCGCCAATACCGTCGCCGCCGGTGCGTGCCCCGAAGAGTACTACCTGATTGCCCACGCCGGATGCGTTTGCCAAGCGAATATCTTCGTGGCGCATAATACCGACTGCCAGGGCATTGACGAGGGGGTTTGCCTGGTAGCAGGCGTCAAATTCGGTTTCGCCGCCAATATTGGGCAGACCTAGAGAGTTACCGTAGCCGCCGATGCCCGCAACCACACCGCCGACCACGCGGGCGGTATCCGGGTGGTCGATAGCGCCGAAACGCAGCGGATCCATAACCGCGATCGGGCGTGCACCCATCGAAATAATGTCACGCACAATACCGCCCACGCCGGTTGCCGCACCCTGATAAGGCTCAACATAGGAGGGGTGGTTATGTGACTCAATCTTGAAGGTTACCGCCCAGCCGTCGCCGATATCGGTTACGCCCGCGTTCTCACCAATGCCGACCATCAGGTCTTTTTTCATCTCATCGGTAACCTTGGCGCCGAATTGCTTCAGGTGCACTTTCGAGGATTTGTAGGAGCAATGCTCGGACCACATGACCGAGTACATGGCCAGCTCGGCCGCGGTCGGACGGCGGCCCAGAATCTTCTTGATGTCTTCGAACTCGTTTTCCTTTAACCCCAGCTCTGCCCAGGGGAGTTCGGTATCGGGGGTTTCCGCCGCGTGCTCGACGGTATCGAGGTTAAACTGCTTCTCGCTCATCGCTTGTGTCTATCCTTGTCGTCGTGCGTTTAGCGGGCGTTGATCAGGTTGGAAAGAACGGAGGTGAAGACGCCCAAGCCGTCGGCGCCGCCTCGTAGTGAAACATCGCCGAACCCGGAGGATGAGGGGCCAAAACCGGGTTCAACCGCGTGTTCTGGGTGGGGCATCAGACCGACGACATTTCCGCGTTCGTTGCTGATACCGGCAATATCGTGGCGTGAACCGTTCGGGTTGAAACCCACATACCGGAACACCACGCGATTCTCGGCTTCGAGCGCCTCTAAAGTTTTGGCGTCCGCCACGTATTGACCGTCCTGGTTTTTAAGCGGAACCACAATCTCTTGCCCGGGTTCATAGGATCCGGTCCACGAGGTAGCGTTATTTTCGATGCGCAGGGTTTGGTCACGGCAAATGAACTTGCGGTGATCGTTCTTAATCATGGATCCGGGGAGCAGATGCGACTCGGTGAGAATCTGAAAACCATTGCAGATACCCAGCACCGGCAGGGGAGCAGAGCCCGATGTTCCCGCTGCATTTGCTGCTGCGATGACCGAATGCATGACGGGTGCTTTCGCCGCGATAGCGCCCGCACGCAGATAGTCGCCGTAGGAGAAACCGCCGGGAATGATGACGGCATCAACGTTTTTGAGATCTTCGTCGTCATGCCAAAGTTCGACGACGTTTCCGCCCGCTAACCGTACGGCACGCGCCGCATCGCGGTCATCGAGGGTGCCGGGGAAAGTAATAACGCCGATGCGCGCATCAGCAAAGTCGGGGTTAGGTGCCGAGACGCTGAAGTCGCCAACAAGGGGAACTTCGTGTGCTGCGAGTGATTCTGCCATGCTCTTAGTCCTCCAGAACCGAGACGTTCACAACGTCTTCGATGACGGGATTTGAGAGTAGCTCTTCTGCCGCTTGGCGTGCCTGCGCAAGATGTTCTTCGGTAGCTTCGCCTTCGACGGTCAACTCAAAACGTTTGCCTTGGCGAACGTCGGTGAAGGAATTCAGGCCGATACGGGGCAGCTCGTGAGCGATAGCTTTACCCTGCGGGTCAAGAATTTCGGGCTTGAGCATAACATCAACAACAATACGGGCCATGTGCGGGCACTCCTTGGGTGCATGAGTTCTGATTGAGCCGTCTTAATGTTACCGCAAGCACGCTTCTTGACGCCCGCTCGGCGAGCGAATTTTGACCGCAGTATTAGTGAAAGGGCGGCGGGTACGGGAACGTGAAACTAAGCGCGCATAAATATGAAGATACCCATGGTGAGCTATGCCTTACCAAGAAGAAAGTGTGGAATCAAAACTCCTTGTAGGAAAGCGTAATAATTCTTCTCAAAAATCGTTCTCTGTGAGCGAACATCGGAATTTTGAAGTCTTTAGCAGGTGATGTTTCAAAACTGCGGATTAAAGAATAATTTTGAAGATTACGCATATCAGGATGCGCGCCTCAGCTAGTTCTCAAGCGTCGTGTCAATGTTTAAAGTATGCTTGAGCGGTAAACTAATCTCAAAGTTGTTGATTTCACATAAACTATTTACATGTAAATTATAAAAACCAATCTCGCATGCTGTATAGTATATTTCCGTTGTAAACTTTTGCTCCAGAAAAGTGACATCAACGATTCATTTTGCTCACATTTTGTTTAAAGTGATTATGTTCACAGGGAATGCATGATTACAAATTCTCTAAGAGCGTGTATGATATCGCGCCTGTTTTAACGGTGGCGTTTCATCACACTCCTGCCATCACCACTGGCAGAAAACAAAACGGGCAAACCCTGAGCTGCATCAACCGCATAACCACCGTGGCTTGAAGAGGCATAGCGCGCGGCTATGTTAATTCACTCCGTTCCACCGAGCGGAATGAGCCATCATTTCCGGGGTGGGCGGTGATGCACCGCGCTGAGTCACCGCACAAGCCGTGCAGGACAATCACCACTAAGTAAATAACGATCGCTGAAAATATTCACCGAATACATACGGGCTTGAGGAGTGTGGCACTTCAGAAAAGCTCGAAGATGCTCCTCGGGATGAAAAAGACAGGCTATCGCGATAGATAAACTCAACCACAAGTATTTCTCCCTCGTTTTCCGGCGGGGGAGAAATTAGTTTAAGCCATGATGGCGCGATCGAGAGCGCCCTCAGTCTGACTCAAGATGCGACGGCGCAGCGTTACCGAACGCTCCGAAAGCTCGCGTTGATACCGCACATACTCGGCTTTACCCTCGGGGGTTTCTACCTTAATAGGCTCATAGCCCCAATTGAGAAGGTCGTACGGTGCGGCGCGCATATCGAGTTCGCGCGCATCCCAGGCAAGCTCAAAACAGTCCATCACGAGCGCCGAATCGATGAGCGGGATCAGCTTGTATGCCCACTTGTAGACGTCCATATTGGCGTGCAGGCAAGCGGGCTGTTCTAGTGTGCGCTGTGCTTCACGGGTGGGCTGCAGCTCGTTCATGGGCGCCGCCTGAGGCATGAAAAACCGGAACGCATCGAAATGCGAACAGCGGATGCGGTGCGACTCAACCACCCGGTCGGTGCCCTCAGCACCCAAACGCAAATCCAGGTAGTCGTGACGAATATTGTTCTGAACTGATTTATACGCCATCGCCCATTCGTGCATACCAAAGCATCCAAAAAACGCTTTTTTATCGGCTGTATTTGACAGAATTTCGCGAGTGAACGTGAGGGCGGTGCCGCGTTTGTCCACGAATTGGGGTATATCCATGAGAACCGCGTCGCCACGTTCGGCATGGGTGTGTGCATCGTCGGGGGAGAGCCCGGCTAAGATGAGCTCGTCTTCGGTTGCCGCACGGTAGAATTTCCAGTTGGCGCGTTCGGCGGCATCCAGCAGAATGACGCCAGCCCCCGGATGCCAGCGCTTGAACTGACCGGGTTTGAGCGTGTAGTACGTAAACAGAAAATCCTCAACCGGATGCGCCTGACCGCGCTCGCGCCGACGCACAAACGGATCAGCAAAACGACCCGCCCGGCGCTCATGCTCCTTCGCATAAGCACGCCAGAGCGAGCCGTCAAGTACCTGTAGCACTTTGGGGGTCGTCATCCTTCTAGACTAAACTATCTGCTGCGTGGGACATAAGGGAGCGCAAGATCATGGGGACGGAGGGAACGGAACATCGGCACTTTCCGTAAGAATTCGGTCGATAGCAGAGGCGACATCCGGACGGTTAATAATATTTGTTCGTAAGAATCGGGCAAACGTAGGAGCGAGAGGTCTCTGAATATTCCCTCGTCTATCTTTTGTGCGGTCTAGCGCCTTACATACATCGATATCTTTATAGCCGCGACTAAGGGCGTACTTTACATGTTTAACGTACACCTGAGCGAAGAGGGAAAGGGACGAGAGCTCTGTGAGGTGCATGAGAAAATCGTCGGCGCTGAAGGTCTCATAGTTTTGTGTTAGCTCTGATTCTTTGGTGCTCGCATAGGCAAGGAGCTTTACGTCGTCAGTGACGAGAATATGCATACCGCAGTACTGGGCTGCGGCATGTACATGAAGATCATCTTGGTCGGGGTACCCCTCGACAGAGCCTACAGGAAAACCTTCGAGTGGCTGACCGGTTACTTTGAGAATCTGCTTTCGCCATGTGGATATTACTCCGTCATCAAGCGTTGGCTCATTGCGGCGCACTCTGTACCCAAACTCATCAAGAATTCCCCATGAGATATATGGCGTGAAGAGTTGATATTTGGACTCTTTTGCGAGCATTAAGATCCAGTCCCGCAGGGTCTTGCTCATCAGGATATTGGTATCGAGCAGGACGGAATAATCACGTGTTACCACGCAGGGCCCCCGAGTACATCTACAAGGTTATTTTCTTCTTCGAACGCCCAGAGGTCTTGGAGTGCTTGTTTGCTTTCGGCAACCTTTTTTTCCAGTAGTTTCTTGCGGAACCTATCGGCATCTTCGGTACGAACGCGGAAATGGGATCCAACCTTGTGAGCTGGCAGCTCTCCCGAGCGGATTGCCTTCATGAGCGTAGGGCGAGAAATGCCGATGCGCTGTGCGGCCATTGTGGTCGTCAGATCGTGCGGGATGGTCTGAATGTCGATGTGCTGTCCTTGAGCCAAAGCATGCAAAACCTGAGAGATAACCTGATTGAGCGCATCCCCGATTTGTCCACTTTCCGCTCCGGAAACGCTGAGTGAAATCGTGGTTTCCTTCGCTTGGGCAAGGATGTGCTGTGCCTCGGCACGAGCCTGAGAAATAGTTTCATCACGCAGATTGGGAATAGTTACAGACATAAGCTTTCCTTTCGCGCGCAGACAGTCGGTGACCATGAAGAATAAGAGTTTCGACGGGAACCAGCTGCAATGGTGCACTAGCGTTACAAATACCAGCGTATCAAATATCTGAAATAAGTGAAGCGCATAAATCGATATTTCACATAAAGAAGGTAGATGAGTTTAAGAAGTAGGGGCGTCGGAAATACAAAAATGTCCTTCCGACACCCCTAACCCTTCTTGGAAGATAAGAAGTTTAGCGGCCTGTTCCGCCGTATACGGTGGCCTCGCCATCGGCATCGAGCTCGAAGGCGGTGTGTACCGCGCGGACCGCCTCATCAAGCTTTGAAAGCTCGGTGATAACCGAGATACGAATCTCGGAGGTCGAAATCATCTCGACGTTCACGCCCGCATTGCTCAGCGCCTCAAAGAAGGTAAACGAGACACCCGGGTTGGTCTTCATGCCCGCGCCCACAAGCGAAAGCTTACCCACCGCCTCGTTATAAATAACCTCTTCAAAACCGATCTCGGCCTGGGTCTTCTCAAGTACCTGCAACGCCTGCGGACCCTGCGCCTGGTTGAGCGTAAAGGAAATATCGGTCACGTTCGGGCGGTCGGTCGAGACGTTCTGCACGATCATATCGATGTTAATCTTGGCCTCATTGAGCAGACCGAAAACCTTAGCGGCAGATCCGGGGATATCGGGCACGCCCACCACGGTAATTTTTGCCTGTCCACGGTCGTGCGCAACGCCAGAAATCAGGGGCTGTTCCAAGGGAATCTCCTTCACATGGGTGGGGGTTAGTTCCGCGGAATTTTCCGGGATAACAAGAGTGCCTTCAAGATTCGAGAATGACGAACGCACATGCAGTTTCAGATTGAAACGGCGGGCGTACTCCACGCTGCGCAGATGCAGAATCTTTGCGCCATTTGCCGCCATCTCAAGCATTTCTTCACTTGTGACAGTATTGAGTTTATGCGCGGTTGATACGATGCGCGGATCGGCTGTGAACACGCCGTCCACATCCGAATAAATCTCGCACACATCCGCATGAAGCGCCGCCGCAAGAGCGACCGCCGTAGTATCTGAACCGCCGCGACCGAGGGTCGTAATGTCACCGCTCTGGCGGTTAACACCCTGGAACCCCGCTACAATCGCGATGTTTCCGGCCTCAACAGACCGGCGAATACGGTCTGGATTGACTTCCACAAGCCGCGCTGAACCATGTACGCCGTCGGTAATCATGCCCGCCTGGGAACCCGTGAAAGACTGCGCCTTCGCGCCTAGATCATTGACCGCCATCGACAGAATAGCCGTCGAGATGCGCTCACCCGCAGTCAGGAGCATATCGAGCTCGCGCGAGGGGGTAACGGTAGCGGTTACTTCAGCGGCAAGGTCGAGTAGTTCATCAGTGGTGTCACCCATCGCGGAGACGACCACGACCACATCATTGCCCGCTTTTTGGGTGTCCACGATGCGCTGGGCGACGCGTTTGATACCCTCGGCATCCGCGACGGAAGAACCGCCGAACTTTTGGACGATCAGGCTCATTGAATTCTCCAGGTCAGTATTGAGTATGCCACCGGCTAGTTTACCGGCTCTTTACATAGTAGGCGGATGCGGCGCGCGGTGGGAATTGTGCACGTATGTGTATTAGAACGTGAAATATGAAGAACTGTTACGGATGACTCAGCGGAACCGAGCGGTGCACATCCCACTTTTACAGAACGGCAGGGCTTATTAGCTCCACGGGTTAACGTATTTGGCACCGGGCAGAGGCGGAACCTCCGGGGTAGGCGTGCGTAAGGGCTCCTCCTGTATTTTACGGATACGCGCCTCATAATCCTCCGACCGGTGCGCGTGGATGCGGTAGGCATCAGCGCGCGTAATATCCACCGGAATCTGCTCAGCCTGAGCCGCCGATTTATGGGACTCGGGCGGGGTCTCTTGAGGGGAATCTGGCTTGTCTTCGGAACTCGGGGCTTCTGCATGGGCAGAATTATCGAGCGCCTGTTCTATAAGCGCCTCATCCACAGTGGTCTGCGTGCCAGGTGAGGGGGAACTATCCGCACGAGAATTATCGTTCTCCGCGTCGCGGGGGTTGTCAGAGGAAGAGTCCTCGGGCTCACCATGGGAATCGTCAAGGTCGTCGAACATGCTCCCGCTCCAGCGTTTACGTGGTGCCTTTGGTTCAGCATCAGCGCGTTCACGTTCCGTCTGCTCTTCTTCAACAACCTGCTCAAAATCTTCGGCGGCATTCGCCTGAGCGATACCCGCACCTTCGCTGATCACGCGGCGCCCCTCAAGCGCACGCCCGAGCGTAATCTCGTCTGCATATTCCAGGTCGCCGCCGACGGGCAGACCGGAAGCCAGCCGTGAGAGGCGAATACCCAGCGGAACCAGCATCCGCGAAAGATAGGTCGCGGTCGCTTCACCCTCAAGGTTAGGATCCATCGCCAGAATAATCTCTTGAATACGCTCATCTGCCAGGCGCGAAACCAGCTCACGAATGCGCAGCTGCTCGGGTCCAAGCCCTGCCAGCGGGTTAATAGCCCCGCCCAGCACATGGTAACGCCCAGTGAAGGAACGGGTGCGCTCAATCGCCACCACATCTTTGGATTCCTCAACCACGCAAATCAGGCCCGGGTCACGCCGATCATCACGGCAGATAACGCACTGCTTCGTCTCCGAAACGTTGCCGCATATTTCGCAAAAGCTCACACTCGATTTGACCTTCGAAATCGCGTTGGTCAGGCGTGCCATATCTGAGGCGTCAGAGTTGAGAATATAGAAGGCGATGCGCTGCGCCGACTTGGGGCCCACCCCCGGCAGGTGACCAAGTTCATCGATGAGATTTTGGACTGCGCCCTCGTACATGCTTCTCCTCGTCTGTGTGTGCTGTGAGCGCGTTGTGCCGCGCTAAATCTGATGGAGCGGACGTTCGTCGATCACCTTGCCGCCAATAATCTTTTCGATAGCGCGCAAACCGATATGAACGCTATTCTCAATTCTTTCGTCGTCATCAGAAACGACATCTTCTTCATCGCTCTGCTCCTGCTGCGCGCGTTGTCCGCGTGCCGGGGCAGTCTCCTGCTCGGATTCGGCGGGCGGCTCTTCGGGTTTTGTGTCCGCTGAATTCGGCCGCTGAGCCAGGGGTGGTAAAGGTGAGACCGGGGCGGATGCGGCAGCCTCCCGAGCCGGCTTATTCCCCGCAGCTAGCGGTGCGGATGCGCTCGGCGCCGGAATATTGCTGAACTCGGCGTTTTCGGCGGTATCTACGGATTCAAGGGAAACTGAGGGGGAAGAGCCCTCACCCTGCGTCTGACCCGGATCCGGCGCGGAATCGTCCACCGGTTCATCATGGTTACCGGCATCCTGGGGATCTGTATTACCGTTATCCCCGCCCTGTTCGTGCGGACTCGGAGAATCCTGCTGCGGAATCCAGCTGCCCGAGGCCGCGAAGGAATCGCGCTCGCCAAAACCGCCCTCGGGAACCCGTGTATTCCCGCTATCTTCGGGTATTTCAGGGGGTACAGGCTCGGTTTCGGGAGGCAAGTTCGCTTGCGCCTCCGATGATGTGCTGGGGCGAGACGGGGAATCTTGAGGCGCTGTATCTTGCGGGGAAGAACCGGGCTGTGATGCTGCGGCGGGCTGGCCCTCAGCCGCATCGTTTGGGCGCATCTCGACGGGGGAATCCTCGGAATCTTGCGGGATAGGCGCGACCTCCCAGGCCGTAATGGGCGCATCCACGTTGGTTGTACCCTGTGATGCCGCCTCTTGCCCGGACGGGACGGGCTGCCCGTGACGGTTCCACGCATCCACGCCGCCACGCGGGCCGTCAGCAATCGGCGCGGGATCAGAAGATTCCTGGTCCGCGGCGGGTGCCTGGGTAGGTCGTGCATCTGGCTGGGTGTGGGGACGCGCAACCTCGGCACGCACACGCACCTGCTCACGCAGAAAATCGCTCACGCGCGCGCTCAACTCCGGCACAAAAGAAGCGACCGCCTTGAGCGTAGGCATATCTGCCCGCACATACAGTTCGCCGCTGATCAGACGCACGGGCTCAACCTGCAACAGTTTTTCGGATGCGCCCGGCGCACTCACCCGAGCAATCACGGCACGCCAGTTGGCACGCACCGAGGCAAGCGGGTCTTCTGCATCCGCGACGGTAACGCGCTTGACGGGAGGTTCCTGCGCGGCCGATGGTTCTGAGTACGCCGGTCGGGATGGTGCGGGCTCCGAAGGCGCACCTTCGGAAGATCCTGTACTCCCTGCGGCAGGGGCCAATGGCGCGGAGTTCTGAGGCGCGGAACCCTGAGACTGTTGATTCTGGGGTGTCCCTTTTTGCTCGCCTTCAGTTTCAGACTTAGGCACCTGTTGATTCATGTTCTGCCCTAAAACGGGGCCGCGATGTTGCGCCGATGCCTCCATAGCCTCGGCACCAGCCACCTTCTTTGTTGATGCTCCGACGCTTGCAGCTAATGGGGGATCGGCATGGTGCGCGGGAGCTTGACGTTCGGTGGAACCGCTAGCGCTGGGCGATACGTTATTCTGCGCGGCGGAAGGCGTACTCTGACTCACTGCGGGATTTCCCGAGCGTCCCCCGCGTTGAGGCGCACCCGCACCACCGGCGGCAAGACGACGTTCGAGCGCATCCAGCCGAGAGGCCAGGGCGGTGAGATCGCCGCCAGCACCGCCCGAATTGCCCGCAGGAACTAGCAGCCGCGCGCATAGCAGTTCAAGCTGCAGCTGCGGGTTGGTGGCACCGGTCATAGAGTTAAGCACTTCGTTTACGGTGCTCGCTGCGCCGGTCAGCTGGGCCGTGGTGAAGGCTTGCGCCTGCGCTTTGAGGCGTTCTATCTGATCGGCGGGAACGCCTTGCAGAATTTGCGCGGCATTCTGCGGTACCGCCTGCACCACAATCAAATCACGCAGGCGTTCGAGCAGGTCTTCGACGAAACGGCGGGGGTCTTGCCCGGTCGCCACCACCCGCGAGACCGCCTCGAAGAGGGAGGGCGCATCCTGGGCGGAAAACGCATCAATCACGTTGTCGAGAAGCTGGGCGTGCGTATACCCGAGCAGGGCGACCGCGCGGTCGTAGCTAATGCCGGATTCGGTGTTGGCACCGGCGATAAGCTGGTCAAGAATGGAGAGCGAGTCGCGTACGGAGCCGCCGCCAGCACGGATGACGAGTTGAAGCACACCGGATTCGACGGGTACGTTCTCTTCGCTGCAGAGCTTTTCGAGATAAGGCAGAAGAACTTCGGGCGGTACCAGCCGGAACGGGTAGTGGTGGGTACGCGAGCGGATGGTTCCGAGAACCTTATTTGGCTCTGTGGTGGCGAAGATGAATTTGATGTGCTCGGGCGGTTCTTCGACGATTTTGAGTAGGGCGTTGAACCCTTCGCGGGTGACCATGTGCGCTTCGTCGATGATGAAGATTTTGTAGCGGTCGCGCACGGGTGCGAGGGTTGCACGTTCACGCAGGTCGCGGGCGTGGTCTACGCCGCCGTGGGATGCCGCATCCATTTCGATGACGTCGAGGGAGCCGCCGCCGTCGCGGGAGAGTTCGCGACAGGAGTCGCATACACCGCAGGGGGTGGGGGTTGGTCCTTGGGCACAGTTGAGGCAGCGTGCCAGGATTCGTGCGGAGGTGGTTTTGCCGCATCCGCGCGGGCCTGAGAAGAGGTAGGCGTGATTGACGCGGTTGTTGGTGAGTGCGGTAATGAGCGGTTCGGTGACGTGTTCTTGCCCGATGACTTCGGCGAAGGTCTCGGGGCGGTAACGGCGGTAGAGTGCTGTGCTCACGGGTGACCTTCTGGTTGACGACGCGGGTTCTACACTATTTTAGTTCACGGATGCACGCTTGGGGCTTGGTTTCGTCATCGGCGTGGGATGGTTTATGCCTAAATTCTCGCCTGTGAGAAATGGCATGCAGGTTATCTCAGATAAGTCTCTTGAAGGCATAAAGCGGGAGCATTTTCTTCATTCGGGAGCAATTAAAGTGCTCCCGAATGAAGAAAACGCTCCCGAAGTCTAGAAGAACCTAGAATCCACCTTCGACGCTGAAACGGAAAACATCATTTTGCCAAAAAACACTAAAATCCCAGAAACACTTGCCTCTCCCGCCCTAAGGGAAACGAGATATTGGGTTCATCGGAGGAGGTTGATGATGCGAGTGCCTAGGGATGTCAGCAAGTGAGGAACGAGCGTAGCTGACAGGGGCCCTGTAAAGCGAGCGCATCAAACTGATGCGATGAACTTTGCAACGATATGCGAAGTTTAAAGATAAAACCTCTTACGCACCCGCTGAAGCCTCAGATTCCGAGCGCGCGAGGAAATAAATCTGAGGTTGAAGCCGCGAAGCGTGAGCGGAGCGGGCGCGTGAGCGCACTATGACGGTGTGTTTCTGTTGCGAATGTTTTTGGATATAAAAAACCTCTTACGCACCCGTCATAGCTCGAATACCCTTGCTACCTTCCGGTCCTGGGGGAGTTTTCCAAGATAACGCCACGTAAGAGGCACGTACCAGTCTACCTGATTTTGTGGTGGTTGTGAACTTGGTGCCGGGGTCTTGGGGTGCCTAGTGGCATTGGGCACTTTCGTTGGGGCAGAATTGCCTTAGTGTTGGGTTCCCTGTATAGTTTTATCCGTTCGCCCTTTTGGGTGTTTTGTTGGAGGATTCGCCTAGCGGCCTATGGCGCACGCCTGGAACGCGTGTTGGGTTCACGCCCTCGGGGGTTCAAATCCCCCATCCTCCGCTCTTTCCCCGGCTTCGAGTTTTCGAGGTCGGGGATTTTTGTTTTTGGTGTGCTGACCGGGTTTTATTGTGGCGTTGTGCCGTGTGTTGTGGGCGTGGCTTTTCGGCCTGGGGGAGCGGCATTTTAGAATGTAGATATGATTTTCAAGAAGGTTGGTTCTTCGCGCCCGTATCCTGAGCATCATTTGTCGCATGCTGATTGGGGTAATGTGCCTCCGCAGCAGGTGCGTCTTGATGCGCTGATTACGACGCAGAAGACGCTTGACCTTGAGACGCTGCTTGCGGAGGATTCCACGTTTTATGGGGATTTGTTTCCGCATGTGGTGAAGTGGCGTGATGATTTGTACCTGGAGGATGGGGTGCATCGGGCGTTGCGCAATGCTTTGCATCGGCGTGCGGTGATGTATGCGCGGGTGCTTGATTTGGATCAGGTTCCGGGCTTTTAGCCGGATGCGCGTTCGCTCCCCGCAGCCAACTTGTGGAGATGAAGAAAGCCCCTGACGTAGCGGTCGGGGGCTTTCGCGTTTAACGCTGGTTCGTTTTCTGCCGGACGGGGGGCGAGTGTCTTTAGGATGCGACGGTTAGGTTGGTCGTTTTCTCGCTTTTGTTTGGTTGAATTTCTTCGATTTTGAGGGGGTTTCCGTCTGCATCAAACCGGGCGCCCAGCCCCATCTGGATGAACCTGATGGTGCTTTGAATCTGGCGTTCGCGGGTTTGTACGTCGGGGGCGTCTTCGGCGCGTCCGGCGCTTGAGGAGAGCGAACCGTGCACGAGCATTGCAAGTTCGCGAATGTCGTTTTCGGGTATGTATTTTTCGGTGATGGCATCGGAGAGGATGTTTGCCAAAACCATTTGCAGTTCGCTTACGTGTTTGCCGAGGCGCGCGTAGGATTCGGGTGAGAGCATGGAGCGCATGGCGGGCCCGGGGGGAAGGTGCCTGCGGGCGAGGTCTTCGATCTGCAGGCGAATATAGACGGCGAGCTGATCGATGGGGTTGGTGACTCCGGCGATCCCTTCATCAAGTTCGTGCAGGAACCGTTCGGTTTCGTCAAGGGCGTAGGCAACCAGGAGTTCGCCCATGTCAGCGAAGTAATTGTAGACTGCTGTGCGACCAATACCGGCGTTTTTGGCGACGTCGGTCATGGTGAGTCCGGGGAGTCCTCGGGAGTAGAGGAGCTTCCCGAAAGATTCGAGGATGGCACGTTTGGTGTTTTCGCGCTGAGCGGCGTTTGTTGCGGCAGAAATACGAGGCATAGTGACACTTTACCGCAGAACGTCAATAAATTGCGACTGTGGCACAAAAAATTACCGAAAAACTTGAGATATTTCTCAACGAGCGCATCACGCCCTGACTAGGAATGAAAATACTGTGCTCGGAAAATTTAGAAGCCCCGGCTTAGAGGTAGCCCAGTCGTGTGGCGGCGCGCAAATCGTCCCGAATCAAAGAGGTCAGCGGATACCCCCGATGCCCCTGCTTTGGCAGAATACGCAGCATAGTGCGTGCCTGCCGTCCCCTGTAAAATTCTTCACCCTCATGAGCTGCACGCTGCGCTGACCAGAACTGGCCCGCAGAAGCCGGTGCTTTGCCGTCGCGATCTCCCACATGCCAGCTGAGCAGCATCCCGTTTAGGGAACGGCTGGGCCCGCGGAAGCGCTGCGGAATACCGTCGGAACCGCCTCCGCCGATCATGGATGCGCCCCCGCCCAGCAGCCAGTCGTTGGAATGCGACAGCAGTTCGTAGGTAATAAATTCCGCTCCGCCCGAATACCCGGTAAGCCAGATGCGCGTGCGATCGTATCCGTATCGTTCGGCGAGGTCGGCGGCAAGGGCACGAAAAACACGACCATTCCTGCGGGCACGCACCCACCAGGTGGTTGTGGGGTCATTGAAAACGGGTGGTTCAAGGGTTCCTGGTGCCAGCACGGGTACGCACAGCATGCGGTGTTCGCGGGCAATATCGGCGAGGTCACGGCGCAAACTGGAGGTGCGGCTGAGCAGCCTGCTATTGGAACGAAGCAGGTAATCGCCGTCGAAGAAGAAAAGAATTCCGGGCGGCTCGGCCTGGGCAGCCTCAAGATAGTGTGCGTTATCGACCCGATAGTGCAGGGTTCGTCCGTAGGCACGATAGGGGAGGTACCCGATGAGTTCGCTGGAGGAAACGAGCAGGGGTTCCAGAACTGAACCGGCGCGGCGGGCACCGCGCATCGCCGCCGAAATGCTTCGGGGCAAACGCGGGATGTGCGCGGTTGTGCGGCGCACGGATGAGCGAGCAGGTTCTTGGTGACCCATATTTCTAGTTTAAGAGGCGGCAGCCTGCACCGTAAAAAGGCTCGTGATGCGAATAAAGCGGCGAAACTACGTTTTATCACCTCAAGAGCCTTTTTAGGTTCTCACTCAAACGGAGTTACTGGGTAAGATAGTGAGTGCTCGGGTGGCAGACGAGCATAATCTCAAAACAACATTCACATCAAACCTTTCAGGGAGAACTATGTCTACACCCGCTAAGGCACCGCAGGATATTACGACCCCGCCGTGGGCGAAACGCCGCAGCTATTTTGACCTGTTGCTGGGCGCATCCTGCGTGATTCTGATTATTTCGAATATTGCGGCTACGAAAGGTATCGAATTCGGGCCGCTCCCATTTGAGCTTCCGCCGTTCACGAACGGCAACTTTATCCCCAGTGATGGTGGTTTCTTCCTGTACCCGCTGGCCTATGTACTCGGCGATGTGCTCTCTGAGGTGTACGGGTTTAAGCGCGCTCGCCGGGCTATTATCGCCTCGTTTGTGGCGGCGGCGTTCGCTGCCGGATGCTTCCTGCTGACTGTTGCCCTGCCGCCCGCCAGCTACTATGAGAATCAAGAGGCGTTCACCATTATTCTCGGTCCCGTATGGCAGATTTTTGCCGGGTCGCTGCTGGGGTATTTGACAGGTCAGCTTCTGAACGCATGGGTGATGGTTGCCATGAAGAAGGCCACCTCCGGGCGGTTTATGTGGGCGCGTATGATCGCTTCAACCCTCGTGGGCGAGCTGGCGGATACCATTATTTTCTGCGCGATTGCTTCGCCTATTCTGGGGATTACTAGCTTGGATCAATTCATCAGCTACACCTTGGTCGGGTATGTGTATAAGTGCCTGGTTGAGATTGTACTCATGCCTATCAGTTACCCGGTGATTGGCTGGTTCAAACGGCACGAGATCGAGTACGACGGTTAGGTTAATATCCCACATCGCCGTGAAAAATTGATGATGTGGCGAGAAGCAGATGGGTTGTCTGCTTCTCGCCATTAATATTTGTGGCGCTGTATCCTTGTGCGGTGGGTGGCGCATCTTATGCACAAATTTGCATTACATCGTGGAACACCCAAAAATAACCAAACTCTGAGAATCATAGGGAAAATCTGTTTCGCCACGCACAAACCCATGCAAAAAGTTGCATAGATGATGCTCGACGCGGGATAGTTATTCGATACGCCTTTGCCACATTTGCTGCAGACCGGGTACCGAGCCGCGCTCGGTTTCGACGCGACATACGAGGGCAGGCGCCCAACCGATGAACGAAAAAATGGAAAGCACCACCTGATGAGTAAAGCACAGGACGCCTCAGCACCTAAGACGGCACCGGCAGAAAACGGCGAACTGAAACGTTCCCTCTCGCACGGTCAAATGACTATGATTGCGATGGGTCTCGCCCTGGGGACCGGCCTCTTTCTGGGCTCTGGTTCCGCCATCAAAATTGCGGGACCCGGTGCTATCATCGCCTACGCTGTTGGGTCCATGATCGCCGCTATTATCGCGGCATGCGCGGGCGAAATGGCGGTTCGCCACCCCGTTCCCGGCGGGTTCGGCACTATCGCAACCAGATACCTCAGCCCCTACGCCGGGTATATTGGCCGTTGGGCGTATTGGGCAACTACCGTGCCGCTGACCGGCGCCGAACTCGTGGCGGTTGGCAAATATTTCTCGTATTGGTTCCCCGCAATTCCGCTGTGGGTGACGGTGGCAGCCTCCGGTATCCTGATTCTCATCCTGAACCTGGTGAGCGTTAAATCCTTCGGCGCCCTCGAATTTTTCCTCTCTTCCATTAAAGTAATTGCGGTTATCGTCTTTATTGTGCTGGGGCTGCTTCTTGTGTTCGTTGGCCTGCCCGGACACACTGCGGTGGGTACCGCAAACCTCGTGAACGACGGTGGGCTGCTTCCCAACGGACTCGGTGCCGTCTGGGTTTCGATGGCAATTGTGATGTTCTCTTTCGGCGGTGTTGAGATGCTTTCCATCTCCGCCGCAGAGGCACAGAACCCGGCCCGTTCGGTGCGTACCAGTGTCAAGGCCATGATCTGGCGGCTCTCCAGTTTCTACGTGCTCTCGATGTTGATTATTCTGTGCCTGATGCCCTGGCAGCAGGCGGCGCAGACCGGCAAAGACCTCAGCCAATCGCCCTTCGTGATGGTGTTCTCTGAACTGGGCATTCCTTATGCGGCAGATATTACCAACTTCGTGATTCTGATCGCCGCGCTTTCGGGCGCGAACGCCTCGCTGTATGCGGCAACCCGCCTGCTCCACGCGCTTGCGGGCGATAAAATGGCACCCACGTTTGCGGGCACCACGAACCATAACGGCGTGCCCGTCACCGCGCTTATGCTCTCCTTCCTGGGTGTGGTGATCGCATCCGTTATGGCGGTGGCAGAGATCAGCAATATTTTCGAGCTGCTGATGGCCCTGGTCACCCTATGTGTTCTGGTTGTGTGGATTATGATTCTGCTGACCTATCAGGCATACAAGAAGCACCAGGGGAACTCCTCAGGATTCACTGTCTGGGGTGGGCGCATTACGGCGGGTGTGGGGCTTGCCGGGGTGCTTGCCACACTGGTCGCTCTTTTCATGCTTCCCGATTCGAGCGCCGTAGTATCCGTGCAGGTGGGCGTGGTGTTCTTCGCCATTATCTCCGTTTTCTACGTGGTGTTGGCGAAAAAACGCGGCGGTTTCCCGCGTGCCGATCTTGACGCGCTTGCCGAACAACAGAAGGAAGACGCATAACCGCCCATCACCTTCCTCTCGCGAGCAGATAATATTTCGACGAGCAGATAGCGGATTGTTATCTGCTCGTCGAAATATTATCTGCTCGCGGTTAATGCGGGCGATGTACTACCCTAGAAACACACTCATTCTTTGATATTTTCACAACATCACAGTCCAGGCACTCAGAACCCGAAGAAGGCTTAAACATGACCGACGGCCACACCCCTCAACCTGCTAAGAGGCATAGAAGCGGCGCTGCGCATCCAGCTGGCGGAGCACCACGCAATAAATCCGCCCGCGCCGAACTCAAGCGTTCCCTCTCGCACGGACAGATGACCATGATCGTTATGGGCTCGGCGCTTGGCACCGGCCTATTCCTGGGGTCCGGGCGGGCAATCGCTATGGCCGGACCAGCCGTTATTCTTGCGTATGCTATCGGCTCGGCGCTCGCCTCCGTCATAGGCGCGGCCACTGGCGAGATGGCGGTGCGTTATCCGGTGCGAGGCGGTTTCGGCGCTATCGCCACCAGGTACCTTGGTCCCTATGCCGGGTTTCTCACACGCTTAGCCTATTGGACCGCAACCGTGGTCATTACCGGCGTGGAACTGGTCTCTGTGGCTACCTACCTGAATTACTGGTGGCCGCAGCTGCCTCTGTGGGCGGGCATCGCAGTATTCGGTGTCGCAATTATTATCCTGAACATCACGAGCGTGAAATCCTTTGGGGCGCTCGAATTTTTCCTCTCGTCCATCAAAGTTATTTCGGTGATCGCCTTTATTCTGGTGGGTCTGTGCTTGGTATTCTTCGGACTGCCCTCACATGCGGCGGTCGGCACTGCTAATCTTGTCAATGATGGCGGGTTCATGCCTCACGGGTTCGGCTCGGTCTGGCTTTCACTGGCGGTCGTGATGTTCTCATTCGGCGGTATTGAGATGATTTCTATCTCCGCCGCAGAAGCCAAGGATCCTGCCCGATCGGTGCGTTCCAGTGCGAAGGCTATGATGATTCGTTTGGCAACGTTCTATGTGCTGGCGCTGTTTATTGTGGTGTCGATTATTCCGTGGCGTTCGGCGGGTGAGCTGGGGGAGAAGGTTGAAACCTCCCCGTTCGTTCTGGTTTTTGACCAGTTGGGCATTACGGGCGCGGCGCATTTCGTGAACTTTGTGGTGCTTATTGCGGCGCTGTCCTCGGCAAACGCTAACTTGTATGCCGGTGCCCGCTTGATGCACTCGCTGGCGACCGACCGTATGGCGCCTCGCGCATTGGCTGCGGTGAACGCCTCCGGGGTGCCTTCGCGTGCCGTGTGGGTTTCCACCAGCGGCGTTGTTATCGCTATTCTGCTGGCGCTATTTAGCCCGCAAGAAGCATTCCTCTCCATGATCTTCCTGATTATGGTGTGTGCGCTTACCGTGTGGGTGCTGATTCTGCTCGCGTACATTGTGTACCGGCGGGTTGAGGGCAAAAGCTCGGCATTCCGCCTGTGGGGCGGGCGCGTTACGGCGGGCGCGGGCATCATGGTGCTTTTCGCCGTGTGGGTTGCCCTGTTTATGGTGCGCGGTTCGCTCATTCCCGCGATTGTGGGCGTGGGGTACTTCCTGGTTCTGACGATTGTGTACTTTGCGCGTGTGAAACATACGCTCACGGTTGATGAGGATGCGTTTGTCGAGGCACAGCAGGCTTCCAGCGAGGACGCCACAGCCTTAGAGGAGGAAGAGGAGGCGTTGAAGACAGCCTCCGAATTCGGTCGCTAGAACGCTTTGCTGATGCGGCGCATGCTGGGTTTCGTCGCTGAAGTGCGGGGTGATGAGTGCTCTGCCGCAGCCATCACCATAATAATTTGCAGAGGAAACCTCAAGTAATAATGATTTTATCTATCATGTAGTACTTGAAGGTTTTGTGGGTATTCTCAAAAGACCGCGAAATTCACAAAAGTTTTTCTGTAACAAACCCGCAATAATGCATCATAGGCTTACAAGAGGGTCTATAGTTATTGGTGAACCGTATGATCTTGTATGCGTTCAAATGTCTGTGTGTTGGGTGTTCCCCGGAGGCGGTGATGCTTCCGGGGAACATCATATTTAAGGCTATTTAAGATGTCTTGGTGGTATTAGATAGCGTTCTAGCGAGATTTTCTTGCCGCATGCTGCATGAACCCAGGATGACTGTCTGTTGGCGAAGATATGGCCATAAAACTTTACCCATATACGTATTTATGCATAAAAATGCGCAAGGTAGAGTTAAAGACATGAACGCACATCAATCCACTGCAAACCCAGCAACTTCGATAACTGGCGAATCCGGTCTGACCGTGCAGGTACCGCCGCGCTGGGGCGATATGGATGCCTACGGACACGTCAATAACGTTGCAATACTGAGCCTTCTCGAAGAGGCACGCATTGCCGTCTTCGGGCCGCCACCGTCTTCAGGGCAGAAACCGCAGAATTTGCCCGCACCGCCCATCCCGCTTTTTGAAACCATGCCCGATGGAGTGCAGGCTCTGATCGCCGAACACGGGGTGCGTTATCTGGGGCAGCTTCCCTATACGGGCGAGCCATTAGAGGTAAACGTGCGTATCGAAAAGGTGAGCGCCGCCTCGGTGCGGGTAGGTTATAGTATCTATTCCCCGGTGGATCATGCCGAATGCGTGCGTGCCTTCACTGTGTTGGCTTTTTGGGATGCACCTGCCGACCGCCTCTCTCGCCTCACCCCCGAACAGCGGGAGCTTTTGACACAGTGTATGCCGTAGCACTTTGACCGCGAGCAGATAGTATTTTGACGAAAAAATAACATAGCATTATCTGCTCGCGGTATGTGCGGTTGGGGGGGGGGGGGAGCGAAGCCCAACAGCCCGGTCACCCTATCGTATACAATGTGATTTAGAAAACATGCCCGATGGTTTACCCGCGAGGGCTCAAGGCAAAATACCACGTGAGGAGGTGTGTATCGTGCAGCAGATAGTGTTCGGCGGCGCAGAGGCATAGGCAACTATCCCTCTGAACCGAAACGAAAGCATGAAAAAACTAACTCAATACTTCAAAACTCCCCTTCTTCTCATCACCCTGATCGATGGATTCGCGGACGCATCCTTCGGGTTGATCCTCATCGTTTATATCTCGCGCATTGCCGAGCCCTGGTGGCTCACCGTCATGGCCGTCGGCGGGTTCTTCACCGGCATACTCTTCGGTCCTTTCACGGGTTGGGTCGCCGATCGTTTTTCGGGGCGGGTCTGCTGGTCTGGCTCCCTGGCCGTATCCTCGCTCTGCGTGGCAGTCATCGCGTTTTTCCCGCATCCGGTCACTATCGTTGCCATGAGCGTGCTCAATGGAGCCGCCGGAAATCTCACTAACGCCGCCGAATTCAAACTACTGCCGAAGGCGCCGGGTATGACCCCGTCGAGCGCATCCGCCTCTATTGTGGGAATCGGTTCGTTCTGCTCGATCGTAGCCCCGCCTGTGGGTGCCTTCTTCGCTACCTGGAATATGACCGCCACTATAGTAGGCTCTTCGGTGCTCTTGCTGACTGCGGCAGTCATCGCCTGGTTTAACGTACCAGCACGGCGCGGTCATGAACTTTCCGATGCGATTAAGCGCGATAGTTTTAAAGATATTTTTCTAGGATTCTCGGCTATTTCTAGCGCTCGCGCCCTCGTGATTTTCTTACCCGTGATGGCGGTCGTGGTTGCTTCCACCACGATGGAAGGCATCGCCGGGGTGTTCTACCTGCAATCCATCACGAACACCGCATTCGAGTATTCGCTCGTGTTGGCGATGTGGGCTGTCGGCGCGCTCATCGCCAGCGTTTTCTATGGGCGCGGATGGTACAAGCCGCAGCTGGTGAACGCGATTTTGTGGGGTGGATTATTTATTGGCGTCGCGATTCTGCTGGAAGGGCTGGTGGCGAATCCTTGGATTGTGGGAGCTGGGTTTCTGGTAGGCGGGTTCTTCAACTCGATCCACAATATGGGTATTCGTGACATGGTGTATATGCAGGTGCCCGAGCATCGTCAGGGGCAGTGCTGGGCTCTTATCGGCTCGCTGTTTAGTTCGATGGTGCTTGTGGGTGACCTACTCGGTACGCCGGGAATACTGGGGGATGCGCGCACTATTGTCATGATCGGCGGCGCGACGGCAACCGGTGCGGCGGTGGTGAACCTGCTGCTGTATGCTCTGGCGCGTAACCGCACGGGGCACATCTTAAAAGGCCTCAAGAAATGAGTGAGAACTCTGAACTTGGGCTGTACTATAGCTGGGCATATGCATCGGCTGGAATAAGTTATGCCATGAAAACGGGTGACGATACGTATATTAAGCAGTCTGGAATGACTGAGGGCGATCAGAAGCTTTTTAAAAGTATTACTCTTTTGAAAGAAACGCGTGAGGCTAAGTATTGGGAGGAATCAGGTAACTTCGTGTATAGGCTAGAATCCGATCACCCCGAGAAAAAGGGTGAAGAATATTCTTGGCCTTATCAATTACAAATGTTTCATGGAGACTTCTACGTGCGTAACGGAGAAGTGCATGAAATTCCTGAGAATACCGATGGTTGGGGAAAGACTGTCTACTCCATTGGAACCCTTAAAGCGAGGTATCTTGATGGTGCCTGGCAGATGGAAGGGTTCTTTGAAGATATCGCTACCAATGTTGTTGGAAAACCCTTTGATAAATAGTCGGTTATTTATTTGAGAAAAATGCTGTTTCACGCAGTAGCTTTTCTCTGTTTTGAGACCGCAGAAAAAGGTTCTTGGTGTGAACACAACGCTAGATATCCGGCGTTGTTCACGCTAAGAAACTTTTTATTGTATATGAATAATATTTTATATTTTTCTCAAAGTTTAAAAGGGTGGCAGGGTATGTAAATTTTGAGAATAGTATATGGCTTAGTGCGAACGCTAGAATATCCAGAAAGCACTTAGAGAACCATGTGTACGGCTCGTGAAAGAAAATAAGGCTAATTATATTTCATATCACTATAAAAACTTTAATGATAGCGTTCCTTGTATGCACTCTGTATCAAAAGACAGAAAGCATTATATTCATCACACACTATGAAAACTATCGTTATAAAAATTGAGGAGTACTTATGTCTACGAAAAAGATGCGCATTGCAGCCTTGACCGCACTCGCAGTTCCTGCTCTCAGCGGCTCGACCACGGCACCTCCAGTTCAGGCAGAGGTGCAATCGGGAACTAACCTGACCTATACTTCGCCCCAAAATGTGAGTTCGCAGTACCACGTTTACGCCGATAATATCGACTGGTCACAGCCCGTGGGCGTGGTGTTTTACTTCGATGGTGACTATAACCAGGACGACGTAGATAGCTCTTTCTTCTACAACCCTAAAGGTGACACCATGCAAGGTATGGCGAATGCAGCTCAGAAACACAACAAGGTTTTTGTCTCTGTGGATACGCCCGATGAATTCGACCCAAATAAAGCAAATGATTACGCCACTTGGTGGGAAAACGCTGATGGGAACGGCGACTACTTCCGCAGTTTTGCCCAGGAGTTTATCGCAGGTTCAGATATAGATGAGTCGCAAGTGTGGCTTATGGGATACTCCGGCGGCGCCGAATTTATCACCTATGAGCTTGATGCCGATCAGCAGGGAACCTGGCGTTCCGGCGGTGGTTCCATCATGGTTGGCGGTGGCGGTGGAAAGAATGGACGTATGGAGACTCAGGCGCCGCAGAACATTAAAATGCAGCCCATGTTCTGGTGGGTGAACGAAAAAGATACTCTAGGCGCTACTACACCGGAATGGTGGGACGCTCTCAACACGGCTACAGGCGGTCACGACTGGTATACACGAGAAGGGTTTAACACCCAGCCCATGAAAATTGACAATAAAGACACGACCACCCCTCATAATGCCCATATAGATTATGACCTTCCGGGTATCCTCGATCAGCTATTGTCATAGTCAGAGGAATAACTCTCCGAACCTCTCTGGATAATTGCTCGGGGTACGCCATTAAAAGGCTCTTGATACGAATGGAGCGGGATTTTCAACGCTTTATTCGCATCAAGAGCCTTTTTACGTGAAATAAATATGATACTGATGCAGAAGGCATGAAGCCGAAGGATGGAACGGCAAGCGAGGCATAGCAGGGTCACCACAGGGAAGCCGCGCAACCTTCATGAAAATCTTGAGAATTCCTGCACGGTTGTACAATGAAACTATGTCCCCACTTTTGAGGAGATCTCTATGAAAACTCGTTCTTTCGTGACTCTTGGTGCCGCCTGCCTGCTGGCGCTGACCGCCTGCTCGGGCGGCGGCGATACGAACGCGCAGAACACTGCCAGCGCCTCCTCCCCGCATCAAAGCAGCTCTGCGAGCCGCAGCGCATCCAGCGCATCGGCAACCCCGAGTACAAGCGCGAAACCTGTTATGCCTGAGCGCACTCCGGTGGTCAATGATGACTCCACCATGCAGCCTTCCGCAAGCTCAAGCAGCGCACCGAACCCCTCGAATTCCGCCCAGGTGTGGACCTCCCCGGGAGCGGTCAAGACGGGTACGGTCACCACCGCATCGGCTGACCCGAACGCGGGTAATCCCACGAACGTGCGCCGTGCAGGGGAGACTTGCGGATCCATTAGCCAGCAGGGTCACCTGAGGGGCAGCAACGCACAGTTACGTGTGGTTGATGGCGTGGTAGATTGCGATTACGCCATGTCGATCATGACCCAGTACATCAACAGTACCCCCACCCCCGATAACCAGACCCAGCACTGGGTTATGCGCATTCAGGATGCCACCTGCTACTGGCGTCCGTTCTTGGACTATACCCCCGATCGCGGTGCCCCCGAATGCGTTGTGGAAGGGCATAATATCAAGATCACGGCGCGTCTGGACGACCCAGAGGCTGCCATGCGTGCCTATAAAGAACTTGACCCAAAGAACCCGGAATATCAGTCCGAAGATTAATACTTCGCCAATATTCATAAAATACGGGTGGGGAGCGGACAGCTTCTTATAACAGAACTGTCCGCTCCCCACCCGTATTATGCGAGGTCGCTTGACCTAGTTATGGTGCTTTCCCAGCGGCAAAAGCCTCAAGACCGCCTGAGCCTATGCCGCATCCTCTTTGAGCAGAGCATCCAGCCGCGCGAAGGTAGACCGCCAGCTGGCGCGTACCTCCTCGTGTACCGAAACCGGCATGGGGCCGATCTCCACGGTGATGCGCGTACCTTCGCCCACGCCATCGGGAGTAATAACAGTCTCGGGAAAAAAGCGGAACCGCTGATAGACAACCACGCCTCCGGGGTTCCCTAAATGGTCCGGAAGCTGTTCAGCGTATTCGAGCTCCTTGAGCGGATCAATAGCGAGAAACCGACTCTGCAGGACGCATGATACTGAGGCATCAAGCTCGTTAATCATCGATAGCCGCTGCATGCCCCCGACATAAGGTTCCAGCACAATATCTTCGGCACGGGTACGCCACCCCGTCGGACCATACCAGCGATGCAGCAGATTCGGGTTCAGAAACGCCCCGAAAACCTGCTCGACGGGGGCAGCAATCTCATGGTCGAAGATGAGAAGTTCTTCGTCGGGAACCTTTGTGATGCTCATCGTACACTCCGTGACGGTCGTTGATTTAGGGCTTTTTACCAGAGTAATAGTTACCGAGGAATTCGTCACGGTACTCAAAGTAGGTGCCGTCGGCGATCGCGGCACGCGCATCATCGACCATGCGCACAATAAACCGCTCATTATGAATGGAAGCGAGGGTTGCCGCCAGCCGCTCATCCGCTTTGAACAGGTGCCGCAGATAGGCACGCGTATAGTGTGCGCACGTATAGCAGTCGCACCCCTCATAGATGGGCGAGAAATCTGCCTTGAACCGGGCATTCGTCACGTTAAAACGCCCGGTGGGGGAGTAGAGCGCCGCGTTACGCGCCACGCGGGTGGGCGAGACGCAGTCGAAGGTATCCACGCCGTTTTCCAGTCCCACAAAAATATCGTCCGGTTCCGAAATACCCAGCAGGTGGCGGGGCTTAGCCTCCGGGAGTTCTTCGGCGCACCAGCGCACAATGGTGCCCAGGTTCTCCTTTTCGAGGGCGCCACCGATACCGAACCCGTCGAACGGCATATCACCTAAATCGCGGCAGGCTTTGCGGCGTAAATCCTCATACTGCGCGCCCTGAATCACCCCAAAAAGTGCCTGGTAGGGTTTGCCCGTGCGCTCATCCGTGAGCCGTTCATGCTCCGCAATGCAGCGCAGCGCCCACAGACGGGTGCGTTCCAGTGCCTCTTCCTGGTATCCGCGGGAATTGTACAGAGTGGTCAGCTCGTCGAAAGCAAACATGATATCTGCCCCGATCTGATGCTGCACCTGCATTGAAACTTCGGGAGTGAAACGGTGAATAGACCCGTTGATATGGGACTTAAAATTCACGCCGTCATCATCAATATGCGCCAGGCGCTCTTTGCCGTGAGCTACATCGTCGTCGCCAATCGGGCGCCCGTCGGCCCCCTTCGCATCGGCAACGGTTCCCATGTCAATCACCTTTTTGAACCCCGAACCCAGGCTCATCACCTGGAACCCGCCGGAGTCGGTGAAGGTTGGCCCGTCCCAGTTCATAAACCGCCCCAGCCCGCCAGCGGCATCTAGAATCTCGGGACCAGGCTGCAGATACAGATGGTAGGCGTTCGCCAAAAGCGCCTGCGCCCCGAGTTCCTTCATCGCTTCGGGAAGCACCGCTTTGACGGTCGCCTTCGTACCCACGGGCGTAAAGGCGGGAGTCTCAATATCGCCGTGCGGGGTGCGGATCACACCTGTGCGCCCCAAAAACTGCCCGCCATTAGCCTCAACACGCTCGGCAGACGGGGATGCGGTCTCGGCAAGGCGGCTCGTGACGGTAAAACCGAAGTCGGGGTGGGGGAACTCGTTGTTCATCTGTGCCTTTGAAATATACGGGTACGACTAGGGGAAATGCGCTTACTCCGGGGAGGATGCGCACGGCTATTATACAGGCGCGGCACGTCAGAGCATCTGCAGACCCGCGCCGTCTCACCTCGTGTGTAAGAGCATGACGGGACGGGCCTGATAAGTGGCGCACCCCACCAGGACCGGAAAAGACTTAGTCTTCGGCGCTCAGGCGGGCGGCGGCCTCCAGAGTCATCCACGCCTGAAGCTGACCGGATAGTTCCACGGGCTTACCTGCGGCGAGCGCATCGCGCGCGGATACGGTGAACTTCGGTGAGAAAATGGAGACCGCCCGGTCACGAATTTCGTTCGGGTCAATACCAGGTTCATTCAGCGGCAGGGTGGGGTCGAATTCGCGGCGTCCCTCCCACACCGCGCGGGCACTGCCGTACACGAGGGCGCTCGCCAGGGATCGTGCCTCCGGGCTGAGCATAGTGGACATTGCCGCTTGCGCCAGGTAGCGCACCAGAATACCGGTGAAGAGCGCACCGTCACCGTCGCTACCGGAGTGAAGTACGAGATGATGTGAACCGTCCGAGAACTCGAAATCTTCGCTGAGGTTTTTGACGATTCCGACGATCAGGCGTTCGGCGCGCAGCAGGTATTCTTCACGGCGGTCGTCTGAAATTTCCGAGGATTCCGCAAGCGTCAGAAGCACCGCTAAGGTTGTGCCCTGATTGTAGGTGTAGATATTGCGTTCTACGTCGAGGGGAACATTGCGGCGGCCGGTAATGTCATCAACCATCACATCCTGCGGGCGCAGGTTAGCGCCATCGAAGTAGAGCATACGGTCGCCGTCCCAAAGAACGTCGTTGAGCCAGGACATAAGATTCTGCGCGGTTTTTATCTGCCCGATGCGCGCAAAAGCAAGGGCCGCGGGAGCGGTTGCCGGAGTATTGCAGAAGTCTCGTTTGCCTTTGGACCAGCTCATGCCGCCGCAGGAATGAAGGCCGGTGTTAAGCCTTTCAAAGAGTACCGATCCGGCATCCTGCGCCGTAACGTCCGAGGCGCCGGTTATTGTTTTACTAAGCCTATTGAGCCGCCCCACGGCGAGCGCCAACCATGCCATATCGTCATAGAAGTCGTTTGCAAATCCCAGGTTGCGGGTATGGATGCCGCGTACCACGCTCCTGGCGGTAGCGAGCATGTTCTGGGCTTGTTCGGTGTCGCCTTCACGGACGGCACGTTCGCCCGCATCTATAATGCAGTCGAGTAAGTGCGCCTGCCACCAGTAATGCCATTCGGCAAACCGTGCTCCTAGACCACGCGATTCGGGCATCTGCACTGCCCCGAGCAGGGTTCCGGGTACGCCAAAAACGCGGCGGGTGTATCGACTAAGGATAGAGTCGGCGGCACGCGAGGCTCGTTGCGCATGCTCGGCGCTGGGGACTGTTTCAGAAGGGTGGTTGGAGGTCACGTTCTTTCTTCCTTGCTTATGAAAGCTACCTACGATACTGCCACGAGAGGCGAGGTGCTACCACATTATCGCATTATTGGTACTTGGGTCGTGTCACATTTCGCGGTGCGAGAGAAAGCGTACGTGCGCTGTACAGGGTGAGCGGTTTGTTCGTGAAGGGGTGTACACAGTCAAGACGATGCGCTAAAAGCTGCAGCGGCACAGACGCATCGTTTGGTGCTGTTGGCAGAACCTGCGGGTAGAGAACGTCGCCGAAGATGGGGGTTCCGAGCAGGTTCAGGTGCGCCCGCAGCTGGTGCATTTTGCCGGTGTGCGGAATGAGTTCGTAGAGGGCGAGTTCTTCGCCGGGCGCCGGATAGGACAGATACGGGTTTTGTGCGCCAGATTTGAGAGGAACACTTTGCGGTGCTTGATAGATTTCTCGGATGCGTACCAGAGTTTCCGCATTTACGCTAAGACCCGCGCGCTCGCATTCGCGGACTGAGTACTGCCGCACCTGTAGAATATTGCGATTCTTGTCAATGCGGCTGCGCACCTGTACGCCCTCGCCCATCATGCTTTCACGCAGGTCTTCGCTCGGCGCCGGGGCGATAGCAAGGTAGGTTTTGGTGACCTGCCGGTTCTGAAACATCATCTGGAAGGGGCCGCGTGCGTCTCGAGTTTTGGCGAAGAGTAAGATCCCCGCGGTGGGGCGGTCCAGCCGGTGAACGGGCGTGAGCAGAGGATTATTCTCGCGTACCCGCAGTTTGGTGAGCGCAGTCTGTGCGACATAGGGGCCGCGCGGGGTGACGGGCAGATAGTGCGGCTTATCTACGGCGAGCAGATGCTCGTCTTCATAGAGAACCGGAAGGTCATCCGGCAGTGGCGGTTCTTCGGGAAGTGGTCGGTAGTACCAGATTCTCAGGCCGGGTAGATATGGGGTTTGGTTGGTGAGGATCGTGCCATCATCGGTGCGCACCTCGTGCCGGGTGAAACAATCGAGAATTGTTGCGGGCTCTTCGGGTGAGAATCGACTGATGAGGTACTGAGCCACCGTGCTGGGGTGCGCATCCGGCCCCTGGGTCGTCTCATGCAGTGCTGGATGCGCGGGCAGAGTCAGCGATACGGGGTCTATGCCCGCGCGCTGGGGCAGGGGTGGTGTGAAGAGGTGGCGATTGACTCGTCGCGGCATAGGTTGATTGTAGCGTGCTTTGTGAGTTGGCCTCTTTGGAGGAAACCTCTAGATTCCTGCGTGAAAGTATAAGGACCGCGCCTTGAGGACAGCACATACTTCGGCCATCATGGCACGACCCTCTCATGCTTTTGGGCGGCAGGTGAACAGTGTGAAGTTAATGCGAAATATTTCTCGCGCAAGTGTCTAATAAATAAATAAAATCATAAAATTTGTTTCACTACCATGAAGCATGGAATGGCTTAATAAAGCGGCAAAATCAGCGTATAAGCATTAAACTTCATATTAAGTTTTATAGGTAGCGCCTTAGGGTTAGCGCGGTACTATTAAAAAAAGAGGTTCGAGAAATCGAACGATTAGAGGGATATATGGAACACAACGCACGCAACGAAGCTAAGCACACCGAAACCGTACAAAAAGCCTCTGAAAAAGCAGCTAAAAAGACGCGGCAGAGCGGTCAGCGTCTAACTCCGGCGCAACGGGAAGAACAAATCCTGCAGGTCGCGGCGGCTCATTTTGCGCAGTACGGTGTTGTGGCAGCCTGCATGAGCAGCATCGCTCGTGAGGCCAGTATTACTCGGGCACTGCTGTACCATTACTTCCCCGGCAAAGAGTCTTTGGCGGCGGCGGTAACCCGGCGCGAAGCACGGGCTGTCCTTGAAGCGCTCAGCGAGCACCACCCTAACCCGGTGGAGGCTCTTCGTGTTGAGCTGCGCTCCTACTTCGCCCATGTTGCTGAAGGCGGCAGTGAAAGCGATGCTCCCAGTACTCCTGACGAATACTTGGAATGGATGCTCGAACGCACCGAAATACCCGTTAACGACCGCACCCGCATGATTTTAGGCGGATGGCTGCATCTAGTCGATTACTTCGCCCGGCATGTGGTGCAGGGCAGCCCGCGCGGTAACACTCCGGCGGGTGCACGCGCCATGCGCGTCGATGAAGCTATCGACATATGCGTTGGCGTGGCAGACACCATGACCGGCGGGTACTAAGCTAGAGCTTCTCAACGAGATCCCACATCGGGAGTTACCGAAAATATTTCGGTTCTCCTTGATGCAGGGGCTTTCTGCACCTAAAGACCTCGGCATTTTAGAGGGAGCGGCGCATCCGTAGACCGCGCGGAGTTGTGTAAAAGCCCTGCGCAAGCAGCGCGCGCCGTAACGCCACCACCGCATGCTCGGGCAGCCGGTTAGAATCGGTCTTCGACGCTCCCCGATGAGTCGGCGGTTCCGGGGTCGCCAGAATATCACAATCGTTGAGTTTTTCCACCACGATCTTCTCAGCAATACCCGCCTGCACGATGCGCGCCAGCAGCGGGGCTGCAGCCTCAAGTTTGAGAGGGTCGGCCGTAAAAGACAGCAAGGTTTTGCCGCCGCGTTCCAGATAGAGGACCGCTTCACCATCGAGCAGGATGAGGCAGGCACCCGCCTTACGCCCCGGACGATGCCGCACGGACTGGGCGGTCTCTGCGCCTTCGTGCGCAGCCTCTTCCGTACCGCCGGGTGTAGAAGAGGCCGAGAGTAAGCTGGGGACGGAAGGCCACGTGAGCGCCGCACCATAAGGATTCGCCGGATCTGTAGCCGCCAACAGAACACCCTCAAATAAACCGAATACTTCCTCGGTTTTTGTTCGCTTTACTCCGGTATTCTGCGGATTATCAGCGCCAACATTAGCGTAGGAGCGCACCGCATCCACCGTTGCCGGGGAGGCAAACTGAGCCGCACCCAGCCCCTCGATAAAGTATCCACGCCGCACCAAGGCACGTTCCTCGGCAGCCGCATAGACGCGGTACAGGGCCGCAAAGCCGCCGGGCACATCCTCAGAGGCGAGCGCGCCGCGGGTGAGCACACCGTACCTGTCTAAGAGAAGTTCCGCACGCGCATAGGCGGTAACGGTAGCATCCGCCTCTTGCGAAGACTCGGTGCCCCCAGTATGAGGGCGGCTCTGGGGAAGGCTAATATGGCTGAAACGCCCGGAATCCCGGGCCGAAACCTGCGGATCAGAAGAGCTGGCACGAGTGCCGCCCAAGCCGCTATACCTGCGCGGATAAGCACCCGCAGAAGTACGCGCCGCCGACAGTCGTGCGGCACCGCGCCTGCGCACCGGGCGCGCCAAGGGAGCGGCGGGCCGCACCGGATGCGCACTCGATCCGCCCGCCAGCATGGCACGTACCGGGGCGAAAGTATCGTTCGTGACCAACCCAGCCCACACCAGGCGCCACAGTGCGGCAGACACCTCCGAAGCCTCCGGAAAATGCACAACCTCGCCCGAAGCAGCGCGAGAGGTCAAGATGTCGTTCACGCGCTCACGAAGCGGCATAAAGAACAGCCCTCCGCCAGAAAGCGCCTCAAAGACGGCGTGCTCCACCGGACCCAGCTCATCCAAGGCCTGCGTGCGGGAAGAATCGGGCAGGGTCAGCTCGGCAGATTCGGTAAGATGCAGGCTCACCCAGCCGTCATTGCCGGAGATTTCGCCCTCACCGCGCCAAAGCACCTCTCCGCTGGCCAACAGACTATCTAAGAGCTGCGGCGAATAATCACGCACCCGGGCTGGTAAGACGAGGGTCTCCAAAGCAGAGGCGGGCACACGCACCCCGGCAAGCTGATCAATGACCGTCAGCAGGCCCTCGCGACCCTCTAATGCCTCGGCGGATGAACTTGTGCTCTCGGTGAGAACCTGAACCGTGCGTTCGGGTTCGTAATAGGCACCGTATTCGGTGGTTTCTGCGAGCCTGCGCGAAACCTTGACCGTCTGCGTGCGCACTCCCTGCCAGGCGGGCAGGAACGCACCATAGGCACGCTGCGGTACCGGCTCAATCTCGCGGCGCAGCGCCGCCAACGACCGGGCACGAAGCAGGCGAAGCACCTCGGCATCCACCCATTCCAGGCTTGCCGTGGGCGCGGGGGAGAGCGGTATCGTATCGGCTGCCTCCGCGCGAGATACACGCAGTTCCTCGGGCATGTACTCGCCCGAGAACAGTCGATTCTGTGTCTCTAAAGCGCGTAAAACTGGCAGAATAGCACCCGAACCCGTCGGCGTGATGCGGCTGAAATGGGCGCTCGCCTCGGCTGCGGTAAAGGGGATGTGCGTGCGCGCATACCGCGAGATTAGGTCTTCGAGCGGCGCGGCGACCGGCGTGAGGTATGCCTGAGCAATTCCGACCGGAAGCGGCAGCCCTAGCCCGTCGCGCAGCCGGGCGGCGTCTTCCACGGCGGCATAGATCGGTTCCGTGCTGCCCGCCGTATTTGAGTGCGGATTGATAACGAATGCCCTGCGGGATGCGACCAGCTCTTCCGCAAGTTTGCGCGCCTCTTCGTCGGTGGCGTGCGGGGTAGTTTCAAGGTCTTCTTCCGGTAGACCCTCGTCGGTATTTTCGGCTGAGTGCCCTGTTTCATGTGAAATATCAGCCTTTTTAGATCGACTTTCGCTGCCTTTTGGGGTGCTCCAAGAGACCTCGGGCGCGGCCTCAACCCCGGACCCCTCATTCCCGCGCAGCCGTAGCGCCAGCTCCCTCGCCGTGAGCGGACCGAGCTGGCGCAGAAGATCCGCCACGCCCTCAACTCCGCGTGCCCGATACTTCGCCCCGGTGCGCTGAAGACGTTCCTGAACCTCAAGAATCACCTGTGGATCCAGCAGATCGCGCAGCTGAGCGGTACCCAGCAGCTCTGCCAAAAGCGCCGGATCCAGTGCCAAGGCGGCAGCGCGGCGTTCGGCGGCGGGCGCATCCGTATCGTAAATATGCTCCGCCACGTACTCAAAAAGCATGGTGCGGGCAAAAGGCGAAGGTCCCTCGGTCTGCACCTGCGACAGGCTGATGCGCCGCGCGGCAATATCCCGATGCAGCTGAAGAAGCGCAGGAACATCATATACATCCTGCAAGCATTCGCGGGCGGTTTCCAGCAGAATTGGGAACTCGGGGTATTTGCGCGCAACATCCAGCAGCTGGGCCGAACGCTGGCGCTGCTGCCATAGGGGAGTACGCCTGCCCGGATCGCGGCGCGGCAGAAGCAGGGCACGGGCGGCGCTCTCTCGAAAACGAGATGCGAAAAGCGCCGATTCGCCCACACGATCCTTGACGATCTCCTCTAGCTCATCGGGCTCGAAGAGAAAAAGCTCAGCACCCGGCGGGGTATCTTCCACCGCGGGAATACGCAGCACAATACCATCATCTGCCGCAAGCGCGCTGGCATCAATACCGTACCGTTCCTGCACGCCGGCGCCCACCGCCACAGCCCAAGGTGCGTGCACCGGATATCCGTACGGCGAATGCAAAATAACGCGCCAATCTCCCAGTTCATCGCGGCAACGCTCCACCACAAACCGCGTATCGGTGGGGACCACGCCGGTAGCCTCGCGCTGCTCCCGAATATAGGCAAGCAAATTATCGCTCGCCCAAGAATCCAGCCCTAACCGGGTCAGCTCGGCGCGTATCGCAACCGTCGCTGAGGCGTCTTCGCTTCCGGAGTCAGCACCCGCAGACTTCGCTAATTCGCGGGTAAACTGTCCCAGACGACGGCCCAACGCCACAGGGCGGCCCACCCGCTCACCATGCCAAAACGGCAGGCGTGAAGGCTCGCCGGGTGCGGGGCTCACGCGCACCGCATCGTGCGAAATGTCCTCGATGCGCCAACTGCTCGCACCCAAGGCGATAACATCGCCCGCCCGCGATTCGTAGACCATCTCCTCGTCCAGTTCGCCCACCCGTTTAGGCGCCTTGGAATCCTCAGAACCGGCCAGGTAGACAGGAAAAAGCCCACGATCGGGAATCGTCCCGCCCGAAGTTACTGCAAGCCGCTGCGCACCGGGCCGCCCCTCAATCGTGCCGCTTGGCGCATCGGTGGTGGCGGTGCGATCCCAAATAATGCGCGGGCGAAGCTCCGCAAACTCATCGGAAGGGTACCTGCCCGCCAGCATTTCTAAAGTACTATCAAAGAGCGCGCGCGAAAGGTTCGCGAAAGGGGCGGTGCGGCGCAGCGCCTCGTACCAGGCATCCACCCCGATAGGTCCCAGAGCGCAGGCGGCGACGGTCTGCTGGGCAAGCACATCCAGCGGGTTTGCGGGAACGGTAAGCGGTTCTAAAGACCCGGCGAGCATACCGGACAGAGCCACGGCAGAGCCCAACAAATCCCCGCGATGCTTCGGATAAAAAAGCCCGCGCGAAACCTCGCCCACGCGGTGCCCGGCACGGCCCACCCGCTGCAGACCGGAAGCCACCGACGGCGGGGACGCCACCTGAATAACCGCATCCACATGCCCCATATCGATGCCGAGCTCCAGGGAACTTGTGGCGACCACGCACCGCAGCGAACCATTCTTGAGGGACTCTTCGATAAGCGTGCGCTGATCCTTCGCCACTGAACCGTGATGCGCCCGCGCCAGCGGCGCAATGTCTGGCTCCTCACCAATGTCAGGCAGAGGCTCACCCGCAAGCTCGCGCCGTGAGAGCTCGCGGCGGACATGAATATCGTTGAGAGCCGCGGTAAGTTTTTCGGCGAGCCCACGCGAGTTCACGAACACGATTGTAGAACGATTATTCTCGATATCGTCCACGATGCGTTCCTGAACATAGGGCCAAATCGAGGCACGATACCCGGATGCGCGCTCGCCCTCACCGCCCGGCTTCCGTGTCCCTGCACTCGCTGCCGCGCTCGCAGTACCGTCTTGTTCGGCAGAGCTGTTTGGTAACTCAAGGGATAATCCTTCTTCGCCGGGGAAGGTGCCGATAGCATCTGCAAGAGTATAGGATGGCGCATCATCGGCTGCCTGAACCTGCAAATCCGGGGCGTTCGGGGCTGAACCGGGCGAATCCTGTCCGCGCGGTGCCCGCTGCTCCCCGGGTGCATAGCTGCCCTGCCCGTAATCGTTTGCCCCGCCGAGCGCCGCCATATCCGGCACGGGTACCGAGAGCCGCAGATCCCAGCGTTTGGGCACCTGCCGCGCCGTGATCGTTACCGGGTGCACCCCGCCTAAAAATGTGGCGACTGCTTCGGGTGGGTTCACGGTTGCCGACAGTCCGATGCGCTGCACCGGCTGCTCCACCAGCTGATCGAGCCTCTCAAGGGACACCGCCAGATGCGCCCCGCGCTTAGTTCCCGCCAGGGCGTGCACCTCGTCCACAATTACAGTTGTCACGCCGGTGAGTGTCGAACGTGCCGCAGAGGTCAGCATAAGGTAGAGCGATTCGGGGGTGGTCAGCAGAATATCGGGCGGGTTGCTGATAAGCTGCCGCCTCTCGCGTGCTGGGGTGTCACCGCTCCGAATACCCACGGTAATATCGGGTGGGGTTCGCCCGGATTCCTTCGCTGTATGCGCAATCCCCGCAAGCGGCGCGCGCAGGTTGCGCTCCACATCCGCCCCGAGAGCTTTCAGAGGCGAAACATACAGGATGCGCGTACCGCCCGCACGCTGTTTCTTGGTCTTTTGTGTTTCCCGAGCATCCCCGTTTTTCCGTGCCTGAGTCGATATCGTAAGCTCGCGCTGATCCGGTTCTGTGCTTTTGTCGCGGTAGAGCGCATCGAGTGCCCATAGGAAAGCGGCAAGGGTTTTGCCGGAGCCCGTGGGGGCGATAATAAGCGCGTTTTCGCCCTTGCTGATACTCTCCCAGGCGCCTTCCTGCGCGGCGGTCGGGGTGCCAAAAGCGTTGCGGAACCATTGCTGAGTGGCGGGTGAGAAAGGTTCTAGAGCGTCGGGCATGGTCCCATTATCTCGTATATGCCCCGGATTCTCCTTGAAAGTTTTTTGAGCGTGGCACATATTACAGGGTCAATTGTGTGCGAATACAAGACTTTTCCGTGTGATGGGGCCATAATAATTGAATATGTACATTACGTACATCATAAAATTTTACACGTAAAGTAATTTATTTCACTGAAAGGACACAGGTATGACCCGCTTGACCGAAGACCAGATCACCGCTCTCTTTCGCGAACCTCGCACTGTGAGCGCATTCACCGATCAGCCCGTCACCGACGAACAGCTGCAGAAGATCCAGGAGATCGCCTACCTGGGACCTACTGCCTTCAATAGCCAGCCCCTGCGCATTACCTGGGTGAAGACTCCCGAAGCTCGCGAGCGCCTTGTCAAGCACATGATGGACGGAAATAAGGAGAAGACCCTCAAGGCTCCTGTAACCGCTGTGCTGACCTTCGATAAAAACTGGCAGAAACGCTTTGGGGAATTCGCACCCCAGGCCGCTGCCTTTGAATCCTACTACGAGGCTGAAGAGGCACGTATTCCTGCGGGCGCGCTGAGCTCTGCAATTCAGGCTGGCTACTTCCTGACCGCCGTGCGCGCTCTTGGTCTGGATGCGGGCCCCATGACTGGCGCGGATTTCGATGGTATCGCCGCTGAATTCTTTGAAGGTACCGACCAGCAGCCCTTCCTCGTCGTGAACCTGGGTTATGGTGTGGCTCCCAAGTATCCGCGCGGTACCCGTTTTGAGTTTGATGACGTAACCCGCAGCATCTAAAAGCTGTGTGTCGCGCTCGCTGAGCCGCCGAGGTGCGCCTTCGGTCCCCAGCGAGAGTAAACCGCAGGAATCCGGTAGCTGTGTACATGTGTCCGGAGACCTGCGTATATGTGATGTACCGGTGGCTGCCGTATCTGATGATGCGGTAGCCACCGGTTTTTGCTGGGCTCTGAGGGAATGGGGAACTGCCGCGGCGTAAATTCTGGGGGTAGCTTTATGGTGCGAACCGGTGCATGATGGAAAGAACGGCGCGGTAGCCTTGCGGGGGACGAATAGATTCACCGTGTCGAGAGAACCTGAGGTTATAGGAAAGGATATGAGAGATGACCCGTTTATCTGAGGGCCAAATCACCGCTCTTTTCCGTGAGCCCCGAACTATGCGTAAATTTACCGATCGGCCCGTCATTGATGATCAGCTTCGGGAAATTCAGGAGCTCACCTATCTGGGACCCACGGCCTTCAATAGTCAGCCTTTGCGCATCACTTGGATCAAGAGCTCCGAGGCCCGTGAGCGCCTGGTCAAGCACCTGATCGAAGCTAATCAAGAAAAGGCTCGTCAGGCACCTGTCAATGCCATACTCTCATACGATAAGGCGTGGATAGACCGTGCAGATGTGTTTAACCCCCGCGCGGCAGAGACCATCAGGAACTACTGCACAACCGAGAAAGTTGTTACCTTTGCCGCTCAGCAGAGCGCCAACCTGCAGGCCGGTTACTTTATTACCGCTGTGCGCGCCCTTGGTCTAGACGCCGGTCCCTTATGGGCCGATTTTGAGGGGCTGTACGAAGAATTTTTTACAGGGACCGACGAGCATCCCATTCTTGTAGTGAATTTAGGGTACGGCGTTCCAACCCAGTACCCGCGCGATACCCGGTTCGGATTCGATGATGTAACCCGCAGCCTCTAGCGGCTATTACGAAGGTAATTGCGATGCTGCCGCCAACGCACCCGTAAAACGTGGTGGCGTATACCACATGCGAGCGAGTTCCTAGCGTTTTTCCTTCATCGGGTAGTCTATCTCATAGATAGGTAAGAAATATTTCCGTATCAGGGTGATGAGGTGGAAAACTTAGGTAAACCTCGTGTATAAATAAAGCATTGTGTAGATGCTGAAGAGGCGGTTCCCGGATGAGGAACCGCCTCTTGCTGTTATCACGAATTATTCGTGTGCTGATTGGTTACGAACCGAACTGTCCCACGGACAGCTGCTGGACCTTGCCGGTGCACGCCTCAGAGGAAGCAGAGACCGTCGTCCAGTTGCCGTCACCGGGAACCTGAACTAAGAATCCGTGCGCCATTGTCGGTGAACAGTTCTTACCCAGCGGACCAGCGTTGACCGAGGTCACTGGGGCGTTTGTAGATTCACCTGTGTGCAGAAGCGTGCCGGTAGGGTTCGTTGAACCTGCCGCCGGGCGTGCCGGTGAGCCAATCTGACTGAAATTAGAATCTGCGTAGACAACCGTCGGGTTACCCTTGAGCACGCAGGGCTCCTCAGAAACGTTCGTGAATGTCAGCATGAATTTCCGGGCTCCGGGTGTGCCCTTATCTTCGGAAACAGAAACCGAGAGATCGGTGATCTGGCAGGCTGACGCTAGGAGTGAACCTGAAGAACCGGTTGCTGAACGCCCTGGCTGTTTAGCTTCTGGGCTGGAGGATTCTTCGGTGCCATTATCTCCATCGTTATTCGATGAAGAGCCATCCGCATCTTTGCTTTCCTCGCCGGATGAACTCTTTTTATTGTGAGAGTCCTTAGAATTGGAGTCTTTTTTCTTGGGTTTAGCTCCATCTTCGGAACGTTCATCGTTTGAGCGAGAGTCGTTATTATCTGTGGGGTTATCCTCAGGGCTTTGAGAACTATCCCCGCCCGCAGTACTGATAGAACCGGGGGACACAGAATGCGCCGGGTCGGAAGCACGGGTAATTTTACCCTGAGCAACGCTGGCGGATGCGCTCGGTGAAGCGTCAGTCTGCGCAGAATGATCGGCATCGGAAACGCCGCAACCTGCCAGCGTAAGGGCGCAAAGAAGTGCGGTTGCGGAGTAGAGTATCTTAGCCGAACTCGTCATATTACATCGCCGCCTGCAATTGTATAGAGGCGCCATCCATGCCGGGTGCATATTCCACCTGGCAGCAGAGGCGCGAGTATTCGTTAGCTACGTCGTCTACCATGTCGAGGAGATCCTCCTCAGCGTCGGTACGATCGCCTGAAGCCGCGTAGTGTTCTGGATCAATAAAGGTATGGCACGTGGCACAAGATGCGTTGCCACCGCATGTTGCGAGCACGGGAAACCCGTTCGCCTGTACAGCTTCTAATAGAGTCTGGTGATCCTCCCATTCGATCTCTCGGCTGTCACCGTCTTCTCCGGTTACATTGATCTTCACGCTCACGCGCGTTTCCTCCTCACATTGTGTAGATGCACCTCTATTGTAAACTCAGAGCTTACCCCGTAAAACTTTGCGACGGGGGTATGACAGAGGTGCACCCGCGAGAAGACTACCAAGGTTAACCCTCTGATGCAGTGGTGCTGTACACAGCGTATCTGTGACCCGTGCACCCTAGTGAACGAGTCGAAAATGGTGAATGAGAGTACCCTTGTTCTGGAGGTTATTCCTCGAAATCTTCCTCTGTTTCCAGGGCATGCACGATACCGCGACAGGTATCTTTGGGATTGGCGTATCGCAGATCCACACCAAAAATCTCGCGGATCTGACGGGCCGAATTCAGATGCCAACGTTGGCTGTCGGAGGGGGTCACAGATGTGGTAGCTTTCATACCCGGCGCCAATTTTTCGTGACGAATATCGTAGTGCTTGCCACCCATCGTAATCGTAAAACCGTGACTTTCCAGAAGATTCTTAAAAGCGTGGATATCGTGCGGAATCTTAACGCCGCGCTGCGACTTGGTGCCGCGCATCCTGGGCTGCGATTCGAAGGGGTTGCGTGTTTTCACCACACCCTTGCGCACACTGACAATCTTATGGTTGGTGTTTGAGAACTCTACCGAATAGCCGTGCAGGGAGTATACGGTACGGTTTGTACCCGGAATTGGGCGGCGATCATTCGCCTCTTCGAGGATGCGCTCCACAAGTTCTGCTGTGAGTCCCAGGGCGCTCAGCTGTTTCTCGGCATCGGGGGTGAGCTCGTAGTGTCCGCTGGGGGCGCTGAGCGTAGAGCCATCGAAAGGATGTACCGAGATAACCTCTGAGGTATTCGCGTTCAGAACGGCGGTGTACCCGAGGCGCCGGTTTGAATAATGCTGAACCTCACGTCCGAAACGGTTTTCCTGGGCGGATTCGTCGCGGCGTTCGCTGTCTGGGGCCGTGATGAGCTCAAGGACGAGCGCGTACCCCAGGTTGTTGCGCATCATATGATCGATGACACCCGGCAGTACCGGGTAGATGCGGTCGCCCGGCGGAACATCGCCGTAGAAATCATTCTCAATCTGTTCGGCAATGCGTTGGTTCTCGTGCGGAACCTCAAGCAGGGGAATAAGCTGCTGACCCGAGGGTTTAATCGTGGGCTTGACCGCCGCAGGCTTGGGTGCGTTGCGATAGGCGGTTACCAGCGCCTCGTTTTGGGCAATAAATTCTGAGGCAAGAAGCGGCATGATGGTGAAATAAAGCTCCGCAGCCTCCGGGGAGATTGTGCGCCGCGCATCCAGCAGACTTTCACCCTTGGGGTTCTGTATAGTCCAGGTGCCCTCCTGCTCGGTGTATTCGTATCGCGCTAGGTGGGAGAGCTCCTGCAGGCGGGCATAAAGCTCGACGGGAATGTCTATTTTCTTGTTCATAAGGTGCTTTCCTCCTAACCCCTATGAGGCTGTGGCGTTTGATTCTAGAGAATTTTCCGGGGTATCTTCAGCACCGTTGGCGTCGGTATCTGTGACGGATTGTCGAATACTCATGACGATGCGGTTATCGGGCGATATCGTAACCTGTATACCGCTTCCGTGATATTCGCGCGTCCAATCGAGGTTTACCCTTACCTTTTCGGGAGAGTTGATGGCGGAGACCATCGCATCGAAGGCCTCGCCGCCATGGGTTTTAAGATAATTCTGCGCGCCGGAGGTGAAATCGCAGGCGGTGATATCGGGGACGCCAAGAAGCTCGCGAGCGGCTTCGGGGCTGTATTCTGTGCCGCTTCGTCCATCAAAATCATCAAACTCGTCAAGGGCGGTGATAACGGTCATAGACGCGGTATTGACATCGACTCGGTAATCGTTGTGGCGGAACCGAATAATCCAACCGTTAATGCGTTCGGCGCGGCCCAGCGTGATAACTTCGCGGATAGTCACCAGATCGATATTGTCTTTTTTGAAGGTGTCCAACCGTCCCGGATCTACACGATAGTTGGCGGTGCGTTCGGCCTTGGTGATGGGATCATTCAAAGAAGGCAGCGCGGTCTTCTGCATGTGTCCGTATACCTGTGCGGGATGCTGCTCACCGGATGCCGAAGTCTGTGAACCCGCTGGCTTTGGTGTTTGTGAAGAAGCCGTCTCGGTTTGTGGGGTTGTATTTTCCGCTGAGGACTGTGCTGCTTGGTTCGTGCGCAGCTGTTGCAGGTATTCTTCAATGCGCGGAGGAGTATAGGTGAGCGTGCTCTTCTTCTTGAACATCGCGGGAGAAGGCATGCGGGCGATGCCGGGCGTGGGAACTTGCGGCTGTTCATGGGAAGGTACCGGCTGGGCCTGCTCTAGGGGAGTGGGCACCGTAGGAACGGGTATGGGGCCAGTCTGGGTCGTATCTGCGCTATCATCACTCGCAGGCGCCTCCATCATGTCGGCGGGAGTATCCACCGCGGCGCTAATCGTGGTTTCGGGAACTAGCGGCAGAGAACCGGTGACAACCTCGTCGGCCTGAGCTGCACTAACTTCTTCGTGCTCTTGAGTTGAGAAAGAAACAATATCGTCGGCGTTTTCAATACGGTGTCGAAAATTCTTATACAGTATCTCGGATGCGGCACTGAACAGCTTCTCGACGGATGCAGATTCGGCGGGTGCACAAGGACACAGAAGCTCGGTCTGATCTTCGCTATAGACTGCCCAGTGGGCGCATCGGTGATTTGCCGGATAGTATGTAATATCTTTTAGCTGAGCAATATCTATGAGAGAACCCACTAGGGATTGCGGTATTGTGAGCTGAACCATGATGCTGACGCTCCTTCGCTGTTGAAATACTTTCCCTGGAAAATTGGGGTGTATCCAGATTACCGGTATTTTTGAAGCCTGTCTTGGGACAACGGTGTTTTTAATCCCCTAGCAGATAAAAGCGGTGCTAGAGCTTGTGGCACACCGGAAACTGAGGGGCAGACCAAGTATTTACGCGATGCGTCTGGTTGCACTGATCGTATGGATAGCCGAAATTTCATAGGCTGGTTTTGTGTTGAGACCCCCGATAGTCACCGCTTCTGAAGGCATGGGTATAGTGCCTGAGGTGAAGCTGTTTGTAGATGTGAATGCCTGCATGTTGTGACTCAGAAGGATCGGATCGTGGTTCTCTATACTCGTCAATTATACGCTATTCAATAGTTGTTTTAGGGTATAGAAACGGCGAAATCCCCGGCGATTACTCGCCGAGGACTTTCAAACTGCCACGTCTGCAGGCTTTGATAGACAGCAAAAAAGCCCTTCCTTGACAGGAAAGGCTTCGTTCGTACGCCTGAAGGGATTCGAACCCCCAACCTTCTGATCCGTAGTCAGACGCTCTATCCGTTGAGCTACAGGCGCATGCTCCTCGCGACCGGGCTTATAACCACCCGCCGCAGCAACAAACAATACTATACGGGCACCCTTGATAGCGCGCAAGTCGAAAAAGAGTGTTAGTTCTAACAAAAACCCTCAACTATTACTCGCAAAGTTCCTAAAAATGGCATAAAAACCGCGTAATTTCAATGTTTTTGCGGGGTGGGAAAATTTTTCAAAAAATTTTGGAATTCGTGGGAACGCTCGGGATTATTCGGTGAAGCTGCGCCGCATCCACAGGCAAACCAACTTAAGGACAAGAGCGCTGCAGTGGGTCAAATATAAAATACTCGACTCATCAGCTAAATGCGCTATTCTAGATGAACACGAGGATGTGGAAAATTCCACGGGCGTGTATTTTAAGGAAGCTACACGCCCTCGTTAGTTTAAAACATCCTCACAACACACTGCCTGCCGTGCCAGTGAGGTGCCCGGCAATTCTCAAGACTCAAAGGGGAAATAGGTCAATGACTGACATCTCAACCGGTACTCTTTCTGCAGAACTTGAAAAGAGCCTGCAGAACGCTCCCACAACCCACTCCGAGCTCTTAGCCTGGGTGCGCGATGTTGCAGCACTTACCGAGCCCGACCGTATCTACTGGGTTGATGGTTCCGAAGAGGAATACAACCGACTCGCCCAAGAACTGGTCGATGCAGGTACCTTTGTACGGCTAAGCGATCATGAGTTCCCCAACTCGTATGCAGCGTTCTCTGACCCCGACGACGTGGCACGTGTGGAAGAGCGCACCTTTATCTGCTCACAGACCGAAGAAGGAGCCGGTCCCACTAACAACTGGCGTGACCCCGTGGAGATGAAGCAGACTCTCACCGGCCTTTTCAAAGGTTCGATGCGCGGGCGCACCATGTACGTCATTCCTTTCGTCATGGGCTCTTTGAAAGCAAAGAACCCCAAGATGGCGGTCGAAATTACCGACTCCGCCTATGTGGTGTGCTCAATGCGCATTATGGCAACTATCGGCAAGGATGTGCTCGCGAAACTGGACGAAACCCAGGGCTTCTTCGTGAAGGCGCTTCACTCCGTAGGCGCCCCGCTTGAGCCCGGGCAGGCAGATGTGCCCTGGCCCTGCAACCCCGAGAAGTACATTGTGCAGTTCCCCGAAACCCGCGAAATCTGGTCCTTCGGGTCGGGCTATGGCGGCAACGCGCTGCTGGGCAAGAAATGCTATGCACTGCGTATCGCCTCGGTTATCGGTCATGATGAGGGCTGGATGGCTGAGCACATGCTCATCCTCAAGGTCACCAACCCTGAGGGCATTACCCGCTACATCTCCGCCGCATTCCCCTCTGCCTGCGGTAAAACCAACTTTGCGATGATGGATCCCACCATTGATGGGTGGAAGGCCGAAATGGTCGGCGACGATATCGCGTGGATCGAATTTGACGAGAACCACCAGGCTCGCGTCGTTAACCCCGAGGCGGGTCTTTTCGGCGTGGCACCCGGCACCGGTTACTCCACTAACCCCAACGCCATGAAGGCAATCTCTAAGGGCAACACTATCTTCACCAACGTGGCGCTCACCGATGACGGCTCCGTATGGTGGGAAGGTAAGACCGACGAGGCACCCGCGCACCTGACCGACTGGACCGGCAAGGACTGGACTCCTGAATCGGGGCGTCCCGCAGCGCACCCCAACTCGCGTTTCTGCACCCCCGCATCCCAGGTGGATATGCTCGCCCCCGAGTACTACGACCCCGAGGGCGTGCCGCTGAGCGCCATCGTGCTGGGCGGTCGCCGCAAGACTACCGTGCCGTTGGTCTCCGAGTCCGACAGCTGGGAGCAGGGCGTATTCCGTGCGGTCACCCTCTCCTCTGAGACCACAGCAGCCGCAAAGGGTGCCGTCGGTGTGGTTCGCCGCGACCCCATGGCAATGCTTCCCTTCATCGGGTACAACGCGGGCGACTACTTCCAGCACTGGATCGACCTGGGCAAGAAGCACGGTGCCGAGAACATGCCGAAGGTCTACTACGTGAACTGGTTCCGCCGCACCCCCGACGGTGGCTTCGCATGGCCCGGCTTTGGTGAAAACTCCCGCGTGGTCAAGTGGATCTTCGACCGCCTCGACGGCAAGGGCGGCGGCACGCAGACCTTCCTGGGCACCGTACCCACGAAGGAAGACCTCGACCTAACCGGTCTGAGCATCAGCGATGAAGAACTTAACGCAGCACTCGCCGTTTCAAAGGACGAGTGGGTGGCCGAGCTGCCCGGCATTGACGAATGGTTAGCGAAGTTCGGCGATAAGCTCCCCGCAGAGGTCAAAGCTGAGCGTGACGCCTTGGCAAAGTCTCTCGAAGACTAAAGAATATTCGACAACATGACATCACGGTGGGGTGGGATGCGCTGATAATGCGTAGCCCACCCCACCGTTTGGAAAGCCTGCTATTACATTGTTGTAAAGCGTATCCGCCGATCAGATGTGCTGCGTGTACAGCGTGATATGGCATTCTCAGGTGTGTGGGATGGTGCACAGTTTATGCAGAAAAGGTGTAAATATCCACCAATGCCTTAAAATATTGCTATACAGACTCCGCATTTTGTGTGCAGTAAAGCCATACCTAATTTTCGTGCGGGTGGTACGAAGACTAGAATTTTCCGGTAGAACGGACAAACCCTATATATTAGCCCTCAATAAACTGTTGAAAGGAGATATGAAGCATGCGCCTGACGGCTTTTTCAGACGTATCACTACGTATTATGATGCTTCTTTCTTCCTTGCAGGAAGGGGAAAAACTCTCGACTCAGAGGATCTCGGAGGGAGTCGGAACCCCTTACAATCACGTCGCAAAATCTGTGGCGTTCCTCGTCAATCAAGGGTTGCTTAAATCTACCCGTGGGCGATCCGGCGGTGTCCTGCTATCGGAGACGGGACGCAAAGCGACCGTGGGGCAGGTACTTCGTAGTACCGAGGGTGATATTCCTATGATCGAATGCGAAGACGAAAACGGCAACTGTCCCCTAGATAGTTTTTGTCGTCTGCGAACGGTTTTAGCCCGCGCCCGTGAAGCTTTCTACGCTTCTGTTGATGACGTTGTTATCTCTGAACTTCCCGCCGGAGCGCGGCCTGCTGGACCCGTTTTTGTGGAGCTGGGGTTGGGACCGCTCGTGCACGAACCGACGGAGCGAGAGTTGCCGCCCGTACCTCCCCGACCCGCCGTAGCATCGCGCTAAAGACAAAATCTCAGGGCAGCAAATGTTTGTTGCTCAGAAAGTAAATGGCGCTATGCGAGAGAGAGCGGCGGATAAGCCGTGAAAGCGTGGAGTTTTCTCTTTTGATAGCTTGCCTCTGTCAAGGGTTGGCACCGTAAGAATATACATTGACCGTATGTGCCCGGTGTCCGTTTAAGAAGGCAGGTATGTGCCCGGTGTGCCAGTTTATATGTTGTAGAACAACGCTGCTGTTCACCCTGCGTGAAACCTAGCGTTAGGGTACAAAATTATTTTTATTCACATCACGGTATATCACGGCGAAAATATTCACGTAAACGCTACTATACAAAAGTTACCGCCTGTCACGAGGGTATTCTCAATATTTCACGCCGCAAGAAAACATCGTCTTAGCGAACAGTAAATGGTGATAGTGTAAAAAGGTTTACAAACAAAATATCACTAAAATCTAAGAAAGAAAGGCGCACGTACCTCATGCTTTCCGAAAAATCACGCCCGGTTATCGAGGCAACCCTGCCGATTATTGCAGAGCGTATCGGGCACATTACACCAGACTTTTACGAGCGTATGTTTGCCGCCCGTCCCGACCTGATGGATGGCCTCTTTTCCCGGTCGTCTCAGCTTGAAGGAACTCAACCGAAGGCGCTTGCCGGTTCTATTGCGGTCTTCGCCTCCTACATTGTGGAGCACCCCGATTCCTACCCTGACGAGGTGCTTTCCCGTGTAGCGCATAAGCACGCATCCTTAGGGCTTCAAGAGGATGAATACCCGACCGTCTACAAGTATCTTTTCGAGGCGATTGCCGCAGATCTGGGCGAAGCCGCAACTGAAGATGTTGTGGACGCCTGGAGCGAAGTGTACTGGCTCATGGCGAACGCCCTGATCAAGATCGAAAAGGGACTCTACGCATCCCAGGCAAATAATGTTACCCACGCGCCCTTCAAAGTTATTGACCGCCAGGAAACCGGCGATAATGTGGTCATGCTGACCTTTGAACCTGCCGATAGCACCCCCATGACTGAGGCGAAAGCAGGCCAGTACATTTCTATTATTACGAAGGCACGCGATGGTCTGCGCCAGCCCCGCCAATACACCCTGCTTCCGTCCGATAAAAACCAGCGTCGTATCGGTGTGAAGCTTGACCCGAATGGCGAGATGACCTCAATTATTCATGGACTCAAGATTGGCGATGTCGTCGAGATTTCCAACCCTTACGGTGACCTCACCCTGGAGGGCTTCGGCTCTGCGGATGCGCCCCTCTACCTTTTCTCAGCGGGTATCGGCGTAACCCCTATGATTAGCTTCCTCAATGAGCTGATTGAGTCCGGTTCTCAGCGTCAGGTAACCGTGGTTCACGCCGACCGTCGCCTTGATACATGGCCGCTGCGCGAGGAAATGACCGCGCTGGTCGAAAAACTTCCTCACGGTAAGCTCATTTCGTTCCTAGAAGACGAAGAAACTGGCGATTACCGTGGCCGTGTGGACATCGCAAAGCTGGGCGTGCCTGCGGAGGCAAACGTATACCTGTGCGGCCCGCTGCCGTTCATGAAGGGCGTGCGTTCCGCTCTCGTGGATGCAGGTGTACCGGCACAGAATATCAATTACGAGATCTTTGGTCCGGACCAGTGGATGCTGCGCTCGTAAAGGCTACTTTGGCGTGTAAAAGTTTGGATACGGAATAGGGAACGCGCCAGGGCTGTAAGGCGATCGTATAACCCAGCATCAATAATGCATAGAAGAAGGGCGGATACCGATAATAGTCGGCATCCGCCCAAAATATGGAGTTCAAAGAACTACTGGCGCACCAGAGCCAGAATCTCGTCGCGCACGCGCTCCATCGTGGGGGTATCCGGTGCTTCAAGGTTCAGACGCAGGAACGGCTCAGTATTGGAAGGCCGCAGATTCACCCACCAGCCTTCTTCGGTGTTGGTGAAGGTGGTGCCGTCGGAGTCTTCGACCTTGACAGGCGCGCCAGCGTAGTGCGCGCGTACACGGTCTACCGCGGCTGCCTTGTCCTCAATCTCGGAGTTGATCTCGCCAGATGCGACATAGGGGGAGTAGCTGGCGCTGATCTCGGAGAGCGCCTGGTTACCGCCGCCGAGAGCGGCGAGCACGTGCATCGCGGCGAGCATACCGGTGTCTGCGTTGAAGAAGTCCTTGAAATAGTAGTGCGCGGAGTGCTCACCGCCGAAAATACCGGATTCTTCAGCCATGACTGCCTTGATGAAAGAGTGACCCACACGGGTTTTCACGGCGCGTCCACCGAGCTTTTCGACGAGCTCGGGTACAGCCTTGGACGTGATGAGGTTATAGATAATAACAGGCTGTTCGTTGCCTTCCGCCTTAGCGCGCGCGATTTCACGCTCTGCCACGAGCGCGGTAATGGCGGAAGGGGTGACCGCGTTGCCCTTCTCATCAATCACGAAACAGCGGTCGGCATCGCCATCAAAGGCAAGACCGATGTCTGCGCCGTGCTCAACAACCGCCTTCTGCAGATCGACAAGGTTAGCGGGTTCAAGCGGGTTAGCCGGGTGGTTCGGGAAGGTGCCGTCAAGCTCAAAGTAGAGGGGCACGATCTCAAGTGGAAGCGCGGGCAGAAGAGCATCCCCCAAGACGGCGGGTGTGGTCTTACCGCCCATGCCGTTACCCGCATCCACAACAACCTTGAGGGGACGAATATTGGAGAGGTCCACGAGCTTACGCAAGTACTCGGCGTAGGCTTTGAGAACGTCCTTTTCGGTGACGACGCCGGGATTCTCAACGGTAGGAATAGAGCCTTCGTCAAGGTACTTCTGAGCAAGATCACGAATATCGAAAAGACCGGTTTCGGAGGATACAGGAACCGCCCCGGCCTTAGCCATTTTCATGCCGTTGTATTCGGCGGGGTTGTGGCTTGCAGTGAAAGTAACGCCTGCCGCATTCTCAATACCGCATGCGAAGTAGAGCACATCGGTTGAAATGAGACCGATTTTTTGGACGTTTGCGCCGCGTGCGGTGGCACCTTCAGCGAATGCATCCATGAATTCGGGGGAGGAGGGGCGCATGTCACCGCCCACCAAAACGGTCTGACCAGCCAGACCGAGCACATCAACAAAAGCTGCGCCGGTTGCACGCACAGTTTCGTGGGTAATAGTTTCGCCGACGATACCGCGAACGTCGTACGCCTTAAATGAGTCTTTGAGGTTAATAGTAGTCACTCGTTTATTTTAGCGGGTATATCTTCGAAATGTACCTCTATAATTGGTGGGAGTATCCAGAGAATTCCCTGAATTTTATGGGTTTTATATCACGTATGCCGTAGTTTTGGTGATGTTGCGTGTAAAAGTTCCTAGAAAGGCCAAGGCGACATGGGCGAAATTTTTCCGTTGAAGAATAAGATTCAGAATTATGCGTGGGGTTCGCACGAAGTTCTGGGTCGCATGCGCGGTGTGCCCGTACCCACGGAAAAGCCGGAGGCTGAGGTTTGGGTGGGGGCGCATCCTGCGGCTCCGTCTGAGGCCACGGTCGATGGATCTGTGTCGCCGCTGAACGAGCTGGTGGCGGCGCATCCGGACCGGTTTTTGCGCCCTGACCGCGCGAGCGACTGGTTCCCGTTCCTGTTTAAGATTTTGGCCATTGATGCTCCGCTGTCGATCCAGGTTCACCCTACGCCGCAGCAGGCCGTCGCCGGATTCGAGGGTGAGCAGGCACGCGGGATCCCGGCTGATGCACCGCATCGTAACTATAAAGACCGGTACTCTAAACCTGAGAACGTAATTGCCATAACCCCCATGAAGGTACTGACGGGCGTGCGCCCGCAGGGCGAGCTGCGAGAGCTGGCTGAAGCCTTTGGTGCTGATTGGCTGAGTTCTCGTGTGCAGCTAAGCCCGAAGCAATTGCTGACCGAGATTATTCGTCTTCCGCAGGATGCTGCTGACCGCGCCATTGAGGGTCTGGTGAATGCGGCGCAAAAGCTGATGACACAGGATGGTGTCTCTGCAACGGTATCGGATGCAGCCGATCTGGTGAACCTGGTGGCGCAGAAGTATCCGGGTGATAAGGGGTTGCTCGTCGCGTTTGTGATGAACCTGATGAATCTTGTGCCGGGGGACTCTGCTTTTACCCCGGATGGTCAGGTGCATGCATATGTTTCTGGCACGGCGATTGAGCTCATGAATCCCTCGGATAATGTGCTGCGCGCAGGTCTTACCCCAAAGCATATTGACACAGAAGAACTCATTAAGGTGCTTGGCGAGCATCAGGATGCGCCGTTACTGCAGCGTCCAGTAGAGAACGACTCGGGCGTGGAACACTACGCCATGTGGGATGAACGCATGAGCGTGCAGCATATACGGGTGCTCGCTGAAAAACCGGTTGAATACACCTTTGAAGGCACCTCTGCCGCGCTGGTGGTGGATGGTTCAGTCACGATTTCTGCGGGTGGTGAGCAGAACATAACGCTGCGCGGCACCGAGTCGGTGCTGCACACTGGGGATGCTACTTCCGTTACCATCACGGGGGAGGGCGAACTGTACATCGCCCGGTATGTGTAGCGTGTTTATTGTGTGGGGAATCTTGAGAGCAAATTTGTGAGTATTTACTATAAGACTTATATCTTAAAAAGGAGTAGCACTATGCGGCCCTCGTTAGCTTTTGAAACACATCGGCGTGCTATACGCGAGATTGTGAAAAAATATCCTACGGTAAATCCCCGTGTTTTTGGCTCTGTTCTACATGGTACCGACCATGAGGAGAGCGATCTTGATGTCCTCGTGGATGCTCTGCCTGGGGCAACTCTTCTAGATCTCGGAGATCTGGAAGCAGATTTGGTGCAGGCACTTGGAACCCGAGTAGAAGTTCTCACTCCCCAAGATTTGCCCCATAAATTCCGTGAACGCGTACTTGCTGAGGCTCAGCCGGTGTAATGATGAGTAAAAATCGTCTTTCTGATTACATAGAGCACATACAACAGGCAGCTGGTGATGCATATTCTTTTACCGAAAATATGACTCATCAAGAGTTTTTAAAAGATAAAAAGACTCAACAGGCAGTTATCCTAAATCTTATTATTATTGGCGAAGCCGCAACAAAAATCATGGATAACTACAAAGACTATACTCGTACGACTCCTGAGGTCCCGTGGCGCAGCATGCGAAATATGAGGAATCGGTTGGCTCATGGGTACTTTGATATAAACCTCGATATCGTGTGGGATACTGTAAAAAATTGGTTACCTTCTCTGCTGGAACAAGAGTTTTAGCTTCGTGGAAATAAAATATTAAGAATATAATTTTTTAGATACGTTCTTTTATGCCTCGGTGCACCTTTAGATGTAATATATAAATATTTCAGAGATGCCGGAAAGGAATATCCGGCAAAACCCTAACATAAATTACCCAACCACAACCTCCGACGACGAAAGACAGCACCGATGGCACGTAAAATCTTCCTCTTAGCCGGTGCGGCGGGTGCCGGTAAGAGCACTTGGATCGCCGCGCATCCCGAACTTGCAGACCTCACGCATTCTTGGGATGCCGAGCGCCGCAAATGCGGATATATCACCTACACACTTGATAATCAGCCTGCACTAGCCCTATCACAAAACACCAGCGCCGAATCGAAGGCTATCCGCCGGGTAAACGACTGCGTGGAAGAGAACATGCGGCACGGCAACACCGTATTTATCGACAATATGAACGTGCTGCTGCGCAACATGAAAACCTTCCTCGAATTTGCGCGCAAATACTGCTATACCGCATACCTTGTCGATTTTCAGGGCGAACTCACCCTCGACGAGCTGTATACGCGCAACAGAACCCGCGAATACACTAAGCGCGTACCTGAAGAGGTTATCGAGACCGCCTACAACAACCACCGCGAGCTGCGCGAGAACTGGCGCAGCATCCTCAAAAACTACCGGGATGTGGTCGCCGGGTACATCGCTCCCGACCAGGTTTTTACCGAGCTCTTTACCCCGGTGCGTGCGCTCGATAACTACCATAAAGTAGTCGTGGTTGGCGATATTCAGGGCATGGGTAACGAACTCGAAAAACTCATCGACACTCTCTCACCCGAAACCGGGCTGAGCGATGAAAACATCTGCTGGATATTCGCCGGTGACCTTTTCGACCGCGGACAGAACCCTGAAAAAGTCTTTGACATCCTTGAACCTGCCCTCAGCACCCTGCCCAACGTGCACCTAGTGATGGGCAACCACGAACGCTCCATCATGCACACTATCCGGGGCGTGCGCCGCTACCGTGACGCCCGCGAAACCCTGGATGCGCTCGCCGCCCACGGCGTGTACAACAGCCGGGTGATCGCCATGCTCAACACCGCCGTGAATATGATGCCCTTTACTCTCGGGCAGGAGCGTTATTTCGTGACCCACGCCGGGGTTGCACCGCAGCTCTTCGCGGATTCCCATCGCACGCTGGAAGGGGTGGGAGAGGGGTACCTCACGGGGCTGTATGCAGATGAAACGTTCTATTTGGGTTCTAATCCGTACCCGCAGGCGCGGGCGGGTAAAACCCAGTACGCAGGCTACGAAGAGACGCTCAACGACCTCAGTCGGGCCGCCGGTATCACCCAAATTTACGGTCACCGCCCGGCGGCACTCGGTTCGGAAGGATACAGTAATCTCATTCCGTTAGAAAGCAGCGTCGAATTTACTGGCGGCGAGCTGAGCGCCGTGGTGTTCAGCCGCGAGGACAGCGCATCCGGTGCAGCTGAGAAAGCCGTGTGGAAGCGTGAAATCGTTAAAATTCCATCGAGCTCCCGCATCCCCGATCCTTACGCCTCGGGGAGTAGGGCGGCGGGCGCCTCAAAAAACGCCGCAAACGGTGCCGCAGAACCTCTCAATGACGGGCATCGCCTGCTGGAGGAGATGCGCGCCAACCCCAACGTGAACGTGCGCGCCACCGAACCAGCGGGTGTGCTCGCGTGCAACTTCACGCGCAAAGCCTTCTACAAAGGCGCCTGGGATAAGACCACCGCCAAAGCGCGCGGGCTGTTTATTCACGCCGAAACCGGCAAAATTGCGGGGCGCGGGTACGAAAAATTCTTCAATATGGACGAGCCCGGGCACGAGAGTGAGGCACAAGTTCGCAAACGCCTCGCCTACCCGGCCGTTGCGCGCGCCAAAGAAAACGGGTACCTGGCGATTATTACGGTCTTCGACGGCATGCTCACTGTCTACAGCAAGAGCGGGGTAACCGCCTACAGTCGCCATGCCGAAAGCATCCTGCGTGCCGCCCTCACCCAGGAAGAACGCGCCCGGCTCACCGAAGTGCTCACCCGCATGGATTCATCCCTAACCGTTGAGGTGGTCGATCCGTTCCGCGACCCGCACATCGTGCCCTACGAACACGTCACGCTCTATCTGCTCGATCTGATCGCGAACACCGCACGGTTTAGGGTGAAACCGGCCCGCTTTGAAGACCTGTGGCTCTCACCGAAAGCCTTCGCGCAGCCACGCCCAACCGAGGAATACGGTCCCGTGCGCATCTCTACCGTCGAAGAAATTCCCCTCAAGGACGACGCCGATTTCACCCGCCTGCTCCAGGATGCGCGTACAAGCGACGCTGAGGGCTGGGTTATCCGCGACTCCACGGGCTATATGGTCAAAATCAAGGCGCCCGGGTACTCCGCCACGAAACGCGCCCGCGCGATTCCCGCACTGGTGGACTACCTGCGCGAGCCATCCGAACAGCGCAGGGGCACCCAGGCCGACCGTGAGAAGCTGGAACGCAACGCCGAACGCCTGGGGCTGAGCCTCAGCGACTATATCGTCTCCACCATTAGCAGGCATCGCGCATGGGATTTACCGCGGCTGGCACCGCATCTGAAAGACCTGCTGCATGGCGTTAACACGCACGGACGGCTGGACTAGCCCACAAGCTGAGGCGGCGCCCGCGAGAACGTGAGCGCCGCCTCAAGCATGTTGCGCGGGTTTGCATAGCTATACGTGCGTTACAATTCCTAAACAAGCATTCGTGCCAGCAAACGTGCGAATACCGGGCTTACACGAGTAAAGGAATCACCGTGAAAATTATTCTGACCGTAACCGGAATCGACCACGAAGGCATTATCGCCGCCGTCACCACCAAGCTCATGGAACGCCACGTGAACGTGCTTGACGTTTCTCAAACCATCATGGGCGAGTACTTCACCATGATTATGCACTGCTCCTTTGACGACACCGAACAGAACCTCATCGACCTACAGGAGTCTATGACAGCCGTCGAACACGCCCAAAAGGTGCAAATCCGTATTCAAGCGGAAACCATCTTCAAAGCGATGCACAGCATCTAAGGCGTGGGATAACCTTTATGATGAACGACCAAATACTCGAAACCATCCGTATGATCGAGGAAGAAAAACTCGATATCCGCACCGTCACCATGGGTATCTCGCTCCTAGACTGTGCCGACTCTGATGGCGATGTGGCACGCAGCAAAATCTACGACAAGATAACCTCCCGCGCTAAAAACCTGGTGAGCGTATGTGAAGGTATCGAAGTTGAACTGGGCATACCGATCGTAAATAAGCGCATTGCCGTAACCCCAATTTCCGTGGTAGCGGCGGCCAGCGGAGAAAGCGAATATCTTGAGTATGCTCGCACACTCGACGCCGCAGCAAAAGCCGTGGGCGTGAACTTTATCGGCGGATTCAGCGCGCTGATCGACAAGGGCGCTACCCCCTCCGATAACGTGCTCATGGATTCTATTCCCGCTGCGCTCGCTGAGACCGATGTCGTGTGTTCGTCGGTGAATATTGGTTCGTCCCGCGCTGGTATTAACATGAGCGGCGTTAAACGCATGGGCGAAATTATTCGTGAAACCGCTGACCTCACCGCAGATACCAACGGCTTCGGATGCGCCAAACTTGTGGTCTTCGCCAACGCCGTGAGCGACAACCCCTTCATGGCGGGCGCTTTCCACGGAGTACAGGAGGCAGACACCACTATTTCGGTGGGCGTTTCCGGCCCCGGTGTGGTGCAGCGTGCCCTACAGCAAGTGCGTGGCGAGCGTTTTGATGCGTGCGCCGAGGCTATCAAGCGCGCCGCTTTCAAGATTACTCGCGTGGGTCAGCTGGTCGGTCATTTAGCCGCCGAACGCCTGGGCGTGTACTTCAACATTGTGGATCTTTCACTGGCGCCTACCGCTGAGATCGGCGATTCAGTAGCGCATATCCTTGAAGAAATAGGTCTGGAAACTGTGGGAACTCACGGTACCGTGGCGGCGCTTGCTCTGCTCAACGATGCGGTCAAGAAGGGCGGGCTCATGGCCTGTTCGCATGTGGGCGGGCTCTCCGGCTCGTTCATCCCGATCTCCGAGGATGCTGGCATGATCGATTCTGCCACCGCCGGGCATATTACGCTCGATAAGCTGGAGGCGATGACCGCGATCTGCTCGGTCGGGCTGGATATGGTTGCGGTTCCGGGCGATACCTCCGCCGCGACGCTTGCCGCCATGATTGCCGATGAGGCTGCGATCGGCGTGATGAACCACAAGACCACCGCCGTGCGCGTGATTCCAGCCGTCGGCCTGGGCGTGGGCGATACCGTCAAGTTCGGCGGGTTGCTGGGGCGTGCCCCGATTATGCCGGTGCATACCCCATCTTCGGAGGCGTTCATCGCCCGCTGCGGCAGGATACCCTCGCCGGTGCACGGGTTTAGGAACTAGGAGCATCTGCGGCTTCGTTTTCTCGGTACTAAAAGAGCCTTGACGTGAATAAAGCGTTAGAAAATTCGCTTTTTTCACGATCAAGGCTCTTGTTATGAGGGGACGGGACGCGGCTAGCTAGTGCACAAACCTGCCCATAAATCCTTCAATGAGCAGGCGTGCGTTCGCATTAGTACGCAGCCTGCCGAGCACAACCTCAAGCGCCTGCACATGTTCCAGGGTCTGCGCGGCGCTCGTGCGTGCGGCGAACTCGGCGAGCGCATCCCGGGCATGCTCATTCATGAGGGTAGACCCGGAGTTTAGCTGCAGGGTGAGCACATCGCGCAGCACCGTCTGAATCTCCGTCATCGACCGCAGCAGCGTATCCGATTGGATGCGCTTCGCACGCCGTTTCTGCTCGTCCTCCAGCCGCCGCACCTGCGAGCGCAGGCTGGGGGAGATGCGCGCCCCTTCGGTGATGCCCAGGATCGCCAATAGTTCGGTGCGTTCCTTCTCGTCGCGCGCCGCGGCGGCTTCTGCGGCGTCCTGTTCCGCGAGCGTGATAAGCCTGTCCGCTGCCGCATACGCCGAAGAAATAGAACGAATGTTCATGATGAGAAGCGGCAGAGTTTCGCGCCGCTGCAGGGCTGCGGGGTCGTGGGCTAGGCGGGCGGCAACCTCGGCATCACCCTGCGCGAGGGTTGCCGCGTGGCGTGCCAGCGCATCCTCAATTCCGTCGGCAGCGAGGTTGCCGGCAACATCGGCGATGGCAGGAACCGGCAGCTGTACGGGGCGGCAGCGCGAACGAATCGTCACGAGCACATCGGTGGGGGAGGGAGCCGTCAGCAGCCAAATCGTGTGCGGCGGCGGTTCCTCGATAGCCTTCAAGAGCACGTTAGAGGTGCGCTCGGGCATGCGTTCGGTGTCTTCCATAAGGATCACGCGCCACCGCCCAACCGACGGCCTATCCTGCGCCTTCATCACAAGGTCGCGGGCATCGTCAATGCTAATGCTGACCGCCTCGGTGCGAAAATGCGTAAAGTCCGAGTGCGAACCGTTCAGCACGGTCACACAGCCCTTGCAGGTGCCGCATCCGCGATCGGCAGGATCGGGCTGTTCACACAGCAGTGCTGCCGCAAAAATAAGGGCAGCTCGCCGATGCGGTGCCCCCGCCGCCCCGGTAAAAAGCCAGGCATGCGTGGGGCGTTCGGCGGATGCGTCGCGGCGCAGTTGGTCAAGCGTGCCCGCGGGCAGAATCAGCTCATCCCACAGGCTCATAGGGCGTCCTCCCCGAAACCACCGGGGGTAAGATTCTCATCCGTATCGCCGTTATCGCGGGCTAACTCTCGGGACTCCAGGAGTGGGCGAACAACCTCAAGCACCCGTTCGTGCACCGCATCCACACTTCCACAACCATCCACTACATAATGCGCACCGTCAGCGTTCTGCCGCGCAATATCAGCGAAAGCGGTGTGCACGCGGGCTTTGAAATCAGCGCCTTCCGCCTCAATCCGGTCTACGGTGCCGCGGTCGCTCATGCGCTGGGACTCATCGGTGAGGGGAACATCCAGCAGAATTGTGGCGTGCGGTATCAGATCTTCGGTTGCCCAGCGGCTTAAATCCGTGATGGTATCTTTGCCCAGATTACGTCCAATACCCTGGTAAGCTGCGGAAGAATCGAGATAACGGTCGCTGAGTACTACCGCCCCGGCAGCGAGTGCGGGACGAATCTTCTGCGCCGCATGCGCCGCACGGGATGCAGCAAAAATCAGCGCTTCGGCACGGGCATCGACCTCACTGGAACCGTGTTTAAGAACGAGTTCCCGCAGGGACTCGCCAAGGGGGGTTCCGCCCGGTTCTCGGGTAGCAATCACGGTGTAGCCTTGAGCCTCTAGAGCGGCTTGAAGCCGGGCAAGCTGGGTAGTTTTGCCCGCACCGTCACCGCCCTCGAAGACGATAAAAAGCCCGCGGCGATCGGGCGCTGAACCCGGCTGCGCGGGCGTACTCTGTGGCGTGTAGTGCAGGGAATCTTTCACCCTACTAAGGGTACCGTGCCTGCCGAACGTGATAAAGGAAGGCGAACGTTTTCATGGCGTTGTCGAGCCAGAACATGACTTTCTGCGGTGTCCGGCGTGCATGTGAGCCTTCGCTGTGCCACTCTTAAAAGCATGAGTGAAGAGAAGATGTCAGCAGAGACCTATGTGGTGAGCGGTGGTCGTCCCGCGCATGAGCATGATGCGCCGGTGAATCCGCCGATTATTTTGTCCTCAACCTACCGTGGAGCCGGTACCGTTGATACCGTCTCCGATAAAGTGTATGCGCGGTTTGCCAACCCCACCTGGGAGGCTATGGAAGAGGTCGTCGCTGGGTTGGAAGGCGGCACACACGGTCTCTTATTCCCTTCGGGTATGGCAGCGATTGCCTCGATTCTGGATTTGGTGCCGGTCGGATCGGTTATTCTCATTCCTAAACATGCCTACATGGCCTCTATTACCATGAGCAAGGATTTGCAGAAGCGCGGTATTGCTGAGGTCGTGCGCATCGATCTGGAAGATACCGATTCTGTGATCGCGGCCTTTGAAGATGCTGCCGCCCGCACCGGTGTAACCCCCGAAACCGTGGATTATGCTGCTCCGAAGGTACTCGCCTGGCTGGAGAGCCCCACGAACCCCATGCTTGAGGTCGCCGACCTGCCCGCTATTTGCGCGGCGGCGAAACGTTTGGGTGTGGTGACCGCTGTCGATAACACCTTCGCCACCCCAATTTTGCAGAAGCCTCTCTCCTTCGGTGCTGACGTGGTGGTTCACTCTGCGACCAAGTTCTTGGCGGGGCATTCGGATGTGCTCCTGGGCGTTACGGTCACCTCAAACGAGGACCTATATCAGGCAATGCTGCACCATCGCACCACCAACGGGGCTATTCCCGGACCCGTGGAGGCGTGGCTCGGCTTACGCGGTCTGCGAACCCTGGCGCTTCGCGTGGAGCGTTCGGTACACAACGCGCAGAGGCTGGCTGAGCGCTTGAGTGAGCATCCAGCAGTGGAAGAGGTACGGTACCCCGGTTTGCCCGGCAGTAATGGGCATGAGTTGGCTAAGAAGCAGATGCACGGCGGGTTCGGCGCGGTGCTGTGCGTGGTCTTGCGTGCCAGCGATGAACAAACGCAGCGTGTGGTAGAGGCTTTGCGCGTGTGGACTCCGGCAACGAGCCTTGGTGGTGTAGAATCCCTGATTGAACGCCGTCGTCGGCACGGGAGCGAACCCGACTCCATTCCGCCGTCGCTGCTGCGTCTATCGGTCGGCATTGAGAATGTCGATGATCTCTACCAGGATTTGGTGACCGCCATCGAGCAGGTCATCCAGTAAGGAAAATATGACTGCTCCTCAGCTTTTGTTTTACGCCACCCTGATTATTGACGGGTTACTTGCCCTCGTGGTGGCGTGGATTTGTATTCTCGCCTTTGTGCGGTCCGTCATGGCACCCGCGAATATGTACACGTTCAACGGCAAACGCTCCAAGAATTTCTGGATGGCTATGACCGGCGGTTCCGCCGCGGTTGGTCTGCTGGGGGTTTGGAGCGCCTTGAGCTTTACATATAACCCCAGCGCTACAAGCAGCGTGGTACTTTTCCAGCTGGTCGCCGCCACTATTTCGAGTGTTTTCCTAGCGGGAGTCTGGCCTGCCGTGGGCGGTAACCGCCGCTACTAGGCGCTCGTTTCGTCAAGGCGTGCAGCCCGTATCTTTCACCCGGGTTATAGGGTGACTTTGACCTTTTCGGCGCGTGGCGCATCCGTACAGGGTGCGCTACGCGCCGATTCGTCTTCTGCCGCGAGATATAGGGCAAGATGGCGGTGTGGTGTTGCTGGCATAAGCATGACAAACCGCCGCCCGCATGAAAAAATAGAAGCTATGACATATAAACTAGTACTCCTGCGTCACGGCCAGTCGGAGTGGAACGAAAAGAACCTGTTCACCGGCTGGGTCGATGTGAATCTGACTGATAAGGGTCGTGCTGAGGCTCAGCGCGGCGGCGAACTACTGAAAGAACGCGGCATCCTTCCCGATATTGTGCACACCTCGCTACAGCGCCGCGCTATCAACACCGCAAATATTGCCCTGGATGCGGCCGACCGCCTCTGGATTCCGGTCAAGCGTACCTGGCGTCTGAACGAGCGTCACTACGGCGCTCTGCAGGGTAAGAACAAGTCTGAGATCCGTGAAGAATACGGTGACGAGAAGTTCATGACTTGGCGTCGTTCCTACGATGTGCCACCTCCGCCGCTGGACGATAGCGACCCCTACTCGCAGGCAAACGATCCCCGCTATGCGGATGTTGAGAACGCACCCCGCACCGAGTGCCTCAAGGATGTTCTCGGTCGTATGCTTCCGTACTGGGAATCAGATATTAAGCCCGACCTTGCCGACGGTAAGACTGTGCTGGTCGCGGCGCACGGTAACTCCCTGCGCTCGCTCGTGAAGCATTTGGAGAACATCTCCGATGAGGATATCGCTGGTTTGAACATTCCGACCGGCATTCCGCTGTACTATGAGCTGGACGAGAACTTTAAGCCTCTCAAGCCGGGCGAGTACCTTGACCCTGAAGCTGCGAAGGATGCTATCGCGGCTGTTGCAAACCAGGGTAAGTAATTATTTAACGCGCATGGTAGGAGAACCCATCGTTCCGGTAGTGTTGAACTGACCGGGGCGGTGGGTTCTCATCGTTTTCAGATTGCCTCGGCACTGCGGCGGCCAGGTTTTCGCTTCAAGACACACGACACCGCCCATCAGATAGGCACTTTTAGGAAGGAATAGCCCGTTGAACGCAGGTCTTATCGCTTTTTCCTCCGGCGTTCTCGGACTGGCTCTAGGTCTTTTAAGCATGGGTATTCTGAGGCGGTTCGAGCGTGAACGACATCGCACGACCGTTGCCGAACCTGCTCTGAGCGATGGCGCAGCGCAGGTGCTCGCGGTTATTGGGCGTGCCTATGTGGTGGTAGACGAGGTCGGAGGCGTCGTGCAGGCTTCGCCGGGCGCCTACGCCATGGGGCTGGTGCGTGGGCACACTGTGCTTTCAATTGAGCTTGCCGAGATGATCCGCACCGTGCGGCACCGCGGTATTTTCGTGGAAAAAGAACTTGAGATAGCCCGGGGCGAGGACGAATTCCTGGTTATCGACTTGCGCGTGGCTCCTGTGGGAAACGAATATATTCTGGTGCTCGCCGATGACCGCACCGAAATCTCGCGTGTGCAGCGGGTACGCAACGACTTCGTGGCGAACGTTTCGCATGAGCTGAAAACTCCGGTAGGGGCAATTAGCCTGCTCGCAGAAGCCATTGAAGAAGCCCGCGATGACCCGGAATCTATCGACTATTTCACGAGTCGTCTGCACAAAGAAACAAAGCGTCTGACCGCGCTGGTCCGCGATATTATCGAACTTTCCCGCCTGCAGTCCGCCGATGTGATCGGCAGCGGAAAATTAGTATCAATCAACAGCCTGGTGGCGGAGGCGGTGGACCGTTCCAAGCTCGCCGCCGAAGCCAAGAACATCACCATCCATACGGATGCCCACGCCGACCGTGAGGTTTATGCAGACCCCGAACTGCTTGGGATCGCGGTGCACAACCTCATTGAGAACGCGGTGCGGTATTCTCCCGAAGATACCCGCGTTGATGTCACGGTCGAAACCTCGCAGGAGAACCTGCTGATTTCGGTGACAGATCAGGGCGCCGGAATCTCTGAGGAAGACCAGAAACGTATTTTTGAGCGTTTTTATCGCGTAGACCCGGCCCGTTCACGGCAAACCGGCGGTACCGGTCTGGGGCTGAGCATCGTCAAGCACGTGATGGCGCAGCACGGTGGCATGGTCACCGTGGGTTCGACCCTGGGGGAGGGCTCCACATTTACGCTGAGTCTGCCGCTTGCCGAGGCAGATCACTCGACCCCTGAGATCCTGGAATCCGCCGATAACTCGTGAGCTGAGCTACACTAGCTACAGGACTTAAAACAGAGGTAACGATGACGAAAATTCTGCTTGTTGAGGATGAAGAGGCGCTCTATGACCCGCTGTCTTTCCTACTCGGGCGCGAAGGTTTTACGCCCGTTGTAGTCGATAACGGTCTGGATGCGGTGCCTGCCTTTGAGAGAGAAGATCCAGATCTAGTGCTCCTTGACGTGATGCTTCCCGGAATGTCCGGCATGGAGGTGTGCAAGAAAATTCGCGCATCCTCCTCGGTTCCGATCATCATGCTGACCGCTAAGGATTCCGAGATTGACAAGGTGCTCGGGCTCGAACTTGGGGCTGATGACTATGTGACTAAGCCGTACTCTTCGCGGGAGCTGATGGCACGCATCCGGGCGGTGCTGCGGAGGCAGAGCCCCGACCACGGCGATGAGCAGGATCAGAAAGCTTTGGCGGCTGGTCCGGTGCGTATGGATGTGGAGCGTCACGTCGTCACCGTGGACGGTGAGGAAGTTTCCATGCCCCTGAAAGAGTTTGAACTTTTAGAGATTTTGCTTCGCAACACCGGTCGCGTGATGACGCGCGCCCAGCTGATTGAGCGGGTCTGGGGCGCGGATTATGTGGGCGATACGAAGACATTAGATGTGCACATTAAACGCCTGCGCTCTAAGATCGAGCCGAAGGCATCCACACCTCGCTATGTGATTACGGTGCGCGGGCTGGGCTATAAATTTGAGGCGTAGAGACTCGCCCATCTCCATACAGAAAAAGGCTCTTTATGTCACGTAAAGAGCCTTTTTTCTATACCTTGAGAGGGTGAAACCCTCACCAGCGCTACTGCACGTTCTCGTAGACGGGTACGCTCGCCGTAGGGGCCGGGGCTGGGACTTCCTCAGATTCGTCGTATGAAGGAGTCTCTGCCGGTTCAGGAGCCGTAGGTACAGCGGTCGCCGTATTCGTGGGAACGGCAGTTGCCGATGTGCTCGGCGTTGGGGTTTTCGCAGGCGTGCTGGCACTGGGAGTTGCCGCATGAGAGGACTGCGAGGATGCACGCGAGCTCGCCGCATTCGGCATATAGGAAGCGTACTCCTTGAGAGTTCCGTCTAAGACCGGAATATTTAGGGTCGTGGATTGATCGTTCGAAGAAACCTGAGTATTCGCCAGGGTCTCACCGGGAGTCTGCGAAATCTTCGGCACGATCACCTGAGAATCATTACTTTCTAAACGTACCTGCTGGCCCTTGGCAACCTTGACGGATTTCTCGCCGCTGGGGAACGCGAAGGTAACGGTAATATCGTGGTCGCTCTTATTCAGGATAGTGCCGAGCAGACGACCATCCGCGCCTTTGCCGGATGAAACCATCATGATATTGCGAAGCTCAACGCCGTTAAGATCGGCCTTAACCCCGTCGGATGCAGCATACTGCAGGGTTGTCGGCTGGGTATAGATATAACCGCAGCCGGTTGCTGATATGAGCGCGGCTGCAATAGCCACACCCGCACCGGCGCGCTTAAGAGAGTGGGAAACGGCGAACTTCACGGCGCGTCCTCCTAGATTCTGATGAGCCCTGCGACTCTGTGTGCGTGCATATAAAGCCGCCTTGCACGCGCAGTCCTTCGAGCGCACAGAAGCGACACAAGATTTGACTCTCGCACTCTAGTTTAGCAATGTGATGACAAATCGTCAGTATGAGACCTGCACATGACGCCGGTTTTATGCCGTCCTCGGGAAAACACCATGGAACTTTGCGAGTCTCGCTCAGCGTCATAAACCTGCGCAAACATCTCAAAACCTCAGAAGCACACTATCGGGTACCCTCTTAGATGTGACTGAAAACTATCCAGAGGCTCTAGCCACGAATGCTTCCCCGACAGCTCGCACCGCCATCGTCGTGCTCGGTGCGGGTTCCGGCACCCGCCTCAAAGAAAAGATGCCTAAAGCCGCCGTCGATGTACACGGAAAAACCCTGCTGTACTGGGCGCTTGAGCGCGCGCGTGCCTCGGGTATTGCGGAACGTATCGTTGTAACGGTTCCGACTGACTGTGCGCACCGGTGCCCGCAATTACTGGCCGATGCTGCCGAATTTGATGCTCTCGTTACGGAAGGCGGCAACACCCGCACCGCATCGGTCATCGCCGCCCTGGATGCGCTCGCCGCCGAAAACCCATCCATCGAGCGGGTGCTTATTCACGATTGCGCCCGCGCGTTTACGCCTCCCCAGGTTTTCCGCACGGTCGCCCAAGCACTGACTGCCGGTCATCGGGCCGTTATCCCCGTCGTTCCCGTGATCGACACTATTAAAACCGTGGATGCGCATGGCACCGTCACCGGCACGCCCTCCCGTGCACTTATGCGTGCCGTACAAACCCCGCAAGGCTTCAGGATCGACACTCTGCGTGCCGCGCATGAGCACAGCCGCACGCTTGAGGCTTCAGTCGCCGAGCAAATTACCGATGATGCAATGGCGGTCGAGGCATACGGAGAACAGGTACATACCGTGACTGGGCATACCGACGCTTTCAAAATCACGACCCCGCTCGATTTGCGCATAGCGCGCGCACTCTACCCGACTGCGCCAGAATCCGCCCGCTGCTGAAACTAAGCACACAACCGCGATGAAAGGCACCTTCATGACAGATATAACCAGCGCACAGAACAGCCCCACCCCTCAGACCCCCCTCATACCTCGAGTAG
>ERZ1036435.25-NODE-25-length-140851-cov-358.923869_pt1 | contig 140851 bp, 137 predicted proteins | sample MGYA00514223_ERZ1036435 | MGnify/ENA primary metagenome ERZ1036435 (study PRJEB33795, sample SAMN09464927) | human gut metagenome | host: Homo sapiens | place: USA: Stanford, California | collected 2016-08 | study: EMG produced TPA metagenomics assembly of the...
GTAACAAACCAGTTCTTCCATACGTACCAGGTCACACACCTGTTGATGGAAACGGACAACCACTTAAACCAGTAGATCCAAAAGATCCATCAAAAGGATACGAAGTACCAAATGTTCCAACTAATCCAGGTGAAGATACACCAATCAACTACGTAGCGAACAAAGCGAACCTAGTAGTTAAATATGTAGATGAAAAAGGCAAAGACCTTCTACCTTCAGAAACTACAGAAGGTAAAGTAGGTGATGAGTATGCTACAAGTGGAAAAGTTATTACTGGATACGTATTGGAACGTGTAGAAGGTGAAGCTAAAGGTAAGATTGGAGAAAACGGTACAACAGTAACTTATGTTTACAAACCACTTGGTTCATGGGTACCAAACATTCCAGGTCAACCAACAAACCCAATCAAGTATCCAAATGATCCAACGGATCCAACAAAACCAGGAAGTAACAAACCAGTTCTTCCATACGTACCAGGTCACACACCTGTTGATGGAAACGGACAACCACTTAAACCAGTAGATCCAAAAGATCCATCAAAAGGATACGAAGTACCAAATGTTCCAACTAACCCAGGTGAAGATACACCAATTAATTACATTCCAAACAGTCCTAAGACAAATCCAACTCCTTACCTAGGACCAACTCCGGCTCCAACTCCTAAACCAGAGCCTAAGTCGGAACCAGCACCAGTTCCAACAACACCAGAGACTCCTGAACAACCAGTAGCTCCAGTGCAACCGGAACAACCAACAACTCCAAGCCAACCAGCTGTTCCAACACCAGCTGAACCATCAGTAGCAACTGATTCAGCTACCCAACCAGCAACACCTAAATATGTTGATGGTCAAAAAGAATTGCCTAACACAGGTACAGAAGCTAACGCTAGCCTCGCAGCGCTTGGACTTTTTGGAGCCCTAAGTGGATTTGGACTTCTTGCTCGCAAGAAAAAAGAAGACTAAAAACTCATAGTTTTTGAGAAGATGATTCGTCATCTTCTTTTTTCATTTCAGAGTTTTTACTTGCGTAAAAAATTTTTTTCTAGTATAATAGTTTATTGTGAGCGAACCTCACTTACCCCTTGCAAAGTCTTGGGGTCATTAGACCAAAAGGAGGAACATATCAATGGCTAAATACGAAATTCTTTATATCATTCGTCCAAACATTGAAGAAGAAGCTAAAAACGCTTTGGTAGCACGTTTTGACTCTATTTTGACTGACAACGGTGCAACTGTTGTTGAATCAAAAACTTGGGAAAAACGTCGTCTTGCATACGAAATCCAAGATTTCCGTGAAGGACTTTACCACATCGTTAACGTTGAAGCAAACGACGATGCAGCTCTTAAAGAGTTTGACCGTCTTTCAAAAATCAACGCTGACATTCTTCGTCACATGATCGTCAAAACTGACGCGTAAGAAGGTAAACTATGATTAACAATGTTGTACTTGTAGGGCGTATGACACGTGACGCTGAGTTGCGTTATACCCCATCAAATGTAGCAGTTGCGACTTTTACTCTTGCAGTAAACCGTACATTTAAGAGTCAAAATGGCGAACGTGAGGCTGATTTTATCAATGTCGTTATGTGGCGCCAACAGGCTGAGAACCTTGCTAACTGGGCTAAAAAAGGCTCACTTATCGGGGTGACAGGCCGTATCCAGACTCGTAGTTACGATAACCAGCAAGGACAACGTGTCTACGTGACAGAGGTCGTGGCTGAGAATTTCCAAATGTTGGAAAGCCGTAGTGTGCGTGAGGGTCACACAGGTGGAGCTTATTCTGCACCAACTGCAAACTATTCAGCGCCTACAAATTCAGTACCAGACTTTTCACGTGATGAAAATCCATTTGGAGCAACAAATCCATTGGATATTTCAGATGATGATTTACCATTCTAATGGACAACTAAAATTATAAAGGAGAAAAAACATGGCTCAACAACGTCGTGGCGGATTCAAACGCCGTAAAAAAGTTGATTACATCGCAGCAAACAAAATTGAATATGTTGATTACAAAGATACTGAGCTTCTTAGCCGTTTCGTTTCAGAACGTGGGAAAATCCTTCCTCGTCGTGTAACAGGAACTTCAGCTAAAAACCAACGTAAAGTAACAACAGCTATCAAACGCGCTCGCGTAATGGCTTTGATGCCTTTCGTAAACGAAGATTAAAAAAGAGGTCCGGATGGACCTCTTTTTCACGAGCTTTGAAATGAGAGAGCGAGTTTGGGTCCGAGTGGACCTCTTTTTCAGACCCGGTTGGGTCTTTTTTCACGAGATAGTTTTTTTCTGACCTTGGCGTGCTATAATGGTAATAAAAAGAGTAAAGGTGAGTAAGCCAAAGATGAATTGTACGATTAGAAATATGATTAAGTCTGATATTGAATCCTTTTCTCATGGATTTATGAATCAAGGTTGGCCTGGTAGAGAGGAAATTTTGGCTAGATATTTTCTGGAACAGGAAGGTGGGGAGAGAGAAGTCTTAGTTGCAGAGATTGATGGTGCTGTAGCGGGCTATGTTACCATTTTGCCCTCTGCTAAATATGGTCCTTTTGCAGAAGTCTATCCAGAGTTATCAGATTTTAATGTGTTTGAGCCTTTTCGAAATCAAGGGATTGGGAATCAACTGCTAGAAGAAGCAGAAAAACGAGTCAAGTTTGTTTCGAGTAAGGTCACTCTTGGTGTAGGTTTGCACTTAGGCTATGGCCCTGCCCAGAGATTGTACATCAAACGAGGCTATATTCCAGATGGTTCAGGCGTTTGGTATCGAAATCAGCCGTTGGAAATGAATGCAACTAGCCAAAATAATGATGATTTAGTTCTGTACTTATCCAAGAAGTTCGTATAAGAGATAGCGAATTTCTTTGAAAATAGGGGATTTCTCTACTTTATGGTATAATGGAAAGAGTTAGATTGAAAGAGGTAGTGAGATGGATGCCAAATTAAGATACAAGGCAAAGAAAATCAAGATTGTCTTTTTTGATATTGATGATACATTGCGGAATTCAAAGACAGGTTTTATTCCAGCTTCAATCCCAACTGTTTTTAAGCAATTACGTGAGAAAGGAATTTTGACAGGTATTGCTTCTGGACGAGGGATTTTTGGTGTCGTTCCAGAGATTCGTGAACTCAAACCTGATTTTTTTGTAACTTTGAATGGGGCTTATATCGAAGATAAAAAAGGCCAGGTCATTTATCAGCATCAGATTGAGAAATCAGATGTTGAGGAGTATATCTCTTGGGCTAAGCAAGAGGGAATTGAGTATGGTTTAGTTGGAAGTCATGCTGCCAAGTTGTCGACTCGCACCGATATGATGAGTGAAGCTATCAATCCAATTTACCCTGACTTGGATGTAGATCCAGATTTCCATGAAAAAGAAGATATCTATCAGATGTGGACTTTTGAAGATAAGGGAGATGACTTGAGCTTGCCTGATAGTCTCTCGGACAAACTTCGCATGGTTCGTTGGCATGAGCATTCGTCTGATATTGTGCCGATTTCAGGCTCCAAAGCGACAGGTGTGGAAAAGGTTGTGGAACACCTAGGCTTGAAACCAGAGAACGTCATGGTCTTTGGAGATGGGCTGAATGACTTGGAACTCTTTGATTATGCTGGAATCAGCGTTGCAATGGGAATTTCTCATGATAACATCAAAGAAAAAGCAGATTATATAACAAAAACACTAGAAGAAGATGGCATTTTTGATGCCTTAGAAGGATTTGGTATGGTAGAAAAAGAATTGCATTTCCCACAAGTAGACATTGAAACAGTAGAAGGTCCTCTTGCGACCATTAAGACCAATCACGGAGACTTGCGTATCAAGCTCTTCCCTGAACATGCTCCAAAAACAGTGGCTAACTTTGTTGCTCTTTCAAAAGATGGCTACTATGATGGAGTCATTTTCCACCGTATTATCAAGGACTTTATGATCCAAGGTGGAGACCCAACTGGAACGGGTATGGGTGGCGAGTCAATCTACGGCGAATCATTTGAGGATGAGTTCTCAGAAGAACTTTACAATATCCGTGGTGCCCTTTCAATGGCCAATGCTGGTCCAAATACCAACGGTAGCCAGTTCTTTATCGTACAAAATCAACATTTGCCTTATTCAAAGAAAGAAATTGCTCGTGGTGGTTGGCCAGAACCGATCGCAGAAATCTATGCCAACCAAGGTGGAACCCCTCACCTAGACCGCCGTCATACTGTTTTTGGTCAGCTATCTGATGAAGCTTCTTATGCAGTCTTGGATGCCATTGCTTCTGTTGAGACAGGGGCTATGGACAAGCCAGTTGAAGATGTCGTGATTGAAACAATTGAAATCGAGGACTAAGATGAAAATCGGTGATAAGCTAAAGGGGCGTATTACAGGGATTCAGCCCTATGGTGCTTTTGTTGAACTAGAGACGGGTGATACGGGACTGATTCACATTTCAGAGATTCGAACAGGATTTATTGAAAATATTCATGACGCCTTGAAAGTCGATGAAGAGGTTCAAGTTCAAGTAGTGGATTTAGATGAATTTACAGGGAAAGCTAGTCTTTCTATTCGCACTTTGGAGGAAGAAAAGCACCAGTTTCCGAGACGGAGACGTTTTTCAAGCGACCGTTTTAACTACGGCTTCGCACCTCTTAAACGAATGATGCCAATTTGGACCAAGGAAGCCCTTCAACATTTGAAGAAGCAGAAGAATTAGTTAGAAATCTATATTCTTTGTAATGTTAATATAAATTTGCTATAATAGGACCATGGAAGAAGAACAATTATTAAAATCAGGAGAGCGCATTAACCAGCTCTTTTCGACAGATATCAAAATCATTCAAAATAGAGAGGTTTTTAGCTATTCGGTGGATAGTGTTCTCTTGTCACGATTTCCACGTTTTCCTAAAAAGGGCTTGATAGTGGATTTTTGTGCTGGAAATGGAGCAGTTGGGCTATTTGCTAGTACTCGGACTCAGGCACAGATTTTGGCTGTTGAGATTCAGGAGCGTTTGGCAGATATGGCTGAACGCTCTGTTCGTTTGAATGGTTTGGAAGAGCAGATGGAGGTCATCTGTGATGATTTGAAAAATATGCCTTCTCGTATACAGGGAAGTAAGGTGGATATGATTTTGTGTAATCCGCCCTATTTCAAGGTGGATCCTCATTCCAACTTGAACGAGAGTGAACATTATCTCTTGGCGCGACATGAAATCACGACCAATTTGGAAGAAATCTGTCGTAGTGCCCAGAGTATTCTCAAGTCTAATGGGCGTTTGGCTATGGTTCATCGTCCTGATCGACTTTTAGATATCTTGGACAGCTTACAACGGCATAATCTAGCCCCTAAGCGCCTGCAGTTTGTTTATCCAAAAAGAGAAAAGGAAGCCAATATGCTTTTGATTGAGGCTATCAAGGATGGTTCAACAAGCGGTTTTAAGGTCTTGCCACCTCTCATTGTCCACAATGATGATGGCTCCTATACGCCCGAACTTGAAGAGATTTATTATGGATCATAAGGCTTATATGTATGTGCTGGAGTGTCGTGATGGTTCCTATTATACAGGATATACGACTGATGTGAGAAGACGCCTCGATGTCCACAATAGTGGGAAGGGAGCCAAATATACACGAGCCCGTTTGCCGGTCAAACTCATCTATGCTCAAGGTTTTGCTAGCAAGGAAGAAGCCATGTCGGCAGAAGCCCTTCTCAAGCGTAAGAAGAGGCCACAGAAGGAAAGATTTTTATCTGAAAATCAAGATAGAAATTTACTCATACTCAATGAAAATCAAAGATCAAACTAGGAAGCTAGCCGTAGTCAGTACTTGAGTACGGCAAGGCGAAGCTGACGTGGTTTGAAGAGATTTTCGAAGAGTATCAGTTATTTTGAAGAATTGTGAGGAGCCCTTTGACTCCTCTTACTTTTGTCAAAAAGCGAAAAAAATGCTACAATAAAGAGAATAAATAAAATGAGGTATTATCATGTCTAAGATTCTAGTATTTGGTCACCAAAATCCAGACTCAGATGCCATCGGGTCATCTGTAGCCTTTGCCTACCTTGCAAAAGAAGCATACGGTTTGGATACGGAAGCTGTTGCTCTTGGAACTCCAAATGAAGAAACAGCCTTTGTCTTGAACTATTTTGGTGTAGAAGCACCGCGTGTTATCACTTCTGCCAAAGCAGAAGGAGCAGAGCAAGTTATCCTGACTGACCACAATGAATTCCAACAATCTGTATCAGATATCGCTGAAGTAGAAGTTTATGGTGTTGTAGATCACCACCGTGTGGCTAACTTTGAAACTGCAAGCCCACTCTACATGCGTTTGGAGCCAGTTGGTTCAGCGTCTTCAATCGTTTACCGTATGTTCAAAGAACATGGTGTGGCTGTGCCTAAAGAGATTGCTGGTTTGATGCTTTCAGGTTTGATTTCAGATACCCTTCTTTTGAAATCACCAACAACACACCCAACAGATAAGGTTATTGCTCCTGAATTGGCTGAATTAGCTGGTGTCAACTTGGAAGAATATGGTTTAGCTATGTTGAAAGCTGGTACAAACTTGGCTAGCAAGTCTGCTGACGAATTGATTGACATCGATGCTAAAACTTTTGAATTGAACGGAAATAATGTCCGTGTTGCCCAAGTAAACACAGTGGACATCGCTGAAGTATTGGAACGCCAAGCAGAAATTGAAACTGCAATGCAAGCTGCCAACGAAGCAAACGGCTACTCTGACTTTGTCTTGATGATTACAGATATCGTCAACTCAAATTCAGAAATCTTGGCTCTTGGTGCCAATATGGGCAAGGTCGAAGCGGCTTTCAACTTCAAACTTGAAAACAACCACGCTTTCCTTGCTGGTGCCGTTTCACGTAAGAAACAAGTGGTACCTCAATTGACTGAAAGCTTTAATGCTTAAGATTTTGTTCATCAATTCAAATTAGGAAAGGCTAGTTTGAATTATATCGAAAGGAGTTTCGGCTCCTTTTTTTCTAGGAGTGAAGCATGTTAGAAAATGGCGATTTGATTTTTGTGAGAGATGAGTCAGATATGGGACAGGCCATCCAGACTTCCACAGGCAACTATAACCATGTTGCCATTTATTTGGATGGGATGATTTACCACGCTAGTGGAGAATTTGGTGTGGTCTGTCAGGAACCGGCAGATTTCTTTGAATCCAATCATTTGTACGATATTTATATCTACCTAGAAATGGATATCCATTCGGTGAAGGAAAGAGCTTGTAAATATCTTGGAGCTCCCTACAATGCTTCTTTCTATCCAGATGGCGCTGGTTTCTACTGTTCCCAGTACATGGCAGAAATTCTCCCCATTTTTGAAACTATTCCCATGAAATTTGGAGATGGTGAGCAGGAGATTAGTGATTTTTGGAGGGAGTATTACAGAGAACTAGGTCTGCCTGTTCCTTTGAACCAGCCGGGGACCAATCCCAGTCAGTTGGCAGCATCGCCTCTGTTAGAATGTAAAGAAAGGAATCTTCATGATTCAGATTTTTAATCCATCTCGTTTGACGAGACAGCCATTTTTTAGAGAATTGATCCGCTATCTAGACCAGCATGATGATGTTATTTTGAGAGAAATTAAGGCTCAATTTCCAGATGTTGCAGTTGATAAACTCATGGAAGAGTATATAAAGGCAGGTTTGATTCTACGAGAAAATAAGCGTTATTACCTTAATCTTCCTATGCTGGAATCACTCGATAGTCTCGAACTGGATCAAGAGATTTTTGTCAGCGAAGATAGTCCGGCCTATCAAGCCTTGTTAGAGCAGAGTTTTGAGACGGAATTACGAAATCAAACCAATGCAGCTATTTTAGTTGAAAAGACGGACTTTGCGAGATCAAAAATGACCCTGTCCAATTATTTCTACAAGGTCAAACATCAGTATCCTTTGACAGAAAAACAGCAGGAACTCTATGACATTTTGGGAGATGTTAATCCTGAGTATGCTCTCAAATATATGACGACTTTTTTGTTGAAATTTCTCAGAAAAGACCAGCTTATACAGAAACGCTGTGATATCTTTGTGGATAGTTTGGTCGTCCTAGGTTATATTGTCCAAAATGAAGAGGGGAAGTATGAGTTGGCCGTCGATTTTGATAAGGAAAGATTAACTTTCTACTTGGTTTGATTTCTTGTTTCTGAGCACATTGTTTGACTTTCCTTAGTATTCGGTATAAACTATATGTAACCGGTAACACATATCGGAATAAAATTAAAGGAGACAATCATATGTCACTTGAAAACAAATTGGAACAAGCAACAGGCGCTATCAAAGAAGGATTTGGTAAAGTTACTGGGGATGGCAAGACTGAAGCAGAAGGCGCTGTAGAAAAGACAGTTGCTAAGGCAAAAGAAGTAGTTGAAGATGCTAAAGGTGCTGTAGAAGGTGCCGTTGAAGGTTTGAAAAACGCTTTTAAATAAAAATAGAAAAAATCAAGGGTTGCATTTCCCTTGATTTTTTACGATCCTTATAAATAATTTTCTGCTACGGCGGCATCTCCAGGATAGGCTTCTTTTTTTCCTTGGACGATTTGGTAGCAATCGGCTCCCTTACCAGCAATAATAACTGCATCTAATTCTTGACTTGTGATAGTCATCGCTGCCTTGATGGCTTCTTGTCGATCCGCAATTTTTTCAACAGGATGATTGATGTAGCTACTAATTTCATCTGCAATGGCCATTGGGTCTTCATAGTTGGGGTCATCAGCAGTCAGAAAGACTTGAATCTCAGGGTGTTGATTCAGGAGGAGGCCAAAGTCCTTACGACGGCTTTCTCCCTTGTTTCCTGTCGATCCCAGAACCAGTGCAATTTTTCCAGTTTGATGAGTTTCTACAACATTAATGAGTTTTTTCAGACTGTCCCCATTGTGGGCATAGTCGATGAAAATCTTGGCACCATTTTTCTGAGTCAGGACTTCCATACGACCAGGAACACGGGTTGCAGCGATTCCTTTTTTGATGTCCTCAAGACTAGCTCCCAGACGGAGGCAAGCAAGTCCAGAAGCAACGGCATTTTCTTGGTTGAAGTGACCGATCAGTTGGATATCATAATCACCAGCGAGTTTACCTGTAGCTGAAAAGCTAAAGGCTTTAGAATTCTCGATTTGGTTACTTGATTGACTACCATAAAAATCATGGTCTTGATCTTCCACCTGTTCTTTCAAGACTGAGAAGTGGTCCATGTCGCTGTTAATGACTACTGCTCGGCTATTTTCCATCAAGAGACGCTTGTGGTAGAAGTAGTCTTCAAAGCTAGGGTGTTCAATCGGGCCGATATGGTCTGGACTGATATTGAGGAAAACTCCCACATCAAAGGTGAGACCATAGACACGTTTGACCAGATAGGCTTGACTGGATACCTCCATGATGAGGTGGGTGCGGCCATTTTGCACAGCTTGATTCATCATATCAAAGAGGTCAATGCTCTCAGGAGTTGTCAATGCAGACTTAAAGAAAGTCTTGCCATCTAGAGTTGTGTTCATAGTCGAGAGCATAGCCGGTCGATGCCCTTGAGATAAGATATTATAAGCGAAATAGGCTGCTGTTGTCTTACCCTTGGTTCCAGTAAAGGCAAGGAGTTTAAGTTTTTCCTGTGGATTGCCATAAAATTCCATAGCTACCAAACTCATGGCTTTCTTGATATCGCTGACGATAATAGCAGGAATACCAACTTCATAGTCTTCTTCAGCCACATACCAACCGAGGCCTTGAGAGATGGCAGAAATCAAAAATTCCTTCTTAAAGGCAGCACCTTTTACAAAAAAAAGAGTGTCTTCTTTTACTTTTCGGCTGTCGTAACTAATGCTATCAAAAACAACTTTGCTGTAGTTGTAGTGATAATGTCCTTGGTCGATAATCTCACGGAAGAGACCATCTTTCTTTAAAATATCTAATACGGTTTCAATCTTTATCATACTTTCTATTGTAAACCGAAAGTCGTAAATTTACAAGTGACAAGGAAAAGTTTATAATGGAAGATGAGGAATTTTTCCTAGTGATTAAAATTAAATGAGGAATTTATGTCTAACGAAAACAATCACCAGCAGGCCCAGATGTTACGGGGGACTGCTTGGCTAACGGCTAGTAACTTTATCAGTCGTCTACTCGGTGCCATTTATATCATCCCTTGGTATATCTGGATGGGGTCTTATGCGGCTACAGCAAATGGTCTCTTTACCATGGGCTATAATATCTATGCCTGGTTCTTGCTGGTTTCAACAGCAGGGATTCCAGTTGCGGTTGCCAAGCAAGTGGCCAAGTACAATACCATGCGAGAAGAGGAGCATAGCTTTGCCCTGATTCGGAGCTTTTTAGGCTTTATGACGGGATTAGGTCTTGTTTTTGCACTAGTCTTGTATGTCTTTGCTCCATGGCTAGCAGACTTGTCGGGTGTAGGGAAAGACCTGATCCCAATCATGCAGAGCTTGGCTTGGGCGGTCTTGATTTTCCCATCTATGAGTGTCATTCGAGGCTTCTTCCAAGGAATGAATAACCTGAAACCTTATGCTATGAGCCAAATCGCTGAGCAGGTCATTCGTGTTATCTGGATGCTTTTAGCTACCTTTATGATTATGAAAATGGGCTCAGGAGATTATCTAGCAGCCGTTACCCAATCCACATTTGCTGCCTTTGTCGGCATGGTAGCCAGTTTTGCAGTTTTGATCTATTTCCTTGCCAAAGAAGGATTACTTAAAAGAGTCCTTGAAACAGGAGATAAGATAAACAGCAAGCGTCTTTTGGTCGACACCATTAAGGAAGCCATTCCTTTTATCCTGACAGGATCTGCTATCCAGCTTTTCCAGATTTTGGACCAGATGACTTTTATCAATAGTATGAGCTGGTTTACCAACTATAGTAATGAAGACTTGGTTGTCATGTTTTCTTATTTCTCTGCCAATCCTAATAAAATCACTATGATTTTGATTTCTGTTGGGGTTTCGATTGGGAGTGTCGGTTTGCCACTTTTGACTGAAAACTATGTCAAGGGGGATTTGAAGGCAGCTTCTCGTCTTGTTCAGGACAGCATTACCATGCTTTTTGTATTCCTGCTACCAGCAACAGTTGGAGTAGTCATGGTAGGAGAACCTCTCTATACAGTCTTTTATGGCAAACCAGATAGTTTGGCTATGGGCTTGTTTGTCTTTGCAGTTTTGCAGTCTACTATTTTAGGCTTGTACATGGTCTTGTCTCCAATGCTTCAGGCCATGTTCCGCAACCGCAAGGCTGTTCTCTATTTTATCTATGGTTCGATTGCCAAGCTAGTCTTGCAAATACCTACTATCGCCCTCTTCCACAGTTACGGGCCTTTGATTTCCACAACCATCGGTCTTATCATTCCTAACGTCTTGATGTATCGGGATATTTGTCAAGTAACTGGTGTTAAGCGCAAGGTGATTTTGAAGCGAACCATTTTAATCAGTTTGTTGACTCTTTTCATGTTTCTTGTAGTTGGGACATTGCAGTGGATTTTAGGATTTGTATTCCAACCAAGTGGACGTTTGTGGAGCTTCCTTTATGTAGCTCTTGTCGGTGCCATGGGTGGAGGAGTATACGGAGTCATGAGTCTCCGTACTCGTTTGTTAGATAAGGTGATTGGAAAAGCCCAAGCAGATCGCCTGCGAGCAAAATTAAAAATTTCTCAATAATTTTTTATAAATAAAAGGGATAATTTGAACATTTCTATCATGAAATGCTTGAATTATTCTCTTTTTATTATTTTGTAGAATAATTTCTATAGTTTGTAGATAGAAATTTTATTTTTCTTAAATTTTACTTAGAAAACTATTGACTAAATAAAACCCAAGTTGTATAATAAGACAAATATTTAAATCAGGAGGTTCTGGAAATGAAAAAGTCTAAGGCCAAGTATGCAACGCTTGCAGGTGTCGTGTTAAGTGCAGGTATTTTGTTAAGTGCGTGTGGAAATTCTAGCACAGGATCAAAAACATATAACTATGTTTACTCAAGCGATCCATCTAGTTTGAACTATCTAGCAGAAAACCGTGCAACAACAAATGATATTGTGACCAATCTGGTAGATGGTCTCATGGAAAATGACCAATACGGGAACTATGTTCCATCCTTGGCAGAGGATTGGAGTGTTTCTAAGGACGGTTTGACCTATACTTACAAACTTCGTAAGGATATTAAGTGGTATACTGCAGATGGGGAAGAATATGCTCCTGTAACTGCCCAAGATTTTGTGACAGGTTTGAAATATGCGGCTGATAAAAAATCAGAAGCCTTGTACTTAGTGCAAGAATCTGTTGCTGGTTTAGATGACTATATCACTGGTAAAACAAGCGACTTTTCAACTGTCGGAGTTAAGGCTCTTGATGACCAAACCGTTCAATATACCTTGACACGACCAGAACCTTACTGGAACTCAAAAACAACTTCAACCATTCTCTTCCCAGTCAACGCTGATTTCTTGAAATCAAAAGGGGATGATTTTGGGAAGGTAGACCCATCTAGCATTTTGTACAATGGACCTTTCTTGATGAAATCCTTTGTTTCAAAATCAGTTATCGAATTCAAGAAAAATCCTAGTTACTGGGATGCTAAAAATGTTTTTGTAGATGATGTGAAATTGGCCTATTATGATGGTAGTGACCAGGATGCACTGGCTCGTAACTTCGTGGAGGGGGCTTATAGCTATGCTCGTCTCTATCCAAACAGTTCAAGCTTTGAAGGAATTAAAGAGAAGAATAAGGACAATATCATCTATAGCATGCAAGATGCTACATCTTACTTCTTAAACTTCAACTTGGATAGAAAATCTTATAAATTCACTTCAAAAACAAGTGATGCTGAGAAGAAGTCTACACAAGAAGCGGTTCTTAACAAAAACTTCCGTCAAGCCATTAACTTTGCCTATGATCGTACAGCTTACGGGGCTCAATCTCAAGGAGAAGAGGGGGCAACTAAGATTTTGCGTAACCTCGTCGTTCCTCCAAACTTCGTAAGTATTAACGGGAAAGACTTTGGTGAAGTAGTAGCCTCTAAGATGGTCAACTATGGCAAGGAATGGCAAGGAATCAACTTTGCGGATGCCCAAGATCCATACTACAATGCTGAAAAAGCCAAGGCTAAATTTGCAGAAGCTAAGAAAGAACTCCAAGCTAAAGGAGTTCAATTCCCTATCCACTTAGATAAAACTGTAGATTTGACAAATAAGGCAGAAATTCAAGGAATCAATTCCATGAAGCAATCAATAGAATCTGTCTTAGGTGCAGATAATGTTGTGATTGATGTTCATCAACTTTCTACAGAGGACTATGAAAGTTCAGGTTATCTTGCTCAAACTGCAGCTCAGAAGGATTATGATCTTTACAACGGTGGTTGGAGTCCAGACTATCAAGATCCTTCAACCTATCTTGACGTCTTTAACGTTAATTCTGGTGGTTTGATGCAAAATCTAGGTATAGAGCCTGGTGAAGCCAATGATAAAGCCAAGGCTGTTGGACTGGATGTCTACACTCAAATGTTGGAAGAAGCTAATAAGGAGCAAGATCCAGCTAAACGTTATGAAAAATATGCAGATGCCCAAGCTTGGTTAGTAGATAGCTCTCTAGCAATTCCAAATGTTTCACTAGGCGGAACACCAACATTGAGAAAAATTGTTCCTTTCTCAACACCATATTCATTGGCTGGTAATAAAGGGGTTGAATCTTATAAATACCTCAAATTACAAGATAAGACAGTCACAAAAGACGAATATGAAAAAGCCAAAGAAAAATGGTTGAAAGAAAAAGAAGAATCTAATAAAAAAGCTCAAGAAGAATTGGCAAAACATGTGAAATAGGGATTTTTCAAGAAAAACGATGGTTTCGAAAGAAGCTGTCGTTTTTTAATAGAATGATGGTAAATTTGGAAGAAAAATCTCACATTTTTTTCTTTGTTTCTTAAATTTATGTTATAATGAATATAACAAAAACGTGAGACTCTATTTTCGAAAATCTACCCAGTGTTAACTAAAGTATGCACTTGCTAGGATGATTTTATAGGAGGGATGCCATCTGCTGGAAAAGTAAGATAAAACGCAATAATTGATAAGTTCTTCTTTAAGTGAAGAATTCTTAACTGGCTATTTAGTAATTTTTATGGAGGTAACATCATGGGTGCTATTATGGAGTTTGCAACAGAAAAACAGATTGCATCATTTCTTTCAACTTGTCGCATTGAAGGGCAAAAGAATTTTCTGATGGCTTTCAAGAAAAAGACATGGTTGAAATCCTTTATTGATTTTTTCATTATAGGTGGTTCCTACTATGTTCAGTCGAGTGTGAAGCCTAAGATTCTGGCATTCACACCTAAGGGAATCTACTTGATGGACATCAGTGATGTAACAGAAAATCATTCTAATCACGTCGTAGAGATGCTTTGGAGTCAAGTTCAAGATTTTACTTATAAGACAGCCTTGAATACAGTTAGACTGAACTGGAACTATCAAAATGAAGACTATATTTTTTCTGTGGATGTCGGTCAGATTGGTCAGCATGTGGGCCAGTATCAATTTAATAAAGACCATTATGACTATTTAGCCCAACAGGATTTCTTTCAGTCTAAGTAAGTTCTAGCAATCATCGTCACAAAAGAATCTGGAAGCTTTTCTGGATTCTTTTTTAACTTTATTCGATAAATGTATAGTTTGAAACTATAACTAGCTCTTGAAAAGAAGAAAATGAGTTGGTGAAAATAAGTGGTACAATAGTTACTATAGATTTGGAGGTATTGTATGAGCAAGGAATTACACATCAACACAATTTTGGCCCAGGCGGGTATTAAGTCAGATGAAGCGACAGGTGCATTGGTGACACCGCTTCATTTTTCAACGACCTATCAGCATCCAGAGTTTGGTAAATCTACTGGATTTGACTACACGCGTACTAAAAACCCAACTCGTAGTAAGGCGGAAGAAGTCTTGGCGGCTATTGAGTCAGCAGACTATGCCCTAGCGACTAGCTCAGGGATGTCAGCAATTGTCTTGGCCTTTAGCGTCTTTCCAGTAGGAAGTAAGGTCTTGGCTGTCCGTGACCTTTACGGTGGTTCTTTCCGCTGGTTCAACCAAGTGGAGCAGGAAGGTCGTTTCCATTTTACCTATGCCAATACAGAAGGAGAGTTGATTTCCGAGTTAGACAAGGACGTGGATGTTCTCTATATCGAAACGCCAACCAATCCTTTGATGTTGGAATTTGATATCGAAAAACTAGCAAAATTGGCTCATGCTAAGGGTGCTAAAGTGGTGGTGGACAATACCTTCTATAGTCCTATCTACCAACGTCCGATTGAAGATGGAGCAGATATCGTTCTCCATTCAGCAACCAAGTATCTAGCAGGGCACAATGATGTCTTGGCTGGAGTGGTTGTGACCAATAGTGTAGAATTATACGAAAAGCTTTTCTACAATCTCAATACGACAGGGGCAGTCTTGTCTCCATTTGACAGTTATCAATTGATTCGTGGTCTCAAGACCTTGTCTCTTCGTATGGAGCGCTCAACAGCTAACGCCCAAGAGGTGGTTGCCTTTTTGAAGGATTCTCCAGCAGTTAAGGAAGTTCTCTACACTGGTCGTGGAGGCATGATTTCCTTTAAAGTAGCCGATGAAACACGCATTCCTCATATTTTGAACAGCCTCAAGGTCTTCTCTTTTGCGGAAAGTTTGGGTGGGGTAGAAAGTCTCATTACTTATCCAACGACGCAAACTCACGCTGATATTCCAGCAGAAGTGCGCCATTCTTATGGTTTGACAGATGACCTCTTGCGTTTGTCGATTGGGATTGAGGATGCTAGAGATTTGATTGCAGATTTGCGCCAAGCATTAGAAGGATAAGACAAAGATGGGAAAATATGATTTTACAAGCCTACCCAATCGTTTAGGACACCATACCTATAAATGGAAAGAAGCAGAAACGGATAGTGAAGTCCTACCAGCTTGGATAGCGGATATGGACTTTGTAGTCTTGCCTGAAATCCGCCAAGCCGTGCAGACTTACGCTGATCAACTGGTTTATGGCTATACCTATGCCAGTGAAGAGTTAATTAAGGAAGTTCAAAAGTGGGAAGCCACACAACACGGTTACCACTTTGACAAAGAGGCTCTTGTCTTTATCGAGGGTGTGGTACCAGCTATCTCGACAGCTATTCAAGCCTTTACAAAAGAAGGCGAAGCGGTTCTGATTAATACACCTGTCTATCCACCTTTTGCTCGCAGTGTCAAGTTAAATAACCGCAGATTGATTACCAATTCTTTGGTGGAAAAGGATGGTATATTTGAGATTGACTTTGACAAACTTGAAAAGGATCTGGTAGAAGAGAATGTCAAACTCTATATCCTCTGCAATCCTCACAATCCTGGTGGACGTGTTTGGGAAAAAGAAGTGTTGGAGAAGATTGGCCAGCTCTGTCAAAAACATGGTATTTTGTTGGTTTCTGATGAAATTCACCAAGATTTGGCCCTCTTTGGTCACAAGCATCATTCCTTCAATACCATCAATCCTGACTTTAAAGAATTTGCGATCGTCTTGACTAGTGCCACTAAAACCTTTAACATTGCTGGGACAAAAAATTCCTATGCCGTCATTGAAAATCCTAAGTTGAGAGTGGCTTACCAGAAACGCCAGTTGGCCAATAATCAGCATGAAATTTCAGGTCTGGGTTATTTGGCGACAGAAGCTGCCTATCGCTATGGGAAGGATTGGCTAGAGGAACTCAAGCAAGTCTTTGAAGATCATATCAATTATGTGGTCGATTTATTTGGCAAAGAAACTAAAATCAAGGTCATGAAACCGCAAGGAACCTACTTGATTTGGCTTGATTTTTCAGCCTATGAACTGACTGATGAAAAATTGCAAGAGCTTTTGAGAAATGAAGCCAAGGTTATCCTCAATCGTGGTTTGGATTTTGGGGAGGAAGGAAGTCTCCATGCGCGCCTCAATGTAGCTATGCCTAAATCTCTGCTGCAAGAAGTTTGTCAGCGGATCGTTACCACTTTTTCCAAACGTTAAAAATCCAGCCTTCTAGGAGAAAAGTCTTCCTAGAAGGCTATTTTCATAGGCAAAAATATGGTATAATAAAAAGATAAGGTAAAGGTGAAAATATGGCTAAATTGATTCCGGGCAAAGTCCGTATCGAAGGCGTTGCCCTTTATGAAACTGGTAAAGTTGACATCATCAAGGAAAAGAACAATCGGCTCTATGCTCGCGTTGCAGAAGAAGAACTGCGCTATAGTTTAGAGGATGATTTGGTTTTTTGTGCCTGCGATTTTTTCCAAAAGAGGGGCTACTGTGTGCATTTGGCAGCGCTGGAGCATTTTTTGAAAAATGATGAGCGTGGCCAGGAAATCTTGCAGAGTTTGGAAGAAGGCCATGAGGAAAAAGAGGCCGTTGAAACCAAGGTGACCTTGGGTGGCAAATTTTTGGACCGAATCCTGTCTCCAAAATCAGAACGCGCCTATGAATTATCGGCTGTGGGGCAGGTGGAAGCAGGAACCAATCATATCTTGTGGACCCTGAGAATCGGCCAAATCAATAGCCAAAAATACTATGTCATTCGGGATATTCCACTCTTTTTAAGGATTGTCGAGCAGAGAAAGTCTTATATGATTGGCAAGATTTATGAGGAGGCTCTTTCTTGGGAATCCTTTGATGATGCTAGCCAAGAACTTCTGACTTTCTTGCGTGGACTGATGGAGGAAGGACAGGCTCCAGACCTCTTTTTCCAAAACCAAGGTCGGCACCTCTTTTTCCCTCTGACTTTTTTTGAGCAGGGTGTGAATTTACTGATGACCTTGCCGCATTTTCAATTTGACCATCAAGTGGATAGCTATCAGACTCTGCTTTTTCAGGATATGCATGCTGATGCTAATTTATTTGCCTTTACAGTAACAGAATACTCGGATTATTTTGAAATGGAAATCAGTGAGAGTCCAAGGGTCAATGTCTTTTATCAGGGAGCTGTGCTTTTCCATAAAGGTCAGGTTTATTTTCTAACAGACCAGCAGATGCGTCTTCTCAAGGAAATCAAAGCGCTGCCTTTGGATCAGCATGGCAAGAAATACCTGCAATTTGATAGCAGTGACCGAGATAAGTTGGCTTCTTGTCTAGCGCTCTTTGGCCAGATGGGCAGCGTTTCAGCTCCAGAACGGCTACAAATCAAAACTTTTGAACCCTCTTTTTATTTTGATAGGGAAGAGGATAATCGGATTCGTTTAGAAATTCAGTTTGATTATGGGGATAGGCAGGTATCAAGCCGACAAGAGCTAGAAGAATTGCCATTTTCAAGTGATGCGGACTTAGAAGAAAGAATTTTCCAAGTCTGTTTGACTGCGGGCTTTGAAGCCGATTTTCAATCTTGGCGTCAGGCCCTAAAAGCGGAGTCTGTATATCATTTCTTTCACGAAATTATTCCAGTTTTTGAAAAACTTGGGAATGTTAACCTATCAGACAAGCTAGAAGAGCTTTATAGCCTAGCGAGTCCTCAAGTGCAGATTGCTTCCAAGGGAGGTCTCTTGGAAATCCAGTTTGATTTTCAAGATATTGCCCAAGAGGAAATCGACCAAGCCATGCAGGCCTTGGTTGCCAACAAGGATTTTTATATTGATTCGTCTAATCAAGTCTACTTTTTCGATGAAGAAACCAAGAAAATTCGCCAAAATTTGCGGGAATTGGGGCAATTTGAATTAAAAGATGGGACATTGCAGACTCGAAAATCTTTGGCTTACAGTTTAGCCCATCTCTTTGAAGGACGTGACCGTGTTTCTTTTTCACAGGAATTCCAGAATCTGGCTCACGATTTGACGCATCCAGAGGACTTTCCTCGACAAACAACTCAAGTTCAGGCTGACTTGCGAGATTATCAGGAAAAGGGAATCGGCTGGCTGCAAATGCTCCATCATTATGGTTTTGGTGGGATTTTGGCTGATGATATGGGACTTGGTAAAACCCTGCAGACTATTGCTTTTTTGACCAGTCAAGTGACAAAAGAAAGTCGGGTTTTGATTTTAGCTCCGTCAGGTTTGATTTACAACTGGGCGGATGAATTTCAGAAATTTGCCCCACAGTTGGATGTGGCTGTTGTTCATGGTTTGAAAGCTAGTCGTGAAGAGATTCTTGCTGAGAGTCATCAAATCTATGTGACGAGTTATGCTACCTTCCGTCAGGATAGTGATCTTTATCAGGGGATGGCCTTTGACTTCCTTTTCTTAGATGAAGCTCAGGTCATGAAAAATGCCCAGACCAAGATTGCCCAGACCTTGAGACAATTTGTAGTACCGTCGGTCTTTGCCTTGTCAGGAACTCCTATTGAAAATCATCTGGGTGAGTTGTGGTCTATTTTCCAAATTGTTATGCCAGGACTCTTGCCAAGTAAGAAAGAATTTATGAAATTGCCAGCTGAGCGAGTAGCTCAGTTTATCAAGCCTTTCGTGATGCGACGCAAGAAAGAAGAAGTGCTGACTGAATTGCCAGACTTGATTGAAGTGGTTTATAAGAATGAACTGGAAGACCAGCAAAAGGCTATCTACCTAGCCCAGTTGCAACAGATGAGAGATAGATTGGCTCAAGTTTCAGATCAGGAATTTCAGCGAAGTCGTGTGGAAATCTTGTCTGGTTTGATGCGCTTGCGCCAAATCTGTGACACTCCTGCCCTCTTTATGGAAGATTATCAGGGAGCCAGTGGCAAACTGGATAGTCTCCGAGACCTGCTGGTACAGGTGGCAGACGGCGGACACCGTGTCTTGATTTTCTCTCAGTTCAAGGGAATGTTGGAGAAAATAGAACAAGAACTGCCAGACTTGGGCTTGACTTCCTTTAAAATTACAGGTTCGACCCCAGCAAAGGAAAGACAAGACATGACCAAGGCCTTTAACCAAGGGGAAAGAGATGCCTTTCTGATTTCCCTCAAGGCAGGTGGGGTCGGTCTGAACCTGACAGGTGCAGATACGGTTATTTTGGTTGACCTTTGGTGGAATCCTGCGGTGGAAGCGCAAGCCATTGGCCGTGCCCATCGGATGGGACAGGAAGAAACGGTTGAGGTCTATCGCTTGGTGACCAAGGGAACCATTGAAGAAAAAATTCAGGAACTCCAAGAACAGAAGAAACATCTAGTGTCACAAGTATTGGATGGCACAGAGTCACGTGGCAGTCTGACCCTAGCAGAAATTAGAGAAATTTTGGGAATTTCTGAAGCCAGCACTTGAAAAATCAAGACAATACGCTATAATGAAGTGTTGAAAGGAAATAGAAAATGAAACAAGAACGATTTCCATTGGTGTCAGATGACGAGGTCATGTTGACTGAAATGCCAGTCATGAACTTGTACGATGAGTCTGATCTGATCAGTAATATCAAGGGTGAGTATCGAGATAAAAATTATTTAGAATGGGCTCCTATTGCTGAAGAAACACCAGTCAAACCGATTGAAAAGCAAGTCGAGAAACCTAAAAAAGCTCCTTTAGGGGTTAAAAAAGAAGGAAAGAGCTATGCAGAGGTGGCGCGTGAAGAAGCGCGTGCAGACTTGAAAAAGAAACGCTCTGCTAACTATCTAACTCAGGATTTCAGCCGTGCGAGACGCCATTCTAAATCAGGCCTTCTTAGACAGGGTAACCAACCGACAGCTCCTTTCCAAAAGGAAAATCCTGGTGAATTTGTCAAATATAGCCAAAAATTGACCCAGTCTCATTATATCTTGGCGGAAGAAGTTCATTCTATCCCTACCAAGAATGAAGAAGTGTCAGCACCTGCTCCAAAGAAAAACAACTATGATTTTCTAAAGAAGAGCCAAATCTACAATAAAAAAAGTAAACAAACAGAACAAGAACGTCGGGTTGCCCAAGAGTTGAATCTGACCAGAATTACAGAATAGGGGAGAAAACATGCCAAAGACATATCATTTTATCGGAATTAAGGGATCAGGGATGAGTGCCTTGGCCTTGATGTTGCACCAAATGGGGCACAAGGTTCAAGGATCAGATGTTGAAAAATACTACTTTACTCAACGTGGTCTTGAGCAGGCAGGAATTACTATTCTTCCTTTTGATGAAAAGAATCTAGACGGTGATATGGAAATTATCGCTGGAAATGCCTTCCGTCCAGATAACAACGTCGAAATTGCCTATGCAGACCAAAATGGTATCAGCTACAAACGTTACCATGAGTTCCTTGGTAGCTTTATGCGTGACTTTGTTAGCATGGGAGTAGCTGGAGCGCATGGAAAAACTTCAACGACAGGTATGTTGTCACACGTTTTGTCTCACATCACAGACACTAGCTTCTTGATTGGGGATGGGACAGGTCGTGGTTCGGCCAATGCCAAATATTTTGTCTTTGAATCTGACGAATATGAGCGCCATTTCATGCCTTACCACCCAGAATACTCTATTATCACCAACATTGACTTTGACCATCCAGACTATTTCACAAGTCTAGAGGATGTTTTCAATGCCTTTAACGATTATGCTAAACAAATTACCAAGGGGCTTTTTGTCTATGGTGAAGATGCAGAATTGCGTAAAATTACGTCTGATGCACCAATTTATTATTATGGTTTTGAAGCAGAAGGTAATGACTTTGTCGCTAGTGAGCTTCTTCGTTCAACAACTGGTTCAACCTTCACCGTTCATTTTCGTGGACAAGACTTGGGGCAATTCCACATTCCAACCTTTGGTCGTCACAATATCATGAATGCAACGGCCGTTATTGGTCTTCTTTACACAGCAGGATTTGATTTGAACTTGGTGCGTGAGCACTTGAAAACATTTGCAGGTGTTAAGCGTCGTTTCACTGAGAAAATTGTCAATGACACAGTGATTATCGATGACTTTGCCCACCATCCAACAGAAATTATTGCGACCTTGGATGCGGCTCGTCAGAAATACCCAAGCAAGGAAATTGTAGCAGTCTTCCAGCCGCATACCTTTACAAGAACCATTGCCTTGTTGGATGACTTTGCTCACGCTTTGAACCAAGCAGATGCTGTTTATCTAGCGCAAATTTATGGGTCAGCTCGTGAAGTGGATCATGGTGACGTTAAGGTAGAAGACCTAGCCAAAAAAATCAACAAAAAACACCAAGTGATCACTGTTGAAAATGTTTCACCACTCCTTGACCATGACAATGCTGTCTATGTCTTTATGGGAGCAGGAGACATCCAAACCTATGAATACTCATTTGAGCGTCTCTTGTCAAACTTGACAAGCAATGTTCAATAGGATGTTCCCATGGAAATTCCAATTAAGATCATTCAGGCAAGTAAGTCTGATTTGGCTGAGATAGAGGCAATTCAAACTTCGTCTTATCCAGCTGAAAAGCAGCAACCTTCCCATATCTTAGAAGAAAGTATCCGTAAGTGTGCGGATACCTTTCTTCTAGCTAGGGATGAAAATCAACTTTTAGGCTATATTCTATCAAGTCCTCAGTCAGACAATCCGCAATGTCTAAAAGTACTTTCTTTAGTCATTGAGTCTGACCATCAGAGACAGGGCTTGGGAACACTTCTTCTTGCGGCTTTGAAAGAGGTGGCAGTTGAGCTGGATTACAAAGGGATTCGTTTGAAGAGTCCTGATGAGCTGCTTTCCTATTTTGAAATGAACGGTTTTATTGATGAAGAAACTTCTCTTTATGAAACTAGCCAGGGTTATAGTATGATTTGGTTTAATCCCTTTTATCTGGAGGCAAAATGAAAATCAGACAAGCAAAATTAGAAGATTTGGATCGGATTGTTGAGATTGAACTAGAAAATTTCTCGATTGAAGAAGCCATTCCTCGCTCTGTTTTTGAGGCGCATTTGCGAGAAATTCAGACCTCGTTTCTGGTTGCGGAAAAAGAAGGTAGAATCATGGGTTATATCGAAGGGCCAGTTGCCCCTCACCGCTATCTACAAGACCAGTCTTTTACAGAAGACATAAAAGACTATAGTCATGAGCCTGGTGGCTATATCTCTGTGACCTGTCTGTCTATTGCCAAGGAGGCACAGGGCCTCGGACTAGGTCAGAAATTGCTAGCAGCTTTGAAAGAACTGGCTCTTGAACACGAAAGAGAAGGCATTAACCTAACCTGTCATGACTATCTCATCGCCTACTATGAAAAACACGGATTTGTCAACGAAGGCTTGTCCCAGTCAACCTTTGCAGGGGAAACCTGGTATGATATGGTCTGGGAAACGAAAAAATAAGCTAGGAAAAGTATCATAGGTTGCTTTTCTTGGACTTTTAAGATATAATATTATGGATTGTCAACAAGGAGGAAAAACTTTTGAGTGAAAAGTCAAGAGAAGAAGAGAAATTAAGCTTTAAAGAGCAGATTCTGAGAGATTTAGAAAAAGTAAAAGGCTATGATGAAGTTCTGAAAGAAGATGAGGCAGTAGTTCCCACTCCTGCAAATGAACCTTCAGCTGAAGAACTCATGGCTGATTCCTTGTCAACGGTAGAGGAGATTATGAGAAAAGCTCCTGCTGCGCCTACTCACCCAAGTCAAGATGTACCAGCTTCTCCAGCAGATGACCTTCAAAGAGAAACTCCTGCCGTCCCAACCCATCCAAGTCAAGATGTGCCTTCTTCTCCAGCAGAAGAAAGCGGCTCAAGACCAGGACCAGGTCCTGTTAGACCTAGCAAAGTTGAAAGAGAATACAATGAAACCCCAACAAGGGTAGCTGTTTCCTATAAGACAGCAGAGAAAAAAGAAGAACAAGCACGTCCAGAAACACCGACGCCTGCTAAAGAAACAGTGGATATCATCAGCGATACACCACGTCGTAGCCGTAGAGAAGGAGCAAAAACCGTTAAGCCGAAGAAAGAGAAAAAATCTGGCTTTAAGGCTTTCTTCATTTCTCTACTGATTTTCCTTGCCTTGATTTCAGCAGGTGCTTACTTCGGTTATCAGTATGTTCAGTCATCTTTACAGCCTGTTGACGCTGATTCTAAGCAATATGTAACGGTTCAAATCCCAGAAGGCTCTAATGTTCAAGAAATCGGTAAGACACTTGAAGATGCCGGCTTGATTAAACACGGTCTAGTTTTTAGCTTGTATGCTAAGTACAAAAATTATGCTGATTTGAAATCAGGTTACTATAATTTGCAAAAGAGCATGAGTACAGAAGATATCATCCACGAACTACAAAAAGGTGGAACAGCTGAAGCTCAAGAACCTGTCCTTGCGACTTTGACAATTCCAGAAGGTTATACGATTGATCAAATGGCACAAGCTGTAGGTCAATTGCAAGGTGACTTCAAAGAGCCATTGACAGCGGATGCTTTCCTAGCAAAAGTTCAAGATGAGAGCTTTATCAGTCAAGAAGTTGCCAAATATCCGAGTCTACTTGAAAGCTTGCCTACAAAGGAAAGTGGCGTTCGTTACCGTTTGGAAGGATTCCTCTTCCCAGCTACATATTCTATCAAGGAAAGTACAACTATTGAAAGCTTGATTGATGAGATGTTGGCAGCTATGGACAAGACTTTGGCACCTCATTACAGTACGATTAAGTCTAAGAATTTGACGGTCAATGAATTGTTGACGATTGCTTCACTTGTAGAAAAAGAAGGAGCTAAGACTGACGATCGTAAGTTGATTGCAGGTGTATTCTACAATCGCTTGAATCTTGGTATGCCACTTCAAAGCAATATTGCCATCTTGTATGCCCAAGGCAAACTTGGTCAGAAGATTAGTCTTGCCGACGATGCTGGAATTGATACATCGATTAATTCACCATACAATGTCTATACAAATATAGGCCTCATGCCTGGTCCAGTAGATAGTCCAAGCTTGGATGCTATCGAGTCAAGTATCAATCAGACTAAGAGTGAAAACCTTTACTTTGTTGCAGACGTGACAGATGGTAAGGTCTACTATGCTAGCAATAAAGAAGAACATGATCGGAATGTTGCCGACCATGTCAACAGCAAATTAAACCAAACAAACTAAAATTATGTGATACTTCACATAATTTTCTTTAGAAAATATCATCAGAAGAAAGTTGAGAAAAATGGCAGAAAAAACATATCCTATGACCCTTGCGGAAAAGGAAAAACTTGAAAAAGAATTAGAAGAATTGAAATTGGTTCGCCGACCAGAAGTGGTAGAACGCATTAAGATTGCTCGTTCATACGGTGACCTTTCTGAAAACAGTGAATACGAAGCAGCTAAGGATGAACAAGCCTTTGTCGAAGGACAAATCTCTAGCTTGGAAACAAAAATCCGTTATGCTGAAATCGTCAATAGTGACTCAGTTGCCCAAGACGAAGTAGCGATTGGGAAAACAGTCACTATCCAAGAAATTGGTGAGGACGAAGAAGAAGTTTATATTATCGTAGGTTCAGCCGGTGCGGATGCCTTTGCAGGTAAAGTGTCGAATGAGAGTCCAATTGGACAAGCCTTGATTGGTAAGAAAACAGGTGACACAGCAACTATTGAAACACCTGTTGGTAGCTATGATGTAAAAATCTTAAAGGTTGAAAAAACAGCCTAAAAACAAAAAAGGAGTGGGGAGGCTGTGCGCTTCACTCACTCCTTTTTCCATTTTAAATTGAATTGGAGACGATATGAGTTCAAAGAAGAAAAAAAATAAGATGGAGCGTGGTCTGACCAATCGTCACGTGCAGGTTATGGCCATTGCGGGAACAATTGGAACAGGACTCTTTTTGGGAGCAGGTCGCTCTATTAGCTTAACAGGTCCTTCCATTGTACTAATTTATATGATTACTGGAGCCTTTATGTTCCTCATGATGCGTGCGGTTGGGGAAATGCTTTATCAAGATCCTGAGCAACATACCTTTATCAACTTTATCACGCGTCATTTGGGTAAGGGCTGGGGTTATTTCTCAGTTTGGTCTTACTGGCTATCCGTTGTTTTTATCGGTATGGCGGAAATCACAGCTATCTCTCACTATGTTCAGTTTTGGTTTCCTAGCTGGCCAAGTTGGATGATTGAGATTGGATTTTTGACCATTCTAGCCTTGGTCAATCTGATCGCGGTTAAGCTCTTTGGGGAAGTTGAGTTTTGGTTTGCTATGGTCAAGATTGTGGCTATTTTAGCCATGATTGCCACAGGAGTCTTTATGGTCTTGACAGGCTTTAAGACACCACATGGAGTAGCAAGTTTGGCCAATATCACCGACAATTTCTCCCTCTTCCCTAATGGTGGAGTGAACTTTGTCATGGCCTTTCAGATGGTTTTCTTTGCTTACCTCATGATTGAATTTATCGGGGTAACAACTTCTGAAACCAAAAATCCACGTCAGGTCTTGCCAAAAGCCGTTAAGGAAATTCCATTACGTATTGCCTTTTTCTATGGAGGAGCCCTCTTAGCCATCATGGCTATCATTCCGTGGCGTGAACTTGCATCGGCTGATTCTCCTTTTGTTACAGTATTTGAATTGGCAGGTATCAAGTGGGCGGCAGCCTTGATTAACTTCGTCGTTTTGACATCAGCAGCATCTGCTCTTAATTCAACCCTCTACTCAACAGGACGTCATTTGTACCAGATTGCTCATGATTCGCCAAATCCATTCCTAAAAGCGATCAAGGCAGATACCCTTTCTCGCCATAATGTGCCACAAAATGCTATCATTGCCTCAGCGGTTCTGATTGCCCTAGCAGCCTTTATCAATGTTTTGCCAGGTGTTTCCGATGCCTTTGCCTTGATTACGGCATCGTCGTCAGGTGTCTATATCGCCATTTATATCTTGATTATGGTAGCTCACCTTAAATACCGCAAGTCACCAGACTTTATGGCGGATGGCTATCTCATGCCCCATTATCGTTTCCTAAATCCCTTAACCATGCTCTTCTTTGTCTTTGTCTTTGTAACCCTCTTTTTACAAGAGTCTACATTTGTAGGAGCAATCGGCTCAGCTATCTGGATTATCGGTTTTGGGATTTACAGTCAGTGGAAATTTAGAAAATAGATTTGAAACTCATCAACTCAGGTTGGTGGGTTTTTGCTAGTTTGACAGTCTATTGAAATAAGACTATAATACAAGCTGTATCAGTTTTCAAGGAGGTTTGGATGTACTTTAGATTGGAAAATAAGGAATCTCAGAAAGCACAAGAAATTGGGAATTTGATTCGTGCTTATAACCGTTCAAAAAGAGAAGAGGCTGAAAGTGAGCCGCTTAATCTTTATGTCGAAGATGAAAAGGGCAATCTCTTGGCAGGCTTAGTAGCAGAGACTTTTGGAAATTGGCTAGAAATCGAGTATTTATTTGTAAAAGAGGAACTGAGAGGGAAAGGAATCGGTTCAAAGATATTGCAGCAAGCAGAAACTGAAGCTAAGAATCGAAACTGTCGTTTTGCTTTTGTCAATACTTACCAGTTTCAAGCTCCAGATTTTTATAAAATGCATGGCTACAAGGAAGTCTTTAGCTTACAAGACTATCCCTACATTGGGCAAAGATATTATTACCAAAAGGATTTGTGACCTAGACTTCTATCCTTTGAAGAGGAGCTTAGCTAAGTATCAAATAAGAACGAATACTCTTTATCATGTAAGATGATAGAGAGTTTTTTGTTAATAAAATCTTACAAAATGAAATATATATATTGCATTAAGTTAGATATATGGTATAATGTTTTTAAAAGAAGCGCAACTTTTTAAGAATGTGAAGGAGGACGCTAGTGGCTAAAAATTTAAAATTAAAATTAGCTCGGGTGGAGCGTGATTTAACACAAGGGGATTTGGCAGAAGCTGTGGGCGTTACTAGGCAGACTATAGGCTTGATTGAAGCTGGGAAATACAATCCTAGTCTCTCCCTCTGCCAGTCCATTTGCAGATGCTTAGGAAAAACATTAGACCAACTATTTTGGGAGGAAGAAGATGAAAAATAGAAAAAAACTTGTGATCAAAGATGAACGTACAGAAAAATTGGATGGAAAGATTTCAGGAGAAATTCTTTTGGGAATGTGCCTATTTTTGGCACTGGAAATTTTTGCCAAAGTTTATATTTTTAATTTAACGCTTCTATCCTATTCACCAGAATTACTTTTATTGATTGGAGTAGGTTTGTATGCCATTATTCGCCGCATGTATGTAGGAATTGATATTCGAGATATTGTTGAGAATACTGGAAAAGAAAGAATTTTATCTGCTTTGGGATTTTCTATAGTGATTTTATTGATTGATATCATAGGCAATCGCGAGGAACTGGTCAGTCTATTGACTTGGAAGTACTCCCTAAAAGTGGTTCTAGCAGTTATCATCTATCTCGTTGGGAGTTATTCTATGGATAGAGTTATCCTATACTTGAATCGCAGAAATCAGCAAGTTTGGGAGGAAGAAGATGAAAAATAGATTTTTTTATTATCAATTATTAGACGAAAGAGAAGAACAACTGATGAATAAAGCGGGGGCAGAGTCTTTTTCACTCTTTATTGGGCTTGTACTTCTAAGCTATTTGGTGGCAGTGCTGGCTCCATCTCTTTTTAATCCGAATTTTCTAGTCTATACTCTGATAGTAGGAATTTTCTTCTTTTTCAATCGTGCCCGTTATCTGGGAGTGACCTATTATAGTCGTTTTCATTTTACGATTTTGGGTTGTTTTTTCCTAACCTTGGCTATTACGGCTCTTTTGATGTTACAGAATTATCAATTTAACATAGAAATTTATCAGCACAATCCTTTGAACGTTAAATACCTGTCTGCTTGGGCAATTACTTATGTCATTTACCTTCCCTGGGTCTTTATTGGCAATCTTGGTCTGAAGAGCTATGGTGAATGGGCTCAGAAAAAATTTGAACAAGATATGGATGAACTGGAGAGTGGTGAATAGCTTGTTACTCTTTTCTCAATCCAGCCAAAATGTGATATAATAGTACTAATTTATTGGAATACATGAAAGTTTTTGAAAATTTTCATGTATTTCTAGTTAAGGAAGTAGGAAAAGTATGTATCCAGATGATAGTTTAACATTGCACACGGACTTGTACCAGATCAACATGATGCAGGTTTACTTTGACCAAGGGATTCACAATAAAAAGGCGGTCTTTGAGGTTTATTTCCGCCAACAACCTTTTAAGAATGGCTATGCGGTTTTTGCAGGTTTGGAAAGAATTGTGAGTTATCTTGAAGACTTGCGTTTTTCAGATAGTGATATTGCCTATTTGGAGTCTCTAGGCTATCATGGGGCATTCTTGGACTACCTCCGCAATTTCAAGTTGGAGCTGACCGTTCGTTCTGCCCAAGAAGGGAACTTGGTTTTTGCTAATGAACCGATTGTACAGGTGGAAGGCCCTCTAGCCCAATGTCAATTGGTCGAAACGGCTCTTTTGAACATCGTCAACTACCAAACCTTGGTGGCGACTAAGGCAGCTCGTATTCGTTCAGTTATTGAAGATGAACCTTTGATGGAGTTTGGGACACGTCGGGCTCAAGAAATGGATGCGGCTATCTGGGGAACACGCGCAGCGGTGATTGGTGGTGCCAATGGAACCAGCAACGTGCGCGCTGGTAAACTCTTTGACATTCCTGTCTTGGGGACCCATGCTCATGCCTTGGTACAGGTTTATGGCAATGACTATGAAGCTTTCAAGGCTTATGCTGCGACCCACAAAAATTGTGTCTTTCTTGTGGATACCTATGACACCCTTCGCATTGGGGTACCCGCTGCCATTCAGGTGGCGCGTGAGCTAGGTGACCAGATTAACTTTATGGGTGTGCGGATTGACTCTGGGGATATTGCCTACATTTCCAAGAAAGTCCGTCAGCAATTGGACGAGGCTGGATTTACAGAGGCTAAGATTTATGCTTCTAATGATTTGGACGAAAATACCATCCTCAACCTCAAGATGCAAAAGGCCAAGATTGATGTCTGGGGTGTGGGAACCAAGTTGATTACAGCCTATGACCAGCCAGCTCTTGGTGCAGTTTACAAGATTGTGGCCATCGAAGATGAAAATGGTAATATGCGTAATACCATCAAGCTGTCAAATAATGCTGAAAAAGTGTCTACGCCAGGTAAGAAGCAGGTGTGGCGCATTACCAGTCGTGAAAAAGGCAAGTCAGAGGGTGACTACATCACTTATGATGGTGTTGATGTGAGTGACATGACAGAAATCAAGATGTTCCATCCGACCTATACTTATATCAAGAAGACAGTTCGTAATTTTGACGCTGTTCCTCTCTTAGTGGATATCTTCAAAGACGGAAAATTGATTTACAGCTTGCCTAGTTTGACTGAGATTCAGGACTATGCTCGTAAGGAATTTGACAAGCTTTGGGATGAGTACAAGCGCGTGCTCAATCCTCAGCACTATCCAGTGGATTTGGCGCGTGATGTATGGCAAGATAAGATGGACTTGATTGACAAAATGCGTAAGGAAGCCCTTGGTGAAGGAGAAGAAGAATGAGTTTGCAAGAAACGATTATCCAAGAGCTGGGTGTCAAACCAGTGATTGATGCCCAGGAAGAAATCCGTCGTTCCATTGATTTCTTAAAAAGATACTTGAAAAAACACCCCTTCCTTAAAACTTTTGTACTAGGGATTTCTGGAGGGCAGGACTCGACTTTAGCAGGACGTTTAGCTCAATTAGCTATGGAAGAACTGCGAGCAGAGACAGGGGATGATAGCTACAAATTTATTGCTGTCCGCCTGCCTTATGGAGTACAAGCCGATGAAGCAGATGCTCAAAAAGCCCTAGCATTCCTCCAGCCAGATGTCAGCTTGGTTGTGAATATCAAGGAATCAGCTGATGCCATGACGGCAGCAGTTGAAGCGACAGGTAGTTCTGTTTCAGACTTTAACAAGGGCAATATCAAGGCACGTTGCCGTATGATTGCCCAATATGCCCTTGCTGGTTCCCATAGCGGAGCGGTCATTGGAACAGACCATGCTGCGGAAAATATCACAGGCTTTTTTACAAAGTTTGGTGACGGTGGTGCAGATATTCTCCCACTTTATCGCCTCAATAAACGTCAAGGGAAACAACTCTTGAAGGAACTTGGTGCAGACTCAGCTCTTTATGAAAAAATCCCAACAGCAGACCTAGAAGAAGACAAACCTGGACTTGCAGACGAAGTAGCCTTGGGAGTCACTTACAATGAAATTGACGACTACCTTGAAGGCAAAACCATCAGTCCAGAAGCCCAAGCAACTATCGAAAACTGGTGGCACAAAGGCCAACACAAACGCCACCTACCAATTACCGTCTTTGATGACTTTTGGGAGTAAAAACCTCCAGTGGAGGTTTTTAGCCTCTCACCTTGAAATAAAAAAGTGAGAGTTAGTCCTGTGGACCTTTTTACCCTGAGCCTGGAAATGAGAAAGCGAGGAAGGTCCGGGGGACCTTTTTAGCTTGAGCCTTAAGCTTAGAAAGCGAGGTAACATTATGAAAGCAATCGGTACGCAAATGTTACAGACAGACCGATTAATCTTGAGAAGATTTGTGGAGAGTGATGCGGAAGCCATGTTTCAAAATTGGGCTTCGTCTGCTGAGAATCTAATCTATGTCTCTTGGGATCCTCATCCTGATGTCGAGGTGACTCGGAACTCGATTCGAAATTGGGTTGCATCCTATACCAATCCCAACTATTACAAATGGGCCATTTGTCTCAAAGAGAACCCAGAGCATGTGATAGGAGATATCAGCATCATTGAAATGCACGAGGAAGATTTAAGTTGTGAAATTGGGTATGTTTTAGGAAAAAACTTTTGGGGCCGAGGTATGATGACAGAGGCCTTGAAAGCTGTGCTAGACTTCTGTTTTACTCAAGCAGGCTTTCAAAAAGTCAGAGCTCGTTACGCCAGTCTCAACCCAGCTTCAGGCCGTGTGATGGAAAAAGCGGGAATGTCTTATCTAAAAACCATTGCCAATGGTGTGGAGAGAAAAGACTACGTTGCGGACCTTATTTATTACCAGATAAGTAGGGAGGACAGGTGATTCTCTTTTCTGTTTCTACCAAAGTCAGACCTTGTCTGGCTTTTTTTGTGCCAGATTTCTAAATAAACTGATTAAATTCCTATTTTTCCCTATCATTGTCCCTGTTTTTTCTGGAGTTTTGGGGATATAATAGACCTATCAAATCAAAGAATGGAGGAAGGCAATGGACAATGTAATCTTTTTTATTAGTGTTTTTCTTGCTGGAATTCTTTCCTTCTTTTCTCCTTGTATTTTACCCTTGTTGCCAGTCTATGCGGGGGTCTTGTTGGATGATAAGAATGATGCTCAGGCTTCTAGTGGAAAATTTTCAATCTCACTTGTTAGTTTATTGCGAACTTTGGCCTTTATAGCGGGGATTTCTTTTATCTTTATCTTACTGGGTTATGGAGCTGGTTTTTTAGGCAATTTGCTTTATGCTTCCTGGTTTCAGTATGTGACAGGTGCGATTATCATTCTCTTGGGCTTACACCAGATGGAAGTCCTACATTTGCAGGGGCTTTACAAGGAAAGAAGACTACAATTAAAGAGACAGGGGCAAAAGGGTAACGGCTATAGTCAGGCATTTTTACTGGGGTTGACCTTTAGTTTTGCTTGGACGCCATGTGTGGGGCCAGTTCTGGGCTCTGTTTTGGCCTTGGCGGCTTCAGGTGGTTCAGGAGCTTTGCAGGGTGCTGGTCTCATGTTGGTTTACACGCTGGGTTTGGCGCTACCATTTTTGGTTCTAGCTCTTGCCTCTAGCTATGTTTTGAAACATTTCCGAAAACTCCATCCTTATCTCGGAACCCTCAAAAAAGTAGGTGGTTTCCTCATTATCGTGATGGGAATCTTGGTTCTTTTGGGAAATGCTTCCATTTTGACTACATTATTTGAATAGAGAGGAAAAAGAAATGAAAAAATGGCAAACATGTCTCCTTGGAGTAGGCTCAATCTGTTGCTTGGCAGCCTGTTCGGCTAAAAACATGGCAGACGAGTCTACTATGAAGGAGCAAACCAAAACAGAACAAGTTAGTTCGAAAACTGCGACTAAAGGTCAGGAAGTCGCTGATTTTGAACTGACAGGTGTAGATGGCAAGACCTATCGTTTGTCTGATTACAAGGGCAAGAAAGTCTATCTTAAATTCTGGGCTTCTTGGTGTTCCATCTGTCTAGCCAGCCTTCCAGATACGGATGAAATCGCTAAGGATGCTGGTGATGACTATGTGGTCTTGACAGTGGTGTCTCCTGGACACAAGGGGGAGCAATCTGAAGCGGACTTTAAGAATTGGTACAAGGGATTGGATTATAAAAATTTTCCAGTTTTAATTGATCCATCAGGTAAACTCTTGGAAAGTTATGGTGTCCGTTCTTATCCGACTCAAGCCTTTATAGACAAGGAAGGCAAGCTGGTCAAAACGCAACCAGGTTTTATGGATAAGGAAATGATTTTAAAAGAATTGAAAGAAATGGGGTAGAGAAAGGCTATGAATGATAAAGTAAAACTTTTTGTCTTGGCAGGGGTCATTCTCCTAGTCCTAACCGGTTTCTATTTTCTATTGATGCGAAATGCAGGGCAGACAGACAGCTCGCAAATTGAGAAAGCGTCAGTTAGCCAAGGAGGAAAAACAGTGAAAAAAACAGAAGTGAGTAAAGACGCAGACTTGCACGAAATTTATCTAGCTGGAGGATGTTTCTGGGGAGTGGAGGAATACTTCTCACGCGTGCCTGGAGTGACAGATGCCGTTTCTGGCTATGCAAACGGTAGAGGGGAAACAACCAAGTACGAATTGATTAACCAAACAGGTCATGCGGAAACCGTCCATGTCACTTACGACGCCAATCAAATTTCCCTCAAGGAGATCCTGCTTCATTACTTCCGCATTATCAATCCAACCAGCAAAAATAAACAAGGAAATGATGTGGGGACCCAGTACCGTACTGGTGTCTATTACACAGATGATAAGGATTTGGAAGTAATCAACCAAGTCTTTGATGAAGTTGCTAAAAAATATGACCAACCTCTGGCAGTTGAAAAGGAAAACTTGAAGAATTTTGTAGTGGCTGAGGACTATCACCAAGACTACCTCAAGAAAAATCCAAATGGCTACTGTCATATCAATGTTAATCAGGCCGCCTACCCCGTCATTGATGCTAGCAAATATCCTAAACCAAGCGATGAAGAATTGAAAAAGACCTTGTCACCTGAGGAGTACGCAGTTACCCAGAAAAATCAAACAGAACGAGCTTTTTCAAACCGCTACTGGGATAAATTCGAATCTGGTATCTATGTGGATGTGGCAACTGGCGAACCCCTCTTTTCATCAAAAGACAAGTTTGAGTCTGGTTGTGGCTGGCCTAGTTTCACCCAACCAATTAGTCCAGATGTTGTCACTTACAAGGAAGATAAGTCTTACAATATGACGCGCATGGAAGTGAGAAGTCGAGTTGGAGATTCTCACCTTGGCCATGTCTTTACAGATGGGCCTCAGGACAAGGGTGGCTTGCGCTACTGTATCAATAGTCTTTCTATCCGATTTATTCCCAAAGACCAAATGGAAGAAAAAGGCTATGCCTATTTACTAGATTATGTCGATTAAGAAGTCTTTCCTAAGCAGTTAGTGGAGAATTTTGCTATACTGATACTAGTAAGTGACAAAGGAGCAGAGCATGACCTACACAATCTTAATCGTAGAGGATGAATATCTAGTAAGACAAGGCTTGACCAAGTTGGTCAATGTAGCAGCCTACGATATGGAAATCATCGGTCAGGCCGAAAATGGAAGGCAGGCTTGGGACTTGATCCAAAAGCAGGTGCCAGATATCATTTTAACTGATATCAATATGCCTCAGCTAAATGGCATCCAGTTGGCCAGGCTGGTCCGAGAAACCTATCCCCAGGTGCATTTGGTATTTTTGACGGGTTACGATGACTTTGATTATGCCTTGTCTGCTGTCAAACTCGGTGTAGATGATTACCTGCTCAAACCCTTTTCTCGTCAGGATATTGAGGAAATGTTAGGGAAAATCAAGCAAAAACTAGACAAGGAAGAAAAAGAAGAGCAGTTACAAGATTTATTAACCGATAAGTTTGAGGGAAATATTGCTCAGAAGATCCAGTCTCATCTGGCTGATAGTCAGTTTAGTTTGAAGTCTTTGGCCAGTGACCTAGGTTTTAGTCCGACTTATTTGAGTTCCTTGATTAAGAAAGAGTTGGGCCTACCTTTTCAGGATTACCTGGTGAGAGAGCGTGTCAAACAAGCCAAGCTCTTGCTTCTGACCTCAGATTTAAAGATTTATGAGATAGCCGAAAAGGTTGGTTTTGAAGATATGAACTACTTTACCCAACGCTTTAAACAGATTGCAGGTGTGACCCCTCGTCAGTTTAAGAAGGGGGAAGGTCAATGAAGCGTTCTTCTCTCCTAGTCAGAATGGTTATTTCCATCTTTCTGGTCTTTCTCATTCTCCTAGCTCTGGTTGGGACTTTCTACTATCAATCTAGTTCATCAGCTATTGAGGCTACTATTGAGGGTAATAGCCAAACGACCATTAGCCAAACTAGCCACTTTATTCAGTCTTATATCAAAAAATTAGAAACCACCTCTACCAGTTTGACCCAGCAGAAGGATGTCTTAGCCTATGCTGAGAATCCTAACCAAGACCAGGTCAAGGGAATCCGAGATCTGTTTTTGACCATCTTAAAGGCAGACCAGGACTTGAAAACGGTGGTACTGGTCACCAAATCCGGTCAGGTTATTTCTACAGATGACAGTGTGCAGATGAAAACCTCCTCAGATATGATGGCTGAGGATTGGTACCAAAAGGCTATTCATCAGGGAGCTAAGCCAGTTTTAACCCCAGCTCGTAAATCAGATAGTCAATGGGTCATTTCTGTCACTCAAGAACTTGTTGATGCAGAGGGGGCCAATCTTGGCGTACTTCGTTTGGATATTTCCTATGAAACTCTGGAAGCCTATCTCAACCAACTCCAGTTGGGCCAGCAGGGCTTTGCCTTTATCATCAATGAAAACCATGAATTTGTATACCATCCTAAACGTACTGTCTATAGCTCAGCGAGTGAAATGGAGGCCATGAAACCCTTCATTGAGACGGGGCAGGGCTATACGCTGGATCACCAATCATACGTCAGTCAGGAACAGATTGCAGGGACTGATTGGACGGTTATAGGAGTGTCTTCGTTGGAGAAGTTAGACCAGGTTCGGAGTCAACTCATGTGGACCTTGCTTGGTGCTAGTACCTTATCTCTTCTTGCCTGTCTCTGCTTGGTGTGGTTCAGTCTCAAACGCTGGATTGCCCCTTTGAAGGATCTGAGAGAAACCATGTTGAAAATTGCTTCTGGTACACAAAATCTTCGTGCTAAAGAAGCTGGTGCCTATGAACTGAGAGAAGTGACTCGCCAGTTTAATGCCATGTTGGATCAGATTGATCAGCTGATGGCAGATGTGCGCAGGCAGGAAGAAGCGACCCGGCAGTATGAACTTCAAGCCCTGTCGAGCCAGATTAACCCCCACTTTCTCTATAACACCTTGGACACTATCATCTGGATGGCTGAGTTTCAGGATAGTCAGCGAGTGGTTCAGGTGACCAAGTCTTTGGCAACCTATTTCCGCTTGGCGCTCAATCAGGGTAAAGATTTGATTTGCCTGTCTGACGAAATCAACCATGTCCGCCAGTACCTCTTTATCCAGAAACAACGCTATGGAGATAAGCTGGAATATGAGATTGATGAAAATCCTGCCTTTGATAAGCTAGTTTTGCCCAAGCTGGTGTTACAACCCTTAGTAGAAAATGCTCTTTACCATGGCATTAAGGAAAAGGAAGGTCAGGGACATATTAGAGTTTCTGTTCAGAAACAGGATTCAGGAATGGTCATCCGTATTGAGGATGATGGAGTTGGTTTCCAAGATGCTAGCGATAGTAGTCAAAGTCAACTCAAACGTGGGGGAGTTGGTCTTCAAAATGTTGATCAACGGCTCAAACTTCATTTTGGAGAACATTACCAAATGAAGATTGATTCTATTCCCTCAAAAGGGACGACAGTTAAAATATACATAAATAGAATAGAAACTAGCTAACTCCCAGTTCATTCTGGGAGTTTTATGCGTAATTAGGCAAGCTTTCTAGGTTGTCTATCTTGCTAAAACGTAGAAAAAACGATATGATAGATAATGACAAAAGAGGTATCAAGTATGAAGGAAAAAGACATTCAAAGAGAAACAAGCCAGATTGTAAAAGATGTATTAGAAAAGGCCAATTTGAAGCAAGGATCTATCTTTGTTTTGGGCCTTTCTTCTAGTGAGGTGATAGGTGGTCAGATTGGCAAGGAATCTAGCCAAGAAATTGGCGAAATTATTGTGAAGACCACCCTAGATATCCTAGAGGGAAAAGGAATTCATCTAGCTGTTCAAGGATGTGAACATGTCAATCGGGCTCTCGTTGTTGAACATCAGGTGGCAGAGCAGTTTGGCCTGGAAATCGTCAGTGTCCTTCCAACTCTCAATGCAGGAGGTTCAGGTCAGTTGGCAGCCTTCAAGTTTATGCAAGATCCAGTTGAGGTTGAATTTATCAAGGCTCATGCTGGATTGGATATCGGAGACACTGCAATTGGTATGCATGTCAAGCATGTTCAGGTTCCGATTCGCCCTCTTTTGAGAGAAATTGGGCATGCCCATGTAACGGCTCTTGCTAGCCGTCCAAAATTAATTGGAGGTGCGCGTGCGCAGTATCCACAAGATTCTATCAGAAAGTCGTGAGAATGAGAAAAACAAAACAACAACTAGAAAAAATCACCAAATATTCGATTCGTAAGCTAACTGTTGGGGTAGGTCCTGTAGCCATCGGGGCCTTCCTTTTTGGTGCTAGTACTCTTTCAGTAGATAAGGTTCAAGCCAATGAAGTTGGCGGTGCTCATAGTGTTCATTACCGTTATTTGGCGGAGCAGGAATTGACCGAGTCTGAAAAAGCCCTGATTCATCATGAGGTTCCTACAGAATTTCAAGATGATGATATTCTTTATGTAGTTTATCGCAAGAAAGCGACTACCAGTCAACAACTTCCTTACACAGGAAGCAAGGAAGTCGCTCTAGCAGGTCTTGGCTTGGCAACAGCTTCTCTAGCAGTCTTTTTGGTGTCTAAAAAAGGTCGTAGAGAAGTTCTAGGTGTTCTATTGATTGGTTCTTTAGGAGCCAGTACCTTTGTACCTTATGGGACATTCGCATTTGAAAATAAAGAATTGCTTTCTTATAACCAAACTATTTCAGCCTCTACACATGAAGGCTTGGCTGAAGGGATTATCCACATTGATGGCTATGAATACATTGGCTACTTCAAGGAAGCAGAACTCCATCCATTAAGACCAGATTCAGCAGAACAGCCTCAGTTTCCAGTAGAAAAGCAAAATGCAAATGAAATCGAGAAAACAGAAGTCGTTCAAGAAAGACCTGCTGTTGCTCCAGAAACTATCGTTGAGAATCCAGTAGTAGAGACTCCAGTTGCTCCTGCTATTGAAGAAAAACCAGTTTCTGAGAAGCCTCAGACAATACAGGAAGAGAGCTTGGTGGAGATTCCTTTTGAAACAATCACAAGCCCAGATGCGAATCTAGCAGAAGGACAGACTCATATCGTCACAGCTGGAGTAAAGGGTCAGCGTCGCCTTGTAAGCAAAGTTTCAATGGTCAACGGTCAAGAAGTTAGAGAAGTCATCGAAGACCAAGTAGTCCAAAATCCTGTGTCGCAAGTCATTGCAGTCGGAACGAAGAAAGAGGTGCAACCTGCTCCAACTCCAGTACCACAAGCTGAACCAACTCACCAAGTAGCTAAAGGTACACAAGAAGAAGGTAAGACAGGACAAGCCTTAACGCAACCTGAATTGCAAGAGGCTCTAGTTGAAGCAAAAGGAACCCAAGAAGAAGGCAAAGAGGGTCAAGCTCCGACGCAACCAGAACTACCAGAGTATCATGAAGCCAAAGGTGTTCAAGAAGTAAAAGAAGGCGAGAAGCAAGGCCAAGCTTTAGTACAGCCAGAACTTCCTGAATATAAAGAACCAGTTTCAACAAAGGGAACTCAAGAACCTGGTCAAGAAGGCCAAGCACCAGTACAAGAAGTAAACCCAGAATATAAAGTAACAACAGGTACAGTTGAAAAATTTACTGAAAGTGAATTAGATTTCACAACAGAAGTTGTTCCAGACGATGCAAAATATGTAGATGAAGAAGTTGTTGAACGCGAAGGTTCTAAAGGAGTTCAAGTTACCAAAACAACTTACGAAACAGTTGAAGGTGAAGAAACAGATAAAGTCCTTTCTACAACTACAGAAGTGAAAACTCCTGCTGTTCCTAAAGTCGTTAAAAAAGGGACGAAACCACTTGAAGGAACAACAGTTGAAATAAGAGAAGAAGTCATTCCTTTTGAAACCAAAGAACAAGAAGATGACACTTTAAAACGAGGAACAAGACAAGTATCTCAAAAAGGTGTAGAAGGTAAGAAACAAATTACTGAAATCTATAAAACGATTCGTGGAGAAAAAACAAATGAAGCTCCAACAGTAGAAGAAACAGTTCTCCAAGCACCTCAAGATGAAATTATCAAAAAAGGTACAAAAGGTTTAGAAAAACCAACCTTAGAATGGGCTAACACAGATAAAGATGTCTTGAAGAAGAGCGCTACAGCTAGTTATACATTGAATAAACCAGCTGGAGTAGAAATCAAATCGATTAAAGTAGCTCTGAAAGATAAGACTGGACAAGTTGTTAAAGAAGTGACAGTAGAAGAAAATAAATTACAAGCTACTTTAGACAACTTGAAATATTATCAAGGCTATACATTATCCACAACGATGGTTTATGATCGTGGAGAAGGCGAAGAAACTGAAACATTAGAAGATAAAGAAATTCAGTTAGACCTTAAAAAAGTTGAAATCAAAAACATCAAAGAAACTAGCTTGATGAGTGTGGATGATGCTGGTAACGAAACTGATAAGAGCTTATTATCTGAAAAACCAACAGATGTTGCTCCACTTTACTTACGAGTGACAACTCATGATAACAAAACAACAAGACTTGCGGTAAGTTCTGTTGAAGAAGTTGTTGTTGATGGAAAAACATTGTACAAAGTTGTAGCAAAAGCTCCAGACTTAGTTCAACGTAGAGCTGATGATACACTAAGCGAAGAGTATGTACATTACTTTGAAAAACAATTACCGAAGATTGGAAATGTCTATTACAACTTTAAAGAACTCATTGAGGATATGCAAAAAGACCCAACTGGTGAGTTTAAACTTGGTGCAGATTTGAATGCTGCCAATGTTCCAACACCAAGTAAACAGTATGTAACAGGAACGTTTAAAGGTAAGTTGTCTAGTTATGGGGATAACCGCTTTACAATTCATAACCTAGCGCGTCCACTATTCAACCGAGTTGAAAACGCTCATATTCATGACTTCAATCTAGGTAATGTCGATATCAACATGCCTTGGGCTAATAAGACAGCACCGCTTGGTGATATGTTTAAAAAGTCAACGATTGAAAACATTAAAGTAACAGGTAATGTTGTAGGTAACAATGATGTTACTGGTATGGTCAATAAACTGGATGAATCCAATATGCGTAATGTAGCCTTTATTGGTAATATTACAAGTGTAGGTAATGCAGGATGGTGGTCTGGTGGACTTGTTAGCGAAAGCTGGAGAAGTAATACAGACAACTCTTACATTGATGCATATATTAAAGGGAATAAAGCTAAGGTCGGTGGCCTTGTTGCTAAATTGAATCACGGTGATAACCCAATGGACGTTAGTGCATGGGGACGTCTGAAGAATTCAGTGGCAAAAGGTACGATTGATGTGAAAGAACCTCTTGAAACAGGTGGTCTGCTTCATTCTAACTGGTCGTGGGGACTTGCTGAAAATAACGTTACCATGATGAAAGTGAAGAATGGTGGTGAGATTCTTTACGGTTCTCGTGATGCAGAGGATGATGATTACTTTGGTGCAAACTGGGTTCGAAATAATAATGTATTCGTTAATGGTGTAAGTGAAGGTAAACAATCATATTCTCGCTCTAGTCGTTGGAAGGGTATTTCCCAAGAAGAAGCCGATGCCAGAATTGCTAAAATGGGAATTACTGCACATGAATATACAATAACTGAACATTTTGTAGATAAGTTAAACCATAAGGCAACAAAAGCAGATACTTACAAATCTAGTCAAGATTATGACGTATCTCGTGAACTTGCTTACCGTAATATTGAAAAACTTCAACCGTTCTACAACAAAGAATGGATTGTAAATCAAGGTAATAAGATTCCTGCAGATTCTAAATTACTAAATACGGAAGTTTTATCTGTTACAGGTATGAAAGATGGACAATTTGTGACCGACTTATCAGATGCTGATAAGATTATGATTCATTATGCTGATGGTACGAAAGAAGAAAAAGTTGTATCACCTAAGCCTACATCAAACGTAGAACAAGTAAAAGAATATGGTATTACAGATTTAGGAGATGTCGTTTACACACCAAATATGGTGGTTAAAGACCGTGCTCAATTACTAAGTGATGTTAAAGCGAAATTAGATACGATTACTCTTGAATCTCCTGAAGTTCGTGCGATAACAGGTAATGTTGGAGCATTATATTTAGAAGAAAGTTTCGCAGAAGTAAAAGGAAATCTTGATAAATTAGTAAAAGCTCTTGTTGAAAATGAAGATCATCAGTTAAATGGTGATGAGGCAGCCATCAAAGCACTTCTTAAGAAAGTAGAAGATAACAAAGCTAAAATTATGATGGCACTTACTTACCTCAATCGTTATTATGGAATTGAATATGGTGACTTGAACATTAAGAATATGATAATGTTTAAACCAGACTTCTATGGTAAGACACCAAGTGTTATTGACAGATTGATTCGAATTGGCTCGCAAGAAAAGAATTTAAAGGGTGATAGAACTCAAGATGCATACCGTGAAATTATTGCAGGAGACACTGGTAAAGGTGATTTACGTAGTTTCTTAGATTATAATATGCGTCTCTTCACAAATGATACAGATCTTAACGACTGGTTTATTCACTCAGCGAAAAATGTTTATGTTGTAGAACCTGAAACAACAAATCCAGACTTTAAAAATAAACGTCATCGTGTCTTTGATGGTCTGAATAATAATATGCATGCACGTATGATTTTACCATTATTGAACTTGAAGAAAGCACATATCTTTATGATTTCAACCTATAATACTATGGCTTATAGTTCATTTGAAAAATATGGTAAAAATACGGAAGCTGAACGTGAAGCTTTCAAAGAACGTATTAATTATGTAGCTAAAGCACAACAAACATACTTAGACTTCTGGTCACGTCTTGCACTTCCGAATGTTCGAGATAGACTGCTTAAGAGCCAAAATATGGTTCCTACACCTGTATGGGATAATCAAGCTTATGCGGGTATTAAGGATGCTAATCGTCGTGGATATGGTACAGATGGTAAGGTAGCGACACCAATTCGTGAGTTATTTGGTCCAACAGATAGATGGCATCAAATTAATTGGAATATGGGAGCGATGGCTAAAGTCTATGCAAAACCATATGAAGATGAACAAGTTTTCTTCATGGTAACAAATATGTTAGAGGACTTTGGTATTTCAGCATTTACACATGAAACAACTCACGTAAATGACCGTATGGCATATCTTGGTGGTCATGGACATCGTCAAGGTACAGATCTTGAAGCGTACGCGCAGGGTATGTTACAAACGCCTGATAAATCAACTTCAAATGGTGAATATGGAGCATTAGGGATTAATATGGCTTATCATCGTCCAAATGATGGAAATCAGTGGTATAACCCGGATCCTGACAAATTACAAACTCGTGAACAAATCGATCACTACATGAAGAACTATAATGATGCCCTTATGATGTTAGATCATCTTGAGGCTGATGCTGTATTACCGCAGTTAAATGGAAATACGAGTCGCTGGTTCAAGAAAATGGATCGACAATATCGTAGTGGAAATTCAGGTCATCAGTTCGATAAAATTCGTGAGTTGACAGAGGATGAGAAAAAAGTAGCAATCAATACTATTGATGATTTAATTACTAATAACCTAATGACGAAACATGGTGCTCCTGGTGATGGTACTTATAATCCAACGGACTTTGGGTCTGCTTATGTCAATATGAACATGATGACTGGTATCTATGGTGGAAATACAAGTACTGGTGCTCCTGGTGCGGCATCCTTTAAACACAATACATTCCGTATGTGGGGTTACTTCGGATATGAGAATGGATTTGTTGGATATGCTTCTAGTAAGTATCAAGATGCAGCTAATAAAGAAAATAATAAGATGTTAGGTGATGACTTCATTATCAAGAAAGTGTCTAATGGAAGATTCACTAACCTTGAAGATTGGAAGAAAGAATACTTTAAAGAAGTGAAAGCAAAAGGTGAAAAAGGATTTGCTGTCATTGAGATTGATGGTAAACAAATTACCAATTATGCTGAACTAAAAGCCTTATTTGATAAGGCGGTTGAGGCTGATCTAGCAGGTGGAGGAACAGCTAAAACTGTAGAGCTTAAATCAAAAGTCTTTAAAGCACTTCTTAAGAATACTGATGGATTCACAGGAAATCTTTTTAAAGCATAAATTGTATTAAATAGATGAGTAAAAAGGTAGATTAAGTTTTTCTTGATTTACCTTTTTATGCTATACTTAAGCTATGCATAGAAAAACAGTGATTGATTTTAGGGCTTTGGGGGAGAGATACACCTTTACCAAGCCTATTAAAGAGTTGAAAACGAGAAATATAGCAGAAGTGGAAGATTTGCTGGCACAAGTGGAGAGCTACCAAGAGCAAGGCTATTATGTGGTGGGCTATGTCAGCTACGAGGCTGCACCTGCTTTTGAGGAGAAATTAGCAGTTCATAAAGATCCTTTACTGGGAGAGTACCTGCTATATTTTACAGTTCATGATAGGGTAGAAACATCCCCTATTCCTCTGATTTATGACGAGGTTGATTTGCCTTCAAACTGGCAGGAAGTAACATCTGCAGCAGACTATGAAAAGGCTATTGCCCAGATTCACCATCATTTGCGGCAGGGAGACACCTACCAGGTCAACTACACAGTCCAACTCAAGCAAGATTTAAGCGCCAATCCTTTTGCAATCTACAATCGTATGGTGGTAGAGCAGGAGGCGGGCTACAATGCTTATGTGGAACATGATGACATGGCAGTGATTTCCATGAGTCCAGAGCTCTTTTTTGAGCAAAATGGCCGTGAGTTGACTACGCGACCAATGAAGGGAACGACTCAGCGGGGAGTGACTGATCAAGAAGACTTGGAGCAGGCCAGTTGGTTGGAGCAGGATCCCAAAAATCGCTCTGAAAATATGATGATTGTGGACCTCTTGCGCAATGATATGAATCGTATTTCTGAAGTGGGGAGTGAACATGTGGAGCGTTTGTGTCAAGTGGAGCAATATTCGACTGTCTGGCAGATGACTTCGACTATCAAGAGTCGGTTGCGAGAGGATGTTGACCTTGTTGAAATCTTCCGTTCTCTCTTTCCTTGTGGTTCCATAACGGGAGCTCCAAAAATTGCGACTATGGAAATCATAAAGGGCTTGGAACCACAACCGCGTGGAGTCTACTGTGGAACCATTGGTCTCTTGCTTCCAAATGGACGACGGATTTTTAATGTGGCCATTCGGACCATTCAACTCTACAAGGGACAAGCTATCTATGGAGTTGGCGGAGGCATTACATGGGATAGCACTTGGGAGTCTGAATACCGCGAGGTTCATCAAAAGGCAGCAGTTCTCTATCGTAAACAAGCTCGCTTCCAATTAATTACAACTGGAAAAATCAGCCAGAAGAGCTTGTTGTTTGAAGATCAACATTTGGAAAGATTGAGAACAGCTAGTCGGTATTTTGCCTTTCTATTTGATTCAGAAAACTTGAAACAAAAGATAGAGGAAGAGTGTCATGCTTGTGATGCTAATCAAGATTACCGCTTGCGTATTTCTCTAGACAAGTCTGGAGAGATAGAAGTAGATCGTCAAGTATTAACACCTCTTAGTCCAGGTTTTTGTCAGGCCAAACTTTGCCTTCAGGAAGCCAATTTGCAACAAGCCTTTACCTACTTCAAAACGACTCACCGACCGCATTTGAGCCTAGGGGAACAAGAGAATATTTACTATGATAAATCAGGAGAACTGCTTGAAACCTCTATCGGAAATTTGGTTCTGAAAATTTCTGGGAAACTCTATACACCATCTATCCGTCTTGGAATCTTGCCAGGAATTTACCGTCAGCATTTGCTGGAAACAGGACAGGTAGAAGAGAAAGTTTTGACCTTAAAAGACTTAGCCCAAGCAGAAGCTATTTACGGCTGTAATGCAGTGAGAGGCTTGTATGAATTGAGCCTAGAGGAGAACTAGATGAAACTGATATTTTTACACGGGTTAGGGCAGTCAACAGAGAGTTGGAAGGAAGTGCAAGAGTTACTTGCGGATTATCCCTCTGAAGCCCTTGACTTATTCCCTACGGGAATTACTAGCTATCAAGAAGCCAAGGAGTGCATTTATCAGCACTTGTCAGAGGAGACAGAACCTTTTGTCCTAATCGGTTTGTCCTTAGGAGCTGCACTTGCATTAGAGCTGTCAAGTTACGATTTGCCAAATCTTCAGGCCTTGGTTTTGTCAGGCTGTCCATTGAAACTAGCTGGCAATATCCCTTTTTACATTCAGTTGCTGATATTTAAACTACTCCCCAAAAGGACATTTGAGAAACAGGGAGCAGATAAATCGCTTTTGGTTGGAGTTTCTGAGGAATTAAAAACACTTGATTTAAGAGAGATTGCAAAGAATTGTCCCTATCCAACTTTGTTAATTTGTGGTAGTCAAGATAAGCCTAATCTCAGTTCAATGAAAGCTATTCAAGAACTGATGCCAAATTCCCAATTCCAGATTATCCCTGACGGTCCTCATGTCTTGAATAGAGCCAAACCAAAAGAGTTTGCAGCAATAACTAGAAGTTTTCTTGAATTGCTGAAATAAGTTTGATAAAATAATAGTGAAATCGATATCATAATTATGGGAGAAAGAAATGAACAAACGTCTATTTTTAAAAATGAGTCTGGCAACCTTGCCAGTCTTAGCCTTGTTTTCACAACCTGTGTTAGCAGAAGAAAACATTCATTTTTCTAGTTGTAAAGAAGCTTGGGCGAATGGATACGCAGATATTCACGAGGGAGAACCTGGTTATTCTGCCAAGTTAGACCGCGATCATGATGGTGTGGCTTGCGAATTGAAAAATGCTCCTAAGGGTGCTTTTAAAGCAAAACAAGCGGCTACAACTCAAACTGATACAACTTCATCCACAGCAAGTGGTTGGGTTAAGCAGGATGGTTCTTGGTACTATTTTGATGGAAATGGAAATCCAGTGAAAAATGCATGGCAGGGAAGCTATTACCTGAAAGCTGATGGTAAAATGGCACAGAGTGAATGGATTTATGACTCTTCTTATCAAGCTTGGTATTATTTGAAATCAGATGGTTCTTATGCAAAAAATGCATGGCAAGGAGCTTATTACCTTAAATCAAACGGTAAAATGGCACAAGGTGAGTGGGTTTATGACTCTTCTTATCAAGCCTGGTATTACTTGAAATCAGATGGTTCTTATGCTCGCAATGCATGGCAAGGAAACTACTATTTGAAATCAGATGGTAAAATGGCTAAAAATGAGCGAGTTGATGGAGGCCGCTACTATGTAGATGCTTCAGGTCTATGGAAACCATAAGTAAGGATAAAATCTAGAAAGTTAATGCAAACCTTTGCATAAATGAGTGAATTTTGTTATACTATATCTGTAAGCATTTTCAATTAATTCATAATAAAAAAGGAGAATATGATGAGTCAAAAGATTATTGGGATTGACCTTGGTGGAACTTCTATCAAATTTGCAATCTTAACAACAGCAGGAGAAATCCAAGAAAAATGGTCTATCAAGACTAATATTTTGGATGAGGGAAGTCATATCGTAGATGATATGATTGAGTCTATTCAGCATCGTTTGGACTTGCTTGGATTGGCAGCAGCGGACTTCCAAGGAATTGGGATGGGATCACCAGGTGTGGTTGACCGTGAAAAAGGGACTGTTATCGGTGCCTACAACCTCAACTGGAAAACCCTTCAACCAATTAAAGAGAAGATTGAAAAGGCCTTGGGTATTCCATTCTTCATCGATAATGATGCCAACGTAGCTGCTCTTGGTGAGCGTTGGATGGGGGCTGGTGATAACCAACCAGATGTTGTATTTATGACACTCGGTACTGGTGTTGGTGGCGGTATCGTCGCTGAAGGCAAATTGCTTCACGGTGTTGCTGGTGCAGCAGGTGAGCTTGGTCATATCACTGTTGACTTTGATCAACCAATCGCATGTACTTGCGGTAAGAAAGGTTGCCTTGAGACAGTTGCTTCAGCAACAGGGATTGTCAACTTGACTCGTCGCTATGCCGATGAATACGAAGGCGATGCAGCCTTGAAACGCTTGATTGATAATGGAGAAGAAGTAACCGCTAAGACTGTCTTTGATTTGGCAAAAGAAGGAGACGATCTTGCTTTGATCGTTTACCGTAATTTCTCACGTTACTTGGGAATCGCTTGTGCTAACATTGGCTCAATCCTAAACCCATCAACAATCGTTATCGGTGGCGGTGTGTCAGCTGCAGGAGAATTCCTTCTACAAGGTGTTCAAAAGGTTTACGACGAAAATACCTTCCCACAAGTACGCACAACAACTAAACTAGCTCTTGCAACTCTAGGAAATGACGCTGGAGTTATCGGAGCAGCATCACTTGTATTGCAATAAAATAAAAATGACAGAGCTTGGTGATTCATCAGGCTCTTTTTCAAGATCATAATTGTAAATATAACTCTTAACTTTTTGATTTTAGAAAGGAGATTTTAAATGAATAAGTCAGAACAATCCATGTTTGAATTGGCTTTGTCCATTGCAAAAAAGCACATGAGGGACAATATGATAAGGCTGGAGTAGTTTATATCAAACACCCTCTTTTTGTAGCAAGTCTGGTCGATACGCAAGAAGAAAAGGCAGTCGCTCTATTGCACGATGTTCTTGAAGATAGCCCTTATACAGTAGAAGAACTAATATTGGCTGGTTTACCAGAGACTGTTGTTACTGCAGTGCAGGTACTGACCAAGAAAAAGGGACAAGATTATCAACAATATTTGGAACTTGTTAAATCGAATCCTATAGCACGTTGTGTCAAATTAGCAGATTTGAAACATAATTCAGATTTATCTAGACTAGCTACAATTACTGAAAAGGATCTGGAACGATTTGAAAAATACAAGAAAGCTATTGATTATCTGAGAATGTAGAAAAGCTTTTTTTATGCTATACTAGTTAGGACAATAAATGAGGTGAGAGAGAATGACAAAAGCAGATATTATTTTTAAAGAAAATATTGAACGAATCCTCAAAGACGGTGTCTTTTCTGAGCAGGCCCGTCCCAAGTACAAGGATGGGACAGTTGCCAACTCCAAGTATGTAACGGGTGCATTTGCCGAGTATGACTTGGCCAAGGGGGAATTCCCCATTACAACTTTACGCCCTATCGCTATCAAATCCGCCATCAAGGAAGTGCTCTGGATTTACCAAGACCAGTCAAATAGCCTAGACGTGCTTAATGACAAGTACAATGTTCACTACTGGAATGACTGGGAAGTGGGAGATACGGGAACCATCGGTGAGCGCTATGGTGCCGTTGTTAAGAAACACGATATCATCAATAAGATTCTCAAGCAGTTGGAAGCCAACCCTTGGAACCGCCGCAATATCATTTCGCTCTGGGATTACCAAGCTTTCGAAGAAACAGATGGGCTGCTCCCGTGCGCTTTTCAGACCATGTTTGATGTCCGCCGTGTAGATGGGGAAATTTATTTGGATGCGACCTTGACCCAGCGTTCTAATGATATGCTGGTGGCCCACCATATCAACGCTATGCAGTATGTAGCTCTTCAAATGATGATTGCCAAGCATTTTGGCTGGAAGGTTGGGAAGTTCTTCTACTTCATCAACAACCTCCATATCTATGACAATCAATTTGAACAAGCTCAGGAATTGCTTCGTCGTGAGCCGTCAAACTGCCAACCACGCTTGGTTTTAAATGTTCCTGATGGGACTAGTTTCTTTGATATCAAAGCAGAAGATTTTGAGTTGGTGGATTATGACCCTGTCAAGCCACAGTTGAAGTTTGACCTAGCTATTTAAAAGAATAGAAAAAAGAAGTTGAGACAATAAATCCCAACTTCTTTTGTTTCTTAACGTGATACGCGGCGACGAGCTGCTTTTTTACGGTTTTCTTCGATGAAAGCTGCTTTTTGCTCTTCTGGTTCGATCACTTTCTTTTTAAATGCGTATACTGCACCTGCGACGGCAGCGACAGTTCCTGCGACACCTGTTACAAGACCTTTAGCAAATCCTTTAGCCATGAGTCTTCCTCCTTTATATTCTCAATCAGCCAGCCCCCTTAAGAGGTCACATTTTTCTGACTGACCTTTTTGTGTTATAATAATAGTAACGAAAAAATGGGAATTTTTCAAGGAAAAAAGATGAAAACAAAAATAATTGTGATTGTTGGACCGACTGCTGTTGGAAAAACAGCCCTTGCCATTGAAGTGGCCAAGCGTTTTAATGGCGAAGTGGTTAGTGGAGATAGCCAACAAGTCTATCGAGGACTTGATATTGGGACGGCTAAGGCTAGTCCAGAAGAGCAGGCAACTGTTCCTCATCATTTAATCGATGTTAGAGAGGTAACCGAGTCTTACTCGGCTTTTGATTTTGTTTCAGAGGCTAAGATGGCTATTGAGGATATTCACAGCCGTGGCAAGCTTGCCATTATCGCTGGTGGAACAGGACTTTACATACAGAGTCTACTAGAAGGATATCATCTTGGTGGAGAGACTCCCCATGAAGAGATTTTGACCTATCGAGCTAGCTTGGAGTCCTATACAGATGAGGAGTTAGCCCATCTGGTAGAGCAAGCAGGTCTTGAAATTCCCCAGTTTAATCGTCGTCGTGCTATGCGTGCCTTGGAAATTGTCAATTTTGGTCAGGACTTGGAAAATCAAGAGACCTTGTATGAGCCATTGATTATCTGCTTGGATGATGAACGCAGTCAATTATATGAACGTATCAATCACCGAGTGGACCTGATGTTTGAAGCTGGACTTCTAGACGAAGCCAAGTGGTTGTTTGACCATTATCCAGATGTGCAGGCTGCTAAAGGGATTGGTTACAAGGAACTCTTTCCTTACTTCCGTGGAGAGCAGACCTTGGAGGAAGCTAGTGAGAGTCTCAAACAGGCGACTCGTCGTTTTGCCAAGCGTCAGTTGACCTGGTTCCGTAATCGCATGAAGGTCACCTTTTATCAGATTGGAGAAACTGGTGTAAAAGACCGCATTTTAAGCCAGATAGAGGAGTTTTTAGATGATTGATACGGAAAAAAAAGAGGAGCGAGTCCTGCTGATTGGTGTGGAATTGCAGGGCATGGACAATTTTGACCTCTCTATGGAAGAATTGGCCAGTCTAGCCAAGACAGCTGGGGCAGTCGTTGTAGATAGCTACAGACAAAAACGTGAAAAATATGATTCCAAGACCTTCGTCGGCTCTGGTAAGTTAGAAGAGATTGCGCTTATGGTAGATGCAGAAGAAATTACCACTGTCATCGTCAATAACCGCTTGACTCCACGGCAGAATGTCAATCTAGAGGAAGTTCTGGGTGTCAAGGTTATTGACCGTATGCAGTTGATTTTGGATATCTTTGCCATGCGGGCTCGAAGCCATGAAGGGAAGCTCCAAGTTCACCTAGCCCAGCTCAAATACCTCTTGCCTCGTTTGGTTGGTCAGGGGATTATGCTCAGTCGTCAGGCAGGGGGAATTGGTTCCCGTGGACCTGGTGAAAGCCAGCTGGAGCTGAACCGTCGTAGCGTTCGCAATCAAATCACAGATATCGAGCGCCAGCTCAAGGTGGTTGAGAAAAATCGGGCGACTGTCAGAGAAAAACGTTTGGAGTCAAGCACCTTTAAGATTGGTTTGATTGGTTACACCAATGCTGGGAAATCAACTATCATGAACACCTTGACCAGTAAGACCCAGTATGAAGCGGACGAGCTCTTTGCGACTCTGGATGCGACGACTAAGAGTATCCATCTGGGGGGCAATCTCCAAGTAACTTTGACAGATACCGTGGGCTTTATCCAAGATTTGCCGACAGAATTGGTGTCCAGTTTCAAATCAACCTTGGAAGAAAGCAAGCATGTGGACCTTCTGGTTCATGTTATTGATGCTAGCAATCCTTACCACGAGGAACATGAAAAAACAGTCCTGTCCATCATGAAAGACCTGGACATGGAGGACATTCCTCGCTTGACCCTTTATAATAAAGCGGATTTGGTGGAGGATTTCACGCCGACCCAAACGCCATACGCCCTCATTTCTGCAAAGTCTGAGGATAGTCGTGAAAACTTGCAGGCTTTGTTTTTAGAGAAAATCAAGGAGATTTTTGAAGCCTTTACCCTGCGCGTGCCTTTTTCAAAGTCCTACAAGATTCATGATTTAGAAAGTGTTGCGATTCTGGAAGAACGTGATTATCAGGAGGATGGCGAAGTAATTAGAGGTTACATTTCTGAGAAAAACAAATGGAGGTTAGAGGAATTTTATGACTGATATTAAAACGTTGGCTCTAAAATATGGTGGCTATACAAGTCTAGACAAGGTCTATCTGGATCAACTTCTAGCTGGTAGAACAGAGCAAGAGCAGTTGGCACTGATCACTCCTCCGCCCAGCGTGGTCAATGCTTACTTTGCAGAACTCTACCAGAAAAAAAGTCCTGAGGCTGCGACGGATTATTTTGCGGAACTCAGTCAGGAACTGAATCTTTACAATACTGAGCCAAGTTTCACCCTAGAAAATAAGCCTTTTATTCGGCTTAATCTGTCTGGTAAATCCTTTGGTTTTTGCTATGAGAGTGAGGGTCTGGGTCGAATTTTCTCTGAAAATAAAGAGGTTATTTCAGAAGACTTGCTTTTTGAAATTGCGCAAATTTTCCCCCATCAACTGGTCTTTGAAGAGTCTGGTAAGATTTACATGAAGGCTGTCGGAGATGAGGAAGTTGTTAGAATGGAGAGTCTCACAGCTTTGACTGATTTGGAAAGCTTGGCTGATGGTCGTAAACGTCTTAAAGGTTACAGCCAAGAGGAGTTATTGCAAGAAGCTAGAGCTTTTACTGGCAAGCGCTATTTCCGATCGGAAAACCGCACAGCCATGTTATATATTGATTAATTAGAAAGTATCGAATGGATATTCAATTTTTAGGAACGGGGGCAGGTCAGCCCTCTAAAGCCCGCAATGTTTCCAGTCTCGCCCTGAAACTTTTGGATGAGATTAACGAAGTTTGGCTCTTTGACTGTGGAGAAGGAACGCAAAATCGCATTCTGGAAACCACAATTCGACCACGCAAGGTCAGCAAAATCTTTATCACTCACCTGCATGGAGACCATATCTTTGGCTTGCCAGGATTCCTTTCTAGCCGCGCTTTTCAAGCTAATGAAGAGCAGACAGATTTGGAAATCTATGGACCTCAAGGAATCAAGTCATTTGTCTTAACTAGTCTTCGTGTGTCGGGTTCTCGCCTGCCCTACCGCATTCATTTTCATGAGTTTGACCAAGATTCGCTAGGTAAAATTCTTGAGACCGATAAATTTACTGTGTATGCAGAGGAGCTGGACCACACTATTTTCTGTGTTGGTTACCGTGTCATGCAAAAGGACCTGGAAGGAACGCTGGATGCTGAAAAACTCAAGGCAGCTGGTGTCCCATTTGGCCCACTTTTTGGAAAAATCAAAAACGGTCAGGATGTTGTTCTTGAGGACGGTACTGAAATCAAGGCAGCAGACTATATCTCAGCTCCTCGTCCAGGTAAAATTATCACTATTCTTGGTGATACCCGTAAAACTAGTGCAAGTGTTCGTCTGGCTGTCAATGCTGATGTCTTGGTCCATGAATCAACTTATGGCAAAGGCGATGAGAAAATTGCCCGTAATCATGGACACTCAACCAATATGCAGGCGGCGGAGGTAGCAGTAGAAGCAGGTGCTAAACGACTCCTGCTCAATCATATCAGTGCTCGCTTCCTCTCAAAAGATATCAGTAAGCTTAAGAAAGATGCTGCTAGTGTTTTTGAAAATGTGCATGTAGTCAAGGATTTGGAAGAAGTGGAAATCTAACAGATTGAGAAAGGATAAGTATGCCTACTGTTCTGATTACCGGAGCTAGCGGTGATCTAGCCCAAGAAATGGTCAAACTTTTACCAGAAGACCAGCTCATCTTGCTTGGTCGAGATAGGGAAAAATTAGCTCAACTCTACGGAAATCATCCCCATGCAGAATTGATTGAAATCGATATTACCGATGATTCAGCCCTAGAAACTCTGGTAACTGACCTCTATTTCCGTTATGGTAAGATTGATGTCTTGATAAATAACGCTGGTTACGGGATTTTTGAAGAATTTGACCAGATTTCTGCCCAAGATATTCATCAGATGTTTGAGGTCAATACCTTTGCCCTGATGAATCTGTCTCGTCGCCTTGCTGCTCGTATGAAAGAAAGCCGAAAAGGCCATATTATCAATATCGTCAGTATGGCAGGTTTGATCGCTACTGGCAAGTCCAGCCTTTACTCAGCGACCAAGTTTGCGCCCATTGGGTTTTTAAATGCTCTACGTCTCGAACTCATGTCCTACGGTGTTTATGTAACGACGGTCAATCCAGGACCAATCCGTACAGGATTTTTTGACCAGGCTGACCCAGATGGCACCTATCTTAAATCAGTTGATCGCTTCCTGCTAGAACCAGATGCAGTAGCTAAAAAGATTGTTAATTGTATAGGAAAAAACAAACGAGAACTCAATCTTCCGTTTTTGTTGAATCTAGCCCATAAGTTTTATACCCTCTTTCCCAAGCTAGCTGATAAGTTGGCAGGGGAGACTTTTAATTATAAGTAAAAAAGTTGTTCCTAAAATGGAGCAACTTTTTTTGAGGATTAGAATAAATCAATTCCAGTCTTATTTAATGCATGGCAGTGGTAGGTGAAGGCGTTGATAAAATTAGAGTAGTATTGCTGATCAATAAATTTTGCGCTTTGAAGATAATTAAATAGATTTTTGGCTAAGGGAATAGCCTCAGGTTTATTCCATCTAAATTGATTGTAAACATGTTCAACTTCTAGAAACATGAGGGGGATAGCTAGATAGCCTCGTTCGAAGGTTTGAAGTGATTTAATTTTTTTAATAATATCATCAGCCTTTTGATAGTAACCCAGTTCAGAGAAGTACTTTACGGAGAAAGTGAGAGCATTTAAAATGCGGATGTAGGTGTCAGTATTAGCACTTTCCTTGTACATAAGTAGTAATTGTTTGCTCATATGGTCAATAAGTTCCATAGGAGAATGATTGACGATGACGCGATAAATTTCAAGTTCGATACTATTAAAGACATCAGATTTCATTAAATGATTGATAATGTTTTGAATTCTGGCAACAGTTTCAGGACTTTTTGATATGGTTGGATAATGTCTTAATTTAATAGATTTGAAAATCATCTCTGCTTGAAGTGGATTGTCTTTTAGGTAGACATCAAATAATTTTTCGTATTCTTCAATATAAGTGAGGATATCTTCTTCATGGACCACATGCTTACCAAATTCTATAGCTGGTAATTCTAAGCAGTCTCCACCTTTATTTGCATAGGCGAGAACAAAATCATTCCATTCCACTCCGATAACAATTAACAGTTTGGCAAAGTTTTCAAGTGAAATTCCTTTGTCTCCTTTTTCAAATTGACTTAGGAACTGTGGTGATACGATATCTGAGGCGGCTTCCTTTAGGCTGAGTCCTCGTGCTTCGCGCAGATACTTAAATGTAGCTCCAAATGGGTATAGATTTTCCATAAATAATCTCCTTACATACTTCTAAAACTATTATACAAAAATTTAGAGAAAAAATAGAGAAAAGAAAACTATAGTTACAAAATATTAGAATTCTATGCTATTTTTGGATTTTTTAAATAACATTGAAACTATAGTTTAAATGCCGAAAAATTTAAATATCTATTATGGTATGATAAGGGAAAGAATGGAAAATAAAGTAAGCTTGTTATACTAGTATAACAAGGATTGACTTACCACTCAATCCTATTCTATTAGCCATCAAAGGAGAAAATGCTATGGGGAAAACTTAAACACTTGACACTAGAAAAATATCATATTTACTTTTAAGGTTATAAGACAATTATCAAAAATTTTTAGAAAAATAGAAATATATAAGGAGTTTTGTTATGAAAAACAGAAAAATGTTGGCCTCTTCTTTACTAGCTGGTGCTTTATTGTCAGTAGGTTATGTAGCTTCTAAACCGACAGAAGTTCACGCTTTAACAGATATGAGTGTCAAGGATACTCAAAATCCCTTGAAAATCAACTTGATAGCCACTACTGGGAATCCGTTTTATTCAGGAAGTGTGCTGGTAGATATTCAAAGAAATTCTTCTAATGATAATCCATCTTTGTATTACGATTTAGTTAATGAAGATACAGGGGCTATTGTAGCTAGTTATAGCTTTAATAGTTTTGGGGATCAAACTAGAAGTCAAGACCATGTTTGGTTACTATATGCTGAAGATGGAAGATATCATATTGATGTTTATAGTGAAAAAGACTTTGGGAAAAGATATTTTGGTCGGTCAGAAGTCTTTAAAGTATCAAATCACGGATATGTACCTATAACAAATTCAGAAACACCAACAGCTACTGAAACTCCAAAACAATCTACTAACTCTAACTCAGGTCAGACTGGCTGGTCAGGTTCTTCTTACTACAAAGCTGGTGTGAAAGTAGTGAATCAATGGATTTTTGATGTTCAGTACAATTCTTATTTCTATCTAAATGCGTCAGGTAACTTTGTTCAAAATGCTTGGTCAGGCAACTACTATCTTAAATCAGGTGGCTACATGGCTAAAAGCGAGTGGATTTACGATAAAAACTATAGTTCATACTATTACCTAACATCAGAAGGAAGCTATGCCCGTAATACTTGGGTAGGTAGCTATTACCTCAAATCAAACGGTAAAATGGCTAAGAGCGAGTGGGTCTATGATAGCAGCTATAGCTCTTACTATTACTTAACATCAGAAGGAAGCTATGCTCGTAACACATGGGTAGGTGACTACTATCTCAAGTCAAATGGTAAGATGGCAGTTAACGAACGTACTCCAGATGGTTACAAAGTAGATGGCTCAGGTAAGTGGGTAAAATAAAATTTTTTTGAACTGGGAGAAAAGGGAAAATAATGGAAAAACATGAAAACCAAATGAACGAAGAGGTAATCGTAGAAAAAGTCGAAGATACTGAAGAAGTGACCGTAGAAAAAGTCGATGAGACTACGGAAAGAATGGAAGAATCAATTAATGAAGTAGTTACAGAGAAGCCTGATAAAGTAGAAGCACTCAAAAAAGAGGCGTCAATTTTTGTAGAAAAAGCTGGAAAACAAATCGAAAATCTAGATATGAATGGTCTCATTGAAAAGATTAAAAAACTATTTGAAACAAAACCTCTACAATCTATCGGGATAAGCCTAGCTATCTTTCTTGTTCTGTTCTTTGGAATTCGTAAATTAACCAGTGATCCCTTAGATGGAACTTATGAAATTTTAACAAGACGTGATCATTTAGTCATGGTGATTAAAGGAAATGCTGGGACCGTCACCTCTGAAGATTCAGACGGAGACAAAGAAAAAAGATTAGTGAAAATTAATAAACAAAAGAAAGTATTGACAATAACAGACGATGAAGGAAGAGAAATAGGAAAAACAAAATATATGTTAAAAGATAAAGAACTCTATCTTCAAGAGCCAGATCAAACCTTTAACCGAGTAAAATAGACTACACATTAACAGCCTAAGCCAGTACCTTAAAAGCTACTGGCTTAGGAAATTGTATAAAAGGAGAATATGAATGAAATTCAAAAAATTAATAACTTTAGCTAGTTTAGTAGGGCTGATTGTTTTTCTTGCGACTACTGTAGTTGCCTGTGGTTCAAAATCTGAAAACACAGAAACTAAAACTGCACAAGTTGAAAAAAACAAAGAAAAAGAAAAAAAAGAAGCGTTAGACAAAGCTAAATCGTATGATAAAAGTCTTAACCTTTCTTACAATGCTATGGAAAAAAAATTGTTGGAAGAAGACTTTTCTGAAGAGGCTATAAAATACGCACTTAATAACGTGGGTATTGATTGGAAGCAAAATGCATTGGAAAAAGCTAAAGAGTATGCTAAAACTCCTCTCGTTTCAAGAAAAGTTATTAAAGAAAAGTTAGACTACGAAGACGGATTTGATGACCCAGAAGTCAACTACGCTATTGATAATGTAGATGTTGATTGGAAAAAAGCTGCAATAGAAAAAGCTAAGGACTATGCTAAAAACAACCACTTATCAAGTTTCAACACCGAGAGTGAGTTACAAAGAGAAAATCGCTTTACACCTGAAGAGGCAAAATACGCAGTAGAAAATGCAGGTATTGATTGGAAGGAAATCGCGCTAGAAAGAGCTAAAGAGTTGAAACAATCTGCGCCAGAACCAGACTTTGCAATTTCCGATACCAGAGATGGACTCCAAAGCGAACAATTTAGGGATGAAGAGGTCAAGTATGCAATGGACAACTTGAAAAAATAAAAAAGAGGTGGCGACCTCTTTTTTATTATTTCTCTTTCACAATTTCACCATCTACTTTATCAAAGCCTATTGCATTTCCTTTAGAAACTTCGGTAATGAGTAAATCTCCAGAAGAAACGACGCTGGAAGTGTATGCAATATATCCGGCATAGTATTTATCGCGAATTTGTCCACTAGTTAGAGATACGTAAGTAAGGTAAGATGGTTTATTTTCATCGTTAACATATAATTTTATCTCTTCTTTTGTAGTGTTATTCCCTGATCCATCTGTTATCGCCTTAGCTTTAACTTTATCGATTTCAAAACTTCTTTTTGATCTTTCTTCAGCTAATTTTCTAACTTCATTGATGTTTTTGCCTACAACTTCATCCATATGAAGCTCTACGGCTGCACCAACAGTCCCTCCGCCTATTTCGTACCCGTTCAGTTTTCCTCCTTTTGTGATATAGACGTAGTTTATTCTTTCATCTTTTCCAGGTAATGCATCATCATTAGAATCGATCACACTATAGAAAACTCTCTCTTGATTGTCGTTCATTAACTGAACGATACCTTTTCCTTTTGTATCCATAGATGATGAACAAGCTGCTAAACTAGCGCTAGCAAGTAGTGCACCTAATAACAACAATCCATTTCTGTTTCTCATAACAAAACTCCTTATATATTTCTATTTTTCAAAAAATTTATGATAATTGTCTTATAACCTTAAAAGTAAATATGATAGTTTTCTAGCGTCGAGCATTTAAATTTTCCCCATTTCATTTTCTCCTTTGATGGCTGATAGAATAGGATTGAGTGATAAGTCAATCCTTGTTATACTAGTATAACAAGCTTCCTTTTTAGCTATTCTTTACCTTATCATACCATAATAGATATTTAAATTTTTCGCTATTTAAACTATAGTTTCAATCTTGTTCATAAAAATAAAAAATAGCATAGAATTCTAGTATTTTGTAACTATAGTTTTCTTTCTCCATTTTTTTCTCTAAATTTTTGTCTAATAGTTTTAGAAGTATGTAAGGAGATTATTTATGGAAAATCTATACCCATTTGGAGCTACATTTAAGTATCTGCGCGAAGCACGAGGACTCAGCCTAAAGGAAGCCGCCTCAGATATCGTATCACCACAGTTCCTAAGTCAATTTGAAAAAGGAGACAAAGGAATATCACTTGAAAACTTTGCTAAATTGTTAATTGTCATAGGAGCTTTAGAAAATTTCAAAGCTGATAATATGAAAGAACTAGTAAATTTATATGATGATACAAAATATAAAGAATTACAGTTGAACTATCAGAAAGAAATGCTACAGTTACAAAGGGAACAATATATTGATACAAAGAAAATGCTTCAAGCATTAAGATATAACAATTATGTTCAAACGTTACAATTACAGCAGTTAGATGGAATCCGTAGAAATACAGAAGAAGCAGTTGATTACCTAAGAAATTTACGTGTTCAGGAAAATCATTACCATACGCATAACCATTACCATCAAAATAATATTTATTAATTTATATAGGTGATATTAAAATTAGAGATAATATGAAGAAAATTATAAAAATAATTACCTGTTTGGGTTTGTTTTGCGGCTTATTTTCACTAGTGGATTCAGCACAAGCCGATAGTACTGCCTACAATCAACTACTACCACAAATTACTACAAAGTGGGAGAGTAAACATCTATTTGAAAATAATGCTAATAGACTTGGTTACGCTTTGAAGGATATTGATAGAAATGGGACTGATGAATTATTAATTGGTCTTACTAATGGTGAAAAATGGGAACTGTTTGAAGTATATTATATGAATGGTAATACTCCAACTCCCTTATTTGATAGATTTTGGGATACAAGCCATAGAATGGGGACAGTTATTAATACCTACACAGATGGCAGTATTATAGTGTTCGAAAGTTCTCCAGGGATTATGTCATATAGATTGTTCCAACTTTCTAAAGAAAATAAGGAGCCAACGTTAATTAAAAAAGGTGAATTTAGAGCAGGAGAAGGTGACTTAGATGAATTAAACCTTGACTCTAAAACAAAGATAGACACCTCAACTATTGAATATACTTCTCTAAATCTCCCGATTATTGGAGATAATATGGATCCTAATCCCCCTATGCCCAAGTCCCTTGTCGATGCCAAAATTGGAGATGAAATTCCTTTGCCATCTGAGTTAGTAGGTATTTGGATTAACAAAGAGCCAAATAATGGTACTAAACCTGGTAGAGCTTCATCGCTTATTTTAGGAGAGGACGGAAGCTTCACTGGAACCTTTAAAGATGGAGATATTAGAGGGAAGTTATCTCGTCTTAAAAAAGTGAGTGAGAATGGATTTATTGTCTCAAAAGAGGATCAGGAGGAGCAAGCGTTTGCTTTTAGTGTTGGTTTAGGTGGAGGATTGCCTTCTGGTCATAGACTCGAACATGGTATGGTACTAGAAGGGCGAACTTTATATAATGTATTGTGGATAGTAAAAGAAGGGGAGGAAGACTATTCTAAACCTTCCAAGCTAGTAACTTTTGTAAATCCAAATTATGGTCCTAAGAAAATCGAGAAAAAAGGAGAACAAGACGTAGAGAAACAAGGCGATACAGTGGCAGAATCAACTCAAGACAGTAGTGAGGAGATAAAGCCAGAACAAAAACTATTTGGGAATATTCCAGTATTTGGACTGGTTGTGGGAGCTGGACTTGTCCTCGTTTTAATACTCTCTATATTTTGGTTTAAAAAATAAGATTTTTTAAAAAACTATTGATTTACTACTGGAGAAAAAAACCTCAAGAACTAGGATTGAAAGCTAGTTCTTGAGGTTTTTAGCTTATTCGATTTAGAGATATTCTCATATATAATCTAAGACGAAGCTGACGTGGCTTGAAGAGATTTTCGAAGAGTATCAACTATCAAACTGGACTTCTTCTAGTAGATAGTCGATAAAGCGTTCGCCCATCTTAGATAGGCTGGTTTTCTCATGCTGGATATAGACCAGTTCAATTGGATCATCAATATCAAGTGGGATAGAAACGATATTGTCTCCGTTGAGGTTGCTGTTCAAAATCCCTGTCGCAATGGTATAACCGTCCAGACCAATCAAGAGATTAAAGAGGGTGGCACGGTCGCTGACTACGATAGATTTCTTGTGGTGTTCTTGAGAAAGAATTTCTTCTGAAAAGTAGAAGGAGTTGTGCGTCCCTTGGTCATAGCTGAGATAAGGGAAGTTTTCCAAATCAGATAGTTTGACCTTGTCTTTTTTTGCCAGAGGATTAGTCTTGCTGACAAAGATATGCGGTTGGGCGGTAAAGAGATGATGAGCCAGCAGGTGGTTGTCATCCAGCATTTTAGTTAAAACATCACGGTTGTAGCTGTTTAAGAAGAGGACACCGACCTCACTACGGAAATTCTTGACGTCGTCAATAATCTCCCAAGTACGAGTTTCACGAAGGAAAAGCTCGTATTTTTCCATATCACTTTTCTTAAGTAGCGATACAAAGGCGTTGACCACAAAGGCATAGTGCTGAGATGAAACGCTAAAGAGTTCGCGGTGGGCGACAGGATTTTTATAGCGTTCCTCCAGAAGTTGGGTCTGCTCGACAACCTGACGGGCATAAGAGAGAAACTCCATCCCGTCACGGGTCAAGGTGATACCCTTAGGATTACGAATAAAGATTTCAATGCCCATTTCATTTTCCAAATCTCTCACAGCGTTGGAAAGACTCGGCTGAGTGATAAAGAGTTGCTTGGCGGCCTCATTCATGGAGCCAGTCTCGACGATTTTGATAATATAATGTAATTGTTGAATTCTCATGTTTTTATTGTACCACACTTGCTTCAGAATCGCCAAAGAAGATAGGAAAATCAGGGGGAGTGTGTGGGTCTCTGTAAAGTAACTAAGAAGAAAATTCTAAATAATTTAAGAAATAGTGTAAAAAAGTAGCTGAGTAAGAGATTGTTCAGCTGTTTTTTAATTGAGAACTATAAAAACTTTCCTCGAAAATAAGAAACTTGCACGATTTACTCATTATTTATCCAGTACTAGAGTTTATACTAGTTATTGTAAAGATGATCATCCAAAAGAAGGAAGGAGGCAACCTTATGGCTAAAAATACAAATCGTTCAGAGATTGATTCTCTAAGTTTTGAGGTTGAAAACCAAGAACTTTCCGGGTAATCAGAAGCTAGTGGTACACAGCTTTTAAAATGACACTAGCAGGTCTCTGTGGATTGTGTTTCACCTATTCCTATGAGTGTACGAGAAATAATGTTCGCTGTTAGATAAAACAACAGGAAAATTCTAGTGTTTTATTACAAAACATTGACAACATTTTGATTTGGTGTTATATTTACGGGGATAAATACAAATAAAACAAGACAACTTTGAGATTGATTCTTTGGATTATGGAAATTAATAGCCAAGAATTGGATGGTAAATCTGCTGCTGGGTGGGGTACGGCTGTTAGATTAACAGCACAGGGGCGTTATGGTTGGTGGTTTACATATTCTTATGAATGTATTTCGCCAAACGTGCGCTGTGGGTAAAACTCTCTATTTTTTGACAGGAGGATAAAATGGAAGGAATTATTGGAACACTAGAATTCTATGCACCTGTACTGGTCTTAGGAGTTGTTGTCATAGGGATTGTTTACTTTATGAAAAAAAGAAACGATCGCAAATAATCAACATCAACCGATACCTGAAAAAGGCATCGGTTTTTTATTACTTGAATATATTGCACAAAATACTCATGGCAAACCTTGAAAGAAACCGTATAATGAGAGCGTAATAAAGAAACGGAGGAATGAAATGATGAAACAACTTATCGTGACAGGATTAACGAAAACATTTGGTCAAGGGGATAATATCGTTCATGCTTTATTAGATGTGAACTTGTCCGTTGAAAAAGGTGAATTTCTGGCAATTATGGGGGCTAGTGGTAGTGGAAAAACAACACTTCTCAACTGTATTTCAACGATTGATAAACCAACATCAGGTGAGATTCGATTTGAAGATTTTGACATCATCCATGCCAAGGAAAATGAACTAGCTGACTATCGTGCCAAAAACATTTCCTATATTTTCCAAGCCTACAACTTGGTGGAAACCTTGACGGTCTATGAAAATATTGTTCTACCTCTTCAAATTCAGGGGAAAAATATCAAAAAACATCAGGATAAGATTGAGGAAATTTTGGATAAGTTGGCCATCCAAAACTTAAAAGATAAGTTTCCTAATCAGTTATCAGGTGGTCAGCGACAACGCGTGGCAACTGCTAGAGCCTTGATTGATGATTCTAAACTGATTATCGCAGATGAGCCGACAGGAGCCTTGGACTCTGCCAATTCTGAAAAACTGATGGCACTTTTGCAGGAAATCAATAAAAGTTTTGGTATTACCATTTTACTGGTTACGCATGACCCTGCCGCAGCAAAGTACTCTTCACGGATGGTGCTACTTAGAGATGGAAAGATTATGGATGATTTGGAACGTAACAGCTTATCTAATGAACAGTATTTGCAAGAGATTTACAGTCGTACCAGATAGGAGGGTGAGAGTATGTATCCAAAATTGATTTTACGAAATGTATTTCGAAATTTACAGATTTATACCATCTATTTTTTCAGTCTGACCTTGATTTATAGCTTGCTCTACGCTTTTAATGCTTTACCAAGCCATCCAGTGATGCAAAGTTTATCAGGGGCAAAGGAAATGTTAACGACAGTGATGAGCCAGTACATGGGCTTGCTTTCCTATCTGATTCTATCGGCGATTGCCTTTCTCATCGTTTACGCCACAAATTTTGTGCTGGGACGGCGCAAGAAAGAGCTGGGACTTTATGCAACGCTGGGAATGAAGAAGAAGCAGATTATCCGTACCCTGTTCTTTGAAACCATGCTGGTCAATATCTTTTCCTTGATTCTAGGTTTCTTGCTTGGATTGATCTTACTGGTCATTCTAGCTAAGATTGCATCTGAGTTTTTTATGGCCAATTACTTTGGTAGTCTGCTGTTCTTTGATAGCAAGTCTGTCATCTTACTAGTTTATTCCTATTTTGTAACCAGTTTTATTGTTGGTGTCATGGACATTCTTACCTTTAGAAAGCAAAATATCATTGCACTTATTCAAGAGAATGGGGTCAAGAAATCTGTCTTGGCAAAAGGCAAGCCAGTTCTTCAAGCACTTCTCTTTATTCTTTCAACAGCTGTTATCGGTTTTGGTGCTCTCTATTTTTCAGACTATCACCATCTATCATTCTTGAAAAGCTGGGGTATCTTGCTGGTATCTGTCTTCGTGATTTTTGTGATTTTGTTTTACAATACTTTAAGCCATTTTGTCTTGATTTCCCTTAGAAAACTGCCTCAAACTTACTATAACAAACTAAACACTTTTAAAATCCGTCAATTTTCAAAACAAGCTGATAGTAATTCGGTCACGTTGGCTGTCTTATCCTTGACCTTGACACTGGCTCTCAGCTTACTCGTTTTTAGTGGTAGTGCCTATACGACTATGAACCGAGAGCTGAACAAATACTCACCTTATGATGTAACTGTCAATCTCTACCGTGGTAAAGAGTTTCAATTTTCTCAGGAATCTGTCAAAGACAGATTGAAAGCCGATGGCTTTGACTTTAACCTCATCAAAGAGGAGTACAGCTGCCCTATCTATTCTAGTGATTTAACTTATAAAGATTTGATTGATACTAGCAATCTCTGGGATCATGATAAGAAACTTCCTGAATCAAAAGTACCGATTTTAGGAATTTCTGCCTACAATCATCTCCGCAAACTGCAAGGGAAAAAAGCGGTTGACTTGTCAGAAGACCAATTTCTAGTCAATGCCAATTATAAAGGAACTGCCAAGCAGATCCAGGACTTTCTATCAACGACCAAAACCTTCATGATTAACGGTCGTTCTCTCAACCTTGCCTCTTCAAAGCCACTTGAAACAGTTTACTTTTTATCTTCAGTAACTACAAATGACTCAGGAACCTTGATTGTACCAGATAAGGTAGTAGTTGGATTGACGGAAGACCACACGACCTATGTTGCCAATTTCAAGGAAAATATAGACAAACGGGAAGTAGAAACATTCTTGAGTCAGTGGATTGAAAAATACTACTTCACTCGTGATGGAGAAGAGTTGAATTCGTTCGTCTATCAAACGAAAGGAAGAATTTTTGAGATTTATCTTGGATTTATGGGCGTCATTGTCTTTGTCATGATTTTTGTCAGTGTTATTTTTATCATTATTTCCCTCAGTATCTTGTCACTTCAAACTTCTACAAGCGCTTTGGATAGTGTCAATGATTATCAAATCTTATACCTTCTTGGGAACAAGAGAAAGCAAAATCGCTTTATTCTTTTGCAACAGATTCTAAGTTATTTCTTGGTTCCGCTGGTCATCGCAGGTCCGCTAGCATTTGCCTTGAGTACCGCTCTTTTGGGCTATTTTGAGAATTTCGCTAATACCAGCATTTCTATTGATATCACCTATCTGGGAGTAGCGGTTTTACTCTTTGTCCTTTACCTGCTAGTGACTTACAGAGTAAGTTGGCAAATTATTGAAAATTAAGTCAAATACCAGAGTTGCCTATCCGACAATTCTGGTATTGTGTTATAATAATATTAAAGTAGTTCAGGAAGTAGATACATATGAAACAGTTTGTCAAATCGCTCTCGAAAAACTCACTTTTATTGTGGTGGTTGACGATTTTTAATCATCTAGCTTTAATGATTTATATTTATTATAGGATTCCTCTGGACTTTTCGACAGATTTTTCTTTGCAGATGGTTTTATTGCTGATTATTGCTTTAATTGTATTTAGCTATATTTGTAATATTGTGACCTTTCGGTATAGTGAGTTGAAACTTTGGTTGCTCCTGATGATGTTTCTCATTAGCTGGCAATCCATATTTAATCAAGGGGTTGCGAGCACCCTGTTGCACTTTTTTGATATTCTTCATCCGCTCAACTCTTTTTTATTGGTGTATAGTTCTCTGTCTATTATCTTTCTGGGAGAAAAAATAGGAGAAGAACTGTTGAGTGTGTCCTTTGTGTTGACACTAATCACCATTAGTTCGTATCTGTTAAGTCCTTCAATTTTTCTCTTTCTGTCCTTATTTGCGTCTTTCTTTTTAAACCTTGTTCCCTTGATTTTACTGATTTTATATCATAAAGAGTTGAAAAGTAAACTCAAGTATCAGAGACGAAATTTGTGGATATTAGCTTTGATATTGCCTCTTTCTTATTTCTTTTTGTATATCAATACGAGGGGCTCAGGAGTGATGAACCTAGTCTGGTATCTAGAAATTCTTGGCATCTTAGCTTTTTTACACTTCAAAACGATTGTCAGCTCTCTTCAAAAAAAGGTATCAGAGTTAAAATTGTCCTATATAAAAGCTTTTTCACGCTTGTTTTTACTGGTGATGTTTTTATTAGTAGGCATATTCATCATCTTTCGTCTAGATTTAAACACGAGCTTTTTGGTCTTGAATATCATGTTACTATTGTTCGGGATTTGTTCGGAAGAATTGATTCGCCTCTTTCGTTCTGCTGAAATGCTAGATTCTAGGGATTATGTAAAAGTTCTCTTTTTAAAGCGTAACCGTATGGTAAAAAGTTTGCTGGCAAATGAAGACACAGAACAACAGTTCTCCGAATTTCTTCACAATGAAATCCTGCAAAATGTTATGGCAATAAAAAATTTCAATAAATATAGTAGCAATCAAGCTTTTGGTGAACAGATCAATCTGGTAACAGAGGAGTTGGTTCAGCGGATTCGTGAGCGGATGGATTATTATCAGCCAATGGTAGAAACAGACAAGCAGTTAGACATCCAGTATCAAGGGCTGATTAATCGGATTGTCAAACGCTATCACGCAGAAAATGAAGTCGTCACACAGTTTCCTGCCCACTTTAGGCTTTTATCTCCTTACGATAAAATTGCCTATCGTCTGGTTGAGGAGTTGGCGACCAATGCCGTTAAGTACGCTAGTGGTGGAAGGATTTCTTTGAAGATTGATGTGCATGATGACACTATTTTTATCATTTCTGAAAATGACTGCCTTCAAACAGAAAAATCCTTAGGTTATGGCTTGAAAAATATGTCTAATAAAATTAGTGTTTTAGGTGGTCAAATGCAGATTTTTGAAAATAATAAGAGATTTCGTGTAGAAATTACTCTCCCGATTGATAAGGAGTTGTGTTATGAAAATTTTGTTAATTGATGATCATAAATTATTTAGCCAAAGTATCAAGATGATTTTAGAGTTATCGGAAAACATTAAAAAGGTCCAGTTAGTGGATAATTTTTCGACTATCTCGGAGATTGCTTTTAATGACTACGACATTATTTTGGTTGACATCAACCTGACGAGTCTGTATCAAGCTGATGGGCTGACCTTGGCACAAGAGATTATCGACAATGGTTGTTCTAGTAAGATTGTAATTTTGACGGGATACAGTAAAAAAATGTATGAACACCGAGCTAAAGTTATGGGGGCTTATGGCTTTCTGGACAAAAGTATGGACCCAGATGAGTTGGTGAAAAAACTGGAAAAGATTTATCTAGGTGGTAAGGTCTTTTCAGATGAAGTGATGGTAGAGGTGCTAACACCACGAGAAATCGAGATACTAGAACTGGTTAGAAATGGCTTGACCATTGATGATGTCTGTGACAAGGTTTATGTGAGTAAACGTACAGTTTCCAATCACTTGGCCAATATCTTCTCAAAATTGGGAGTGAGTAACAGGCAGGAGGCGATTCATATCGCTGAGCAGTTGGGTTATTTTCCACCAGATTAGAAAGCTGCAGAAGATGTAGCTTTTTTAATTATTTCTGTGATACTTCCTGTGTGAGTCTCTTCTTGAAAAAAACACAAAATTTTGCTAGAATGAGTCTTATGAAAACATTCTATGATGTGCAGCAATTCCTCAAACGATTTGGTATTATTGTTTACATGGGAAAACGCTTATATGATATTGAACTGATGAAGTTGGAACTCTCTCGGATTTACGATGCAGGGTTGATGGACAAATTGGACTATCTAGAGGCAGAAGCGGTTCTACGCAGAGAGCACAAGGTAGAATTGGATTATATTGAGAAAAATGGAGAAAAGAACTAATGGTTACTTGGATTTTGTGGGCACTTATACTAGCAATGTTGGCGTGGATGGGTTTTAACTATCTTCGTATTCGCCGTGCGGCTAAAATTGTGGACAATGAGGAGTTTGAATCCTTGATTCGTACGGGTCAATTGATTGATTTGCGCGACCCAGCAGAATTCCACAGAAAACATATTCTTGGGGCTCGCAATATTCCTTCAAGTCAGTTGAAGACTAGTCTTGCAGCCCTTCGTAAGGATAAACCTGTTCTTCTTTACGAAAACCAACGTGCGCAACGAGTTACAAATGCAGCCCTTTACTTGAAAAAACAAGGTTTTTCTGAGATTTATATCCTTTCTTATGGCTTGGATTCTTGGAAAGGGAAAGTCAAAGTTGAGAAATAAGAAAACGAGCTTGGATGTTTCCGAGCTCATTTTTTAACCACTTTTTCTGAGAAAGTCACGAATGATTGTCAACTCTTCTGAGTTTAGGGGACGGTAGTCTCCTTCTTGAAGATTCTGATCCAAGCTCCAAGGTCCAAAATGGGTGCGCTTGAGGGAGGTCACCTTGACACCAACCGAGAGGAACATTTTCTTAACCTGATGAAATTTTCCTTCTGAAATGGTGATGGAGGCTCGACTGAGGGAAGAACTTGCAGATAGAATTTCTAGTCTTGCGGGTTTACAGACAGTACCATCTAAAAAGACAATTCCTTTTTGAAAGGCTTGGATATGGTCAGGTGTTAGAAGTCCATTGACCTCAACTTGATAAGTCTTATCGACATGATATTGGGGATGGAGGAGCTGAAAGCCCAAGGGACCGTTATCGGTCAAGAGGAGGAGACCTGTCGTATCTCGGTCCAGTCGGCCGACGGCATAGAGCTTGTCAGACTGGATGTCAGGTGACAGCAGGTCCATGACAGTTGAAAGTTCCCTGTCTTTATTGGCTGTAACGACACCAGCAGGTTTATGAAGCATAAGATAGGTGTGTTCATAGCCTTGAATTATTTTGCCCTGAAAAAGGAGTTCCTGTAGTCCTGTATCGATATTTTGGGCTAGAGAGCGGGCTGGGCAACCATCGACGAGAATTTCCACTTTAAGTAAGGCTTGTTTCATGGCCTTTCGGCTGATTTTTTCTTGAGCTAATAAATTATCTAAACGCATACTGTGCCTATCTTATCATAAGTTGTCTGCTTTGAAAAGGCTTGACGTGAAAAGAAAAGCGGAGTGAAAACATTTACACTTGCTTGAATTATGTTATTTACTTGAAATTATGGTATAATCGTTCAGTTAGAAAATAAATTTTGAATATTATAGAGGAAATCATGACAAAATTAAGAGAAGATATCCGTAACATTGCGATTATCGCCCACGTTGACCACGGTAAAACAACCCTCGTTGACGAATTATTGAAACAATCAGAAACGCTTGATGCACGTACTGAATTGGCAGAGCGTGCTATGGACTCAAACGATATCGAAAAAGAGCGTGGAATTACCATCCTTGCTAAAAATACGGCCGTTGCCTACAACGGAACTCGTATCAACATCATGGATACACCAGGACACGCGGACTTTGGTGGAGAAGTTGAGCGTATCATGAAAATGGTTGACGGTGTTGTCTTGGTCGTAGATGCCTACGAAGGAACAATGCCACAGACTCGTTTCGTATTGAAAAAAGCCTTGGAACAAGACCTTGTCCCAATCGTGGTTGTTAACAAAATCGATAAACCATCAGCTCGTCCAGCAGAAGTAGTGGACGAAGTCTTGGAACTTTTCATCGAGCTTGGTGCAGATGACGACCAGCTTGACTTCCCAGTGGTCTATGCATCAGCGATTAATGGAACTTCTTCATTGTCAGATGATCCAGCTGATCAAGAAACTACTATGGCACCAATCTTTGACACAATTATCGACCATATCCCAGCTCCAGTAGATAACTCAGATGAGCCTTTGCAGTTCCAAGTGTCACTTTTGGACTACAATGACTTCGTTGGACGTATCGGTATCGGCCGTGTCTTCCGTGGTACAGTTAAGGTTGGGGACCAAGTTACCCTCTCTAAACTTGACGGCACAACTAAAAACTTCCGTGTTACAAAACTCTTCGGTTTCTTTGGTTTGGAACGTCGTGAAATTCAAGAAGCCAAAGCAGGTGACTTGATTGCCGTTTCTGGTATGGAAGACATCTTTGTCGGTGAAACCATTACTCCGACAGATGCAGTAGAGGCTCTTCCAATCCTACACATCGATGAGCCAACTCTTCAAATGACTTTCTTGGTCAACAACTCACCATTTGCTGGTAAAGAAGGTAAATGGGTAACTTCTCGTAAGGTAGAAGAACGCTTGCAGGCAGAATTGCAAACAGACGTTTCCCTTCGTGTTGACCCAACTGATTCACCAGATAAATGGACTGTTTCAGGACGTGGAGAATTGCACTTGTCAATCCTTATCGAAACAATGCGTCGTGAGGGATATGAACTTCAAGTATCTCGTCCAGAAGTTATCGTAAAAGAAATCGACGGTGTTAAATGTGAGCCATTTGAACGTGTACAAATCGACACTCCAGAAGAATACCAAGGGTCTGTTATCCAAAGCCTTTCTGAACGTAAGGGTGAAATGTTGGATATGATTTCAACTGGTAATGGTCAAACTCGTTTGGTCTTCCTTGTTCCAGCGCGTGGGTTGATCGGTTACTCAACTGAGTTCTTGTCAATGACTCGTGGTTACGGTATCATGAACCATACCTTCGACCAATACTTGCCATTGATTCCAGGTGAAATTGGTGGTCGTCACCGTGGTGCCCTTGTTTCTATCGATGCTGGTAAGGCTACAACTTACTCAATCATGTCTATCGAAGAACGTGGTACGATCTTTGTCAACCCAGGTACTGAGGTTTACGAAGGAATGATCATCGGTGAAAACTCTCGTGAAAATGACTTGACAGTTAACATCACTAAGGCGAAACAAATGACCAACGTTCGTTCAGCTACTAAGGACCAAACAGCTGTTATCAAGACACCTCGTATCTTGACACTTGAAGAGTCTCTTGAGTTCTTGAACGACGATGAGTACATGGAAGTAACTCCTGAGTCTATCCGTTTGCGTAAACAAATCCTTAACAAGGCAGAGCGTGAGAAAGCTAACAAGAAGAAAAAATCAGCTGAATAAGAGCTAGAAAGAGATAAAGATGGTTTATTTAATCATAGGACTCCTCTTATTACTACTCTATGTATTTGCGACACCAGAAAGCATTAAAGGGACAGTCAATATCGTCCTTGTCGTCTTTGCTTTTGTAGCACTCTTGATTTTGCTGATGCTGTCTGTTCTGCAAATCTTTCAGCTACCGACAGAATTCTTTATCGCAATCGCCATGCTCTTCCTAGCATACTTTAGCTTGCGAGATATTACCCTCATGTCGGTCCATAAAAGTAAAAGAAGATAAAAGAGAGTTTTGGCTCTCTTTTTGCTTGTTAGAATGCTGAATCTGAGCATTTTCATTTAGAATTATTTCCATAAAAATGGTAAAATAGTAAGAGTAGAAATGGAGTTCGAGACATGAAAGTAATAGATCAATTTAAAAATAAGAAAGTCCTTGTTTTAGGTTTGGCCAAGTCTGGTGAATCTGCAGCTCGTTTGTTGGACAAGCTAGGTGCCATTGTGACAGTAAATGATGGGAAACCTTTCGAGGACAATCCAGCTGCCCAAAGTTTGCTGGAAGAAGGGATCAAGGTCATCACAGGCGGCCATCCTTTGGAACTCTTGGATGAAGAGTTTGCCCTTATGGTGAAAAATCCAGGTATCCCCTACAGCAATCCCATGATTGAAAAGGCTTTGGCCAAAGGTATTCCAGTCTTGACTGAGGTGGAATTGGCTTACTTGATTTCAGAAGCACCGATTGTTGGTATTACTGGTTCAAATGGTAAAACAACCACAACGACTATGATTGGGGAAGTTTTGACTGCTGCTGGTCAACATGGTCTCTTATCAGGAAATATTGGCTATCCTGCCAGTCAAGTGGCCCAAACTGCGACAGATAAGGACACGCTTGTCATGGAGCTTTCTTCTTTCCAACTGATGGGCGTTCAAGAATTCCATCCTGAGATTGCGGTTATTACCAACCTCATGCCAACTCATATCGACTACCATGGTTCTTTTGAAGAGTATGTGGCAGCTAAGTGGAATATTCAAAACAAGATGACAGCGGATGATTTTCTTGTCTTGAACTTTAACCAAGACTTGGCAAAAGAATTGGCTAGCAAAACACAAGCTACTGTTGTTCCATTTTCAACACTTGAAAAGGTTGATGGAGCTTATCTGGAAGATGGTCAACTCTACTTCCGTGGCGAAGTGGTTATGGCAGCTAGTGAAATCGGAGTTCCAGGTAGCCACAATGTGGAAAATGCCCTTGCGACTATTGCGGTAGCCAAACTTCGTGGTGTGGACAACCAAATCATTAAGGAAACTCTTTCAGCCTTTGGAGGTGTCAAACATCGTCTCCAATTTGTGGATGAAATCAAGGGTGTCAAATTCTATAATGATAGCAAGTCAACCAATATCTTGGCAACTCAAAAAGCCTTGTCAGGATTTGACAACAGCAAGGTTATCTTGATTGCAGGTGGTTTGGACCGTGGTAATGAGTTTGACGAGTTGGTTCCAGACATTACTGGACTTAAGAATATGGTCATCCTCGGTCAATCTGCTGAGCGTGTCAAACGGGCAGCGGATAAGGCTGGTGTCGCTTATGTGGATGCGACTGATATTGCAGATGCGACCCGCAAGGCCTATGAGCTAGCGACTCAAGGAGATGTGGTTCTTCTCAGTCCTGCCAATGCTAGCTGGGATATGTATGCTAACTTTGAAGTACGTGGCGACCTCTTTATCGACACAGTAGCGGAGTTAAAGGAATAATATGAAAAAAATTGTCTTTACAGGTGGGGGGACGGTTGGACACGTTACCCTTAATCTTTTGTTAATGCCCAAGTTCATCGAAGATGGCTGGGAAGTCCACTATATCGGGGACAAGCGTGGTATCGAACACCAAGAAATCCTTAAGTCAGGTCTAGATGTCACCTTCCATTCTATTGCGACTGGGAAATTGCGTCGCTATTTCTCTTGGCAAAATATGCTGGATGTCTTCAAAGTTGGTTGGGGAATCGTCCAATCGCTCTTTATCATGTTGCGACTTCGTCCACAGGCTCTTTTTTCAAAGGGTGGCTTTGTCTCAGTACCGCCTGTTATCGCAGCACGTGTGTCAGGAGTGCCAGTCTTTATTCACGAATCTGACTTGTCCATGGGCTTGGCCAATAAAATCGCCTATAAATTTGCGACGAAGATGTATTCAACCTTTGAGCAATCTTCAAGCTTGTCTAAGGTCGAGCATGTAGGAGCAGTGACAAAGGTTTCAGACCAAAATACTCCAGAACCGGATGAATTGGTGGATATCCAAACCCACTTTAATCCAAAATTGCCAACTGTGTTGTTTGTCGGTGGTTCTGCAGGTGCTCGTATCTTTAACCAATTGGTGACAGACCATAAGAAAGAGATGACAGAGTGTTACAATATTATCAATCTAACTGGAGATTCTAGCCTGAACGAGTTGAGCCAAAATCTTTTTCGTGTTGACTATGTGACCAATCTCTATCAACCTTTGATGGAATTGGCTGATATTGTTGTGACACGTGGTGGTGCCAATACGATTTTTGAGCTCTTGGCCATGGCAAAATTACATGTTATTGTGCCACTTGGTCGTGAAGCTAGTCGTGGAGACCAGATTGAAAATGCAGCCTACTTTGTTAAGAAAGGCTATGCAGAAGAGCTTCAAGAAAGCGATTTGACCTTGGATAGTTTGGAAGAGAAGATTTCTCACTTACTAAGCCACAAGGAAGACTACCAAGCTAAGATGAAGGCTTCTAAGGAATTGAAATCTCTAGCAGATTTTTATGAATTATTGAAAAAAGATTTATCATAAGGAAAGTAAATGTCAAAAGATAAGAAAAATGAGGGCAAAGAAATCCTCGAAGAATTTAAAGAGTTATCAGAATGGCAGAAACGAAACCAAGAATATCTAAAAAAGAAGGCTGAAGAAGAGGCAGCCCTAGCTGAGGAGAAGGAAAAAGAAAGACAAGCTCGAATGGCTTCGAAATCTGAAAAGTCAGATGAAACTGAGGAGCAAGAGAGTGAATCTGAACCAAAAGACCCAGAATCAGCTAAAGAAGAGTCTGAAGAAAAAGTAGAAAAATCAGAAGACGTCAAAAAAGAAGTAGCCAAAGAAGAACCAAAATCCAAAGAACCAAAGAAACAGAATAAACAGGCTAAAAAAGTAGAGAAAAAGCCTGTAAAGGAAAAACCGGCTAAACCGAAAATTCCAGGAGTTCATATCTGGCGGGCTATCTCGATTTTGTTTCTCAGTTTGCTTTTATTAGTTGCCTCTGCCTACTTGCTCAGTCCTTATGCGACCATGAAGGATATTCGTGTTGAGGGAACAGTGCAAACTACAGATGATGATATTCGACAGGCTTCAGGCATTCAGGATTCGGATTATACGATTAACCTTCTGCTAGACAAGGCAAAATATGAAGAGCAGATCAAGTCTAACTATTGGGTTGAATCAGCTCAGCTTGTCTATCAATTTCCAACCAAGTTTACAATCAAGGTCAAGGAATATGATATTGTGGCCTACTATGTTTCTGGAGAAAGTCATTATCCAATCCTTTCAAGCGGTCAGCTTGAGACCAGTGCGGTAAGTTTGGTGAGTCTGCCAGAAACTTATATATCAGTTCTCTTTAATAATAGCGAACAAATCAAAGCCTTTACGTCAGAGCTTGCTCAAATCAGCCCAGAACTCAAGACGGCTATCCAAAAGGTGGAATTAGCCCCAAGCAAGGTGACTTCTGATTTAATTCGATTGACTATGAATGATTCGGACGAGGTCTTGGTTCCTCTATCTGAAATGAGTAAGAAACTGCCATATTACAGTAAGATTAAGCCACAATTGTCAGAACCGAGTGTGATTGACATGGAAGCTGGAATTTACAGTTACACTGTGGCGGATAAATTAATTATGGAGGCTGAGGAAAAGGCCAAACAAGAGGCCAAGGAAGCTGAGAAGAAAAAGCTAGAAGAACAAAAGAATAAATTGGAAGAAGAGAAGAAAAAGCTGGAGGAAGAGAGCAATCAAAACCAAACGACCCAGCGTTCATCGCGTCGCTAGGTTTACCTTTTCTTTCATAGTTCTTCAGAGACCATGTTTTTACTTGACAAGTGCTAGTAGAAATAATAGAATAGTAAAAAACCTTTAAAGCAGTCCAGAGAGGCAGCTAAGGTTAGACGGTGAAAGGGTGGAGACTACCCATTTTTCGTGGAACCTTGCTGTGGGCAGGTTCCTTTTTTCGTGCCTTCTTGTGGCCAGACTCTCTCACTAGCAAAGGTAAAAGGAGAAACCTATGCGAGAACATCGTCCAGTCATTGCTCTTGATTTTCCTAGTTTTGAGGCGGTCAAGGAATTTTTAGCTCTTTTCCCAGCAGAAGAAAGCCTTTATCTAAAGGTAGGGATGGAGCTTTATTACGCAACGGGGCCTGAGATTGTATCTTACTTGAAAGGCCTGGGGCACAGTGTCTTTTTGGATCTCAAGCTGCATGACATTCCCAATACAGTCAAATCAGCCATGAAGGTCCTGTCTCAGCTTGGTGTGGATATGACAAATGTTCATGCGGCTGGCGGCGTAGAGATGATGAAGGCTGCGCGTGAAGGTCTTGGAAGTCAAGCCAAATTGATTGCTGTAACACAGCTGACCTCAACATCAGAGGCTCAGATGCAGGATTTTCAAAACATCCAAACCAGCCTGCAAGAGTCTGTAATACATTATGCCAAGAAGACAGCTGAAGCTGGCTTGGATGGTGTTGTTTGCTCGGCTCAGGAAGTGCAAGTCATCAAACAGGCTACCAAACCAGAGTTTATTTGTCTGACACCGGGCATTCGTCCTGCAGGAGCTGCAGTAGGAGATCAAAAACGTGTGATGACACCTGCTGATGCCTATCAAATCGGTAGTGACTATATCGTAGTGGGACGTCCTATTACCCAAGCTGAGAATCCTGTTGCAGCTTATCATGCTATCAAGGATGAATGGACACAGGACTGGAATTAAAGAACTAGATTAGAAAAATAAAAGGAGAATATCATGACACTTGCTAAAGATATCGCTAGCCACCTCTTGAAAATTCAAGCCGTTTACCTCAAACCAGAGGAGCCTTTCACTTGGGCATCTGGTATTAAGTCACCGATTTACACAGATAACCGTGTGACACTAGCCTATCCAGAAACTCGTACTCTCATTGAAAATGGTTTTGTGGATGCTATCAAAGAAGCCTTTCCTGAGGTAGAAGTCATTGCAGGAACTGCGACGGCAGGGATTCCACACGGAGCTATCATTGCTGACAAGATGAATCTGCCATTTGCCTACATCCGTAGCAAACCAAAAGACCACGGTGCTGGTAATCAAATCGAAGGTCGCGTAGCTCAGGGTCAAAAAATGGTAGTGGTGGAAGATCTTATTTCAACAGGTGGTTCTGTTCTTGAAGCAGTAGCAGCAGCCAAACGAGAAGGAGCAGATGTGCTTGGAGTAGTAGCGATTTTCAGTTACCAATTGCCAAAAGCAGATAAGAACTTCTCAGATGCAGGTGTCAAACTTGTGACGCTTTCTAACTACAGTGAACTCATTCACCTAGCCCAAGAAGAAGGCTATATCACGCCAGAAGGACTCGACCTTCTAAAACGCTTTAAAGAAGACCAAGAAAATTGGCAAGAAGGTTAGGTCAGTAAGATAAAGAGAGACGAGTCTGGGACAAAAATCTAACTTAAACATAAAAAACGAACAAAAATGAGTTATCTAACAATTAGAATTCTGTTTTGTTCGTTTTTTTTTTGTATAATCTATCGCTTTTTAAAATTTATAATAAAGAATTTCTAAAATTAAAATCTTTTTGTCCCGGACTCTTTTAACCATTTTATTTAAGATATTTTAAATATGACAATATTTTAAATAAAATAATTGACAGCGCTTTCTTTTACTGATATAATGAAAATATAATATGTATCAAATTGATCAATCAACTATCTTGTTTATCACTTTTTAGGAGGACGATGTCATGAAAAGAAGAAAAATATATTCCCTTTTTTGCGTAGTTACAATTGCAGCTAGTTTGTTTCTCCCTACAGTCTTAGCTAGACAGGTTGGAGATTATGATTTAACGTTGCCGCGTTTTCATTCGGATACAACTAGTGCGCTTGAGAAAGAAAACGCCTCTGCTGGAATTAATAATAATTACAGCACTGGTGGCGGTAAAACGTTAAATACCTCTATTCGTAGCGCCTATAGTGGGGCAGATATCACTACAGTATATCAATTGAGTTCTGGCTCTAGGATTGTCATGTACTATGATGGAGGTGGTGATAATTATATTGGTTCTGATACTAGATTAGCTATGGCGCCACAGTTTGGAAATCATGTAAGAATTCATACTTCAGGTTCTTGGAGTCCAGATTCTTATTAACTTACTTGTCAGAGTAAGTCTTAAAGATGGTTGATTGTGGGTGTAGCATGAAAAAAGAATGCTACACCCTATTCTTATTATAAGGAGGAGTTGGGATGGAATTTTTTATTTGTAATCTTGTACGAGTCGTTAAATCACCTCGGTTTTATATGTCTTTATTTTTGACCCTTCTTTGCATGGGTTTAGGAAATTTCCTTGCTTTCAATGGTATTTATAAAATTGAAGGTTTATCGATTTTTTTTGCCGCTTCTTCTATTAGAGGATTTTCACCGATTAGCCTAGTAGCTGCACTTATCTGTACACTGCCCTATTCTAGTCAGATAATAGAGGATGCTGAGAGTCATTTTCTAACAGCACAATTGTGTCGAATTTCTAAAAAGAAGTATCTGGCTATTGTGGGTAGTACTGTAATTATTTCTTCTTTTCTAGTCTTTTTTCTCCCCTATTTATTATTATTAGGAATTAATCTTTTAGTGACTCCTTATCAGGAAATTTATATTGGAGACTATAGTGGTGCCTTAAAAGAATTATTTGATTCTAATCAGTTTCTCTATAGTCTTGTAACGACTCTCTGGTATGGAGTTTGGGGCGCTGTGTTCTCTATTTTTGGACTAGCTAGTGCTTTGCTAGTGAAGAAAAAATTAGGAGCTATTTTCATCCCAGTTGCCTATATGATGGTTGGGGGTATTTTTTGGGGTATTTTAGAGCTATCTTACTTAGAACCTGTGACAACATTAGCTTTGGGATATCAGAAAGATATCAGTCTTTCCTTAGTTAGTGGGCATCTTGCTTTTATTTTATTTGTTAGTTGTTTGGTTGTTTATGGTACATTTTTTCTACATTCAGAGGACTACGTATAATGAAACAATTTGTTCAATTTTACAAAAAAGATTTTTTAGCAGTATTGGTTTATTTTATATTACTGCTATCCTGTATTTTATCTAGTACAGTATATTTACTGCGATGTCGCCAATATTCAATCCATCCAAATGTATTAGAATGGCTCTTAGTCTTACTTCAAGATATTACGACTGGAGTATATTGCTTTCCGTTCACATATATATTATTCTTTTTTCATTTGATGAATAACTATTTTAATAGGTTGGAGTGCCGCATTCGTCTGAAATCAATTAAGCACTTTACCAGTTTTAGTTTCAAATTAGCAGCTCTTAGTACGGGGATTTGGACGGCGACTTTATTTTTATTGATTTTTCTAATTGCATTTAGTAATGGTTTTAGCTTCTCTTTGGAGATAAAGGAGGTTGATTTTTTAAGAGAATTTTATGGTATAAGTATTGCAAACAATGCTAGTTTCTTTATAGGATTTTTTTTCTCTTATATAGCATACTATTTCTTTTTATCCTTACTTACTATTAGCAGTTTTTCTTGGTTTAAAAAATCAAGCATGAGCTTAGTATTTCTGTTTACTTTTTTATTTGTAGAATCCTTATTCTGGATTTATCAGTTGAACAATGGGCTAATTGGATTATTGCCAATTTTTCAGTATATGGTAAATTCCAATCCGTATGCATTGATTTATTGGCTTACATTACTATCTATCATAATTCCATTGACTGTATTTTCTGTTCATAGAAACTGGAGGAGAGTGTAAAAGTTGGAAATGGGAAAGTTAAGTAGTCACATGTGGAGGTTGAATCAGATAATCTATACCAAGTACTTTTGGGGTTATGTTCTTTTTTGGATATTGATTTGTTTAGGATTATGGTATTGGTTAGAAGGAAATGATAGACTTGTTATAGAAATTTTAAAAGGGCCTAATCTGAGTCAAAACTCTTTTTTAGTCTTATCTATATGGTTGCTTCATTGGTTTATTATTCATGCATTTTTTCTAGCAGTTGTATATCGTAGAAGAGCATCCGATTTCTTTATGGAAGTGATTCGATTTTCTTCTATTAAGCTCTGGATTAGGTATCAGATTTGGACCTGTTTTCTTTATGGACTCGTTTTAATCATGGTAAAAGTTCTAGTGATTCAATTTATGTTACAGTTACCAAACTGGGATATAGGAGTTTTGTTTATAGTTGATTTTTTGAATGTTTGTGTGCTATCCTTGCTTTGCTTTACGTTATACATACTAGGAGCGAATGAGCAAATGAACTTTTCTTGTGTTAGCTTCTTTTTACTCATGATTGTGTTTGGCAGTTTATTTGTGGGGAATCGAACCAATTATCTATTTTATATTCTGAATAGAGGAAATGGAGATATAGGACGAGATCTATTTCTTCAGTTGCTATTTTTAGTCTTTCTTTTTAAAAGCATTTTCTATTTCACTCGTCAAAAGAGGAGGTTTATAGAATGAATGAAATAATTACATTAAAAAATATTCAGTTGGAATTAAAAAAAACATGTGTTTTTCAAAACCTTAATTTTAGTTGTAAACAGGGGGAAATTATAGGAATTACTGGTGCGAATGGCTCAGGGAAAAGTGTATTGTTTAAATTAATAGCTGGTTTATATAGTCCGTCTTATGGGGAAGTGTTAATCAATGGGGAAAATATTGTTCCTGAGAGAAAAATTCCAGCTAATTTGGGAGCTTTGATTGAAGAACCTGGTTTTATAAATTATTATAGTGGCTTTAAGAATTTACAATATTTGGCAAGCATACGAGGAGTAGTTGGTAATCAGGAAATCAATGATACACTGAAAATAGTTGGTCTATATGAGCAAAAAGACCAGAAAGTTAAAACTTATTCGCTAGGTATGAGGAAAAAGCTAGGGATTGCTCAAGCAATTATGGAGAATCCCTCTATTCTTTTACTAGATGAACCTATGAATGCCTTGGACAAATCAAGTGTAGAAAATATGAGAACATTGTTTAGAAAGCTCTCTAGTGAAAAAGGGACAACAATTTTGATTGCTAGTCATAGTGAAGAGGATATTCGTATCTTATGTGATAAAGTATATGCAATAGACGATAAAGTATGTACACTGTGTTCAGATTGAACATCTTAGATAGACTCAGGATGTTATAGGTAAAATCTTAAAAAGGGATTGGAGTTTAAAATCCAGTCCCTTTTAAGAGTTAATAACTAGTCAACTTTTTCGCCCTCAACAACAAGGTCATCTGCTTTAGCAGCGTCTCCGTAGGTTGGGTGAAGTGTTTTTTCATAGGCCTTGTGGAAGAAGTTTTCTTTGCCTAATTTTTCAATATCTTTATTGATGAAGTCTAGCAATTCTTGGTTGCCTTTTTGAACTGCTGCCGCAATGGTATCTGGATTACCGAGGGAAGTAATTCCTACTTCAAATCCTTTATTTTCAAGCGCCCAAGCTAGAACTTCAGTATTGTCAGTAGAGAAGGCATCTCCACGTCCGTCAAGAAGAGCTTGGTAAGAGTCACTGTATTGGTCATATTTTTGGAGTTTAATTTCTGGATGATTCTTTTCAAAATAAGTCTCAGCAGTCGTTCCTTTTGTGACAATTAAGGTTTTACCTTCAAGTTGTTTGACGTCTGTAATGAGACCAGTCTTAGGTGATACGACTCCAAGAGAAACTTTCATGTATGGAAGGGCAAAATCAACTTGTTTCTTGCGTTCGTCAGTCACTGTAAAGTTGGCAAGAGTAATATCTACCTTGTTTGAAATCAAGTATTCCGCACGGTTGGCAGCGTCGACTGAAACGTATTTAACATTGACACCAAGGTCTTGGGCCAGTTGGTTCCCAAGTTCAATATCGTAACCTTGGTAAGAACCGTCATTGTCAACGTAACCAAACGGTTTTTTATCTCCAAACACGGCGACTCGTAGCTCACCGCTTTTTTTGATTTCATCGATTGTGCGAGCCTTGGCAGTGGTTTTGCCAGAGGATGAACCAGCGTTTCCACCTGAGCTACAAGCAGTGACAAAGATAAGGGCAAAGGCAAGTGCCAAAACAGTTAAGAGTGGTTTGAATAGTTTCATAAGAATCTCCTTTATAGATATGAGCCAAATTGGCTAAAGTCAAAGACGTTTAAAAATTCCTGAGCTCGTTTGGTTTGAGGATTGGTAAAGAAGGCTTGAGCCGTTCCTTCTTCAGCAATTTTCCCTTGGTCGAGGAAGATAATCCGATCGGCAATAGCTTGGGCAAACTGCATTTCATGGGTTACTAAAATCATGGTGCGACCTTCTTGAGCTAAATCATTGATAAGTTCTAGAACCTCACGCACCATTTCTGGATCCAGCGAAGCAGTCACTTCGTCAAAAAGGATGATTTCTGGATGCATGAGGAGGGCACGGACAATTGCAACCCGTTGCTTCTGTCCACCAGATAATTGACGCGCAAAGCTATGTTGTTTGTCTAGCAAACCGACACGTTCCAGTAGTTGCAGAGCTTCTTCCGTTACTTCCTTCTTGTCCCTTCCTTGAGCCTTGATAGGACCTAGGATGAGGTTTTGTAGGACATCCAGATGGGGAAAGAGTTCATAACTTTGAAAGACCATGCCAATCTTTTGGCGAACTAGGTGAAAGTCTTTTTTATTTTCAACGATAGACTGACCGTCCAGAAGAATATCTCCACCTTGAATACTTTCTAAGCCGTTGAGACAACGAAGGAGGGTACTTTTCCCACAACCAGAGGGTCCTAGAATGACGACAACTTCCCCTTTATTGATTTGTAGGGATAGACCTTGGAGGATGGGATTGTCTCCGAAGGATTTTTTGAGTTCCTTGATTTCTAAGATAGTTTCAGACATTTAGTTCCTCCAATGTTTTTCTAAGTGAGTGGATAGTTTGGAAATAGGGAAGCAGACTGCGAAATACAAGACTAGAATGGTTCCATAAATCCAAAAGGAAGCGGTTGCGATAGTCAAGCGATTGCTATCGATGATTTGCTGTCCAACCTTGGTCACTTCAACTACCCCAATCAAGACAACCAAGGAAGTGGTTTTGATCATCCGAGTGACAAGGTTGATGGCTTGTGGTAGCAATCTTCTCAAGACCTGTGGGATGATGATGTGGTAGTAAAGTTGAACATTTGTCAAACCTAGTGCCTGTCCACTTTCAAACTGATGCTTAGGGAGGGAAGTGATGGCTCCACGGACCAAGTCCCCCATTTCAGCTGTTCCCCAGAGGGTAAAAACGATAATAGCTGAAGTCTCTCCTGAGATATTGATATTAAAGTTTCGAGCTAATCCGAAATAAACGATGAAGAGTAGCACCAGTTGGGGCATGATACGAATAAATTCCAGATACAATCGTGTTAAAAATCGTACGATTCTAGAATGGGAGGTCATGACAATTCCCATGACTGTTCCGAAAATCATGGATAAGAGGACAGACAGGATAGAAATGCCAATCGTGACGCCCAATCCCTGTAAAATCCGCAGGAGATTATTTCCCTGAAAGAGTACTTGGATTCCCGAATCCTGCATGGCGGAGCCTCCTTTCTATCCAGCTAAAGACCAGTGATATGGGCAGCAGCATAATCAGGTAAGCAATTACCAACATAGCTAGCGCAATGTCTGTCTCATAATAGAGCCCAATCAAGTCCTTGGCGACGTACATGAGGTCTGCTAAAGCTACTGCTGAGAAAACGGAGGTTTCCTTGATGAGGAAAATGACATTGGCGCTAAAAGATGGTAGGGCCACCGCTGTTGCTTGCGGAAGAACCACATAGCGAAAGACCTGTACAGGTGTCAGACCGATGGCTAATCCAATCTCATGCTGGGTTTGACTGATGGCTTCCAACCCACTTCGGAAAGATTCTGCCATATAGGAGCCTCCTAAAAAGACTAATCCCAGAGTAGCACAGACTTCCGAAGATAGGACAATCCCTATTCGGGGAAGACCGAAGTAGAGAAAGAAGAGTTGAATCAAAAGGGGTGTATTACGTGACAATTCAATGTAGGCTGTCGCTATTTGCGCCAAAAAAGGGATGCGGTAATGCCGGATGATACTAACGATTAAACCGAGCAGAAAGGATCCCAGAATTCCCCAAACTGCAATATGCAAGGTTAGGAGAAAAGCCTTTTGATATAGTGGTAGATATTGTTCAACAATGGACCAATCCAAAAATAGAACCTCCCATCTAGAAATAATACAGTTATTGTAGCACTTAAAATCTCCTTTGGATAATATCTATTTTTTATTGCCGTGATAAGGATTTTTTATCATAGATATAAAATTTCTGAAATTTCCAAACAAAATATTTGAAAAGTTTTGAAAAAAGAGTTAAGATATTTTTGTAATATACAAAGTAAACGCTTACTTATTAAGGAGGGCATTTTATGTCATACAAAACAAGCAATGCAGAAGGTCATGTAGACTTCATCAATACCTATGATTTGGAGCCAATGGCACAACAAGTTATTCCTAAAGCAGCATTTGGCTATATCGCTAGTGGGGCGGAGGATACTTTCACTTTACGTGAGAATATTCGTGCCTTTAACCACAAACTCATCGTTCCTCATACACTCTGCAATGTAGAAAATCCAAGTACAGAGATTGAATTTGCAGGCGAAAAATTGTCTTCACCAATCATTATGGCACCTGTTGCAGCTCATAAATTGGCAAATGAACAGGGTGAAGTGGCGACTGCGCGTGGTGTGCATGAGTTTGGTTCTCTTTACACAACTAGCTCTTACTCTACTGTCGATCTTCCAGAAATTACGGAAGCCCTTCAAGGGACACCTCATTGGTTCCAATTTTACTTTAGTAAGGATGACGGTATCAACCGCCATATCATGGACCGTGTGAAGGCTGAAGGTTATAAAGCGATTGTCTTGACAGCAGATGCGACTGTAGGGGGCAATCGTGAGGTTGATAAGCGTAATGGATTTGTCTTCCCAGTTGGCATGCCGATTGTTGAAGAATATCTGCCAGAAGGTGCTGGAAAATCAATGGACTTTGTTTACAAATCAGCTAAACAACGCTTGTCTCCACGTGATGTAGAATTTATCGCTGAATACTCAGGACTTCCTGTTTATGTCAAGGGACCACAATGCCGTGAGGATGTTGAACGTTCACTTGCTGCAGGAGCTTCTGGTATCTGGGTAACCAACCACGGTGGCCGCCAAATCGACGGTGGACCAGCTGCCTTTGACTCACTTCAAGAAGTAGCAGAAGCAGTTGACAAACGCGTACCAATCGTCTTTGACTCAGGTATTCGTCGTGGTCAACACGTCTTTAAAGCTTTGGCTTCAGGAGCAGACTTGGTAGCTATTGGTCGCCCTGTTATCTATGGCTTGGCCCTTGGTGGTAGTGTCGGTGTACGCCAAGTCTTTGAACACTTGAATGCAGAATTGAAGACAGTTATGCAGTTATCTGGAACTCAGACCATTGAAGATGTCAAACACTTCAAACTCCGTCACAACCCATACAACCCAACCTTCCCAGTTGACCCACGCGACTTAAAATTGTATTGATAAAAGAGATTGCCTCCACATAATGTGGAGGTTTTTCTTGTGTTTTAATCACTTTTGGCATGAAGATTAAAAAAAGAGAAAGATTCGATTTTCATAGTTGACAAATGTAGATTTTTGAAGTATACTAATAACTGTAATTGACAAATGTAGATTTTGGAGGTGTGATGATGCAGATTTCAGATGCAGAATGGCAGGTCATGAAGATTATTTGGATGCAAGGGGAACAGACCAGTACGGATTTAATCAAGGTTCTAGCGGAGCGGTTCGACTGGTCCAGGTCAACCATTCAAACTCTTTTGGCTCGTTTGGTTGAGAAAGAGTGTCTGACAAGGAAAAAAGAAGGCAAGTTCTTTGTCTATTCAGCCCTTTTAACTTTGGACCAAAGTCGGGATTTACTTGTCCAAGATATCAAGGACAAGGTTTGTTCTCGTAGGATTAAGAACTTGTTAGCTGATTTGATTGCTGAATGTGATTTTACTCAGGCTGACTTGGAAGACTTGGAAGCTGTGATTTCTGAGAAGAAATCAAGCGCTGTAACAGAAGTAAAATGTAATTGTATGTAAAGGAGACGTCATGTTAAATAGTATTGTAACCATTGTTTGTATTGCCCTTATCGCGTTTATCTTGTTTTGGTTTTTCAAAAAGCCTGAAAAATCTGGACAAAAGGCCCAGCAAAAAAAGGGCTACCAAGAGATTCGAGTGGAGGTCATGGGGGGCTATACGCCTGAGTTGATTGTCCTCAAGAAATCAGTGCCAGCCCGCATTGTTTTTGACCGCAAAGATCCTTCACCTTGTTTGGATCAGATCGTCTTTCCAGACTTTGGTGTACATGCGGACCTGCCTATGGGGGAAGAGTATATAGTGGAAATCACGCCTGAGCAGGCTGGAGAGTATGGTTTCTCTTGTGGCATGAATATGATGCACGGCAAGATGATTGTAGAGTAGGAGGAGACTATGACTGAAATTGTAAAAGCAAGTCTTGAAAATGGTGTTCAAAAAATCCGTATCACGGCAGACAAAGGCTACCATCCAGCCCATATCCAGCTTCAAAAAGGAATTCCAGCTGAGATTACCTTTCATCGTGCAACTCCTTCAAACTGTTATAAGGAAATTCTGTTTGAAGAAGAAGGCATCTTAGAACCAATCGGAGTAGATGAGGAGAAAGTCATTCGTTTTACACCTCAAGAATTGGGTCAACATGAATTTTCTTGTGGCATGAAGATGCAAAAGGGGAGTTATACCGTAGTTGAGAAGACCCGAAAATCTCTATCACTTTTACAGCGTTTTTGGATTACTAGTATCTTTACTGTGCCTCTTGTGATTCTCATGATTGGAATGTCGACAGGAGGAATTAGTCACCAAGTCATGCGTTGGGGCACCTTTTTAGCCACAACACCGATTATGCTAGTAGCAGGTGGTCCTTATATCCAAAGTGCTTGGGCTAGTTTTAAAAAGCACAATGCCAACATGGATACCTTGGTTGCTCTGGGAACCCTAGTGGCCTATTTCTATAGCTTAGTTGCCCTCTTCGCTGGCCTCCCCGTTTACTTTGAAAGTGCTGCATTTATCTTCTTCTTCGTTCTTATGGGAGCCGTTTTTGAGGAGAAAATGCGGAAAAATACTTCCCAAGCTGTGGAGAAATTACTTGACTTGCAGGCTAAAACTGCAGAAGTCTTGCGTGAGGATAACTATGTTCAAGTCCCTTTGGAGCAAGTCAAGGTAGGTGACCTGATTCGAGTGCGTCCCGGTGAAAAGATTGCGGTTGATGGTGTCGTAGTAGAAGGTATCTCTAGTATTGATGAGTCTATGGTGACAGGTGAGAGTCTGCCTGTGGACAAGACAGTTGGAGATACCGTCATTGGTTCAACCATCAATAATAGTGGAACACTTGTTTTTAGAGCAGAAAAAGTTGGTTCAGAGACTGTTTTGGCTCAGATTGTGGATTTTGTGAAGAAAGCTCAGACAAGTCGTGCGCCGATTCAGGACTTGACGGATAAGATTTCAGGGATTTTTGTCCCAGCAGTTGTCATTTTAGGGATTGTGACCTTTTGGGTTTGGTTCGTCTTGCTCAGGGATAGTGTAGTTGTGCTTGGAGCGAGCTTTGTGTCTTCGCTTCTCTATGGAGTAGCAGTTCTGATTATTGCCTGCCCTTGTGCATTGGGACTTGCAACACCGACAGCCCTTATGGTGGGGACAGGTCGCAGTGCCAAGATGGGAGTTCTCCTCAAAAATGGAACGGTTCTACAGGAAATCCAGAAAGTCCAAACCATTGTCTTTGATAAGACCGGAACTTTGACTGAAGGGAAACCTGTGGTCACAGATATCATCGGCGACGAAGTAGAAGTGCTTGGATTGGCAGCTTCCTTGGAAGAAGCTTCTCAACACCCACTGGCTGAAGCCGTTGTGAAACGAGCGAGTGAAGCTGGACTTGAGTTTCAAACTGTTGAAAATTTCCAAGCCTTGCACGGGAAAGGTGTCTCAGGGCAAATCAATGGAAAACAAGTTTTGCTTGGAAATGCTAAAATGCTGGATGGCATGGATATTTCTAGAACTTATCAAGAAAAACTAGAAGAACTAGAAAAAGAAGCGAAGACAGTTGTTTTCTTGGCTGTGGACAATGAAATCAAAGGCTTGCTTGCTCTGCAAGATATTCCTAAGGAAAATGCCAAGCTTGCCATCAGTCAGTTGAAAAAACGAGGTCTTAAAACAGTCATGCTGACAGGAGACAATGCAGGTGTGGCGCGTGCCATTGCCGATCAGATCGGAATCGAAGAGGTCATTGCAGGTGTCTTGCCAGAAGAAAAAGCCCATGAAATCCATAAACTACAAGCGGCTGGAAAAGTAGCCTTTGTTGGGGACGGTATCAATGATGCCCCTGCCCTCAGTGTTGCAGATGTGGGAATTGCTATGGGAGCTGGAACAGATATTGCCATCGAGTCAGCAGATTTGGTGTTGACAACTAATAACCTCCTAGGAGTGGTACGTGCCTTTGACATGAGTAAGAAAACTTTTAATCGTATTCTGCTCAATCTTTTCTGGGCCTTTATCTACAATGTCGTCGGAATTCCGATAGCAGCAGGAGTATTTTCTGGTGTTGGGCTGGCCCTCAATCCAGAACTGGCAGGTCTAGCCATGGCCTTTAGTTCTGTATCCGTTCTGACCAGTTCCCTTCTGCTAAACTTTAGTAAAATAGATTAAAAGCGGGCTTGCTCGCTTTTTATACTCTTCGAAAATCTCTTCAAACCACGTCAGCTTTATCTGCAACCTCAAAGCTGTGCTTTGAGCAACCTGCGGCTAGCTTCCTAGTTTGCTCTTTAATTTTCATTGAGTATTATAAAACAGAAACTAAAAACGTTTTCAAACTGTACTGTAATAGAGAATAAAAACTTCTGAGCAGATTCTTAGTAAAGTCAAAATAAATGTGATAAATTAGTATTGTAAAAATTTACTGAAACGTTTTCAAAAACTATATGAAACCTTTTTTAGTAGATTTAAAAATATTTGAAGGAGAGTTATCATTATGACTCAAGGGAAAATTACTGCATCTGCAGCAATGCTTAATGTATTGAAAACATGGGGCGTAGACACAATCTATGGTATCCCATCAGGAACACTCAGCTCATTGATGGACGCTTTGGCTGAAGACAAAGATATCCGTTTCTTGCAAGTTCGTCACGAAGAAACAGGTGCTCTTGCAGCGGTTATGCAAGCTAAATTCGGCGGCTCAATCGGGGTTGCAGTTGGTTCAGGTGGTCCAGGTGCGACTCACTTGATTAACGGTGTTTACGATGCAGCTATGGATAACACTCCATTCCTAGCAATCCTTGGATCACGTCCAGTTAACGAACTCAACATGGATGCTTTCCAAGAATTGAACCAAAACCCAATGTACAACGGTATCGCTGTATATAACAAACGTGTAGCTTACGCTGAGCAATTGCCAAAAGTTATTGACGAAGCTTGCCGTGCTGCAGTTTCTAAAAAAGGTCCAGCTGTTGTTGAAATCCCAGTAAACTTCGGTTTCCAAGAAATCGACGAAAACTCATACTATGGATCAGGTTCATACGAGCGTTCATTCATCGCTCCTGCTTTGAACGAAGTTGAAATCGACAAAGCTGTTGAAATCTTGAACAATGCTGAACGTCCAGTTATCTATGCTGGTTACGGTGGTGTGAAAGCTGGTGAAGTGATTACTGAATTGTCACGTAAAATCAAAGCACCAATCATCACAACTGGTAAAAACTTTGAAGCTTTCGAATGGAACTATGAAGGTTTGACAGGTTCTGCTTACCGTGTTGGTTGGAAACCAGCCAACGAAGTGGTCTTTGAAGCAGACACAGTTCTTTTCCTTGGTTCAAACTTCCCATTTGCTGAAGTTTATGAAGCATTCAAGAACACTGAAAAATTCATCCAAGTTGATATTGACCCTTACAAACTTGGTAAACGTCACGCCCTTGACGCTTCAATCCTTGGTGACGCAGGTCAAGCAGCGAAAGCAATCCTTGACAAAGTGAATCCAGTTGAATCTACTCCATGGTGGCGTGCAAACGTTAAGAATAACCAAAACTGGCGTGATTACATGAACAAACTCGAAGGTAAAACTGAGGGTGAATTGCAATTGTATCAAGTTTACAATGCAATCAACAAACATGCTGATCAAGACGCTATCTACTCAATCGACGTAGGTGACACTACTCAAACATCTACTCGTCACCTTCACATGACACCTAAGAACATGTGGCGTACATCTCCACTCTTTGCGACAATGGGTATTGCCCTTCCTGGTGGTATCGCTGCTAAGAAAGACAATCCAGATCGCCAAGTATGGAACATCATGGGTGACGGTGCATTCAACATGTGCTACCCAGACGTTATCACAAACGTTCAATACGACCTTCCAGTTATCAACGTTGTCTTCTCAAATGGTAAATATGCCTTCATCAAGGACAAATACGAAGACACAAACAAACACTTGTTTGGTTGTGACTTCCCTAATGCTGACTATGCGAAAATCGCTGAAGCTCAAGGAGCTGTTGGATTTACAGTTGACCGTATCGAAGACATCGATGCAGTTGTTGCAGAAGCTGTTAAATTGAGCAAAGAAGGTAAAACTGTTGTTATCGATGCTCGCATCACTGAACACCGTCCACTTCCAGTAGAAGTACTTGAATTGGATCCAAAACTTCACTCAGAAGAAGCAATCAAAGCCTTCAAGGAAAAATACGAAGCAGAAGAACTCGTACCATTCCGCCTCTTCTTGGAAGAAGAAGGTTTGCAATCACGCGCAATTAAATAATTCCTCTCGTCGAAAATCAAATTTAAACTGTGTTATCTTCACCTTGCCGTACTTCAGTACTGCCTGCGGTTCGATGCCTTGTTTATTCTTTGATTTTCTTAGAGCGAAACTTAAAAAGATCGGAGCAATCCGGTCTTTTTATGGAGGATAGTAAATGAATTTAAATCAATTAGATATTATCGTTTCCGATGTTCCACAAGTCTGTGCTGACTTGGAGCGTATTTTGGATAAAAAATCCGATTATGTTGATGACAGTTTTGCTCAGTTTACGATTGGCAGTCACTGTCTGATGTTGTCCCAAAATCATTTGATTCCTTTGGAAGATTTTCAGTCAGGAATCATTCTTCATATCGAGGTTGAGGATGTAGACCAGAATTACCAACGGTTGAAAGAACTTGGTATCCAGGTTTTAAACGGACCAACTGTAACCGATTGGGGAACAGAGTCCTTATTAGTTAAAGGGCCTGCTGGTCTAGTGATTGATTTTTATCGTATGAAATAAGTGGACGTTAACCTTAGCTATTTTTAAAACAGAAATTAAGAGTATGAATATTGAAAGATCGGAGCAATTCGATCTTTTTTGTATTTATGCGACTTTCAGTCCGTCTCGCTCCGTTAGGTGCGAGACAAAAAACCACCCGTTTTCACGGGTGGTTATGATTTCTACACTTATTGTTTGGCTTCCTGTTTTAATTGTTGCACCTGTTCCTCGTACTGGACAAGCTCCCTGTCTTTCATATTGATAGTCGCTTCTGCTTCAGCAATGCGGCTTCTCAGATCTTGAGTCTTGTTATGGTGATAGCTAATACCAATAGCACTACCAGCAATGATCCCGATTACTAGACAAGTAAAAATCACCAAAATCAAGGGAGCAGATAGTTGTGTAAAGACAAGACTGACAGTTACTGTTTGACGATTGAGTAGACCAAATGAGATCACAATGACTAATAAGCTCAAACCGCCAATTAGATAAGCCTTATCTTTCAGTGACAATTCATTAAATTTTTTTAGCATAAGTTCCTTTTCTCCTGACTATGTTGATAGAAAACTACACACCATTTAGGTATTAACAAAATTCATTTTACTATAAAATTTCGATACTGTCAATAATTTCTAACGGCTTATTTACCATCAATCAATCGATTCATTGAAAAGGAGTATTCATTTTCTAATATTTGATTGAGTAAACAGAACGGAGCAATTCGGTCTTTTTTCTGTTCCCTCTTTCTTATAACAAGATTGTGATAGTTTATATCTTTATAACAAAAGTTTTAAAGACTTGATTGTTTTGAAAGAATATTTTAAAATAAGATTCAGTAAAAATGAAAGAGGTTTTGAAAATGTCTGAAAAACAAATGAAAATTTTAGGTTGGGTAGCGACCTTTATGTCTGTTATGATGTATGTGTCTTACTTCCCACAAATCATGAACAATCTGGCTGGTCAAAAAGGAAATTTCATCCAGCCCTTGGTTGCTGCCATCAACTGTAGTCTCTGGGTTTACTACGGTCTTTTCAAAAAAGAAAGAGATATCCCCCTTGCAGCAGCTAATGCACCAGGTATTATTTTTGGCCTAGTGACGGTTATTACAGCTTTGATTTAAAAGGAACAGAGGAGACTAGTTTTCAGTCTTCTTTTTTGTTTCAGGGGAGGCTATTTACTTTTTCTAGAGGATAATTTTTTAAAAAACAATCTGATAAACTTAAATAGTAGAATAGTATCAGTATGTCACAGTATTTTATAAGAAAAGGTTTACAGAATAAGTTATAATATAAGTAAATGAACAAGCAAATAAGAAAGTGAGTAGAGTTATGACCGAAAAACTGACTTTTCCGGATGGTTTCTTGTGGGGCGGAGCGACAGCTGCCAACCAGTGTGAGGGTGCTTATAATTTAGAAGGTCGTGGATTGGCGAATGTGGATGTCGTCCCCATCGGTCCAGATCGTGAAGCCATTATCACAGGTCAGAAAAAGATGTTTTCGTTTGAGGAGGGCTATTTTTACCCAGCCAAGCAAGCTATTGATATGTACCATCATTACAAGGAAGATATTGCCCTTTTTGCGGAAATGGGCTTTAAGACTTATCGTCTATCCATTGCTTGGACTCGGATTTTTCCTAAGGGCGACGAAACAGTGCCAAATGAAGCTGGTCTAGCCTTTTATGAGGATTTATTTAAGGAGTGCCACAAGTATGGTATCCAACCTCTGGTGACTATCACTCATTTCGACTGTCCTATGCACTTGATTACAGAGTACGGTGGTTGGCGCAATCGTCGGATGTTAGACTTCTATGAAAAACTTTGTCGCACACTCTTTACCCGCTATAAGGGTTTGGTCAAATATTGGCTTACCTTCAATGAAATCAACATGATTCTTCATGCACCTTTTATGGGAGCTGGGCTCTGTTTTGAAGAAGGAGAAAATCAAGAACAGGTTAAATATCAGGCTGCCCACCATGAGCTAGTAGCTTCAGCCATGGCGACTAAGCTTGCCCACGAAATTGACCCAGAAAACAAGGTGGGATGTATGTTGGCAGCAGGGCAATACTATCCTAACACAGCCCATCCAAGAGACTACTGGGCAGCCATGGAGGAAGACCGCAAGAGTTACTTCTTCATTGATGTTCAAGCGCGTGGGGAATACCCAAATTACGCAAAGAAGCAGTGGGAGCGTGAGGGAATTAAGATTCAAATGACGTTAGAGGATTTGGACTTGTTGAAGAATCACACTGTTGACTTTGTTTCCTTCTCTTACTATGCAAGTCGAGTGGCCTCAGGGGATCCAGAAGTGAGGAATATGACCGCTGGAAATGTCTTTGCCTCTCTCAAAAATCCTTATCTGGAATCCTCTGAATGGGGTTGGCAGATTGACCCATTGGGACTTCGTATCACCCTCAATGCCATCTGGGATCGTTACCAAAAACCTATGTTCGTTGTAGAAAATGGACTCGGTGCTATTGATACACCGGATGAGAATGGTTATGTAGCAGATGACTATCGGATTGCTTACTTAGAGGCTCATATCAAGGCCATGCGAGATGCCATTTACCAAGATGGCGTTGACTTGCTTGGTTATACGACTTGGGGCTGTATCGATCTGGTTTCAGCTGGAACAGGCGAAATGAACAAGCGCTATGGCTTTATCTATGTAGATCGAGATAATGCTGGTCATGGAAGCCTCAAACGTAGCAAGAAGAAATCCTTCTACTGGTACAAGGATGTCATTGCCAGCAATGGTGCAAGCATTGAGTAGAGCACATTTGTTCACTATTTTTATAAAATCTTCTCCCTACTTTATAATATGTGAAAAAGAGTTCAATTAGATGGAGCTTTTTGCTATAATGAGGGGAGAAAAATCAGACAGGAGATCGACATGTCAGAACCATTATTTTTACAATCAGTTATGCAAGAAAAAATCTGGGGTGGAACCAAGCTACGTGATGAGTTTGGTTACGACATCCCAAGTGAAAAAATCGGAGAATATTGGGCCATCTCAGCCCATCCAAATGGAGTCTCTAAAGTTGCCAATGGACGCTACCAGGGAACAGACCTCGCTACTTTGTATGCGGAACATCGTGAATTGTTTGGCAATCGTCCTGAGCCTGTATTTCCACTTTTGACTAAGATTCTGGATGCCAACGACTGGCTCAGTGTCCAAGTTCACCCAGACGATGCCTATGGACTAGAGCATGAAGGTGAACTTGGAAAAACAGAATGCTGGTACATTATCGCAGCGGATGAAGGTTCAGAAATTATCTATGGTCACAATGCCAAGTCAAAAGAAGAACTCCGCCAGCAAATCGAGGACAAGAACTGGGATGCCTTGTTGACAAAAGTTCCTGTAAAGGCTGGAGATTTCTTCTATGTACCAAGTGGCACCATGCACGCTATCGGAGCAGGAATTTTGATTCTTGAAACTCAGCAATCTAGCGATACCACTTACCGTGTCTATGACTTTGACCGTAAGGATGATAATGGCAACTTGCGTGAACTTCACCTTGAAAAATCTATCGATGTCTTGAATATTGGCGAGCCTGCCAATAGCCGTCCTGTAACTATCAAAGCAGATGATTTACGTTCCACTCTCCTTGTATCCAATGATTTCTTTGCAGTTTACAAGTGGGAAATTACTGGAAAAGTTGACTTCGAAAAGACAGCTGACTACAGCTTATTCAGTGTCTTGGCTGGTCAAGGTCAACTAACTGTTGACGGGAAAAATTATCCAATCCAAAAAGGTAGCCACTGTATCCTACCAAGTGATGTTGAAACTTGGACTCTGGAAGGGCAAGGTTTGGAATTGATTGTTAGTCATCCATAAAAAAGAAAGGGCCTGAGTTTACTACTCAAGTCCTTTTTGATTACATAAATTGGGCGATGAAGACCACGATGATGATGATTGGAATGATGAAACGAAGAAGGAAGAGCCAGACTTGGAACAGTCCCTGTTTCCATGCTCTTTCATCGAGATGGAGTTCCTCCATTGCAAGAGCCTTTTTAAAGATATAGCCTGTAAAAAGTGAAAGGCAGAGAGCTCCAAATGGCATGAGGAGATTGGAAACCAAGAAGTCCATAGCGTCAAAGAAGGTCTTCCCCAAGATGTGAACATCAGCCATGACACCGTAAGATAGGGCTGAAGGAATTCCAAAGACAAAGGTCAAAATTCCTAAAATCACACTCCATTTAGCACGCTTGCTATTGTCCTGGTTGGTGATATTGCCCACATTGATTTCCAGCATAACGACGGAAGAAGTGACTGTCGCAAAGAGGAAGAGCAAGAGGAAGAGGATGTAGAAAATGGTTCCAAAAGGCATCTTGTCAAAGAGTTGAGGCAAGACGATAAAGAGCAGGCTCGGTCCTCCTTCAGATTGGATATTGAAGGCTGACATGGCTGGGAAAATGGCTAGACCTGCCATGATGGATACCGAGATGTTCATGGCTACAATAGAAATTCCTGACTGGACCAGATTGGTTTTCTTATCCAAGTAAGAAGCATAGGTCAGCATGGCTGTAACCCCTAGTGAGAGGGCAAAGAAAGATTGTCCCAGAGCATAGAGGAGACCAGCACTTGTCAGCTTAGAGAAGTCTGGTTTGAGGAAGTAAAGAACCCCTTCCATGGCATTTGGTAAACTGAGAGAGCGCCCAATGATGACAACAAAGATGATAAAGAGCAGGGGCATCATGACTTTCGAAGCTCTTTCAATCCCTTTTTGAACCCCACGTGATACAATAAAGATATTCAATAAGATAAAGGATGCTTGAGCTCCTAGGGCAATGGCTGGATTTGAAATGATTGAAGTAAATAATTGAGCATAATCACCAGTTCCGCTAAGTTGGAACAATTTTCCAAACTCAATGCCTAGATAGACTAAAATCCACCCTCCAATAACACTGTAGAAAGATAAGAGGATAAAGAGGGCAAAGGCACCAATCCAACCGATAAAGTTGTACTTGTTATTGTTGCCCAGTTTTCCAAAGGTTTTGATTGCTGAGACACCAGCGCTTCGGCCGAGGGCGAATTCAGCTAGCAAAAGGGGGAAACCGATTAAAATAGTGGAGATAAGAAAGACCAGTAAAAAGCCTCCACCGCCATTAGCAGCAGTCATGTAGGGGAATTTCCAAACAGCACCAAGTCCGATGGCTGAACCAGCAGATGCTAGGATAAAGCCCAATTTAGAACCCCATTGCGATTTTTCAGACATAGTTAAACTCCTAAAATTAGTGTTACAAAAGAAAAAGCTACTGCCCTTGGCAAATAGCCTCATCAGTACTCAAGATGAGCTTTTCTTTTGATTGATAGACTTGACTATCCTATCATGTTTTCTAAGGTCTGTCAAGAAAACCATTTTCATGTTATGATAAAGTAAAAAATTTCGCAAAAACGCTTGACTCTGACCTGAGGGGAGGGGTTATACTATCAATGTAATACTCTTCGAAAATCAAATTCAAACCACGTCAGCGTCGCCTTACCGTACTCAAGTACAGCCTGCGGCTAGCTTCCTAGTTTGCTCTTTGATTTTCATTGAGTATAAGGAGGAAATAATGTACCATATAAAAGAAGCTGCGCAGCTTTCGGGCGTCTCTGTCAAGACCCTACACCACTACGATAAGATAGGACTTTTGGTTCCTTTAAAGTCGGAAAACGGCTATCGAACCTACAGTCAGGAGGATTTGGAACGCCTTCAGGTCATTCTTTACTATAAATATCTAGGCTTTTCTTTAGAAAAAATAGCAGAGTTGTTAAAGGAAGATAGATCAGATTTGTTGCCTCACTTGACCAGGCAGTTGGACTATTTGACTCGAGAAAGGGAACATCTGGATACCTTGATTTCCACCTTGCAAAAAACCATTCAAGAACAAAAAGGAGAAAGAGAAATGAGCATTCAAGAGAAATTTGCTGGATTTAACTACCAAGACCATCAAAAATACCACCAAGAGGCGGTAGAGAAATATGGACAAGAAGTCATGGACCAAGCGCTGGAGCGCCAGAAAGGTCACGAAGACGAGGCTACGGCTGCCTTCAATCAAGTCTTTCGAGCCTTGTCACAAAATCTTCAAGCTGGTCTACCTGTAACAGCATCCGAAAATCAAGAAGAAGCAGCCAAACTCTTGCAAGCTATTCGTACTTATGGATTTGACTGCTCTATTGAGGTATTCGGTCATATCGGTAAAGGCTACGTCTATAATCCAGAGTTTAAGGAAAACATTGACAAATTTGGACCTGGAACAGCCCAGTACACATCAGATGTGATTGCCCACTATGTCCAAACTCAGATAAAATAAAATCGGAGGAGTATTCTTCCGATTTTTACTAAATTCAAGCACTACTTGCTTAATAATTTTTCTACTACATTTAGTTTTCGCATTGTCAAATCTACATTAAAAAGCTTTTCAAGATAGTTGGTATGGAGTTTCTTTTGTTTTGCAGTTCTAGGGAGATAGAGGTAAAGACAATGGTTACCGATACAAATTTCTTCTTCACCGTAATCGATTTTCAATTTTTCCAAAGGGAGACTTTTAATAGATTCTTGATAAAAAATCACGTGTATACGGTCATAAAGATAGTGTTCTCCAAACGGGTTTTCTTGGACAATTTTTTTAAAATCACTTTTGTTCTTGATTACCATTTTTAAGTCAGCACCAATATTTTCATTTATTAGAGTATGGACACGTTCTCGTATTTTTTCTAAATCTAAGTCACTTTCAAGAATGATATTCCCACTTTGAATATAGGTTCGAACTTGTTGAAAACCAGCTTCTGTCAAGATATCTACTAGATAAGACATTTTAGGGATAGCATTTTTTCCATTAGGAGTAACTCCCCTTAACAAGATAATATGTTCCAAAGGACTTCCTTTCTTTTGGGGCTGATTTAGCCATTAAATAATTCAGATTTAGATTGGGTTTGATCCCGCCACCCAACCAGTACAGAGGGCAGAAGTGATGTTAAACCCACCCGTGTGGGCATTGATATCCAGTACCTCGCCAGCAAAGTGGAGTCCAGGTACCAGCTTACTTTCTAGAGTTTTGGGATTGATTTCCTTGAGACTGACGCCCCCTTTGGTAACAAAGGACTTGGCAAGGGACATTTTACCAGTTACAGGAATTTTAAGTCCCTTGATAGACTGGACAAGTTGTTCGCGTTCCTTTTCAGTCAGTTGTTTGACTTTGTCAGGATAGCCTGGCACAAAAAATTCTGCCAAGCGTTCTGGAAGTAAAGTTTTTAAGGCATTTTTTAGAGATTTTCCCCGATTTTTTTCTAGAAATGTAGCCAAGTCTTTCTCAGAAAGTTGAGGCAAAACATCGAGTGAGAGAACCTCTCCGCCCTTGACAAAGCTGGACATACGCAGAGCAGCAGGGCCTGACAAACCAAAGTGGGTAAAGAGCAAATCGTGAGTGATGACATGCTTACCATAGCTTAGGGTCACATCGTCCAATGAAATTCCTTGCAAGGCCTTGTGTGGAAAATCTGTCAACAAAGGACTTTCAGCGGCCTCAAGATCGGTAATGGTATGCTTAAAATGACGGGCAATCTCGTGACCAAAACCAGTCGAACCAGTAGAGGGATAGGATTTCCCACCAGTTGTGACAATGAGTTTATCACAAGTGAAGGTTTGGTCAGCTGATTTAAGGATAAACTGGTCGTCTATCTTTTTAACCGAAACAATTTCTGTTTGAGTAGCAACTTGACCACCTAGCTCAGTGATTTTCTTTTCCAAAGCCTCGATTATGGTTCGCGATTTGTCGCTGGCCGGAAAGACGCGGCCGTGGTCTTCGACCTTAAGTTTAACCCCATTTTCTGTAAAAAAGTTAATGATATCATGGTTATCAAACTGGGAGAAGACACTGTAGAGAAAGCGCCCATTTCCAGGGATGCCAGCTAGTAGGTCATCTAGAGTTCCATTGTTGGTGACATTGCAACGTCCCCCACCAGTCCCAGCTAATTTTTTTCCAAGTTTCCGATTTTTTTCGATGAGGAGGGTTTTCTGTCCATAAAAGCTACTGGAAATCGTAGCCATCATACCAGCAGGACCTCCACCGATGACAATAGTATCAAAATGTTTCATAGCTCTATTGTACCACAAAAAAACAAGAGATGAAGTCACCTCTTGTCAAGAATGCAATTAATCAATTTCATATCCCATCAGCAAACCGCCATCTTCTGCATAGAAACTGCAGAGACCAGATGTTGGGAGAATTTTAATATCCGCCTGTGGGAAATTTTCGCGGATTCGCTCTGAGAGCTGTTGGCAACATTTCTCGTTATTGCGTTGGGCCATGACAATACGGCCACCAGCATATCCAGCTTTAATGATTTCATCATAGGCAGCTTGAACTGATTTCTTTGGTCCTCGTGCTTTTTGTAGCAATTCGAGAGTTCCAGTTTCACTAGCTTCTCCGACCATACGGATATTGAGAAGGCCAACGACCGTACCGATAAGCTTGCTCAAACGGCCGTTCTTCACCAAGTTATCGACTTTAGCTAGGACAAAAAGTAACTTGGTTTTTTCTTGATAGGCAGTGATAGATTCAACCACTTCTTCAAAAGATAAGCCCTGGTCGATCAAGTCATTCACTTTTTCTACGAGCAAGTCAACTTCCCCACCAGCAGACAAACTATCAATTATATGAATTTTAGTATCAGGATGTTCTTCCAGATAAATATTTTTTGCTAGTTGAGCACTATTGTGGCTTCCAGAAAGAGTACCAGTGATGGTTACTAGGAAAATGTTTTTGGCTCCTTCAAATGCTCGCAAATAATCATCTGGGCTTGGACAAGCTGATTTTGAAGCTTCTGCAGTTGCATACATGGTTTCCATCATTTGGTCAATGTCAAGATTGGCATCATCAACAAAGACCTGATCAGCTACTTGAATGGTTAAGGGCACACTTACAAAGGTCGTGTCAATAGCTGGTCTTGCCAGCTGACGATAATCACAACCAGAGTCAGCAATAATCTTCCAAGTCATAGAAATTCTCCATCTTTGTCAGTTATACATTGACAAAGGTTCTGTCTTTTTTTACAATTATATCATGAAATCCCTTGAAACAAAAGCCTCATCCGTCTGTTGTGACAAGTAGAAAGAAAATGTTATGTCTGAACGTAGAATCTCTGAAAAGTCTCTTGAAAATCTCAGAAAATCAAACCAAGAATCCAATTTATTAACTAGAGAAGCCATCGAAACAGCCCTCTTGCAACTCTTGGAAAAAAAGGACTTGACCAAGATTAGTATTTCTGAATTGGTCAAACGTGCAGGCGTTTCTCGTGCAGCCTTTTACCGTAATTATGATTCCAAAGAGGAGATTTTAGAAAGCGTCTTTAAACGAACTGTCCACAATATTATGGAACAGTTGCATCATTATGATTTAAAGACAGACCTTTATCTGGTCTGGGTTCACCTTTTCCGAGAGGCCAGAAAGGAAGCCAGAGTGATTCAATTGGCCTTGGATTACCATCTGGAAAAAATCTTTGTCCAAGCCATGCAGGAATTTTTAGAAAAATACCATGGGAAATCAAAAGGTGTCAGCTCTTATCTTCATTCCTTTTGGAGCTCGGCCATCGTTTCTGTCCTTCTAAAATGGATCAAGGATGGCATGAAGGTACCAGCTGAAAAGATTGCAGATTTAGGTTTACCATTTTTTAAAAAATAGAGAAAAAGGAGAAGAGATATGACTGAAAAAAGACTAGCATGGGATGAGTATTTTGCAGCCCAAGCCTTACTAATTGCCAATCGTTCCACTTGTAAACGTGCCAAAGTGGGCGCAATTTTGGTAAAGGATAATAAGGTTATTTCCACTGGTTATAATGGTTCGGTGTCAGGGACTGAGCATTGTATTGACCACGAATGTCTGGTTATTGAAGGCCACTGTGTTCGAACTCTTCACGCTGAGGTTAATGCCATTCTCCAAGGTGCAGAACGTGGTGTTCCTAAAGGCTTTACAGCCTATGTGACACATTTTCCTTGTCTGAATTGTACCAAACAATTGCTTCAGGTCGGCTGCAAGCGCGTGGTTTATATCAACCAGTATCGAATGGATGACTACGCCCAATACCTCTATCAAGAAAAGGGAACAGAATTGACTCATTTACCACTTGAGACAGTACAGTCCGCTCTTAAAGAGGCTGATTTAATGTAAAAATTATCAAAAATAAATGGTTTAGAAAGATTTTTAAACCATTTTTTGGTATAATAAGAAGAATAAATTGAAAGAAGGAATTCCAAAAATGGGAAAAATTGAAGTTATTAATCATCCACTGATTCAACACAAATTGTCAATCTTGCGTCGTACAGATACTTCTACAAAAGCTTTTCGTGAGCTAGTAGATGAGATTGCAATGTTGATGGGGTATGAAGTACTTCGTGATCTTCCACTAGAAGATGTGGAAATCGAAACACCAATTACAAAAACAGTTCAAAAACAATTGGCAGGTAAGAAATTGGCCATCGTTCCAATCTTGCGTGCAGGTATCGGGATGGTTGATGGTCTCTTGAGCTTGGTTCCAGCTGCTAAGGTTGGTCACATCGGTATGTACCGTGATGAAGAAACGCTTCAACCAGTTGAGTACTTGGTGAAATTGCCTGAAGATATTGACCAACGTCAAATTTTTGTCGTAGACCCAATGTTGGCAACAGGTGGCTCAGCAATCTTGGCCGTTGACTCACTTAAAAAACGTGGTGCTTCAAATATCAAATTTGTCTGCCTCGTATCTGCTCCAGAAGGTGTCAAAGCTCTTCAAGATGCTCATCCAGATGTAGAAATCTTTACAGCAGCCTTGGATGAACGCTTGAACGAACACGGTTATATCGTTCCAGGTCTTGGAGATGCTGGAGACCGCTTGTTCGGTACGAAATAAGATCGAAAAGAAGAATGACTTGGAAAAGAAGTTCCAGTCACGAAAGGAGGTTGAATTTTTGTTTCTGTCTAATGAAAACAGAGCAAAAATTTGACCTTTTTTGACCAAGATATTATAATAGTCTTATCTTCAGTCATTTGACCAACAAAAATAAAACTCAAAAGGAGAAATAAATGATTCCTGTAGTTATTGAACAAACAAGCCGTGGAGAACGTTCTTACGATATTTACTCACGTCTTCTCAAAGACCGTATTATTATGCTGACAGGTCCAGTTGAAGACAATATGGCTAACTCTGTTATTGCCCAATTGCTTTTCTTGGATGCCCAAGATAGTACAAAAGATATTTACCTTTATGTCAATACACCTGGTGGTTCCGTTTCAGCTGGTTTGGCAATCGTTGATACCATGAACTTTATCAAGGCAGATGTCCAAACTATCGTTATGGGAATGGCTGCATCTATGGGTACAGTCATCGCATCAAGTGGAGCCAAAGGCAAACGTTTCATGCTTCCAAATGCTGAATACATGATCCACCAACCAATGGGTGGTACAGGTGGTGGTACTCAACAAACCGATATGGCGATCGCTGCAGAACACTTGCTCAAAACTCGTAATACCTTGGAAAAAATCTTGGCTGAAAATTCAGGTCAGTCAATCGAAAAAGTTCATGCAGATGCAGAACGCGATAACTGGATGAGTGCCCAAGAAACACTTGAATATGGCTTTATTGATGAAATCATGACCAATAATTCATTGAACTAATGATGAAAGAAGGCAAACTCGACTGGGTTTGCTTTTTTTGGTATAATGGGGAGAGATTTCTTAGAAAGAGGATTTATCATGTTTGAAAAAGTTAATCGATCTGGCTTGATTATCTATCTTTACTATAATCGTGATGCAAAAAAACTGCAGGATTATGGAGATATTACCTATCATTCCAAGAAACATCGTTACTTACAACTTTATGTTCCAACAGAGAATTTGGAGAGCGTAGTTGAGAGATTAGGTAAGGAAAGATTTATCAAAAAAGTCAGAGCTTGTCATATTCAAGAGTTGGAAACACCCTTTGTTGGTAACCTTTACCGAGAAGAAAACGTTATCATCGAAAAAGTCCAAGAAAAGTGTTGACAATTTTCTGATAATTCGGTATATTCTTAACATGCTATTTATTTAAGAAATAAGGAGACAAAAAATGAAGAAAAAATTTGCCCTATCGTTTGTGGCGCTTGCAAGTGTAGCACTTCTTGCAGCCTGTGGAGAAGTGAAATCTGGAGCGTCAAACGCTGCTGGTAACTCAGTAGATGAAAAGACAATTAAAATCGGTTTTAACTTTGAAGAATCAGGTTCTTTAGCTGCATACGGAACAGCTGAACAAAAAGGTGCCCAATTGGCTGTTGATGAAATCAATGCCGCAGGTGGTATCGATGGAAAACAAATCGAAGTAGTCGATAAAGATAATAAGTCTGAAACAGCTGAGGCTGCTTCAGTTACAACTAACCTTGTAACCCAATCTAAAGTATCAGCAGTCGTAGGACCTGCGACATCTGGTGCGACTGCAGCTGCGGTAGCGAACGCTACAAAAGCAGGTGTTCCATTGATCTCACCAAGTGCGACTCAAGATGGATTGACTAAAGGTCAAGATTACCTCTTTATTGGAACTTTCCAAGATAGCTTCCAAGGAAAAATTATTGCAAACTATGTTACTGATAAATTGCAAGCTAAGAAAGTCGTTCTTTACACTGACAATGCCAGTGACTATGCTAAAGGGATTGCCAAATCTTTCCGCGAGTCATACAAGGGTGAAATCGTTGCAGATGAAACTTTCGTAGCAGGTGACACAGACTTCCAAGCAGCCCTTACAAAAATGAAAGGGAAAGACTTTGATGCTATCGTTGTTCCTGGTTACTATAATGAGGCTGGTAAAATTGTAAACCAAGCGCGTGGTATGGGAATTGACAAGCCAATTGTTGGTGGTGATGGATTCAACGGTGAAGAGTTTGTACAACAAGCAACCCCTGAAAAAGCATCAAACATCTACTTTATCTCAGGCTTCTCAACTACTGTAGAAGTTTCAGCTAAAGCAAAAGCCTTCCTTGACGCTTACCGTGCTAAGTACAATGAAGAACCTTCAACATTTGCAGCCTTGGCTTATGACTCAGTTCACCTTGTAGCAAACGCAGCAAAAGGTGCTAAAAACTCTGGTGAAATCAAGGATAACCTTGCTAAAACAAAAGATTTTGAAGGTGTAACTGGTCAAACAAGCTTTGATGCAGACCACAACACAGTCAAAACTGCTTACATGATGACTATGAACAATGGTAAGGTTGAAGCAGCAGAAGTTGTAAAACCATAATAGAAAATGTTGAAATAGGGAATGAGCCTTTGACTCACTCCCTGTTTCGATGTTTAATACTCTTCAAAAATCAAATTCAAACTGCGTCAACGTCGCCTTGCCGTACTCAAGTACAGCCTGTGGCTAGTTTCCTAGTTTGCTCTTTGATTTTTATTGAGTATAAGAACTTATAAAAAGTGAGGGAAAACCCTCGAAATTATAAATAGAAAGAGTGAATCTTATGCTCCAACAACTAGTAAATGGTTTGATTCTAGGTAGTGTTTATGCGCTGTTAGCCCTAGGATATACCATGGTTTACGGAATTATCAAGCTCATCAACTTCGCCCACGGTGATATTTATATGATGGGAGCCTTTATCGGTTATTTCTTGATTAATTCTTTCCAAATGAATTTCTTTGTAGCTCTTATTGTAGCTATGTTAGCGACAGCCATTCTTGGTGTCGTGATTGAGTTCCTTGCTTACCGACCTTTGCGTCACTCTACTCGTATTGCTGTTTTGATTACAGCTATTGGGGTTTCTTTCCTATTGGAATATGGGATGGTCTATCTGGTTGGTGCTAATACCCGTGCCTTCCCTCAAGCGATTCAAACAGTTCGCTATGATTTGGGACCAGTTAGCCTAACAAACGTGCAGTTAATGATTTTGGCCATTTCCTTGATTTTGATGATTTTGTTACAAGTCATTGTCCAAAAGACTAAGATGGGGAAAGCCATGCGTGCAGTATCCGTAGATAGCGATGCGGCGCAATTGATGGGGATCAATGTAAACCGTACTATCAGCTTTACCTTCGCTTTGGGGTCAGCTCTTGCGGGTGCGGCTGGTGTTCTGATTGCCCTCTATTATAACTCTCTTGAGCCTTTGATGGGAGTTACTCCAGGTCTTAAATCTTTCGTTGCCGCAGTACTTGGTGGTATCGGAATTATTCCTGGTGCAGCTCTTGGTGGTTTTGTGATTGGTCTATTGGAAACCTTTGCGACAGCCTTTGGAATGTCAGACTTCCGTGATGCTATTGTTTATGGAATCTTGTTGTTGATCTTGATTGTCCGCCCAGCTGGTATCCTTGGTAAAAATGTGAAAGAGAAGGTGTAAACGATGAAAGAAAATTTAAAAGTTAATATTCTATGGTTACTCCTTTTGTTAGCTGGCTATGGCTTGATTAGTGTATTGGTTTCAGTCGGAGTACTCAATCTATTCTATGTTCAGATTTTACAACAAATAGGAATTAATATTATTCTGGCTGTTGGTCTCAACTTAATCGTTGGTTTTTCAGGACAATTTTCACTTGGGCATGCTGGTTTCATGGCGATTGGTGCCTATGCAGCAGCTATTATTGGTTCTAAATCACCAACCTACGGTGCCTTCTTTGGAGCTATGCTGATAGGGGCTTTACTTTCAGGAGCAGTTGCCTTGCTTGTCGGAATTCCAACCTTACGCTTGAAGGGGGATTACCTTGCGGTAGCAACTCTAGGTGTTTCTGAAATTATCCGTATCTTTATCATCAATGGCGGAAGCCTTACAAATGGTGCGGCAGGTATCTTGGGAATTCCAAACTTTACAACTTGGCAAATGGTTTACTTCTTTGTCGTGATTACAACCATTGCAACCTTGAACTTCTTGCGTAGTCCAATTGGTCGTTCAACTCTCTCTGTTCGTGAGGATGAAATCGCTGCTGAGTCAGTTGGGGTTAATACGACTAAGATTAAAATCATCGCTTTCGTCTTTGGTGCCATTACTGCAAGTATTGCAGGATCACTTCAGGCAGGATTTATCGGTTCAGTTGTACCGAAAGATTACACCTTCATCAACTCAATCAACGTTTTGATCATTGTTGTATTTGGTGGGCTTGGTTCCATTACAGGTGCCATTGTTTCAGCTATTGTTCTTGGAATTTTGAATATGCTTCTCCAAGATGTTGCTAGCGTGCGTATGATTATCTACGCTTTGGCCTTGGTATTGGTAATGATTTTCAGACCAGGTGGACTTCTTGGAACATGGGAATTAAGCCTATCACGTTTCTTTAAAAAATCTAAAAAGGAGGAACAAAACTAATGGCATTACTTGAAGTAAAACAGTTAACCAAACATTTTGGCGGTCTAACAGCTGTTGGAGATGTGACTCTTGAATTGAACGAAGGGGAACTGGTTGGATTAATCGGTCCAAACGGAGCTGGTAAAACAACCCTTTTCAACCTTTTGACGGGTGTTTATGAACCAAGTGAGGGAACGGTTACCCTTGATGGTCACCTTTTGAATGGAAAGTCACCTTATAAGATTGCTTCTCTGGGACTTGGACGTACTTTCCAAAATATTCGTCTTTTTAAAGATTTAACAGTTTTGGATAATGTTTTGATTGCCTTTGGCAACCATCACAAACAACATGTTTTTGCTAGTTTCTTACGCTTACCAGCTTTTTACAAGAGTGAAAAAGAATTAAAGGCTAAAGCATTGAAATTGTTGAAAATCTTTGATTTAGATGGGGATGCAGAAACGCTTGCCAAAAACCTCGCCTACGGACAACAACGTCGTTTGGAAATTGTTCGTGCCCTTGCTACGGAACCTAAAATTCTCTTTTTAGATGAACCAGCAGCAGGTATGAACCCACAGGAAACAGCCGAATTGACTGAGTTAATTCGTCGTATCAAAGATGAATTTAAGATTACGATCATGCTGATTGAACACGATATGAATCTGGTTATGGAAGTAACAGAACGTATCTACGTACTTGAATATGGTCGTTTGATTGCTCAGGGAACTCCTGACGAAATTAAGACGAATAAACGTGTTATCGAAGCTTATCTAGGAGGTGAAGCCTAATGTCTATGTTAAAAGTTGAAAACCTCTCTGTGCATTACGGTATGATCCAAGCAGTTCGTGATGTAAGTTTCGAGGTTAATGAAGGTGAAGTTGTTTCCCTTATCGGTGCCAATGGTGCAGGTAAGACAACCATTCTCCGTACCTTGTCTGGTTTGGTTAGACCTAGTTCAGGAAAGATTGAATTTTTAGGTCAAGAAATCCAAAAAATGCCGGCTCAGAAAATCGTAGCAGGTGGCCTTTCACAAGTTCCAGAAGGACGCCACGTCTTTCCTGGCTTGACTGTTATGGAAAATCTTGAAATGGGAGCTTTCTTAAAGAAAAATCGTGAAGAAAATCAAGCTAACTTGAAGAAGGTTTTCTCACGCTTTCCTCGTCTTGAAGAACGGAAGAACCAAGATGCAGCCACTCTTTCAGGAGGGGAACAACAAATGCTTGCCATGGGACGCGCCCTCATGTCAACACCAAAACTTCTTCTTTTAGATGAACCATCAATGGGACTTGCCCCAATCTTTATCCAAGAGATTTTTGATATCATTCAAGACATCCAGAAACAAGGAACAACCGTCCTCTTGATTGAACAAAATGCCAATAAAGCACTCGCAATCTCTGACCGAGGCTATGTATTGGAAACAGGGAAAATCGTCCTATCAGGAACAGGAAAAGAACTCGCTTCATCAGAAGAAGTCAGAAAAGCATATCTAGGTGGCTAAAAAGGTCCGGGGGACCTTTTTAGTCGGCGGATGAAGAATGCGAAGCAATTATCAAATCCACTGGATTGTTTTAGTCGGTGGATGAGGATTACGAAGTAATCATCATTATAGTCCAGGGGACCTTTTTAGTTGACAGATATAGATTGTAAAGCAATCTTTATCTACATTAAAAGGTTAATTTCTAATAATTGAAAAAATCGAATGAAATGTATCTTACCTTCATTCAGAGAGCTCTATTTCAGAGCTCTTTTTGCTAGCTTATTCATACTTTTCTGAATTTTGAAAAAGAAATGTAAGCGTTTGATAGATTTACAAAAAGATTGTATAATAGGGATAAGAATAGAAAAGGAGAAGTCTCATGGCAGTTAAAGATTTTATGACCCGCAAGGTAGTTTATATTAGTCCGGATACAACAGTATCTCATGCAGCAGATTTGATGAGAGAGCAAGGGTTGCACCGCTTGCCTGTTATCGAAAATGATCAATTGGTTGGTTTGGTAACTGAGGGAACCATTGCCCAAGCTAGTCCATCCAAAGCAACAAGTCTTTCTATCTATGAGATGAATTATCTTCTAAATAAGACAAAAGTAAAAGATGTGATGATTCGCGATGTTGTCACTGTTTCAGGCTATGCGAGTCTAGAGGATGCAACTTATCTGATGTTGAAAAATAAGATTGGTATTCTTCCTGTCGTAGATAATCATCAAGTATACGGAGTTATTACGGATCGTGACGTTTTCCAAGCCTTTCTTGAAATTGCAGGTTATGGTGAAGAAGGGATTCGTGTGCGCTTTGTTACGGAAAACGAAGTTGGCGTTCTTGGAAAAATTATTTCTTTGATTGTAGAAGAAAATTTGAATATCTCGCATACAGTCAATATTCCGCGTAAGGATGGTAAGGTCATTATCGAAGTTCAAATCGATGGATCAATTGATTTACCAGCCTTGAAAGAAAAATTTGAATCAGAGAATATTCAAGTAGAAGAGATTACTCGTACTTCAGCAAAAGTCTTGTAAAAAGGGAAGCCGAAAGGCTTCTTTTTTCATGAAAAGAGGAGTAGAGCAAAAGATGGAAAGAAATGATAAAATATGCTATAATGAAATAATGTAAAAAAGGAGTATTTATGGACATTTCAGTAATTCGTCAGAAAATTGACGCAAATCGTGAAAAATTAGCTTCTTTCAGGGGGTCTCTTTGACCTCGAAGGTTTAGAGGAAGAGATTGCTATCTTGGAAAACAAGATGACAGAACCTGATTTTTGGAACGATAATATCGCGGCCCAAAAAACGTCGCAAGAATTAAATGAATTAAAAAACACTTACAATACTTTCCATAAGATGGAAGAGTTGCAGGATGAAGTTGAAATTTTATTAGACTTTTTAGCTGAAGACGAGTCTGTGCATGAAGAATTGGTTGAACAGTTGTCAGAACTGGATAAGATGATGACCAGTTACGAGATGACCCTTCTCTTGTCAGAACCTTATGACCATAATAATGCCATCTTGGAAATCCATCCAGGATCCGGTGGTACAGAGGCGCAGGACTGGGGTGATATGTTGCTTCGTATGTACACTCGCTATGGAAATGCCAAAGGCTTTAAAGTAGAAGTCTTGGATTACCAAGCAGGAGATGAAGCTGGTATTAAGTCGGTGACTTTATCATTTGAAGGACCTAATGCCTATGGTCTTCTTAAGTCAGAAATGGGTGTTCATCGCTTGGTACGAATCTCACCATTTGACTCTGCCAAACGTCGCCATACCTCTTTCACATCTGTAGAAGTGATGCCTGAGCTGGATGATGCTATTGAAGTGGAAATCCGTGAAGATGATATCAAGATGGATACCTTCCGTTCAGGTGGTGCTGGTGGACAAAACGTCAATAAGGTTTCAACTGGAGTGCGTTTGACACACATTCCTACGGGAACTGTTGTCCAGTCAACGGTAGATCGTACCCAGTATGGAAATAGAGATCGTGCCATGAAGATGTTGCAGGCTAAGCTCTATCAAATGGAGCAAGAAAAGAAAGCTGCGGAAGTCGATTCCCTCAAGGGTGAGAAAAAGGAAATCACATGGGGAAGCCAAATTCGTTCTTATGTCTTCACGCCTTATACAATGGTAAAAGATCACCGAACTAGCTTTGAAGTTGCACAAGTAGATAAGGTTATGGATGGAGATCTAGATGGTTTTATCGATGCCTATCTCAAGTGGCGAATCAGCTAAGATAGAAAGGAACTCACATGTCAATCATTGAAATGAGAGATGTTGTCAAAAAGTATGATAACGGAACGACAGCTTTGCGAGGTGTCTCAGTCACTGTTGAACCCGGGGAATTTGCCTATATCGTAGGTCCGTCAGGAGCTGGGAAGTCAACATTTATTAGAGCTTTGTACCGCGAAGTAAAAATCGAAAAAGGAAGCTTATCTGTTGCTGGTTTTAATCTGGTTAAAATTAAAAAGAAAGATGTTCCTCTCCTACGTCGTAGTGTTGGGGTTGTCTTCCAAGATTATAAACTCTTACCAAAGAAAACCGTTTACGAAAATATTGCCTATGCAATGGAGGTAATCGGAGAAAGTCGCCGTAATATTAAAAAACGTGTTATGGAAGTTTTAGACTTGGTTGGATTGAAGCATAAGGTTCGTTCTTTCCCAAATGAACTTTCGGGAGGAGAACAACAACGAATTGCGATTGCGCGTGCCATTGTAAACAATCCAAAAGTATTGATTGCGGACGAGCCAACAGGAAATTTGGATCCGGATAATTCATGGGAAATTATGAATTTATTGGAACGCATCAATCTCCAAGGTACAACTGTCTTGATGGCTACCCACAATAGTCAGATTGTAAATACCTTGCGCCACCGTGTCATTGCCATTGAAAATGGCCGTGTCGTTCGTGACGAAGCTAAAGGAGAATATGGATACGATGATTAGTAGATTTTTTCGTCATTTATTTGAATCATTAAAAAGTTTGAAACGAAATGGCTGGATGACAGTAGCAGCTGTCAGTTCGGTTATGATTACTTTGACTTTAGTTGCAATATTTGCATCTGTTATCTTTAATACGGCTAAACTCGCTACAGATATTGAAAACAATGTCCGAGTAATGGTATATATTCGTAAGGACGTAGCTGACAATAGTGAGACCATTGAAAAAGAAGGTCAAACCGTTACCAATAATGACTACCATAAGGTATACGATGCTTTGAAAGGTATGTCAACTGTTAAAAGTGTTACCTTTTCAAGTAAAGAAGAACAATATGAAAAGTTGACCGAAACAATGGGGGACAACTGGAAAATCTTTGAAGGGGATGCCAATCCACTCTATGATGCATATATTGTTGATACCAACACGCCAAGCGATGTAAAGACAGTAGCAGAAGAGGCTAAGAAAATTGAAGGTGTATCAGAAGTTCAAGATGGTGGTGCTAATACAGAACGCTTGTTTAAGTTAGCCTCATTTATTCGTGTCTGGGGACTAGTTATCGCGGGATTATTGATTTTCATTGCGGTGTTCTTGATTTCTAATACTATTCGTATCACCATTATTTCACGAAGCCGTGAAATTCAAATCATGCGTTTAGTAGGTGCTAAGAACGGCTATATCCGTGGACCTTTCTTGCTTGAAGGTGCCTTCATTGGTTTGCTTGGAGCAACTCTTCCGTCAGTTCTGGTATTTATTGTCTATAAAATGGTTTACCAATCGGTTAATAAGTCATTGGTTGGTCAGAACCTTTCAATGATATCACCAGAGGTATTCAGTCCACTTATGATTGCTCTATTATTTGTGATTGGAATTTTTATCGGTTCAATCGGATCAGGAATTTCAATGCGCCGATTCCTGAAAATCTAAAATAAAATAGAATTATATTTGAGGAGATTTTAATATCTCCTTTTTTACTACAAAAATTTTAGAAAAAAGTCTCCTTTTTTTTGTAAAAGCCTTTACAAAAAAAATTAAAGTGGTATAATTAAATCATAAAAGGTGCAAACGTTTTCGTAAAACGTTTACCTAAATAAAAATAAAGGAGATTTGAATGATGAAAGATACATTCAAAAATGTCTTGTCTTTCGAATTTTGGCAAAAATTCGGTAAGGCTTTGATGGTGGTTATCGCGGTTATGCCGGCTGCTGGTTTGATGATTTCAATCGGTAAGTCTATCGTGATGATTAACCCAACCTTTGCACCACTTGTAATCACTGGTGGAATTCTTGAGCAAATTGGTTGGGGGGTTATCGGTAACCTTCACATTTTGTTTGCCCTAGCCATTGGAGGTAGCTGGGCTAAAGAACGTGCTGGTGGTGCTTTCGCCGCTGGTCTTGCCTTCATCTTGATTAACCGTATTACTGGTACAATCTTTGGTGTATCAGGTGATATGTTGAAAAATCCAGATGCTATGGTAACTACTCTATTCGGTGGTTCAATCAAAGTTGCTGATTACTTTATCAGTGTTCTTGAAGCTCCAGCCTTGAACATGGGTGTATTCGTAGGGATTATCTCAGGTTTTGTAGGGGCAACTGCTTACAACAAATACTACAATTTCCGTAAACTTCCTGATGCACTTTCATTCTTCAACGGGAAACGTTTCGTACCATTTGTAGTTATTCTTCGTTCAGCAATCGCTGCAATTCTACTTGCTGCATTCTGGCCAGTAGTTCAAACAGGTATCAATAGCTTTGGTATCTGGATTGCTAACTCACAAGAAACTGCTCCAATCCTTGCACCATTCTTGTATGGTACTTTGGAACGTTTGCTCTTGCCATTTGGTCTTCACCATATGTTGACTATCCCAATGAACTACACAGCTCTTGGTGGTACTTATGACATTTTAACTGGTGCAGCTAAAGGTACTCAAGTATTTGGTCAAGACCCACTATGGCTTGCATGGGTAACAGACCTTGTAAACCTTAAAGGTACTGATGCTACTCAATACCAACACTTGTTAGATACTGTTCACCCAGCACGTTTCAAAGTTGGACAAATGATCGGTTCATTCGGTATCTTGATGGGTGTGATTGTGGCTATCTATCGTAATGTTGATGCTGATAAGAAACACAAATACAAAGGTATGATGATTGCGACAGCTCTTGCAACATTCTTGACAGGGGTTACTGAACCAATCGAATACATGTTCATGTTCATCGCAACACCTATGTATCTTGTTTACTCACTTGTTCAAGGTGCGGCCTTCGCTATGGCTGACGTCGTGAACCTACGTATGCACTCATTTGGTTCAATCGAGTTCTTGACTCGTACACCTATTGCGATTAGCGCTGGTATCGGTATGGATATTGTTAACTTTATCTGGGTAACTGTTCTCTTTGCCGTAATCATGTACTTTATCGCAAACTTCATGATTCAAAAATTCAACTACGCAACTCCAGGGCGTAACGGAAACTACGAAACTGCTGAAGGTTCAGAAGAAGCTAGCAGCGAAGTGAAAGTTGCAGCTGGTTCTCAAGCTGTAAACATTATCAACCTTCTTGGTGGACGTGCAAACATCGTTGATGTAGACGCATGTATGACTCGTCTTCGTGTAACTGTAAAAGACGCTGACAAAGTCGGTGATGCAGAACAATGGAAAGCAGAAGGAGCTATGGGTCTTGTCATGAAAGGACAAGGAGTTCAAGCTATCTACGGTCCAAAAGCAGACGTATTGAAATCTGATATCCAAGATATCCTTGATTCAGGTGAAGTTATTCCTGAAACTCTTCCAAGTCAAATGACAGAAGCACAACAAAACACAGTTCACTATAAAGGTATTACTGAGGAAGTATACTCAGTAGCTGATGGTCAAGTTGTTGCCTTGGAACAAGTAAAAGATCCAGTGTTTGCTCAAAAAATGATGGGTGACGGATTTGCTGTTGAACCTGCAAACGGAAACATTGTATCTCCAGTTTCAGGTACTGTATCAAGCATCTTCCCTACAAAACATGCTCTTGGTCTTGTGACTGAAGCAGGTCTTGAAGTACTTGTTCACATTGGTTTGGACACAGTAAGTCTTGAAGGAAAACCATTTACAGTTCATGTTGCTGAAGGACAAAAAGTTGTAGCAGGTGACTTACTTGTCACAGCTGACTTGGATGCTATCCGTGCAGCAGGACGTGAAACTTCAACAGTAGTTGTCTTCACAAATGGTGATGTTATTAAATCAGTTAAATTAGAACAAACAGGTTCTCTTGCAGCTAAAACAGCAGTTGCTAAAGTAGAATTGTAATATACTTGAGGTTGGAAGCTGTTTTCCAACCTCTTGTTTTAGGAGAAAAACATGAAATTTTTAACACTCAATACTCATAGCTGGATGGAAAAAGAAGCTGAGGAAAAATTCCAGCTCTTGCTTGAAGATATTCTTGATAAAGACTATGATTTGATTTGTTTCCAAGAAATCAATCAGGAGATCACTTCACCAGAGGTCGAGGTTAATGATCTCTATCAAGCTTTGCCAGCAGCTGAGCCTATTCATCAAGACCACTATGTTAGACTTTTGGTTGAAAAGTTGTCAGAGCAAGGAAAAAATTACTATTGGACTTGGGCCTATAATCATATCGGTTATGACCGCTACCATGAAGGTGTGGCTATCTTGTCTAAAACACCTATTGAAGCCAGAGAAATTTTGGTTTCAGATGTGGATGATCCAACGGATTATCATACTCGCCGCGTTGCCTTGGCTGAAACTGTAGTCGATGGTAAGGAGCTAGCAGTTGCCAGTGTCCACCTTTCTTGGTGGGATAAAGGGTTCCAAGAAGAATGGGCACGATTTGAGGCAGTTTTGAAAGAATTGAACAAGCCACTTTTACTAGCTGGAGATTTTAACAACCCAGCTGGCCAGGAAGGTTACCAAGCAATTTTAGCTAGTCCATTAGGCTTACAAGACGCATTTGAAGTTGCTCAAGAGAAAAGTGGTAGCTATACCGTTCCACCAGAAATTGATGGCTGGAAAGGGAACACTGAACCCCTTCGAATCGATTATGTCTTTACTACCAAAGAGTTAGCGGTGGAAAATTTACATGTCGTATTTGATGGTAACAAGAGTCCACAAGTGAGTGATCACTATGGCTTGAGTGCTATTTTAAACTGGAAATAATGACTGAAAAGAGGTTGGAATTATAACATTCCAGCCTTTTTCTGACTAGAGAAGCTACTGGAAAAAGCTTAAATAAGTGAAGCTACTGAAATGGAATAAAATGTGGTATAATTGAACAGATAGATAGAATCGAGGATATTATGTCATTTACGAAATTTCAATTTAAAAACTATATTAGTGAAGCCTTGGAGGAGTTGAAATTTACAACTCCTACAGAGGTGCAAGACAAGTTGATTCCTATTGTTTTGGCAGGTCGTGACCTAGTCGGTGAATCAAAAACAGGTTCAGGTAAGACTCATACTTTCTTGTTACCGATTTTCCAGCAATTAGATGAAGCTAGTGATAGTGTACAGGCAGTGATTACTGCACCGAGCCGTGAGTTAGCTACTCAAATTTACCAAGCAGCTCGTCAGATTGCGGCCCACTCAGAAGTGGAAGTTCGTGTGGTTAATTATGTGGGGGGGACAGATAAGGCCCGCCAAATTGAGAAATTAGCAAGCAATCAGCCTCATATAGTTATCGGTACTCCAGGTCGTATCTATGACTTGGTTAAATCTGGTGATTTAGCTATTCACAAGGCCAAGACCTTTGTGGTCGATGAGGCAGATATGACCTTGGATATGGGATTTTTAGAAACTGTTGATAAGATTGCTGGAAGCCTTCCAAAAGACCTGCAATTCATGGTCTTCTCAGCGACTATTCCACAAAAACTGCAACCATTCTTGAAAAAATACTTATCAAATCCTGTTATGGAGAAAATCAAGACCAAAACGGTCATTTCTGATACCATTGATAATTGGTTGATTTCGACCAAGGGCCGAGATAAGAATGCTCAAATTTACCAGTTGACTCAGTTGATGCAACCGTATTTGGCAATGATTTTTGTTAACACTAAAACGCGTGCTGATGAATTGCATTCATATCTGACTGCTCAAGGTTTGAAGGTGGCAAAAATCCATGGGGATATTGCCCCTCGTGAGCGCAAACGTATCATGAACCAGGTGAAAAATCTGGATTTTGAGTATATTGTCGCAACAGACTTGGCAGCGCGTGGGATTGACATTGAAGGTGTCAGCCATGTCATCAATGATGCCATTCCGCAAGACTTATCCTTCTTCGTGCACCGTGTTGGTCGTACCGGACGCAATGGCCTACCAGGTACAGCTATTACTCTTTATCAGCCAAGCGATGACTCGGATATCTGTGAGTTGGAGAAATTAGGAATTAAATTTACTCCGAAGATGGTCAAAGACGGGGAATTTCAAGATACTTATGACCGTGATCGTCGTGTCAACCGTGAGAAAAAACAAGATAAACTTGATATCGAAATGATTGGTTTGGTTAAAAAGAAAAAGAAAAAAGTCAAACCAGGTTATAAGAAGAAAATTCAATGGGCGGTTGATGAAAAACGCCGCAAAACCAAACGCGCCGAAAATCGCGCTCGTGGTCGTGCAGAGCGTAAAGCAAAACGCCAAACATTTTAATAGTAATTGTTGGAGTGCTGAGCTCCGACTTTTTTTATTTATGAGAACGAAATATCTACATTGAAATACGACATTATAGACTGCAAATTGCGTTCAAAAATGGTATAATGGTAAAGTTATATAGTCCCGATAAGATGGTAGGTATTTATCACTAAGAAATTTCCTATCAGTACTTTGTAACTCGCAAAGAATGACGGCTCCAAAGTAGTCGCTCGTCATTCTACGGTTGCCGCTATAAGGCGGTCACCCTATGCGCCTTACTAGCTTCAGAAATAAAAAAGTATCGTTTTTATTTCTTTCGCGTCGTAACTCTTAGAAAATGAAAATACCTATCAGTACTTTGTAACTCTATAACACTATTTTTAAGGGGGGACATTTTTATGTCAGAACGTAAATTATTCACGTCTGAATCTGTATCTGAGGGGCATCCAGATAAGATTGCAGACCAGATTTCAGATGCGATTTTGGATGCTATTTTAGCCAAGGATCCAGAGGCGCACGTTGCTGCGGAGACAGCTGTATATACTGGTTCCGTCCATGTTTTTGGTGAAATTTCTACAAATGCCTATGTGGATATTAACCGTGTGGTTCGTGATACCATTGCAGAGATTGGCTATACCAATACCGAATATGGATTTTCTGCAGAGACTGTAGGAGTACATCCATCTTTGGTGGAACAATCTCCTGACATTGCTCAAGGTGTTAACGAAGCCTTGGAGGTCCGTGGAAATGCTGATCAAGACCCACTTGACTTGATTGGTGCTGGTGACCAAGGTCTTATGTTTGGATTTGCAGTGGATGAAACAGAAGAGCTCATGCCATTGCCAATTTCACTCAGCCACAAGTTAGTTCGTCATTTAGCAGATCTTCGTAAATCTGGGGAAATCAGCTATCTTCGCCCAGATGCTAAATCACAAGTTACAGTTGAGTATGATGAAAATGACCGTCCAGTACGTGTGGATACAGTCGTTATTTCAACTCAGCACGACCCAGAAGTCAGCAACGAACAAATTCACAATGATGTCATTAATAAGGTTATCAAAGAGGTTATTCCAGCCTCTTACTTGGATGAGCAAACAAAATTCTTCATCAATCCTACTGGTCGTTTTGTAATCGGTGGACCTCAAGGGGACTCAGGTTTGACTGGTCGTAAGATCATCGTGGATACCTATGGTGGCTACTCTCGTCATGGTGGTGGTGCCTTCTCTGGTAAAGATGCGACTAAGGTGGATCGTTCTGCGTCATATGCGGCTCGCTATATTGCAAAGAATATCGTTGCAGCCGGTCTTGCTAAGAAGGCAGAAGTTCAATTGGCCTACGCTATCGGTGTTGCCCAACCTGTTTCTGTTCGTATCGATACTTTCGGTACAGGAACAGTAGCTGAAAGCAAGCTTGAAAAAGCAGCCCGTCAAATCTTTGACCTTCGCCCTGCAGGAATTATCCAAATGTTGGATCTTAAACGTCCAATTTACCGTCAAACAGCAGCTTATGGACACATGGGACGTACAGATATTGATCTTCCATGGGAACGCTTGGACAAGGTAGATGCTTTAAAAGAAGCAGTCAAATAAAATCTTAAGAGGGGGACTTCCTCTCTTTTTTAATATACTATTTCCTCCAAAATCATTGAAATTATAGCTTGAATTTGATATGATGGTCTTATGGATAAAAGTAGAGCAAAGCGTGAGAATCACGATAAGATAAGAATGAGTCTAATAGCCCTAGTAGCTATCTTCTCAGTAAGTATTTGTGTCCTTGGTTCAATAATTGGATATAAAATATACACAAAACAAAGTTTTGAACAAAAGATTGAATCGCTCAAAAAAGAGAAAGATGATCAATTGAGTGAGGGAAATCAGAAGGATCATTTTCGTAAGGGACAAGCAGAAGTAATTGCCTATTATCCTCTCCAAGGGGAGCAAGTGATTTCGTCTATAAAGGGAATTATGACACAGGATATTAAAGACAATCTAGAGGATAAGGAAAATCTGGTTTTTTATTATACGGAGAAACAGGATTCGACTTTAAAAGGGATTGTCAACCGAAGTGTGATGAAACAAGTCTATGATTTAACTTCTTTAAAAGTTGAAGAGACTGAAAAAACTAGTCTAGCGAAAGTGCATTTGACAGAAGACGGTAAACCTTTTACCCTTGATCAACTATTTTCAGATGCTAGTAAGGCTAAAGAGCAACTGATAAAAGAACTGACTTCTTTTTTACAGGATAAGAAATTGGAGCAAGAAAAGGTCGATCAGCTTGTTAAAGGTTTGTCTGACCAAGACTTGTCTGCATGGAATTTTGATTACAAGGATAGTCAGATTATCCTTTATCCAAGTCAGTCAGTTGAAAATCTAGACGAGATTGCCTTGCCAGTATCTAGTTTCTTTGAAGTTATTCAGTCCTCTTATTTATTAGATAAGGATGCAGAGCTATATAAGGCTTATTATGAAAAGAAAAATCGTAAAGTAGTAGCCTTGACTTTTGATGATGGACCAAATCCTACGACGACAAATCAAGCATTAGATACTCTTTCTAAGTATGGTATCAAGGCAACTTTCTTTGTTTTAGGTAAGAATGTTTCTGGAAATGAAGAGATTTTGAAACGCATGAAAGCAGATGGTCATGTTATTGGAAACCATAGTTGGAGTCATCCAGTGCTTTCAAAACTTTCCCTTGATGAAGCTAAAAAACAAATTACTGATACTGAGGATGCGCTAACTAAAGTGTTGGGTTCTAGTTCCAAACTCATGCGTCCGCCTTATGGAGCCATTACAGACGACATTCGCAATAGCTTAGATTTGAGCTTTATTATGTGGGATGTAGATAGTCTGGACTGGAAGAGTAAGAATGAAGCATCTATTTTGACAGAAATTCAGCGTGAAGTTAAGAATGGTTCTATTATTCTCATGCATGATATCCATGCTGAAACAGTGAATGCTTTACCAAAGGTCATTGACTATTTGAAAGGTCAGGGCTATGACTTTGTGACCGTACCAGATTTGTTAGATTCTCGTCTTAAAGCTCACCAGCTTTACTACGACCGTGATCAATAATACACAAAATCTAAAGAGATAAGTTTTCTTTGAAAATTTGGCTCTTTGGATTTTCTTCTAATTTAGAAAGGAAAAATAATGAAATCTTATACTTTAAACAATGGTGTTACAATTCCAGTACTGGGATTTGGAACCTGGAAAGCTGAAAATGGAGAGATTGCATACCAAGCAGTTTTAGAGGCTTTAAAGGCAGGCTATCGCCATATCGATACTGCGGCCATCTATAAAAACGAAGAAAGCGTTGGTCGTGCCATTCAAGATAGTGGCGTTCCGCGTGAGGAAATTTTTGTAACCAGCAAACTCTGGAATACAAATCACAACTATGAGCAAGCTCGTCAGGCTTTTGAAGAGTCTTTAGAGAAGCTGGGCTTGGATTATTTGGATCTGTATTTGATTCATTGGCCAAATCCAAAACCACTCAGAGAAAATAACCACTGGAAAATCCGAAATTCAGAAGTTTGGAGAGCGATGGAAGACCTCTATCAAGAAGGAAAAATCCGTGCTATTGGAGTTAGTAATTTCCTTCCCCATCATTTGGATGCCTTGCTTGAAACAGCAAAAATTCTTCCAGCGGTCAATCAAGTTCGTTTGGCTCCAGGTGTGTATCAAGAGGAAGTCGTAGATTACTGTCGAGAAAAAGGAATTTTATTGGAAGCTTGGGGACCTTTTGGTCAGGGAGAACTGTTTGATAGCAAGCAAGTGCAAGAAATAGCTGAAAATCACAGAAAGACTGTTGCTCAAATAGCCTTGGCCTGGAGCTTGGCAGAAGGATTTTTACCGCTTCCGAAATCTGTCACAGCGTCTCGTATTCAGGCTAATCTTGATTGCTTTGGAATCGAATTGAGTCATGAGGAGCGAGAAACTTTAAAAGCGATTGCTGTTCAGTCGGGTGCTCCACGAGTTGATGATATGGATTTCTAGAAAATCATAAAAAGAATTGTACATTGTTCTAATTTTTGATATAATAGTCAGCAGGAAAGAAAGTCTTATGGCGTTCTTCAAGCGAGCTTGGGATAGTGGGAGCCAAGTAGGACAAAATAAAGAGCTGGCGCTTTCTGTAGTATTTTCAAAAACAATGAAGTAATAAATTAGGGTGGAACCGCGTTTCTGACGCCCCTAGTCGCAAGGCTTGGGTGTTGAAATTCGGTTCTTTTTGATTTTGAACCTGAGTCTTCTTTCAAGAAAATCAGTCTTTGATTTTCTATCTAGTCCTACTGCTTTAGGTCTGTTTAAGCTAGAAGCAGTATTAACTCGTCTTGTCTAGTAACATCGGCTAGGCAGACTCGTGTCGCAAGTAATTTATAGAAAAAGGAGAAAATAATGTCTAAAAAATTGACTTTCCAGGAAATTATCCTTACTTTGCAACAATTTTGGAATGATCAAGGTTGTATGCTTATGCAGGCTTATGATAATGAAAAAGGTGCGGGGACAATGAGTCCTTACACTTTCCTTCGCGCTATTGGACCTGAACCATGGAATGCGGCTTATGTAGAGCCATCACGTCGTCCTGCTGACGGTCGTTACGGGGAAAACCCTAACCGTCTTTACCAACACCATCAATTCCAGGTGGTCATGAAGCCTTCTCCATCAAATATCCAAGAACTTTACCTTGAGTCTTTGGAAAAATTGGGTATCAATCCTTTGGAACACGATATTCGTTTTGTTGAGGACAACTGGGAAAATCCATCTACTGGTTCAGCTGGTCTTGGATGGGAAGTTTGGCTTGATGGGATGGAAATTACTCAGTTCACTTATTTCCAACAGGTTGGTGGATTAGCAACTGGCCCTGTTACCGCTGAGGTAACTTATGGTTTAGAACGTTTGGCTTCTTACATTCAAGAAGTAGACTCTGTCTATGATATCGAGTGGGCGGATGGTGTAAAATACGGAGAAATCTTCATCCAGCCTGAGTATGAGCATTCAAAATATTCATTTGAAATTTCGGATCAAGAAATGTTGCTTGAAAACTTTGATAAGTTTGAAAAAGAAGCTGGTCGTGCCTTGGAAGAAGGCTTGGTTCACCCTGCCTATGACTATGTTCTCAAATGTTCACATACCTTTAACCTTCTTGATGCGCGTGGTGCCGTATCTGTAACAGAGCGCGCAGGCTATATCGCTCGTATTCGTAACCTAGCCCGTGTTGTAGCCAAAACCTTTGTGGCAGAGCGCAAACGCCTAGGCTACCCACTTTTGGATGAAGAAACAAGAGCTAAACTCTTAGCAGAAGACGCAGAATAGTGAGTAATATCGTGCTCTAAAATCGTTAGAGGCAAGTCGAAGACTTGCTAGAGGGATATGCACCGCTGTACTTTTATGTGGGGATTTTTGAAACCTTGGGTTCAAAAATCAGTCAGCTAAATCCACTTTGATGAGACTGTTGGAAATCTTGATCAATTTAGCATTGGATTTCCATACAGACTCACAAAGTTAGTTAGCGACGTCCCCAGTACCTAAGGTGCATATCAAAAAAGATTGAAGAAAATGTAAAGGAAAAAACATGACAAAAAACTTATTAGTAGAACTCGGTCTTGAAGAATTACCAGCCTATGTTGTCACACCAAGTGAAAAACAACTAGGCGAAAAAATGTCAGCCTTCCTCAAGGAAAATCGCCTGTCTTTTGAAGCTGTTCAAACCTTCTCGACACCACGTCGTTTAGCTGTTCGTGTGACTGGTCTTGCAGATAAACAGTCTGATTTGACTGAAGATTTTAAGGGGCCAGCAAAGAAAATTGCCTTGGATAGTGATGGGAACTTCACCAAAGCAGCTCAAGGATTTGTCCGTGGAAAAGGCTTGACTGTTGAAGATATCGAATTCCGTGAAATTAAGGGTGAAGAATATGTCTATGTCACTAAGGAAGAAATTGGTCAAGCAGTTGAAGCCATTGTTCCAGGTGTTGTGGATGTCTTGAAGTCCTTGACTTTCCCTGTCAGCATGCACTGGGCTAACAACACCTTTGAATACATCCGCCCTGTTCACACTTTAACTGTTCTTTTAGATGAAGAAGAGTTTGATTTGGATTTCCTTGATATCAAGGGAGGTCGTGTGAGCCGTGGTCATCGTTTCTTGGGACAAGAAACTAAGATACAGTCAGCATTGAGCTATGAAGAAGACCTTCGTGCACAATTTGTAATCGCAGATCCACGTGAACGTGAGCAAATGATTGTTGACCAAATCAAGGAAATTGAGGCAAAACATGGTGTACGTATTGAAATTGATGCTGATTTGCTTAATGAAGTCTTGAACTTGGTTGAATACCCAACTGCCTTTATGGGAAGTTTTGATGCCAAATACCTTGAAGTTCCAGAAGAAGTTTTGGTGACTTCGATGAAGGGACACCAACGTTACTTTGTTGTTCGTGATCAAGATGGCAACCTCTTGCCAAACTTCATTTCTGTCCGTAACGGAAACGCAGAGCATTTGGAAAATGTCATCAAAGGAAATGAAAAAGTCTTGGTAGCTCGTTTGGAAGACGGAGAATTCTTCTGGCGTGAAGACCAAAAATTGGTTATTTCAGACCTTGTTGAAAAATTAAACAATGTAACCTTCCATGAGAAAATTGGTTCTCTTCGTGAACACATGATTCGTACGGGTCAGATTGCTATTCTCTTGGCAGAAAAAGCAGGTTTGTCAGCTGATGAAACGATTGACCTAGCCCGTGCAGCTGCTATTTACAAGTTTGACTTGTTGACAGGTATGGTTGGTGAATTTGATGAACTACAAGGAATTATGGGTGAAAAATATGCTCTTCTTGCTGGGGAAACTCCAGCAGTTGCAGCTGCTATTCGTGAACACTACATGCCTACATCAGCCGAAGGTGAACTTCCAGAGAGCAAGGTCGGTGCAGTGCTTGCCATTGCAGATAAATTGGACACTATTTTGAGTTTCTTCTCAGTAGGTTTGATTCCATCAGGTTCTAATGACCCATATGCCCTTCGCCGTGCAACTCAAGGTGTGGTTCGTATCTTGGATGCCTTTGGTTGGCACATTGCTATGGATGAGATGATTGATAGCCTTTATGCTTTGACATTTGACAGCTTGACTTATGAAAATAAAGCAGAGGTTATGGACTTTATCAAGGCTCGTGTTGATAAGATGATGGGCTCTACTCCAAAAGATATCAAGGAAGCAGTTCTTGCAGGTTCAAACTTTGTTGTGGCAGAGATGTTGGAAGTAGCAAGTGCTCTCGTAGAAGCAAGCAAGGAAGAAGACTTCAAACCATCTGTTGAATCCCTCTCACGTGCTTTCAACTTGGCTGAGAAAGCAGAAGGCAATGACACGGTTGATCCTGCTCTCTTTGAGAATGAAGAAGAGAAAACCTTGGCTGAAGCAGTAGAAACACTCGTTTTATCAGGTTCTGCAAGTCAGCAATTGAAACAACTCTTTGCTCTTAGCCCAGTCATTGATGCATTCTTTGAGAATACCATGGTTATGGCTGAAAATGAAGCAGTCCGTCAAAATCGTTTGGCAATCTTGTCACAACTAACCAAGAAAGCAGCTAAGCTCGCTCGTTTTAACCAAATCAATACTAAATAAACTCAGTCAAACGGACTGTATCTTATCACAAAGGAGAAGAAATGGATCCGAAAAAAATCGCTCGTATCAACGAGCTTGCCAAAAAGAAAAAAACAGAAGGCTTAACTTCTGCTGAAAAAGTGGAACAAGCTAAACTTCGTGAGGAGTATATCGAAGGCTATCGTCGCTCTGTTCGTCACCACATTGAAGGAATCAAAATTGTGGACGAAGAAGGAAACGATGTTACACCAGAGAAACTACGTCAAGTCCAACGTGAAAAAGGGTTACATGGCAGAAGTCTTGATGATCCAAATTCATAAGCACTATTCTTTCTTTTAACAAAGATTGGTGAAATCATAATCAAAAGACTAGCAGATACAAACTGCTAGTCTTTTTTGGTTAAAAAAGGAACCAATTTGGTTCCTAAAACTACTATTAGTTGCTTGCTCCAGATGTAGCGTCTGCACCACCACCGTGGCCTCCAGCCTCACCTGCATCAGAAGCTCCAGATGTAGCATCTGCATCACCGTGACCATGTCCGCCAGCAGGAGCTGCAGCATTTCCACCAACTAGACGTTGACCAGTTGTATTGAGGTACCAATCAAGCCATGGTTGGAAGTTGAAGACTATTTCATTGATACCAGCGTATGATCCATCAGGATAGTACATAGCTTGATAGTTGTGAGTATTGATAACCCCTGCAGGAGATCCAGGAACGATTGTACGAACATATTCTTGATCACCATTACGCAGTACACCGACAACCCATTCAACATTTTTCATACGTCCACCGGGAAGTGAGTTATGGACAGTTGAGAGACGGTTACCAGATTGAGATGGTACACGTTTAGCAAACATGGTGTTTGGATCTTGGTGAACATTATTGTAGTATAAGAATTGGTTGTTATCATCTGCAAATGTCAATTCAAATGGCATTGCTTTCAAGAACATATCGATTTGGTTAACAGTTAAGATACCATGATCTAGTTTGACATAGGTATCACCTGAAACCGCACCAGTAATTTCAGCAACTTTTTCAACCCATTCTGGATCATCGGGATCAACTTCTGTGATTGTGGTAGCAATTGGTCTGCCACAATCCAAATCTTCTGGTTCAATTGGTTTTGGTTTTTTCAATTTTGAAACAACTCCTACATATTTTACAAAATTATCCAAGCAAGTTTCGAGGAATTTAACTGTTCCTTCATTCGTGATATTGCCCTCTGCGTCAAAAGCTTCTTTGGCTTTACCAAGAAGGAATTCGTTTCCAGGAAGTGTATAGGCATTGACACCTGGAGCGTCAAGAATCTTACGAAGGTGAACTTGGGCACGAGAAGTACCTTGGTCGTAGTAAGAAGCTCCCACAATCATAACTGGTTTGTTTTCAAATGGATGAACTTCGTATGAAAGCCATTCAAGAACAGATTTAAGAGAAGCTGAGATTGTGTGGTTGTGCTCAGGAGTAGCGATAATGACACCATCAGCACGTGTAATTCTGTTATACAAGAGACGCAATTGGAAGCTTTCATCCCATTTTTCGTCTTGGTTAAACATTGGAACTTCATCAATTTCAAGAACTTCTAATTCAAATTTGAGTTTGAAGTGACGACGGATGAATTCCAAGAGTTTACGGTTATATGATTGATCGTAGTTTGATCCTACAAGTCCAACAAATTTCATTCTTTTTGGTCTCCTATCTTACAAATTTTCCCAGTCAAAGTCTTCAGCATCTTTGCGAAGTAATTCTTGTGCGTTGCGTAATTTTTCTGTGATTTTTACAAAGATACGGAAGTCGTCAAAAGTAGCATCTAATTTTTTGATAACATCAAGATCCACTAGATCTCCACTTGGATTGAAGGCTTGAAGAGAATGTGAAAGCAAGAATTCATCTGGAAGGACACTTGCTTTGATTTCTGGGGCATTCAAGATTTGGCGAAGTTGTAATTGGGCACGTGATGAACCAAGCGTACCATATGAAGCACCTGTAATCATGATTGGTTTGTTCAAGAGTGGGTAAATACCATAAGACAACCAAGCAAGAGCGCTCATTAAAACAGCTGGGATAGAGTGGTCATACTCAGGAGTACCGATAATAACGCCATCTGCCTCTTCAATTTTAGCAGCAATTTCCAGAATTTCAGCAGGTACTTGCTTGTCAGCTGGTTTATTGAAGACAGGAATGTCTTTAATTTCCACAAGTTCAATTTCAGCTTTTTCAGCAAAGTGTTTTTGCATGTATTGAAGCAATTGGCGGTTTGTAGAACGTTTTGAATTTGTTCCAACAATAGCAATAAGTTTTAACATGAGATTTCCTTTCTCTTTTTACATAATACGATTTTAAAACTCCATTGAAACATCTATTTCTATAGAGTAGGAATTCCTGAAGAACAGCTTAGGTAACCTTCTTTATCGATGAGGATAGCTTCGATGCCCTCCAAACTTTCGACTTGCCAGAGGATAGAAGCAGGTCTTTCTCCAAAGAGTCGAGTTGTCCAGATTTCACCATCAACTGATTTATCAGAGATGATTGTTAGACTAGCTAGTTCTGTTTCAACAGGATATCCTGTTTGGCTGTCAAAAATATGATGGTAATCTTTTCCATCGACAGTCAGGTGACGTTCATAAATGCCTGAAGTCACGACAGATTTATTGACAACAGGGATGGTCATTAAGTGATTTCCCCTAGGATTGGCTGGGTCTTGAATCCCGATTTGCCAAGGCTGATTTCCTCTTGCCTGATTTTTTCCAATGGTCAGGACATTCCCTCCCAGATTGATCAAGGCAGATGTCACTCCCTCTTCTCTCAGAAATTGGGCAACTTTATCCGCACTATAACCCTTGGCTAAACAACCAAGATCGATCTTCATTCCTTTTTGTTTTAAAAACACAGTGGAAGTCGAAGAATCTAACTCGATAGAATGAGGATTGATTAAAGGTAACACCGATTCAATTTCTTGAGGTTGGGCGACCTTGGCATCTGAAAAACCAATGCGCCAGGTTTGAATCAAGGGACCAATGCTGATGTTGAGATGACTAGAGGGCGCTAGGCTATGCTCTAATCCAAGTGAAATCAGTTCAAACAAATCAGGATGAACTTTGACTGGAGCTATTCCAGCTTGATAATTGATTTCCATCAACTCAGATTCTTGACTATTGGCATTGAAGCGGTATTCAAGCTCTTTGAGCAAATCAAAGGATTTTTGGAGCAAGCTATCGGCTCGCTCATCTACTAATGAAATAGTGATAGTAGTCCCCATTAGCCGTTCAGAATGTGAACTAAGAGGCAAGCTACCAACTCCTTTCTCTTATGAAAAGAAGGTTGAAACATTGTAAATTTATATTAAATTTAACCCCTTACATTTTCTTTCCATGATACTAGCATACCATAAAGTCAGCGTTTTCACAAATAAAATTTGTAAACTTGTCAAGAAATATGCTCAGAAAATAAAGAGTAATTGTAAGAATGGCTGATAAAATACAGATTATTTACATTTTTTTACAAAAAAATCGGGAAAATTAGCTAAACTCTTGTAAACGCTAACAGTAAATGTTATACTAGAAGAGTAAATTTTTAATTAAAGGTAGGAATTTTTCTATGAGTAAAATCGTTGTAGTTGGTGCTAACCACGCTGGTACAGCATGTATTAATACTATGTTGGATAATTTTGGCAATGAGAACGAAATCGTTGTATTCGACCAAAACTCTAACATCTCTTTCCTAGGATGTGGAATGGCCCTTTGGATCGGTGAACAAATTGACGGTGCTGAAGGCTTGTTCTATTCTGATAAAGAAAAATTGGAAGCTAAAGGTGCTAAGGTTTACATGAACTCACCAGTTCTTTCAATCGACTATGATAACAAAGTAGTTACAGCAGAAGTTGAAGGGAAAGAGCACAAAGAATCATACGAAAAATTGATTTTTGCGACTGGTTCTACACCAATCTTGCCACCAATCGAAGGTGTTGAAATTGTTAAAGGTAACCGTGAGTTCAAAGCTACTCTTGAAAATGTACAATTCGTTAAATTGTACCAAAACGCTGAAGAAGTGATTAATAAACTTGCTGATAAGAGCAAACATCTTGAGCGTATCGCTGTTGTCGGTGGTGGATACATCGGTGTTGAACTTGCTGAAGCATTTGAACGTCTTGGAAAAGAAGTTGTCCTTGTTGACATCGTAGACACAGTCTTGAACGGATACTACGATAAAGACTTCACGCAATTGATGGCTAAGAACTTGGAAGACCACAACATCCGCTTGGCACTTGGACAAACTGTTAAAGCTATCGAAGGTGATGTTAAAGTTGAACGCTTAATCACTGACAAAGAAAGCTTCGACGTTGATATGGTTATCCTTGCAGTTGGTTTCCGTCCTAACACAGCTCTTGCTGATGGCAAGATTAAACTCTTCCGCAACGGTGCTTTCCTTGTTAACAAGAAACAAGAAACTTCACTTCCAGGTGTATTCGCTGTGGGTGACTGTGCGACTGTTTATGACAACGCTCTCAAAGACACTAGCTACATCGCTCTTGCATCAAATGCTGTCCGTACTGGTATCGTAGGAGCTTACAATGCTTGTGGACATGAGCTTGAAGGAATCGGTGTTCAAGGATCAAACGGTATCTCTATCTACGGTCTTCACATGGTTTCAACTGGTTTGACTCTTGAAAAAGCAAAAGCTGCAGGCTACAATGCAACTGAAACTGGCTTCAACGATCTTCAAAAACCAGAATTTATGAAACATGACAACCATGAAGTAGCTATCAAGATTATCTTCGACAAAGATAGCCGTGAAATCCTTGGTGCTCAAATGGTTTCACATGACCCTGCGATTAGTATGGGAATTCACATGTTCTCACTTGCTATTCAAGAGCATGTGACAATTGATAAATTGGCATTGACAGACCTATTCTTCTTGCCACACTTCAACAAACCATACAACTACATCACAATGGCTGCACTTACAGCTGAAAAATAAAATTTGATGAACTATCTGGCCTTAAGTTAAGGTCAGATAGTTTTTTAGTCAATATGTACCCATACAATTGCATTTTTTTTATCTTGTGATTCATTCTAATCTAACTTAAAATGAAATGGTAGCTACCAATACAAATGATGAGGATAAAAGAAATGACTGAAAATCGTTATGAATTAAATAAAAACTTGGCGCAGATGCTCAAGGGTGGGGTTATCATGGACGTTCAGAACCCTGAACAAGCCCGTATCGCTGAAGCTGCTGGTGCGGCAGCTGTTATGGCCTTGGAGAGGATTCCGGCTGATATTCGTGCAGTTGGTGGGGTTTCCCGCATGAGTGACCCAAAGATGATTAAGGAAATCCAAGAAGCGGTTAGCATTCCAGTAATGGCCAAGGTCAGAATCGGGCATTTTGTTGAGGCTCAGATTTTAGAGGCTATTGAAATTGACTATATCGATGAGAGTGAAGTTTTATCTCCAGCTGATGACCGTTTCCATGTGGATAAGAAAGAATTCCAAGTTCCTTTTGTCTGTGGGGCTAAGGATTTGGGTGAAGCCTTGCGTCGTATCGCTGAAGGTGCTTCTATGATTCGTACAAAAGGAGAACCGGGTACGGGGGATATCGTTCAAGCTGTTCGACATATGCGTATGATGAATCAGGAAATTCGCCGCATTCAAAACTTACGCGAGGACGAACTTTATGTTGCTGCCAAGGACTTACAAGTCCCTGTAGAATTGGTTCAATACGTCCATGAACATGGGAAATTGCCAGTTGTAAATTTCGCTGCTGGAGGTGTTGCAACACCAGCTGATGCTGCTTTGATGATGCAATTAGGGGCAGAGGGTGTCTTTGTCGGTTCAGGTATTTTTAAGTCAGGAGATCCTGTTAAACGAGCGAGTGCCATTGTCAAAGCGGTAACTAATTTCCGTAATCCTCAAATCCTAGCTCAAATCTCTGAAGATTTAGGAGAAGCCATGGTTGGTATCAATGAAAATGAAATCCAAATTCTCATGGCTGAGCGAGGAAAATAGATGAAAATTGGAATATTGGCCTTGCAAGGTGCCTTTGCAGAACATGCAAAAGTGCTAGATCAATTAGGTATCGTGAGTGTTGAAATCAGAAATCTAGATGATTTTCAGAAACATCAGAGTGATTTGTCGGGATTGATATTACCTGGTGGAGAATCTACAACCATGGGCAAGCTCTTACGTGAGCAGGACATGCTGATTCCCATTCGCGAAGCCATTCTATCTGGCTTACCAGTGTTTGGGACCTGTGCGGGTTTAATTTTGCTGGCTAAGGAAATTACTTCTCAGGAAGAGAGTCATCTAGGAACTATGGATATGGTGGTCGAGCGCAATGCCTATGGGCGCCAATTAGGAAGTTTCTACACGGAAGCAGAATGTAAGGGAATCGGTCAGATTCCAATGACTTTTATCCGTGGTCCAATTATCAGCAGTGTTGGTGAAGATGTAGAAATTCTGGCAACAGTTGATAATCAAATCGTTGCTGCTCAAGAAAAAAATATGTTAGTGACCTCTTTTCATCCAGAATTGACTGATGATGTGCGCTTGCACCAGTACTTTATCAATATGTGTAAAGAAAAAAGTTGAGATTGAATTTCTCAACTTTTTTACATGTAATAAACAATGGCAATGTATTGGAGGGCAGACGCAGCTAGGATAAAGAGATGCCAAATCATGTGGAAATAAGGTTTTTTCTTGGCGTAAAATCCAGCCCCAACTGTATAACAGAGTCCACCGCTTACCATGAGACTCCAGAAAATTGGCGTTGTTTGACTGATAATGGCAGGAATGATAGCTAGAACCAACCAGCCCATAATCAGGTAAAGAGCAAGGCTAAATTTCTCATTGACTTTTTTAGCAAAGATTTTATAGAGAATACCAAAGATGGTTGTTCCCCATTGGATGGCAATAATTAGATAGCCAAACCAGTTATTCATTAAGGTCAAGACGACGGGCGTGTATGATCCTGCAATAGCAACATAAATCATAGAATGATCAATAATTCTCAAGACATATTTATGGGTCGAACCATAGGCCATAGAGTGATAAATGGTGGATGATAGAAACATGAGAAAGAGACTAATAACAAAAATGGAAACGCCTATAGATGATAAAAATCCGTGTGCCTCATAACTATAGGTGGATGAAATGGGGAGTAAGATGAGCATGATGACTGCACCTACGGCATGAGTCACGCTATTAGCAATCTCCTCTCCAAAACTGAGTTGTTTGCTGAGTTTAAGACTAGTGTTCATTGGATTACCTCCTCTTGAGTATGATCGATTAAGGCTAGAGTTTGATGATAGAGTTTAACGGTTTGGCAGCTACTTTGGATAATGGGGTTAGCTGGATCAATTCCTTGGTTCATGTAGTTTACAAAAGCATCGTAGAGTTGGTCTGAACTTGCTTGACTTTGTAGAGTATTAAGTGTATGGGCTATTTCTTGAATAGAGAATACCGACTTGAGGGTTGTGATAGCAATCAAACGGGCAATCTGTTGGCGTTGGTATTTTTTCTTGTCAGGCTTTGTCAGGTAACCATGTTTCACATAATTATTGACCATAGATGCTGTTAGTCCCTTGTCTTTATCAGGAGAAATAGGGGCGCAGACCTGATTGACATAGAGCAGAACCTGGTCCAGATAGAGGTCAATGTTTGGAATTTCTGCCCATTTTGGGTAGGAAAAGGTAGTTTTCATTTCCAACTCCTTTTTATCTAGTTTTTATAACTAGATTATAAAATAACAAAAACAGAAAGTCAAGTTTTAACTGCTTGTGAAAAGGCTTAAATTATGCTATGATGGGAGAAACTAGTCAGAAAAGAGGAGAACAGATGGAGATTCGTTTAGCTTTTCCAAATGAAGTAGATGCCATTATGCAGGTGATGGAGGAAGCCAAGAAATGTTTAGCAGAAGCTGGTAGTGACCAGTGGCAAAATGGCTATCCAAATGCTGATATTATTATTGAAGATATTATCTCAGGTCAAGCCTACGTAGCCTTGGAAGAGGGAGAACTACTAGCTTATGCAGCTGTGACCAAGAGTCCAGAGGCAGCCTATGAAGCCATTTATGAAGGAAAATGGCAAGCTGGAGAGTCAGAGTACATAGTCTTTCACCGTATTGCTGTGGCAGCAGATGTCCAGGGACAAGGAGTTGCTCAAACCTTCTTAGAGGGCTTGATTGAAGGTTTTGACTATCTTGATTTTCGCTCAGATACGCATGCTGAAAACAAAGCTATGCAACATATTTTTGAAAAACTTGGTTTTAAACAGGTTGGTAAGGTTCCAGTTGATGGCGAACGCTTGGCCTATCAAAAATTGAAGAAATAATGCAAAAGAAGTACGTAAAAATGCGCTACTTTTCGCCAATAGGAACCTTGTCTTTGGTTGCCGACGAGCAACATCTGTATGGCATTTGGGTGCAGGAGCAGAAGCATTTTGAGAGGGGACTAGGGTATGAAATAATAGAAGAAGTTGTTAGTCATCCCATTTTAGACCCAGTTATTGCTTGCTTAGATGCTTACTTTAAAGGCAAGCCTCAGGATTTATCCAACCTGCCCTTGGCTCCAATCGGAACGGATTTTGAAAAGCGAGTTTGGTCCTATTTACAGGAAATTCCTTATGGTCAGACAGTGACCTATGGACAAATAGCCCAAGACCTGCAAGTGGCTTCTGCCCAAGCAATTGGTGGAGCAGTGGGGCGCAATCCGTGGTCTATCCTAGTACCTTGTCATCGGGTGCTGGGAGCGGGCAAGCGTCTGACAGGTTATGCTGCAGGAGTGGAAAAGAAAGCTTGGCTCTTGGAGCATGAAGACGCAGATTTTAAAGATATAAAATAGAAAGTAAAAGACATGTTAGAATTTATCGAATACCCAAAATGTTCAACTTGTAAAAAAGCAAAACAAGAATTAAATCAACTCGGTGTGGACTATAAAGCCGTCCACATCGTCGAAGAAACACCTAGCCAAGAAGTTATTTTAAACTGGCTAGAGACCTCAGGTTTCGAGTTGAAGCAATTTTTCAACACCAGTGGGATCAAATACCGTGAATTAGGGCTGAAAGATAAGGTAGGAAGCCTGTCAAACCAAGAAGCGGCTGAGTTGCTAGCAAGTGACGGTATGTTGTTAAAACGACCCATTTTAGTAGAAAATGGAACTGTTAAGCAAATCGGTTATCGAAAACCTTATGAAGAATTGGGATTGAAATAGTTTTTATCTATCTCTTTGATAGATAAAATATATAACCTCCCTGTTTCAAAGTATGATAAACTAGTAGGTAGACAAAGTCTGTACCTGACCGTAGCAAATAATTTCATTGACGGCAGAAGTATGGTAGAATGAATCATTATCAGGAGAGGATGTTTTTATGAATGTTACAACGATTTTAGCATCAGATTGGTACCAAAACTTGATGCAATTGATTCCGGATGGCAAGCTTTTTAGCTTGCGTTCGGTCTTTGATGGAATCCCGAGAATTGTCCAACAACTTCCAATAACGATTATGTTGACCATTGGTGGTGCTCTTTTTGGCTTGGTTTTGGCGCTTCTTTTTGCCATTGTGAAGATCAATCGTGTCAAAATTTTATACCCCTTGCAGGCCTTCTTTGTTAGCTTCTTAAAAGGGACACCGATTTTGGTGCAACTCATGTTGACCTACTACGGAATTCCTTTGGCTTTGAAAGCTCTCAATCAGCAATGGGGAACTGGTTTCAATATCAATGCGATTCCAGCCGCTGCTTTTGCAATTGTCGCCTTTGCCTTTAATGAAGCAGCTTATGCTAGTGAAACCATTCGTGCAGCCATTCTCTCAGTCAATCCTGGTGAGATTGAGGCGGCACGCAGTCTGGGGATGACCCGAGCGCAAGTTTATCGTCGCGTGATTATTCCAAATGCGGCCGTTGTGGCGACTCCAACCTTAATCAATTCCCTAATCGGCTTGACCAAAGGAACTTCTCTAGCCTTTAGTGCGGGTGTTGTGGAAGTCTTTGCCCAAGCTCAGATTTTGGGTGGAGCTGATTACCGCTACTTTGAACGCTTTATCTCCGTTGCCCTTGTTTATTGGGTAGTCAATATCGGAATTGAAAGCCTTGGTCGTTTCATCGAGAGAAAAATGGCTATTTCTGCACCCGATACAGTGCAAACAGATGTGAAAGGAGACCTTCGTTAATGATTAAGATTTCGAATTTAAGCAAATCCTTTTCAGGACAGACTGTCTTGGATCATCTGAACTTGGATATTCAAAAAGGGGAAGTTGTAGCCTTGATTGGTTCTTCAGGAGCTGGAAAATCAACCTTCCTTCGTAGTCTCAATTATCTTGAAACACCTGACAGTGGCTCTATTCAGATTGATGATTTCTCAGTTGATTTTTCTAAAATCACTCAAGAAGAAATCCTTGCCCTACGCCGTAAGTTGTCTATGGTTTTCCAACAGTTTAATTTGTTTGAACGCCGAACAGCACTTGATAATGTGAAAGAAGGCTTGGTTGTGGTCAAGAAATTATCTGACCAAGAAGCGACTAAGATTGCCAAGGAAGAGTTGGCTAAGGTTGGGCTTTCTGACCGTGAAAACCATTACCCTCGCCATTTATCAGGTGGACAGAAGCAACGGGTTGCCTTAGCGCGTGCGCTTGCTATGAAACCAGATGTCTTGCTCTTAGACGAACCAACTTCAGCCCTTGACCCAGAATTGGTTGGTGAAGTAGAAAAATCTATTGCAGATGCTGCTAAGTCAGGTCAAACCATGATTTTGGTTAGTCATGATATGTCCTTTGTAGCCCAAGTGGCTGATAAGATTCTCTTCTTAGATAAGGGGAAAATCATCGAGTCTGGAACACCGGATGAGATTATCCACCATCCTAAAGAAGAGCGGACAAAAGAATTCTTCGCTAGTTACAAACGGACTTATATTTGATATAATAGATAAAGGAAAACTCAGTTAGCTGGACTAGCTGAGTTTACTCTTTAAAAAAGATAGAAATGAGAGAAATCATGCTACTGCAACTATTTTCTTTATATTTCGAGAGTTTGATCTTGACTACCATCCTCGTCCTGATTTTTTTAGGGATTTGGATTGGACTGAGAGCCATGTCGGGAGTTGATAAGACAGCCAAGGCTCGCCAAGCCCATCTCTATGATATGATTATGATTGGGGTCTTGGTTGTTCCAGTATTATCCTTTGCGGTTATGAGTTTAATTCTTGTTTTCAAGGCATAATCCTTGCGTGATTGACAAGAAAGAGTTAGAATAAAGATAGTTACAACAAGAAAGAAGGAAACTATATGTACGATACTATTATTATCGGTGCTGGACCTGCAGGGATGACTGCAGCCTTGTATGCTGCTCGAAGCAATTTGAAAGTAGCCTTGATTGAAGGTGGTCTGCCAGGTGGTCAGATGAATAATACATCTGATATTGAAAATTACCCAGGATACGCTAATATTAGTGGGCCAGAATTGGCAGAAAAAATGTTTGAACCGCTTGAAAATCTTGGTGTTGAGCACATTTATGGTTATGTTGAAAATGTAGAGGACCATGGTGATTTTAAAACAGTGCTGACCGATGACCAAACATATGAAACACGTACAGTTATCGTAGCAACTGGTTCTAAACACCGTCCTTTGGGAGTACCTGGAGAAGAAGAACTGAACAGTCGTGGTGTTTCTTACTGTGCTGTGTGTGATGGTGCTTTCTTCCGTGACCAAGATTTGTTGGTAGTCGGTGGTGGAGATTCAGCTGTTGAAGAAACCCTCTTCTTGACTCGTTTTGCTAAGACTGTGACCATTGTTCACCGTCGTGACCAACTTCGTGCTCAAAAGGTTTTACAAGACCGCGCCTTTGCGAATGAGAAAATCAGCTTTATCTGGGATTCTGTAGTCAAGGAAATCAAAGGTGAAAACCGAGTAGAATCTGTCGTTTTTGAAAATGTGAAAACAGGTCAAGTGACAGAACAAGCCTTCGGTGGCGTCTTTATCTATGTTGGCTTGGACCCTCTTAGCGATTTTGTTAAAGAATTGAATATCCAAGATAAGGCAGGCTGGATTGTGACAGATAACCACATGAAAACTGCAGTTGACGGTATTTTTGCAGTTGGAGATGTTCGCTTGAAAGACCTTCGCCAAGTAACAACAGCAGTTGGAGATGGGGCCATCGCCGGTCAAGAAGCTTACAAGTTTATCACCGAACATAGTTAATACACTTCGAAAATCTCTTCAAACCACGTCAGCTTCGCTTTGCCGTAGGTATGGGTACTGACTTCATCAGTTCTATCCACAACCTCAAAACAGTGTTTTGAGCTGACTTCGTCAGTCTTATCTACAACCTCAAAGCAGTGCTTTGAGCTGTCTACAGCTAGCTTCCTAGTTTGCTCTTTGATTTTCATTGAGTATAATCATAAAAAAGTTTCCAATCAGATGACTGGAAACTTTTTTATAGTCTATTTCGAAAAACTTCGTACATGAGAATGGCTGCAGCAACACTGGCATTGAGGCTTTGAACATGTCCATTCATAGGAATGGTAATCATTTCATCAACCTGTTTTTTGATGTTGCTAGAAATGCCTTTTCCTTCATTTCCGATGATGAGGGCGATTTTCCCTTTTGTATTCCACTTGTGGCAAGGAGTACCATTCATATCCGTTCCAAAGGTCCAGAATCCTTCATCCTTGAGTTTGTCTAGAGTTTGGCTCAGATTGGTCACTCGAGCGATTGGGACGTGCTCAATAGCACCTGTGGCCGTTTTGGCAACGACAGGAGTAACACCGACAGCACGATGTTTGGGAATGATGACACCTGAAACGTTGGTCGCATCGGCTGTTCTTAAGATGGAGCCTAAGTTGTGAGGGTCGGTTAACCCGTCCAGAATTAATAGCAAAGGATTTTCTTCTTGGCGTGTTTTGGCAAGGATTTGGTCCAGCCCACTATAGGCAAATTCGGACACTCGTAGAACAAAACCTTGGTGGACAGCACCTTCAGTCATCTCAGAGAGGGATTTTTTTGAGGTCCAAGAAATGGAGACCTTCTTTTCTGTAGCTAGTTCCTTGACTTTCTCAACATTCTTACCTCGGAGATCTTCTTGGAGGTAAAGTTTGTTTCCTGTGTTTGCAAGGAGGGCTTCGGTAACGGCGTGGACGCCATAGACAATATCATTTGTTTTCATGCCTCTATTATAACACAAAACCCCGTCTTGCAACGGGATTTTCTTTATTCTAGAATTAGTAAACCATCTTTAACTTCAAATGGGTCTTTTTCATTGATGCGATCGTAAAACATGATGCCGTTGATGTGGTCAATTTCATGCTGAACAACGATGGAGTTGTAGCCTTTGAGTTTGATACGGTGTTTTTCTCCATCCTTGTCAAAGTAGTCAACAGTAACGCGGGCATGGCGAACAACATAGCCAGGTACGTTGCGGTCAACAGAAAGGCACCCTTCTCCTTCGCCAAGAGCAGCGTCTTGAACAGAGTGAGAGACGATTTTTGGATTGTACATAATAGCTTGCAAGTCGTAAGCTTCCTGTGGAGTTTCGCCTTCTTCGACAATGTTTGGCACCAAAACAGCGATAATACGTTTTGAGATATCTAATTGAGGAGCAGCAAGTCCAACCCCACCGCGGAGTCCCATTTTTTCAGCCATTACAGGATCTTGGGAATGTTTAAGGAATTGCATCATCTTTTCTCCAAGGATGATTTCCTGGTCAGACAAGGGGAAAGTAACTTCCTCAGCAACCGCGCGTAGAGTAGGATTCCCTTCGCGGATAATATCGTTCATATCAATTAAGTGAGCAGCTTTTGTAATACGTTCTATAGCAGACATTTTCTCTCCTTTCATTACTTCTACATGATATCACAAAATGACAAGGAATGAAAGCATTATGGCATCGAGCTTTTATAGAAAATGCCTACTAGGTTCGATTCAATTGTGAAAGAATTACTTATCTGTGATATAATAAAAAGAAAAGGCTTGCATTAGAAAGTGGGGAGAATGAAGATGCAAAGAAGACAAGATAGACATAAACGTGGACCAGTTTTTCGTTTTATGAGGGGTTTTGTAAACTTTTTTAGGAGTTACCGCAAGTGGAGTAATAAGGGATTTGTGGCGATACTCTTGCTAGCTGTTGCTTTATCAATGGGTTTGGTCTTGTTGTTTGAAAGTTTCCAAGGAATCCCCTTGACCAGTCAAAAAAAGGATGCCATTTCTCAAGAAGCCAATAAGACCAATCAAAATGCTAAAGATGAGGAGGAGGAAAAAACTGCTAGAATTATGGCCAATGGGGACCTCCTCTATCATATTCCTATCTATCGTTCTGCTTTAAAAGAAGATGGAACCTATGATTTTCATGAAAATTTTGATTATGTGAAACCATGGCTCAAACAAGCAGACTTGATTATAGGTGATTTTGAAGGTACTGTTAACAAGGACCACTATTTGGCAGGTTATCCTCTCTTTAATGCACCTAGAGAAGTTATGGATGCCATCAAGGATGCTGGTTATCAAGTGCTAGACTTGGCGCATAACCATATCCTAGATTCACAAATAGAAGGTGTCGTTTCAACAGCAGATGCTATTGAGAAGGCAGGAATGACACCTATTGGAGTGTATACGCATGAGTCTCGTGATCAAGCTCCACTGGTTATCAAGGAAGTGAATGGTATCAAGGTTGCACTTTTGGCCTATTCTTATGGTTTTAATGGAATTGAGCAAAGTATTTCTCAAGAAGACTATAACCGCTATCTTTCAGACCTAAATGAAGACAAGATGAAGGCTGAAATTGAACGAGCAGAGAAGGAAGCGGATATCACCATTATCATGCCTCAGATGGGTGTGGAGTATCGCTTGGAACCAACTGAAGAACAAAAGGCTCTTTATCACAAGATGATCGATTGGGGAGCTGATATTATCTTTGGAGGGCACCCTCACGTAGTTGAACCATCTGAAACGGTTGAAAAAGATGGAGACAAGAAACTCATTATCTATTCAATGGGGAACTTCATTTCCAATCAACGAATTGAAACCATGCAAGATGAAGAGAATGCTAAGTGGACAGAGCGTGGTGTGCTCATGGATGTGACCATTAAGAAAAAAGCCGGTAAGACGACAATCGAAACTGCCAAAGCACATCCTTCTTGGGTAAATCGTACACCTAAAGGAACCTATTCTCCAGAAGGTTATCCACTCTTCCTTTACCAAACCTATATCTTAGAAGATTTTATCGAGGGTGGTAGTCATCGTGACAAGTTAGATGAAGCGACTAAGGAGCGAATTGATACAGCCTATAAAGAAATGAACGAACATGTGGGATTGAAGTGGGATTAGCTTGAATCCAGAGGGAAGTAAATGACGATTAAAGTAATTGCGACAGATATGGATGGGACCTTGCTGGATGCTAGAGGTCAGCTTGATCTCCCACGTTTGGAAAAGATTTTAGATCAGTTGGATCAAAGGGGTATTCGTTTTGTCATTGCGACTGGGAATGAAATTCACCGTATGAGACAACTGCTGGAGCACTTGGTAGATCGAGTGGTTTTGGTTGTTGCCAATGGAGCTCGTATTTTTGAAAACAATGAACTGATTCAGGCACAGACTTGGGATGATGCCATTGTCGATAAGGCTTTGGCTCATTTCAAGGGTCGAGCGTGTCAGGACCAGTTTGTTGTGACGGCTATGAAGGGTGGTTTCGTCAAAGAAGGTACGATTTTTACAGACCTTGAAAGTTTTATGACTCCAGAAATGATTGAAAAATTCTACCAACGGATGCAATTTGTGGACGAATTAACCTCTGACCTCTTTGGTGGTGTGCTCAAGATGAGTATGGTTGTTGGTGAGGAACGTTTGAGTTCGGTCTTGGAAGAAATCAATGACCTCTTTGATGGCCGTGTTCGTGCTGTATCGAGTGGCTATGGTTGCATTGATATCCTTCAAGCTGGAATTCATAAAGCATGGGGCTTGGAAGAATTACTCAAGCGCTGGGACTTGACCTCCCAACAAATCATGGCTTTTGGTGACAGTGAAAATGATGTTGAAATGCTTGAAATGGCTGGAATTGCCTATGCGATGGAAAATGCTGATGATAAAGCCAAAGCTGTGGCTACTGCTCTAGCGCCAGCCAATAGCCAAGGAGGAGTTTATCAAATCTTGGAAAACTGGTTAGAAAAAGGAGAATGAAGTGGCAGTACAGTTATTAGAAAATTGGTTACTAAAGGAACAAGAAAAAATCCAAACCAAGTATCGTCACTTAAATCAGGTTTCTGTTGTAGAGCCAGACATTCTTTTTATTGGGGATTCCATTGTCGAATATTATCCTCTGCAGGAACTATTTGGGACTTCGAAGACGATTGTCAATCGAGGCATTCGAGGGTATCAGACAGGGCTGTTATTAGAAAATCTAGATGCGCATCTGTACGGTGGAGCAGTAGATAAAATTGTCCTTTTGATTGGGACAAATGATATCGGAAAAGATGTGCCTGTGAATGAGGCTCTCAATAACCTCGAAGCTATCATACAATCCATTGCTCGCGATTATCCATTGACTGAGATTAAATTGCTTTCTATTTTGCCAGTCAATGAGGGAGAAGAGTACAAGCAGACAGTCTATATCCGCACGAATGAAAAAATTCAGAAATGGAATCAAGCCTATCAAGAGCTTGCTTCTGCCTATATGCAGGTAGAATTTGTGCCAGTTTTTGATAGTTTGACAGACCAGGCAGGTCAACTCAAAAAAGATTATACAACTGATGGGTTGCACCTTAGTGTTGCTGGTTATCAGGTTTTGACAAAATCTTTGAAAGACTATCTTTTGTAGTTAATTGCTTTCCTTTTTGCATTTTTGAGTTAGATAAGGTATAATGGTTTTATTGTCTTTTGGGGTCGTTACGGATTCGACAGGCATTATGAGGCATATTTTGCGACTCGTGTGGCGACGTAAACGCTCAGTTAAATATAACTGCAAAAAATAACACTTCTTACGCTCTAGCTGCCTAAAAACCAGCAGGCGTGACCCGATTTGGATTGCTCGTGTTCAATGACAGGTCTTATTATTAGCGAGATACGATCAAGTCTTGTCTAGCGGCTTGATAAGAGATTGATAGACTCGCGGTTTCTAGGCTTGAGTTATGTGTCGAGGGACTGTTAAACGAATACATAACCTATGGTTGTAGACAAATATGTTAGCAGATGTTTGGACGTGGGTTCGACTCCCACCGGCTCCATTGATAATTTACATTGTTTTGTAAATCTTTCTAAAACGTTGTTTTTACAACGTTTTTTATTTTATTCTTTGGTATTCTTTTGCGAAAAAAGAATACAACATTTTGTTGTATCCTAAATATTAAATCAAGTCCTGAATTTTCTTAAGTTTTTATCATATTTTCTGTTATAATTAAGGTGCCTTAAGAAAAATAATGAAAAAACTAAATGTTTTTCATATAGTTTTCATTTTTTGTGTTATAATTAAGGTGCCTTAAGAAAAATATTAAGGTGCCTTAAGAAAAATATTAAGGTGCCTTAAGAAAAATAATGAAAAAACTAAATGTTTTTCATATAGTTTT
>ERZ1036435.26-NODE-26-length-140596-cov-98.813734_pt1 | contig 140596 bp, 110 predicted proteins | sample MGYA00514223_ERZ1036435 | MGnify/ENA primary metagenome ERZ1036435 (study PRJEB33795, sample SAMN09464927) | human gut metagenome | host: Homo sapiens | place: USA: Stanford, California | collected 2016-08 | study: EMG produced TPA metagenomics assembly of the...
TAAATTATACTACCTACGTAACTTACGTGGTAAAGCAGCACGTATCCAAGAACGTAGACGATAAGAAACACACGAAAAGCCTTGATATATCAAGGCTTTTTCTTTTTGTCTATTTTTCTGTGGTGTGATATTTTTAGGGGCAAAGTGTTCTTGGGGGCGATTTGGGGGCAAGCTTTTCACATGAATTGAATTGCATTATATACTTCATCTTTCATCTTCTTCGTGATATGTAAGTATATAGATTCAGTCACTTGACTGTTCTCGTGTCCAACTCGAGCTTGAATGGAATAGAGTGGCAATCCCATCTCCGCAAGCTTCGAGATATGCGTGTGTCTGAATATGTGAGTGGAGATGTTCTTGTCGATGCCCATGCGTTCTCTATGTGTCCGTAGGAACGCATTCACAGCTGTGATTGATAGTGGGGTGTGTTTAGATGTCGTGAAGATGAAACCTCGATTTTTTCCTTCTATTTCTTCAATTTGAGCAAGAATCTCGATGCATCTATTTGGTAGCGAGACAGAACGGATCGATGCTGTAGTTTTTGGAGAAGTGCTCGCATAAACATCCTTGATTTTCAATTGGTGGTATTCTAGCGTTGAAGATACGTGTGCAACTGGTGGATTTGAATTCAAATCGATTTTGTCCCATGTGAGTGCAAGAGCTTCACCAGCTCGCATCCCTGTCATATACATCCATTCGAAAAACATCGCATATCTTAGATTGATTTTTCGAGTATATTCAATCAAACGATTGTATTCGTCATCCTCCAAGAATTTATTGGGATTTTTCTTAGATTCTGTTCGGACTTTATATTCGATGATGCACCCTTCAATTGGATTCGTCTCAATGTATCCATTTTTGACAGCGTATTGGAACAACTTATTCAAACGTGACTTATAAGTCGATGTTGTTTGATTCGCTAGATTCTTTTGATACAAAAGATAGTCGAAGAATCGATTCAAGTCTTGAGTTGTGATTGTAGTGATAATTCTCTTTGAATCAATGAATTCTTCAAACTCTTCATATTGTCTCTCTACGGACAAAAACGTGGTTCGCTTCACGTTTTTCTTATATATTTTCTTGTATTCCTCTATGACCGAATGAATCGTTCGGTTATCCACCACAACGTTCCCAAGTTCTTTTCGAATGGCATTCGTAAGCATCTCTTGAGCTCTCTTCCTAGTCTCACGAGTCTTGTTATTGAACGTAACGGATTTTCTACGCCATCTATTGAATCGTGGGTCATAGAACTTCTCACAATAGCGATAACTGATGCCATCCTTCCCGTGTCTTTCTTCTATATACATATTCAATCACCCTTTATGATGCGTAATTAAATCCAATGTGCTTAAAATTAGTTGAGCAGTTTCTACAACATTTTTATATTCTTTCGAATTACTTTTTATTGGTTTTTCAATTAAATAAATAAAGCAGCAAGGGAAATCGAAACTATTCAACGTAATTCTAATGGCTAGAGAATTCACTTTTTTTGATTGTTTTCTTTTTCCAGTAACACCACCAACAACAGCCCCAGTCATTCCCCACAATCCACCTGCTAATGCTGTCATGACAGTACCTCCAACAATGGCTTTACCAACTCCACCAGTCACCACGATATCGTCATTTTGAATCAATTCATAACTTACCAAATCATCAAATGAGAACCAATCAGTATTTTTCTTTCCACCTTTTTTGAAAAACGGATAAAAAATATTAGTAATTGAAATCAAAAGAAACTTAGATAAACAACCTCTTTTCTTTGAGTTAGGAACAACAACTTTGTCCATTTTGAATTTCTTATTTTCTTCATCGATTGTAATGTTTTCAATTTTTTTAAATTTTTGCATAATATCCCTCCTATAAAAGAACCTTTCCAATTACTGATACTTTCTCAGCATCCACAACTATATTTTCATACTTTGGATTCTCAGATTTGAGAATAACATTCTTCCCATCACGATAGAGATACTTGCAAGTAACTCCATCATCTTCAACTCTCACAATAGCAACTTCGCCATCTTCAACAGTCGGTTGATATCTTAGATATACTTCAGAGCCTTTCTTGATGAGCGGTTCCATTGAATCACCTGTGATTCGAACCAATTCATTCGCACCATTTGGAACGATTGAAGAGGGAAGCACACCCATTTCAGCATCCACATCATCCACATGAATCATGGATCCGGCAGCAGATTGACGACCACGAACGAGATAAACCACTTTTTCTTCTTGGATTCCATTTTGTTCATCTAATTGATGCGAAGCGAATTCGTATACTTTAGTTTGTCTCTTGGTTTCTAATTTGTTGTAAATATCTAACAAATCATTATTTGAAATTTTTATTCCCAACAAATACTCAGAACTTACTCCAAGAGTATCAGCGAATAAATTTATCTTATTGATTGGTAATTGTCTACTTTTATTGAAATATCTTGAGATGGAAGATTTTGGTAAATCCAATTGTCTAGCGAATTCGCTCAAGCTCCATCCTTTTTGATTGCATAAGTCGATAATAATATCAACAATCTCGGAATTTGTTCTCATGGTTTTGAAGCTCCTTCTTTTGCTTTATTTATGCGAATATTATAACACTAATGTTCCCGAAAAGAAACATTTTTTTATTTTTTTTGATATTAAGTGTTGACAAACGGGAACACCAATGCTATTATAGGGTCACGGTTAAGAAATTAGTCGTACAAAACAAGAAAAAGAGTCACACAAACGCAACATACATTAGAGGAGGTGATGGAAGTTTGAAAAAGATTTTATTCAATCCTAACCGTTTGAAAGCTGAACGAATTGCAAGAAATCTCTCTCAAGAAGAGGTGGCGATGAAGTTAGGCAAAAATCGAACTTGGTTGGCAAAAAGAGAGAATGGGAATGTGGATGTGGGTGCTGATGATTTGGCAGCTATTGCAACAGTATTAAAAGTTGATGATTTGTCAATTTTTTTTACATAAATCGTTCCCGAAAAGCAACGATTAAGGAGGGAACATGAACAAGAAGATAATTTCGAAAAAAGAATTTCAAGAAATGTATCCAAGATACAACACGGAATCCAAGTGGAAGACCATCGTGAACCGAATCAAAGCGAGCGAATATGCTGATGCTTATGTACGGATCTCACGAAACGATGTAAACATCAACATCGAATTGTTTGAAAGATTCCTCGAGCTTGAAGGAATCAATTGGGCGAATCGATACGGAACTAAGATGACAAGAACAGAATTCGAAAGGAGATTGGCATAGATGAGACGAAAGAGAAAAACAAGAGTGCGATTCATTCCATTGATGAAATGGATGGTTCAATGGTACATCCTATCATTTGGACTCATTATCGCAATGATGAGCATCGTGCTCTTGGTTGGAAAGGCGGTTGAGCAGCACGAATCAAAAGTGAATCTAATTAGAAGTGGACAATATGTGGAACCCGATTTTCAAGACACATGGAAAACAAAGGAGGAAAAGAAATAATAATTCATGCCAAAACGAAAACAAAAAAAGCCGATGAAACAATCACCGACTTCCTAAAATAACTAACTACATTATAAAAACAAATTAAGGAGAAATCAATGAGTAAAGCGACTAAAAAAGAAAAAGAATTTGTCATCTTATTACTAGAGTTGATTAAACAATACAAAGATTTGGATTTTGACATCATCGCTTCATTGCAAACTATTTCTAAAATGGTAGAACTGTTTGGATTGGATGATTTGAATTTGAAACTAATGTCAGAATCATTCAAATTTTATTTGGAGATGGAGGATGAATAAATGACAGTTAAAATCAACAAGCTAGAAATCGAGAATGTGAAGCGTGTCAAGGCTGTCACGATTGAGCCTACATCAAACGGACTCACAATTCTCGGTGGAAACAACAATCAAGGAAAAACAAGTGTCCTCGATGCCATTGCTTGGGCGTTGGGTGGTAACAAGTACAAGCCAAGCAAACCAGCTCGTGACGGTTCCATGAATCCACCAACGCTTCGATTGGAATTATCAAATGGACTCATTGTGGAACGTAAGGGCAAGAACTCTGATTTGAAAGTTACGGATCCAAGTGGACAAAAAGCAGGTCAACAATTGCTCGATTCATTCGTGGAAGAGCTCGCTCTGAATCTACCAAAATTCATCGAATCAAGTGCTAAGGACAAAGCGAACACGCTTCTTCAAATCATCGGTGTCGGTGAGAAGTTGTGGGAGCTAGACCGTAAAGAAGAACGACTATACAACGAGCGAAGAACAATCGGTCAAATTGCGGATCAGAAAAAGAAATACGCAGCCGAACAACCTCATTTTCCCGAAGCTCCGAATGAATTAGTAAGCATTGCGGACTTGATTCACGAACAACAAGAGATTCTTGCACGTAATGGTGAGAACGCAAAGAAACGCCAAAATCGAGAAAATATCGTGAACTCGTTGCATCTCTCAGAAGCTCGCTTGAAACAGTTAAAAGAACAACTTGCTCAAGAAGAAGCGACTCACGAGAGTCTAATGAGCGACTACATCGCAGCAAACAAGTCCATTGAAGATTTGGTGGATGAATCAACCGATGAGATTGAAAGCTCAATCGCAAATATCGAAGAAATTAATCGCAAGGTCAGAGCGAACTTAGACAAAGAGAAAGCCGAAGAAGATGCGAAACAATACGGATCTCAATACGACAAATTAACAAAAGAAATCCAAGATGTTCGAGACGAACGTACAAGCTTATTAGATAGTGCGGACTTACCATTGCCGGGACTATCTGTGGAAGATGGAGAACTCGTCTTCGAAGGGCAAAAATGGGACAACATGAGTGGCTCTCAACAATTAAGAGTATCGACCGCAATCGTTCGCAAGCTAAAACCAGAATGCGGATTCGTGTTGTTGGACAAGCTCGAACAAATGGACATTCCAACATTGACCGAATTTGGCAAGTGGTTAGAATCTGAAGGACTCCAAGCCATTGCAACTCGTGTATCAAGTGGAGAGGAATGCCAAATCATCATCGAGGATGGCTATGTCGTATCAGATACCGTCACACCATTCCAAGACACAGAACCAACGAACGCTTGGAAGTTTTAAGGATAAGAAAGGAGAAATCACATGAACATAACATCAGGAAAACAAGCAAGAGCCCAACGTGTAGTGATTTATGGAACTGAGGGAATCGGGAAGTCAACACTCGCAGCACAATTCCCGGATCCATTATTCATCGACACAGAAGGCTCGACATCGAACATGGATGTCAAACGTATGGACAAGCCAACATCGTGGACGATGCTCATGAATCAAATTGCATTCGTCAAAGCGAATCCAACAGTTTGCAAAACTCTAGTCATCGACACAATCGATTGGGCTGAATCACTAGCAATCGAGAGTGTGTGCTCGATGCATGGAAAGAGAGGAATCGAAGATTTCGGCTATGGGAATGGATACACGTATGTCCGAGAAGAAATGGGTCGCTTATTAGACAAGCTTCAAGAATTAGTGGACATCGGAATCAATGTGGTCTTGACCGCACATTCTCAACTTCGCAAGTTCGAGCAGCCCGATGAAGATGGAGCTTACGACCGCTACGAATTAAAACTTGGTAAAAAGACGAGCTCACAAACCGCTCCCGTAGTCAAAGAATGGTGCGACTTACTTCTATTCTGTAATTACAAGACGATGGTGATGACCTCAGAAAGTAAGAAGAAGAAAGCAACAGGTGGACAACGTGTCATGTACACGACACATCATCCAGCGTGGGATGCGAAGAATCGTCATGGACTCCCAGACGAGCTCCCAATGGACTATGCTGCTATCGCACACATCTTCGCTTCTTCATCTCAAGAAGCACCAAAGAAGCAAGCTCAAAATGTGGGCGTTGGAAAAGTAGTAAGCGAGCCTCAAATTGATGAGCAAGTTCCCTCAGTCGATGAAGTTATCCCAGCAGGAACGAGTGGAGCAGAAACTCAAGAAGATCCGTTCCCTATTAAAGAATCAATCACTATACCAGACTCTATTCCACAAGCATTGAAGGACTTGATGCTTCAAAATTCAGTCACTCCGAAGATGCTTCAAGATGTAGCATTCAAGAAGGGACACTTCCCACAAGACACACCAATCGAGAACTTCCCACAAGAATATTGGGCGTTCATGGTGACGAATTGGGCTGATGTCTTGAAATCAATTGAAAATACAAACAAGTAACAAACAACAGAAAGAGGTAAATAATTATGACAGAACAATACAACAACTTCGAACGTGAATTTGGATGGGACGACACTATCCAACAAGACTCAACATTCACCTTGCTTCCTGTGGGACTCTACGAATTTACAGTCACAGGATTTGAACGACAAAGACATACACCAAATCCTGACAATCCCGGGAAACTTCCAGCGTGCAACAAAGCTGTCGTAAGTATCGAAATCGTGACAGCACAAGGGAAAGCAGAATTGAAACACAATCTATTCTTACACTCAAGCACAGAAGGAATGCTTTCATCATTCTTCGGATCTATTGGACAAAAACGCAAAGGTGAACCATTGAAGATGAATTGGAACACAATCATCGGGGCTCGTGGAGTTTGCAAAGTCGGTATTCGTAAATACAAAGACAATGAATACAACGAAGTCAAAGCGATGCTATATCCCGAAGATGTGAACCAAAGTCAAGTCTTGAACCGTTCACAACAACCAACACAACAATTCCAACAAACACAACCACAATATCAACAACAAGCAACTCAAACACAACAACAACAAACATCTTGGGGTGCGTTCTAAGAGGAGGGACATTGAATGGAATTGCGAAAATATCAAGAAGAGGCTCGTGAGTCCATTCAACAGGAATGGGCAGAAGGTCGCAAGAAGACTCTTCTCGTCCTTCCCACAGGATGCGGAAAGACGATTGTGTTCGCAAAAGTAATCGAAGACCGAGTGAGGATGGGCGAGAGAGTTCTCGTCCTCGCTCACCGCTCTGAGCTGCTAGACCAAGCGAGCGACAAACTGTTCAAGTCAACAGGACTTCAAACATCGCTCGAGAAAGCAAGTTCAACGAGTATCGGCTCATGGAATCGAGTGGTCGTTGGATCCGTTCAAACCTTGCAACAACCAAAACGACTCGCAAGATTCGAGAAAGAGCACTTCGACACGATTGTGGTGGATGAAGCTCATCATTGCATCTCTGATGGATATCAACGTGTGCTCTCACATTTTGATAGTGCGAATGTGTTAGGAGTGACAGCAACTCCCGACCGTGGTGATATGCGTAATCTTGGGACATATTTTGACTCGCTTGCCTACGAATATACACTACCACAAGCCATCAAGGAAGGTTATTTGAGCCCAATCAAAGCTCTCACAATCCCATTGAATCTTGACCTCTCGAGTGTTTCGATGTCACAAGGAGACTTCAAAGCGAGTGATGTTGGGAATGCGTTGGACCCGTATCTCGAACAGATTGCAAACGAGATGATGGAACATTGCAAGGATAAGAAAACAGTCGTCTTCCTTCCATTAGTGAACACATCGAAGAAGTTCAGAGACATCTTGAACTCGAAGGGATTCAAAGCTGCCGAAGTCAATGGAGAATCCAAAGACCGTGCGGAAGTCCTCGAGGATTTTGAGAACGGAAAATACAATGTCTTGTGTAATTCGATGTTACTGACAGAAGGATGGGATTGTCCATCGGTGGATTGCGTGGTCGTGCTTAGACCAACGAAAGTTCGCTCGCTCTATTCTCAAATGGTAGGCCGTGGAACAAGGTTACATCCCGGGAAGACACATCTTTTGCTCCTCGACTTCTTATGGCATACAGAGAAGCATGAATTGTGTCGTCCAGCTCACCTCATTGCGGAGAATGAGGAAGTTGCAAAAGCGATGGTTGAACGTACCGAAGAGAACACAGGAGCAGAATTTGAGCTTCTCGAATTAGAAGAGGTCGCAAAAGAAGATGTGACCGCACAACGGGAAGAAGCACTTGCGAAACAACTTGCTGAGATGCGAAAGAGAAAACGCAAGCTTGTGGATCCGCTCCAATTCGAGATGTCGATTCATGCCGAAGACCTCACGAGCTATGTCCCATCATTTGGATGGGAGATGAGCCCGCCTTCGGACAAACAACTTCAAACATTAGAAAGACTCGGAATCATGCCCGATGATATTGGCAATGCTGGGAAGGCTCAGAAGATTCTTGACCGCCTCTCTAAACGCCAAAACGAGGGCTTGACAACACCAAAACAAATCAGATTATTAGAACGCTATGGATTCAGAAATGTAGGGATGTGGCAATTCGAAGCAGCATCTAAGCTCATCAATCGCATTGCTGCGAATGGTTGGAGAGTTCCTCACACAATTGATGTCCATAGTTACCAAGGAGAGTGATTGAGTGGAAGAAAACAACTTACTTGAATTATTAGAATACATCGACCCCTCATTCCTCAACTATCAAGAATGGGTGAATGTGGGAATGGCTCTCAAGCATGAAGGCTATTCGGCATCAGATTGGGAATCATGGTCGGCTCGAGATTCGGGACGATATCATCCCGGGGAATGTTACAGAAAATGGGATACGTTCCAAGGGACAGGCTCACCAGTCACAGGAGGCACAATCTTCCACATGGCTGTTGAGCAAGGATTCAATCCTTCTCAAGCTCATGATGATGGACGAGGTGCTCTCGAATGGGATTCATCGATTCAATATGATAATGACTACAAATTTGTGGACAAAGCATGGATTGATGGGAAGGAGTTCCACGAACCAAAGAATTGGAATCCTGTGCAAGAGATTATTCGATACTTGGATACATTATTCCAATCAGATGACATCGTGGCATATTCCACTCAATCATACGCTAAGACGAATGCTGAGACTGGCGAGATTGAAAAATATCTTCCACATCGTGGTTCATACGATAGAACCGCAGGGAAGCTCATTGACGAGCTAGAACGTTGTGGTGGAGACATCGGAAAGGTCTTAGGCGATTACAACGAGAAAGCAGGAGCATGGGTTCGATTCAACCCCATGGATGGGCAAGGAGTCAAAAACGATAATGTCGTAAGTTATCGCTACGCTCTTGTGGAATCGGACAACATGGATTTGGAGAAGCAAAACGCAATCATGCGAGAGCTTGAACTTCCAATTGCAACACTCGTGTATAGCGGTGGCAAGTCCATCCATGCAATCGTTCGAATCGAAGCAGCAAACAAAGAAGAATACAAGAAACGTGTTGATTATTTATACAAAATTTGTAAGAAAAACGGACTCAATGTTGACGAACAAAACAAGAATCCAAGTCGATTGAGTCGTCTCCCTGGATTCATTAGAGATGGCAAGAAACAATTCATCATTGACACGAATATCGGACACAAGTCTTGGGATGATTGGTATCAATACATTGAAGATTTGAACGATGATTTGCCGGATCCTGAAGGATTGAGCGAGACTTGGGACAATATGCCCGAGCTTGCTCCAGAACTTATCAAAGGCGTACTCAGACAAGGTCACAAGATGTTGATTGCGGGACCTTCAAAAGCTGGGAAGTCATTTGGGCTCATCAATATGTCGATTGCAATCGCTGAGGGCTCGAAGTGGTTCGGTTGGGAATGTACGCAAGGAAAGATTCTATATGTGAATCTCGAGCTTGATAGAGCCTCATGCTTGCACCGATTCAAGGATGTATATGCAGCAATGGGCATCGAACCTCGAAACGTATCAAACATCGATATTTGGAACTTACGTGGAAAGACCGTACCAATGGACAAGCTTGCACCTAAATTGATTCGAAGAGCCCACAAGAAAGGTTATATCGCTGTCATCATCGACCCAATCTACAAGGTACTCACAGGGGATGAAAATAGTGCGGATCAGATGGCTCACTTCACGAATCAATTTGACAAGGTGGCGACTGAGCTAGGATGTTCAGTCATTTACTGTCACCACCATTCAAAAGGGGCACAAGGTGGCAAGAAGTCCATGGATAGAGCAAGTGGCTCAGGCGTATTCGCTCGGGACCCCGATGCCCTTGTCGATTTAGTGGAATTAGAGCTCACGGATGAGATTATCCAACAACGATGCGACCAATTGGCTTGCGACATCTACAAGGATGCCATCAATCGAATGAATCGACCATACATGGAACAGTACATCGGTTTAGACGACTTGAGAAGTCCATATCAAATGCGTAATCACTTCGAGAAAGCTGTCGTGAACATCCAAGACAGATGGCAAACGAACGAGCTTATCAATCGAGAAACAAGCAAGATTCAAACGATGTCAGCGTGGCGTGTGGATGGCACACTTCGAGAGTTCGCTAAGTTCAAACCAAGAAATGTGTGGTTTAGTTATCCACTCCACATTGTGGACGATACAGGCATCCTCGATGATATCGAGTTGGATGATTCCAAAACACCACCGTGGAAAAAGAACTTTGATAAAAAGAAACAAGACAGAAAAGAAGAACGAAAAATCGCATTCGACACAGCGTACTCAGTTCTAAATGATGGACTCGCTCCAGTCACTTCAGAGGCACTTTGTGAATATTTGGGCATATCTGAGAAGACTCTCAAGAGACGAATCAAGGAAATAAATGGGTATGAATTCGATGGTGAAAATGTAACCTTGAAAAAGTAAATTCGGAAAATATCCTATTTTTGGACACGGACAAACTCGGGGACAGACATCGGGACAGACAGGACAAAACATCGAGTTTGTCCGTGTCCACGGTATAAAAATAATTAACCTAAAAGGTGTACTTGGACAGGACAAACTCGGGACAAACTTCGACTTTGTCCACGGACAGACAAAACATAACACTAAGAGTGTGTAATTGGGAAGTGTCCGAAGAATCGTCCATCGTCCATGATAGGAACAGAACAGGTGGGCTTTAGACTCCGCCCACCATGTCTGTCCTTTCTACCATGGACAAAAGCGAAAATAAAAAAAGAAAAGTCTGTGTGGTTTTTCACAAACTTAAAAGGAGAAAAATATGGCACGTAAAAAATCAAAATTGTTGGAAGTGGGAAAAGAGATGCCGCTCTTATATCATTCATTCCCAGATGAAGAATATGACCCAACGCAATCTCAAGTATTGGAATGGATTTCGAAACAACCTGAACTCATGGAATGGATTTTCAGACAATTGAAGTCAACAGGCTATATCATCTATGACCCTCAATGGGAAGCTTGGAGAGGTGTTGGGGAGCATGATTGAATTCTTCATTCCCATGGAAAAGATTCCAACAACGACTCACCAACAAAAGCAAGTCACTTGTAGAAATGGAAAGCCTCATTTCTATGAACCTCCTAAGCTCATACAGGCTCGAGCGAAGTATATGGCACACTTCTCTCACTTCGCTCCCAAAACGCCTCTAAGGGGCTGTGTGAGGCTCACAATCAAATGGTGCTTCCCTCTAAAAAACGGAACATACAACGGGCAATATAAAGGCACTAAACCAGACCTAGACAACATGGAGAAGTTGCTGCTTGATTGTCTGACCGATTTGGGCTTCTGGGAAGATGACAACAAGGTCGCTTCTAAAATCTCAGAGAAGTTCTATGCGGATCTACCGGGAATCTATCTCAGATTGGAGGAGCTTGAATGAAATTAGATTATCACGAATTCATGAACAAGGTCGCTGATTGGATTGTGGAACAAGAAAAGGTCGCTCAAAAGTTGGGCTTCGGTTCGGTCGAATATTTCAATTGGGTTTTCGAATCGAGTGGAAAGCTATGTGATGAATATGAGAATCATCCATTCGTGAGAAGACAAATGCTCATGGTATTCGAGCACATCGATGAAGCCTTCAAAAATCAAAATCAAAAATAAGGAGATAAACTATGGCAAATCAAGTCGAAGGATTGAACGGAACTCGTTCAACTTACGTATACGAGAACATCGAGATTGTGGAGATTGACGGTGTTCGCATGGTTCGAAGATTAAAAGACAAGAAAATCATTGGACTAAATTCACCAAAGAAAGAACCTCAAGAGGGATACTATCAACGACAATTCAACAAGAGTCAACCAAGGTATCAAGATTTAGCTCTGAAAGAAGAACTCACTAATTTCTTCAAAGATACAGGGATGTCAATCGGGGAGTTCATCAAAGATTCCAACATCATCAATTATCATCTTGTGTGGAGTTTTGTGAACGGGAAAAACCGCATCACATTAGATGCAATTAACGAAATCAAAAGGAGAATAGATGCTTATGGAGAACATTAAAATCTATGTAATTGTGAGAAACCAAGAGCCTCACTTCCTATTCGAACGTATCGAAGACTATTCAAGCATGAGAGGATATCTTGCAAAGGCTCATCCACTCTACACACATCGATTCACGAAATACGTTGAGAAGGCGATGCACTTTCTCACAATCAAAGAAGCGTTGGATTTCATCCAAGCACACAAAATTGATGGCTCTATCATCAAGGACTTATCTCAAGAAAGACTTAAACGAAGAAAAATGTCCAAACAGTATCTTGAAGAATATGGAGATGTCATCACTTTTATTTATAGCGTGATTGGGAATTCAAGCGATAAGATGCTTCAAGCTGCTCATGATATGCACACTAGTGTGACATCGTTGACGAAATTCATTCGAGATCCGTATTCACTCTCTTCTCAAACAAGAGACAAGATTGTTGCAAATATTACCAAGCTAAAGAAGGAGGACTAAAGGATGAAGGAGACAACAGAATTCGAAAAACTGAAAGATGATGTCCACTACTTGATTGTGGCTCATTGCAAGTACAAGGATATGTCGATGTATGACAGAGCGTTGAAACAATTCCAAGAAGATATCAACTATGGACAAATTGAAGAGATGAGCTACAATGAACGATTCGCTTTCTTGTTAGGATTCGAAACATCGCTCAAGACCGTAGAGGCTATCGCTCTAAAAGATGGTAACAAGACTATGATGAAGCCTCGAAAGTTAGATAAACCGCTTGAGCAATGTGGACTAATGAGTGCGACTTAGGAAGGTGATTCGAATGTATTTCGATATCGATGAGGTTCTCAGAAAAGCACGAGAAATCTATGGAGAATTAGATGTCGATGGATATTATGGCGAGCAAGTTGTGCTGAAACAAGATGAGAAAATTTTGCTCATGTTTCTCGAACCTTGGTTCACGTATAGAGAAGTGTGGGAAAGCAGCAAACGGATCCTAGATATAAAGGAGGATGAAATATGGACGATAAAAACGAAAGCGAAAAGATAATGGAAGAAATGAAACGAATTGGCGAAGGATTCAATAAGTTCATCGAATCAATTGGCGAAGCACTGAATAAATTATTCTATCCAAAAGAAGATGAATGGAAGATGAAAATTTCGTATGAAGTGGGGGATGAGTATTTCGCACTAAATCATAGAGGGAGTATTATCGAAGCTAGTTGGGATGGTCACTGTGTTGATGAAGAAAGATTCGAACTTGGTAACGTGTTACCAACTAGAGAAGAAGCTGAACTCGAAGTCAAACGCAAAAATCTATTGACACGATTCAGAGCGTTTCGTGATGAGTGCAATGGTAATTGGAAGCCGAATTGGAGTGAACAAGACTCAAAATACTTTTTATGTTATTCTCAAAAATTTGATATTTTGTATACCAATGATATTCATATCTGCGAAAGATTCCACACATTCGGTTACTTCAAAACCGAATACGATGCAAGAAAATCCATCAAGCTATTCGGTGATGAGATTATCGAGCTATTCGTGAATAGTGAGGTGTAGGGTTAAATGAAAACAATCAACGAGATAAAAGACGATGATTTGGTGTTCAATGAACGAAACGATTCCCAAATATATGCATCCGATTTAAAGACTGAATGGAACTCGTTAAATGAGGATGAGAGAAGTGGCTGGCGAACGTTAAAAGAAAGAACAATCAAATTATCTGCTGAATCTGTATTGGATTGGATATATGAATATATGGAACAAAACGGATATGAAGAAATGTTTATTCATTTATGGAATGACACGTCTGAAGAATTTAAACAAAGGGTGCAAGCGTTACTTGATGAAATTTCTAACTTTCCAAGCGCAAAAGTTTACGACATTGATGAAGGTATAAATCCATTTGTGGATTTGGAGGAGTTGATGCGATGATTGTTTGGGCATTATTTGATAGTGGCAATGGCTGCTATGCTCAAGGTATTCGAGAGCTAAATGAGGGGGGGCAAAAGATGACAATCTATTCTGTGGGATTGGATATCGAAAATAAAAATAATCATTTTATCCATCTGAATCTTGCCGATTACTCGTACCTCTTCGGAGACAACAAGCTCTATGAGACTCTTGACAAACTCCCTCACCCGAATCTCATCATTGCAAGTCCTCCTTGTGAATCATGGTCGATTGCATCGTCTATGGATAAAGGGAACGCATGTTGGAAACAAGAACGAGCGGATGATTGCTTATTCGACCCACAAATCCCACTAAGCCCATTCACAATCAGAGACTTCAATGACTACGAGCGATATCAATTCAAACCAGAAAGACAAATCGTCAAACGAATCAATGGTGAATTGTGTACTCACAACTTGATTCAAATCATCAAACGATACAATCCGAAATATTATGTCATTGAGAATCCAGCAAGCTCGAAGATATGGGACTATATCGACCGAGTTCTTGGATTCAAAATCCCTTATGACAATCTATCTCATTACAATCAATACGATAGTTATCCAATCCAAAAACCAACAAGATTCAAATCCAATGTGGAGCTCAAATTGAAAACAGGGAACAAACCAAGTGACATCAATTTCAAATTGATGAATGGGTACAACAATCGCTCGAATATCCCGATTAGTCTAGTGAAGAGCATCTTCAATCAAATTCTTGAAATGGAGGGGTTGAATGAAAGATAAGAAAATCGCTGAGATTCGATTCAGAGAGTATCCCTATTATGACAAAGAAATCACATCGAGAAAATTCGATATGTTATGTCATAAGGAAGAAGATGTGAATGCGTGGATCCGTGCGAAGGGAACGAATTCGAAAGCAGCGGAAAACGAGCTCATTCGATTCGAGAGTGATAAATATATTCAGAATCGTCTCTTTTGGAAGAAATGCGTGGAAGAAACTCTCGAAGAGCTTGATGAGAAACAAAGAGAATTTGTCACAGAATACTACTTTGATGATGTATACGATTATCGCTCACTTGCGAAGAAACACTTCACGAATAAGAACGTAATTATGCGTGCATGTGATAGAGCCTGTCACATATTGCTTGAAAAATTAGGAGAAGTTTAGAAAGGGACGAAAAAGCATTGTTGTCCCACTTTAAAAGTGATATATTGATATTGTGAAAAGGTGTAAGAAACGGTATCATCTTGTCATAATGTGAAAACTCCTACATTTATTTTTACCTCGGGACCTCCACTCCCGGGGTTTTTTGTTGGTTAAAATATAGAAATGAGGTGATGGAAAGTGACGAAAATGACATTGAAACAACAACGATTTGCGGATGAGTACATCATCACAGGGAATCTTTATAAATCAGCGGTGGAAGCTGGTTATTCTGAAAAATATGCAAAATCTCAAAGCCATAAATTGTTGGATAATGTTGGAATAAAAAGCTATATCGATGAACGACTTGCAAAACTCGAATCTGAGAAGATTGCAACACAAGAAGAAGTCCTTCAATATTTGACAAGCGTGATGCGTGGTGAGAAGACTGAGCCTTTGTTGGTTCTTGATGGTGAAGGAACTCAAAAGGTCATTCAAGCGGTCCCGAACGTACAATCGAGAACACGAGCGGCTGAGCTTCTAGGCAAGCGATATGGAACGTTCACGGATCGTGTGGACATCAACGCTCAGATTGAATCGAAACCGAAATTCGATGATATCGTGAACCAATTAGGAGGAAGTGGGCTCGATGAATAGCTTCCCACTCTCTCAAAAATACATCGATTTTTGCAACACGGTCGAAAACGTAGATGCGGACTTCTTGGAAGGCACGACAGCCGCAGGAAAGACCACGGTGGGCTTGGGTGTCAAGTTCATGCGTATGGTCTCAAGGAGCAAGAAGAAGTTCCACATCATCGCAGCGAAGACGGTCGGTGTTGCTGAGAAAAACTTAATCAATCAAGACAATGGCATCCTCGACATCCATCGGGATGCTTTTTATTTTGGTAATGGGGATAAGGACTACAAAATCCCCCACATCAAATTCGAAGACAAAATCATCTACATTCTTGGATACGACACGAAAGAGAAATGGCAGCTTGCTCTTGGTGGGCAATATGGGTGTGTGTACATCGATGAGGTCAACACAGCGAACATCGAATTCGTTCGTGAGGTCTCAGCTCGTAACGACTATCTGATGGCGACTCTGAATCCCGACAATCCCGATTTACCTGTGTACAAGGAATTCATCAATCGCTCTCGTCCTTACAAGAAATACGAGAAGGATGTTCCTCGTGAGATTATGGCTGACTTGAAAGAGCGACACAATCCAAAATGGAGATATTGGTTCTTTACGTTTAAAGATAACAAATCTTTGAGCGATAAGGACATTCAAAAGAAAATCGACTCGGTTCCACTTGGCACTAAGATGTACAAGAACAAGATTCAAGGACTTCGAGGCCGTGCAACAGGATTGGTCTTTCCTAACTTCGATAGTAAGAAGAACGTAATCACGAAAGCTCAAGCGAAGAAGTTCAATTATGTGATGTTCTCAGCTGGGCTCGATACAGCTTACTCATCTAAGAGCCCTGATACGATTGCGATGATATTCCAAGGCATTACGGATGACGGGCATTTGGTTACATTGAGCGAGCAAGTCTACAACAATGCGGACTTAGACACGCCAATCGCACCATCGGACACGGTCGAGAGGTTCATCGCATTCCTTGACAGGAATTCAAAAGAATGGGGTTTTTGTCGAGATGCGTTTATCGATTCGGCAGACCAAGCGACAATCACAGAATTAAACAAATACAAGAGACAATATGGAACAATATACAATTTTATAAACGCTTATAAGAAAACAAAAATCATCGACCGAATCAACCTTCAAATTGGTTGGATTGCTCGAGGATTCTATTTGGTCGTTGAAGATTGTGTGGAGCACATCAAAGAGATGAATTCTTATTCGTGGCAAGAAACGAAAGAAGCACCAGAAGACAAAAACGACCACACAATCAATGCAAATCAATATACGTGGCTACCTTACAAGCGAATGATTGGACAACAGAGAGGAGAAATAGAAGACGATGGGGTTGGTGAATATGATTAGAAATGGAATGAGGAGCTTTTTGAGAATTGAGAAAGCTCAACCAAGTGCAATAGTCATCAATGAAGAGATGACATTCGAGGACAACGCTGCTAAGAATCGAATCTGGTATCGTGGCAAGTCCTACGAGTTGCAACAACTATACTCTCAACTATCAACGACACGATTGAGCTTTTGGGGTGCACATTCAACTCCAGGGCAAGAAATCAGAAAGATTCACACGGGACTCCCGGGAATCATCGTGAAGGTCTTGAGAGATGCGGTGCTCTACGACATGAATGATTTGGAATTTGAAGATTCCAAGCATGAGGATTTGTGGGAGGACATCGCACAAGATAACAACTTCGACAAGCAATTGAAAGAGGCTGTGAAAGATGCTCTCGTGATTGGCGATGGAGCATTCAGAATCTCGTTTGATTCTACGGTCTCACAATATCCAATCATTGAATGGGTAAGTGGTGAGCGGATCCAAATCAAGAACAAGCGTGGACGATTGCATGAGGTCGTCTTCACGACTCGATTTGACGAGAACAAACAAACATATACACTCGAGGAACACTATGGCTTTGGATATGTAACGAACAAGCTTTATCGTGGTGATGTTGAATTGGATATTCATTCGACTGAATATACACAGGACATCAACGATTTCACGTTCGACAAGCATTTGATTCTATGCGTACCATTTAGCATCTTTGAATCTGATGTGGAACGAGGTCGAGGCGAATCCATCTTTGACAGAAAAACGGACACATTCGATGCGTTGGATGAGTCATGGTCTCAATGGATGGATGCACTTCGAAGTGGTCGAACAAAAGAATATATTCCCGAATCGTTGCTTCCACGGGACCCACGAACAGGAACATTCATGAAGCCGAACGCATTTGACAATCGATTCATCAAGATAGCATCTGACAGAGCCGAAGGAGCAAGCAATGAGATTACATTGCAACAAGCGAACATCCCTCACGAGAGCTATTTGGCAACCTACATCACCGCTTTAGATTTAGCGTTGCAAGGTATCGTGAGCCCTTCTACGATTGGGATTGATGTGAAGAAACTTGACAATGCTGAGGCACAGCGTGAGAAAGAAAAGACTACTCTATACACACGAAACACGATTGTAGAAGCATTGCAAGAGTTTATTCCTCAATTAGTAAACATGACAATCAATAGCTTCAACGTGTTGAATCGTAGACCTATCGAAGAGATTGCGGTGAACGTTCCATTTGGGGAATATGCGAACCCATCATTCGAGTCTCAAGTTGAGACTGTGGCAAAAGCAAAAACAAGCGGCATCATGTCCATCGAAGCCTCTGTGGATGAGCTCTATGGAGATTCTAAGGACGAGCAATGGAAGTCCGAAGAAGTTATTCGCTTGAAGTCTGAGCAAGGCATCAGCGAGGTCGATGAGCCTTATGTCAACACGGACTTAGATGGATTCAGCGTTGAAAGAGGTGATGAACTTGCTAGTGAGAATCATGAACAAGAACTACCAAATGAGAACGGATCAAGCGAAAGCACTTCTCAACATGAGTAAGGAGTATTGTCCTTTTGGAATCTATGCGGTCGAAAAAGACGGTCAGATTGAGATGATGAATTTGAAAACGACATCGAGAACTCAACTCAAGAAATTGATTCGTGAGTACCGCTTGAAAGGATTCAAGGTGTATTCGAATGGGTTATGATGTTAGTCGAGCATTTGAACGGATCGAGAACGAATTGCTCGAGTCCATGATGAGGAATCTCAAGAAACACAAGGCGGAAGAAACTGAGCTTGGTATCGAATGGACTCAATGGCAGGCAATTCAACTCGAAGAATTACAACGATTTAAGCTCGAGGCGGCTCAAAAGTACGGTCTCGAGTTCAAGTCGATGAACAAGAAAATCAGAGAGACCATCGCCAATGCATCATTGCAAGGTGCAAGCGATGAGGAGCTCAATGTGTTGAAGGCACTAGAGAAAGGCTACGTTCTAAAAAGAGAGCGTGGTCTAAGTGCTGGATTCTTCCAAACGAATCAAAAGCGATTAGATGCGTTGATGAATGCGGTCGAGCATGACATGAAGACAGCCCAAACCGCTGTACTTCGATATGCGAACGACCAATATCGCAAAATCATCTTCCAATCCCAAGTCGCAGCAAGTTCGGGAGCCATCACCTATGAGAAGGCTGTGGACATGGCAACAAGCGACTTTTTGAAGAGCGGATTGAATTGCATCACGTACTCGAACGGGGCTGTCCACAACATTGTGTCGTATGCTGACATGGCTGTGAGAACAGCAAGCAAACGAGCCTATTTGATGGGTGAAGGTCAGAAGCGACAAGAATGGGGCGTGTCCACGGTCATATTGAACAAGCGATTCAACGCTTGTCCTCTATGTATGCCATTTGAGGGCAAGGTGCTCATCGATGATGTGTGGAGTGGTGGAAGTGAAAAAGACGGTCCGTATCCACTCATGAGTTCAGCGATGGCGGCTGGCTTGTATCATCCTAATTGCAAGGATAAACATTCGACATACTTCGAAGGCATAAGCTCAAAGCCCGAATCAAGGTACTATGAAGAGAAGCCCGTCATCAAGGAACGACAGCTTATTGAGAACAAGCTCAATCACGCTAAACGACAAGCAAAGAGCTATAATCGACTAGCGAAGAACAGTCTTGATGCTGAGAACCAAGAGACATATCGTGCTCGTGCTACTGAGTGGAGTGGCAAGGTCAAGGAATATCGAGAGCAACTTGATTCATTCGAAGAAAAGAATGGGCTCGAGTTGAAAGATAAAATTTTCGAGTTGGAAGAGAAAGCTATTGAACCTAAAGCGAAACCCGAGTATAATTATGTTAACGTTGAAGGGGATGTTTTGGAACGAATCAAAGCATCTTCTGATAAGTGGTTCAACAAATTGACGGGACCGCAACGAGAATCGATTGAAGATATAACAGGAAGTAAATATCATCGTCAACTTAATAGAATGCTATACGATAGCGAATATGTTCCAAAAAACAAAGAAGTGCTTGAAAATATGGCAAATGTTTTGGATAGTTCGTTGAGTAAATTTGAGTTAGAAGATGACATCATTGCTTATCGTGGAATGTCGTTAGAGGAATTAGGCAATTTGACTTCTGGGAATGAATTCAAAGAGTTCAAACATTTGTCTATTGTCGAGAGAGTTGCGAATAATTTCGTTGAAAATTACAACGATGAAGGAATTGTTGTTAAATTCCATTTACCAAAAGGAACAAATGGAGCTTTTATTGGTGATTATAGTCGATTCCATCATGAACAAGAATTTATTCTTAATCGAAACACAAAATATAAACGAGTTGTAAAATCTAAAAATCAAGTGGAGGTGTATATTCTTGTCGAGTAATGAATTTATTAAAAGAGAACGTGAAGTGGCTATGGGATATAAGGAATATTTCGACAAACGCCCCGAATTCAAAAAAGAGATGAAAAATCTTTGGTATTCTCTAAAAAATGATGAAATAACGCCCGAAGAATATAGTATAAGAGCTCTTGAAATCGGAAAGAAATATAGATAAGCATCTAACAAGAAGTTAGGTGCTTTTTTTGTACCCAAAAATTAAATAAATAAATCCATTGAGAGTCACCCATCCGGAGGGTGGCTCTTTTTGGTATGTCCGAAGACTTGAAACTACGAGGAGACACCTGAGCACAAAACTGAATATAGGGAGACACCCTAAAAACTGAGAAGGAGGGACATGAAAATGTTCAAACGCAAACTATTTTTCTTTGATGAATCGGCTTCGGCTGGGGCATCAACAACACAGGATCCGCAAGCAAGCTCAAACAATCCCGCTCAGAGTACTCCAGAGATTGATTACGAGAAAATTGCGAGCATCGTGGAAGGCAAGCAGAAGGTCGCTGAGGATACGGTCTTGAAGAACTACTTCAAGAATCAAGGCTTGACAGGGGAAGAGATGGCACAAGCAATCTCAAGCTTTAAAAGTCAAAAAGCCTCCGCCCAACCAGATGTGAACACCCTTCAAGAAGAGCTTCGAGTGGCTCAAGCTCAAGCCCTTCAAACAAGAATTGAGAGCAACTTACAACTTGCGGCAATCAAGCAAGGAGTTGGCTCGAACGTGTTGCCATACGTTTTGAAGTTGGCAGACTCAACCAATCTCACGTTGGATTCTAAGAATGAAGACTACGAGGCTGTGATTGCAAAAGTCTTGGAAGACGTTCCAGCTTTTAAACCAGAAGCAACAGCACCAACAGGATTCACACAAGTCGGATCCACGGGGGATGTTAAACAATCAACAACAAATGACGAACTCTTAAAGATTTTTGGAGTTTAAAAAAAGAAAAGAGGTAAATAATTATGGTATTAAAATACGCAGAAACATTCGCTCCAGCATTAGAGCAAAAATACGCTAAGGAATTAGCATCTTTTGAATTATTCCAATCAAACAAACAAGTTAAATTTATTGATGCTCAAACAATCAAATTGCCAAGCATCACACTATCTGGTTACAAAGACCACACTCGTGGCTCATTAGGATTCAATCAAGGAACAATCACAAACGAATGGGAACCTAAGAAATTAGCTCATGACCGTTCAATCGAATTCGTAATCGATCCGATGGATGTTGACGAAACAAACAAAACTGTTTCTATCGGTAACGTACAAAACACGTTAGAAGAAGAACAAACAATTCCAGAGAAGGACAGCTATGTGTTCTCTAAATTGTATGATGAAGCTACTACTTACGCAGCAAATGGAGCAACAATCTCAACTGAAGCTTTAACAGCTGAAAACATTTTAGAACAATTTGATTCAGCCATGGAAAAAATGGATGAAGCTGGGGTTCCGGGTGCTGGTCGTTTATTATACGTTACTCCAAAAGTGAACAAATTATTAAAAGAAGCCAAAGACATCCAACGTGTGATGGGAGTTACTGGCGAGGGCTCAGTTAAACGCTCTATTTACGACTTAGATGATGTGAAGATTAAAGTGGTGCAATCTGCTCGCTTGAAATCAAAATACAACTTCACTGAAGGCTGTGTTGCTGCTGCTGATGCTAAACAAATCAACTTCATCTTAGTACACCCAACAGCTGTCATCGCTCGTGACAAATACTCTTACATCAACGCATTCGAACCGGGTGAAGATTCAAGAACAGCTGACAACTATTTACTACAATCACGCTTCTACATGGATGCATTCCTTGTCAAGAATCGTGCGAATGGTATCTACATCAACGCTCAAGCGTAATCAAAAAAAGGAGGTATTTGAATGTATACAGCAGAAAAAGGTAACAAAGTTTATACAATCACCGAATTAGAAAAAGAATACTACAAATCAAGAGGATTCGACATCTATGATGAAAATCATACTAAAATCGATTCGGGTGCTCACAAAGTAGATTCATCGACTTACAACGAAGCTCTCGACAAAATTGTCGAATTAGAAGCAAAAGTGTTGGAACTAAGCAAAAAAGGAAACCGCAAAGGAAACAACAAAGGAAATGAAACCGCCGAAGAAGCAACAGAAGAAGCGGGTGAGTAGTCATGATATATGCTGATGAAACGTTCTACAAGAACGAATATCTTGGAATTCATACTCCAGAGCAACTCAATCGCATCTTGAAGACAGCAAGTCAGCATATCGACACACTAACATTCAACCGTATTGTGGGGATGGGGTTTGATAATCTCACTCCATTCCAACAATCGGTGATTCGTGAGGTGTGTTGCCAAATGGCTGACTTCATGATTGAAAACAAAGACTTAATCGAGACCGCTCTTTCATCGTACTCAATCAATGGAGTGTCGATGAACTTCGGTGATTCTTGGAATGTAGTCACAATGAATGGAATCGCAATGAAGCGAAGCACTTATGAACTATTGAATCAAAGTGGACTTACAAGGAAGGTGATTTGATGCATTTTCCAAGTTTAGTTCTACCACAATTTTGCAAGACCCCAATCCATGTGATGGTACAAGGCGAAGGCGTGTCGAAAGATGGCGAACCTATCAAGGCATTTGAAGCCGATTTGAAGTGCAACTATCAAGATAAAGTCGTGACCGTGCTCACGGATCAACAGAAAATTGTGAAGCTCACGGGGTCGGCGTTGTTTAATGGCGATATTGCCCCCAATTTAGCGACTTTAAGTGGCGGGAGTGTAAATATCCATGGAGAAGAGCGAAAGATTGCTGACACACGAAAATCACGAAATCCGGACGGTTCTGTGAATTACACGTATCTCGGATTGGAGTGATGGACGATGATTCATGCAAATAGTCGAGTAAAATTCGACTTTGGAGTCATTGGAAGGCTCAAGAAGGCTCAAATTCAAGCGTTGGAACAGACTGGAGAGTATTTACACACCGAGATAGTAAACGCCCAAGTGGTCCCGTTTAGAGACGGTACATTGCAAGGTGAGGCGTTCTCGGTTGATTACTCGGGTTCGAGTGGCGGTCGAGTATCTTTGACACACTCCACTCCATACGCTCGAAGATTATACTTTCATCCCGAATACAACTTCAACACGAGCACGAATCCACACGCTCGAGGCAAGTGGATGGATGATTGGGTAGAAGGTTCGAAACAAGAGGACATCAAGAAGGCTTATGCTGCTTTATACAAGAAAATATCGGGGGTGTGAAGATGATAACATTGGCAGAAGTGCGAGATTGGTTGGAATCCTATCACGCAGCTCAAAACTACTACATCGGGAAACTCGATAATAAGAAAATGTATAGCATTGGAGTCTACCAACGCAAGACGAATGTCGAACCACGAATCGCAATTGGTGGGAGGAATTTGGCAAGTTATGATGTGAAATCGGTCAGCATCTTGATTCATCACAATCAGAATGCGAACGAAACTGAAAAGCGAGCGAACTACCTCTTCAACCAAATCCTAAAGGCTGAGAACGTGGTGATTGGTGATACTCCAATCCAAATGATTCGACTCTTATCGAACGAGCCCATTGATGTGGGAACTGATGACAATAACGTGTACGAACGTGTCATCGAATTAGATATCTATTACAGACTAGAACAAGAAAGTGAGGAATAAAAATGGCAGAAAAAAGAACAGGGGTATTCCCCGTCTATGAAAACCAATTCCAAGTGAACACAGGAACGAAAGACGCTCCAACTTGGACAGAAATCAAGGAGCTTGAAAGCTTCTCAGTATCATTCGACAACGGTGTCGAAGAATGGTCTCCATTCGAACATAAAGGATGGAAACGACGCTTGATGACAGCTAAATCAGTCACAATCTCAGTATCGGGTAAACGACACATCGGTGATACTGGTAACGATGCAATCGCTGCTATCGCATTGAAGAATGGTCGTGATGCTGAAAAAGACTTCCAATGGACATTCCCAGACGGATCCAAATTAGTCTTCAAAGAAGCGGTCATCAACATCAAAGACTTCATGTCTGGTGATAGCACAGCAGCCGCACCACTATCATTCGACATCATGTCAAATGGTAAACCTGAATATACAGCGGCAGGCTAAGAATCACGAAAACAAGTGGAGGGGTGAACATCGCCCCTCTTTTTTATTTGGCAAGGAGGAAAACTAATGCATAAAGCACTAATCAACTTCATCGATGCGGAAACTCGCAAGGAATACAAAGTCGGTGATGAATTCGATACAACAGGAATGACGGATGAACGAATCCACGAATTGACGACCGAACACAATCGAATTGGTGTTCCACTTATCGGTGAAGTAGAAGAAACAGAAACGACAGAAGTATTCACAACAATGAAAAGCGAGGTATTTGAATAATGGGAAAAATTATTGATATTACAGAACAACTAAACTTTGAATCAAAACCAAAAATCAAAATCAAGAACGTAACCATCGAAGTAGATGATTCAGCTCCAACAGCACTCAAGCTCATGGAAGTGATGAGTGGCGTTGATGGGGATCCGACTGTTGCCCAAATGAAGAATCTATATGAAATCATGTTCAGCGAACAAGACCGTGCGAAGATTGAAAAATTAAGTTTAAATCTAAAAAGCTGGATGGCTCTTATTCGTGAGGCAATCAATTTGATTGTAGGAGACCAAGAAGCGGGGGAATAGGTGAGCCATATTACGACATTTTCGAAGATTGGGACTTGATGGTCTCATCTTTTAGAACGCAATATGGCATCTCGTTCTATTCTTATGATTTTAAAGAAATGAAATGGAAAGAATTCAGAGCTCTAGTCTCTGGACTTTCATCGGAGACTCCTATCGGACGAATTATCCAAATTCGAAGCGAGGACGACCCAAAGATGCTCGAATCGTTCTCACCGGGACAACATCGAATCCGTGATGATTGGCGAAATAAACGAGCGAAACAACGAACACAAGAAGAGCTTGATGCGGTTCTTAAGGAACTTCAACAAGCCTTTTCTGAATGGTAAGTAAGGAGGTGGACAAATGGCAACTAAAATCGGCGATGTTGAATTGGGATTGGTGGTGAATCAACAAGGATTCACGAATCAATTGAATGGAATCCAACAAAAAGTCATGGGCTTTGCGAAAGTCTTAGCTGGTGCGTTTGCGGTCAAGAAACTCATTGATTTTGGTTCTGAGGCAATCAAGCTCGGGTCCGATTTGAATGAAGTTCAAAACGTGGTTGATGTGGCATTCCCGAAGATGTCGAAGCAAGTTGACGAATTCGCAAAATCGGCAATGTACGCATCGGGATTGTCTGAGACGATGGCTAAACGATACACAGGGACATTCGGTGCAATGTCCAAGGCTTTTGGATTCAGCGAACAACAAGCCTATGAGATGTCCACAGCGTTGACGAGCTTGGCGGGGGATGTAGCATCATTCTACAACATAAGCCAAGACGAGGCGTACACGAAATTGAAATCTGTATTCACAGGTGAGACCGAGACCTTGAAAGACTTAGGGGTCGTAATGACACAAACAGCCCTAGATGCCTATGCAATGGCGAATGGATTTGGAAAGACCACCGCTGAGATGTCTGAGGCGGAGAAAGTGGCTCTTAGATTCGCATTCGTTCAAAGTCAACTAGCTCTTGCAAGTGGTGACTTCGCAAGGACGAGCGATTCATGGGCGAACCAAGTGCGAATCATGAAATTGCAATTCCAATCGTTCATGGCATCCGTTGGGCAAGGACTCATCAACCTGTTCACGCCTGTGATTCAAGTTCTTAACTTCCTACTAAGTAAACTCTTAACTGTCGGGAACGCATTTAGGGCTCTTACTGAGCTATTGACAGGAAAGAAATCTCAAGCAGGTGGTGGAATACAAGAGACCGCCGATGCTGTCGGGAACCTTGCGGACAATATGCAAGGAGCTGGTGGTGGAGCTGGCGACATGGCTGATGCTGTGGATGATGCTGGTGGAGCTGCTGACAAGGCTGGCGGTGCTGCTAAAAAGGCAGCGAAAGAAATGAAGTCCTTGATGGGCTTCGATAAAATCAACAAACTATCCGAACCGAATGACGACTCTGGCGGAGGCGGAGGCGGAGGCGGCGGTGGTGGAGGTAAAGGCAAAGGAAAAGGCGGCGGAGGTGGCGGAGGCGGCCAACCAAAAGGTGCTCAAGTTGACATGGGCAAGATTGCCGAAGGGGACAACCAATTGAAGAAATTCTTTGAAGACCTCTTTGGGCGAATTGGTGAGCTCTTAGCCAAATTCAAAGCTGGATTCGATGCCGCATTCCACTCTGAAGGTTTGGAACGAATGAAAGTGGCTCTTGAGCGAATCGGAGCTACCCTCCAAGAAATCTTCACGGATCCACAAGTCGTTCAATCGTTCAACACGATGCTCGATAAGTGGGCATATATGTGGGGACAATTTGTTGGTGCACTTGCATCCGTTGGAGTAGGAATCGGTGTATTCCTTACTGAATCCATAGCGAACGCACTAGACAATCACAAAGAACAAATCAAGCAAGCTCTCATCAAGTCCATGGATGCTCGTGGCGACATGTATGAAGCAGCTGGAAACATTGTTCAAGCATTAGGTGATGGAATCTATAAGATTTTGACAAGCGAAGGAGCAGTCAGAATCGGAACAGCAATCGCAGGGGCATTCATTAGTCTCTACTCAGATGTTGAAGAAATTGGTTCTAAAATCGGACGAGATGTGATGAAAGCCATCGAGACGATTGTCACTAAGAACGCTCCTAAACTGACTCAAACAATCAATACAGCATTGAAGAATATTGCACCGATATTTGAAACACTCGAAAGAGCTGTCGAAGATGTTGGTTCGATGTTTAAACGTGTATACGATAATAGTATTGGTCCGTTGATTCTTCAATGGGGCGATATGATATCGGGATTGGTTGGAACGATTATTGATGGATTCAATAATCATGTGAATCCAATACTCGAGAAAGTTGGAAAAGCATTTGAAGGTGTATACAAGCAATTTGTGAAGCCTATGATTGATTCATTAGGCAATGCCATCTCGAGCATTGTGGAAGCTATAAGCAGGATTTGGACAGCACTTGAACCACTATACAACTTACTTGCTAGTGCATTAGGTCCGATTCTAGGAGTTATTGCTGGCTTGTTAGGTGGACTCTTGCTTGCTGCAATTGCTGGAATCTCACTCGCATTGAAAGGCTTATTCGATTTCTTAAGTTGGATTTTTGATATTCTTGGAAATGGTGTGACCGCAATCGCTGAATTTGCTGATAAGGCAATGACAGCAATCCCAGAAGGCTTCCAAGCTGCTTGGGATGGTATTGTGGCGATATTCGGTGGAATCGGTCAATGGTTTGCGGATCGTTGGAATGACATCGTGACAGCGTTCAGCAATGTAGCGACATGGTTTGGAACTATGTTCTCTAATGCATGGAACAGTATCGTGAATGTGTTCAAGGCTATCGGACAATGGTTCAAAGACCGTTGGAACGATGTGGTGAACGCACTTTCGAATGTGGCGACATGGTTCGGAACAATGTTCAAGAACGCATGGTCTAATATCGTGAACGTGTTCAGCGTAGCAGGTTCATGGTTTAGCGGCATTTGGGGAGGCATCAAGGCGGTGTTCTTGGGTGTGGTTGAATTCTTTAGAGGAATCTTCCAAGGTGCTTGGAACACGATTACGAGCATATTCTCAACGATTCCAAATTGGTTCAGCAATATCTTCTCAAAAGCATGGGCAGGAGTTCGAGATGTATTCTCGACTGGTGGACGAATCTTCATGGGAATTACTGAAGGGATTCTCGGAACGTTCAAGACGGTCGTGAATGGAATCATCGGAGGTATTAACCGAGTGATTACAATCCCATTCAATGGAATCAATGGAATCCTTGATGGGATCCGTGGAATCAGCGTGATGGGTGTGAGCCCATTTGCTTGGATTGGTAGAATCAGCACTCCTCAAATCCCAATGCTGGCTCAAGGGGGATTCGTTAAGGCGAACACTCCACAGCTTGCAATGATTGGGGATAACAAGCACTACGGTGAAATTGTGGCACCAGAGAACAAGATGCTTGCAATGGCTCGTGAAGCTGCTCGATTATCGAAAGATTCGAACAGTAGTGCGGAGGTAGTTGCTTTACTAAGACAATTAGTCACATTAGTGGCAGGAATGGATTTGAACATCGATGGCGAATCGGTTACGAGAAAAATCTTTGATATCGCAAACGGGATACAACAAAGAACCAATCAACCTTTATTAGATTTTTAGGAGGTGCAAGATGACAGAAATCACAGTGAATGGAGTTGCTCTTGCATCTCCAACATCAATATCTCATAGCGATGAAATCATTTGGAGCTCTGGGACTGGTCGAAGTGCGAACGGTCTCATGAGTGGAGATGTAGTCGCAAACAAAACAACAATTCAAATCTCTTGGGGAATCTTAACTCAAGATGAATATAATGCCATTCGCAACATCCCAAGTGGGTTCTTCAATGCGGTCGTGCTAGGTAAATCGATTAGAGCATATCGAAGCACAGTCACGGGAACTTGTATGGGAACGTTCAGCGATGGCATAACGTACTACAACGATGTATCAACATCGTTCATTGAGCAATAGAGGTGATGAAATGCTGGAAACAACTCAAGAGTATAGAGATGCGATTGTGTCTGATGTCCGAGTGATTCACGCCTCATTCACGCTCAACAATCAGACTTATGACAAAACACATCTAAAGAAAATCGAACATGATGCTTCCATCTCTGGAGGCTCATCGTTCGTACCCGGTGGAACATTCATCAATTCCCTATCGGTCGAATTGAATCAGATAGTCGAAGGAATTGAGGAGATGATGCCATCAACAGCGAGCCTCGGTGTTCAAACAATTGACGGTCAAGCGGCAATGTTGCCACTTGGTCGTTTTTTTGTGACTGAAATCAAGCTCGACCGTAACTCAAAAATTACAAAATTAAAACTTCAAGATGAATTCGTGAGATTGCTTGGAACGTATGAAAGCAAACTTTCGTATCCAACAGGGTCCCGAGAAATCTTCCAAGAAATCGTGACGATGACGGGAATCCCTGTGAGTGATGCAATCAATCTCCCAGATGTGTCCATCAAGACCAAATTGGAGAAAGCAACATTCAGAGATGCAATCATGTATCTCGCTCAATTGGATGGCACATTCGCACGATTCAATCGTGATGGCAAGCTTGACTTCATCGATTTGAAGGCTACAACGAAACAAATCACGAGAAGTCAATATGGAGCTACTGGATTGGTACGAGACGAAATCAAGTACAAGCTCGGATCCATTGAATGTACTGTCGATAAGACCAAGATTGTATCGGGAAATCGTTCGGGGAACAAGATGGTTCTCAAGAATCCATGGATGACTCAACAATTGCTCGACCGTTTATATAACAAGTATCGAGATTTAAGCTTTTATCCATACGAATTATCATGGCGAGGCGATATCGACACCGAGCCCGGGGATTGGGTCTCAGTCTATTGGGGGCAAGAGAATACACGATTCGACATTCCTGTGTTCTCGCATCACATCACATTCGATGGTGGATTGAGTTCGAAGACCAACGCAAAAGAATCGGGACAATCTCAATCACAATACAAGTATCGTGGACCCGTCCAAGAGAAACTTGATTACATTGAGAGCCTTACGACCAAGATAGGCCGCTTGTATTTGGACGAGGCTGAGCCTATCAACCCTAAAGAGGGTGACAAGTGGATGAAGCCTAGTGGTGGATATGCCATCATGTTTGAACGTGTAGACGGTCAATGGGTTCGTAAGGTGGACACTGCTGATTTGAACAAGATTATCGAGACGATAACGACCGATGAAGTCATTGCTAAGAAGATTAGTGCTGGATTGATTCAATCATTAGAAATCAATGCACGACAAATCACAGCGGGCTCACTCGATTTGAATCGAATCTCCATCACGAATGGCAGCAAGCCAATCATGGAAGTTCGAGATGGCAAAATCTACTTCGATGTATCAAGTGTCGAGGACTTCAAGAAGCCAATCAAAGAAGTCGAAGCAAAGCTCGAGATGAAGGCAGACAAGCTCATCACAGAAGACCAATTGAAGCATCTACAAGACCAACAATTGGTGATGATGCAAGAGATGAAGGCGAAAGCGACTCTTGAGACGGTCTTAGAGTGGAAGGCTAAGTATGAAGCGTTCGTAAAATCGAACGAATCAGACAGAAAGCAAGCACAAGATGACCTTGTGTCGCTCTCTCAACGTATGGTGGGAATTCAAAACGACTTAGGCTCTATGACAGCTATTTGGAACGCTATCGACCGCAACATGAAATTCGGGAATGAAGGGCTCTCGATTGGGAATCCTCAAGGAGATAGCTCGATTCTTGTATCTGACAATCGAATCTCGATGATGTCTGGTGGACGAGAAGTCATGAGCATTTCTCAAGGTGTGATTCACATTGACAATGGGGTGTTCACGAAATCGATTCAGATTGGATACTATGTGGAATCTCAATACAATGTAAATCCAAAATTTAACGTAATCAGATACGTTGGTCCGTAGGAAAGGAGGTAAAAGATGGGAATTCAATACTTCGATGGGAACTGGCACACTTACATTCGATATGAAGTGAGTACGTTATCCCAAGACCGTGTGGCAAACACTACGACCGCACGGGTAAGCTTGTACATCGGGAATGACCCCGGTGGATATGAAATCCAATTTGACCCAACCTACGGGGCATACATGGGAGTACAACTAGCAGGGCAAAACAAGTACTTAAAAATTGAGCACCTCTTCATCAAGGGCTCAGAGCGTTCACTTGGAAGTGTGGACTTCACATTCACACACGATGAAGATGGACAAGCGACACGCAAGATTCTCTTGTGGTCGGGCTCGACGAGTGGCATCAACTATGGTGGATGGTATTTGGGCTCAATCGACACGAGCTTCACACAAACATTCGCTAAGATTCCAAGAATGTCGAAGGTCGCATCCGTATCTGGAACGAGAGAACTCGGACAAGAGCTCACAGTCACGCTCGACAGAAAGGTCGAATCATTCACGCATCAAGTCTGGTATAAGGTTTGGGGCTCTGATTGGTACGATTTAGGGACAGGACTTGGAACGACAGTCAAATTCACACCTTCTCCCGAGAACGCAAGAAAGAATGTGAACGTGGCATCGAGTACGTTTGATATTTGTGTCCGCACATTCGATGGTGACAAGCAAATCGGGATTGATGAGTATAGTGTTGGATGGTATATCGGGCTCCCTAGTGGAACACAACCGAGACTTGAGACCATTGAGCTTGTTGACAAAGCCAAAGCAACAAAAGACATCGTGGGCAAGAATACATTCGTCCAAACGTTCTCCGAGATGGTAGGAACGTTCAAAGGGATGGATGGCACTTACGGATCCACAATCAAGACATTCCATGCTGAGGTCGTGGGTCAGAAGATGGCAATCACATCGAATGGTGGCACATTCCAATTCTTCAAGAATTATGGCGATTACAATGTCGAAGCGTATGTCATCGATAGTCGTGGGCTCAAGTCCAATGTTGTGACCGTACCAATCAAGGTGCTTCAATACTTCGCTCCAATGCTATCGTTTGAAGCTGTACGAGGTGGTGGAGACCAACAAACAATTGTCGTCCGAAGAACAGCTAAAATCGCACCGCTCATGGTCGATGGGGTTCAGAAGAATCCAATGCGATTGAAATTCAAAGTCAAACCAGCTTATGACGGATTCTTCACGGATAACGTAGGCGGTGGAGTTGATTCGAAAGTCATCAGCTCACTCACAAACTCGAATTCGGACTTATTTGGGACATTCGCTGCTGATAAGGCTTGGATTGTAGAAGGAACAATCTCAGATGCTTATGCAAGCTTCACATTCACCGCTCCAATCGTGGGTCCCGAAGAGGTAGTTCAATGTAGAACTCCGAAAGGGACTGGATTTGGGAAGGTGTGGGAACGAGGCTCAATCGATGCGAAGGGTGACATCTACTCACACAATGAGCTCGTACAAGTTGGGAGATTGACTCAAATTGATGGTAAATCGATAAAGATGACAGGATCCGCAAACAACTTGATGAAGACTGGGATGTTTTATTCTCACGGGATGAGCGACCTTCCTTCGAATTTGACGGGCTCTCAATTATATGGATACATCCAAGTGAATACACATCCAAGTGATGAGAATTACGTGATGCAAACTTATACACCATATGATGGGAATGTCATCTATATGAGACGAAAAACACCCGTCACAGGATGGCATCCATGGGTTCAGTTCACTCCGAGCAATGTACCACTCTTTGGTGAATGGCATGATGCTCCTCTTACGAATGGATGGAGACATTATGGTGGCAACGATACGAATGTGCAATACCGTAGAGATTCAGAAGGAAGAATCTATTTGAGGGGTAGTTGTCAAGGTGGAACATATATCAATCGTGGCGGAACGATATTCACGCTTCCTAAAGAATATAACCCGAAAAAGAAAGTCTATATTCGAGCAATTACGGGAGACTATCAAGATTGTTATTTGATTCTATCTCCTGAAGGGGAGCTGTACTGTGCTAAAGATAACCAAGTGCAAAGAGATTGGTTATGTTTAGACGGAATTATAATCTAAGGGGGCAAAATTATGAATTTAGAACAAGCAAAAACTCGCAAGACTCAACTTGAGAGAGAAGTTGAAGTCGCAAAAGAAGAAATCTATACATTCTCAATCGATAAGTCGAAGCTTGAGCAGCAAGCTCAAAATCTTCAAGACAAAATCGAATTTAAGAGTCGAGACCTCAACACCAAACAACAAGAAATCAACACTCTGGCAACAGCAATCGAGGTCATGGAACGATGAATCCATTTTTCTCCGATGCGGTCGTAATCGCTGCGATAGGCGGTGTTGTGAGCTTGATTACGACTAGAATTTCAACCCAATCAAAGAAACACACAAATGAAATTTTGAATCGATTGGACGGAATGGCGGAACAAATCCAAGATGTGAGAATGGATGTTCAAAAAGTCGAGAGTATTGGAAACGACAATCGAGAAGGTATTCGAACCACAGCGAGATTCAGACTATACGACACAATGTCAAGAGCCATCGAACGTGGATGGACAACAGTCGATGAAGCTCGAGAGATTGGCAAACTTTACAAAGCATACGTGAATCTTGGGGGGAATGGAGAAATCCATGACTTACATGAAATCTTCTTGAGATTGCCAATCAAATCAAAAACAGAAATCAATATACAAATAAGAGAGGATGTTTAAATATGGAACAATTACAAGCAACAATCATCAATGGAATCGTGAGCATTTTAGTCGTATTAGTAGGACTAGCATTCACAGGCTTGAAGGGATTCATCGAAACTAAAGCGACAGAATTGAAAGCCAAAACGGATGCTAAGAACTACGAGCTTGCAAAATCCATCACTCACACGGTCGTGAATGCTGTGGAACAAATTTTCAGAGATGTTCAAAACGCAAGTCAAGACAAGTTCCAAGTGGCTTTTGATAATGTGACGAAAGAGCTTGAAAAAGCTGGAATCAATTTGGATGATGAATCCAAGAAGGTATTGATTGAATCTGTTGTGAATGGGTTCAATGAATTGAAAAATATTGAAGGCTAAGAATACGGATCCACAGAGGGCTCATTGCGAGTCCTCTTTTTATTTATGGGAAGGAGGAACGTATGGAAAAAGTAATCGAGAAATATTTGAGTATTACACCAACCCATCGAGTAGTTGAGAATTTAAACATTGAAATATATAGCAAAGACAAAGGCACAGCAACGTTCAAGTTCACTATTGATGAATTGACAGCTTCAAAGGTTCTTTGTCTTTTTTACTTCAAATACACAAAACGCTACAAAACTGTCGAGTCTACAATCGAGGGCAACACTATTACAGTTCCATTCGATAGTTCACTAATCACTACCGATGAACCTGTTGTGGGATATATCTATTTTGAAAAAGTAGAGAAATCAACGGATGTTTACTCATTTGTATTTAATGTACGTGTTAGTGAAATTGATAAGGCTCAAGAAACACCACTCATCGAACGAACAACAGGGCGAATTGTGGATGTTGAAAACATCGTAACCAAACAAGAATTGGATGCACTTTTCAACAAAATCAAAGAGCAAGGTGGAACGTATGATGACAGCTCATTACGTGGCGAGATTTCGCAAATTTCGGGCAAAATTGAGGCTTTAGAACAAAAGACGGATAAAGACACTATCTATGACGATGAGCCCTTAAAACGCCGAATATCAGCTTTAGAGAATAAGTCTGAAATCGACACAAGCAACTTCGCAACTAAACAGGAACTACAAAATATTACCTTAACACCAGGACCGAAAGGCGACAAGGGTGAAGCTGGCGAACGTGGGCCGATAGGACCGATAGGACCGCAAGGATTGACGGGACCAAGAGGGGCGGACGGTCAGCAAGGCTTACAAGGTATTCAAGGAGAGCGAGGTCAAGACGGACAACCCGGTCCAAAAGGTGAACGAGGCGAACAAGGTCAAAAAGGGGATACAGGCGAACGAGGTCCGCAAGGTTTACAAGGCATTCAAGGGGCAACGGGTCCTAAAGGCGAAAACGGTCGAGATGGTCGAGATGGCGTGGGCATTCCACAGAAATTGAGCATCGCTGGGAACGTTGTGACTCTTTCTGATGGTGGTGGAAGCATCACACTCCCAACTGCCGCAGCAACGTCAAGTGGCAATTCGGGGCAAGTTAGTCAGTACGAAATCCATGGCACTGGAATGCCTAATGGCAAGGTGACCGCTCCTGTTGGAACAACGTATGTCGATACAGCTGTAACAAGTGGAGCTCTCAAGTGGATAAAACGTAGAGGCAACGACAATCAAGGATGGGAAGTATTGACTGGTGACACAGGTTGGAGAACGTTGAATATTAAGTCTAAACTTGGCAACTCGTATTTAAAAGTTAGACGAAAAAATGATGTAGTTACTTACCAATTCGGTGGTTTGAGTTGGGGTTGGTTCGGTGTAATTCGTAGAGGTGGCGTGGGATACGAGGCTCAAGGGAGCGACAAAGAACGAAATTGCTACATTCTAGGGCAAGGTGGTGTTCCTGTCGGATTTCGTTCAGAATCTAGCCTTATTGGTGGGATTTATAACGACAAGGGAACACCCTATGGCACTTGGTATTTGGGAGGCTATGGCGACAGTAATATGTTACGTTTCCAATTTACTGACCCCGTCCCAACCGACAAAGACATCGGCGACATCCGAGTGAGTTCGATTTCGTATCTCACAAGCGAAGCGTGGCCGGCAGTATTACCATAATTTAAGGAGGAATATATAAATGGCAACAGTTAGAGAAGTACTTGATTTTATTGTGTATTTAGCAAAAATTGGAAGTGGTGTTGATAACGACCAAATGTATGGATTCCAATGTGCGGACATCCCTGCTTATATCTCATACCACTATTTTGGAAAGTGGCTTTGGGGAAACGCTATTGACCTGCTAAATTCAGCAAAAGCACAAGGTTTTGATGTAATTTATGAAGGCGATGGCGTAATCGCTAAGGCTGGAGACATCTTTGTGATGGAGGTTCCGGGCAGCCCTTACGGTCACACAGGAATCGTCATTGAAGATTCTGATGGTTACACCCTCAAGACCATTGAACAAAATATTGATGGAAACTGGGACTTCCTTGAGGTTGGTGGTCCCGCTCGATTCAACACTCGTTCATACGCTGGGATGGTTGGATATATTCGATTCCCTTATGGATCCGATACGAGCACACCTGTCCAACGAGAAGGATGGATTCAAGATTCTGTTGGTTGGTACTTCAAGAATCAAGATGGAACGTATCCATTCAATGCTTGGAAGAATATTGATGGGAACTGGTTTAGGTTCAATTCTGATGGCTACGCTCTTGAGAATACTTGGTTCAAGGACGATGAAGGCTTCTGGTATTGGTTGAAGCCGGGCGGCTATATGGCTATCGGATGGCATAAGATTGGGGGCAAGTGGTACTTCTTCAACGATGTCGGAGAGATGAAGACTGGTTGGATTCGTTATTTCGACAAATGGTACTATTGCAACGAGTCGAATGGGGACATGATATCCAAGGAAGTTCGCAAGATTGGTGATGCGTACTACTATTTCAACGAGAATGGAGAGATGCTCGAAAAAGCATCCGTTCGTGTTGATGAAAGCGGAGCAATTCACTTCGAAGAATAAACAATGAGCCTACCTTTCGGGGTAGGCTTTTTTATTTTGGGGGCAAAATGGGGGCAAAAAAATCGCTTGGGTCATCATTAGTTGTTCTTTATTCAACTTGTGAAGCCTTCAAAATGCTATAATAACAACAAAAACACACTTCTTGGTTTTTCTTGAATATCCTATACACCATCCGTAACTTACGTGGTAAAGCAGCACGTATCCAAGAACGTAGACGATAAGAAACACACGAAAAGCCTTGATATATCAAGGCTTTTTCTTTTTGTCTATTTTTCTGTGGTGTGATATTTTTAGGGGCAAAGTGTTCTTGGGGGCGATTTGGGGGCAAGCTTTTCACATGAATTGAATTGCATTATATACTTCATCTTTCATCTTCTTCGTGATATGTAAGTATATAGATTCAGTCACTTGACTGTTCTCGTGTCCAACTCGAGCTTGAATGGAATAGAGTGGCAATCCCATCTCCGCAAGCTTCGAGATATGCGTGTGTCTGAATATGTGAGTGGAGATGTTCTTGTCGATGCCCATGCGTTCTCTATGTGTCCGTAGGAACGCATTCACAGCTGTGATTGATAGTGGGGTGTGTTTAGATGTCGTGAAGATGAAACCTCGATTTTTTCCTTCTATTTCTTCAATTTGAGCAAGAATCTCGATGCATCTATTTGGTAGCGAGACAGAACGGATCGATGCTGTAGTTTTTGGAGAAGTGCTCGCATAAACATCCTTGATTTTCAATTGGTGGTATTCTAGCGTTGAAGATACGTGTGCAACTGGTGGATTTGAATTCAAATCGATTTTGTCCCATGTGAGTGCAAGAGCTTCACCAGCTCGCATCCCTGTCATATACATCCATTCGAAAAACATCGCATATCTTAGATTGATTTTTCGAGTATATTCAATCAAACGATTGTATTCGTCATCCTCCAAGAATTTATTGGGATTTTTCTTAGATTCTGTTCGGACTTTATATTCGATGATGCACCCTTCAATTGGATTCGTCTCAATGTATCCATTTTTGACAGCGTATTGGAACAACTTATTCAAACGTGACTTATAAGTCGATGTTGTTTGATTCGCTAGATTCTTTTGATACAAAAGATAGTCGAAGAATCGATTCAAGTCTTGAGTTGTGATTGTAGTGATAATTCTCTTTGAATCAATGAATTCTTCAAACTCTTCATATTGTCTCTCTACGGACAAAAACGTGGTTCGCTTCACGTTTTTCTTATATATTTTCTTGTATTCCTCTATGACCGAATGAATCGTTCGGTTATCCACCACAACGTTCCCAAGTTCTTTTCGAATGGCATTCGTAAGCATCTCTTGAGCTCTCTTCCTAGTCTCACGAGTCTTGTTATTGAACGTAACGGATTTTCTACGCCATCTATTGAATCGTGGGTCATAGAACTTCTCACAATAGCGATAACTGATGCCATCCTTCCCGTGTCTTTCTTCTATATACATATTCAATCACCCTTTATGATGCGTAATTAAATCCAATGTGCTTAAAATTAGTTGAGCAGTTTCTACAACATTTTTATATTCTTTCGAATTACTTTTTATTGGTTTTTCAATTAAATAAATAAAGCAGCAAGGGAAATCGAAACTATTCAACGTAATTCTAATGGCTAGAGAATTCACTTTTTTTGATTGTTTTCTTTTTCCAGTAACACCACCAACAACAGCCCCAGTCATTCCCCACAATCCACCTGCTAATGCTGTCATGACAGTACCTCCAACAATGGCTTTACCAACTCCACCAGTCACCACGATATCGTCATTTTGAATCAATTCATAACTTACCAAATCATCAAATGAGAACCAATCAGTATTTTTCTTTCCACCTTTTTTGAAAAACGGATAAAAAATATTAGTAATTGAAATCAAAAGAAACTTAGATAAACAACCTCTTTTCTTTGAGTTAGGAACAACAACTTTGTCCATTTTGAATTTCTTATTTTCTTCATCGATTGTAATGTTTTCAATTTTTTTAAATTTTTGCATAATATCCCTCCTATAAAAGAACCTTTCCAATTACTGATACTTTCTCAGCATCCACAACTATATTTTCATACTTTGGATTCTCAGATTTGAGAATAACATTCTTCCCATCACGATAGAGATACTTGCAAGTAACTCCATCATCTTCAACTCTCACAATAGCAACTTCGCCATCTTCAACAGTCGGTTGATATCTTAGATATACTTCAGAGCCTTTCTTGATGAGCGGTTCCATTGAATCACCTGTGATTCGAACCAATTCATTCGCACCATTTGGAACGATTGAAGAGGGAAGCACACCCATTTCAGCATCCACATCATCCACATGAATCATGGATCCGGCAGCAGATTGACGACCACGAACGAGATAAACCACTTTTTCTTCTTGGATTCCATTTTGTTCATCTAATTGATGCGAAGCGAATTCGTATACTTTAGTTTGTCTCTTGGTTTCTAATTTGTTGTAAATATCTAACAAATCATTATTTGAAATTTTTATTCCCAACAAATACTCAGAACTTACTCCAAGAGTATCAGCGAATAAATTTATCTTATTGATTGGTAATTGTCTACTTTTATTGAAATATCTTGAGATGGAAGATTTTGGTAAATCCAATTGTCTAGCGAATTCGCTCAAGCTCCATCCTTTTTGATTGCATAAGTCGATAATAATATCAACAATCTCGGAATTTGTTCTCATGGTTTTGAAGCTCCTTCTTTTGCTTTATTTATGCGAATATTATAACACTAATGTTCCCGAAAAGAAACATTTTTTTATTTTTTTTGATATTAAGTGTTGACAAACGGGAACACCAATGCTATTATAGGGTCACGGTTAAGAAATTAGTCGTACAAAACAAGAAAAAGAGTCACACAAACGCAACATACATTAGAGGAGGTGATGGAAGTTTGAAAAAGATTTTATTCAATCCTAACCGTTTGAAAGCTGAACGAATTGCAAGAAATCTCTCTCAAGAAGAGGTGGCGATGAAGTTAGGCAAAAATCGAACTTGGTTGGCAAAAAGAGAGAATGGGAATGTGGATGTGGGTGCTGATGATTTGGCAGCTATTGCAACAGTATTAAAAGTTGATGATTTGTCAATTTTTTTTACATAAATCGTTCCCGAAAAGCAACGATTAAGGAGGGAACATGAACAAGAAGATAATTTCGAAAAAAGAATTTCAAGAAATGTATCCAAGATACAACACGGAATCCAAGTGGAAGACCATCGTGAACCGAATCAAAGCGAGCGAATATGCTGATGCTTATGTACGGATCTCACGAAACGATGTAAACATCAACATCGAATTGTTTGAAAGATTCCTCGAGCTTGAAGGAATCAATTGGGCGAATCGATACGGAACTAAGATGACAAGAACAGAATTCGAAAGGAGATTGGCATAGATGAGACGAAAGAGAAAAACAAGAGTGCGATTCATTCCATTGATGAAATGGATGGTTCAATGGTACATCCTATCATTTGGACTCATTATCGCAATGATGAGCATCGTGCTCTTGGTTGGAAAGGCGGTTGAGCAGCACGAATCAAAAGTGAATCTAATTAGAAGTGGACAATATGTGGAACCCGATTTTCAAGACACATGGAAAACAAAGGAGGAAAAGAAATAATAATTCATGCCAAAACGAAAACAAAAAAAGCCGATGAAACAATCACCGACTTCCTAAAATAACTAACTACATTATAAAAACAAATTAAGGAGAAATCAATGAGTAAAGCGACTAAAAAAGAAAAAGAATTTGTCATCTTATTACTAGAGTTGATTAAACAATACAAAGATTTGGATTTTGACATCATCGCTTCATTGCAAACTATTTCTAAAATGGTAGAACTGTTTGGATTGGATGATTTGAATTTGAAACTAATGTCAGAATCATTCAAATTTTATTTGGAGATGGAGGATGAATAAATGACAGTTAAAATCAACAAGCTAGAAATCGAGAATGTGAAGCGTGTCAAGGCTGTCACGATTGAGCCTACATCAAACGGACTCACAATTCTCGGTGGAAACAACAATCAAGGAAAAACAAGTGTCCTCGATGCCATTGCTTGGGCGTTGGGTGGTAACAAGTACAAGCCAAGCAAACCAGCTCGTGACGGTTCCATGAATCCACCAACGCTTCGATTGGAATTATCAAATGGACTCATTGTGGAACGTAAGGGCAAGAACTCTGATTTGAAAGTTACGGATCCAAGTGGACAAAAAGCAGGTCAACAATTGCTCGATTCATTCGTGGAAGAGCTCGCTCTGAATCTACCAAAATTCATCGAATCAAGTGCTAAGGACAAAGCGAACACGCTTCTTCAAATCATCGGTGTCGGTGAGAAGTTGTGGGAGCTAGACCGTAAAGAAGAACGACTATACAACGAGCGAAGAACAATCGGTCAAATTGCGGATCAGAAAAAGAAATACGCAGCCGAACAACCTCATTTTCCCGAAGCTCCGAATGAATTAGTAAGCATTGCGGACTTGATTCACGAACAACAAGAGATTCTTGCACGTAATGGTGAGAACGCAAAGAAACGCCAAAATCGAGAAAATATCGTGAACTCGTTGCATCTCTCAGAAGCTCGCTTGAAACAGTTAAAAGAACAACTTGCTCAAGAAGAAGCGACTCACGAGAGTCTAATGAGCGACTACATCGCAGCAAACAAGTCCATTGAAGATTTGGTGGATGAATCAACCGATGAGATTGAAAGCTCAATCGCAAATATCGAAGAAATTAATCGCAAGGTCAGAGCGAACTTAGACAAAGAGAAAGCCGAAGAAGATGCGAAACAATACGGATCTCAATACGACAAATTAACAAAAGAAATCCAAGATGTTCGAGACGAACGTACAAGCTTATTAGATAGTGCGGACTTACCATTGCCGGGACTATCTGTGGAAGATGGAGAACTCGTCTTCGAAGGGCAAAAATGGGACAACATGAGTGGCTCTCAACAATTAAGAGTATCGACCGCAATCGTTCGCAAGCTAAAACCAGAATGCGGATTCGTGTTGTTGGACAAGCTCGAACAAATGGACATTCCAACATTGACCGAATTTGGCAAGTGGTTAGAATCTGAAGGACTCCAAGCCATTGCAACTCGTGTATCAAGTGGAGAGGAATGCCAAATCATCATCGAGGATGGCTATGTCGTATCAGATACCGTCACACCATTCCAAGACACAGAACCAACGAACGCTTGGAAGTTTTAAGGATAAGAAAGGAGAAATCACATGAACATAACATCAGGAAAACAAGCAAGAGCCCAACGTGTAGTGATTTATGGAACTGAGGGAATCGGGAAGTCAACACTCGCAGCACAATTCCCGGATCCATTATTCATCGACACAGAAGGCTCGACATCGAACATGGATGTCAAACGTATGGACAAGCCAACATCGTGGACGATGCTCATGAATCAAATTGCATTCGTCAAAGCGAATCCAACAGTTTGCAAAACTCTAGTCATCGACACAATCGATTGGGCTGAATCACTAGCAATCGAGAGTGTGTGCTCGATGCATGGAAAGAGAGGAATCGAAGATTTCGGCTATGGGAATGGATACACGTATGTCCGAGAAGAAATGGGTCGCTTATTAGACAAGCTTCAAGAATTAGTGGACATCGGAATCAATGTGGTCTTGACCGCACATTCTCAACTTCGCAAGTTCGAGCAGCCCGATGAAGATGGAGCTTACGACCGCTACGAATTAAAACTTGGTAAAAAGACGAGCTCACAAACCGCTCCCGTAGTCAAAGAATGGTGCGACTTACTTCTATTCTGTAATTACAAGACGATGGTGATGACCTCAGAAAGTAAGAAGAAGAAAGCAACAGGTGGACAACGTGTCATGTACACGACACATCATCCAGCGTGGGATGCGAAGAATCGTCATGGACTCCCAGACGAGCTCCCAATGGACTATGCTGCTATCGCACACATCTTCGCTTCTTCATCTCAAGAAGCACCAAAGAAGCAAGCTCAAAATGTGGGCGTTGGAAAAGTAGTAAGCGAGCCTCAAATTGATGAGCAAGTTCCCTCAGTCGATGAAGTTATCCCAGCAGGAACGAGTGGAGCAGAAACTCAAGAAGATCCGTTCCCTATTAAAGAATCAATCACTATACCAGACTCTATTCCACAAGCATTGAAGGACTTGATGCTTCAAAATTCAGTCACTCCGAAGATGCTTCAAGATGTAGCATTCAAGAAGGGACACTTCCCACAAGACACACCAATCGAGAACTTCCCACAAGAATATTGGGCGTTCATGGTGACGAATTGGGCTGATGTCTTGAAATCAATTGAAAATACAAACAAGTAACAAACAACAGAAAGAGGTAAATAATTATGACAGAACAATACAACAACTTCGAACGTGAATTTGGATGGGACGACACTATCCAACAAGACTCAACATTCACCTTGCTTCCTGTGGGACTCTACGAATTTACAGTCACAGGATTTGAACGACAAAGACATACACCAAATCCTGACAATCCCGGGAAACTTCCAGCGTGCAACAAAGCTGTCGTAAGTATCGAAATCGTGACAGCACAAGGGAAAGCAGAATTGAAACACAATCTATTCTTACACTCAAGCACAGAAGGAATGCTTTCATCATTCTTCGGATCTATTGGACAAAAACGCAAAGGTGAACCATTGAAGATGAATTGGAACACAATCATCGGGGCTCGTGGAGTTTGCAAAGTCGGTATTCGTAAATACAAAGACAATGAATACAACGAAGTCAAAGCGATGCTATATCCCGAAGATGTGAACCAAAGTCAAGTCTTGAACCGTTCACAACAACCAACACAACAATTCCAACAAACACAACCACAATATCAACAACAAGCAACTCAAACACAACAACAACAAACATCTTGGGGTGCGTTCTAAGAGGAGGGACATTGAATGGAATTGCGAAAATATCAAGAAGAGGCTCGTGAGTCCATTCAACAGGAATGGGCAGAAGGTCGCAAGAAGACTCTTCTCGTCCTTCCCACAGGATGCGGAAAGACGATTGTGTTCGCAAAAGTAATCGAAGACCGAGTGAGGATGGGCGAGAGAGTTCTCGTCCTCGCTCACCGCTCTGAGCTGCTAGACCAAGCGAGCGACAAACTGTTCAAGTCAACAGGACTTCAAACATCGCTCGAGAAAGCAAGTTCAACGAGTATCGGCTCATGGAATCGAGTGGTCGTTGGATCCGTTCAAACCTTGCAACAACCAAAACGACTCGCAAGATTCGAGAAAGAGCACTTCGACACGATTGTGGTGGATGAAGCTCATCATTGCATCTCTGATGGATATCAACGTGTGCTCTCACATTTTGATAGTGCGAATGTGTTAGGAGTGACAGCAACTCCCGACCGTGGTGATATGCGTAATCTTGGGACATATTTTGACTCGCTTGCCTACGAATATACACTACCACAAGCCATCAAGGAAGGTTATTTGAGCCCAATCAAAGCTCTCACAATCCCATTGAATCTTGACCTCTCGAGTGTTTCGATGTCACAAGGAGACTTCAAAGCGAGTGATGTTGGGAATGCGTTGGACCCGTATCTCGAACAGATTGCAAACGAGATGATGGAACATTGCAAGGATAAGAAAACAGTCGTCTTCCTTCCATTAGTGAACACATCGAAGAAGTTCAGAGACATCTTGAACTCGAAGGGATTCAAAGCTGCCGAAGTCAATGGAGAATCCAAAGACCGTGCGGAAGTCCTCGAGGATTTTGAGAACGGAAAATACAATGTCTTGTGTAATTCGATGTTACTGACAGAAGGATGGGATTGTCCATCGGTGGATTGCGTGGTCGTGCTTAGACCAACGAAAGTTCGCTCGCTCTATTCTCAAATGGTAGGCCGTGGAACAAGGTTACATCCCGGGAAGACACATCTTTTGCTCCTCGACTTCTTATGGCATACAGAGAAGCATGAATTGTGTCGTCCAGCTCACCTCATTGCGGAGAATGAGGAAGTTGCAAAAGCGATGGTTGAACGTACCGAAGAGAACACAGGAGCAGAATTTGAGCTTCTCGAATTAGAAGAGGTCGCAAAAGAAGATGTGACCGCACAACGGGAAGAAGCACTTGCGAAACAACTTGCTGAGATGCGAAAGAGAAAACGCAAGCTTGTGGATCCGCTCCAATTCGAGATGTCGATTCATGCCGAAGACCTCACGAGCTATGTCCCATCATTTGGATGGGAGATGAGCCCGCCTTCGGACAAACAACTTCAAACATTAGAAAGACTCGGAATCATGCCCGATGATATTGGCAATGCTGGGAAGGCTCAGAAGATTCTTGACCGCCTCTCTAAACGCCAAAACGAGGGCTTGACAACACCAAAACAAATCAGATTATTAGAACGCTATGGATTCAGAAATGTAGGGATGTGGCAATTCGAAGCAGCATCTAAGCTCATCAATCGCATTGCTGCGAATGGTTGGAGAGTTCCTCACACAATTGATGTCCATAGTTACCAAGGAGAGTGATTGAGTGGAAGAAAACAACTTACTTGAATTATTAGAATACATCGACCCCTCATTCCTCAACTATCAAGAATGGGTGAATGTGGGAATGGCTCTCAAGCATGAAGGCTATTCGGCATCAGATTGGGAATCATGGTCGGCTCGAGATTCGGGACGATATCATCCCGGGGAATGTTACAGAAAATGGGATACGTTCCAAGGGACAGGCTCACCAGTCACAGGAGGCACAATCTTCCACATGGCTGTTGAGCAAGGATTCAATCCTTCTCAAGCTCATGATGATGGACGAGGTGCTCTCGAATGGGATTCATCGATTCAATATGATAATGACTACAAATTTGTGGACAAAGCATGGATTGATGGGAAGGAGTTCCACGAACCAAAGAATTGGAATCCTGTGCAAGAGATTATTCGATACTTGGATACATTATTCCAATCAGATGACATCGTGGCATATTCCACTCAATCATACGCTAAGACGAATGCTGAGACTGGCGAGATTGAAAAATATCTTCCACATCGTGGTTCATACGATAGAACCGCAGGGAAGCTCATTGACGAGCTAGAACGTTGTGGTGGAGACATCGGAAAGGTCTTAGGCGATTACAACGAGAAAGCAGGAGCATGGGTTCGATTCAACCCCATGGATGGGCAAGGAGTCAAAAACGATAATGTCGTAAGTTATCGCTACGCTCTTGTGGAATCGGACAACATGGATTTGGAGAAGCAAAACGCAATCATGCGAGAGCTTGAACTTCCAATTGCAACACTCGTGTATAGCGGTGGCAAGTCCATCCATGCAATCGTTCGAATCGAAGCAGCAAACAAAGAAGAATACAAGAAACGTGTTGATTATTTATACAAAATTTGTAAGAAAAACGGACTCAATGTTGACGAACAAAACAAGAATCCAAGTCGATTGAGTCGTCTCCCTGGATTCATTAGAGATGGCAAGAAACAATTCATCATTGACACGAATATCGGACACAAGTCTTGGGATGATTGGTATCAATACATTGAAGATTTGAACGATGATTTGCCGGATCCTGAAGGATTGAGCGAGACTTGGGACAATATGCCCGAGCTTGCTCCAGAACTTATCAAAGGCGTACTCAGACAAGGTCACAAGATGTTGATTGCGGGACCTTCAAAAGCTGGGAAGTCATTTGGGCTCATCAATATGTCGATTGCAATCGCTGAGGGCTCGAAGTGGTTCGGTTGGGAATGTACGCAAGGAAAGATTCTATATGTGAATCTCGAGCTTGATAGAGCCTCATGCTTGCACCGATTCAAGGATGTATATGCAGCAATGGGCATCGAACCTCGAAACGTATCAAACATCGATATTTGGAACTTACGTGGAAAGACCGTACCAATGGACAAGCTTGCACCTAAATTGATTCGAAGAGCCCACAAGAAAGGTTATATCGCTGTCATCATCGACCCAATCTACAAGGTACTCACAGGGGATGAAAATAGTGCGGATCAGATGGCTCACTTCACGAATCAATTTGACAAGGTGGCGACTGAGCTAGGATGTTCAGTCATTTACTGTCACCACCATTCAAAAGGGGCACAAGGTGGCAAGAAGTCCATGGATAGAGCAAGTGGCTCAGGCGTATTCGCTCGGGACCCCGATGCCCTTGTCGATTTAGTGGAATTAGAGCTCACGGATGAGATTATCCAACAACGATGCGACCAATTGGCTTGCGACATCTACAAGGATGCCATCAATCGAATGAATCGACCATACATGGAACAGTACATCGGTTTAGACGACTTGAGAAGTCCATATCAAATGCGTAATCACTTCGAGAAAGCTGTCGTGAACATCCAAGACAGATGGCAAACGAACGAGCTTATCAATCGAGAAACAAGCAAGATTCAAACGATGTCAGCGTGGCGTGTGGATGGCACACTTCGAGAGTTCGCTAAGTTCAAACCAAGAAATGTGTGGTTTAGTTATCCACTCCACATTGTGGACGATACAGGCATCCTCGATGATATCGAGTTGGATGATTCCAAAACACCACCGTGGAAAAAGAACTTTGATAAAAAGAAACAAGACAGAAAAGAAGAACGAAAAATCGCATTCGACACAGCGTACTCAGTTCTAAATGATGGACTCGCTCCAGTCACTTCAGAGGCACTTTGTGAATATTTGGGCATATCTGAGAAGACTCTCAAGAGACGAATCAAGGAAATAAATGGGTATGAATTCGATGGTGAAAATGTAACCTTGAAAAAGTAAATTCGGAAAATATCCTATTTTTGGACACGGACAAACTCGGGGACAGACATCGGGACAGACAGGACAAAACATCGAGTTTGTCCGTGTCCACGGTATAAAAATAATTAACCTAAAAGGTGTACTTGGACAGGACAAACTCGGGACAAACTTCGACTTTGTCCACGGACAGACAAAACATAACACTAAGAGTGTGTAATTGGGAAGTGTCCGAAGAATCGTCCATCGTCCATGATAGGAACAGAACAGGTGGGCTTTAGACTCCGCCCACCATGTCTGTCCTTTCTACCATGGACAAAAGCGAAAATAAAAAAAGAAAAGTCTGTGTGGTTTTTCACAAACTTAAAAGGAGAAAAATATGGCACGTAAAAAATCAAAATTGTTGGAAGTGGGAAAAGAGATGCCGCTCTTATATCATTCATTCCCAGATGAAGAATATGACCCAACGCAATCTCAAGTATTGGAATGGATTTCGAAACAACCTGAACTCATGGAATGGATTTTCAGACAATTGAAGTCAACAGGCTATATCATCTATGACCCTCAATGGGAAGCTTGGAGAGGTGTTGGGGAGCATGATTGAATTCTTCATTCCCATGGAAAAGATTCCAACAACGACTCACCAACAAAAGCAAGTCACTTGTAGAAATGGAAAGCCTCATTTCTATGAACCTCCTAAGCTCATACAGGCTCGAGCGAAGTATATGGCACACTTCTCTCACTTCGCTCCCAAAACGCCTCTAAGGGGCTGTGTGAGGCTCACAATCAAATGGTGCTTCCCTCTAAAAAACGGAACATACAACGGGCAATATAAAGGCACTAAACCAGACCTAGACAACATGGAGAAGTTGCTGCTTGATTGTCTGACCGATTTGGGCTTCTGGGAAGATGACAACAAGGTCGCTTCTAAAATCTCAGAGAAGTTCTATGCGGATCTACCGGGAATCTATCTCAGATTGGAGGAGCTTGAATGAAATTAGATTATCACGAATTCATGAACAAGGTCGCTGATTGGATTGTGGAACAAGAAAAGGTCGCTCAAAAGTTGGGCTTCGGTTCGGTCGAATATTTCAATTGGGTTTTCGAATCGAGTGGAAAGCTATGTGATGAATATGAGAATCATCCATTCGTGAGAAGACAAATGCTCATGGTATTCGAGCACATCGATGAAGCCTTCAAAAATCAAAATCAAAAATAAGGAGATAAACTATGGCAAATCAAGTCGAAGGATTGAACGGAACTCGTTCAACTTACGTATACGAGAACATCGAGATTGTGGAGATTGACGGTGTTCGCATGGTTCGAAGATTAAAAGACAAGAAAATCATTGGACTAAATTCACCAAAGAAAGAACCTCAAGAGGGATACTATCAACGACAATTCAACAAGAGTCAACCAAGGTATCAAGATTTAGCTCTGAAAGAAGAACTCACTAATTTCTTCAAAGATACAGGGATGTCAATCGGGGAGTTCATCAAAGATTCCAACATCATCAATTATCATCTTGTGTGGAGTTTTGTGAACGGGAAAAACCGCATCACATTAGATGCAATTAACGAAATCAAAAGGAGAATAGATGCTTATGGAGAACATTAAAATCTATGTAATTGTGAGAAACCAAGAGCCTCACTTCCTATTCGAACGTATCGAAGACTATTCAAGCATGAGAGGATATCTTGCAAAGGCTCATCCACTCTACACACATCGATTCACGAAATACGTTGAGAAGGCGATGCACTTTCTCACAATCAAAGAAGCGTTGGATTTCATCCAAGCACACAAAATTGATGGCTCTATCATCAAGGACTTATCTCAAGAAAGACTTAAACGAAGAAAAATGTCCAAACAGTATCTTGAAGAATATGGAGATGTCATCACTTTTATTTATAGCGTGATTGGGAATTCAAGCGATAAGATGCTTCAAGCTGCTCATGATATGCACACTAGTGTGACATCGTTGACGAAATTCATTCGAGATCCGTATTCACTCTCTTCTCAAACAAGAGACAAGATTGTTGCAAATATTACCAAGCTAAAGAAGGAGGACTAAAGGATGAAGGAGACAACAGAATTCGAAAAACTGAAAGATGATGTCCACTACTTGATTGTGGCTCATTGCAAGTACAAGGATATGTCGATGTATGACAGAGCGTTGAAACAATTCCAAGAAGATATCAACTATGGACAAATTGAAGAGATGAGCTACAATGAACGATTCGCTTTCTTGTTAGGATTCGAAACATCGCTCAAGACCGTAGAGGCTATCGCTCTAAAAGATGGTAACAAGACTATGATGAAGCCTCGAAAGTTAGATAAACCGCTTGAGCAATGTGGACTAATGAGTGCGACTTAGGAAGGTGATTCGAATGTATTTCGATATCGATGAGGTTCTCAGAAAAGCACGAGAAATCTATGGAGAATTAGATGTCGATGGATATTATGGCGAGCAAGTTGTGCTGAAACAAGATGAGAAAATTTTGCTCATGTTTCTCGAACCTTGGTTCACGTATAGAGAAGTGTGGGAAAGCAGCAAACGGATCCTAGATATAAAGGAGGATGAAATATGGACGATAAAAACGAAAGCGAAAAGATAATGGAAGAAATGAAACGAATTGGCGAAGGATTCAATAAGTTCATCGAATCAATTGGCGAAGCACTGAATAAATTATTCTATCCAAAAGAAGATGAATGGAAGATGAAAATTTCGTATGAAGTGGGGGATGAGTATTTCGCACTAAATCATAGAGGGAGTATTATCGAAGCTAGTTGGGATGGTCACTGTGTTGATGAAGAAAGATTCGAACTTGGTAACGTGTTACCAACTAGAGAAGAAGCTGAACTCGAAGTCAAACGCAAAAATCTATTGACACGATTCAGAGCGTTTCGTGATGAGTGCAATGGTAATTGGAAGCCGAATTGGAGTGAACAAGACTCAAAATACTTTTTATGTTATTCTCAAAAATTTGATATTTTGTATACCAATGATATTCATATCTGCGAAAGATTCCACACATTCGGTTACTTCAAAACCGAATACGATGCAAGAAAATCCATCAAGCTATTCGGTGATGAGATTATCGAGCTATTCGTGAATAGTGAGGTGTAGGGTTAAATGAAAACAATCAACGAGATAAAAGACGATGATTTGGTGTTCAATGAACGAAACGATTCCCAAATATATGCATCCGATTTAAAGACTGAATGGAACTCGTTAAATGAGGATGAGAGAAGTGGCTGGCGAACGTTAAAAGAAAGAACAATCAAATTATCTGCTGAATCTGTATTGGATTGGATATATGAATATATGGAACAAAACGGATATGAAGAAATGTTTATTCATTTATGGAATGACACGTCTGAAGAATTTAAACAAAGGGTGCAAGCGTTACTTGATGAAATTTCTAACTTTCCAAGCGCAAAAGTTTACGACATTGATGAAGGTATAAATCCATTTGTGGATTTGGAGGAGTTGATGCGATGATTGTTTGGGCATTATTTGATAGTGGCAATGGCTGCTATGCTCAAGGTATTCGAGAGCTAAATGAGGGGGGGCAAAAGATGACAATCTATTCTGTGGGATTGGATATCGAAAATAAAAATAATCATTTTATCCATCTGAATCTTGCCGATTACTCGTACCTCTTCGGAGACAACAAGCTCTATGAGACTCTTGACAAACTCCCTCACCCGAATCTCATCATTGCAAGTCCTCCTTGTGAATCATGGTCGATTGCATCGTCTATGGATAAAGGGAACGCATGTTGGAAACAAGAACGAGCGGATGATTGCTTATTCGACCCACAAATCCCACTAAGCCCATTCACAATCAGAGACTTCAATGACTACGAGCGATATCAATTCAAACCAGAAAGACAAATCGTCAAACGAATCAATGGTGAATTGTGTACTCACAACTTGATTCAAATCATCAAACGATACAATCCGAAATATTATGTCATTGAGAATCCAGCAAGCTCGAAGATATGGGACTATATCGACCGAGTTCTTGGATTCAAAATCCCTTATGACAATCTATCTCATTACAATCAATACGATAGTTATCCAATCCAAAAACCAACAAGATTCAAATCCAATGTGGAGCTCAAATTGAAAACAGGGAACAAACCAAGTGACATCAATTTCAAATTGATGAATGGGTACAACAATCGCTCGAATATCCCGATTAGTCTAGTGAAGAGCATCTTCAATCAAATTCTTGAAATGGAGGGGTTGAATGAAAGATAAGAAAATCGCTGAGATTCGATTCAGAGAGTATCCCTATTATGACAAAGAAATCACATCGAGAAAATTCGATATGTTATGTCATAAGGAAGAAGATGTGAATGCGTGGATCCGTGCGAAGGGAACGAATTCGAAAGCAGCGGAAAACGAGCTCATTCGATTCGAGAGTGATAAATATATTCAGAATCGTCTCTTTTGGAAGAAATGCGTGGAAGAAACTCTCGAAGAGCTTGATGAGAAACAAAGAGAATTTGTCACAGAATACTACTTTGATGATGTATACGATTATCGCTCACTTGCGAAGAAACACTTCACGAATAAGAACGTAATTATGCGTGCATGTGATAGAGCCTGTCACATATTGCTTGAAAAATTAGGAGAAGTTTAGAAAGGGACGAAAAAGCATTGTTGTCCCACTTTAAAAGTGATATATTGATATTGTGAAAAGGTGTAAGAAACGGTATCATCTTGTCATAATGTGAAAACTCCTACATTTATTTTTACCTCGGGACCTCCACTCCCGGGGTTTTTTGTTGGTTAAAATATAGAAATGAGGTGATGGAAAGTGACGAAAATGACATTGAAACAACAACGATTTGCGGATGAGTACATCATCACAGGGAATCTTTATAAATCAGCGGTGGAAGCTGGTTATTCTGAAAAATATGCAAAATCTCAAAGCCATAAATTGTTGGATAATGTTGGAATAAAAAGCTATATCGATGAACGACTTGCAAAACTCGAATCTGAGAAGATTGCAACACAAGAAGAAGTCCTTCAATATTTGACAAGCGTGATGCGTGGTGAGAAGACTGAGCCTTTGTTGGTTCTTGATGGTGAAGGAACTCAAAAGGTCATTCAAGCGGTCCCGAACGTACAATCGAGAACACGAGCGGCTGAGCTTCTAGGCAAGCGATATGGAACGTTCACGGATCGTGTGGACATCAACGCTCAGATTGAATCGAAACCGAAATTCGATGATATCGTGAACCAATTAGGAGGAAGTGGGCTCGATGAATAGCTTCCCACTCTCTCAAAAATACATCGATTTTTGCAACACGGTCGAAAACGTAGATGCGGACTTCTTGGAAGGCACGACAGCCGCAGGAAAGACCACGGTGGGCTTGGGTGTCAAGTTCATGCGTATGGTCTCAAGGAGCAAGAAGAAGTTCCACATCATCGCAGCGAAGACGGTCGGTGTTGCTGAGAAAAACTTAATCAATCAAGACAATGGCATCCTCGACATCCATCGGGATGCTTTTTATTTTGGTAATGGGGATAAGGACTACAAAATCCCCCACATCAAATTCGAAGACAAAATCATCTACATTCTTGGATACGACACGAAAGAGAAATGGCAGCTTGCTCTTGGTGGGCAATATGGGTGTGTGTACATCGATGAGGTCAACACAGCGAACATCGAATTCGTTCGTGAGGTCTCAGCTCGTAACGACTATCTGATGGCGACTCTGAATCCCGACAATCCCGATTTACCTGTGTACAAGGAATTCATCAATCGCTCTCGTCCTTACAAGAAATACGAGAAGGATGTTCCTCGTGAGATTATGGCTGACTTGAAAGAGCGACACAATCCAAAATGGAGATATTGGTTCTTTACGTTTAAAGATAACAAATCTTTGAGCGATAAGGACATTCAAAAGAAAATCGACTCGGTTCCACTTGGCACTAAGATGTACAAGAACAAGATTCAAGGACTTCGAGGCCGTGCAACAGGATTGGTCTTTCCTAACTTCGATAGTAAGAAGAACGTAATCACGAAAGCTCAAGCGAAGAAGTTCAATTATGTGATGTTCTCAGCTGGGCTCGATACAGCTTACTCATCTAAGAGCCCTGATACGATTGCGATGATATTCCAAGGCATTACGGATGACGGGCATTTGGTTACATTGAGCGAGCAAGTCTACAACAATGCGGACTTAGACACGCCAATCGCACCATCGGACACGGTCGAGAGGTTCATCGCATTCCTTGACAGGAATTCAAAAGAATGGGGTTTTTGTCGAGATGCGTTTATCGATTCGGCAGACCAAGCGACAATCACAGAATTAAACAAATACAAGAGACAATATGGAACAATATACAATTTTATAAACGCTTATAAGAAAACAAAAATCATCGACCGAATCAACCTTCAAATTGGTTGGATTGCTCGAGGATTCTATTTGGTCGTTGAAGATTGTGTGGAGCACATCAAAGAGATGAATTCTTATTCGTGGCAAGAAACGAAAGAAGCACCAGAAGACAAAAACGACCACACAATCAATGCAAATCAATATACGTGGCTACCTTACAAGCGAATGATTGGACAACAGAGAGGAGAAATAGAAGACGATGGGGTTGGTGAATATGATTAGAAATGGAATGAGGAGCTTTTTGAGAATTGAGAAAGCTCAACCAAGTGCAATAGTCATCAATGAAGAGATGACATTCGAGGACAACGCTGCTAAGAATCGAATCTGGTATCGTGGCAAGTCCTACGAGTTGCAACAACTATACTCTCAACTATCAACGACACGATTGAGCTTTTGGGGTGCACATTCAACTCCAGGGCAAGAAATCAGAAAGATTCACACGGGACTCCCGGGAATCATCGTGAAGGTCTTGAGAGATGCGGTGCTCTACGACATGAATGATTTGGAATTTGAAGATTCCAAGCATGAGGATTTGTGGGAGGACATCGCACAAGATAACAACTTCGACAAGCAATTGAAAGAGGCTGTGAAAGATGCTCTCGTGATTGGCGATGGAGCATTCAGAATCTCGTTTGATTCTACGGTCTCACAATATCCAATCATTGAATGGGTAAGTGGTGAGCGGATCCAAATCAAGAACAAGCGTGGACGATTGCATGAGGTCGTCTTCACGACTCGATTTGACGAGAACAAACAAACATATACACTCGAGGAACACTATGGCTTTGGATATGTAACGAACAAGCTTTATCGTGGTGATGTTGAATTGGATATTCATTCGACTGAATATACACAGGACATCAACGATTTCACGTTCGACAAGCATTTGATTCTATGCGTACCATTTAGCATCTTTGAATCTGATGTGGAACGAGGTCGAGGCGAATCCATCTTTGACAGAAAAACGGACACATTCGATGCGTTGGATGAGTCATGGTCTCAATGGATGGATGCACTTCGAAGTGGTCGAACAAAAGAATATATTCCCGAATCGTTGCTTCCACGGGACCCACGAACAGGAACATTCATGAAGCCGAACGCATTTGACAATCGATTCATCAAGATAGCATCTGACAGAGCCGAAGGAGCAAGCAATGAGATTACATTGCAACAAGCGAACATCCCTCACGAGAGCTATTTGGCAACCTACATCACCGCTTTAGATTTAGCGTTGCAAGGTATCGTGAGCCCTTCTACGATTGGGATTGATGTGAAGAAACTTGACAATGCTGAGGCACAGCGTGAGAAAGAAAAGACTACTCTATACACACGAAACACGATTGTAGAAGCATTGCAAGAGTTTATTCCTCAATTAGTAAACATGACAATCAATAGCTTCAACGTGTTGAATCGTAGACCTATCGAAGAGATTGCGGTGAACGTTCCATTTGGGGAATATGCGAACCCATCATTCGAGTCTCAAGTTGAGACTGTGGCAAAAGCAAAAACAAGCGGCATCATGTCCATCGAAGCCTCTGTGGATGAGCTCTATGGAGATTCTAAGGACGAGCAATGGAAGTCCGAAGAAGTTATTCGCTTGAAGTCTGAGCAAGGCATCAGCGAGGTCGATGAGCCTTATGTCAACACGGACTTAGATGGATTCAGCGTTGAAAGAGGTGATGAACTTGCTAGTGAGAATCATGAACAAGAACTACCAAATGAGAACGGATCAAGCGAAAGCACTTCTCAACATGAGTAAGGAGTATTGTCCTTTTGGAATCTATGCGGTCGAAAAAGACGGTCAGATTGAGATGATGAATTTGAAAACGACATCGAGAACTCAACTCAAGAAATTGATTCGTGAGTACCGCTTGAAAGGATTCAAGGTGTATTCGAATGGGTTATGATGTTAGTCGAGCATTTGAACGGATCGAGAACGAATTGCTCGAGTCCATGATGAGGAATCTCAAGAAACACAAGGCGGAAGAAACTGAGCTTGGTATCGAATGGACTCAATGGCAGGCAATTCAACTCGAAGAATTACAACGATTTAAGCTCGAGGCGGCTCAAAAGTACGGTCTCGAGTTCAAGTCGATGAACAAGAAAATCAGAGAGACCATCGCCAATGCATCATTGCAAGGTGCAAGCGATGAGGAGCTCAATGTGTTGAAGGCACTAGAGAAAGGCTACGTTCTAAAAAGAGAGCGTGGTCTAAGTGCTGGATTCTTCCAAACGAATCAAAAGCGATTAGATGCGTTGATGAATGCGGTCGAGCATGACATGAAGACAGCCCAAACCGCTGTACTTCGATATGCGAACGACCAATATCGCAAAATCATCTTCCAATCCCAAGTCGCAGCAAGTTCGGGAGCCATCACCTATGAGAAGGCTGTGGACATGGCAACAAGCGACTTTTTGAAGAGCGGATTGAATTGCATCACGTACTCGAACGGGGCTGTCCACAACATTGTGTCGTATGCTGACATGGCTGTGAGAACAGCAAGCAAACGAGCCTATTTGATGGGTGAAGGTCAGAAGCGACAAGAATGGGGCGTGTCCACGGTCATATTGAACAAGCGATTCAACGCTTGTCCTCTATGTATGCCATTTGAGGGCAAGGTGCTCATCGATGATGTGTGGAGTGGTGGAAGTGAAAAAGACGGTCCGTATCCACTCATGAGTTCAGCGATGGCGGCTGGCTTGTATCATCCTAATTGCAAGGATAAACATTCGACATACTTCGAAGGCATAAGCTCAAAGCCCGAATCAAGGTACTATGAAGAGAAGCCCGTCATCAAGGAACGACAGCTTATTGAGAACAAGCTCAATCACGCTAAACGACAAGCAAAGAGCTATAATCGACTAGCGAAGAACAGTCTTGATGCTGAGAACCAAGAGACATATCGTGCTCGTGCTACTGAGTGGAGTGGCAAGGTCAAGGAATATCGAGAGCAACTTGATTCATTCGAAGAAAAGAATGGGCTCGAGTTGAAAGATAAAATTTTCGAGTTGGAAGAGAAAGCTATTGAACCTAAAGCGAAACCCGAGTATAATTATGTTAACGTTGAAGGGGATGTTTTGGAACGAATCAAAGCATCTTCTGATAAGTGGTTCAACAAATTGACGGGACCGCAACGAGAATCGATTGAAGATATAACAGGAAGTAAATATCATCGTCAACTTAATAGAATGCTATACGATAGCGAATATGTTCCAAAAAACAAAGAAGTGCTTGAAAATATGGCAAATGTTTTGGATAGTTCGTTGAGTAAATTTGAGTTAGAAGATGACATCATTGCTTATCGTGGAATGTCGTTAGAGGAATTAGGCAATTTGACTTCTGGGAATGAATTCAAAGAGTTCAAACATTTGTCTATTGTCGAGAGAGTTGCGAATAATTTCGTTGAAAATTACAACGATGAAGGAATTGTTGTTAAATTCCATTTACCAAAAGGAACAAATGGAGCTTTTATTGGTGATTATAGTCGATTCCATCATGAACAAGAATTTATTCTTAATCGAAACACAAAATATAAACGAGTTGTAAAATCTAAAAATCAAGTGGAGGTGTATATTCTTGTCGAGTAATGAATTTATTAAAAGAGAACGTGAAGTGGCTATGGGATATAAGGAATATTTCGACAAACGCCCCGAATTCAAAAAAGAGATGAAAAATCTTTGGTATTCTCTAAAAAATGATGAAATAACGCCCGAAGAATATAGTATAAGAGCTCTTGAAATCGGAAAGAAATATAGATAAGCATCTAACAAGAAGTTAGGTGCTTTTTTTGTACCCAAAAATTAAATAAATAAATCCATTGAGAGTCACCCATCCGGAGGGTGGCTCTTTTTGGTATGTCCGAAGACTTGAAACTACGAGGAGACACCTGAGCACAAAACTGAATATAGGGAGACACCCTAAAAACTGAGAAGGAGGGACATGAAAATGTTCAAACGCAAACTATTTTTCTTTGATGAATCGGCTTCGGCTGGGGCATCAACAACACAGGATCCGCAAGCAAGCTCAAACAATCCCGCTCAGAGTACTCCAGAGATTGATTACGAGAAAATTGCGAGCATCGTGGAAGGCAAGCAGAAGGTCGCTGAGGATACGGTCTTGAAGAACTACTTCAAGAATCAAGGCTTGACAGGGGAAGAGATGGCACAAGCAATCTCAAGCTTTAAAAGTCAAAAAGCCTCCGCCCAACCAGATGTGAACACCCTTCAAGAAGAGCTTCGAGTGGCTCAAGCTCAAGCCCTTCAAACAAGAATTGAGAGCAACTTACAACTTGCGGCAATCAAGCAAGGAGTTGGCTCGAACGTGTTGCCATACGTTTTGAAGTTGGCAGACTCAACCAATCTCACGTTGGATTCTAAGAATGAAGACTACGAGGCTGTGATTGCAAAAGTCTTGGAAGACGTTCCAGCTTTTAAACCAGAAGCAACAGCACCAACAGGATTCACACAAGTCGGATCCACGGGGGATGTTAAACAATCAACAACAAATGACGAACTCTTAAAGATTTTTGGAGTTTAAAAAAAGAAAAGAGGTAAATAATTATGGTATTAAAATACGCAGAAACATTCGCTCCAGCATTAGAGCAAAAATACGCTAAGGAATTAGCATCTTTTGAATTATTCCAATCAAACAAACAAGTTAAATTTATTGATGCTCAAACAATCAAATTGCCAAGCATCACACTATCTGGTTACAAAGACCACACTCGTGGCTCATTAGGATTCAATCAAGGAACAATCACAAACGAATGGGAACCTAAGAAATTAGCTCATGACCGTTCAATCGAATTCGTAATCGATCCGATGGATGTTGACGAAACAAACAAAACTGTTTCTATCGGTAACGTACAAAACACGTTAGAAGAAGAACAAACAATTCCAGAGAAGGACAGCTATGTGTTCTCTAAATTGTATGATGAAGCTACTACTTACGCAGCAAATGGAGCAACAATCTCAACTGAAGCTTTAACAGCTGAAAACATTTTAGAACAATTTGATTCAGCCATGGAAAAAATGGATGAAGCTGGGGTTCCGGGTGCTGGTCGTTTATTATACGTTACTCCAAAAGTGAACAAATTATTAAAAGAAGCCAAAGACATCCAACGTGTGATGGGAGTTACTGGCGAGGGCTCAGTTAAACGCTCTATTTACGACTTAGATGATGTGAAGATTAAAGTGGTGCAATCTGCTCGCTTGAAATCAAAATACAACTTCACTGAAGGCTGTGTTGCTGCTGCTGATGCTAAACAAATCAACTTCATCTTAGTACACCCAACAGCTGTCATCGCTCGTGACAAATACTCTTACATCAACGCATTCGAACCGGGTGAAGATTCAAGAACAGCTGACAACTATTTACTACAATCACGCTTCTACATGGATGCATTCCTTGTCAAGAATCGTGCGAATGGTATCTACATCAACGCTCAAGCGTAATCAAAAAAAGGAGGTATTTGAATGTATACAGCAGAAAAAGGTAACAAAGTTTATACAATCACCGAATTAGAAAAAGAATACTACAAATCAAGAGGATTCGACATCTATGATGAAAATCATACTAAAATCGATTCGGGTGCTCACAAAGTAGATTCATCGACTTACAACGAAGCTCTCGACAAAATTGTCGAATTAGAAGCAAAAGTGTTGGAACTAAGCAAAAAAGGAAACCGCAAAGGAAACAACAAAGGAAATGAAACCGCCGAAGAAGCAACAGAAGAAGCGGGTGAGTAGTCATGATATATGCTGATGAAACGTTCTACAAGAACGAATATCTTGGAATTCATACTCCAGAGCAACTCAATCGCATCTTGAAGACAGCAAGTCAGCATATCGACACACTAACATTCAACCGTATTGTGGGGATGGGGTTTGATAATCTCACTCCATTCCAACAATCGGTGATTCGTGAGGTGTGTTGCCAAATGGCTGACTTCATGATTGAAAACAAAGACTTAATCGAGACCGCTCTTTCATCGTACTCAATCAATGGAGTGTCGATGAACTTCGGTGATTCTTGGAATGTAGTCACAATGAATGGAATCGCAATGAAGCGAAGCACTTATGAACTATTGAATCAAAGTGGACTTACAAGGAAGGTGATTTGATGCATTTTCCAAGTTTAGTTCTACCACAATTTTGCAAGACCCCAATCCATGTGATGGTACAAGGCGAAGGCGTGTCGAAAGATGGCGAACCTATCAAGGCATTTGAAGCCGATTTGAAGTGCAACTATCAAGATAAAGTCGTGACCGTGCTCACGGATCAACAGAAAATTGTGAAGCTCACGGGGTCGGCGTTGTTTAATGGCGATATTGCCCCCAATTTAGCGACTTTAAGTGGCGGGAGTGTAAATATCCATGGAGAAGAGCGAAAGATTGCTGACACACGAAAATCACGAAATCCGGACGGTTCTGTGAATTACACGTATCTCGGATTGGAGTGATGGACGATGATTCATGCAAATAGTCGAGTAAAATTCGACTTTGGAGTCATTGGAAGGCTCAAGAAGGCTCAAATTCAAGCGTTGGAACAGACTGGAGAGTATTTACACACCGAGATAGTAAACGCCCAAGTGGTCCCGTTTAGAGACGGTACATTGCAAGGTGAGGCGTTCTCGGTTGATTACTCGGGTTCGAGTGGCGGTCGAGTATCTTTGACACACTCCACTCCATACGCTCGAAGATTATACTTTCATCCCGAATACAACTTCAACACGAGCACGAATCCACACGCTCGAGGCAAGTGGATGGATGATTGGGTAGAAGGTTCGAAACAAGAGGACATCAAGAAGGCTTATGCTGCTTTATACAAGAAAATATCGGGGGTGTGAAGATGATAACATTGGCAGAAGTGCGAGATTGGTTGGAATCCTATCACGCAGCTCAAAACTACTACATCGGGAAACTCGATAATAAGAAAATGTATAGCATTGGAGTCTACCAACGCAAGACGAATGTCGAACCACGAATCGCAATTGGTGGGAGGAATTTGGCAAGTTATGATGTGAAATCGGTCAGCATCTTGATTCATCACAATCAGAATGCGAACGAAACTGAAAAGCGAGCGAACTACCTCTTCAACCAAATCCTAAAGGCTGAGAACGTGGTGATTGGTGATACTCCAATCCAAATGATTCGACTCTTATCGAACGAGCCCATTGATGTGGGAACTGATGACAATAACGTGTACGAACGTGTCATCGAATTAGATATCTATTACAGACTAGAACAAGAAAGTGAGGAATAAAAATGGCAGAAAAAAGAACAGGGGTATTCCCCGTCTATGAAAACCAATTCCAAGTGAACACAGGAACGAAAGACGCTCCAACTTGGACAGAAATCAAGGAGCTTGAAAGCTTCTCAGTATCATTCGACAACGGTGTCGAAGAATGGTCTCCATTCGAACATAAAGGATGGAAACGACGCTTGATGACAGCTAAATCAGTCACAATCTCAGTATCGGGTAAACGACACATCGGTGATACTGGTAACGATGCAATCGCTGCTATCGCATTGAAGAATGGTCGTGATGCTGAAAAAGACTTCCAATGGACATTCCCAGACGGATCCAAATTAGTCTTCAAAGAAGCGGTCATCAACATCAAAGACTTCATGTCTGGTGATAGCACAGCAGCCGCACCACTATCATTCGACATCATGTCAAATGGTAAACCTGAATATACAGCGGCAGGCTAAGAATCACGAAAACAAGTGGAGGGGTGAACATCGCCCCTCTTTTTTATTTGGCAAGGAGGAAAACTAATGCATAAAGCACTAATCAACTTCATCGATGCGGAAACTCGCAAGGAATACAAAGTCGGTGATGAATTCGATACAACAGGAATGACGGATGAACGAATCCACGAATTGACGACCGAACACAATCGAATTGGTGTTCCACTTATCGGTGAAGTAGAAGAAACAGAAACGACAGAAGTATTCACAACAATGAAAAGCGAGGTATTTGAATAATGGGAAAAATTATTGATATTACAGAACAACTAAACTTTGAATCAAAACCAAAAATCAAAATCAAGAACGTAACCATCGAAGTAGATGATTCAGCTCCAACAGCACTCAAGCTCATGGAAGTGATGAGTGGCGTTGATGGGGATCCGACTGTTGCCCAAATGAAGAATCTATATGAAATCATGTTCAGCGAACAAGACCGTGCGAAGATTGAAAAATTAAGTTTAAATCTAAAAAGCTGGATGGCTCTTATTCGTGAGGCAATCAATTTGATTGTAGGAGACCAAGAAGCGGGGGAATAGGTGAGCCATATTACGACATTTTCGAAGATTGGGACTTGATGGTCTCATCTTTTAGAACGCAATATGGCATCTCGTTCTATTCTTATGATTTTAAAGAAATGAAATGGAAAGAATTCAGAGCTCTAGTCTCTGGACTTTCATCGGAGACTCCTATCGGACGAATTATCCAAATTCGAAGCGAGGACGACCCAAAGATGCTCGAATCGTTCTCACCGGGACAACATCGAATCCGTGATGATTGGCGAAATAAACGAGCGAAACAACGAACACAAGAAGAGCTTGATGCGGTTCTTAAGGAACTTCAACAAGCCTTTTCTGAATGGTAAGTAAGGAGGTGGACAAATGGCAACTAAAATCGGCGATGTTGAATTGGGATTGGTGGTGAATCAACAAGGATTCACGAATCAATTGAATGGAATCCAACAAAAAGTCATGGGCTTTGCGAAAGTCTTAGCTGGTGCGTTTGCGGTCAAGAAACTCATTGATTTTGGTTCTGAGGCAATCAAGCTCGGGTCCGATTTGAATGAAGTTCAAAACGTGGTTGATGTGGCATTCCCGAAGATGTCGAAGCAAGTTGACGAATTCGCAAAATCGGCAATGTACGCATCGGGATTGTCTGAGACGATGGCTAAACGATACACAGGGACATTCGGTGCAATGTCCAAGGCTTTTGGATTCAGCGAACAACAAGCCTATGAGATGTCCACAGCGTTGACGAGCTTGGCGGGGGATGTAGCATCATTCTACAACATAAGCCAAGACGAGGCGTACACGAAATTGAAATCTGTATTCACAGGTGAGACCGAGACCTTGAAAGACTTAGGGGTCGTAATGACACAAACAGCCCTAGATGCCTATGCAATGGCGAATGGATTTGGAAAGACCACCGCTGAGATGTCTGAGGCGGAGAAAGTGGCTCTTAGATTCGCATTCGTTCAAAGTCAACTAGCTCTTGCAAGTGGTGACTTCGCAAGGACGAGCGATTCATGGGCGAACCAAGTGCGAATCATGAAATTGCAATTCCAATCGTTCATGGCATCCGTTGGGCAAGGACTCATCAACCTGTTCACGCCTGTGATTCAAGTTCTTAACTTCCTACTAAGTAAACTCTTAACTGTCGGGAACGCATTTAGGGCTCTTACTGAGCTATTGACAGGAAAGAAATCTCAAGCAGGTGGTGGAATACAAGAGACCGCCGATGCTGTCGGGAACCTTGCGGACAATATGCAAGGAGCTGGTGGTGGAGCTGGCGACATGGCTGATGCTGTGGATGATGCTGGTGGAGCTGCTGACAAGGCTGGCGGTGCTGCTAAAAAGGCAGCGAAAGAAATGAAGTCCTTGATGGGCTTCGATAAAATCAACAAACTATCCGAACCGAATGACGACTCTGGCGGAGGCGGAGGCGGAGGCGGCGGTGGTGGAGGTAAAGGCAAAGGAAAAGGCGGCGGAGGTGGCGGAGGCGGCCAACCAAAAGGTGCTCAAGTTGACATGGGCAAGATTGCCGAAGGGGACAACCAATTGAAGAAATTCTTTGAAGACCTCTTTGGGCGAATTGGTGAGCTCTTAGCCAAATTCAAAGCTGGATTCGATGCCGCATTCCACTCTGAAGGTTTGGAACGAATGAAAGTGGCTCTTGAGCGAATCGGAGCTACCCTCCAAGAAATCTTCACGGATCCACAAGTCGTTCAATCGTTCAACACGATGCTCGATAAGTGGGCATATATGTGGGGACAATTTGTTGGTGCACTTGCATCCGTTGGAGTAGGAATCGGTGTATTCCTTACTGAATCCATAGCGAACGCACTAGACAATCACAAAGAACAAATCAAGCAAGCTCTCATCAAGTCCATGGATGCTCGTGGCGACATGTATGAAGCAGCTGGAAACATTGTTCAAGCATTAGGTGATGGAATCTATAAGATTTTGACAAGCGAAGGAGCAGTCAGAATCGGAACAGCAATCGCAGGGGCATTCATTAGTCTCTACTCAGATGTTGAAGAAATTGGTTCTAAAATCGGACGAGATGTGATGAAAGCCATCGAGACGATTGTCACTAAGAACGCTCCTAAACTGACTCAAACAATCAATACAGCATTGAAGAATATTGCACCGATATTTGAAACACTCGAAAGAGCTGTCGAAGATGTTGGTTCGATGTTTAAACGTGTATACGATAATAGTATTGGTCCGTTGATTCTTCAATGGGGCGATATGATATCGGGATTGGTTGGAACGATTATTGATGGATTCAATAATCATGTGAATCCAATACTCGAGAAAGTTGGAAAAGCATTTGAAGGTGTATACAAGCAATTTGTGAAGCCTATGATTGATTCATTAGGCAATGCCATCTCGAGCATTGTGGAAGCTATAAGCAGGATTTGGACAGCACTTGAACCACTATACAACTTACTTGCTAGTGCATTAGGTCCGATTCTAGGAGTTATTGCTGGCTTGTTAGGTGGACTCTTGCTTGCTGCAATTGCTGGAATCTCACTCGCATTGAAAGGCTTATTCGATTTCTTAAGTTGGATTTTTGATATTCTTGGAAATGGTGTGACCGCAATCGCTGAATTTGCTGATAAGGCAATGACAGCAATCCCAGAAGGCTTCCAAGCTGCTTGGGATGGTATTGTGGCGATATTCGGTGGAATCGGTCAATGGTTTGCGGATCGTTGGAATGACATCGTGACAGCGTTCAGCAATGTAGCGACATGGTTTGGAACTATGTTCTCTAATGCATGGAACAGTATCGTGAATGTGTTCAAGGCTATCGGACAATGGTTCAAAGACCGTTGGAACGATGTGGTGAACGCACTTTCGAATGTGGCGACATGGTTCGGAACAATGTTCAAGAACGCATGGTCTAATATCGTGAACGTGTTCAGCGTAGCAGGTTCATGGTTTAGCGGCATTTGGGGAGGCATCAAGGCGGTGTTCTTGGGTGTGGTTGAATTCTTTAGAGGAATCTTCCAAGGTGCTTGGAACACGATTACGAGCATATTCTCAACGATTCCAAATTGGTTCAGCAATATCTTCTCAAAAGCATGGGCAGGAGTTCGAGATGTATTCTCGACTGGTGGACGAATCTTCATGGGAATTACTGAAGGGATTCTCGGAACGTTCAAGACGGTCGTGAATGGAATCATCGGAGGTATTAACCGAGTGATTACAATCCCATTCAATGGAATCAATGGAATCCTTGATGGGATCCGTGGAATCAGCGTGATGGGTGTGAGCCCATTTGCTTGGATTGGTAGAATCAGCACTCCTCAAATCCCAATGCTGGCTCAAGGGGGATTCGTTAAGGCGAACACTCCACAGCTTGCAATGATTGGGGATAACAAGCACTACGGTGAAATTGTGGCACCAGAGAACAAGATGCTTGCAATGGCTCGTGAAGCTGCTCGATTATCGAAAGATTCGAACAGTAGTGCGGAGGTAGTTGCTTTACTAAGACAATTAGTCACATTAGTGGCAGGAATGGATTTGAACATCGATGGCGAATCGGTTACGAGAAAAATCTTTGATATCGCAAACGGGATACAACAAAGAACCAATCAACCTTTATTAGATTTTTAGGAGGTGCAAGATGACAGAAATCACAGTGAATGGAGTTGCTCTTGCATCTCCAACATCAATATCTCATAGCGATGAAATCATTTGGAGCTCTGGGACTGGTCGAAGTGCGAACGGTCTCATGAGTGGAGATGTAGTCGCAAACAAAACAACAATTCAAATCTCTTGGGGAATCTTAACTCAAGATGAATATAATGCCATTCGCAACATCCCAAGTGGGTTCTTCAATGCGGTCGTGCTAGGTAAATCGATTAGAGCATATCGAAGCACAGTCACGGGAACTTGTATGGGAACGTTCAGCGATGGCATAACGTACTACAACGATGTATCAACATCGTTCATTGAGCAATAGAGGTGATGAAATGCTGGAAACAACTCAAGAGTATAGAGATGCGATTGTGTCTGATGTCCGAGTGATTCACGCCTCATTCACGCTCAACAATCAGACTTATGACAAAACACATCTAAAGAAAATCGAACATGATGCTTCCATCTCTGGAGGCTCATCGTTCGTACCCGGTGGAACATTCATCAATTCCCTATCGGTCGAATTGAATCAGATAGTCGAAGGAATTGAGGAGATGATGCCATCAACAGCGAGCCTCGGTGTTCAAACAATTGACGGTCAAGCGGCAATGTTGCCACTTGGTCGTTTTTTTGTGACTGAAATCAAGCTCGACCGTAACTCAAAAATTACAAAATTAAAACTTCAAGATGAATTCGTGAGATTGCTTGGAACGTATGAAAGCAAACTTTCGTATCCAACAGGGTCCCGAGAAATCTTCCAAGAAATCGTGACGATGACGGGAATCCCTGTGAGTGATGCAATCAATCTCCCAGATGTGTCCATCAAGACCAAATTGGAGAAAGCAACATTCAGAGATGCAATCATGTATCTCGCTCAATTGGATGGCACATTCGCACGATTCAATCGTGATGGCAAGCTTGACTTCATCGATTTGAAGGCTACAACGAAACAAATCACGAGAAGTCAATATGGAGCTACTGGATTGGTACGAGACGAAATCAAGTACAAGCTCGGATCCATTGAATGTACTGTCGATAAGACCAAGATTGTATCGGGAAATCGTTCGGGGAACAAGATGGTTCTCAAGAATCCATGGATGACTCAACAATTGCTCGACCGTTTATATAACAAGTATCGAGATTTAAGCTTTTATCCATACGAATTATCATGGCGAGGCGATATCGACACCGAGCCCGGGGATTGGGTCTCAGTCTATTGGGGGCAAGAGAATACACGATTCGACATTCCTGTGTTCTCGCATCACATCACATTCGATGGTGGATTGAGTTCGAAGACCAACGCAAAAGAATCGGGACAATCTCAATCACAATACAAGTATCGTGGACCCGTCCAAGAGAAACTTGATTACATTGAGAGCCTTACGACCAAGATAGGCCGCTTGTATTTGGACGAGGCTGAGCCTATCAACCCTAAAGAGGGTGACAAGTGGATGAAGCCTAGTGGTGGATATGCCATCATGTTTGAACGTGTAGACGGTCAATGGGTTCGTAAGGTGGACACTGCTGATTTGAACAAGATTATCGAGACGATAACGACCGATGAAGTCATTGCTAAGAAGATTAGTGCTGGATTGATTCAATCATTAGAAATCAATGCACGACAAATCACAGCGGGCTCACTCGATTTGAATCGAATCTCCATCACGAATGGCAGCAAGCCAATCATGGAAGTTCGAGATGGCAAAATCTACTTCGATGTATCAAGTGTCGAGGACTTCAAGAAGCCAATCAAAGAAGTCGAAGCAAAGCTCGAGATGAAGGCAGACAAGCTCATCACAGAAGACCAATTGAAGCATCTACAAGACCAACAATTGGTGATGATGCAAGAGATGAAGGCGAAAGCGACTCTTGAGACGGTCTTAGAGTGGAAGGCTAAGTATGAAGCGTTCGTAAAATCGAACGAATCAGACAGAAAGCAAGCACAAGATGACCTTGTGTCGCTCTCTCAACGTATGGTGGGAATTCAAAACGACTTAGGCTCTATGACAGCTATTTGGAACGCTATCGACCGCAACATGAAATTCGGGAATGAAGGGCTCTCGATTGGGAATCCTCAAGGAGATAGCTCGATTCTTGTATCTGACAATCGAATCTCGATGATGTCTGGTGGACGAGAAGTCATGAGCATTTCTCAAGGTGTGATTCACATTGACAATGGGGTGTTCACGAAATCGATTCAGATTGGATACTATGTGGAATCTCAATACAATGTAAATCCAAAATTTAACGTAATCAGATACGTTGGTCCGTAGGAAAGGAGGTAAAAGATGGGAATTCAATACTTCGATGGGAACTGGCACACTTACATTCGATATGAAGTGAGTACGTTATCCCAAGACCGTGTGGCAAACACTACGACCGCACGGGTAAGCTTGTACATCGGGAATGACCCCGGTGGATATGAAATCCAATTTGACCCAACCTACGGGGCATACATGGGAGTACAACTAGCAGGGCAAAACAAGTACTTAAAAATTGAGCACCTCTTCATCAAGGGCTCAGAGCGTTCACTTGGAAGTGTGGACTTCACATTCACACACGATGAAGATGGACAAGCGACACGCAAGATTCTCTTGTGGTCGGGCTCGACGAGTGGCATCAACTATGGTGGATGGTATTTGGGCTCAATCGACACGAGCTTCACACAAACATTCGCTAAGATTCCAAGAATGTCGAAGGTCGCATCCGTATCTGGAACGAGAGAACTCGGACAAGAGCTCACAGTCACGCTCGACAGAAAGGTCGAATCATTCACGCATCAAGTCTGGTATAAGGTTTGGGGCTCTGATTGGTACGATTTAGGGACAGGACTTGGAACGACAGTCAAATTCACACCTTCTCCCGAGAACGCAAGAAAGAATGTGAACGTGGCATCGAGTACGTTTGATATTTGTGTCCGCACATTCGATGGTGACAAGCAAATCGGGATTGATGAGTATAGTGTTGGATGGTATATCGGGCTCCCTAGTGGAACACAACCGAGACTTGAGACCATTGAGCTTGTTGACAAAGCCAAAGCAACAAAAGACATCGTGGGCAAGAATACATTCGTCCAAACGTTCTCCGAGATGGTAGGAACGTTCAAAGGGATGGATGGCACTTACGGATCCACAATCAAGACATTCCATGCTGAGGTCGTGGGTCAGAAGATGGCAATCACATCGAATGGTGGCACATTCCAATTCTTCAAGAATTATGGCGATTACAATGTCGAAGCGTATGTCATCGATAGTCGTGGGCTCAAGTCCAATGTTGTGACCGTACCAATCAAGGTGCTTCAATACTTCGCTCCAATGCTATCGTTTGAAGCTGTACGAGGTGGTGGAGACCAACAAACAATTGTCGTCCGAAGAACAGCTAAAATCGCACCGCTCATGGTCGATGGGGTTCAGAAGAATCCAATGCGATTGAAATTCAAAGTCAAACCAGCTTATGACGGATTCTTCACGGATAACGTAGGCGGTGGAGTTGATTCGAAAGTCATCAGCTCACTCACAAACTCGAATTCGGACTTATTTGGGACATTCGCTGCTGATAAGGCTTGGATTGTAGAAGGAACAATCTCAGATGCTTATGCAAGCTTCACATTCACCGCTCCAATCGTGGGTCCCGAAGAGGTAGTTCAATGTAGAACTCCGAAAGGGACTGGATTTGGGAAGGTGTGGGAACGAGGCTCAATCGATGCGAAGGGTGACATCTACTCACACAATGAGCTCGTACAAGTTGGGAGATTGACTCAAATTGATGGTAAATCGATAAAGATGACAGGATCCGCAAACAACTTGATGAAGACTGGGATGTTTTATTCTCACGGGATGAGCGACCTTCCTTCGAATTTGACGGGCTCTCAATTATATGGATACATCCAAGTGAATACACATCCAAGTGATGAGAATTACGTGATGCAAACTTATACACCATATGATGGGAATGTCATCTATATGAGACGAAAAACACCCGTCACAGGATGGCATCCATGGGTTCAGTTCACTCCGAGCAATGTACCACTCTTTGGTGAATGGCATGATGCTCCTCTTACGAATGGATGGAGACATTATGGTGGCAACGATACGAATGTGCAATACCGTAGAGATTCAGAAGGAAGAATCTATTTGAGGGGTAGTTGTCAAGGTGGAACATATATCAATCGTGGCGGAACGATATTCACGCTTCCTAAAGAATATAACCCGAAAAAGAAAGTCTATATTCGAGCAATTACGGGAGACTATCAAGATTGTTATTTGATTCTATCTCCTGAAGGGGAGCTGTACTGTGCTAAAGATAACCAAGTGCAAAGAGATTGGTTATGTTTAGACGGAATTATAATCTAAGGGGGCAAAATTATGAATTTAGAACAAGCAAAAACTCGCAAGACTCAACTTGAGAGAGAAGTTGAAGTCGCAAAAGAAGAAATCTATACATTCTCAATCGATAAGTCGAAGCTTGAGCAGCAAGCTCAAAATCTTCAAGACAAAATCGAATTTAAGAGTCGAGACCTCAACACCAAACAACAAGAAATCAACACTCTGGCAACAGCAATCGAGGTCATGGAACGATGAATCCATTTTTCTCCGATGCGGTCGTAATCGCTGCGATAGGCGGTGTTGTGAGCTTGATTACGACTAGAATTTCAACCCAATCAAAGAAACACACAAATGAAATTTTGAATCGATTGGACGGAATGGCGGAACAAATCCAAGATGTGAGAATGGATGTTCAAAAAGTCGAGAGTATTGGAAACGACAATCGAGAAGGTATTCGAACCACAGCGAGATTCAGACTATACGACACAATGTCAAGAGCCATCGAACGTGGATGGACAACAGTCGATGAAGCTCGAGAGATTGGCAAACTTTACAAAGCATACGTGAATCTTGGGGGGAATGGAGAAATCCATGACTTACATGAAATCTTCTTGAGATTGCCAATCAAATCAAAAACAGAAATCAATATACAAATAAGAGAGGATGTTTAAATATGGAACAATTACAAGCAACAATCATCAATGGAATCGTGAGCATTTTAGTCGTATTAGTAGGACTAGCATTCACAGGCTTGAAGGGATTCATCGAAACTAAAGCGACAGAATTGAAAGCCAAAACGGATGCTAAGAACTACGAGCTTGCAAAATCCATCACTCACACGGTCGTGAATGCTGTGGAACAAATTTTCAGAGATGTTCAAAACGCAAGTCAAGACAAGTTCCAAGTGGCTTTTGATAATGTGACGAAAGAGCTTGAAAAAGCTGGAATCAATTTGGATGATGAATCCAAGAAGGTATTGATTGAATCTGTTGTGAATGGGTTCAATGAATTGAAAAATATTGAAGGCTAAGAATACGGATCCACAGAGGGCTCATTGCGAGTCCTCTTTTTATTTATGGGAAGGAGGAACGTATGGAAAAAGTAATCGAGAAATATTTGAGTATTACACCAACCCATCGAGTAGTTGAGAATTTAAACATTGAAATATATAGCAAAGACAAAGGCACAGCAACGTTCAAGTTCACTATTGATGAATTGACAGCTTCAAAGGTTCTTTGTCTTTTTTACTTCAAATACACAAAACGCTACAAAACTGTCGAGTCTACAATCGAGGGCAACACTATTACAGTTCCATTCGATAGTTCACTAATCACTACCGATGAACCTGTTGTGGGATATATCTATTTTGAAAAAGTAGAGAAATCAACGGATGTTTACTCATTTGTATTTAATGTACGTGTTAGTGAAATTGATAAGGCTCAAGAAACACCACTCATCGAACGAACAACAGGGCGAATTGTGGATGTTGAAAACATCGTAACCAAACAAGAATTGGATGCACTTTTCAACAAAATCAAAGAGCAAGGTGGAACGTATGATGACAGCTCATTACGTGGCGAGATTTCGCAAATTTCGGGCAAAATTGAGGCTTTAGAACAAAAGACGGATAAAGACACTATCTATGACGATGAGCCCTTAAAACGCCGAATATCAGCTTTAGAGAATAAGTCTGAAATCGACACAAGCAACTTCGCAACTAAACAGGAACTACAAAATATTACCTTAACACCAGGACCGAAAGGCGACAAGGGTGAAGCTGGCGAACGTGGGCCGATAGGACCGATAGGACCGCAAGGATTGACGGGACCAAGAGGGGCGGACGGTCAGCAAGGCTTACAAGGTATTCAAGGAGAGCGAGGTCAAGACGGACAACCCGGTCCAAAAGGTGAACGAGGCGAACAAGGTCAAAAAGGGGATACAGGCGAACGAGGTCCGCAAGGTTTACAAGGCATTCAAGGGGCAACGGGTCCTAAAGGCGAAAACGGTCGAGATGGTCGAGATGGCGTGGGCATTCCACAGAAATTGAGCATCGCTGGGAACGTTGTGACTCTTTCTGATGGTGGTGGAAGCATCACACTCCCAACTGCCGCAGCAACGTCAAGTGGCAATTCGGGGCAAGTTAGTCAGTACGAAATCCATGGCACTGGAATGCCTAATGGCAAGGTGACCGCTCCTGTTGGAACAACGTATGTCGATACAGCTGTAACAAGTGGAGCTCTCAAGTGGATAAAACGTAGAGGCAACGACAATCAAGGATGGGAAGTATTGACTGGTGACACAGGTTGGAGAACGTTGAATATTAAGTCTAAACTTGGCAACTCGTATTTAAAAGTTAGACGAAAAAATGATGTAGTTACTTACCAATTCGGTGGTTTGAGTTGGGGTTGGTTCGGTGTAATTCGTAGAGGTGGCGTGGGATACGAGGCTCAAGGGAGCGACAAAGAACGAAATTGCTACATTCTAGGGCAAGGTGGTGTTCCTGTCGGATTTCGTTCAGAATCTAGCCTTATTGGTGGGATTTATAACGACAAGGGAACACCCTATGGCACTTGGTATTTGGGAGGCTATGGCGACAGTAATATGTTACGTTTCCAATTTACTGACCCCGTCCCAACCGACAAAGACATCGGCGACATCCGAGTGAGTTCGATTTCGTATCTCACAAGCGAAGCGTGGCCGGCAGTATTACCATAATTTAAGGAGGAATATATAAATGGCAACAGTTAGAGAAGTACTTGATTTTATTGTGTATTTAGCAAAAATTGGAAGTGGTGTTGATAACGACCAAATGTATGGATTCCAATGTGCGGACATCCCTGCTTATATCTCATACCACTATTTTGGAAAGTGGCTTTGGGGAAACGCTATTGACCTGCTAAATTCAGCAAAAGCACAAGGTTTTGATGTAATTTATGAAGGCGATGGCGTAATCGCTAAGGCTGGAGACATCTTTGTGATGGAGGTTCCGGGCAGCCCTTACGGTCACACAGGAATCGTCATTGAAGATTCTGATGGTTACACCCTCAAGACCATTGAACAAAATATTGATGGAAACTGGGACTTCCTTGAGGTTGGTGGTCCCGCTCGATTCAACACTCGTTCATACGCTGGGATGGTTGGATATATTCGATTCCCTTATGGATCCGATACGAGCACACCTGTCCAACGAGAAGGATGGATTCAAGATTCTGTTGGTTGGTACTTCAAGAATCAAGATGGAACGTATCCATTCAATGCTTGGAAGAATATTGATGGGAACTGGTTTAGGTTCAATTCTGATGGCTACGCTCTTGAGAATACTTGGTTCAAGGACGATGAAGGCTTCTGGTATTGGTTGAAGCCGGGCGGCTATATGGCTATCGGATGGCATAAGATTGGGGGCAAGTGGTACTTCTTCAACGATGTCGGAGAGATGAAGACTGGTTGGATTCGTTATTTCGACAAATGGTACTATTGCAACGAGTCGAATGGGGACATGATATCCAAGGAAGTTCGCAAGATTGGTGATGCGTACTACTATTTCAACGAGAATGGAGAGATGCTCGAAAAAGCATCCGTTCGTGTTGATGAAAGCGGAGCAATTCACTTCGAAGAATAAACAATGAGCCTACCTTTCGGGGTAGGCTTTTTTATTTTGGGGGCAAAATGGGGGCAAAAAAATCGCTTGGGTCATCATTAGTTGTTCTTTATTCAACTTGTGAAGCCTTCAAAATGCTATAATAACAACAAAAACACACTTCTTGGTTTTTCTTGAATATCCTATACACCATCCGTAACTTACGTGGTAAAGCAGCACGTATCCAAGAACGTCGTCGTTAATAGAAACACCAAAAGAGATTGGCTTCGGCCAGTCTCTTTTTTTATCTAAAAATAATTTAGAATAATTTTAAGATATCTCTTGACACATGAATGTTCATTCATGTATTATGTGATTAACAAGAAATAGTAAGGAGAGATATCATGGATTTCAAAGAGCTAACACATAACCTAAAACATAAATTTGAACACCTTTTGAATAAAGAAGAAACTCATGAAGGAGAAACATGCCAAGATCATTACTTGCATCATGAAGATCACGACCACGATCACGAGCATGAGCACCATCATGAACATGGACATCGTCAAGGTCACAACCACGATGATAGTAAAGCAGTTATCTTTTATATTGCAGGACTAGTCCTTTACATTATCGGGATGGTTCTTCAATATATGGGGAACGGGATTGCGAATATTCTATTCATTCTAACTGTCATCCTTTCAGGTTACCATGTAACGATGGAAGGTGTTGAAGATACTATTGAAAAAACCAAAAAGAAAGGAAAATTCCAACCGAATGTGCATATTTTAATGACACTTGCGGCAGTTGGCGCAGTGTTAATTGGAAATGCGGAAGAAGGAGCTCTACTGATTTTAATTTTTGCGGGAGCACACTTCCTTGAAGAATATGTTGAAGAGAAAAGCCGTAAGTCGCTAACAGCGTTATTACAAATGAATCCAACGCAAGCACGTCTCATCCAAGAAAATGGAGAAGTGGTTGTCGTTGACGTGGCTAGCTTAAAAGTTGGGGATACATTAGAAGTATTGCATGGCGATCAAGTGCCAATCGATGGAGTCATCACAAAAGGATTAACATCGATTGACGAAGCGACCATTACAGGTGAAAGCATGCCTCGTTCAAAAGGCGAGGGAGATGAAGTGTTCGCGAGTACAGTGAACTTATCAAGCCGTATCGAAATGCGAGTAACTGCAGAAAGTACGGATACGGTCTTTGCGAAAATTATGAAGGTTGTGGAAAATGCTCAAGGTTCAATGAACAAGCAAGCGACCTTTATTCAAAAAATCGAACCAATTTATGTCAACATCGTTTTAATCCTTTGGCCAATCTTCCTATTATTTGGATATTTCTTAATGGGATGGGATTTAAATACAACACTTTACCGTGGAATGGTTTACCTTATCGGGGTATCTCCATGTGCCTTAGCAGCAAGTGCCGTTCCAGCAACTTTAGCAGCGATGTCTCGTTTATCTAAAATGGGAATTTTAGCTAAAGGTGGAGCAGCCATCTCTCAATTACAAGACCTACGCGTGATTTCATTTGATAAAACAGGTACTTTGACAAAAGGAACTCCAGAGTTGACAGATTACTGGTTTGAAGATGAAACAATGATTCCAGCAGTGGTTGCGATGGAAAAACAATCGACGCATCCACTGGCGCAAGCAGTCGTTCAAAAATTCAGCGACTGGACAGTGCTTGAAGAAGAAATTGAAGTGGAAGTACTTGTCGGACAAGGTGTTCGAAGTGTCGTTCGAAACGAAGAAATTCATATTATTAAACCGATGGATACCGTTGACCGTTCTACGGAAGTCGCTACTCGTATGCAAGAATGGGCCAGCGAAGGCAAGACAGTTGTAACGGTTGTAAAAAACAATAGAATTGTTGGTTTGATGGCGTTCATGGACCTTCCAAACGAAGCGTCAAAAGCGGTGCTCGATTACTTCAAGAGTCAACAGGTGCATACAACAATGATCACAGGGGATTCAAGAGAAACGGCTGAAATGATTGGGATGAAGCTTGGAGTACAAGAAGTTGTTGCCAATGTATTGCCTGAAGAAAAATTAGAAAAGATTCAGTCTCAAAAAGAACGCTATGGATTAACAGCGATGGTGGGGGATGGCGTGAATGATGCGCCAGCTCTTGCGACAGCAGACGTCGGTATTGCGATGGGAAATGGGACAGATATTGCGATTGAAACAAGTGATATCGTCATCATGAAAAACGACTTACAAAAACTCGTTTCAGCGCATAAGATTAGTAAGAAATTACATCGTGTGATTTTAGAAAATATGATTTTTGCGATGTCAATCGTTGTGATGCTCTTAATCCTTAACTTCTTTGGATTAACAAACATCGGCTGGGGAGTTATGTTACATGAAGGAAGTACGATTTTAGTACTCTTAAACGGACTACGCTTACTCGCACCAATAGAAGAATAAATGAAAAAGCAGAACTCGGACGCAGAGAAATAAGATTGTCCAAGTTCTGCTTTTTTGCAGTTGTAATCACGCTTGATCAAAACAAACGCGGTATGAATCGCCGGTTGGAATAAGTTCTAGCGGAATATTTGTCCGGTAAATACTATATTCAGGGAATTGCTCTAAAAACATTACAAAGTTATTAGGGTAAATACTCAACATCTTCGTAAAAACATTATCTTGATCAATGATGACCGTTTTAATCTCACTAACATCTTTTACCCAAGGTGTCTCCACGTGGAAATAACTTCCTGGTGCAATATGATACTCATATTTTAAAATTGTGATTGATTGGTCTAACATCAAAATCCCTCCATTCATTACATCTAAAGTATAGTTGAAATGAATGCGTTTTACAAATATATGTTCACGGATGAGCAAAAGTTCCTGATAAAGTCGCCTAAAAGCAAATTTTATTTATGAAAGACGTCATTTTTTTCATAAAAGAAAAGCCTTTAAATCAGAAAATTAGTTATTTAAGCCCACAGAAGGAGCATTTTGTGATATAATAAATTTGATGAGTGTGTAGTGTAGGATTTTGGCCAGGCGTGAAAAGAGGCGAAAGCAATGGCGAAACGTGTCACGAAAGATGTCAAGAGTACTGTGGAAACGGAACTTCGAAAAGGAACGAGCAAATCGAGAATTGCGCATTTGTTAGGGGTCTCCTATGATGAAGGAGTTCGTATTATTTTGCAGGTAAAAGAATCGATTCGTCCGGAAGTCGGCAATCGCATTCGATTTACTTTTAGAGAACAAGAAATGATTGGGATTATCTATAAATTATTGGCGAATAGTGCCATCGTTGTGATTGACTGGAATGCTTCTAATACTTGCATGAAAGATATTTGCGAATCGCGAACGGTTGTTAATTTCAAAGATATTGTAGAATTTTTACCACTAGAGGAAGAATAAAGGTTAGGTTCATGGCGAATTGTCATGAGCCTTTTTTTATTTGTGTGCTTTCTAATTGCCCGCCTTTAAAGTATAATGGAAAGATATAAGACAGGGGAGACGTATATGAGCGAGGAAAAGAAACAACTAGAAGTACTTTCAGAAGAAGAATTCGAAACGTTTGTGGAAAATGCCATCGATGCCTTCGAAGAGAAAGTACAGAAGAATGAGTATATCGATGAGATTGAAGAGTTTTTCCAATTGCTTGAAAAGGCGAACCGGTGGGATGACCTCACGTATTATATCGAGGAAGATCAATTAAAACTACCGAGTGAATCTAGCTACTGGATGTGGAAAATTAAAGTAGCGATTCAGAATGAGCAATTTAAGCAAGTTGAGGCTTGGCTGGTTCACGAAAATGTGATTGCTGCACTTGGAATGGATAAGGTACTAGAGTGTACACTGCTATGCGAAAAGGAAAAGAATCGCTTCACGCAAGCAGAAGTCGAGAAGCTACAACAATTAAGCGAACGTTTGAAAAAAGAAGAGCCATTGACCGAAGAGCAGAATGATTATATGGCAACAACCTTGATGTTGATGCAAACACCATTGAAATGGACCGTTATCGAAGCCTTTTTGATGAGCTCTTTGACACAACTGTTTTGGAAAGGTTTCTTAATAGAATGTTGGTTAACGGATGGGAAGACTTCAAAGATTCGATACTATGATGCGTTTAGCGAAAAGGTGGTCGAAGTCGATCAATCACAAGTGGTTTCGGTCTATGATCATCCAGTATTCGTGGAAATTGAACGACTGATTGATACGCAAAATGCTCTAGAAGAAGAGATGAAAGAACTGTTATTGCAAAAAGCGCAATCCGATTTTCTTCGCGTTAGTCCATTTGTTGACCGTTATTTCAGTGATGGAGCGGAATGGCTAGAGGCGCAACTGCAACGAGAGAATTTATTATTAAGCTTGTACGAGAATGATGAGACATTTATTCGTACATTGAAGGCATAGTTTCGGTGTAATAAGAGAAAACACAGTATAATAAAGGTACATTAAAGGGGGAGTTCACATGGAAAGTGGAATTGTAAAATGGTTTAACAACGAAAAAGGGTATGGATTTATCAAAAATACAAAAACGGATGAAGATATTTTTGTGCATTTCACAGGTATCGCACAAGAAGGATTCAAGTCGTTGAAAGAGGGTCAACGAGTGACTTTTGAAATTACAAGAGGAGCACATGGCGTTCAGGCGACGCATGTGGTCGTTGTCGGAAATGATTAAAGTCTATACAGACGCGGCCGTGAATGGAAATCCAGGAGACGTAGGATTGGGAGTCCTCGTGCTAAAAGATGGCGAACAATTGCCGTTTAAAATCTCTGTGGGAGAAAAAATGGATAATCATTTAGCGGAATTCACAGCTATCAATTGGGCATTGGGCTGGTTGTTAGAGGAAGGGCTTCAGGAAGAATTAATCTTCATGCATACTGATTCCAAGGTGACTGCTGATGCTATTTCAAAAAGATATACGAAAAAAGAAGCAAATCGAATCGTTTTAAAGGAAATCCAGAATAAACTGAAAGACTTCTCGCAATTATTTGTAAAATGGATTCCTGAAAGTGAAAACAGGGGTGCTGATCAATTAGCAAGACAAGCCCTCCAACAAACGATTGGAAAGTAGTAAAGGAGCAATGAAATGAACGAAAAAACACTCTATTTTAGTAGTTTATGTCCAGATACAGCACCGTTTAAAGCGGCAATGGAAAGACTGGGCGTAACCGCTCGTGAAGTGGATATTACAGCGAGCATGAGAAACTTAAAAGAATTCTTGAGATTAAGAGATAATGAAGAAGTATTTACTCCGCGTAAAGAACAGGGAATGGTGGGAGTTCCGTGTCTTGTAGATGGTGGAGACTATATTTTTGAAGTGAGCGACCTCGAAGAAAGGTTTGCCAAGTAGTGGAAGACTTAAAGAATAACGTCATTCCGCTGTACTTTTTTGGAATAAATGGGCTGCTATTTGTATTGATGGGCTTTGATAAATTATGTGCTGTCATGAAAAAGTGGCGCGTTCCAGAAAAAACATTGCTTGGGATTGGTTTATTTGGTGGAGGTTTTGGTGGACTACTTGGGTTAGTGATTTTTAACCATAAAAAGCGAAAACACTATTTTATGTGGACATTCCTCTTGAATATTGCAATTTGGGGAATCCTTTATTATAGTTTATGGCTTAGAAAGTAGGGCTCATGGAGAGACAAGAACGTTTTTATTTTGATGTTTGGATTGCACTTCTTAGTACGTTAGCGGGAATGGTCAATGTTGTCACACTATTACTATTTTTCACGCCAACAACGCACTTTACTGGAAATATTACGCAATTTGTTTTGTCCTTCAATGAAGAAGAATGGGGGACAATGCTCCATTTACTAGGAATGATTCTCTGTTTTTCTGGTGGCGGCGTCTTGTCGGGATTTCTGTTTTCGAAGAAAAAATTTGAACCGACAAAACGGTATGGAGTATTATTAATGATGTTCGGAAGTATGATGCTTCTATTATTTCTGTTTGGATTACGCGAAGAGAAATGGTTATATTTCTTCTCGTTTGTTGTCGGAACACAAAATGGAATGTTCATTTACTACCATGGAATTATCGTACGAACATCTCACTTTACCGGTTATTTAACGGATATTGGCGTGGTTCTTGGGCGATTGATACGCGGTCAGATTAAGGATCGTTGGAAAGTGCTCTTTTATTTTACGAGCATGCTGTTCTTTGGAATTGGTGTCACGGTTTCATACCAGCTATTTCAATCCTTTGGGGCAGCAACAATCATCGCTGTAGGAATTGGATATATTCTCGTTGGATTGTATTATTTTAGTTTCCGTAAAGCATTTTTACATAAATAGGAGGAAAAACATGAAAGCTTTAGTAGTTGTGGATATGCAAAATGATTTTGTCGATGGAGTGCTTGGCTCAAAAGAAGCCGTAGCCATTATCGACCATGCCGTTGAGGTCATCGAAAATTTCGATGGAAAGGTATTTTATACACTTGATACTCATAGTGAAGACTATCTTCAAACGGAGGAAGGACGTCACTTACCAGTCGTGCACTGCGTGAGAGGGTCTAAAGGATGGGAGTTAAATCCACAAATCCAAAAAGCCTTAGAGAGTCGTCATGCAAAAGGCGTTGAAAAACCAACATTTGGTTCAGAAAAATTAATGGAACTCATTCAAAAAGAAGTGCCAGATTTAGAAAGTATTACACTTATTGGAATCTGTACAGATATTTGCGTGATTAGTAATGCACTTCTTGCTAAAGCACATTTTGTCAATGTGCCAGTGAATGTCGTTGCAAGTGCCTGTGCAGGGGTAACGCCAGCGTCACACGATAACGCGTTAAGCGCCATGAAGATGTGTCATATTAACGTCGTTGAGTAGGAGGTAGCGATGAGAGAACAAGATCCAAAAGACAGAATTAGAGAAATGTCCGTATTGAATCTTATCATGGTGATTGGGATTGCAATCGGATTTGGAATTGGGATGCTTATTGACAATGTCATTGGCGGTATTGCCATCGGGATGTTAGGAGCGTTTATTTGCCGCTTATTATACATTCGTAAAAAATATAAAGAAATCAATCCGAAAGATAAGAAAGAGTAGGCACATTTGTTGCGCTACTCTTTTTTCGTTGTCATAATGAAGGAAAATGAACGGAGGGATATCATGGAACAATTTGCAAAAGATGTAAGCCAATTTGTGGAAACAACAGCTGAGAAAGTAGAAGCGTTAATCGGTGAAGGAAAGGAAGTCGTTCTTTTCGTAGGACGTCCAACTTGCCCATACTGCCGTCGCTTTGCTCCAAAAATTAACGAAGTGCGTGAAGCATTAGGAAAAGAAATGTACTTCATCAATTCAGAAGACAGAGCTAACGAAGCGTTAGCAGCTTTCCGTGCGAAATACAATATGCCAACAGTACCTGGTTTATTAGTTGCTCGTGGCGGCGAAGTGCGTGTGGTTTGTGACTCATCACAAAGTGTAGAACAAATCAAAGCCTTTATTGGATAATAAATGTAAAGTGAGACTCTCCGTGAAAGTGATTCGCGGAGAGTTTTTGTATGCAAAAAACAGTTCATTACCATATATGGTAATGAACTGTTTTGGGTCTGTGCTCAAATTCGATATTGTGATAGAATGAAATAGAAATAAAAAGGAGGGGTTCGATGAACGAAATTAAATGTCCACATTGCCAAACGGTCTTTACGATTGATGAGAACTCGTATGCAGATATTGTGAGTCAAGTACGCAATAAGGAATTTGCAGAAGATGTTCATAAGCAGTTGGAATTTGCGAAGAAACAATTTGAGACGGAAAAGGCACTCGCAAAAGAGCAAGAAAAGCGTCTGTATGATGAGGAACGTGCCAACTTTGAACAGAAGATTCTTTCGCTTGAATTAGCATTGAAGAATGCGGATGTCAAAGAAGAAAAGAATGTGCAAGAAGCACTCCATCAAAAAGAAAAAGAATTTAGTGCACTCCAAGCAGAATTGGACCAATTAAAACAACAACTCCAATTTAAAGAAGTAGAATTGTCTCAAAAGTTCCAAGAAGATTTACATGCAAAAGAACGTACGATTCTGGAATTGAAACAAGAAAAAGAGTTACAACAAAAAGAACAAGAAGTGCAACAAACGGCCCTAAAAGAAAAATACGAATTGGAATTACGTTCGAAGAAAGACCAATTCGAGTTAGAGTTGAAGGCAAAAGACGAAGCCATTGCGTTCTATAAAGATTTCAAGGCAAAACAATCAACGAAGATGGTGGGAGAAAGCCTTGAACAACATTGCGAAATCGAATTTAATCGTCTCCGTATGACGGCGTTCCCGCGTGCAGAATTTGGCAAAGATAATGATGCAAAAACGGGAAGTAAGGGTGACTATATCTACCGTGAGTATGATGAGAATGGCATTGAAATTCTATCCATTATGTTTGAAATGAAGAATGAAAATGACGAAACAGCAACGAAGAAGAAAAACGAACACTTCTTTAAAGAGTTGGATAAAGACCGTCACGAGAAGCAATGTGAATATGCGATTCTAGTGAGCTTACTTGAAGCGGATAATGAACTTTATAACACAGGTATTGTTGATGTGTCCTACCAATATCCAAAAATGTATGTAGTACGTCCGCAATTCTTTATTCCAATTATCACCTTGCTTCGTAATGCAGCGTTAAATTCATTGCAATATAAACAAGAGTTAGCCTTGATGCGTGACCAACATATTGATATTACGCACTTTGAAGAAGACCTTGAGACCTTCAAAAAAGGATTTGCACGTAATTATGAACTTGCAAGTAAGAAATTCCAATCGGCCATTGATGAAATCGACAAGACGATTAAGAGTCTGGAAAAGACAAAAGCCGCATTGCTTTCTTCTGAAAATAATTTGCGTCTAGCCAACAATAAAGCGGAAGACTTAACCGTGAAGAAGCTCGTGAAGAACAACCCTACGATGAAACAACGCTTTGAAGAACTAAACTCGGACGAATCATAAATACAAAGCTCTATTCCGTAGTAATGCGGAGTAGAGTTTTTTTAATGATGAAATAACGATAACTGTTCTCATTTAGAATAAAAAATGAAGAAAATGGCCATCACTTATGTACATTTGAAAACTATTGAAATATCAATAAAAAATTAACATTTTTTAAAATGATATCGTTTGCTTTTTTGCCTGGTAATGTGTACCATATAGGGGTATAGATAATAATGATTCTTATCTAGCACAAAATAAACAAACAGGTTTATAGGAGGAAAATACATGAAAGTTGTAGTAGTTGGATGTACTCATGCGGGTACTGCTGCAGTTAAAACAATTTTAAATGACAATCCAGGAACAGAAGTCGTTGTATACGAAAGAAATGATAATATTTCATTCTTATCTTGTGGGATTGCCTTATACGTAGGAGGCGTGGTTAAAGACCCTCAAGGACTATTTTATTCAAGTCCAGACGAATTAGCATCATTAGGAGCTACAGTTCGTATGGAACACGATGTAACAAGCATCGATACTGTTGGTAAAACATTAACAGTAAAAGACTTAAAAACAGGTGAAGAAAAGACTGATTCATTTGACAAATTAGTACTTACAACTGGATCATGGCCAATTCTTCCTCCAATTCCAGGACGTGAATTAGAAAACGTTCAATTATGTAAAAACTACAACCAAGCTAAAGAAATCTTTGCTAAGAAAACTGACAAGAAGAAAGTTGTTGTTGTCGGTGGTGGATACATCGGTATCGAATTAGTAGAAGCATTTGCTTTAGAAGGTAAAGAAGTAACATTACTAGACGGATTAGACCGTATCTTAAACAAATACTTAGACCCAGAATTCACTGATATCTTAGAAGAAGACTTACGTGAACGCGGCGTTAACGTTCGCTTAAACGAAATGGTTAAATCATTCGAAGGCGAAAACGGCGTTGTAAACAAAGTTGTAACTTCAGGTGGCGAATACGAAGCTGACATGGTTATCTTATGTGTTGGTTTCCGTCCAAACAACGACTTAGTGAAAGACCAATTAGAAACTATGCCTAACGGTGCTATCATCGTTAATGACTACATGGAAACATCTGTTAAAGATGTATATGCTGCAGGAGACAGCTGTGCTGTTAACTACAACCCTAACGAAGGACATGCATACATTCCATTAGCAACTAACGCTGTACGTATGGGTTCATTAGTAGGTAAAAACATCAACGGTCACAAAGTGAAATACCGTGGAACTCAATCAACATCAGGATTACACTTATTCGGATGGAACATTGGTTCAACTGGGGTTAACGTAGGTAGCGCACCTCACTTTGGATTAGATGTACGTTCTGTATACGTGGTAGATAACCACCGTCCAGAATTCATGCCAACATACGAAAAAATCTACATGAAATTAGTTTACGAAGTAGGTACAAACCGTATCGTAGGTGGACAAGTAATGTCTAAATACGACTGTACAGCTTCTGCAAACACATTGTCATTAGCAATCCAAAACAAAATGACAATCGAAGACTTAGCTTATGTAGACTTCTTCTTCCAACCAGTATTCGACCGTCCATGGAACTACTTAAACATCTTAGGACAAGCTGCTGTTGAACAAGAACGCGTATTAGCAGAAGGTAAATAATAACTTTAGAAAAGGGGATGCTTGCATCCTCTTTTTTTGATGTCTGAATCTCAAGATGTACTTATAAAGTGAATCTTGAGATTTTTTTGTGGAGAAGAGAGTCGTTAATTTTTTAGAAAGGGTAAAAATCACTTCTTTCAACAAGAAAAAAGTAGGCAATTATGATACAATAAATAGGATATAATAAGAGTATTGTGTCTAGGGTTTATAGGAAAGGGGAGGAAGGTCGTGCAACGACTGAAAAAATTTGGAACAAAGCTTTGGCAAATTTTTCAAGAAGATTTACTGCATGTGAATATTGGCGTTGAATCCGCAGCGATGGCGTACTATATGTTATTGTCTGTCATTCCAATGGTCATGCTGGTTGCCAATATTCTTCCATTATTACCAATTCCTATTGATGTGATTTTTAAGACACTAGAAACGATTTTACCGGACAACATTACTGAAGTCCTATTCCCAATTCTTCGGAATTACTTAGGGAACTTCAACGGGGGCGCGCTTTCTATCGGTTTGGTGATTTTATTCTGGCCAGCGTCTCAGATGTTTAGTAGTATTCAGCGCTCGTTAAACGTTTTATATGGCGCACCGGTGAGAAGAAATTTTATTTTTGAACGATTCTTTGCCGTTGTCATTGCGATGGCAGCTATTTTAATCGTATTTGCTGTATCGATTGTCTTCATCTTTGGTGAGCAAGTGTTACGATTAGTCGCAGAATTCTTCTCGCTCAATTTAGCATCGATTATTTTAGATCTTTCATTTGTAAAATGGGGGCTCTTATTTGGAACCGTCTTTTTACTCATGAGTTTCATGTACTATTCAATTCCTAATGTGAAATGGTCATTCCTGTATGCTTTTCCAGGAGGCTTATTCACGACAATTGGATTTGTATTAATTTCGCAATTATTCTCGATTTATATTCATTACGCGGGTCGTAATTTTACGGCCAATGGAGCGTTTGGAACATTGATTGTATTTATGATTTGGCTGTATTTTATTGCCAATGTAATGATTTTAGGGGGCGTGTTGAACGTGATTGTTTACCGCTTTAGACACCCAAAACAAGACACTGAAGGAGTAACGGATGAAAAAGAAAAACTTAATGTATGACGATAAAGATTCACGAATCGATTATGGCGTCATCCTTCCTGTATTATTATTAGCATTTATTAGTATCGCAACTTTATTCTCGACAACGTATTTAATCGCTGGAAATAGCTCTCTTCGAATGGTACTCATGCAAGTCGTATGGTATATGGTAGGGGTTGTGGCGATTGTCGTCATTATGCAATTCGATTCGGAGCAGTTATGGAAACTGACAACTTGGGGATATATCCTTGGACTCCTCATGTTACTCGCCGTTCTGTTCTTTTATGACAGAGCAACTTATGCCGATACAGGTGCGAAGAGTTGGTTCAGATTTGGAACTTTCTCATTCCAACCTTCCGAGGTCGTAAAAATCTTCTATATTTTAATTTTGGCAAAAGTAGCCACTTCTCATAATATGAAGACAAAATATAAGACGAATCATACGGACTGGCAATTATTCGTGAAGTTGATTTTATGGGCAGCACCAGCATTAGTACTCGTTATTTTGCAAAATGACTTAGGGACAACACTTGTATTCTTAATGATTCTGGGTGGCGTTTTGATTATGTCAGGGATTAGCTGGAAAATCTTACTTCCAATTATTATTGTGGTTGGATTAATCGGAGCGCTCCTTATTTACTTAGTAGTGTACAACCGTCAAATCTTATTAAATATTGGATTTAAAAATTACCAATTCGCGCGTATCGATTCATGGTTAGATCCATACGGCGATCAAGGTGGAAATGGATACCAATTATTCCAAAGTTTGAAGGCGATTGGTTCAGGGAAAATGCTTGGTAAAGGTTTTGGTGTATCTGATGTATATGTACCCGTTCGTGAGTCTGACTTGATCTTTGCGACAATCGGGGAAAACTTCGGATTCTTAGGTGGTACATTCTTAATCGCGATTTACTTTATCTTGATTTATCAAATGATTCGTGTCTGCTTCGATACGAAAAATGAGTTTTATACGTATATCGCAACCGGCGTTATCATGATGATTTTATTCCACGTGGTTGAAAATATCGGGATGACGATTGGACTATTACCATTGACGGGGATTCCGTTGCCGTTTATTTCGCAAGGGGGTTCAAGCTTGCTTGGAAATATGATGGGGATTGGGCTCATTATGTCAATGCGTTATCACTTCAAGAGTACGATTTTTGAAGATGAAGATTCAGCATTTGGTGCCAACCACCAAGATGCGACAATGCTACGTTTACGTCAGGAGGATGGAAAATGATTGTATATATTCACCCAAAATGTACGACTTGTAAAAAGGCGTTAAATTGGTTCGAGTTAAATGATGTGAAATTCGAACAAAAGGATATTCGCGAAACTCCGCCAACTGCAAAAGAACTATTGAAGATTAAAAAAGCTCAAAACTTAGAATGGAAGAAAATGGCAAATACGAGTGGAGAACTTTACCGCTCACTTGGCCTAAAAGATAAACTTCCTGAGATGAGCGATAAAGAAGCTTCAGAACTTCTTGCAGGAAATGGCATGCTCATCAAACGTCCGCTTGTGTTAGATAATGGGGAAGCGACATTCGGTTTCAAAGAAGAAGTTTACGAAGAGAAATGGAAGAGATAAGATGAAGAAATATAGTGAAAATGGATTATGGATTAAACAAGACGGTTCAGAATATGTGATTGGTCTTTCACCAAAGGGTCAAGATGATCTTGGAGACGTGAGCTTTGTTGAATTACTAAAAAGTGAATCCGTTTCTCCAGAAGATTCGATTATTAGTGTCGAAGCTGCAAAAGCAGTGACTGAATTACTAGCTCCACTAAGCGGAACTGTCGTGGCTTTCCATGATGAACTTGAAGAGAATCCAGAATTCTTAAATGAATTAGCAGAAGAGAAAAACTGGATTGTTCGTTTAAATGGAGTAGATGAAGCGGAATTTGATGCTTTATTAGACGAAGACCTTCCATGTGAACAATGTGAAGTAAAATAAAGATAAAAAAAGAAAACTACGAGTTCTCAAACGTTTGAGAATTCGTAGTTTTTTATTATGCATTTTGTATTGAGCGATTCACGCGTTCCACGAAGTTATCAAATAACCCTTGCATGACATTGCTATCTTCAATTAAAAGTTCAGGATGCCATTGAACAGCAACCACGCTTTGGTCTTTAGATTTCGATTCGAACGCTTCGATGATGCCATCCGTACTCCAAGCAACAGGGACAAAATCCTCGGCTAATTGTTTAACCGCTTGGTGGTGGTAAGAGTTCACAGGAGTCGTTGTTCCAAGAACTCGAGAAAGTTCGCTACCACTTGCGATTTGAATTGTATGCGTTGGTTGGCTTGGCATTGTTTTTTGTGTATGTTTTACAGAGATGTTTTCGTATTGTGATTCGATATCTTGGTAGAGTGTTCCACCAAGAGCGACGTTTAGAATTTGTAAGCCGCGACACACTGCAAAGATTGGTTTGTGTTGTCTATAAGCTTCTTTAATGAGCTCAATTTCAAACGCATCACGAGCAGGATAAGTACGTGCCAAATTAAGATGTGGTTCTTCGCCATATAATAATGGAGAAACGTCTTGTCCACCCGCTAATAGAAGTCCATCAACCCGTGAGATGAATTCTTTTGCAAATTCTGGGTTACTGATGGGAATGATGACAGGAATCGCTTTTGCCTTTTCAAGACCACGGACAAAACCATTTGGCGCATACGATAAAATGTAGCGATCTTCTTCCGTGTTATCTTGGCGATGATTTCCTGCAATACCAATAAGTGGATAAGTTTGCATGTGCATCAGCCTTTCTTTCAAAAATATGTTCCATCATACCGCATTTTCATGAAAATGAAAAGCATTATTACATCATTTCAAAGCGCGGCTATTTGCGAATCATTCTCAAGTAGGATAAAATATAACAGAATAGAATAATTATAAAGGAGAATGAATCGTGGCAACTTTAGAGATTAAAAATCTACATGTATCGATTGAAGATAAAGAAATTTTGAAGGGCGTTAATTTAACGATTAACACTGGAGAAATTCATGCAGTCATGGGACCGAATGGAACAGGAAAATCAACGCTTTCTGCAGCGATTATGGGCCACCCAAGTTATGAAGTAACAGAAGGAGAAATCCTATTAGACGGCGAAAATGTCTTAGAAATGGAAGTAGACGAACGCGCTCGCGCAGGTCTATTCTTAGCGATGCAATATCCAAGCGAAATCGTTGGGGTAACAAATGCAGAATTCATGCGTTCAGCTATCAACGCTCGTCGTGAGGAAGACGATAAAATGGGAGTTCGTGAATTCATCAAGAAATTAGATGAAAAAATGGCCCTTTTAGATATGCCAGAAGAAATGGCAGAACGTTACTTAAACGAAGGCTTCTCAGGCGGGGAGAAAAAACGTAACGAGATTCTTCAATTATTAATGATTGAACCAACATTCGCGATTCTAGACGAAATCGACTCAGGGTTAGATATTGACGCATTAAAAGTTGTTTCTCGTGGAGTAAACGCGATGCGTGGAGATAACTTTGGATCATTAATTATTACGCACTACCAACGTCTCTTAAACTACATTGAACCAGATGTGGTGCATATTATGATGGATGGTCGTGTCGTGATGACAGGAGATGCTTCTCTTGCTCGTCGCCTAGAAGCTGAAGGATATAAAGGGATCAGTGAAGAATTAGGAATTAAGATTGAACATCAAGAGTAGGAGTGAGATTGTGGCAGAGACAAAATTAACCATAACACCAGAAGAAATCACCGCATTCTCTCTTACAAAGAATGAACCAGAGTGGTTTCTACAAACACGTTTAAAAGGCTTGGAACTAGCTAAAACACTAGACTTGCCATTTATCGAACGTGTGAAATTCCACCGTTGGAACTTATTCCAATCAGCAATTGGTGATGGAACTTCAATGATTGAAGAACTTCCAAAAGTGATTCCAACAGCAGCCGGAAGTGCAAAAATTGTACAACTAGGTGCGGTATCTTACTGGGAAGAAATGAATGTTGAAACAGCATTGAAAGACGTTCTCGTGATGGATTTATTCGATGCCTTGGAACAATATCCAGAGCTCGTAAAACCGTACTATATGACAAAGGCAGTACCAGTTGAAGAAGATAGCTTAACAGCTTACCACGCTGCTATGGTCAACTCAGGAGTATTTATTTATATTCCAAAAAATGTAGACGTAAAAGATATTATTGAATCTCATTTCGTTCAAAACAACTTAGTGGACGAAGCGTTCGTGAAGCACGTGTTAATCGTGGCAGACGAAAACAGCTCGGTCTCTTATGTAGAACGTTTTGAAAGTGTCGGTGACAAAAAGAACACAGCCAACATTGTAGTAGAAGTAATCGCAAAACAAGGGGCGAAAGTTCAGTTTGCGGCTGTAGATACTTTAGGTCAATCAACAGATGCGTATGTGAACCGTCGTGGATATCTTGAAAAAGATGCAACGATTAACTGGGCACTGGGCATTATGAATGACGGAAATGTGATTGCGGACTTCGACTCTGAATTACGCGGAGACGGTTCTCATTCACAAGTAAACGTCATCGGTATTTCTACAGGACGCCAAGTTCAAGGAATCGATACACGTGTGACAAACTATGCGCCACATTCAGTAGGACATATCTTACAGCATGGTGTTATTTTAGATAAATCAACCTTAACGTTTAACGGAATTGGACATATTATTAAAGGTGCGAAATTCGCAGACGCTCAACAAGAAAGCCGTGTACTGATGCTTTCAGAAGGCGGACGTGGAGACGCGAACCCAATTTTATTAATCGATGAAAATGAAGTAACGGCAGGACACGCAGCGAGCGTGGGGCAAGTGGATGATGAACAATTATTCTACTTAACAAGCCGTGGAATTTCAGAAGCTGAGGCAAAACGCCTAGTCATTCGTGGATTCTTAGGAGCCGTGATTCGTTCAATTCCTTCAAGTGCTCTTCAAAAAGAACTTGTGGACATGATTGAACAAAAGTTGGTTGCTAGCTATGATTAGTAAAACGATTCGAGAAGACTTTCCAATATTAAAGCGTGAAGTCAACGATGAAGTGCTAGTCTATTTAGACAATGCAGCCACAACCCAAAAGCCACGTCCAGTCGTAGAAGCTGTTGAGAAATTCTACGCAACTCATAATGCCAATATTCATCGTGGGGTGCATACACTGGCTCAGGAAGCCACTGACTTATACGAAGCATCTCGAACTAAAGTAGCGAAATTTATTAACGCTAGTAGCACAAAAGAAGTGCTCTTTACGCGTGGAACGACAACTAGCTTAAACTGGGTTGCACAAGGGTTTGCGCCGAATCGCCTCCAAGAAGGAGACGAAATTTGGATTAGCCCTGCTGAGCACCATTCGAATGTGGTACCTTGGCAACAAGCGGCCAAACAAACGGGAGCCGTCTTACGTTATTTTTCATTAACGAAAGAGGGCGAATTAGACCTTGAAGCAGCAGGAGCAGCCTTAACCCAAAAGGCAAAAATTGTTTCAATAAACCATGCTTCAAACGTGCTTGGAACAGTAACAGATGTGAAGCGTGTTGCTGAAATGGTTCACGCAGTAGGAGGCATCCTCGTTGTGGATGGTGCTCAAGCAGCGCCACATCAAAGAGTGGATGTCCAAGAGTTAGACTGTGACTTTTATGCCTTTAGTGGACATAAGATGCTTGCTCCAACAGGCATTGGCGTCTTATATGGAAAAAAAGCCCTTCTTCAAGAGATGAATCCAGTCGAATTTGGCGGAGAAATGATTGATTTTGTGTACGACCAAGAGAGCACATGGAATGAATTGCCGTGGAAATTCGAAGCCGGCACTCCAAATATCGCAGGAGCCATTGGACTGGCCGCAGCCATTGATTATTTAGAAGAAATCGGTATGGAGAATATCCATCAGCATGAACAAGAAATAGTCTCTTATCTCTTACCAAAAATGCAAGAGATGGAAGGTGTGACGGTTTACGGGCCAAGTGACCCAGCACAGCATTCTGGAGTCATTAGTTTTACCATTGATGGCATCCATCCACACGACGTTGCAACAGCGCTCGATATGGAAGGATTTGCGGTTCGTGCAGGACATCATTGCGCGCAACCTTTGATGCGATGGCTCGATGTACCAGCAACATGCCGTGCAAGTTTTTATATATATAACACGCTTCAAGAAGCAGAGAAGTTTTTAGAAGCATTAGAAAAAGTAAAGGAGTTTTTCCAATATGGCCTTATCTAAATTAGATCAGCTTTATCGTCAGGTGATTTTGGATCATTCGTCTCATCCGCACCATAAAGGATTAGTGGATGATGCGAGCATTCCAACGATTGAATTTAATAATCCAACGTGTGGAGATGTGTTGCAATTGCAACTGATTGTAGATGACAACGGCGTTATTGAAGATGTTCACTTTGACGGACATGGCTGTACGATTAGTATGGCGAGTGCCAGCATGATGAGTGATGCGATTATTGGAAAGACAGTTGACGAAGCGGTTGCCTTAGCAGAAGATTTCTCAAGTCTAGTGCAAGGTGAAGCCGTGAACGAAGAACCTTTAGGGGATGCGGCGTTACTTGCCGGTGTTCAAAAATTCCCAGCGCGTATTAAATGTGCCACTCTTGCGTGGAAAGCATTAGAACGTGCCGTAGAAAATGAAAAAGCATAAGAAAGTGGTGACAAAATGAGTGGAGTTCCTGAATTAGCCGATTACAAATATGGCTTTCACGAGGATGTAACACCTGTTTATGAAACAGGAATGGGATTAAGCGAAGAAGTCGTTCGTACGATTTCAAAAGTGAAAAACGAACCACAATGGATGCTTGATTTCCGATTAAAATCATTGAAGACATTCGAAAATATGCCAATGCAAACATGGGGTGCGGACCTATCAGATATTGATTTTGATGCGATTACGTACTTCAAACGTGCCAGCGACAAGCCAGCGCGTTCTTGGGATGATGTGCCTGAGAAGATTAAAGATACTTTCGAGAAAATCGGGATTCCAGAAGCAGAGCGTGCGTATTTAGCCGGAGCTTCTGCGCAATTCGAGTCTGAAGTGGTTTACCATAATATGAAAGAAGAGTTCGATAAACTTGGAATCATCTTTACAGATACAGACTCAGCATTAAAAGAATATCCAGAATTATTCAAAAAGTATTTTGCAAAATTAGTACCACCAACAGATAACAAATTAGCTGCGTTAAACTCAGCTGTATGGTCAGGTGGAACGTTCATCTATGTGCCAAAAGGGGTCAAATGTGATGTGCCACTTCAAACGTACTTCCGTATCAACGACCAAAACATGGGACAATTCGAACGTACGCTTATCATCGTTGACGAAGGAGCCAGCGTACACTATGTAGAAGGATGTACAGCACCAACGTACTCTTCAAACAGCTTGCATGCAGCCATCGTAGAAATCTTCGTTGAAGAGGGTGGCTACTGCCGGTATACAACGATTCAAAACTGGTCAGATAACGTGTATAACTTAGTAACGAAACGTGCCAAAGCTGCTGCTCACGGAACGGTTGAGTGGATCGATGGAAACCTTGGGGCGAAGACAACGATGAAATATCCTTCAGTTTACCTAGAAGGACCATACGCGAAAGGAACAATGTTATCAATCGCGTTTGCCGGAGAAGGCCAACACCAAGATACCGGTGCGAAGATGATTCATAATGCGCCACATACATCAAGTTCAATCGTTTCAAAATCGATTGCGAAAGATGGCGGTGTCGTAAACTACCGTGGTCAAGTAACCTTTGGGAAGAAATCAGATTATTCCATTTCCCATATCGAATGTGACACGATTATTATGGATGACAAGTCTAAATCAGACACGATTCCATTTAACGAAATTCATAATGATAAAGTAGCGCTCGAGCATGAAGCGAAAGTGTCAAAAATCTCAGAAGAGCAGTTGTTTTACTTGATGAGTCGCGGAATTAGCGAGTCAGAAGCAACAGAGATGATTGTTATGGGATTCGTTGAACCATTTACAAAAGAACTTCCAATGGAATACGCCGTTGAACTTAACCGTTTAATCGCGTACGAGATGGAGGGTAGCGTGGGTTAGTTTATAGTAATACCCTAGAAACGTTGATTTAATAACGTTTCTAGGGCTTTTCTTTTTTGTATTTTTAAAAATGACCATCAAAATGACCCAGATTAAAATTTAGTCAAGTATACATTTATAACCGGTTTAACACAAAAAACGTTGAAATAACAACGTTTATAAACAGTTGTAAAGTGGTGTAATTTATTATTTATTTGCAACCCCATTGAATAAAATCTTTATTAATTATATGATTGTAGTAGTGTAATGATAAAAAAATGAGGTATATGTTTATGCTTAGTGAAGAATATATAAGAAGAGAAAAACAAGTAGCTGAAGGATATAAGGAATATTTCGACAAGCGACCCGAATTAAAAAAAGAAATGGAAAATCTTCGACATTCTCTAAAAAATGATGAAATAACGCCCGAAGAATTTAAAAAAAGAGCTCTTGAAATCGGTAAAAAATATAGATAAGAAGCTATAAGGAAGAAATAAACAAAGTTCTGAAGTATTGGAGGAAAAGCTATGTCCCTAATAAAAGGAATCCCAGATGTTGAAATGTTGGATTTCTCAAAAATGTCTGATGAACAATTGATGGAAATTAGAATAAATATTGATTTAACTTCTATAGAAGAAACAAACGTATTTTTGAAAGAATTAAAGAAAAGAAATCTTGAATACCGTAAAAATTAAGCATCTAAGAAGTAGTTAGGTGCTTTTTTCATTATTACTGGAAAGGTAGATTCTAGATATGGACTCAAATTTATATTTATTCAATTAAACATCTTTAAGGCGAACGAAAAGAGTAATATGGAACTTTGATAAAATATAATAGGTACAGGAGGAAGAGAGGCAACATAGATACATCTATAAAACAGAAAAATAAAAAATTATTTTTTATTATTAAATATCTGTTCTAACCAGGAACAGGAAGAGCAACAAGCTCCATACATAGGGGGGGAGGGGAACCTACCCCGACCTTTTGCCGACCTCCCAGGCAGTATTGTACATATTTTCTCACGGGAAATTCATTCGAATGATATAACTGGGAATAGTAAAAGGATTTAAGAGGTATAGAGCTACAAATATATCTGTTATAAAAAGAGGGAACTCGGTTGTAAATGTATAAAAAAAGAAAAGTTAGCTTAGGCGCCGGATAAAAATCCTTTTGGTGCCAAACCAACTTTTCTTTTAATTAAATTTTATCATATAAACTATTATTTCATCAATAAAAAAATAGAATTTAAATTTAAGAGGTGGTGTGAATGAAAGTTAAATATAAAGGCGAGTCAACATCCTATGGATTAGAGCAAGATGAAATTTATGAAGTAATATCTATCGAAAACGATTTTTATAGGATTGTTGACAAATCAAATGAAGATTATTTATATTCCAAAGACTATTTTGAAATAGTTGAGGAATAACTAATCCTTTAATAGTTAAATAAAAAAAGAACGTAAGATAGATAAATTAACCAAAAAGGTTGTATATTAACGAAATATACCGTGTACTACTAGGGAGGGGGAATAAAATGAAAGTAGTATATTTAGGCCCTACAGAGTTTCATACTCTTGAACATGGAAGAGTATATGAAGTATTGTCCGAGGAAGATGGATGGTATAGAATAATAGATAAATCAGGAGAAGATTATCTTTATCCTAAAGATGATTTTATAATACTAGAGGAGCTTGAATGAAAGGATAGATTTATGAATAATAAAGTGTATGATCGTTTGAAATATTTTTCAGATACGCTTTTGGAACGATATGAAAAACAATTCAACGTTTCTTTAGAAAATGCTATATTTTTTAACCCTGTTAACATAGAACAACATCCAAAGGAATTAAAAAAAGCTATTGACCAACTAGAAGGCGCATTAAAAACGGGAATTCCATTAAATGAAGATGATATCCAATGGTACAATACTGATGTTATTTATTAAAACTAACAAATTCTTGTTTTTAGAAAAATAAGATTAAATATAATAGGTGGGAGAAAAGCAACATCGATACATTAATTAAATAAAAAAAATAGCTGTCCATTGGACAGCTATCCATTTACATCGGCGTACTTACAGTACGCTTAATAGAACATCGATTTGTAAATGTAAACAGTATACTTCTATCTGTACCCGTATAATATAACACCATTACGGAAATTGCAAGCGAAAATGTTTAGGCAAACGAAACATATTTATATCTCCTATGCACGAATGCCAGATATAGTTAGCAACTATATCACTTGCTTGAATAAGATAGTTGTTTTTTGAATCACAGTAATGTATTTGTAAAGTTAGATTTCCATGTAAGATAGGCGCATATGTTCTACCATAATCAAAATTTGAAATACCATTGACTAATTCTTCTTTAATAGAGTTTTTCAAATCATACCATCCATTTGTAGCGGTATGTTGTTCATCGATATTTATAAATAATTCAATATCATCATGAGCTGAAATTATCTTTCTATGGATTAAGTCGTTGATTTTTGCTTTTACTAATCTCTTAATAATATAATCTTTGTATCTAAAACGGGATAACTTTTCAGATAATATGTTTTGATGAACTCTACTTATATCAACTGAACAAGAAATACTTTCATACATAGATAGTACTTTTACTAAAGCACGCTTATGCTTATTCTTAAGGAAACACGCTTTTAACTCACCAGGATACTCATTTACATCTTTTATATCCTCACATAATTTTCTATATTGTCTTTTCGCGTTTTCTTTATCAGTATCACCTACAAAAACATAACCAGCATAAACAAAAAAACCGCTATTCTCATGTTTATGCAAGGTTCCAGAATCATCTAAGAAAAAATATATCTGCTTCAAATTTCCACTTCCTATTAAGTATATTCAAAATGAGTATATCACTTAATTACTAGTATTTCACTATTATTTTTTCGATTAATCATATTTTTATATTGATTAGAAAAAATAAGGATGAAATTGAATACTTATCATTAAAATATATTTAAAAAGCACTGGTAAACAATAAGTTTTCCAGTGCTAAAAATAATCTATTTATTATCCTTTTCGTCCTTACCGTGAGGGGGGAAAATATATTTTTAGAGTTACAGAGAAAGTAACAGAGATTAATTCATTTCTGTCAATTATTGTAAATAAATTTTCTTATTTAACCCATACTAATACACGTTCTTTTGACAGTGTTATTCACTAAAAAACGTTATTTTTTAATGGAGGGGTCAGTTGGATAGAAAATAATAGCATTCAATAAACAGAAATTACTGTTTATTGGATGTTTTTATTTTTTTGCGTAAGTTCATTGAATATACTCTTTAGTAATTATATGATTGTAATAGTGTAATGATAAATTTAAATCGAGGTATATGTTTATGCTTAGTGAAGAATATATAAGAAGAGAAAAACAAGTAGCTGAAGGATATAAAAGATATTTTGATTCTCGACCAGAATTCAAGAAAGAAATGAAAAAGCTTCGGAATTCGCTGCTAAATGATGAAATCACACCCGAAGAATTTAGAAAAAGAGCTCTTGAAATCGGTAAAAAATATAGATAAGCATCTAACAAGTAGTTAGGTGTTTTTTTATAACCGAAAAACACAAAATATATTATGTTTTTGGAATTTTATAGTTTCTTAATATTATTTGCTCAGATTTTTGGACATTTTCATATAAAATAATCCTTGATATATCAATGTTTTTGAACAAAAATGCACTTTAGGTGAAAATTTTACATTTTACGAGATATTACACTTGTATTATATTCAGAACGTGTTATAATATGTTCATCAAGAGATATAAAGAAAGGAGAATGGGTATGAGAAAACAACCATGGTCGAACGAAAATAAGACTGAACGGATTAACTTTACTATTGAGCCCTCTTTGAAAGAAGCATTTTTGAAGATCATCTCAACAGACGTATCAACTTATTTCCGGTCGGTCATCGAAAATGAAGTCGAAAGTCATCAGAAAAAAGTTGAAAACTGGCCTGACGCAATTAAAACATTATTGCATGGACAGTTTAAGGCGTTCTCCGAACAAGTCTTCGGAACGTTTAATTACCGAGGACGGAACTATCCATATAAAATTTTGGATGTTATGTCAGTCGAAGAAGGACAACCACTTGAAGTCATTGACTACGAGGATGGGTTGGTATATGTAAAAGTGATTGAGGAAATCAATCCAGAAAAATTAGTATATGTAACTATTTAGAAAGAAGGAAATTTAAAATGCCAGTAACAATCTTAATTATCGCCGTAGTATTAATCTTATTAATTATTGCTTTCAAATCAATTCGTATCGTTCAACAAGGACACAAAGCTGCTGTTCAATCATTCGGACGTTATGTTGGAGAATTAGGACCAGGGTTACACTTTGTAACACCAATCATTCGTAACATTGCTTACGTTGTGGATATGCGTCAACGTTCATTAGACTTAGATCCTCAAGAAATCATCACAAAAGACAACGTTAATTTAACAATTGACGCTTCAGCTAAATACCACGTAGATAATCTTGAAGAATACTTATATGGAAACACAAACCCAGAAGGATTATTACTTTTAGATATCCAAAACGAATTACGTGACATTATCGGTACAATGACAATGGCTGAAATTCTTGGTGGTACTAACAAAATCAACACTGATTTAAACCAACGTGTATTCGGTAAAACAGACTCTTACGGGGTTACAATCGACCGTGTAAACATCGGTGAAGTAATTCCTCCACAAAGCATCGTTGAAGCGATGAACAAACAAATCACTGCAGACCGTGAACGTGATGCTGCGTTAATCGCTGCTGACGCTCGTCAAAAAACAGTTGAAATGGATACAAGAACTCAAAACAACAAATTATTAGCAGATGCTCGTGCACATGCTGAAAAAATCGCAATTGACACTCAAGCAACTGTTGCTCAATTAACAGCTATCAACAATGCATTAAACGAATCTAACTTAAATGCTGCTGCGTTAGAATACTTAGCAATCGACGCTAAAAAAGCTCTTGCTGAAGGTCCAAACAATACAGTTGTATTAATGGACGGTCAAAACAACGCAAAAATCGCTGAAAACATTGCTTCATTAGCATCAGGACGTAAAGTTTGGGACGAAGCAGGTAAATAATCATGAAACAACAAGCTAACAAATCTTTCTTTGGGTTGAAATGGCTTGCGGTACTGATTGCCACTTTATTGTTAGTAGGAACCTTTGCACGTGTTTCAACAGTCAATGCTGAAACTCAACAACCAGTAGACACCACAAAGATGAAGATACAAGGCGCCTTTGAACAAAAAATCAACTTTGTGGATGGGGAAGATTATAATGCGACAGTGACGATTAAGTTGACTTATAATAATCCTCAATATAAAGAGATTAAAGTTCCCGTTCAAATTAAAAACCTTCCAACAGGAAAGGGCGGTATTCGACTTTACGTATATCAAGATACAGATAATAGCCTCATAGTTCAATCATTTGTTGAGACCATTGAAGACCACAATGTTATCTATTATGATCTGCTTCATGTCGAAGATGGGAAAGTCACAAAAGCGTTTCAATTCACGGCAACTGACAAAGAACGAACAAAATTTTTAGAAGACTTAGCAAATGCCAAGGACAAAGTGGAAACTACTACGGCTGAGAAAGCTACAAACTCAAACGAAAAGAGTTCAAACGCGAATGACTCGAAAGGGAACTCAAAAGGCTCTGAAAGCAAAGATATCTTTGATCAGATTGATAACTTTTTTGATCAACTAGATACGGACAAAATTGGTGAAGGACTCGGTAAGGGAATATTTTATATCGTCCTTATCATCGCTGTTTTCTTCGGAATTAAAGGAAAACAAAATAAGGCGCGCAAGAATAATCGTAGAGCTCGAACTGGAAATACGCGTTCTGCTCAAAGAAATGGGGCGAATGCTTCTGTAACTAGAGCACAAGGCACAAGCACTCCAGTAGTCGCTACAGAAGCTGTACCGCAGCGTGTATATCGTCCGCGAAATAAAGTTTCAGATCCAAAACTTCGCTCACAAGCGAAAAAACAAGCAACAAAACAAGCGCTACAATCGGATACAAGTCGTTCAAATACTTCAAGAGAAATGTATGTTGATACACGTGCTACAAGACCGGTTTCATACCGTCCAGCATCAAAAGAAAAATCACATACATTACCACGAGTGCTTTCAAGCAAAACACTCCCTCGTACTTTGAAAACACCGCGCTTAAAATAAAATAGTGGAAGCACCTAATCTCACACGTGAGGTTAGGTGTTTTTTTGCATGAAGTCGTGAAGCATTTGCACAAGTTGCCCTATCGGAGTATGCTAAGTGAGAAGGGTGGAATGAACATGACGAAATTAGAGGAATTAATCAAAAAAATTGAGGCCGATCCTCAAAATGCAGAGTATACAAAAGAAGGCATAGCACCTTTATTTTCTGCACCACGTAAAGCAAAAATTCTGATTGTAGGGCAAGCGCCTGGTATTAAAGCGCAAGAGAGTCGTCTGTTTTGGAATGACCAAAGTGGCGACAACTTAAGAAGCTGGATGGGCGTAACTCGAGATTTCTTCTATCAATCCGATTTATTTGCAGTGGTTCCGATGGATTATTATTATCCAGGAAAGGGTAAATCTGGAGACCTTCCACCTCGCAAAGGTTTTGCCGAAAAATGGCACGAGGAAACGCTAGCCTTAATGCCGGAAATTAAACTTATTGTTTTAGTTGGAAAATACGCGCAAGATTATTATTTAAAAGACACAAAGAAGAAAAACTTAACGGAAACGGTGAAGGCGTATAAAGAGTACTTACCAAAGATGTTTCCTCTCGTACATCCGTCACCTCTAAACCGTAGATGGATGGCCAAAAATCCATGGTTTGAAAAAGAAGTCTTACCTGAGTTTCAAAAGAGAGTACAAGAAGTGATTAAAGGAGCCAAGAAATGAGAACAGAATTATATCCAGAAATCGAAATCTACAAGGAACACATGATTCCAGTGAGCCCCTTGCATACCATTTATGTAGAAGAGTCAGGGAACCCATTAGGACATCCTGTTGTTGTCTTACACGGCGGACCAGGAGGGGCATCTTCTCCTGCGAATCGTCAATTTTTTGATCCGGAGTTCTATCGCATCATCCAATTCGACCAACGTGGATGTGGAAAAAGTACTCCATTTGCATCTTTAGAAGAGAACACGACGCATGATTTAGTGGCCGATATGGAGAAAATCCGTACAGCATTAGGGATTGAAAAATGGCTTGTCTTTGGTGGTAGCTGGGGGACAACACTGGCCTTACATTACACCATTGCACACCGTGAACGTGTCGTAGGATTAATGCTTCGTGGCATCTTCCTAGGTCGTCAAAGCGATGTCGATTGGTTATACCAAGATGGGGCGTCTCATTTTTATCCAGAGAACTTTGAGAAGTTTAAAGCGCCGATTCCAGTGGAAGAACAAGGAGAGTTAGTCAATGCGTACTACAAACGATTAACGTCAGAAGATGAATCGATTTGCTTAGAGGTAGCGCGTGCGTGGGCAGAGTGGGAACATGGGCTCGTGAAGTTGATTCCGTATGATCCGATTGTCTGGGATGAAGCGGGGATTCGCGGAGCGCTAACGATTGCGCGTATGGAATGCCATTTCTTCTACCATCATTGTTTTGTGAAAGACGATAATTACATCTTGAACCGTGCAGATGCGTTCAAAGGAATTCCAATGCATATCGTTCACGGACGTTATGATGTGGATTGCTTGCCTAGTGCGGCGTTTGAACTCGCTCAAGCTGTCGATGGCGCAGAACTTATCTTTGCACAGGCTGCAGGACATACCGCGATGGAACCAGCAACCATTGAAGCGTTAGTTGGCTTTAGTGAGAAATGCAAAAACTATTTTAAATAAAAAGAAAGGCTCGCAGAAATTTTCTGCGGGCCTATTTATGTGTTTAGATTTTTTCAAGAAGCATTGCGGCAATGCGCTCTACATCGCGGTTACTTCCACGTAGCTCAAATTCATCGAGCACTGGAAAGCCAAAACGCTCAGAATATTGACGAGCAGTGAGGCAGAATTGCTTATTGAAGTTACGATTTCCGCTACCAATGACGCCAAAGCAATGTGCGTAATTATGTTCATAGGCTAAGAAATCGCCTAGAGGATTCGTTAAGACTTCGACGTCTCCATTGTCCACGCCATTTCCACCCTCTAAGTAAGTTGGAAGAAACGCAACGAATGGTTTTCCTACTTTAAAGTAGTCTTCTTGGCCTTTGACAAGGTCTTTCACATTCGTTAGTGTCACGTTTAAAGAGGGGTCCAAAAAGCGTAAATGGTCTTTTAAACGAGTGACAAAGTTGTGTGTATTTCCAGTTAAACTAATATAAATAATGGGTAATTCTTTCGACATTGAGCGACCTCCTGAAAGACATTTTACTGTCTATAAGTATACCGCACTTTCTCAAATCATTCTAGAGGGTGTTTTTAAACTTTTAAAAATCGTGAAAATCGGCTATAATACTTGAGAATAAACACGAAGGAGATACTCATGTCACACTTAAAAGAAGAAGTACAATCTCGCAAAACCTTTGCGATTATTTCCCACCCGGATGCTGGGAAAACAACGATTACAGAACAATTACTCTTATACGGGGGTGCGATTCGTCAGGCCGGTACTGTAAAAGGGAAGAAAACAGGGAAGTTTGCAAAATCTGACTGGATGGAAATCGAAAAACAACGTGGAATTTCTGTTACGAGTTCAGTAATGCAAGTGGAATACGATGGCAATCACATTAATATCGTGGATACACCAGGGCACGAGGACTTCTCAGAAGATACGTATCGTACATTAATGGCCGTGGATAGTGCCGTGATGGTCATCGACAGTGCTAAAGGGATTGAGCCGCAAACGAAGAAATTATTCGAAGTTTGTAGTATGCGTGGAATTCCAATCTTCACATTTATCAACAAATTAGACCGTGATGGACGTGAACCGTTAGAATTAATCGCGGAATTAGAAGAAGTATTAGGCATTGACGCGTATCCAATGAACTGGCCAATGGGGATGGGGAAAACATTCCTTGGGTTATATGATATTTACAACAAACGTGTAGAATTGATGCATCCAGAAGAAAACGATGATAATGACTTCTTACCATTAAACGAAGATGGCGAAGTGGACGGCGATTATGCGTTCAAACAATCTACGCTTTATAGCCAAGCCATCGAAGACGCTCAACTCTTATTAGAAGCAGGAAATGCGTTTGATGAAGAGAAGATTGCGGCTGGTAAATTAACGCCTGTATTCTTCGGGTCAGCCTTAACAGGATTTGGGGTTCAAACATTCTTAGACGCATTCGTTGACTTTGCGCCAAGTCCATCTGCAAAGAAAACTGAATCAGGAGAACTCGTTGATCCACTTCAAGAACAATTCACAGGATTCATTTTCAAGATTCAAGCAAACATGAACCCAGCCCACCGCGACCGTATCGCATTTGTACGTATCTGTTCAGGAGAATTTACTCCAGGGATGGATATTACAGTGAACCGTTCGCAAAAGAAAATGAAATTATCTCATACAACGCAATTCATGGCCGATAGCCGTGAAACGGTGAAAGCAGCCGTAGCAGGGGATATCATCGGACTTTACGATACAGGGAACTTCCAAATCGGAGATACGATTTACTCAGGAAAAACTCCTGTTCAGTTCGAACCACTACCACAATTTACGCCTGAAATCTTTAATAAAGTGGCTGCGAAAAACGTGATGAAACAAAAATCATTCCATAAAGGAATCGAGCAGTTAGTACAAGAAGGAGCCATCCAATTGTACAAGACGTACCATACAGGAGAATATATCCTTGGTGCCGTTGGTCAACTTCAATTCGAAGTGTTCCAATACCGCTTGTTAAATGAATATAATGCAGAGGTAGTTATGACACCAATCGGAAGTAAGATTGCTCGTTGGATTGACGAAGAACAACTGGATCCAAATATGTCATCAAGCCGTAACTTATTATGTCGTGACCGATTTGACCAACCAGTCTTCTTATTTGAAAACCAATTTGCCTTAAACTGGTTCAAAGATAAACATCCAGAAGTCGAATTAAAAGCATTATTCTAATCAAAACAAATAAAGCCTCTCTAATCCAAGTGATTAGAGAGGCTTTTCGTATTCGTAAGATTAAGCTTCGTATCCCATTAAGATTCCGCCTTGTTCTGCATAGTAGCTGCAGACACCGCTTGTATGGATGCTTGATACATCCGCGTCTGGGAATTCGCTATGAACGGCTGCTTGAATTAAGCCACAGATTTCTGGGTTACTGCAATGGCTAATAACCACGCGACCACCCTTGTAGCCATTCTTCTTCATTTCAGACCAAACTGCTTGAACAGCTTTCTTTTGACCTTTTGCTTTGTGAAGAAGGTTTAAGGTTCCTTCTGGGGATGCGTTACCGACTAAGCGGATATTGAGCATTCCGATAACGGCACCGACTAATTTATTTAAACGACCATTTTTCACTAAGTTATCGACACGAGCTAGTGCGAATAATAGTTTTGTACTTGCTAAATAATCTTTTAACGCAGCTACGACTTCTTCAAAAGAGAGGCCTTGTGCGATGAGTTCATTGGCTTTTTGTACGAAAAGAACCATTTCACCGCTGGCTGAAAGACTATCGAACACTTCGATATTTGTTTCAGGTGCTTCTTCTAAAAGCATGTTTTTTGCGAGTTGCGCACTGTTTTGGCTTCCTGATAAGCCACCCGTAATCGTAATGGCGATGACATTTTCTGCACCTTTGTAAGCTTCAAGGAATGCATCTGGGCTAGGGCAGGCTGAAGCTGTTTGGTCTTTCGATTGATACATTTCAATCATCATAGCATCGATATCTAAAGAGGCATCATCTGTATAGTGTTTGTCACCTACTTGAACTGTTAGCGGTACGTTAATGTACTGTGTATCTGGAGCAAGATTCTCGATTTCGCGTAAATCACAACCTGAATCTGCAATAATTTTCCATTTCATAATGGGTTCTCCTTTGAATTATATTTCTATTCTAAATAAATATACTTTGAATATCAAAACAAGTCAAATAATCTAGATTTTTCCTTTCATTTTAGTAGCATTTTAGCGCTTTCTGTAATATTGTAGAAGTGTAAAAATAAAAATAAAAGGAGAGTTTTATGACTCAAACTATTTCTTTCGGATATGGTTCAAAACCAGCTCAATTTATGGCGAATAAACTAAACCGTCACGGTGTCATTGCAGGGGCTACAGGTACAGGTAAAACTGTAACGTTAAAAGTATTAGCGGAGCAATTAAGTGAAGCAGGAGTTCCTGTATTCTTATCAGATATTAAAGGGGATTTAGCAAGCCTTGCTGAAAAAGGCGAAGTAACTGAGAAGATTGCAGAACGCTTGGCAAAAGTTCATGTAGAAGACTTCGAACCAAGCTCATATCCTGTTGCTTTCTGGGATGTCTTTGGGGAAAACGGAATTAATATCCGTACTACAATCTCAGAAATGGGACCAATTTTATTAGCTCAATTATTAGGTTTAAACGAAACTCAAGAAGGTATTTTAAACATTGCGTTTAAAGTAGCGGACGACCAAGGATTATTATTAATCGATATTAAAGACTTACGTGCAATGTTAAATTACGTTGGCGCACATGCTGGGGAATTACGTAACTTATACGGAAATATCGCACAACAATCAATCGGTTCTATTTTACGTAGCTTACTCGTATTAGAACAACAAGGTGGAGATCAATTCTTCGGTGAACCAGCATTTGAAATCAATGATTTATTCAAACAAGATCAAACAGGTCGCGGAGTTATCAATATTTTAGCATCTGAAAAATTATTCCAAACACCAAAATTATATGCAACATTCTTACTATGGTTCTTATCAGAATTATACGAAAACTTACCAGAAGTTGGGGACTTAGATAAACCAAAATTAGTCTTCTTCTTCGATGAAGCACACGTATTATTCGGACAAAGCAATGCTGCAGTTCAAGAAAAAATCGAATTAATCGTTCGTTTAATCCGTTCTAAAGGAATTAGTATTTTCTTCGTAACACAAAATCCAACGGATATTCCAAATGCTATCGCGAGCCAATTAGGGAACCGCGTGCAACACGGATTACGCGCGTTCACTCCAGCTGAACAAAAGAACGTAAAAGCAGTTGCTGAAACTTTCCGTCAAGAAGATGGACAAGATTTAGTAACAGTAATTACAAACCTTAAAGTAGGGGATGCAGTTGTTTCAACACTTCAAGAAGATGGTTCTCCAAGCTTTGCAGAAGTAGTATCGATTTACCCTCCTAAGAGTAAATTAGATGCAGGTGATCCACTTGTTCGTCAACAACTCATCAATCAATCAGCATTCTACGATAAATATGCAGAAATGTTTGACCGTGAATCAGCTCATGAACAATTAGCAGCATTAGATGAACAGTTCAAACAAGAGCAAGAAGCTGAAGTTGCGCAAAAAGAAGCTGAAAAACAAGCAGAATTAGAGCGCAAAGAAGCTGAAAAACAAGAAGCTCTTGCACAAAAAGAAGCTGAAAGACAAGCAAAATTAGAAGAAAAAGAACGCGAACGTGAACAAAAAGAATTAGAGCGTCAAGCACGTCAAGCGGCTACAAAACGCGGAGATTCAGCAATGGATCGCTTCACTAAGAACATCATGTCAAGTGTGGGTCGTGAAGTAGGTCGTGTGATTACACGTGGCGTAATGGGCTTATTCAAAAAATAAGAGGAGGCCAAAAGAATGGCAAATGTCGTTGTATTTTTTGCGCAAGGATTTGAAGAAATCGAAGGCCTTGCAACGGTTGATATTTTAAGAAGAGCAGGACACACAGTGCACACAGTAGGACTTGGCAGTGAAGTCATTACAGGTAGTCATCATATTCCTGTAAAAATGGATGATGTACTCGATACATTCTATTGGGCAGATATTGATGCGCTCGTACTACCAGGAGGACTTCCAGGAGCCACTCATCTACGAGACGATGATTTCCTTATTAAGAAACTGAAAGAGTATTCTAAAAAAGGAAAAATAATCGCAGCCATTTGTGCAGCTCCAATTGCATTGCACCGTGCAGGATTACTCAAGGGCAAGAAATATACTTGCTACCCTGGTGTAGAAAAAGACATCAATCAAGGAACGTATACAGGACAGCTTGTGGAAACAGATGGAAAACTCATTACGGGATGTGGACCAGCTGCAACCTTCGAATTTGCCTATATGATTGCAGAAGCGTTGGGTACTGAGACAAGTGCTCTTCGTGAAGGAATGCAATATAATAAACTTCTCAAAAAATAAAAATGGCAAGAAGACTCGTCTCAAATAGAGGCGGGTCTTCTTTTGTTACAAAAATGTTACAATGTTACAAAAATATTAACTCAAACACTTGCAATTTACCCGGAAATTTGAGAAAATAATGAATGACAAAATAAAACTTAGTACATAGAAATCAGGTAATAGTATGCATAAAGAAGAATTGAAGGAAGTTGTTGGTCAACTTCGCAAAAAAGGGGTAAGAATTACACCTCAACGTGTTGCGATGCTTGAGTTTTTAGCAAGTGTACACACGCATCCAACGGCCGAAGAAATCTTCAAGGCGTTGACAAAAGAGGATCCACAAGTGAGTGTGGCAACTGTTTATAATAACTTAAATCTATTTATTAAAGAAGGCGTCGTAAAAGAATTGACGTATGGGGATAGCGCGAGTCGCTATGACTTTGATTTAGGACAACATTATCACGCCGTATGCGACGTGTGTGGGAAAGTGGTGGACCTTTATTACCCAGTACTCGAAGACGTTGAAAAAGCTGCAGAACAGCTGACAGGATTTAAAGTAAGAGGACACCGTATGGAAGTGTACGGAGTGTGCCCAGAGTGTCAAAAGAAACAAAAATAGTATTCGATTAAGGGGTATAGGAGTATGGAGAAGGTCATTCAACGAAGAGCCAAAAGTGGCAAAGATGAGCACTCAAAAAAGGAAAATAAATATACGCAAGCTCCAGAAGACTTCGAAGAAACAGAAGTAGTCGAAGAGGAAGCTCTTGAGGAACTGGAAGAAAAAGAACTCTTTGGTGGGAAAAAGCCTAAGAAGAAAAGACCTAAGAAAAAAATGAATAAAACGATTTTCTGGGTCATTGGGATTTTAACGTTTCTTATTTTGATTTTTGAATTATTAACAATTCACCGTATTATGGCAAATCAGTTCAATGAAGAAGAATTCAAACGTATTATTCAAGTCGAACAAGAAGATGCGAAGAAATATAACGAGAATTTAACCGTGAAAGATGAAACAAAAGGCAAAGTGGAAGTACAGGAGTTAATTCCAACAGATGCTTCTGGTAATCCGATTGAAGCCATTGCGACTGAAATGGACGCGTTAAAACAAGAAGTTCTTGAAAAGTACGCGGGAGCTACTAAGAAGACACTTATCTTCTTCAAGGCGTACCAAACAAAAATCATCTCAAACGTAAACGATATTCACTACTATGTGTCTGTTTATCAACAAAAAGAGAGTGGTTTTGAACAATTAGAGTTTAAAGAACTCTCACATCAATTAGTATTTGCGGATACATTACAACCATTCGAGATTGCTAAATTATTTAACAATGAACTCGCAGTGTCTAACTTCTTCGTGAAGAAGGCTTTAGATGAAGGAAAAGCAAATGGTTTATCAGACGAGCAAACTGCTAAAGTGACTGCGCAATTTATGGACGGAAACTGGAAGAAGTTAGATGCTTCGATTATCCAAAACGGAGTTCGTGTGAAATATAAAGATGCAAGTGATCAAGATGCAGAATGGACCATTCCATTTACTGAATTATTTGCATACATGAACGAAAACATGATTCCTGAAACAGAAAAAGACAATTACGAAGCGTACCTAGCGACTGTAAAAGAAAAATTAGGGAAGAAGAGAATTGCATTATCATTTGACGATGGCCCTCGTGCTGAGACAACGCCAAAAGTGTTAGAAATCTTGAAGAAATATAACGCGCATGCAACGTTCTATATCGTAGGAAGCCACGTAGAAGGCAATGAATCCATTATTAAACAAATCGTTGCAGAAGGTCATGAATTAGGAGACCACAGCTACAGCCATCCGTTATTGACGAAGAAATCAGCTGATGAAGTGTATCAAGAAGTGCATAAGACTTCTGATTTAATTGCAAAAGCAAGCGGAGGTTTGCGACCAATGAGTTTACGTCCGCCATATGGTGGGTTTGACAAGATGGTATCAGAACAAGCTGGTATCGCGATTGTAAACTGGTCTATTGACTCACTTGACTGGAAATATAGAGACGCAGCGAAAACAATCGAGCATATTAAAGAAAATGCGCATAATGGCGGAATTTTATTAATGCACGATATTCATGAAGAATCTGTTGAAGCTCTTCCAGCTGTTATCGAATATTTACAAGCAGAAGGCTACGAATTAGTAACGGTCACAGAATTAATGGCAGACCAACCGTTAAAACCAAATTACGTTTACTTTGACCGTGTAGAGAATAAACCAGTGCAGTAAGAACACTTGCATTTTTACTCAAAATAAGGTACATTAATTAAGTGCTTAAAGCACAGACCTTTTACAGAGTTTTGCGAATCACCAACGCTTTACTCAGTACAAGGCATAAATTAAAAGAAAGAGGTGTTTAGAAATGGCTATTTCTAAAGAAAAGAAAAACGAAATCATCAAAGAGTATGCGTTACACGAAGGAGACACTGGTTCACCAGAAGTACAAATCGCTGTATTAACATACGAAATCAACCACTTAAATGATCACATCCGTGTTCATAAAAAAGACTTCCACTCAAACCGTGGATTAATGAAAAAAGTTGGTCACCGTCGTAACTTGTTAGCATACTTACGTAACAAAGATGTTCAACGTTACCGTGAACTAATCAACCGTTTAGGATTACGTCGTTAATTTTAAGCCAATTGAGAACTCCCAGGCATTCGTGCTTGGGAGTTTTTTGTTGCTGTGAAACTTTATAGCGGTTAAACGATATAGCATATAAACTATATTGCGACAGGAAGAAAAACATACAAAAAAGGCACAAGATCCAGTCGTGGAATCTTGTGCCTTCTTTTATTTGTATTAAAATTCTTTAATCGAGTGTGAAACGATTTGACGGTAACACATCATATTCTTGCTATTGTTCGATTTAATCACGTTACGCAAGATTTTAAATGCAGAACGTCCTAATTCGAGCGTATGCACGTCTACATAAGCATCGATTTGAACAGAAGGACGTACAGAGTCGAATGTAATAATCGGCATCTGAATATGCTTCTCGTTTAAATAGCGCGCAGCTCCTTCTGCAAAGAGGGAGTCGGCTGTCACGAGTCCATCAATTGTTCCGGCCTCGAGAAGCTCTTTAATCGTCTCGTAACCACGCTCAATCGTAAATTCATCTACTTGAGCAATGAGTTTCTCGTTAACATCAAGTTCGTATTCTTTGAGAGCTTTGATATATCCCTCGAGACGTTCTCTAGATACGAAAAGTTGGTCACGACCACCGATAAAAGCAATCGATTTGGCGCCTTTATTAATGATGTATTCAGTAGCATCAAGTCCCGCTTTTTCATTGTTATTATCGACAAATGAAATAAGAGGGGAAAGTGTCTTACCGATAATCACCGCTGGAAATTCTTGTTCAATCGCAAAGTTCACAAGAGGGTCTTCCAATTCCCCGTATAGGAAGATTAGACCGTCCACACGACGTCCTAAAATCGTATCCTTTAGAATCGCTAAGCGCTGATGATTATCTTGTCCTGTACATAATTGAATCGAGTACTGGTGGTCCGCTGCGATTTGCGCAATCCCTCGGATGACTTCCGGGAAGAATGAGTTTTGATAGAACGCATCAGAGTCTTCTGGGAGAACTACACCAATGACATTCGTTTTATTACTAGCTAAGCTACGAGCATTGACGTTTGGGTGATAGTTTAATGTTTCCATCGCCTGACGTACTTTCTTCTTTGTTGCGTCGCTGATGCTTGATTTATCTTGCAATACGCGCGTCACAGTCGAAGGGGAGACCCCTGCGAGTTTAGCCACATCTTTAATCGTGGATGCCATTTGTATTCCTCCTTTCTTGTAATAAATGATTTCTAAAAGAAAACACTGGATACGAACTTACAAAAATCCATATCCAGTGCCAAAATGGTTCTAAGATTTAATCGCTCCGTCAACCATACCTTTCATGATATGTTTTTGTGCGAGAATGAATAGGATAATAACTGGTAACATAATGAGTAATGTTGAAGTTAAGATCATATCCCATTGTTTTGTAAATGAACCGGCGAAGTTTGAAACCGCGATTGGTAATGTTTGAATCGCATTCCCTTTACCAAGTAATAGAAGTGGTAATAGGAAGTCGTTCCAAATCCAGATACCGTTCAAGATTAAGATTGTAACGTAGATTGGTTTTAAGATTGGAAGAACTACGTAGAAGAATGTTTGCATTTTGTTACATCCGTCTAATTCCGCAGCTTCTTCGATTTCTAAAGGAACCCCTTTGATGAATCCGTGGAACATGAACACTGAAAGTGACATACCGAAACCTGTGTACGCTAGGATAATCCCTGGGTAAGAACGTAATAAGCTGAATCCGAAGATTGGCATTGTAATGGCGTCACTCATGATTTTGAACCAAGTTACTAATGGATACATTACAACTTGGAAAGGAATTACCATTGAAGCTACGAAGATGAAGAAGATCACTAATGAAGCTTTAGAACGGTAACGAACTAATCCCCATGCAGCAAGAGCAGAGAATAAAGTGATTGTAAATAATGAAATCACAGTAATAATCGTTGATGCTAAGAATGATGAAGGATAGTTAATAGATGGGTTTTTCCAAATAGTAACAATGTTTGTCCAAAGTTGTCCGAAACTTGCAGGAAGTGCAAGCGGATCTGCTAGGATGTCAGCAGAACTCTTTGCAGAGTTGATCACTAAAAGAACGATTGGACTTAAGAAAAGTAAGAATAGGAGTATTCCTAAAATTTCAAGAAGTAAGATTCCAAATTTTTGTTTTTTCATTATAAGTCAATCTCCTTCCGTTTAGTGATAGATGTTTGAATCAAGCTGATGACTACTAAGATGAAGAATAAGATAACAGCACGAGCTTGACCTTGAGCCATTAAGTTATCTCCTGAAGCAGTGTTGTAGATGTTCATCGTAATGAACTCTGTACTTTGGATGGCTTTATCATGCCATAGTAGTGAAGGTCCACCACCTGTTAATGAGAAGTTCACATCGAAAATCTTGAATGAGTTTGTAATTGTCAAGAAGAGCGATACAGTGAACGCTGGCATTACCATTGGGATGATAATGTGACGTAGACGTTGCCATGCATTAGCACCGTCAAGTGAAGCAGATTCTACAAGACTTGATGGTACGTTTTGTAGGGCTGCAAAGTAAATCATCATGATATAACCTGCATATTGCCATGTGTTTGTGATAATCAAAGCTGTAACAGCTAATTTCACATCCCCAAGGAATAGGTTATTAATTAAAAAGTCGCTTCCAATCATTTGACCTAAAGCAGGGAATACTGAGTTATAAATGAATTGCCAAATGTAACCTAGTACAAGACCCCCGATTAAGTTTGGAATGAAGAATCCAGCACGGAAGATGTCTTTAAGCTTAATTTTACTTGAAACAAGTAGAGCTAAGCCGAATGATACAATGTTAATCACGATTACGTTAAATAATGCGAAGATTACTGTGATCATTAAAGAGTATTGGAAACGTGTGTCCGATAAACTGTCTGTAAAGTTTTTAAGTCCCACAAATTGTAAGTTAGTTTGTGTAACGCTCTTCCAGTCAGTTAGTGAGTAGTAGAACCCTAAGAAGAAAGGCACGATAATAACAAGTGCAAAGATGATAAATGCAGGTAACACTAAGCGGTAAAAATTGCGTTTTGCACGAGCTTCTCTGCTTAAAGCTTTCTTATTCTTAGACATATAAGAGTTCCTCCTTTATTAAAATTAAGCGGTGAGGGTAGTCACCGATTTGGTTCTATTGTAGCACATAACCCACAGTCACTGAAAGTGGCTGTGGGCCCCATGCAAACAATATTAATGATTATTTTTTAAGTAAGCTAGGCACTTCTTTGATTTGATTAGTAATCAATTCTTCGAATTTAGCTTTGTCGATTTGACCTTGAGCATATTGTCCATAGATTGGTCCTAATTTGTTCATTAAGAAGTTATCAGGCATGAAGTATGGGTTATCAAATGAGTAAACAGGTTTCTTCGCGCTAATCCATTCAGCTAAGAAACGAGATAATGGAGCTGATGGTTTCTCAGTTGTGTTAGAGAATGGAGAAATCATGTTAGCTTTGTTTACGATGTAGTCTTGACCTTCTTTAGTATCAGCTAAGTCGTTGAAGAATTTGTTGATGTATTCTAAAGCTTTAGTGTCTTTGTTAACTACGTAGTAAGATGGAGCACCGATGAATAATCCGTCAGCGTTTTTATCTTTACCAAGAGTTTGATAAGGAATGAATCCCATTTCGAAGTTAGCGTTTAATTGTTTTAGGTTAGGATCTTTCCAGTTACCTTGGTGTAGGAAAGCAGCTTTACCTGAAGCGAACGCTGAGTCCATGTCTTCTTGTGTACCAACTGTTAAGAGTTTTTTCTCTGTGTGATTGAATAATAATTCAACCCAGTTAGCGTAGTTGTCTAAACGAGTTTTGTCCATTTCGCCTTTAAGAACTTGTTCAGTTACTGAACGGTCGCCGTTTGGAAGACCAGAACTTAAGTAAGCACCGAAGTCGTGGATACCCATAATCCAAGTTTCGCCTTCTTTAGTTGCAGTAGCAACAACAGTAGATAATCCTAACTCAGATTTTTTGCTTTCTAATGTGTCCATTGCTTTTTGAACAGCTTCAAATGAAGTTAGAGTAGATGGGTCGATACCAGCTTTAGTTAAGATGTCTTTGTTGTAAGCTAATCCGTAACCTTCTACAGATACTGGGAATCCGTATACGTCGTTTCCTTGTTTGAATTCGAATTCAGTTTTGTCAATCCAGTCACCTTTTAATGGTTGGATGCTGTCTTTCCACATGTCGTAACCAGCTTGACCTTCGATTACGAATACGTCAGGAGCTGTACCAGCTGTGAATTCTGTTTTTAATTGGTCAGAGATTTTACATGAACCAGAACATGTTTTAATGTTAACAGTTACTCCGTTCTTTTCTCCCCATTCTTTTGCATAAGCTGTTAAAGCTTCTTGAATTTCACTCTTGTTACTATATAAAGTGAATTCTTTTTTGCTCTCAGAGCTTCCTCCGTTAGAAGAGTCTTGTTTTGCTCCACATCCAGCTAGTGCTAAACCAGCTAAACCAAGAGCTAATGATTTTGTAAACCATTTGTTTGCCATAATATTTTCCTCCTTAAATTTCGTTATAGATTACGCAAACGATTTCTTAACTGAACTCAGTATACCGCTTTCATGAAACGTTTGCAAGTATTTTTATCAAAAAAATTTTTCACTTCTTAAAAATGCGGATTTAAAGCGATTTTCTTAGGTTATTAATATTTAAATAGTCCGAAAAACACGATAAAAACGCCGTTATATACAAATAGAATAAAAAAGTTGAAAAATATTACTTGAGTTATTAAACAAAATATTCTAATATTAAGGCAAGCGGTTGCGCAATGTTTGCGCATTCAATGACTAGTAGAAATATCTATTATATAGAAAAGAGGGATTTATAAATGAGCAATAGAGAATCAGGTGTGTTAATGCATATCTCATCATTACCAGGTAACTATGGTATTGGTTCTTTTGGAAAATCAGCATATGATTTTGTAGATTTTCTTGTTCGTACAAAACAAACCTATTGGCAAATTCTTCCATTAGGAACAACAAGTTATGGAGATTCTCCATACCAATCCTTTTCTGCTTTTGCAGGAAATACGAACTTTATCGATTTCGACATTTTAATAAAAGAAGGTTTAATTGATAAAGAAGACGTCCTTACAAATTGGGGCGAAGATGAAACAACTGTTGACTACGCATTACTATATGAAAAACGTCGTCCAGTTTTAGAAAAGGCAGTAGCTGCTTTCCTTGCAAAAGGTAAAACTCCTGCATACGAGAAATTCGTAGAGGAGAAAGCAGAGTGGTTAGAACCATTTGCAGAATACATGGCGATTAAAGAATTTTTCGATATGAAACCATGGACAGCGTGGAGCGACGAAGCTACCAAACGTCGTCAACCAGATGCGTTGGCCGAGTATCGCACACGTCTTGCAGATAAGTTAGAATATCACCGTGTAACTCAATTCTTATTTGATGAACAATGGCATGCTCTTAAAAAATATGCCAATGACAACTTCATTCAAATTATTGGTGATATGCCAATTTATGTGGCAGCAGACAGCGTAGAAATGTGGGCAACACCACATTACTTCAAAACAGATGAAGAAGGTAATCCACTTTGTGTAGCTGGATGTCCTGCGGATGATTTTTCTCCGCTAGGTCAATTATGGGGGAACCCAATTTATAATTGGGAAGCAATGAAAGAAGATGGATACACTTGGTGGAGCAAACGACTACAAGCAAGTTTTGAATTGTTTGATGTCGTTCGTATCGACCACTTCAGAGGTTTCTCAGCTTATTGGGAAATCCCAGCAGAAGCAGAAAACGCAACAATCGGGAAATGGGTTAAAGGTCCTGGGTATGATTTATTTAAAGCGGTGAAAGAGCAACTCGGAGAATTGCCAATTATCGCAGAAGACTTAGGTTTCATGGATGAAGATGTCATCAACCTTCGTGAAGCTACTGGATTCCCAGGAATGAAAATCTTGGAATTCGGATTTATGGGTGAAAATCCTAAGAGTGGAGATTTACCTCATCATTATCCAGTCAATGCGGTTGCCTATACAGGAACGCACGATAATGATACAGTATTAGGGTGGTATAAGTCGGCTACAGAAGAAACTCGAGAATTTTGTAATCGTTACTTAAACCGCCGCGACGAAGAGCCAATTAGCTTTGCGTTACTTCGCGGACTATTTGGTTCTGTCAGCCGTATGACAGTTGCAACAATGCAAGATTTACTACAATTAGACGAAACAGCTCGTATGAACATTCCAAGTACACTAGGTGGGAACTGGGTATGGAGAATGACAGAGGAGCAGTTAACGGAATCAGTAGAAGAGTTCTTACTTGGAATTACTGAATTGTACGATCGAGCAAATCCACATCATAATGTGGATGTTAAAGAGGAGTTAGTCGAGGAAGAAAAATAACCTCGCGCACACTAAAAAGGAGAGAACAATGAAAGATTTTAAACAATATGTAGAAGGAAACTTAGGTAAGTCGTTAAAAGACTGCTCAAAAGAAGAAGTTTACTTAGCATTATTACAATTTACAAAAGAAAAAAGCGCAGCCTTACCACAAAATAATGGTAAGAAAAAAGTGTATTACATTTCTGCTGAATTCTTAATCGGTAAATTATTATCAAACAACTTAATTAACTTAGGCCTTTACGATGAAGTCAAAGAAGTGCTTGCTGAAGCAGGGCATACATTAGCGGAAATCGAAGAAATCGAATTAGAACCATCTTTAGGAAATGGTGGTCTAGGACGTCTAGCTGCATGTTTCCTTGATTCTATCGCAACTCTTGGTTTAACAGGAGACGGCGTTGGTTTGAACTACCACTATGGTTTATTCGAACAAAAATTCAAAAACAACCAACAAGATGCAGTGCCAAACGTTTGGTTAACACCTGAAAGCTGGTTAGTTCCAACTGAAACTTCTTATAAAGTACCTTTTGCAGACTTTACATTAACATCAAAAATGTTTGATATTGATGTTTTAGGATATGAACAATCTACTAAAAACAAATTACACTTATTCGATGTTGATTCAATCGATGAGTCTTTAGTTTCAAGTGATTCAATCTCATTTGATAAAACACAAATCGCTAAAAACTTAACATTATTCTTATATCCAGATGATAGCGATGAGCAAGGTGAATTATTACGTATTTACCAACAATACTTCATGGTAAGTAATGGTGCTCAATTATTAATCGACGAAGCACTTGCTAAAGGAAGTAACTTACACGACTTAGCAGAGTACGCAACAGTTCAAATTAACGATACGCACCCATCAATGGTGATTCCTGAATTGATTCGTTTACTTGGGGAACGTGGAATTGAATTCGATGAAGCAGTGGAAATCGTGTCTTCAATGACAGCTTATACAAACCACACAATCTTATCAGAAGCGTTAGAAAAATGGCCTTTAGCATACTTAGAAAAAGTAGTGCCACATTTAGTGCCAATTATTAAAGAATTAGACGCTCGTGTAAAAGAGAAATATGAAGACCCATCAGTAGCGATCATCGACGAACATGGCCGTGTTCACATGGCGCATATGGATATTCACTACGGATATAGCGTAAACGGTGTTGCGGCACTGCATACGGATATCTTAAAAGAAAGTGAATTGAAGAATTTCTATGAAATTTATCCAGAGAAATTCAATAACAAAACAAACGGGATCACTTTCCGTCGTTGGTTAATGCATGCCAACCCAGAATTAGCTAAATTATTAGATGAAACAATCGGAACTGAGTGGAGAAAGGATGCTACTAAATTAGAAGCGTTAAAAGCTTTCCGCCATGACGCAATTGTTCGCGAAAAATTAGACAAGATTAAAATTGATAACAAAAAACGTTTAAGTGTTTACCTACAAGAAAAACAAGGGATCACAGTGAACGAAAATTCTATTTTTGATATCCAAATCAAACGTATGCACGAATATAAACGTCAACAAATGAACGCTTTATATGTGATTCATAAATATTTAGATATCAAGAGCGGAAACATTCCAGCTAGACCAATTACAATTATCTTCGGTGGGAAAGCTGCTCCTGCGTATGTCATTGCACAAGACGTGATTCATTTAATTCTTTCATTATCTGAATTAATCGCCAATGACCCAGAAGTAAGTCCATACTTACAAGTTGTAATGATTGAAAACTACAACGTAACAGCTGCAACACACTTAATTCCAGCATGTAATATTTCTGAACAAATTTCTCTTGCTTCTAAAGAAGCTAGCGGAACAGGAAATATGAAATTCATGCTAAACGGGGCATTAACTCTTGGTACTGAAGATGGTGCCAACGTGGAAATCCACGAGTTAGTAGGAGACGACAACATCTACATCTTCGGTGAGAAGAGTGATGAAGTCATTGCGCACTATGAAAAAGGTGACTACAACGCTAGTGAATTTGCGAAGAGAGATGCTATCCGTCCATTAGTGGAATTCGTGAAGAGTGACGCTTTACTAGAAGTTGGAAACCAAGAACGTCTAGAACGTCTATACAACGAATTAACAACTAAAGACTGGTTCATGACGCTACTTGACTTAGAAGACTACATTGAAACAAAAGAACGTATGTATCGCGATTTCGAAAACAGAGATGAATGGAATGCTAAAGTAGTGACAAACATTGCAATGGCTGGATTCTTCTCAAGTGACCGTACAATCGAAGACTACAACCGTGACATTTGGAAATTAAACTAAATCGATTAATTGAAGGGATACGGTGAATTCCATGCAAATTAAAAACGAAGCAATGCTGATCACTTACTCAGACAGCATGGGAAGTAATATGAAGGACTTAAAAGGAGTTCTTGATAAACATTTCAAAGGCGCGATTAGTGGGGTGCATTTGCTCCCATTCTTCCCGTCTACAGGGGATAGAGGATTTGCTCCAAGCGACTACACACGTGTAGATCCGCTTCTTGGAACTTGGGAAGATGTGGATGCTCTAGGGGAACAATATTATTTAATGTTTGACTTCATGATTAACCATATTTCTCGTGAGTCTAAATTCTTCCAAGATTTTGTAAAAAATCACGAAAACTCACCTTACAAAGATATGTTTATCCGTATTCATGAGTTCTTCCCGCCAGGACGACCAACACAGGAAGATATCGACTTAATCTATAAACGTAAAGATAAAGCGCCGTTCCAAACTGTTCATTTTGCGGATGGAACGACAGAAGAAGTATGGAACACATTCGGGGAAGAGCAAATCGACCTTGATGTTCGTAAAGAAATCGTGAAAGAGTTTATTCGTGAAACGATTAAAGATATGGCAAGCCACGGCTGCTCATTAATTCGTTTGGATGCATTTGCTTATGCAGTGAAGAAACTTGATACAAACGACTTCTTCGTAGAACCAGATATTTGGGACTTACTCAATGAAGTGCGTGACGAAGCAGCGAAATACCAAGTAGAATTGCTTCCTGAAATCCATGAGCACTATTCAATTCAAATGAAGATTGCTGATCATGATTACTTCGTATATGACTTTGCATTACCAATGGTAGTCTTATATTCACTATACTCAGGTAAATCAAATCGTTTAGCAAACTGGTTACAAATGAGTCCAATGAAGCAATTTACAACACTCGATACGCATGACGGAATCGGTGTCGTGGATGCTAGAGACTTATTAACCGATGAAGAGCTAGATTACACTTCAAACAAATTATATGAAGTAGGTGCTAACGTAAAACGTATCTACTCAAGTGAAAAATACAATAACTTAGATATCTATCAAATCAACAGCACATACTACAGTGCTTTAGGAAATGATGATGCAAGTTACTTATTATCACGTGTATTACAATGCTTTGCACCTGGTATTCCGCAAGTATATTATGTTGGATTACTTGCTGGGGAAAATGACATCGAGTTATTAGAATCTTCAAAAGAAGGACGTAACATCAACCGTCATTACTACACATTAGAAGAAATCGACCGTGAAGTAGAACGTCCAGTCGTGAAAAAACTAATCAACTTATTACGCTTCAGAAATACATCCAAAGCGTTTGATTTAGAAGGTTCTTTTGAAGTAGAAACTCCAACAGAGAACACAATCGTAATCACACGTAAAGATGCTTCAAACAGTGTAGAAGCGCGTCTTGAAGCAAACCTAGAAACAAAAGAGTTTACAATCACAGAACAAGGGACTGTTGTTACTCTTTAATTTCTTTATTCGGAAATAACAATAATAAGATGAGTGAGTTACTTCTCTATAAATGAGAACAACTCACTCGTTTTTGTTTACAAAAAAATAGTACTTAAAGTACAGATATGGTAAAATGACTCTGTATGACAAACTTTGTATCTTCTAGAGTCATCTTACTTTAGAAATAAAAGTGCTCGAACACATCGAACATTTTTATTTCTAAAAGTAGGTCTGGAAGATACGCAAATAAGAGAAAAGGAGATTAGTTATGTCAGAAAAGAAAGTTTTTAGCTACAACTGGGGCGGACGTCAATTAACAGTTGAAATCGGCCAATTAGCAAAACAAGCCAATGGTGCTGTTTTAGTACGCTACGGTGATACGGTTGTTTTAACAGCGGCTGTTGGTACAAAACAAGCAAAAGATACAGATTTCTTCCCGTTAACAGTGAACTACGAAGAAAAAATGTATGCAGCAGGTAAAATTCCTGGAGGCTTCATCAAACGTGAAGGCCGTCCAAGTGAACATGCAACTCTTACAGCGCGTTTAATCGACCGTCCAATCCGTCCAATGTTTGCGGAAGGGTTCCGTAACGAAGTACAAATCACAAATACTGTAATGTCAGTAGATCCTAACTGTCCACCAGAAATGGCAGCAATGTTTGGTTCTTCATTAGCATTATGTATTTCAGATATTCCATTTGATGGACCAATCGCTGGAGTAGACGTAGGTCGTGTAAACGGTGAATACGTCATTAACCCAACAACAGAACAAAAAGAAAATTCAGATATCGAATTATCTGTAGCTGGTACTGCAACTGCCATCAACATGGTAGAAAGTTCAGCTAAAGAAGTGAACGAAGAAGATATGCTTGGTGCATTATTATTCGGTCACGAAGAAATTAAAAAATTAGTAGCTTTCCAAGAAGAAATCGTTCGCGAAGTTGGTAAAGAAAAAATGGAAGTAACTTTACTTTCATTCGACCCAGCCATCGAAGCACAAGTAAAAGATTTATTCAGTCAAGCAATGATTCACGCGATCCAAACAGAAGAAAAATTAGCGCGTGAAGCAAACATCGAAAAAGTGAAAGAAACAGCTATCGAGCACTTCGAAGCGGTATTAGAAGAAAATGACGAAAAAGCAGGACTTCTAAAACAAGTTTCTCAATTAGTAGATAACTTAGAAAAAGACGAAGTACGTCGTTTAATCACTGAAGAAAAAGTACGTCCTGATGGTCGTAAGATTGACGAAATTCGTCCATTATCTTCAGAAATCGATTTATTACCACGTGTTCACGGTTCAGGTTTATTCACTCGTGGACAAACTCAAGCATTAACTTCAGCAACACTTGCACCTCTTGGAGAATACCAAGTGATTGATGGTTTAGGAATCGAAGAAGGGAAACGATTCATTCACCACTACAACTTCCCACAATTCTCTGTAGGTTCAGTTGGTCGTGCTGGTAGCCCAGGTCGTCGTGAAATTGGTCACGGTGCGCTAGGGGAACGTGCATTGAAACAAGTGATTCCAAGTCCAGAAGACTTCCCTTACACAATCCGTCTTGTATCAGAAGTATTAGAATCAAATGGTTCTTCTTCTCAAGCAAGTATTTGTGCGGGAACATTAGCATTGATGGCTGCCGGTGTGCCAATTAAAGCACCTGTAGCAGGTATTGCGATGGGTCTTATTTCAGATGGTACAAACTACACAGTCTTAACAGATATCCAAGGGTTAGAAGACCACTTAGGTGACATGGACTTTAAAGTAGCAGGAACTAAAGACGGAATTACAGCTCTTCAAATGGATATTAAGATTCAAGGGATTACAGAACAAATCTTACGTGAAGCCCTAACACAAGCGAAGAAAGCACGTTTTGAAATTCTTGAAGAATTAACATCAACAATTGCTGAACCTCGTAAAGAGTTAAGCCCATATGCACCTAAGATTGAAATGATTTCTATCCACCCTGATAAGATTAAAGTAGTTATCGGACGTGGTGGGGAAACAATCAACTCTATCATCGACGAAACAGGCGTTAAAATCGATATCGACCAAGAAGGTCACGTATCTATCGCTTCTACAGATGCTGCTATGATTCAACGTGCTAAAGAAATCATCGAAGATTTAACACGTGAAATCGAAGTAGGTCAAGTGTACGAAGGAACTGTACGCCGTATCGAAAAATTCGGTGCATTCGTAGAAATCGCTAAAGGAAAAGATGGATTAGTTCACATCTCTGAATTAGCACACGAACGCGTTGGTAAAGTAGAAGATATACTTGCTCTAGGCGACAAAGTGACTGTGAAAGTCATCGAAATCGACGGACAAGGACGTATTAATTTATCACGTAAAGCATTGTTACCAAAAGAAGATAAAGAATAATCTTTCAATTCTAGCCTCTGCATTTTGCAGGGGCTTTTTTGTTTTGTCAAAAAGTACAGCAATAGAGCACTTCCTAGATTCTTTGATATTCGCAAAAAAAGGACAAATATGATATTCTTATAGAGTATATAGGGTGGAGAAATCTGCCCAGAGGAATCAATTTAAATAATAGAAAATGAGAGGTAAACCATGAGTTCAATTAAAATCATCGCACTTGGTGGTGTGAGAGAAAACGGTAAGAGCTTATATGCCGTTGAAGTGGAAGAAGAGATCTTCGTTTTAGATTGCGGTCTTGTCTATCCAGAAGATGAACTATTAGGGATTGATGTTGTCATTCCTGATTTCACATACTTAGAAGAAAATAGAGACCGTATTGCTGGGGTCTTCTTAACGCACGGGCATGCCGATGCTGTAGGAGCCTTGCCTTATTTCTTACAAAACATCGATGCACCGGTATTCGGTTCAAAATTAACGATTGCACTTGCAAAATACTATGTAGAGTCTTCAAACGTTGTTAAAGGATTTGACGACTATCATGAAGTAACAGAAAATACAGAGATTGATTTTCCAACAGCAACTGTGAAGTTCTTTAAAACAACACACACCATTCCAGATTCATTAGCGATTGTCATCAAGACAAGCGAAGGAAATATTGTGTATACTGGGGACTTCAAATTCGACCAAAGTGCTGCAGTGGAATATCAAACAAACTTTGGACGTATCGCAGACGTAGGTGAAGACTATGTATTAGCACTACTTAGTGATTCAAGTGACGCTGAAAGCACTGTCGAAAACGTCAGCGACCGTAAAGTGGCCGAAACGATGTTGGAAACATTCCTCAATGCGGAAGGCCGTATTATCGTTGCCTGCGTTGCAAGTAATATTTTACGAATCCAACAAGTCATTAATGCAGCCTTCGAGTCAGGACGCAAGATTTTCCTAACAGGATCTGAGCTTGAAGAAATCGTCAATATCGCATTAAGCTTGAATAAATTAACAGTTCCTGATAAAGAGTTAATCGTGAATTTCAATCAAATGAAGAAATTAGCCGATGATGAATTAGTCATCCTTGAAACTGGAAATGCCGGAGAGCCAATTAAAGCCTTGCAAAAGATGGCGCTTGGACGTCACCGTCAAGTGAACTTACACGAAGGCGACTTAGTGTATATCGCAACAACTCCATCTGTGGCAATGGAAACACAAATCGCTCGCACAAAAGACTTAATCTACCGTGCGGATGCGGAAGTGTTCGAAATGGCTAATAGCAAAAAATCAAGTGGTCACGCAACTCCAAACGACTTGAAACTGATGATGAACTTACTTCAACCAACATTCTTTATCCCAGTTCAAGGGGAGTATCGTAGCCTCTTAGCACATGCAGAACTTGCGAACGAATTAGGAATTCCATATAAAAACATCTTCATTCCTGGTAAAGGAGATGTCGTGGAAATCGAAAATGGCCGTATGAGCGTTACTGGACAAGTTCCAGCAGGAAATGTTTTAGTAGACGGAATCGGTGTGGGAGATATCGGAAATATCGTTCTAAAAGACCGTAAGATTCTTTCAGAAGACGGTGTATTCGTTGCAGTTGTGACGATTTCAAGACGTCTAGGAAAAATCCTTAGCGGCCCACAAATCATTTCACGCGGATTCGTGTATATGAAGACGAGTGAAGAACTCTTAACAGAAGCGCAAAAGATTGTGACAGAAGTTGTCGAAGAAAACTTGGCTAGTGATGATTTCGAATGGCCACGCCTTAAACAAGAAGTCAGAGACGCATTAAGTCGTTACTTATTCGATAAAACAAAACGTCGCCCAGTCATCTTACCGATGATTATGGAAGCTTCTAACTATAAGAAATAATTGGATTTAAGGAGATTAGAATGAATTCAAAAGCAGTAAAAATCTTACTTGAAGTACTTGGAGCCGTTGTGGTAAGTGCGGTATTATCGTTTATCCCGCAAGAGGCACTTCCATTTGTCGTAGACCTTGCGATTATCCCATTAATCTTCGTGGCATTACGTCGCGGATTAGTATGGGGATGTATTGCGAGCACCTTGTTTGGTGTCATCCACATGTTCATTCACCCAAGCGGAGCAGGATATTTTATGGTTCCGTTCCACGATTCTGTGATGGCATACGGATTCGTAGGTGTTGCAGGATTCTTTGCACGTAACACGGTTCGTACAGCCTTCAACGCTCGTACGTCTTCAACAACATTAAACGTTGTGACAGCAAGCTTTATCGCAACATTTGTGAGCTATGGTATGCATGCGATTGGTACAGCGATTGGTGCACCATCGTTATTCTCAGCTGATAAAGTAGCCTTAGCACAAGGGTTCTTCGGCTTTGGCATGAGCTTTGTTGTGACATTAGTAGTGACACTTGTACTTTTAGTAACACCAATTTACGTGAAACGTTCGCTATATATTCCAAAAGGAACACGTTTCTTATCACGTCGCGAACAATCACATTTATTAAACGATTAATACAAAAAGAGAAAGACCCTGATTCGTCGCGGTCTTTTTTCTTTCAATTTTGAGAGGAGAGCCAATGACATTTATTAGTTCGATTCTTTATATCATTATTTTAGTCAATACGTTTGCTGCGATTATCACGGTGTTTCGTGAGCCTCGTGAAATTGCTGCCACATGGGGATGGCTCATTGTCCTTGTAATGCTTCCAGTTTTCGGATTTATTATTTACTTCTTCTTTGGTCGTCGAATTCGTAAAAAGCGCATCTTTAATTTACGCGCCCAAGAAACGGTCGGTCTGCAAAAATTAGTCGAGCAGCAACAACGAGACTTGGCCTATACGAAGGAGAAAGTCGGGCCTGCGAAATTCCGCTTTAAGAACCCGTACCAAGAAGAATTGGCATCCTTTTTCCTTGAAGCCGATGATGCGATTATTACCGAGAATAATGATGTAGAGATGTTTGTGGACGGAGAAGAGAAGTTTAACCGTCTAAAAGAAGATATTAATAACGCTAAACATCATATTCACTTGCTGTATTACATTTTCAATCAAGATGAAATTGGCGAAGAAATCATGCAACTCTTGATTGATAAAGCCCAACAAGGTGTCGAAGTGCTGGTCATTTATGATGCCCTTGGATCACGGAAGACGCGCAATGCTTTTTGGAATAAGCTGCATGAAGCAGGTGGTCAGTCTGTTGCCTTCTTCGGGTACACACTTGGATTTATCAACTGGCGTATTAACTATCGTAATCACCGTAAGCTTGTTGTGATTGACGGTAAAATCGGCTATATTGGCGGCTTTAATGTCGGTGACGAATATTTAGGCAAAGGCCCACTTGGCGCTTGGCGTGACACGCATTTGCGTATTGTTGGGGATGCCGTTTATTCATTGCAATCGCGTTTCTTCGTCGATTGGAATGCCGCGGTTAAAGAAGAACAAAGACGAGAATTTATTCCAGAGTATTTCCCTCTAACCCAGGCGGAGGGCGATAATACCATTCAGATTGTTTCGACTGGGCCAGATAGCGATGTTCAGAAAATCAAGTTTGGTCTCGTTAAGATGATTTTAATGGCGAAAAAGTCAGTGTGGATTCAAACTCCTTACTTTATCCCAGATGAAAGTGTCCAAGAGGCGTTAAGTATTGCTGCGATGTCTGGAGTAGACGTTCGCGTGATGATTCCATGTAAGCCGGACCATCCAGTCGTTTATCGCGCGACAGAATACTATTCAAGCCAATTATTGAAATCAGGTGTGAAGATTTACGTATATCAAAAAGGATTCCTTCATGCCAAAACGATGGTCGTTGATGGTGAAATGGCAACCGTTGGGACCTCCAACTTTGATATGAGAAGTTTTCGTTTAAACTTCGAAGTGAATGCCTTTATTTATAACGAACAGTTCGCTAAACAAGTCGAGGAAGATTTCGTGCATGACTTGAAGAACTGTACCATCGCTAACGAAAAATACTTCGAAAAACAAGACCGCTGGAAGAGATTTAAACAAAAATTTGCAAGATTATTTGCACCAATCTTATAGTTGTTAATTAGATTGGAAAATGCACTCACAATAGCATTTGTGAGTGCATTTTTTATATTGTCTTAATCGAAGAAGGCCAAATATGGACATGTCCATATTTGGCCTTCTTTGCTTTGATTCGATTCAATTTTAAAAATAAACATTACCATATTTGGTAATTACCATATATGGTAATTGCAGCTTTAATTTAATTCCATGCAAGCAACGATTTGATCCACATTTAAGATATGAGTGATATTAGATCCTTCTTCTAAAAATACAAAGTGGTTATTCATTTGAATAGGGCTCTTAATCATACCGTTCTTCGTGAATGTAATTAAATTCCCAGCGTTATCGTATTTCTCGAAGTGGAGTACAATTGGTTTCTTGAAGTAGAAGCTGTGGTGAATTTGTTCTACCACGTCAATTAGTGGCATAACAGTTGGTTTAAAGAACACATCTCTTTCTTCATATTCCTCTTGAGAGACTTGTAGTTTATTGATTAATGGTTTGATAAATGATGTAAATGTTGATTTGCGTTGTTCCATTTTCGATACCCCCGAACATTTGTTTGCACATTTATTATACGAACAAATGTTCTAAAAAGCAATAGAAAAGAAAAATTTTTTCTAAAAAAGTTGTGTTTCTTCCTATTTATAAAGTTTGAGTTTGGCCGATAATATGGGGAATTAACGTTTGAATGAAAGCAAAATAAAGTTTATAATAGTTAAGAAAGCATTTTACTATTCGTGAAAGCGAATGGATTGGAGGTGTCACATGAGTCAAGAGATTCTAAATTCTGTTTTAGCCATTGAGTCTGAAGCAAAAGCGTTGAAGGAAAAATTCGAGGAACAATTATCCCAAACACATGAAGCAACAGATCAACGAGTGAACGAAGCTAAATCGAATATGGAACAATCGTTAGAAGTCTACAAAGCTGAGTTGAAAGAAAAAAATCAACAAAAGAAAGCGGAGTTCGAAGCGAAAGTGAAAGAAGATGAATTAGCGGAGATTGCTACTCTAACAGAACGTTTCAATCATCTGAAACAGGATTTAGTTCAGGATACTGTGAAGGAGGTGTTGAAGAGATATGGCGATAGCTAAAATGAGTAAGGTCATGTTGATTGCCCCAACGGACAAACAAAATGACCTATTGGATGCTATTCAAGAATTACAATCTTTAGAAGTAACCTCATTAGAACAGGCGAAAGAACTATTTACCGAGGAGTCTATTGCTCTACAAGAAGCGGATGCTGAGGGAATTAATGCTCTTCAACAGAAATTCGAAGGGATTCATGCGGCCATTACTTTTGTGCAAAAAAATCAAAAGCAACCGTCATTAATTCAAAAGTTAAAAACGCCAAAAGAGCAATTCACACTATCTGAATTACAAAACGAAGTCCAATCATGGGACGCTGATGCATTAGTGGAACATGTTGAAGGTATTCGTACAACTCTTCGTAAGAAAGACGAGGAATTAAAAGAACTTCGTGAGAAAGAAGCGTTACTTCGTAAGTGGAGTGTGCTTGATTTCTATCCGAAAGATATCTTTAAACACCCATATACCAAAACAAAAATGGGAACCATTCCTCAAGCAACAGATAATGCTTACTTAGAAGGATTAAAACAGAGTGAATTGATTTCTGTTCACGAAGTGTATCATACACGTGAAGAAATCGGATTATTGGTGACATATCCACGAAAAGCACAACAAGCTGCGAAAGAAGAGTTAGCAAAAGCGCACTTTAGTATTGTATGGTACGCATTTGAAGAAGCTCCTTCAGTTGAATTAGAGAAAAATCTAAAAGCGCAACAAGCAGTAGTTGAGGCTAAAAAGAAAGTATTAGATGATTTGCAAGAAGAAAAAGACCTTCTTCGCCAGTTACAACTTTCTTCGGAAGTGACCTACAATGAATTGCAAAAAGAACAAGCCAAAAATGAATTGGTGAATGGACAACATGTATTCGTACTTCAAGGATGGTTAACTACAAAAGCAGTCGATGCTGTTGAAGTTCAACTGAAAGAAAAATTAGGAGAAGGCGAATATGTCTTCTTACCACTAGAGATTGCTGAAGAAGAATACGAAGAAGTGCCAACTGTTTTAGAAAACAATGCCTTCTTACAACCATTTGAAAATCTAACAGAAATGTATGGATTACCAAAATACGGTGAATTAGACCCAACGCCTTATACAGCACCATTCTATCTCGTCTTCTTCGGGATGATGGCAGCAGACTTAGGGTACGGTGCACTTCTGTGGTTGGGAACATTCATCATGTTGAAGTTCTTCCATTTTGATAAAGGAATGAACCGCAACTTGAAGTTCTTCCACTTACTCAGCTACCCAGTCATGATCTGGGGGATTGTATTTGGATCAGCATTCGGTGCGGATTTACCATTCCAGCCGCTATCATTATCTAAAGACTTAATCACGATTATGATTTTATCGATTATCTTCGGGGTTATTCAAATTATGGTCGGCTTATCACTAGGGGCTTACTCAAATCTGAAGAAAAAAGCATATACCGATGCCTATACGAGTCATCTTGGATGGTTAGCCATTATTACGGGAATCATTCTTTATGTCTTAGGGTCAATGGTACTCAATATTTCTTGGATTGCGACAATCGGTTCATCGATTGCGATTATCGCAGCCGTTGCGATTGTAGTCATAACTGTCTTATCAAGTGAAAACAAGTGGGGCGGTTTGGCGAGCGGTCTATATAACTTGTACGGAATTAGTGGATACGTAGCAGACGTCGTGAGTTATACGCGTTTAATGGCATTAGCTGTATCAGGAGGAAGTATCGCGAGTGCGTTCAATATGTTGGTAGGATTCCTTCCACCAGTTGCACGTTTCACAGCAGGGATCTTCTTAATCGTAGCATTACAAGGATTGAATATTTTCCTTTCATTCCTTGGGGCTTATGTTCACGGCTTACGTCTACAGTTCGTTGAATTCTTTGGTAAATTCTACGACGGCGGCGGACACGCATTAAAACCGTTCAAAACATATGAAAAATACGTTGATATTAAACAACAGAAATCAGAATAAATGGAGGAAATATAATTATGACAAACTGGTTAACATTTTTCGCTGAAAATGGTGGAGGGCAAATCTTTGCTGCTCTAGGGATGGCAATTGCCATTATCTTCTCAGGGATTGGATCATCAAAAGGGGTAGGGATTGCCGGTGAAGCAGCTGCTGCCTTAATTAAAGAACAACCTGAAAAATTCGTTCAAGCATTAATTTTACAACTATTACCTGGTACACAAGGGATCTACGGATTCATCGTTGCCTTCTTCATCATGATTAACATGTCAGCTTCAATGACTTTAGCAGCTGGTTTATACTTATTCATGGCAGCTTTACCAATCGCATTCACTGGTTTATTCTCAGGAATTGCTCAAGGTAAAGTAGCAGCTGCAGGGGTACAAATCTTAGCGAAAAAACCTGAAGAATCTACTAAAGGGATTATCTTTGCCGCAATGGTTGAAACATACGCAATCTTAGGATTACTTGCTTCTATCTTAATTATCATTAACAAAGGTTAAGAGGAGGGGTATTCTTGAAAGATTTAGAGCAACTAAAACAACTTATTCTAGCGGATTTAGAAAAAGAATCAAAGCAGCGAATTGAGGTTGCTACTAAAGAACAAGAAGAACGCATCAATCAAATGAATGCCCAATATTCGCAACAAGAAATGGCGAAGAAAACGGCATTAAAACAAGAAGCAAAATCACAATACGAAAAAGAGCAACAGACTATTTTGAACGCAAGTAAAAAAGAAGTCTTGCGCGTCAAACGTGAACTTCTTGAGAGTGTATTTGAGGACGTTCTACAAGTAATGTCAACCTGGAGCGGGGAAACATTACGTCTCTTTATCGAGTCAGCTATTCGCAAATTACCAAAACAACAACAAACAACACTTACTTTTGGAGAAGACACTGTTTCTCGTTTGAGCGATGAAGACAAACATGCATTAACTTCGCAATTTGCCTTTGTTAACATCGACGAAGCAACCCTTCCAAAGAAAGCTGGATTTGTGTTGAAACAAGAAGGTATCGAATATAACTATTTATTCGAAGCATTAATTGAAGATTTAAAAGAAGAATATTCACCTATCTTAGCTAGAAAAGCATTCATTGGGTAAGGAGGGATGGAATGAATGATTTAGCCTATTCAGGAGTGAATACGACCGTTCGTATTCTTGAACAGCAATTACTGTCCAAGGAACAATTGAATGGGATTCTCGTATCTAAATCCTTACAACAAGCATTAGAAGCCTTGCAAAAGACAAGTTATGAGGTAGATGTACAAGAAGTTCTCGAATCAAGACAGTTCGATCCGGTCCTAGACGCCCATTTGAAACGCAACTATGACGAGGTATTAGAACTCATTCCGGATGCATCACTTCTTGATGTATTCTCGATTCGTTACACTTACCATAATTTAAAAGTTCTTCTAAAATCGAAGTTCTCTGGAAAAGACTTAAAACATTTATGTGTTCCGCTAGGACGTTATTCCTTCGAAACCTTAAATCAATTAGTCGAAACTCAAGATTCACTCGATGTACCAGAAATCATGATTGAAGGGGTTCGTGAAGCGTATGCCGATTTTGAAAACTTTGGTCGCCTAGAAGCAGCCGATGTATTTATGGATCGCTACTATTTCAAACATCTTCGACTCATCGACCGTACAATGAATCAAGAGGTCATCCATCAAATCGTGAACATTATGATTGATATGGAAAACATCACGACTTTAATTCGTGCCACAAAGCAAAAACAATCACGCTCATTCTTAATTGGGGTATTGTCTAGCGAAGGTACTGTAGATAAGACGTTATTAATCGACGAAGTGCTTGAAAAGGGCACAGAGGCTCTTGTTGACCTTTATCGTCATGTTCCATACTATGACAAGTTTGTTGCGATTTTAGAGCATGAAGAACATCCAGTCTTTGCATTGGAATTATTAAAAGAAGAATTGATTCATCAGATTCTAGAAGAAGCGACTTTTGAACCATTTGGACCGCTGCCAAGTCTTGCGTATATTCATGCGCTTGAGATGGAAGTTAAAAATCTCCGTCTATTACTGGTTGGTGTGGACAATGAGTTTACAGAAGAACAATTAAGAGAAAGGATGCGACCAGTTTATGTCTCATAAAATTGCCGTAGTTGGCGACAAAGATTCCATCCTTCCTTTTAAAATTTTAGGATTTAACGTGTTCCCTTGCCACGAAGCGCAAACGGCACGCAAGATGATTGATGAACTTGCTGAAGATGAAGTCGGCATCATTTATGTAACGGAAGCTATTGCTAGTCAAATTCCGGAAACGATTCGTCGTTATGATGCGGAAATTTCACCAGCCGTCATTCTCATTCCAAACCATAAAGGGTCTTTAGGAATTGGAAAATCAAGAATTCAAGAAAATGTAGAAAAAGCGGTTGGACAAAACATCTTATAACCAACCAATACACGAAACTAAGGGAGGTACCTCAGTGAAGATCGGAAGAATCGTAAAAGTATCAGGTCCTCTTGTGACTGCTGAAGGAATGGAAGATGCGAATATTCAAGATATTTGTCGTGTAGGTCATCTAGGCCTTATCGGTGAAATTATCGAAATGCGTAAAGATATTGCATCCATTCAAGTATATGAAGAAACTTCAGGAATTGGACCAGGAGAACCCGTCGAAACAACAGGGGAAGCTTTATCTGTTGAATTGGCGCCAGGGATTGTATCTCAAATGTTTGATGGGATTCAACGTCCCCTCAATAAATTTAAAGAAGTATCACAAAGTGACTTCTTAGTCCGCGGAACAAACGTGGATCCACTTGACCGTGAAAAAGAGTGGGAATTCGTTCCTACTGCTACTGTGGGTCAAGAAGTAGAAGCCGGAGACATTATCGGTTATGTACAAGAAACTAAAGTTGTACAACATAAAATCATGGTGCCTTACGGTGTGAAAGGTAAATTAGTAACAGTGGAAGCTGGAAACTTCAAAATCGAAGATACAGTGTACCAAATTGAAACAGAATCAGGCGTACGTGATTTCAACTTAATCCAACGTTGGCCGGTACGTCGTGGTCGTCCATATAAAGTAAAGAAAAACACTGAAGTTCCAATGTTAACAGGACAACGTGTTATCGATACTTTCTTCCCAGTAACAAAAGGGGGAGCAGCAGCTGTACCAGGACCATTCGGAGCTGGTAAAACAGTGGTGCAACACCAAATCGCAAAATGGGCTGACGTGGATATCGTAGTATACGTAGGTTGTGGGGAACGTGGAAACGAAATGACAGACGTATTGAACGAATTCCCTGAATTGATTGACCCAACAACAGGTGAATCTATCATGGAACGTACCATCTTAATCGCCAACACTTCTAACATGCCGGTAGCGGCTCGTGAAGCGTCTATTTACACAGGTATCACAATTGCGGAATACTTCCGTGATATGGGATATAACGTAGCCATCATGGCGGACTCAACATCACGTTGGGCAGAAGCGCTTCGTGAAATGTCTGGACGTTTAGAAGAAATGCCAGGGGACGAAGGTTACCCAGCATACTTAGGAAGCCGTATCGCAGAATACTACGAACGTGCAGGACGTGTTGAAACATTAGGTAGCGATGGCCGTGAAGGTACAATTACAGCAATCGGTGCCGTATCACCTCCAGGGGGAGATACATCAGAACCAGTTACACAAAATACATTACGTGTAGCGAAAGTATTCTGGGGATTAGATGCAACATTGGCGCAAAAACGTCACTTCCCATCTATGAACTGGTTAACGTCTTACTCATTGTATGATCCAGAAGTTGGTAAATATATGGACGAAAACGTTCATGCAAACTGGTCTGAATTTGTTCAACATGCAATGAATACATTACAAGAAGAAGCAAGCTTAGAAGAAATCGTTCGTTTAGTTGGTCTTGAATCATTATCTGAACGTGACCGCCTAACGATGATGACTGCTAAAATGCTTCGTGAAGACTTCTTACAACAAAATGCGTTTGACGATGTCGATACATTCTCATCTCGTGAGAAACAATATCGCATGTTAGAACTCATCTTGACATTTGAAAAAGAAGCGCGTCGTGCGATGAAACTTGGTTCATACTATGCTGAAATCATCGACGGAACAGAAGATGTGCGTGACCGTATCGCACGTTCAAAATATATTCCAGAATCTGAAATTGCTCGTTTCGATGAAATCAGAGAGCAAATTAAAACGGATATCGAAAAAACAATTCAACATGGAGGGATGACACATGCTTAAAGAGTATCGTACGATTAGTGAAGTTGTTGGCCCTTTAATGATGGTTGAACAAGTCGAAGGCGTTAAATATGATGAGTTGGTTGAAATCCAATTACAAAATGGTGAATTGCGTCATGGACAAGTACTAGAAGTAAACGAAGATAAAGCAATGGTTCAGATTTTCGAAGGACCAAGCGGAATCAACATTCGTGATACAAAAGTACGTTTCCGTGGTAAACCATTATCATTAAACGTATCAGAAGACATGATTGGTCGTATTTTCGATGGGATGGGGAACGTTATGGATGATGGCCCTGAAATCCTTCCAGAAGCGACTCTAGACGTAAACGGACAAGCAATTAACCCAGTTTCTCGTGACTATCCGGATGAATTTATCCAAACAGGGATTTCTGCGATTGACCACTTGAACACTCTTGTTCGTGGACAAAAATTACCAGTATTCTCTGGTTCAGGGCTTCCTCACAAAGAGTTAGCAGCCCAAATCGCACGTCAAGCGACTGTATTAAATAGCGACGAAAAATTCGCGGTAGTATTTGCTGCAATGGGGATTACGTTCGACGAAGCGGAATACTTCATGGAAGACTTCCGTAAGACAGGGGCGATTGACCGTTCAGTGATGTTCCTAAACTTAGCGAGCGACCCAGCCATCGAACGTATTGCGACACCAAAAATCGCATTAACAACAGCTGAGTACTTAGCGTTTGAAAAAGGAATGCACGTTTTAGTTATCATGACAGACATGACAAACTACTGTGAAGCGCTTCGTGAAATTTCAGCGGCTCGTCGTGAAGTTCCAGGACGTCGTGGATATCCAGGTTACTTATATACAAACCTTTCAACAATCTACGAACGTGCAGGACGTATCGTTGGTAAGCCAGGATCGGTAACTCAAATCCCAATCCTTTCAATGCCTGAAGATGATATTACTCACCCAATTCCTGACTTAACAGGATATATCACAGAAGGACAAATCATTTTGGACCGTGCTCTTGATAAACAAGGGATTCAACCTCCAATTAACGTATTGCCTTCATTATCTCGTCTAAAAGATAAAGGTTCAGGTGAAGGAAAGACTCGTAAGGACCACGCACCAACGATGAACCAATTATTCGCGGCGTATGCAACTGGTAAACAAGCCAAAGAACTTGCGGTTGTATTAGGGGAATCTGCATTATCAAAAACTGATAAGAAATATGTAGAGTTCACAGAACGTTTTGAACGTGAATATGTTGGACAAGGCTTCTATACGAACCGTTCTATCCAAGAAACATTAGACCTTGGATGGGAACTCTTATCAATCCTTCCACGTACGGAATTGAAACGTATTAAGGATGAGTTATTAGATGAATACCTTCCGGAAGGGGAGTGATTCCTTTGACACGATTGAATGTCAAACCAACCCGTATGGAGTTGACGAAATTAAAGCATCGTCTTGTCGTGTCGAAAAGGGGGCATAAACTCCTAAAGGATAAACAAGATGAGTTAATGCGTCAGTTCATCGAATTAATTCGTAAAAACAATGCGTTACGAGAGGCGGTTGAAAATCGTCTTGTGGCAGGGATGAAGAGCTTTGTTCTAGCGAAAGCAACATTAGAAGAAGCGTTCATCGAAGAGCTTGTGGCGATTCCACCACAAAGCGTAACCTTGGATTTACAAGAAAAGAACATTATGAGTGTGTATGTTCCAGAAATGCATTTCACTGTGACAGATGAAAACGAAGAGAGTGACTTCAAATATGGGTACTTGAACTCGAACAGTGAAATTGACGACTCTGTAGAACAAATCTCAGATGTATTAAATGATCTACTAGAGTTGACAGAGATTGAAAAAACTTGCCAATTACTAGCAGACGAAATCGAAAAAACAAGACGTCGTGTAAACGCGCTTGAATATCGATTGATCCCACAATTAGAAGAAACGATTTACTTTATCGAAATGAAACTTGAAGAAAACGAGCGCGCAAGCATTACTCGTATTATGAAAGTGAAAGATATGGGACAAAAATAAAGAAAAGAGGACTCCTAGCAGATGATGCTAGGGGTCTTTTTGATTTAATTTCGTTAAATTCTAGAAGAAATTATGAAAGCGTTTTAAATATAGCAAAATAGTACTAGTAAAGAGCAAAAAAGTCTAAGTCTCATCAATAAGAAAGTGCTAAAATTAATTATGGAAACGTTTTTACAAATCAAGGAGGGGTATTATGTATAATCGTCAAAATATGGAGAAGAGACAGCGCTTCTCTATTAGAAAGCTCACAGTTGGTACATGTTCAGTTATCATCGGGGCTTTCTTTTTTGGCACGCTTCAACCAGTTTCTGCAACTGAAGCTGCTGCAACAGAGGTAGTAGCGACGGCCGTAGAAAACACGCCAGCTAGTGAGGTGGCGGCCAATGCTGAAGAGAAACCAGCAGTAGAATCTGGTGCTACAGCAACTGAGGCTACGCCAAAAGAAGAAAAAGAAGCAGTTTCTAATGAAGCTGCAAACACGGAGGCAACTGATAAAGTAGAAGAAAAAGCTACTGAAGCAGCTGCTACAGAAACAGCGGAGGCTAAACCAGCAGAAGCTAAACCAGCGGAAGAAAAACCAGCTGAAGCAGCAACGGGTGAAACTCGCGAAGCTACGGGTGAAACTCGTGAAGCAACAGCTGAAGTGAAAAAAGAGTGGGACTCAGTAAGCCGCGTGAAAGGGAATGTTGAGGTCGTTGAAGAAGGCGGAGTACGCTACAACAAATTAACTTCGACTAAGGATAACAACAATGGAGCAGACGAAGCTCTATTTGAAAAAGCTGGTTTGCAAGCAGATGCGGAAGGAAATGTAAGCGTTGACTTAACGTTCAAAGCAAACTCAGCTCCTGCAGAAACTCGTTTTGGGGTTTATGTAAAATATAAAGATAATGACAACAACATCTTTGTAGGATATGACAAGGGCGGTTGGTTCTGGCAATACAAAGGACCAGGTGTAAACACATGGTATAGCAAGACTCGTGTAGAAGCACCAAATGTGGGTGAAGAAAACCACCTATCTATCGTGTACAAGAAAGATGGTCAATTAAACGCTACAAATAATGGACAAGCTTTATTTAGCACAGAAGTCGTTCCAGAAGCTGTCAAGAACGCTTTAGCTGATGTGAATAAAGTTTACCTTAAAGCTGGAACATATTATAAAGAATTATCATCTGTATCGATCAAAGCGGACAACCAAGATAACATTAAACCAGAAGAAGAAACTCCGGCTGTGGATGATGGTTTCCGTCGTAACGACCAAGATGTTCATTACGAAACTTTACAATCAGAACAATTAAAAGCCATCATCGACACGGCGTTTCCACGTGTTAAAGAATATGAATTAGATGGAAAAACGTTAACAGGTCAAGTTCAAAAATTAGATAAAATGTCAATCAACGGTGTGTTAGTAACTCCAGAAGTTCAATACCGTAAAATTGATGACACTACTGCAGAATATGTAATGACAGTAAGAAACGATGATGAATTCATCAACGCAGAAATCACTGTGAAATTACAATTAGTCGGCAACGAAATGCATTTCGATGTGACAAAAGTAGTGAATAAAAACAATGTTGAAATGGGTAAACCAGTCGACAATGTTCGAAAATTAATCCAAACAATTGAATTCCCAGGAAACACACTTGTTTCTGTAGGTTCTAATAAACAAAATGCGAAGTTTGACGGAGCGCAAATGTCCACAAACACACATAGAGCAGGGGATTATCATTTAGACTTGAAGACAGGCAAGATGAATGATTACGCTTATGGCTTCATGTATGGATTCGTTTCTTCTAACGAATTAGCAGCATCCGTTTGGAGTAACTCACAATTTACTTACCAAGGAAATGACTTTGCACGTATAACTACTGCACTACAAAGAGTTGATGGCGTCAACTACATTGGTATCCAAAGCTCACCTTACTGGTACCAACGTGCTTATAAGAACTTAGTATTCCCTGAATACACATTAGACTTACCAAGTTCTAAAGTAGTCATTACAAAAGACTTAAACAAAGATAATGTTGTGGACTGGCAAGATGGTGCGATTGCATATCGTAATATCATGAATAATCCAAAAGGAGCAGAATCTGTTCCAGATTTAGTAGCGTATCGTATTGCGATGAACTTCGCATCTCAAGCGCAAAACCCATTCTTAATGACATTAGATGGTATTAAGAAGATTAACTTACACACGGATGGTTTAGGCCAATCAATCCTACTTAAAGGGTATGGTAGTGAAGGTCACGACTCAGGTCACTTAAACTATGCAGATATCGGTAAGAGAATCGGTGGCGTTGAAGACTTCAAGAAATTATTAGCTAGAGCGAAAGAATACGGTGCTAAAATCGGTATTCACGTAAATGCTTCTGAAACATATCCTGAATCTAAATACTTCAGCGAAGCAATCTTACGTAAAAACTCTGACGGAACATATATGTACGGTTGGAACTGGTTAGACCAAGGTATCAACATCGATGCAGAATATGACTTATCACATGGACGTTTAGCTCGTTGGAAAGAATTAAGAGAAAAACTTGGTGGCGACTTAGACTTCATCTATGTGGACGTTTGGGGTAACGGACAATCAGGGGACAACACTGCTTGGCCAACTCACGTACTTGCTAAAGAATTAAACGCTCAAGGTTGGCGTATGGCTATCGAGTGGGGCTTCGGTGCGGAATATGACTCAACATTCCAACACTGGGCAGCTGACTTAACTTACGGTGGATATACATTGAAAGGGATTAACTCAAATATCACTCGATTCATCCGTAACCACCAAAAAGACTCATGGGTGGGTGACTATCCAAGCTACGGCGGTGCCGCTAACTATCCATTACTTGGTGGATATAACATGAAAGACTTCGAAGGATGGCAAGGTCGAAGCGACTACGAAGGCTATATTCGTAACCTCTTCGAAAACAACATTATGACGAAGTACTTCCAACACTACAAAGTCTCTAAATGGGTGAACGGAAACCCAGTTGCGATGAGCGACAACGGTCAAAATTACAAGTGGACTCCAGAAATGGAAGTTGATTTAACAAATGATAATGGGGATGAAGTGAAAATTGTTCGTCAATCGAACGACCCTAATAGCCCAGACTACCGCAAACGTGTAACTACACTAAACGGTCGTGTTATTGAAAATGGCGGAAGCTACTTAGTACCATGGAACTGGGATGAAAATGGTAAAGCTTTAACAGGCGACAAAGAAAAGATGTATTTCTTCACAAATACTGCTGGAACAACTGAATGGACACTTCCAGACGATTGGACTGGAGATAAAGTATACCTTTACCGTCTAACAGACCAAGGTAAACAAGATTTAGTCGAATTAACAGTCGGTGCAGACCGTAAGATTCAAATTACGGGGGATGCGTACCAACCATATGTACTTTACAAAGCTCCTCAAGGCAAGAAGACAATGGTATGGAGTGAAGGACTACACATCTATGACCAAGGTTTCAACAGCGGAACATTAGATCATTGGGAAAAAACTGGTGACAGCGCACATGCTGAAATCGTGAAATCTCAAGGGGCTAACGAAATGTTACGTATTCAAGGCAACACTGAACGTGTGACATTGAAACAACGCTTAACAGACTTGAAACCAAATACAAGATATGCTGTTTATGTAGGTGTGGATAACCGAAGCAATGCACGTGCAGATATCACAATCCGTGTAGGCGACAAAGTAATTTCTAACTACACAAACAAATCAATTGCGAAGAACTATGTACAAGCACATGCGCATAACACACTTAAGAAGAATGCGACAGTGGACAACACAAGTTACTTCCAAAACATGTATGTATACTTCACAACAGGCGAAGATGTTTCTAACGTGACATTAGAACTTGGACGTGATGCAGATGCAGAAGCAACTTACTTCGATGAAATTCGTGTGTTTGAAAACCAATCTGTAATGTACAATGAAAAACACGACACAGGAAATGGTAAATTCAAACAAGACTTTGAAGAAGTGCCTCAAGGTATCTTCCCATTCGTAGTCGGCGATGTTGAAGGCGTACAAGATAACCGTACTCACTTATCTGAAAAACATGAACCATACACTCAACGTGGCTGGAACGGTAAGAAAGTTAACGACGTTATCGAAGGCAACTGGTCATTGAAGACAAACGGTTTATCAGGATATGACAAACTTGTTTACCAAACAATTCCACAAAACTTCCGCTTCGAAGAAGGCAAGACTTATAAAGTAACCTTCGATTATGAAGCAGGTTCAAATGGAGCATACTCATTCGTCATCGGTAATGGTGAAAACTCTCGTCGTAGTAAATTGACGAAATACGACTTAGAAAACACTTGGGAAAATTCATCAACTCCTAAGAAAGTAAGCTTCTATGTCACTGGTGAAAAAGGTGGAAACACTTGGATTGGTATCTACTCAAATGCGCGTGGTGCGGATACAAAAGGGGATTCAAACAATAACGAAATCAACTTCAAAGGCTATAAAGACTTCATGTTAGATAACCTTGAAATTGAAGAAATCAAGTTAACAGGTAAGATGCTTGTGGATGAAGCGTTCGAAAAGAATACTCCAATTGTGAATGGCAACTACAAACAAGATTCATTAAATGCATATAAAGACGCTGTAGCAGCTTTATTAGAAGCCGATGAAAAAATTAGTGTCGATGATGCAAAAGCACTCATAGAACGTGTTAACGAAGCTAAAGAAGCACTTAAAGTGAAACGTGCTGCTCCAGATTGGGATGATATCTATGATGTTACGGCTCCGAAAGAAGATGGAGAAGACGGATGGTATGCATTTGATGGTAACACAAATTCACTATGGCATACACCTTATGGAGCTGACAGCTTAGGCCAACCATTAACGGTAACCTTCACTAACCCAATGGAATCAACTCGCTTTGAATATGTTCCTCGTCCTTCAGGACCAAACGGACGTGTTATGAGCGGTAGCCTAACAGTATTTGATGAAAATGACCAAGCACATCACTTCAACTTTACTGGTTGGGCAAATAATGCTAAGACTAAAGTAATTAACTTCGATTCTCCTATCAAAGTTAAGAAAGCAGTCTTTACTGCTAACGAAACATATGGGGACCCAGGACATATTTCAGCAGCGGAACTACGCTTCGTTCTTCCAGTAGAAGAGGATAAACCATTAGACGAAGCAGCATACAACGCTGAAGTAGAACGTGTTCGTAAGATTGACCGTAAAGATGCTAAAGAATACTTAGCAGCGGTTGAAGCATACAAGAATGGTCTTGCAGAAAACAACTTACTAACACCAAATGCAATTGCCAAATTAGTTGAAGGATTGAAAGAAGTTAAGGAAACTGTGGATCCAACACCGGACCCAACTCCAGATCCAGAGAAACCAACTCCAGATCCAGAGAAACCAACTCCAGATCCAGAGAAGCCAACTCCAGATCCAGAGAAACCAACTCCAGATCCAGAGAAGCCAACTCCAGATC